>OLSN01000011.1_pt1 | contig 202494 bp, 170 predicted proteins | sample 1672411 | NCBI WGS metagenome assembly OLSN01 (sample SAMEA3136683, study PRJEB25190) | human gut metagenome | biome: human gut; feature: human-associated habitat; material: faeces | place: Austria | collected 2013 | reverse complement strand
TTTAAGGTTTATTGTCAGCTCTTCATCCTTCTTCCGCACTGCTGCCGTCATCTTGCATCCTGCTTTTTCCCGATGAAGCCCGCTACATCTTCGATAAAGCATGATACAATCCGGCTGACAGCAGCACGAAATAAGAATGGAAGTCTGATGACCGATTCGGGATTGTCGTGCGTTTCAGGCTTTCATGTAAAACGGAAAGGCAGGAAGCGCATCCCGTGCCGTGCGTTTGCAGCCGTGCGTGAGGGTGCTCTTCCTGCCTTATGAAAATGTGGTTTGTGTATGTTTTGTTTACTTGTGCTTCAGTGTCATTACTGTCTTGCCGGTGCTGTCCTTGAATTCGAGCACGCCCTTCTTCTGCATGCTGAACGTAGAAACCTTGCCGAGAGCTCCGAGCACAGCCTGTTCGGTCTTCATGTCAGCGCACATCATACGTGTGCTTCCCAGTGCCCCGAAGTCTATCGTACCTGTCTCCACGTTGGCGTTGAGCGCTCCTGTGAGGCGGTTACATCCTGTGCTGCCGTACACGCGGTTCTCTTTCGTGTCGAAACCGATGAACGGTGCGTTGCCGTCATTGCCTGCTCCGACAGCCTTGCCTTCCACTTCGGTGATGTTCCATTCGCCTGCGAGTGCTGATATGGACCTTATTTTACCGCTTGTCGCGCACGAGGCGAGGAACGCGGTCATGCATATTGCAAATAATACTTTCTTCATGTCAGTATGTCGCTTTATTAAAATAATGAATTATGTCAGTCTGAACAATACCTGTGTCTGTTTTGCGACCGCAAAGATAGTTGAAAGGAGCGGTAAAGCAGAATAAAATATTATACATTAACAACTTTAACGTGCGTTAATTAAACCGTGGAATGGCATAATGAGGGTTTTTAGTGCTCCGTATAGCGTAGCCTTCCGTAAGCCTCCGCTTCCTTCGCTCCGTAAAAATAAGTCTGTGTTTATTTTATCCTGCGCTCGGTTTGCATTAACTCTAAATAAGTTAAGCTGCACCTCGGCATGAAAAATAAGCGCATACTTATCTTTTCCGTGCTTCGTATCGCTTCGTCTTAACATAAGACTCCGCTTCCTTCGCTCCGTAAAAATAAGTCTGCGTTTATTTTATCCTGCGCTCGGTTTGCATTAACTTTGCAAAATAAAAGGTTTTTGTCGGGCAATATGGCGGTGGAGCACATGCTGTGTCGTGCCGCAGCCATGTTGTCTGACGATGAAGTTTAACATAATATATCAGAAATGAAGAGACTCTTTATCGAGACATACGGATGCCAGATGAATGTCGCCGACAGCGAAGTGGTCGCCTCGGTGATGAAGATGGCGGGCTACGAACTGTGCGAATCGGCTGATGACGCCGACGCTGTTTTCCTTAATACATGCTCTGTACGCGAGAACGCGGAGAACAAGATATATCACCGTCTGGAGGCTCTCAACGCCGAACGGCGCAAGGGCAGGAAGCTTATCATAGGTGTGCTGGGATGCATGGCGGAACGGGTGAAGGACGATCTGTTGGAGAACCACGGCGCTGACCTTGTAGCCGGACCTGACGCCTATCTCACTCTGCCCGACCTCACGGCGCAAGCCGAGACGGGCAACAAGGCTATGAACATAGAGCTTTCCACCACAGAGACCTACCGCGACATCGTTCCCCGGCGCATAGCCCTGGCTCAGCCCATAAGCGGATATGTGAGCATCATGCGCGGATGCAACAACTTCTGCCACTACTGCATAGTGCCCTACACCCGCGGCCGTGAGCGTTCGCGCGACGTGGAGAGCATCCTCCGCGAGGTGCGCGACCTTGAGGAGCGGGGCTATAAGGAGGTGACGCTGCTCGGACAGAATGTCAACTCATACCGCTTCGAGCACGACGGACACGTCATCGCCTTCCCCGAGCTGCTGCGGACTGTGGCTGAGACGGCGCCGGGAATGCGCGTGCGCTTCACCACAAGCCACCCTAAGGACATGAGCGACGACACGCTGCACGTCATTGCCGAGATGCCCAACGTGTGCCGTCACATACATCTGCCGGTGCAGTCGGGCTCGGACCGCATACTGAAACTGATGAACCGCAAGTACACCAGGGAATGGTACATGGGCAGGGTGGAGGCTATCAGACGCATCATTCCCGACTGCGGACTGTCCACAGACATATTCGTGGGCTACCACAGCGAGACGGAGGAGGACCACCGTATGTCGCTCTCGCTCATGCGGGAGGCTGCCTATGACTCGGCGTTCATGTTCAAGTATAGCGAGCGTCCCGGCACTTACGCCTCGAAACATCTGCCCGACGACGTGCCCGAGGAGGTGAAGCTGCGCCGCCTGAACGAGATGATACATCTGCAGACGGAGCTGTCGGCTGAGGCTAACAGGCGCGACGAGGGGCGCGAGTTCGACGTCCTCGTGGAGGGATTCAGCAAGCGCAGCCGCGAGCAGTTGTGCGGACGAACGGAGCAGAACAAGATGGTGGTGTTCGACAAGGGACGGCATCACATCGGCGAGACGGTGCGGGTGAGAGTCACAGGCTCCACAAGCGCGACGCTGCTCGGCACTGCCACTGACTGATTTCACAATAAAACAGCATATGCCGCACACTCTGTTGGGCGGCATATTTGTTTTAAATGACCTTCCATATTTTGTAATATAACGCAAAAACGCTAACTTTGCATAAAACATCCTTCGCTCGGCAATCTGCGAGCAAGCTCTCATTGCGCTCGCTTGGGTTGTTTTTGCATAAAACATCCTTCGCTCGGCAATCAGCGGGCAAGCTCTCATTGCGCTCGCTTGGGTTGTTTTTGCATAAAGGCAGTCTGGGCATTCACGTTGCGGACAATCAGTTTATCAAGACCGCACATGCCGTGTTTTAAGTGTTCATACATATATAATAATATAACAAGCTCCTCAATACACACTGATGAAAGAGTTTTTCCAAGTATTGCGCCGATTCGTTCCGCCGTATAAGAAATATCTTGTCCTGACGGTTATTTTCAATATTCTTTCGGCGATATTGAATATCTTCTCGTTTCTCGCAATAATGCCGATACTCAAGATTCTGTTCAAGATCGACACAACGGACACGCATCCCGTGCTCCTCGCGATAGGCAGCGCGGACATAAAGGAAGTGCTCACAAACAACATGAACTATTATGTCTATCAGATGATAGACGCTCTCGGGGCGTCCACCACGCTGCTCGTCATCGGACTGTTCCTGGCTTTCATGACGTTTCTCAAGACCGGGGCATACTTCCTCTCGTCCGCAACGATCATCCCGATACGCACCGGTGTGGTGCGCGACATACGCAACCAGCTCTACCGCAAGATAACTTCGCTGCCGCTGGGCTTCTTCTCCGAGGAGCGCAAGGGCGACATCATAGCCCGCATGAGCGGCGACGTGCAGGAGGTGGAGAGCTCCATCATGTCGTCGCTCGACATGCTTTTCAAGAACCCCATACTCATTGTCTTCTACTTCTCCACGCTCCTTTTCATCAGCTGGCAGCTCACCCTGTTCACCCTTGTCATCGTTCCGGTGATGGGATGGTTCATGGGTTTCGTCGGCAGAAAGCTCAAGGCGAAGTCCATCAAGGCACAGGCAATGTGGAGCGACACGATGAGTCTCGTCGAGGAAACGCTCGGCGGACTGCGCATAGTCAAGGCTTTCTGCGCCGAAGAGAAGATGAACCGCCGCTTCGACTCTATCAACAGCTCCTACCGGGAACAGGTACGCAGGGTCAATACACGCCAACAGCTCGCCCACCCTATGAGCGAGTTCCTCGGCACTTTGCTCATTGTCATCGTGCTGTGGTTCGGTGGTACGCTCGTCCTTAACAACATGACGCTGAGCGGTCCGATGTTCATCTACTACCTTGTGATGCTCTACAGCATCATCAATCCGCTGAAGGAGTTCTCCAAGGCAAGCTATAACATACCGAAAGGTCTGGCGTCCATGGAGCGCGTGGACAAGATACTGAAGGCTGAGAACACCATAAAGGAGAAGCCGGAACCGGTGCGCATCACGTCGTTCGGACACAGCATAGAGTTCCGCAACGTGTCGTTCAGGTACGGAGAGAAGTGGGTTCTGCGCGACATCAACCTGAAGATAGAGAAAGGCAAGACCGTCGCGCTCGTGGGACAGAGCGGCAGCGGCAAGTCGACTCTTGTCGACCTCATACCGCGTTACTACGACACGCAGGAGGGACAGGTGCTCATAGACGGCACCGACGTGCGCGACCTGTGCATACACGACCTGCGGATGCTCATCGGAAACGTCAACCAGGAGGCGATACTCTTCAACGACTCGTTCTACAACAACATCGCTTTCGGCGTGGAAAACACCACACCGGAAGATGTGGAACGCGCCGCGCGGATAGCCAACGCGCACGACTTCATCATGGCTTCAGAGCAGGGATACGACACCAATATAGGCGACCGCGGAGGACGGCTCTCCGGTGGTCAGCGGCAGAGAGTGAGCATAGCGCGCGCCATTCTCAAGAATCCGCCCATACTGATACTCGATGAAGCCACCTCGGCTCTCGACACTGAGAGCGAGCGTCTGGTGCAGGACGCCCTCGAGAAGCTCATGAAGACGCGCACCACGGTGGCTATAGCGCACCGCCTGTCCACCATAAAGAACGCCGACGAGATATGTGTCCTGCACGAGGGACGCATCGTGGAACGAGGCACGCACGACGAGCTGATGGCTCTCAACGGCTACTACCGCAAGCTGCACGACCTGCAGTCGTGAGGCGGAAACGTAGCCGCAGGCTTGCATCCCACGAAGGGAAGGCATGCCGTATTTGTCCGGTAACATGTCCTGTTGCCGGTTTTTTTATAACAGATATGCTTCTTTCCGTGTCACACCATCAGTTTCCTGCCTCTTGCCTGACGCAAGACGCTGTCATGCCACGGTGTTTCCGCAACTGCTGTTCCGTGTGTTAAATGTTGTAAATATTATTCTTTCGAGTAGTAATATAGTTGAACTTTCACTATATTTGTAACAAATTTTGGCGACGGTTTAATACTTAATGATTATGAAAAGGATATTGAAAAACATTAGTACAAGTGCGTTTGCCTTGTTTGCGATGCTCGCATTGTCCTGCACCGATGACGATTTTTATCCTGTGGAAACACACCGTTCTGATTCAACTGTGCGTACTTCGGGAGACTATTCTGTGACAGAGAAGGAGGCTGTCGATAAAGCCAGAGAGGCATTGGCTTCTTTCGTAAATGCCGGAAGCACGGCAAAAGGACTATCAAGACAGTCTGCGCGCGAAGACCAACGTCCTGTAGTGACGTCACGCTCACGCCATGGCGACTTCTATATCGTTAATTTCGATGGAGGAGGATTTGCCTTGGTGTCGGCAGATAACCGTGCCACTGATATATACGCGATGTCGTCCACCGGAACGTTTGATGAGAATGCCGGTGACGGTGTGGAGTATTTCATGAATTCGGCTGCCGAATATCAAGATAGCGAAATAGAGAATTTTAAGGGCGATATAGAGATTGTCGACACTGTTGGATATGTTCATCCGCCTACCGATTTGGACGACCCGCGTCTCGGTCTTGCTACAACGTGGAACGGCATCCCTTGTTATGATAAGGTGAAGCATTATCAGTATGGTGTTGATTTCCTGTTGCAGACAACTTGGGGACAGGATTATCCATACAATGCACGATGTCCGGTGTTTGATGGAGAGTTCGCATTAGCCGGCTGCGTGGCTATAGCCATGGGCAGATAATGGCTTACCACAAGCAACCTTCATCATACAATGGTCACGAATATGATTGGGATGCGATATTGGAAGATGAAATTGTATATCCTTATTCAAGCGGTGCTGAAAGCGTGTCGTGGCTTATCGCTGATATAGGAGACCTCGTTTCCATGGATTACGGACTCTCAGGCTCGGGCGCATATTCATCGGAGTGTCCTGGTGCTTTCCGCAAAATGGGATATACATGCGGTTCTTTGAGTGACTACAGTTTCTCAAAAATCGCGGGTTCATTGAATAATATGCAGCCTGTATATATGTGCGGTAAGAATACTGTAAACTCTGAGGGGCACGCCTGGGTGGTTGATGGCTATCGTATACAATATGACACTCACGCCTATTATGCGGCTGATGATCTGCGTCTGTTGGACAGAACAAGGACACCGGAAAAGAATTATGTACATTGCAATTGGGGCTGGGATGGATATTGTAACGGATATTATCTTTATAATGCCCTTAAATCATCCGGATATGTAGATTATGACTTCAATTATTCGAAAAACTTACAAGTAATAACAGGTATAACTTATAACAAATGACCGTTATGCGCAGGATATATAAGAATATGGTGCTTGTCGTCTCAGTGATGATGTCGCTTTTCACATTGGTATCGTGTGGTGACGATGACGACTCCACTTTAACTGGAAAAGGTGAACATGTGTATAGTGTTTTCTATCAGTTTGAACTCTACGATGCTGAGGGCAATCCCTATATGGTGGAATCATCCTCTGACGACGCGTTTTCTACATGCTATAAGTATGATGAAGGCATAGCGCCGAGATGGTTCAGCGACTCCGAGTCGCGTGTGTCAGGCAATGTGGTCGGTCCTTTTACCTTCACCCGTGTCATATTCAGTTCAAAACCACCGGTCATAGAGCCGTTTGTCGTTAAGTTCGGACTCATGTCAGACAGCTGGTTTAAAGAGTCCGGTGTGCAATATGTGGATATACGGATGGAGGAGTTCGATTCTGATAAGGATGACATGAGGTCGTTGCGGCCTGTGTCATGGGAATCTGACGGGCTTGATGTGATGTACGTCAAGGACCGGAAAATATCACCCGAATATATAATAACCTGTATAGGGGTGAGGATTCCCGTGTGATGAAAGACTCTTCTGAGCTGAACCGGTCATCAGACATCATCCTTATCGCGTACTGCCGTCGGTCAGTTTCTCTTCCTCTTCTGTAGAATATGCGGCGTATCTTACCGTGCAAAAGCGGAAGACAAGATGACGGCGGCAGTGCGGATGAGGGATGAAGAGCTGGCAATAAACCTTAAATGTATATTCGGCGTTCTGATGACCGGTTTGGCTTTAAGGGAATGAGCTGCACTGTGCGGGGCGTATGCTATGCGGCATAAAGTGCATGACAGATGGTGCGACGTATGGCATACCGGCTTCAAAAACCGTGCCTTTTATGCCCTCACTCCTTCTCCGGCACTTCCGTTTTAACATTCCGCTTCTCCTGTTCCGGCTCCCTCCGGACAGCGTTTTCCGGTTTTTACACATCCCCCGCGCCGCTCCCGAGGCGGTGCTACCCCCATTCCGTATGCCTGTCTACCCTTTTCCGGATGGCGGAAAGGTGTTTCCGGTGTTGCGGAAGAGCCTCTTCCGATGTCTCATACGGGCTTTCCCGTGGCGTGGGAAAGGCTCTTTGGCAGTATGAAACGGGCTCTTCGGTGTTGCGGAAAAGCCTTTCCGGCTGTGGCGTTGGGCGCGGGAGAATATGTCGTTCGCGGCATGTCGCTTTTCTGATGGCGTAATATGCTGAATATACGACAGTTATACGGAATGACATAAAAATCCCGATTTTCGCGTTATTCGGAGCTTTTTCTGTCTTTATTCGTTTTTTCCGAGATTTTGAAGATGCTTTTTTAACCTTTCAGATACGATGTTAAGTATATTTAACTTTATATATAATAGAAAACATCCCTCACCGTCCTGTAGTCCGCATGCTATGGCGGCGGTTCCCGGAATACACGGTGCAGTCTCGTGATGTCCGCCTTCGGGTGCTCAGGACACCTGCATTTTGCCGTAAAAAACTGAAAAAACGGCGATTGCTTGCTGGCGGAGCGAATAATCGTTATTTTTGCATCCGTGACGCACTACGCGCCACTTCAAATCTTCATACACACATCCATGTCGTCAGATTATTCTTCCAAAGACCCGCGCCTGCATGCGCTTCACGGACGTTTTGAGCGTCCGCGGCAGTTCACCTTCCCCTTCTGCTACACACCGCATCCCATGTGTGTGGCGGCTGCAAGTGAGGTGCAGCGTCATGTGGATGAGAGCGGAGTGCTGCGGCAGGAGCACGGAGGCGGCAAGATGTTCGGCGTGCTCGTGGTGGATACGGGCGACGGCGGCACGGCTTTTCTTGCCGCCTACTCCGGACTGCTTGCCGGACGCAACGACTGGACCTACTTCGTGCCGCCGGTGTTCGACGCCTGCCGCCCCGGAGGATACTTCCGCATGCGTGAGCGGCAGATAACGGAGGTGGGCTGCGAGATGGAACGTTGCGCTGCCGACCCTGCCCGACTGGCTCTCATGAAGGAAATGAAGGATGTGGAGGAAGAGGCGTGCCACGCCACAGCGGCATACCGGCGGCAGATGGAGGAGGCACGCCTGCGCAGGGAGGAGACGCGCCGCGGCGGCACGGACGAGGCTGTGGAGGAGAGGCTGAGGAACGAGAGCAGGTTCATGAAGGCTGAGTTGAGGCGCATGAAACGTGCCTATGCCGCCCGGCTCGAGGAGCTTGCCGCCCGCCTGCGCCCTCTCGACGAAAGGCTGGAGCGTCTGCGGACACGACGCCGCCTTATGAGCGACGGACTGCAGGAGTGGCTCTTCCGACGCTACGAGATGCTCAACGCGCGCGGTGACCGACGCTCCCTGCCCGACATATTCGCCACCTTCTCCGCCGGTGCTCCTCCTGCCGGAACAGGCGACTGCTGCGCCCCAAAGCTGTTGCAGTATGCCTATCAGCGCGGTTACAAGCCGCTTTGCATGGCTGAGTTCTGGTGGGGCGGTTCCCCGTCGGGCGAGCTTCGCCGTCACGGACACTTCTATCCGTCGTGCACGGGCAAGTGCGGTCCGCTGCTGCGCTACATGATGCAGGGGCTTGATGTGGAGCCCGACCCGCTCGGGACGGTGTTTGAGGGTGAGCTGAAGATAGTGTATGAGGACGACGACATTGTGGTGGTGGACAAGCCCCACGGCATGCTGAGCGTGCCTGGTCGCGGCGGCTGTGTGTCGGCTCTGTCGCTCATGTGCGCCCGTTACGGCGGTGCGGGGGAGGCTCTTGCCGTCCACCGGCTCGACATGGACACCGGCGGACTGCTCGTCATGGCTCGCACGGCACAGGCTCAGCGCGCTCTGCACGCCCAGTTTGAGGCTCGCACGGTGAGCAAACGCTACACCGCGCTGCTCGACGGGACACCCGACTGTCCGCGCGAGGGCACGATAGACCTGCCGCTGGGAGCCGACTTCAACGACCGCCCGCGCCGGAAAGTGGACCTGGAGGCAGGCAGGCGCGCCGTCACACGCTATGAGATAATGGGGCGTCGGGGCGACCGCACGCTCGTACGCCTCTATCCTCTGACAGGCAGGACACACCAGCTGCGCGTGCACTGCGCCCATAAGGACGGGCTGGGATGCCCCATCTCGGGCGACAGACTCTACGGCAAGGGCGGCGGAAGGATGTGTCTCCGCGCCACGTCGCTCACTCTTGTCAATCCTTCCACGGGCAAGACCATGACGTTCTGTGTTGATGATGGTTTTCAGGAAATGTAAGGGCAGGGCACGGACAATGGCGTGCCCTGACACCGGAAGAGGGGTCAGTCGCCGAGCAGACGCCTTGACATGTATCTCACAGGATACCATGTGGCAAGCCATCCCACGGCTATCACGGTGACGAAAATCAGCGCGACGTCGTCATAATGCACGCTCACGGGATAGGCGTTGATGACAAACGCTCCGCTGGTGCTGCCCATGGCGACAAGCCCGTAGGTCTGTTGCAGCCAGCACAGCAGCAGTCCGACGACGATGCCTATGGCTGCTCCTATGGCAGATATCATCCGTCCCTCGAAGAGGAAGATGCGCGTTATGAGCCTGTCGCCTGCTCCGAGGCTGCGCAGTGTCTCCACATCCTGCTTCTTGTCTATGATGAGCATCGACAGCGAACCTATGATGTTGAAGCACGCCACTATGAGTATGAACGTGAGGAATATGTAGGCAAGCACCTTCTCTATCTGCATTATCTTGAACGTGTCTGCCTGTTGCTCGAAGCGGTCGAGCACGCGGTATTTGTCGCCTCCTATCTTCTGCATCTCCGCTTTCACCGCCTTCAGACTGCTGCCCGGCTTCAGCCGGAACTCGAGAGAGGTGACCATGCCCTGCCGGTCGAATATTCTGCGGGCGAAACCTACTGATGTCAGGATATAGTCTTTGTCATACTTGGCTTGGTTCACTGCGAAGACGACGCCTGCGGAGAGTATGGAGTCGGCTACGAAACCGTCCGACGGATTGGTCACATCAACCATCTGACCCTCCCGCCGGGGCGCGTATATCTTCAGAAAGCCGTCCCACCGCGCGCCCATGCCGAGCGTCTGGGCAAGACGTATGCCCGGAATGCCATACTGGAGGTTGGCTGCCTGAAGCGTGAAACTGCCGTCGCCGTAGAGTATGTCGCGTATGTTTGTAAGGCTGTCGAAGTTGCTCTGCACTCCTTTCACGGTCACCATGGCTTGCCTGTCGCCGTACATGGCGAGCGCGAGTTCCTCCACACATTCGGTGGAAACCTGCACCTCGGGCAGCCGTTTCATCTGTGTGAGCAGCGGATCGTCAGCAGCCACCGCCTTGCCTTTGGCTGGAACGACGGACAGCTGGGGGTCGAAGCTGGTGAAGAACGACGCCACGAGGTCGTGAAACCCGTTGAACACGCTCATCACAATGACCAGAGCCATTGTCGTGACGGCAACACCCGTGACCGATATTGCCGATATTATGTTTATGACATTGGTGCTTTTCTTAGAGAAAAGATACCGTCTGGCGATGTAGAAAGGAAAGTTGTGCCGTTTCATTTCTTGCCCAGCAGTTCGTCTATGCGCTCGATGTAGTCGAGCGAGTCGTCGATGAAGAATCTCAGTTCGGGTATTATGCGCAGCTGGTTGCGCACTCTCGTGCCGAGCTCATAGCGTATTGTGCGCTCGTTGGCGTTGATGTTCTTTATCATGTCTGTGCCTTTCTCCGACGGGAAAATGCTCAGATAAGCCGTGCATATGCTCAGGTCGGGCGACACACGGCAGCGGGTCACGCTCACCATCACGCCGTGCATCATGCGTGTCTGTGACTGGAATATGAGGCTGAGCTCCTTCTGCAGGAGTCTTGCTATGCGGTTTTGTCTTGTTTCTTGCATGTTTTATATATTATTGTTTTATGTGAGACGAATTTGCATACGGACGGAATAAAAAACTTTTCCCGTACATAAGGGTGCGGCAAATCTTATGCAAAGATACTGCAAACCGTGTGTATGAGGAAATAAAAGCAGTTTTATTTTTCCTTTTCCCCATGCTTCACGCCCTGCGTGCGTGTCTCTCCGGAGGCGTCATTCGGCGAGAGTGAAGTCGAGCTGTTTCTTCTCCAGGTTCGCCGCCGCCACTTTTATGCGTATCGGGTCGCCCAGCTGGTACTTGTGATGTCGGTGCCGTCCCACCAGACAATAGTTCCTCTCGTCGAAGTCATAATAGTCATCGTTGAGGTCGCGCATGGGTACCAGTCCCTCGCAATGGTTCTCGTCAATCTCGCAGTAGATGCCGTACGACTGGATGCCGCTTATGTGCGCGTCGTACACATTGCCTATCTTGTCGCTCATGAACTCCACTGCCTTATACTTGATGGAGTCGCGTTCGGCGTTGGCGGCAATCTGTTCCATCTCGCTCGAGTGCTTGCACAGCTCCTCGTAGTGCTCGCGGTTGGCGCTGCGTCCGCCGTTCTGGTAGCGTGTGAGCAGCCGGTGCACCATGGTGTCGGGGTAGCGTCGGATGGGCGAAGTGAAGTGAGTGTAGTAGTCGAAAGCCAGTCCGAAGTGTCCGATGTTGTGTATCGAGTATTTCGCCTTCATCATAGCCCTCAGCGCGACGGTCTGTATGAGGTTCTGCTCCTTCTTTCCCTGGCAGTCGTCCATAAGCTTGTTGAGCGACCGCGCCGTAGCTCCCTTGGTGCCTTCGGTCTTGAGTTTGTAGCCGAACTTCACTATGAACTCGCGCAGAGTCTCCAGTTTCTGCGGGTCGGGATTGTCGTGTACGCGGTATGGCAGAGTCTTCGCCTTGACGCCTTTCCTCACCTTTCCCACGCTCTCGGCAACCGTCCTGTTGGCAAGAAGCATGAATTCCTCGATGAGCTTGTTGGCGTCCTTCGACCTCTTGAAGTAGCAGCGCACGGGCTTTCCCTTCTCGTCGATGTCGAAATGGAGCTCCTCCCGGTCGAACTTCACGGCTCCGTTGGCAAACCGCGCCTTGCGCAGCTTCTTGGCAAGTCGGTCGAGCGTGATGAGCATCTCGGCGTTCTCACCCTTGTATCCGTCCTTTCCAGGAGCGGGAGCGGGCTCTCCCGTACCGTCGACAACGCCGTTGTCCTCGAGCAGCTGCTGCACTTCCTCGTAGGCATACCGCCTGTCGCTGCGTATGACGGTGTGCGCTATGCGGTAGCTTTTCACCGTCGCCTCGTCGTCAAGATTGAATATCACGCTGTAGCAAAGCTTCTCCTCGTCGGGCCGGAGAGAACACACGAAGTTGCAGAGATGCTCCGGAAGCATCGGTATGGTGCGGTCTACGAGGTAGATGCTCGTAGCTCTTTTCTGTGCCTCCTTGTCTATTATGGAGCCTTCTTTTACGTAGTGCGACACGTCGGCGATGTGCACTCCCACCTCCCACAAGCCGTTGCCGAGCCTCCGTATGGACAGTGCGTCGTCGAAGTCCTTGGCGTCGTGCGGGTCGATGGTGCACGTGAAGGTCTGCCTGAAGTCCTCCCTCTCCTTCAGATCCTCCTCTGTTATCTCGCCCGTTATCTTGTCGGCGGCGTCCTCCACAGCCTTGGGATACTTGTAGGGCAGTCCGTATTGTGCGAGGATGGTGTTCATCTCGACGTCGTTGTCGCCCGTAGGACCGAGCACGTCTGTCACCTCTCCTATCATGTTACGGTTGTCGCCGTCGGGCCATTGCATTATCCTCACCACCGCCTTGTCGCCGTTCTTGCCTCCTTTAAGCTTGCGGCGCGGTATTATGATACCTGCCGGCAGGGTGCCGTCCTGCGTTATGAGGTAGGTGATGTCGCGGTCGGAGCGCAGCCGTCCCACGAAAGTGTCCTTGGCGCGCTTTATTATCTCTATCACCTGAGCCTCTTTTATGTGGTGCCGCCGGCGCGCCATGACCGACACCCTCACCCTGTCTCCCGTCAGCGCCCACATGGAGTTGCGCTCCGCAACGAATATTGGTGCCTTGCCGTCGTCGGGTATGAACGTGTTCTTTCCGTTCTGCTTGCGCTGGAACGTGCCCTCCTGCACCTGCCCTTTCGTATTGAGCCGGTAGGAGTTGTCGCTCACTTTGGTGAGGAAGTCGTCCCATGCCATCTCCTCCATGATGTCTATTGCGAGCATCTTCAGAGGGTGTGTGTCGAGGTGCAGGGTACGGAATATCTCCTTGAAACTGAATGTCTTGTCAGGCTGTGAAGTGAAGAAGCCCTCGAGCTTCTCCGAAAGCTGTTTCTTAGTAAGGCGTTTCCCGCCCTTTTTTCCTTTTGCCATAATGTCGGGGTTTTTGTTTTCCGGACTGTCCGTTGCGGCTCTGTCGTCCCGTGCTGGAGCCTTTCCTTCGGTGCGAGGTGGCTGTTTCCGCTGTTTTTCCGCCTCTTTTCCGCGGCACGGAAGAGCCTGTGTCACGCAGTCCGGATGTAAGTATATGCAAATAAACAAAATAAATCCGAGAAATCCTTTCACCTTTACGATAATTTTGCATTAAACCCTCTGTTTTATGTAAATTAATGAATAGTAAGACGTAATGTGAATTAAAATACTTAAATTTGCAGCCGTTAATATGTTCGAAGAGATGAAAACGGATGAGCGTGAGCGTGAGATATACCGTGTGACACTGCTTGGCGGTCTTGCCAATGTGGTGCTGCTCGTGTTCAAGTTTGTGGCTGGAGTGCTCGGAGGTTCGGCTGCCATGATAGCCGATGCGGCACATTCGCTTTCCGATTTTCTCACCGACATTGTCGTGGTTGTCTTTGTAAGACTGAGCAGCAAGCCCCAGGACTACAGCCACGACTACGGTTACGGCAAGTATGAGACGCTCGCCACGGCAATCATAGGTGCGGTGCTGTTTGCCACGGGAGCCATGATATGCGTGGGAGGAGTGAAGTCCGTCATCGGCTTTTTCAAAGGTGAGGACATCGGCACGCCCGGTGTCATCGCTCTGGTGGCGGCTCTTGTGAGCATCATTGTGAAGGAGTCAGCCTACCGCTTCACTGTCAGGGCGGGACGTGAGGCGGGCTCTCAGGTGCTCATAGCCAACGCATGGCATCACCGCAGCGACGCCCTCTCTTCGGTGGGCACCGCCATCGGCATAGGCGGAGCCATCATTCTCGGCAGCGGATGGGCTGTGCTCGACCCTATAGCCGCCGTCGTCGTGGGTCTGCTCATCATCCGTTCGGCTTACAGACTTGTGCGTGAGGCTACGGGCGAGCTGCTTGAGGAGAGCCTGCCCGGAAGCGTTGAGGATGAGATTACGGACATCGCCACGGACGAGCCGCAGGTGAGCGGCATACACAACCTGCGCACACGGCGCATCGGAAGCCTCTATGCCATAGAGATGCACGTGCGTATGCCGGGCGGTCTTTCGCTGTATGAGGCTCACGAGCACGCCACGAACATAGAACGGAGGCTGCGCGGACGGTTCGGCAGCCACACTTATGTGAACATTCATGTGGAGCCTCTGAAGGAAGGAGGAGAATATCACGACCCTTCCGTACACCCCGACTTATCACTTAATGACAACTGACTGCGAAAATGAGCAATATTCTTATAACCGGCGCGAGCGGCTTCATCGGCAGCTTTATCGTTGAGGAAGCCTTGCGCCGAGGCATGAACGTGTGGGCTGCCGTGAGGCATACGAGCTCGCGGCGCTATCTCACCGACAAGCGCATAAACTTCATAGAGCTTGACTTCTCTTCGGCTGAAAGGCTGAGAAAAAGTCTCGGACACCACACGTTCGACTACGTGGTGCATGCCGCAGGAGTGACGAAGTGCCTTCACCGCGATGACTTCCACAGGGTGAACACCTTGGGGACGAAGAATCTGGTGGACGCTCTTCTGGCGTTGCAGATGCCCTTGAGGCGTTTCGTGTTCATCAGCTCGCTGAGCGTTTACGGAGCCGTGTGCGAGCGGCAGCCCTACCGCGACATAAGCGAGAACGACATTCCGCGCCCCAACACCGCATACGGCAGGAGCAAGCTTGAGGCTGAACGCTACCTCGAATCGATAGGCAACGACTTCCCTTACATCATTCTGCGCCCCACGGGCGTGTACGGTCCGCGCGAGAAAGACTATTTCCTGATGGCACGGAGCATAGCCTCGCATGTGGACTTTGCCGTGGGCTACAGGCGTCAGGACATCACTTTCGTGTATGTGAAGGACGTCGTGCAGGCGGTGTTCCTCGCGTTGGACAGGGGCATGAGCGGCAGAAAGTATTTCCTTACCGACGGACATGTGTACTCATCAGCCGACTTCAGCAGTATCCTCCGCCGCGAGCTGGGCTCTCCATGGGTGGCGCGCGTGGTGGCTCCGCTATGGATGCTGCGCCTCGTAACGTGGGCTGGGGAGCGCATAAGCCACATCACCGGACGCCCGACAGCCCTCAACGCCGACAAGTATCACATACTGAGGCAACGCAACTGGCGGTGTGACGTGGAGCCGGCATTCGACGAGCTGGGCTTCCATCCGCACTATCCGCTCGACAGGGGAGTGAAGGAGACGGTGGCGTGGTATAAGGATAACAAATGGTTGTGACACAGAAATGAACTACATAAAGAAACTTTTCGAGATTGAGAAGAAGCCTGTGCGCGGACTGCTTGCCGTGGAGTGGGCTGTCGTGGCGTACACCGCGCTCACGCTCATGGTGCTGCTCTTCACCTATACAAAGAGCGTCAACCCCGAGGCAATGGTGCTCGGACGCATGCGGGTGCTCGCAACCATAGTCGCGCTGTGGGTGGTCTACAGGCTCGTGCCGTGCAGGTTGACCCGCGCCGCGCGCGTAATTACGCAGATAGTGCTGCTTGCCTGGTGGTATCCCGACACTTATGAGCTCAACAGGGTGTTCCCTAACCTCGACCACGTGTTCGCCTCTCTCGAGCAGACGATGTTCGGATTCCAGCCCGCCCTTGCCTTTTCGGCGCGCTTCCCGTCGCCTGTCGTGAGCGAGCTTATGAGTCTTGGCTACGCCTCCTACTATCCTCTGATAGCCCTGGTGGTGTTCTTCTATTTCTTCCGCAGGTATGAGGAGTTCGAGCGTTGCGCCTTCATAGTGCTGTCGGCGTTCTTCATCTATTACGTGATATTCGTACTTGTGCCGGTCACCGGACCCACATATTATTATAAGGCGATAGGTACAGGCAACGCGGCGGCAGGCATATTCCCCGACGTGCACTACTATTTCAACACCCACCGCGAGTGTCTTCCCACACCGGGATACACCGACGGGACGTTCTATGCGATGGTTGAGGGAGCCAAGGCAGCGGGCGAACGGCCCACCGCAGCGTTCCCCAGCTCGCACGTGGGAGTGGCTACCATACTCATGATGCTTGCCGTTCACAGCCGCAGCAAGCTGCTTCTCGTGGTGCTGGCTCCGCTCTACGTGCTGCTGTGCCTGTCCACAGTGTACATCCAGGCCCACTATGCCATCGACTCGATAGCCGGATTCGTGAGCGGACTCCTGCTTTACGCTCTGCTCTTCGGACTCACCGGCAGGATGCGGCAGAGGCGCGTCCGCAGGTGAGCACGCCAGAATGTATAATTATGCGGATATGCTTTTGCGTATGCATAATTATTCCCCCTCAACTCGTCATGACTGCCGCAGCGGAGCGCGGAAGACTCTCCGGAGGCAAATACGCCGCTCTTGCGCGGTTTAAGCAAGTCGTTGATATATAGCGGATTATGTGTTTTTATCATTCGGCATGCGCTTTCCTGTGCCGCGAAAGAGCCTTTTCCGTGATGCGGGAAAGCCTCTTTCATGACACGGCAAAGCCTTTACTGTGATGCCGGACAGCCTTTTCCGCGACGCGGTTTTGGCAATGTCGTGCGTGAAAATGGTGTTTTATACGCCATGATTGTCTTTTTCCGGATGTGCGGAACTTTTTAAACTGTCGTCCGGAAGGTTTCGTTCCGTTTTCCCGTTTCTGTTTCGCTGATTTGTTTTGTCAAAACTTTTTACTTCAGTAACTGTATATTTATTCATTCCATCGTGCGGTTCCGGCATGAAGACAGCGTGTGTGTGCCGGTGCGCCAGTCACTTTCCGGCAGTGCGGCATACATGCTGCCGGTGTGTATGAATTATATTAAAGCTGTTTATAACTTATATTAAAGTTGTGTATGAATTATATGAAAAAAGAAAAACCGCCCGTGCTTTGCGCAGCCGGACGGTGTGAAACGGATGGATGGAAAATCAATATCTGAACGAGCTTCCGCCGAGAAACTCGCGCAGGAGCGATGTGGAGGGCAGCGTGTTGTAGCGCACCGGGGTGAAGTAGCGCAGGAACTTGCGCAGCCGGTAAGCCTCGGCATACTCGTCGCAGTTCTCCGGCACGAGCTCGAGCAACGGCTCCGCCTGTCCCTTTATCACCGCAAGCTCGTATATCATAGCCGTGTTGAACATCGCGTCGGCGTTCTCCTGATAAGGGAATATCCACTTGTTCTCACCGGCGCGGACGCTCGGCCAGCGGTGTATAGTCTCCTGCGCGCTCACTCCGCGATACTTGTAGTCGCGTATGATGCGGCGCAACAGTCTGTTGTCGGTGGTGGGAATGTAGTTGTGAGTGTCAAGAAGTATGGTGGTGAGAGCCGATGCGTAGACGCGGAACTTGTGCTCCTCGGGTATCTGGGCAGTCAGTTCGGGGTTGAGCGCGTGTATTCCCTCCATCACGAGAATCTCGTTCTCACCGAGCCGCATGCGCCGTCCGCTGCGCTCGCTCTTTCCCGACTGGAAGTTGTATTTGGGCAGTTCAATCTCCTCTCCTCTGAAAAGCGCGGCGAGCTGGCTGTTTAGCAGCGGCAGGTTAAGGGCATAGAGGCTCTCGTAGTCGTACTCTCCCTTTTCGTCCTTCGGCGTGAGCTCGCGGTCCACGAAATAGTCGTCGAGCGAAATCGGCACCGGTTTTATGCCGTTGGTGAGCAGCTGTATGGACAGCCGTTTGCACGTGGTGGTCTTCCCGCTCGACGAAGGTCCCGATATGAGTACCACCTTCACGCCCCTGCGTTGGGCTATCTCGTCGGCTATTCTCGATATTTTCTTCTCCTGAAGAGCCTCCGACACGTTTATTATGTCGTTTGTCCTGCCGTGCGCCACAGCCTCGTTGAACGCTCCCACGGTGCCTATCCCCACGAGGTTCTGCCACCGGTGGTGCTCCTGGAATATCTCGAACATCTTGTCCTGCCGCGTCATCTCGCCCAGCTTCGACGGGTCTTCAGTAGACGGTATGCGCAGCAGCAGTCCGTCGTAATACTTCTCCAGTCCGAAGAGATGCAGCTGCGAGGTGTTCGTGAGCATCGTTCCGTAGAAGTAATCCACGTATCCGTCTATCTCATAATAGGTGGTGTAGATGTTTCCGATGGTCTTCAGCAGGGTCACCTTAGAGTGCGTCCCGAGCTTGCGGAACATCTCTGTAGCCTCCTCGGTGGTAGCCTCGTGGCGGTGGATGGGTAACGCGCGGTCTATTATCTCCTGCATCCTCGTGCGCAGCATGTCCACGTCTTGCAGTGTGACGGCGCGTCCTATCTGCAGGTCGCAGTAGTATCCGTTGCTCACGGGGATATCTATCACCACGCTGCCTTTGGGAAAGATGTCGTGCACCGCCTTGCAAAGCACGAAGAAGAGCGTGCGTGTGTATGCCCTCGAACCTGAAGCGGAGTAAAGGTCGAGAAACTCAACGTCCTTGTTGTTGTACACCCTATAGTGCATGCCTTCCACTTTATTGTTCACCTTCGCGCTCACCGGACCGTAGCGCATGGACATCTTATGTTCATTAAAAATGTCAGAAAGTGTACTTCCTATTTCTGCTGTTAGAGTTTTTTTATTATTTTTGCAACGTATTTGCAACATCTGTTTCATATACGGAATCGTTTTTATTGATAATGAACGTAAAGGTAATTCATTTTTCATAAAGTATATGCAATCATTGAACAATCATAACATTTACATATGGAATCGCCAGATTATTTTAGCATTTTTTTGAAGATTATCGGTTCTTTGGCACTTCTGATATATGGCATGAAGGTGATGAGCGAAGCCCTACAGAAGATGGCAGGAGCGCAGTTGCGCCACATTCTCGGCGCCATGACCACCAACCGCTTCACCGGTATGCTCACAGGAACGTTCATCACCTGCGCCGTCCAGTCGTCGTCGGCAACCACTGTAATGACCGTCTCGTTTGTCAACGCGGGGCTGCTCACGCTCGCACAAGCCATCTCGGTCATCATGGGAGCCAACATAGGCACCACCCTCACGGCATGGATCATGAGCCTCGGCTTCTCCGTCAACCTCATAGACTTTGTCTTCCCGGCGTTCATCGTGGGTCTGGTGCTTATCTATACGAGGCGCCACCGCTATATAGGAGACTTCCTCTTCGGTATAGCTTTCATGTTCTTCAGCCTTGTTCTGCTCAGTCAGGCGGGCAATGAGCTCAGGCTCGACAACAATCCCGAACTTGTAGAATTCTTCAAGTCGTTCGACACAGGCAGTTATCTCACCATCATCATATTCCTTCTCATCGGCACCGCCATAACGTGCGTGGTGCAGTCGTCGGCTGCGGTCATGGCAATAACCATACTGTTGTGCTCCACCGGCGTGCTTCCCATATACCTCGGCATAGCCCTTGTGATGGGTGAGAACATCGGCACCACCATCACCGCAAACCTCGCCGCGCTCGGCGCCAACACCCAGGCGCGCCGCGCAGCGTTCGCACATCTCATGTTCAACGTGTTCGGTGTGGTGTGGGTTCTCGTGTTCTTCTATCCGTTTGTCAATATGGTCTGCTCGCTCGTAAACTACGACCCGGCTGACGGACACGCCGGAGCGCAGAAGCTGTCGATGGTGCTCGCCATGTTCCATACGGCTTTCAACGTGTGCAACACGTTCATCCTGATATGGTTCATACCGCAGATGGAAAAGGCGGTATGCAGGATTATAAAGATGAAAAGACGCGATGAGGACGAGGATTCGCGCCTGCGCTTCATCAGCAGCGGCATCATGCAGACCCCCGAGTTGTCGGTGCTTGAGGCACGGAAGGAGATAACCCTGTTCGCCGAACGCATACAACGCATGTTCTCTATGGTGCGCGACCTGCTCGAGACAAACAACGACGCCGACTTCGCAAAGCTCTTCGCGCGCATAGAGAAATATGAGTCCATCAGCGACAACATGGAGATTGAGATTGCCAAATATCTCGACAACGTGAGCAACGCGCACCTCAGCGACGAGACGAAAGCGAAGATACGTGTCATGCTGCGCGAGATATCGGAGATTGAAAGCATCGGTGACAGCTGCTACAACATAGCCCGCAGCATCAACAGAAAGATAAAGGGAAAGGAAGACTTTACCGAAGAGCAGTATCAGCACCTGCATCAGATGTTCAGCCTTACCAACGACAGCATAGCCCAGATGAACGTTATCATCTCCGGACGGAAGGACAACCTCGACGTCAACAGGTCGTTCAACATAGAGAACGAGATAAACAACTACCGCACACAACTTAAAAGCCAGAACATAAACGACGTGAACGACCATAAGTATACGTACGCCATCGGCACCATGTATATGGACATCGTGAGCGAGTGCGAGAAGCTGGCAGACTATGTGGTGAACGTTGTCGAGGTGCACATGGGCACACGGCAGAGAGAGGCGTGACGCTCCCGGCAGGCACGCAGGCACAATGACGGCGGCGCGGTTGGACATTCCAGCCGCGCCGCCGTGCGTCTTCCGGTGTGCGGAAAAGGCTTTCCTGTCATGCGGTCAGGCGTAAAAGCCGTGGCGCGGACAGTTTTTTGAGGTGCGGATAAGGGTATTACAGATAAATTATGTATATTTGCAGCGTTGAAAGGTTCGCGTCTCAGGCGCGATGAAAAGGGAACGGAGTGAGAGTCTCCGACAGTCCCGCTGCTGTGAGCAGCCCTTATCAGGAGCGAACAACAAGCCACTGGCAATTCACCGGGAAGGCGTTCGCGTCCGGGCTGCGAGTCAGAAGACCTGCCTTCAATGCTCATTGATGTTTCATGCGGTTTCGAGGAAGACCGCGCGAAATGCCCTTTTTCATTGTCATAAAATGAACATACTTGTGCTTTCCGCCGCGCTCGCCGCGGTATCGACAGGCGTTTGCGCGCAGACACCGTCCGACTCTCTGGACGGCGGAGTGAGGCATATCGGCGGAGTGGAGGTCACCGCCCGTCGCATAGACCGCACCGTCCGGTCGGCTCGTCCGGTGCAGACGGTCGGCGGAGACGAGCTTGAGCGCGCCGGCATATACACCCTCTCTGATGCCGTGAAACGCTTTGCCGGAGCCAATGTCAGGGACTATGGCGGCATAGGAGGCATGAAGACGGTGTCTGTGCGCAACCTCGGGGCGGGACATACTGCCGTGAGTTACGACGGTGTTACGGTGAGCAACACGCAGGCGGGACAGATTGATCTGAGCCGGTTCACGACAGACAACGTGCAGAACGTTACTCTCACGCTCGGCGAGGACGACGACGTGATGCAGCCGGCGCGCCACCGCGCCTCTGCGGCTGTGCTGTCGATAACGGGCAGGAAACCCGTTTTCGCCGACGGACGCGACTGGTCGCTGCGCACAAGAGTGCGCTCCGGAAGCTGGGGACTGCTGTCTCCGCAGCTGCGATACTGGCAGAGGCTGGGCGACAGTCTGACACTGTCGCTCGACGGGACATACATGCGTGCCGACGGACGCTATCCCTACGAACTGCCCAACGGGGCTGAACGGCTCACCGACAAGCGTCACAACACCGACATATACTCATGGCAGGGCGAGGCTAACCTGTATGCCCTGCTGCCGCGCGGCAGCCGTCTGGACGTGAAGGCGCAGTGGTTCAGCTCGTCGCGGGGGCTGCCCGGAGCGGTCATCCTCTACAACACCAAAAAGTCGCACGAGCGCATGTGGGACGAGGAATTCTTCGTCCAGAGCGTATACGGACAGAATATAGGACGGAGAATGAAGCTCGAGGCGAGGGCAAAATACGTAAGCTCATGGAACAGATATGCCGACACCGACGTGAAATATCCTGGCGACAGACACGTGGAGACCTACCGTCAGAACGAATACTACGCCTCTGCCACGATAGGATGGTTCCCGTTCAGGGGCTTGTCGCTGTCGCTCGCGCAGGACGCCTTTGTCAACACCCTGAGCTCAAACACGGAGAACCACGCCGCGCCACGGAGGCTCACGTCGCTCACCGCACTCACCGCGCGCTGGGCTGTGGGGCGTGCCGAGATTGGCGCGGGGCTTGTGGCGACATGGGCTACGGAGCATGTGGAGCACGGCGACAGACCCTCCGACCGCCGTCGGCTGTCGCCTTCGGCTGCCTTCTCGCTGCGTCTGCTGAGGAACGAGGCACTCTATCTGAGGGCGATGTACAAGCACACGTTCCGCCTGCCTGCGTTCAACGACATGTATTATGCCCGCAGCGGCACCTCCACACTTGTGCCCGAGAAGGCTGAGGAGCTCAATGTGGGACTGGCATGGACGAGCCGTCCGACAGGCTGTCTCGCCTATGTGCGGCTCACAGCCGACTGTTTCCACAACAGCGTGAAGGACAAGATAGTGGCTTTCCCAACGCTCTATGTGTGGAAAATGGCAAACTTCGGCAAGGTGAGGATAAACGGACTGGACGCCACCATAGCCGCCCGCGTTGAACCGTTTGGCGGTTTTGCCGTGGAGCTGGGAGCGTCGTACATGCTTCAGGAGGCACTCGACGTGACCGACCCCTCGGCTCTCTACTACAAGAGCCAGATACCCTACACGCCCCGGCATTCGGGCAACGCGGTGCTGGCGGTGCTCACTCCGTGGGCTGACATCACCTACAGCGTGCAGATGTGCGGCAGCCGCTATGCCATGCAGCAGAACACCCGGGAGTATGAGATAGACGGATATGCGGAGCACACGGTGTCGGTGAACCGCACATTCAGGTTCAGACGGTGGTCGGCTACGCTCAATGCCGCCGTGCGCAATCTGACAGACTGCCGCTACGAAGTGATAAGATATTATCCCATGCCGGGACGCTCCGTGGAGCTGACGGCTACCTTCGGCTTATGACTGCAGGCTCTGCGGCATGACTGAAAGAACATCAATTTCAATATATAACGACAATACAGATATAACATAAAGACAATACGGAAATGAAGAAAATGTTTAAATCGGAAATCAAGACAGCCGCGCTGTGCGTCATGGCGGCGGCTGCTGTGTTCGCATCGTGTGACGACAACGACGACAGATGGTCGTGGCAGGACGAAGGTTCGAAGATTGAGCTGGCGCGGACACGCGGTTTTGTGCTCAACGAAGGGTCTTACGGAGAGAACAACGCGCACCTCGGATGCTTCAACTTCACAGACGACCGGATGTACGGCAGCACAACTACCGACATCTACGAGATACAGAACGGACGCAAGATAGGCGACACCGGACAGGACATCATAGCCTATAAGGGCAGCCTGTACATGGCGGTGTACAACTCCAACTACGTGGTGAAGCTCAATGGAGTGGGCAAGGAGGAGGCGCGCGTGTCGTTCGCCTCTATGGAAGATTTGGGTCAGGTGCGCGGTCTGGCGGCAGGCTCAGGCTACATCTACGTCACTTCCTACGGTGGCTACGTGAGCCGTCTCGACGCCTCCACGCTCAAGTATGAAGGCTCTGTGCAGGTGGGAAAGAACCCCGAACAGGTGACTGTGGCTGACGGCAAGGTGTACTGTGTCAACTCGGGATGGGGCTATGACAACCGCATGTCGGTGATAGACGAGAAGAGTTTCGGCAAGGCTGAGCAGGTGGAGATAATGACAAACCCGCAGAGCATCGTCGCTTCGGGCGGCAAGATTGTGGTGTGCGGATACGGCTCGGCTGACTACACGCAGTATACGAACCCCGTGCAGGTGTACGACCCGAGGACGGGCAAGCTCACCGATATAGGCAAGGGAACCCACATCGCGGGCAACGGCGGCACGCTCTATGTGGCATACACCACCACCGACTACTCCACACAGCCGTACACAGGCACCACCGAGGTGTACTCCTATAACCTCAACACCGGAGCGAAAGACACCGGAGTGCTGAAGGACATGCCCGAGGAGCTGAAGAAATCCACCGTTTACGGCATAAGCGTGAGTGGCATAACGGGCGACATATATATCTGCACCACCAACTTCGTGTGGGGCGACGGCACTGTGTATCACTTCAACGCGCAGGGCAGATATGTAGGTAAGTTCGCCTCGGGAGGACAGAACCCGAAGAAGGTTGTGTTCCTCAACTGAGGTGGAGTGAGACAGTATGAAAGGGTAAAAAGGTGAAAGGGTAAAGTGAAAAAGGTAAAAAAGTAAAAAGGTAAAAGGGTAAGAAGGTTGGATGAGACAAGAGCCGGACACAGCATTATTATACGTGTCCGGCTTTTCTTTTGCGATTATGCAGGACGGAGCACTGTATTTTTCGGTGTGGCAGGAGGCTTTTCGTATGACCGTGGGATAATGTGGAAATGAATATTTATGCAATACTGACAGTAAAAAAATATTGACAAAACAAAATCGCGAAATAGAAACGGACAGGCGGCATGTGGCTTGCCGGACGGTGCTTTCAGCCTCTTTCTGCCGCCTCGGGGAACGTCTTATGATGGCACGGAGCGCGTTCTCAGGTGCGGAAGAGCCTTTTCCGTGCCACCGGAAAGCCCGTACGGCATCACCGGAAAGCCTGTATGACGGTGCGGAAAAGGCTCTTCGGCGACCCCGAAAAGGCTCTTTCGCATTGCCGGAAAATCTCTTCCGTCATGCTGAAAGGCACAACGCGCTGTGTGACAGCCTGTTGGCTGAAACGCTCAAAACCTGCGTATTCGCGCCCGCAGCAGCCTTCGCGCGCCACGGCGGCATTCTCGCCGTTTTGCTGTGCATATTTATTCATCACGTGAAGGGCGTCATTGCATAAATATGCAATATGCGTCATGCCGTGCGGCGGAGCATGACACGCGGTGCGGACGGTATGGAAGAGGACAACGGAAGTCTCATTAAAATTAAGAAAAAAGAATTTGCCCATGTTGGAAATAATACGTAATTTTGCAGGAATTATCCAAGAGATTGTAAACAGAATGTGAAACAGTGTGGAAGAATTTGGCTGCTTGCAACCACGGAAAAAAATGCTAAAACGGCGTGAAAGGTAATCTCGCGCCATGCGTTGTGTCTTGCAGTGAGGAGCATTTCTTGCCTCACATAAAAACAAATACAGTAAAAATGAGTTATCTCTTTTCATCAGAATCAGTATCTGAGGGACACCCCGACAAGGTGGCTGACCAGATATCTGACGCGCTGCTCGACCAGTTTCTGGCATACGACGAGCATGCGCATTGTGCCATCGAGACTTTCGTGACCACCGGACAGGTGGTAATAATGGGCGAGGTGCGCTCCGACGCCTACATAGACCTGCAGACAGTGGCGCGCAACACCATACGGAAGATAGGCTACACAAAGTCGGAATACCAGTTCGACAGTGAGTCGTGCGGCATACTGACCGCCATACATGAGCAGAGCGACGACATCAACCGGGGTGTCAGCCGTGAGCAGGACGAGGAGCAGGGAGCCGGAGACCAGGGCATGATGTTCGGCTATGCCACCAACGAGACCGACAGTTACATGCCCGTTGCGCTCGACCTCGCGCAGCTCATAATGCGCACTCTCGCCGACATCCGCAAGGAAGGCAGGGTGATGACATATCTCCGTCCCGACTCGAAAAGTCAGGTTACGGTGGAATACTCTGACGAGGGCGTGCCCCAGCGCATAGACACCATCGTCGTGTCTACGCAGCACGACCCGTTCGACACGGACGATGAGCGCATGCTCGCAACCATAGAGCACGACGTGAGGACGGTGCTCATGCCGAGGGTGAAGGCGCAGATAAAGTCGGAGAAGGTGCTCGCGCTCTTCGGCGACGACATCAAATACTACGTCAACCCCACCGGAAAGTTCGTCATAGGCGGACCGCACGGCGACACCGGACTCACCGGACGCAAGATAATAGTAGACACTTACGGCGGCAAGGGAGCGCACGGCGGAGGCGCGTTCTCGGGCAAGGACTCAAGCAAGGTGGACCGTTCGGCTGCCTATGCCGCACGCCACATCGCCAAGAACATGGTGGCTGCGGGAGTCGCCGACGAGATGCTCGTGCAGATAAGCTATGCCATCGGCGTGGCGCGTCCGGTGAGCATATACGTCAATACATACGGACGCAGTCATGTGGACATGACAGACGGCGAGATAGCCGCTGCCATCGGACGCCTCTTCGACCTCCGTCCGAAGGCGATAGAGCGTGCGCTGAAGCTCCGCCAGCCAATGTATCTGGAGACCGCCGCCTACGGTCATATGGGACGGAAGAACGAGGTGGTGGAGAAGACATTCACCAGCCACTATCATCCCACACGCACCGTGAGCGTGGAGCTCTTCACATGGGAGAAGCTCGACAAGACGGACATGATAAAGGAGGCTTTCGGTCTGAAATGACGCCTGACGCGAGGAAGGGGCATAAGACAGGATGCTCTGTGGTGAGAAAACGTTTAACAAGCATATCAATAACGCTATGACAACAGTGCAGGCAGACTCCGTGCGCCATGCGGCGGTCACGGCAGACAGTCTTGACACACACACGCACGCCAGACCGCTGACGGTAAAGGAGGTGCTCGACAGGTTGCCCGCCGGTGCCACACCGGCGCAGCAGGACTCTGCCGTAAGCGCAAACTTCGAGCCTGTGATAGTGGCTCCGAGCACACGTCCGGACACGCTCGGTCTGCCCGGATACAGCCACACGGAGAGCAGCGTGGACCTGACGCTCGACGCGCTCTGCCGGGAGTCGTACTTCACGGGCAAGCCCTGCTTCGATCCCGACCTCTATGGCGGACTGCCCGGAGTGGCTGGCGACCCTGTGCCTTACAGCGTGGGGCGCGACAATCTCATCACGGCACTGCTTCTGGCATGCTTCGTCTTCGGCGCGATAGCCCTCTCCAAATCGCGCGGATTCATGTCGCGGCAAGCCCGGAGGTTCTTCCGCGCCAGCCGCGACGATGCCGGCGCGCTCACGGAGACATCCTCCGAGCTGCGCTTCCAGTTCTTCCTCATGATGCAGACGTGCCTTCTGCTGTCGCTCGTCACGTTCTTCTACATACAGACCTACGTCACCGACACGTTCGTGGTAGACCAGTATGTGGTCATCGGAGCGTTCTTCGCCATATTCGTGACGTACGTCATGCTCAAGATGCTCCTGCAATGGCTGTGCGGCATAGTGTTCTTCAGCCGCCGCCGCAACGAGTCGTGGATGAAGTCGCTGCTGTTCATCATGTCCATTGAAGGGCTGTGCCTGCTGCCCGTAGTGCTGCTTCATGCCTACTTCGGGTTTTCGGTCGGCAACACGCTTTTATCGGTATCGGTTGTCGTTATATTCTCCAAAATACTGTCATTCTATAAGATTTACAACATCTTTTTCAGGCGGAGGGAAGCCATTCTGCAATTTTTTTTGTACTTTTGTGCCCTTGAAATAATGCCGGTGTTTGCTTTGCTCGGCATCCTGGGCATGGCAGGCGACTATCTGAAAGTGAATTTCTAACAAATCAAAGATGATAAAGAAGATTTTAATATCTCAACCACAACCTGCAAGCGAGAAATCTCCTTATTACGACATAGCACGGGAATTCAACGTAGAACTTGTGTTCAGACCTTTCATCAAGGTGGAGGGGTTGAGCCCGAAAGAGTTCCGGCAGCAGAAGATAAGCATCCTCGACTATACCGCAATCGTCTTTACCTCACGCCATGCGATAGACAACTTCTTCAAGCTGGCAAAGGAAATGCGCGTCGAGATACCCGAGGATATGAAGTATTTCTGTGTCACGGAGACAATCGCACTCTACATACAGAAGTATGTGCAGTACCGCAAGCGCAAGGTGTTCTTCGGCACCACGGGCAAGATAGACGACCTTCTGCCCACCATGGTGAAGCATAAGGAGGAGAGATATCTTGTCCCCATGAGCGAGGTTCATAACGATGACGTGAGGAAACTGCTCGATTCGAAGGGGCTGACACACGGCGAATGTGTGATGTACCGCACCGTGAGCAACGACTTCACGGACGAGGAGCTGGAGGCGTTCGACTACGACATGCTCGTGTTCTTCTCACCGATGGGCATCAAGTCTTTCAAGAAGAACATACCTGACGACAAGTGCGCCAACCTGCGCATAGCCACTTTCGGACCGGCTACGGCGAAGGCTGTGCAGGAGAGCGGAATGTCTCTCGACATCGAGGCGCCTACGGCGGAGCATCCTTCCATGACGAGCGCGCTGAGAGATTATCTCAAGAAAAACAAGTGACGGCAGACACCGGCAACCGGAATGATGCAGGCAGACAGGGCTTTCACACTTAAAAAGGAAGAGCGCATAACGAGCCGGACGCTCATGGAAAGGCTCTTCGGCGGAGGCGGAAGCCGTGCGATGACTTCGTTTCCGGTGAGGATGGTGTATCTGGAGGTGGAGCGCGACGGGGAGAACGCACCGCAGGCGAAGGTGCTTGTGAGCGTCTCGAAACGTCACTTCAAGCGTGCCGTGAAGCGCAACAGGGTGAAGCGGCAGCTGAGGGAGGCTTACCGGAAGAACAAGCACATCGTGCTCGACCGCATGGAGGCGCGTCCTGACAGAATGATGGCGGTTGCCCTGATATGGCTCGACAACAACCTTCATGACACGGAAGAGGTGGAGTCGCGTGTGCGCAGCCTGCTTGTCAGACTCGGTGAGAAGCTATGAACACCCTCAGACGCATACTTTCCTTCCTGTCGCATTGCCTGGCATGCGTGCTTGTGGTGCCGGTGGTGTTCTATCAGAAAATAATCAGTCCGCTTACTCCTCCATCGTGCCGGTTCACGCCCACATGCTCGGAATACGCCCGGCAGGCATTGCTCAAGCACGGACCGGTGAAAGGTCTGTATCTCGCTGTGAGAAGACTGCTCAGGTGTCATCCGTGGGGTGGAAGCGGATACGACCCCGTCCCATAAACGGAAAAGAGGCGGAGCGCACACGGAATACCATCCGCATGCGCCCCGGAAAATATATTACACACGACATTTAATCCCCAAAAAACATATATCTGATGATTAAGAACTTTGTTGAAGAACTGCGCTGGCGCGGCATGCTCGCGCAGATAATGCCGGGAACAGAGGAATTCCTGCAGAAGGAAATGGTTACGGCATATCTCGGCACCGACCCGACAGCCGACTCTTTACACATTGGTCACCTGTGCGGAATCATGATGCTGCGCCATCTGCAGCGTTGCGGACACAAGCCGATAATACTCGTCGGCGGCGCGACAGGTATGATAGGCGACCCTTCGGGTAAAAGCCAGGAGCGCAATCTGCTTGATGCCGAGACGCTGTACCACAACCAGGAGTGCATCAAGAAGCAGGTGGCGAAGTTCCTCGACTTCGACGCCGAGGGCGACAATAAGGCTGAGCTGGTGAACAACTACGACTGGATGAAGGACTTCACGTTCCTCGATTTCGCGCGTACTGTGGGCAAGCACATCACCGTAAACTACATGATGGCGAAGGAAAGCGTGCAGCAGAGGCTCAACGGAACGTCGCGCGACGGTCTGTCTTTCACCGAGTTCACTTACCAGCTGCTCCAAGGCTACGACTTCCTTTATCTGTATAAGACCAAGGGATGCAGACTTCAGCTCGGCGGAAACGACCAGTGGGGTAACATGACAACGGGTACTGAGCTCATCAGACGCACTCTGGGCAACGAGGCTGAGGCTTTCGCGCTCACGTGTCCGCTCATCACCAAGGCTGACGGAAAGAAGTTCGGAAAGACCGAGAGCGGCAATGTGTGGCTCGATCGGAACCGTACCACGCCTTACGCTTTCTATCAGTTCTGGCTCAATGTGAGCGATGACGACGCCGAAAGATATATAAAGATCTTCACAAGTCTGGACAAGGAGACCATTGACTCGCTCGTGGAGCAGCACAAGGCAGACCCGGGTCAGCGCGTGCTTCAGAAGCGTCTTGCCGACGAGATAACCGTTATGGTGCACTCGGAGGAAGATCTCGAGATGGCGAAAGAGGCTTCGGGCATCCTCTTCGGAAAGGGAACGAAGGAGACGCTTCAGAAGATTGACGAGGCTACATTGCTCAACATATTCGAGGGAGTGCCTCATTTCGACATGCCGAAGGACAGGCTCGGACAGCCGGCTGTGGACCTCTTCACAAGCGACGAAGCCAAGGTGTTCGCAAGCAAGGGTGAGATGCGTAAGCTCGTTCAGGGCGGAGGAGTGTCGCTCAACAAGGAAAAGCTGGCGGCGTTCGACCGTGTCGTGACAGCCGAAGACCTCATAGACGGCAAGTATCTGCTCGTGCAGCGCGGAAAGAAGAACTATTATCTCATCACTGTGAAGTGATTTCCCGCCCGTCGGAAGGCGCATATTCCGCAATGAGAAGGCGCGTATGACGTCATGCTACTGCAAACGCATATATATAATAAGGTGTATACGTTAACGCAATATGGCGGATATGCAGGCATGAAATGGTTGATATACCGGCACAGAAAGATTGACTTTGTGCCACTGAAAGATTTATTTTCTGACACTGAAAGGTGATACTTTCATCATCGTTAAATAGAAAGAGCCGCTCAGAAGCGGCTCTTTCGCTGTATAATAATGCGTGTGTTCCGAATTTCTACTGCCCCGTGTTCCGGTGTGGTAAGCGTCTATGCCGGTGCGAAAAAAAGCGTACGGTCTGATGACTGTACGCTTTCCGTGTTGTCCCAGGCGGACTCGAACCACCACTGACAGAACCAAAAACTGTAGTGCTACCATTACACCATAGGACAAATACGGTTGCAAAGATAGTTGTTTTCCGTGCTATCACCAAATTTTTCGCACCATTTTTTCATTCCGAAGGGGCTTTATGGTGGTGTGGAAAAGGCTGTCATACAGTGGTGTAGACATGGCATAATGATATGAAACAGGCTTTTTCTCTTTATGAAACGTAATTTTATAAATATTTTTAATGAAAATTCAACGTTATTTGAGGAATAATTTCTATTTTTGCAGCATACCGAATTGATGCGCATCAGAGTGCAAGTTTATATCAGACAGCTTACAAACTAAAACTTAAACTAAGAATGGGAGGAAACCGTATAGATAACACCGACAATAATACGGTGCTTATAATGGCAGTTCTATTGGGTGATTTGCTGATATTGAATCTTCTTTATTATGCATTTCTTTTGAATTTCGGATGTGAGGGGGGAATAGCTTCTGCGCGCCAGACCATGCTTATGGCATCGGTGGTATATCTGCTCTGCACTTCCCACAACGGTGTGGTGCTCTATAAAAAGCATGCTACGCGCTTCAAGATAGCTGTGCGGGTGATACGCAATATCTTGTATTATGCCGTGCTCAGCTGGCTTATCCTATGGTTTGGAGAATACAGTTGCCTGTCTTTTCCTGTGTTTATGGTGTTCTGGCTTACGTCCGCCTTGCTTATAATATTATACAGGTTTGCGGTCAGAAAAGCCGTTGTGTGGTACCGCTCGGGGACGAAACATATACGCAAGGTCGCCTTTGTGGGCAGTTATGACAACATTGTCGCGCTTTACAACGAGATGGTGTCATCACCCTACAAAGGCTATGAGATAGCCGGATATTTTGACGACGAGCCTAACGACAGCTTCCCCGAAGAGTGCAAGTATATAGGAAAGCCGTCGTCGGTGACTGATTTTCTGAGGCAGAACAACGACATACAGGAGGTGTACTGCTGCCTTCCGTCGGTGCGCAAAAACGAGATTCTGCCGATCATAAATTATTGTATAAGGCACCTGGTGCATTTCTACAGCGTGCCTAACGTGACCAACTATCTGCACCACCGCATGTTTTTCAACATGTTCGGAAGCGTGCCTTATCTCAGTCTTTACCGCGAACCGCTTAGCAAGGTGGGCAACCGTATGGTGAAAAGGCTGTTCGACGTGTGTTTCTCTCTGGTGTTTCTGGTGACCCTTTTTCCCATAATACTCATTGTGGTGAGCATAATCACCAAGCTCACAATGCCCGGTCCGATTTTCTTCAAGCAGTTGCGCAGCGGCATAAACGGCAAGGAATTCTATTGCCTTAAGTTCAGAAGCATGAAGGTGAACGACCAGGCTGACACGCTCCAGGCAACGAAGGACGACCCGAGAAAGACCAAGTGGGGCAACATAATGCGCAAGACCAACATCGACGAGTTCCCCCAGTTCATCAACGTATTGCTCGGACAGATGAGCGTTGTGGGTCCCCGTCCGCACATGGTGAAGCAGACCGAGGACTACTCAAAGGTGATAAACGAGTACATGGTGCGCCATTACATGAAGCCGGGCATCACCGGCTGGAGTCAGGTGACGGGCTATCGGGGTGAGACAAAAGAGCTTTCGCAGATGGAGAAGCGTGTCGATCATGACATATGGTATATGGAACACTGGAGCTTCTCGCTCGATCTCTACATTATATATAAGACCGTCGCCAACATATTTACGGGCGACAAGAACGCTTATTAGAAGCATCCTGCAAGTTGTGTGAGTAAAAGAACAAGACAGAGACAGGTCTGACGGAGTTGTTCCGCAGCCTGTCTCTGTCGTCTTTACCGGTGTCCCTGCGAGGTGGAAAAGCCTTTTCCGCCATGCGGCATGCACCGTTATGCGTAGGGTTCCGCACCGTTATGCATAAGCCTTTTTGCTTTTATGCGTAAGCTTCCGCATCTTTATGCGTAAGCAGATGCACTGTTATACATAAGTCTCGAGGAACTTCAGCGTGCCGTCAACCTTCAGTTCCTTTGTCGTTGCAGGCACGAGTATGCTCTCGCCAGCCTTGAGTGAGGTCACGTTGCCCTCGTTGTCGGTTATCGTAGCCTCACCTTTGAGTCCGATGAGTATGACGAAACTGTCGAGCTCGGAGTAGTCGATGGTCATCGGTTCGTCCAGATCGTAGACGGCGGTGCAGAAATACGGGCACTTCACAAGCGACACTCCCATGTTCTTAGTGGGCAGATAGTTGGTGCGATAGTTGTCCTCCACGTTGTAGTTGATGCACTCGGCAGCCTGCTTTGTGTGCAGTTCGCGGTAGTTGCCATTCTTGTCCTTGCGCTTGAAGTCGTATATGCGGTAGGTCACATCGCTTGTCTGCTGAATCTCGGCGAGGAAACATCCTGTGCCGATGGCGTGTATTCTGCCAGCCGGAAGGAAGAAACAGTCGCCCTCCTTCACATCGTATCTGGCAATCGCGTCTACTATAGTGTCGTTCTCAACCATAGCCGCATACTCCTCCGGAGTGATTTTCTTTTTCAGTCCGCACAGTAGAGTGGCGTCCTTGTCAGAGTCCATCAGATACCACATTTCGGTCTTTCCGCGTTCCTTTCCCTGTTTTTTTGCAATCTCGTCTGTAGGATGCACCTGAATGGAAAGGTCCTGACGCGCGTCAATGAACTTGATGAGCAGCGGGAACTCGTTGCCGAACCGCTTGTAGTTCTCTTTCCCCACGAGCTCGTCTTTCATCAGTTCCACAACCTCGTTGAGGCTCTTTCCCTCAAGCTCGCCTTCGCTTACGGTAGTCTCGTTGCCCTTCACTCCTGAAATCTCCCAGCTTTCTCCCACGTTCTCCTGTGTGATGTCGAGATGCTTGAAAGGGATGATTTTGTCGCCGCCCCATATAGTTGACTTGAGCAGCGGGTTGAATTTTAATGGTTTCATGATGCGTTTGTTTTTACAGTTATTTATATTTGAGAGCTATATATCCGTTGTTGTATGCCATATGATGTAAGTGACAGTATGCGCCCTTGGGGCGTCCTTGTCAGTTGTCTTTCCAGAACGCCGATGTGAAAATCACGAGAACGGAGAATATCTCGAGACGTCCCACGAGCATGAGCAGCGTGCATATCCACTTGACATTGTCGGGGAGAGAGCTCCACGACATTGTAGGACCGATGTCGGAACCGAGAGCCGGTCCCACGTTACCAAGGCTGCTGAGCGTCACGGTGACCGCGTTTGTCGACTCGATGCCCTGCACTATGAAGATGAACGAGCACACCAGAATCAGTATGAGGTCCACCGTGAGAAAGGCGAGCAGCGTCACCCTTTTGTTGTTTGGCACGTTGGTGCTGTCTATCTTTAGCGGAAGCACGGCGTTGGGATGCAGTATCTGTCGGAACTCATTCCTCACAATCCTCAGCAGCATCACACCTCTCACGCATTTCAGACCGCCGCTTGTCGAGCCCGAGCATGCCCCGATGAACATGCAGAAGGACAGAACCACCCATGTGACGTGCGGCCACAGTCCGGCGTCGTCGCTGAAGAAGCCTGTCGTTGTGATGAACGCCGTGACCTGGAAGAGGCTGCTTCTCAGCGCGTGTTCCACATCATAGCCGTTGTGCACCACCAGTTCACAGGCGATGAAGAGCGAGAACGCCGCGACGAGAATGAAGTAAAGCCTGAACTCGGAGTTCATGAACAGCTCCCTGAACCTCAGTTTCGCCATTGTGAAATAGAGCAGGGTGAAGTTTGTTCCCGACAGGAAACAGAACAGGATGACACTGTATTCTATGCCCGGACTCTGAAAGTGGGCTATGCTGGCGTTGTGTGTGGCGAATCCGCCCGTGCCTGTTGTCGACATGGAATAGTTTATGGCGTCAAACCAGTCCATGCCGAAGAACATATAGCTCAGCGCGCATGCCAGTGTGAGAATGATGTAAACGCTTCCTATCCATTTCGAGTTCGTGGATATCTTAGGGTGCAGTTTCATCTTGATGGGACCCGTCGACTCAGCCGCGAAAATCTTCACCGAGCCTCCGATGAGCGACGGCAGCAGCGCGATGGTGAAGAACACGATGCCCAGACCGCCTATCCAGTGGGTGAGCGACCTCCAGAAGAGTATGGCGTGCGGCAGACATTCCACGTCGTCTATTATCGTCGCGCCTGTTGTGGTGAATCCCGACATTGTCTCGAAGTATGCGTCGGTGAAGCTCTTTATGTATCCTCCCGTGACGAACGGCAGTGTTCCGAAAAGGCTGAAGAGCACCCATGCCAGCGACACCACCAGATAGGCGTCGCGACGCGAGAGCATGTTGCCGCTGTCGCGCCCCATGTATCTCAATGCCGCCCCGCACGCCGCGGTTATCCCCACGGCATAGAGGAAGGCATACATGTCGTCCTCTCCGTATGCCATAGCCATTATGAGACATACCGACATGAGCGCAGCCTCGATGAAAAGGAGTGAGCCTATGATCTTGTAAATGACTTTCAGGTTGATCATATGAACAGTTTTTCTATTTTCTTCATGTTCATGTCGTGGCAGAAAACCACCACTGAGTCGCCCGCGTTTATGCGTGTGTTACCCGACACGAGCATCCCCTTGCCGTCTCTTACGAGTCCTCCGATGGTCATTCCTTTGGGCAGTCCGAGGTCCTTCACCTCCTTCTGCGTTATGCGTGAACCCTCTTTCGGTATGAACTCCGCCACGTCGGCGTTGGCAGCCATGAGGAATCTGACGTTGCACACGTTGGCGTCGAGCATCATCTGATAGATGTGGCTGGCTGCTATCGCCTTCTTGTTGATGATGGTGCCGATGTCGAGGCTCTCCGCCATACTTATGTAGTCGATGTTCTCCACCATTGCGACGGTCTTGCGAACTCCCAGTCTTTTAGCCGTGAGACAGGCAAGGATGTTTGTCTCCGCGTTGCCCGTGAGCGCCACGAAAGCCTGAGTGTTCCTTATGCCTTCCTCCGTGAGCAGCGCGATGTCACGTCCGTCGCCGTTTATCACGAGCGCCTTGTCGTTGTCAAGCAGATTGTTGAGCTGCTCGCATCGTTCCTCGTCGGTCTCTATTATTTTCGCGTCCATGTAGTAGGGCATCGTGTTCACCGCCCTCACTGCGGTAGCCCCGCCTCCCATTATCATCACGTTCTTCACGTCGGCATAATGTTCCTTGCCCACAATCTGCCGGATGTAGGGAATGTATTGGCGCGTTGTCATGAAGTAAGCCATGTCGTTCAGCTGTAGCGAGTCGTTACCTCCCGGTATGATGGTATCGTTCATCCGTTTTATCGCCACGACGTGGTAAGGGTCGTCCGGACCGCAAAGAGTGCGCAGAGGCTGGTTGAGTATCTCGCAGCTTTCCCTCAGTTTGATGCCCATCATGACGAGCGCGCCGTCGTGCACGTCCCACCGCTGTCTCACCCACGACATCTTCAGACCGGTGTTTATGTCGTTTGCGGCGAGCATTTCCGGGTATATCAGCGAGCTTATTCCTATTTTCCTGAAAAACTCCTGAGCCTCCTGTTCCATGTATTCGGCATTGTCTATCTTCGCCACGGTCTTCTTTGCGCCCAGCGCCTTGGCAAGTATGCATGCCGTGATGTTGGTGTTCTCGTCGGGCGTCACGGCAATGAAGAGGTCGGTGTGGTCGGCTCCCGCCTCCTTGAGACCCTTCACGCTGGTTGGCGAGGAGTTGATGGTGAGAATGTCGAGGTCGGCTTCTCCCCGTTCGAGCCGTTCCTCGCTGTCGTCCATGAGAATGATGTTTTCGTGCTCGCGCGCGAATAGGCGAGCCAGATGAGTGCCTATGGCATAGGCTCCGGCTATTATTATTTTCATGTCAGTGAGTATTGTTTTGTGCGTCGTTAAGTCCGAGTGCCTTTTTTATTTCGTTCTTTATCGATTCCGCGTCAGTACCCGTTATTCTCTGAAGCTCCTCCACCTTGCCGTGCTCCACAAACGTGTCGGGCAGTCCGATGCGCGTTATGTCGGGGTGATGGCCGTTGTCGCACATCCATTCGAGCACCGCCGAGCCGAACCCTCCAGCCCTGACGCCGTCCTCAACGGTTATGATGCGGCTGAAGCGTCGCGCAATGTCATTGAGCAGCCGTGTGTCGAGCGGCTTGACGAAGCGCATGTCGTAGTGAGCCACCGACGCCGTGCAGCCCTCCGCCTTCAGACTGTCTATCGCCTGGGCGGCGTTGTTTCCTATCGGACCGTAGCTGAGTATGGCAATGTCGGAGCCCTCGCGTATGAGCCGTCCGGTGCCCACCTCTATCTCCTCGAAGGCGCACTCCCAGTCGGAGAGCAGTCCTCTGCCGCGCGGATAGCGTATGACGAACGTCCCCTTTCCGGGCAGCTGCGCGGTGTACATCAGCCGTTGCAGCTCGCGCTCGTCCATGGGCGATGCTATGGTGAGGTTGGGTATGGGTCGCAGCGCGGCAATGTCGAACGCCCCGTGGTGTGTTGGTCCGTCCTCGCCCACGAGTCCGGCGCGGTCGAGACAGAGCACTACGGGCAGGTTGAGTATGGCGGCGTCGTGTATGATGTTGTCGTAGGCTCGCTGCGCGAACGAGCTGTATATGTTGCAGAACGGTATGAGTCCGTCCTTAGCCATTCCGCACGAGAAGGTCACGGCGTGCCCCTCGGCTATGCCCACGTCGAACGTCCGGTCAGGCATCGCCTTCATCATGATGTTCATGGAGCATCCTGTGGGCATGGCGGGCGTCACTCCCACTATGCGCGGATTGTCCTTGGCAAGGCGCAGGAGCGTCTGCCCGAACACGTCCTGATAGCGCGGCGGGCACCCTGCGGGCACGGTGTCGAGCCGCTCTCCCGTCTCGGGGTCGAACTTCCCCGGCGCGTGCCATATGGTGGCTTCCTTCTCGGCAGGCTCATATCCCTTGCCTTTGGTGGTGTGGAGATGCAGCAGTTTTGGACCCTTCATGTCCTTGAGCTGGCGCAGCAGGCGCACCACCTCCGCCACGTCGTGCCCGTCGAACGGTCCGAAGTAGCGTATGTTCATTCCCTCGAAGATGTTCTGCTGGTGGCTCAACGCCGACTTCAGCGCGTTGTTGAGCCTTATGATGCCTTTGCGCCGGTTGTCGTTGAGATAGCCCTTGGAGTGTAGCCAGCGCGACACTCTGTATCTCAGTCGGTTGTATGTGGCGTTGGTGTCGAGGTTGAGCAGATACTGCTCCATTCCCCCCACGGCGCGGTCAATGGACATGTCGTTGTCGTTGAGGATGATGAGCAGGTCGTTTGGCGAGGACGACACGTTGTTGATGCCCTCGAAGGCGAGTCCTCCGCTCATTGCCCCGTCGCCTATCACAGCCACCACATGCCGGTCGTCGTGCCCCGTCTTCTTCGCCGCCACAGCCATGCCGAGCGCAGCCGAGATGGAGTTGGAGGCGTGTCCGCACGTGAATGTGTCGTATTCGCTCTCAAGAGGTGAGGGGAACGGCCGCAGCCCTTTCAGCTTACGGTTTGTGCAGAAGCAGTCTCTCCGTCCGGTGAGGATCTTGTGTCCGTAAGCCTGATGGCCCACATCCCACACTATGCGGTCGTAAGGCGTGTCGAAGACGTAGTGCAGAGCCACGGTGAGCTCCACCACTCCGAGCGACGAGGCGAGGTGTCCGGGGTTGACAGACAGTTCGTCTACGATGTCCTCGCGCAGTTCCCTGCACAGTTCGGGCAGCTCCTCCACGCTGAGGTGTCGCAGGTCTTCAGGATATCTTATGCGGCTGAGGAGCCGCAGCTTGTTCTTGTCCATCTGTATCAGTAATATGTATCATATAAACAGGTATGCAAACTTACATAAAAATTTTCTTATTTCGAATATATCGGCATTATTATTTCACGTTTTACGGATTATTCCTCCAGTGCGCGCGTCAGTGCCATGTGTGGCGCGGTGTGCGGTGTATGGCGGTGCGGAGCGTTTGTGCATAAATATTCATATGCGCGTGCATATTTATTCATTCGGCACGTCCTCAACCCCGCGAGAATCGTCTGTAAGCCACGGCAGACTGCCTCCGGCGTTTTTATGCGCTTATTTTTGATGTATGGTTATGTGACTGACATTCAGCGCGTTGCCCCGTTTAGCGCGCTTATTGGGTTTTTCCCGGCATGCGGAAGGGCCTCTTTCGCGATGCGGAAAAGCCCGTTCCGCGATGCAAAGGAGCCTTTCCCGATGACCGGAAGAGACGTTCCGGAGGAGCGGAAAAGCCCGTTCGGCATGTTCTGGATGCCTCCGCTGTTGTGAAAACGCATGCGTATGCGGTTATTATACGGTTTCCGGTATGCCGCCGTTTCTGTTTTGCGGTTTTGCGTTGTCAAAATCATCTAAGTATATTTATGCGTTTTCCGCCATGCGCATGCATCCGTCGCGCGGCGCGTGAAGTATTGCGGAAGATGAAAAAAGTGGTATATTTCCTCTTTTTAAGAGTAATATTGTGCAGATAAGAACAAAATTGCTATCTTTGCCGATAGATGCCGTCACAGTGATGGTAAGGCTCATGTGCAGGTCCTTGTGAGGAATGGTGCGGGCTACGTGACGAGTGACGGCGGCAGCGACTGACCTATACGACCGATAAATAACACTGATAATAAAAACTGCATCTATGAGAAAAGGATTACTTACGATGTTGTGTCTCCTTCTTACAATGTGTCTTCACGCAGACCCGATAAGCAAGGAGCAGGCACACGAGACGGCAAGGGCGTTTCTTGCCGGGAAGGGAATAACCATGACAACCGACGCCACACCGGCGTATAAGGCGCGCCGCAGGTCGGCAGCCGCGGAGGTTGCGGGATATTATATATTTAATGCGGGCGGCGACAGGGGATATGTCATCGTGTCGGGCGACGACCGCACGGAGGCTGTCCTCGGCTATACTGACAGCGGAGAGTTCGACCCGGCTACCGCTCCGGAGGGCATGATGGCATGGCTGAAGGGCTATCTGGAGTTCATCGACCGCCTCGACAGCGAGGGCGTGACCAAAGAGACGGCTGAAAGGAAAGCCCGGCAGATGAAGGCGCAGAAGGTGCGCCACGCCATACAACCGCTCGTGACAAGCCGCTGGAACCAGGGCGACCCGTACAATCTGCTGTGCCCGCGCTACTACAACGCGGACGGAACGCAGGGCGACCGCAGCGCGACGGGATGCGTGGCGACGGCTCTCGCGCAGGTGATGTACTTCTACAAGTGGCCCGACGCGGTGGTGAAGAGCATACCGCGCTATTCGTTCGACAGCAACGGACATCAGATAAGCATGCCCTCCATTCCCAAGGGAACGGAGATAGACTGGGCGAACATGACCGACATATACGACGGACAGAGCACCGACGTGCAGAAGAACGCCGTGGCGGAGCTGATGGTGTATGTGGGAACGGGAGTCAAGATGGGCTACGGTCCGTCGTCGGGAGCGGGCTTCAACGGCGGAAAGCCGCTGGCAGAATACTTCGGATATGACGACGCCACGCACTCCGAGTACCGCAGCAACTACACCTTGGACGAGTGGACCGACCTTATCTACAACGAGATAGCCACCGGTCATCCGGTCGCTTTCGCCGGTACGGCGTCGGGAGGAGCGCACGCCTTCGTGGTGGACGGATACGACGGAGACGGGCTTTTCCACCTCAACTGGGGATGGGGAGGCGGCAGCGACGGCTACTTCCGCATAGAGATACTCAACCCCGGAGACAACAGCGGCATCGGGGCAAGCTCGAGCAGCGACGGCTACTCCATGGGACAGGAGGCTCTCATACTGCGTCTGCCTGACGGAGTGGAGGCTGACGACATGGCTATGATGACCATCAACGACACCGAGATAAGGGGCAACGAGATATTCAGCAACTACATCAACTGGACGGGAGAGACCAACAGCTTCGACTACGGCATAGGTTATGTGGCTGAGGACGGCTCGCTCGTGAGCATAGGCAAGACCAGCCGAGCCGACAATCTGGGCGCGAACTACTACTACGGAGGCAGCTTCGGCATCAGCGGACTGGAGGAAGGCGTCTACACTGTGGTGCCGATAAGCAAGACAACGGGGTCGGACGTGTGGAAGACAAGCTTCAACATAAAAGACCGCCACATCATAGCCGACGTGAAGGCTGACGGGTCTTACACGCTCGAAATGTACACACGCCCGGTAGACCTCGCCATAGAGGCGATAGAGTTCACGGGCGACAGGACGGTGAACAGGCAGCAGAAGCTCGACGTGACGTTCAGAAACAACACCGAAGAGTTCTATGGCGAGATATATCTCTTCGCAAGCAAGACCGGTGACAAGGGCGGACAGGCAAGCCGCTCGGCTCTCTCGCTGAAGAAGGGACACACCACAACGCTCACCTTCTTCTTCACTCCAAAGGAGACGGGAACATACAACGTGTGGCTCACATACGACGGTGCAGGCAACAACGTGGTGCCGGGAGGACACACAACGGTGGACATAACGGCGACCCCGGCGGCTGACGCTGCCAGCCTGCAGGTAAGTTCCATGACGTTCAGCAACATCACCTCGGGCACCATCTACGGCGACTTCATAGAGGGACAGGTGAGAGTGAGGAACAACGCCCGGACAAAGTTCGAGGGCAATGTGAAGCTCAACATATGGCGAGGAGAGATAGGGCAGGGCACCTTCTGGAGCCTTTCTAACACGCTGCTGCCTGCAAGCATAGAGCCGGGAGAGACCGTGTCGCTGCCTTTCAGGTTTGACAATCTGACCACGGGAATGCAATACGGATTCAACGTGGAGTATGGCACGGGCGGCGAGCTCGCCTCGGGAGGACTGGGCAACGTGAACAGACTGATGGACGGAGTGATAGCCTACAAGGCTGACGGAAGCAAGACGGCATCGGCTCCAACAGCGAGATACATCCCGATGGGCGACATAGTGGCTGTAGACCTGAGGCATGCGCCGCAGGTGACCATGGTGAACGCAAGCCGCGCTCCGGAAGCCCTGTTCTTCATAGGGGAGGATATGGAGACACCGTCGGGACTCGAGTCGGCGCAGGTGGTGAAAGGCGGAACAGCCGGAGACGTGACTGTCTCTGACAGCTACGGATTCTTCTCGCCCGAGAACTTCACGGCTCGGACAATGTCTTACAGCCGTGTGGTGGACAAGGCTGGCATGGGCGGCTCGTGGGAGACAATAGCCCTGCCGTTCCGTCCGGAAAGTGTGACGGCAGACGGAGTGCCTGTCGGGATAAACACCGAGAAGGGACTGCTGCTCAAAGAGTTCAGTATGGCTGACGAGGGAGCGGGCATCTTCTTCGAGACGACGGACGCTATGCAGGACGGAGTGCCGTATATCTTCTCGGTGACAGACGAGAGTCTGGTGGGCAAGACGCTCGTGTTCTCGGCGTCCGACGTCGATGTGGCGGCTTCAGACGGCGCACGCATCGTGGCTGGAACCGACAGCTACAGCTTCTACGGCACCACTGTGACACTGACAGACAACGGCATATACGTGCTCAACGACGCAGGTACGGCGTTCACTCTCGCTACGGAGGAAGCTGACGTAAAACCCTTCAGGGCTTATTTCAGGACAAAGCTGCCTGACGGTCTGCGCGCCGCACAGCTTCCGATAAACACCGTGACAGACGGCATAGAGGGAACGGAGACCGGCATGAAGGACGGAGAGACGGGTGTGTATGGCGTCGACGGTGTGAGAGTGGGCACCGCCACGGTAAGAGACGGACACGTCATCATGCCGCAGCTGCCCAAAGGCATATACATCGTGAACGGCAGGAAAGTGGCGCTCTGACGCCATTCCGGACGGTGACTCCGTCCGGCTCCCGCCCGGGCGGCGGGAGTGTGAACGAACGAATGACTATACATCACATAAAGACATGAATAAAAAAGGAATCACGATTTTCTGTATCTGCCTGTCCGTAGCGGCGGCAGCATACGCCCAGAGCAGGGACGGTGGCATTACGCCCGACATGCTCGGCACCATGAGAAAGGCACACGGGGCATTGCCCTCGGCAAAGGCTGTGTTCAACGCAATGGCTTCAAACAGGATTGACGACATAGCGGTGAACTTCGCCAATCAGGGAACGGTGGACACGTATTTCAGTGACGAGACACCGGCACAGAGCATACACGACCAGAAAAGCTCCGGACGCTGCTGGATGTTCTCGGGATTCAACGTGCTGAGAGCCAACTTCGCGAAGCAGCACGCCGACTCGCTGACGGTGGAGTTCTCTCACAACTACCTGTTCTTCTACGACCAACTGGAGAAAGCCAACCTCATGTTGCAGGGTGTGATAGACCATGCCGGCGAGCCGATAGACTCGGAGAGAGTGAGGTTTTTCTTCAAGAATCCGCTCAGCGACGGCGGTACTTTCTGCGGAGTAAGCGACCTTGCGGACAAGTACGGACTCGTTCCGGCAGGTGTGCAGCCTGAGACTTTCTCGGCTGAAAACACAAGCAAGATGTCGTCGTTGGTGTCGTCGAAACTGCGCGAGTTCGGACTCGAGCTGCGCAAGATGGCGGCGGAAGGCAAGAAGGCGGCTGCCCTGAAAGAGCGTAAGACGGAGATGCTGTCTGTTGTCTACAACATGCTGTGTCTCACCCTCGGCGAGCCGGTGAGCGAGTTCACCTATGCCTTCAGGACAAAGGACGGCAGGACGGTGGGCGAACCGCGCAAGTATACGCCGAAGGAGTTTTATGAGGCTACGGTGGGAGGACCTCTGAAGGGCTCGTTCATAATGGTGATGAACGACCCGCGACGGGAGTATTACAAGACTTACGAGGTGGAGTACGACCGCCACACTTACGACGGACAGAACTGGAAGTATCTCAATCTGCCGATGGACGACATAGAGCGGCTTGCCATCGCCTCGATAAAGGACGGCAGGAAGATGTACAGCTCCTACGACGTGGGAAAGCAGCTCGACCGTAAGAGAGGCTATCTCGACACCGAGAATTATGACTACGGCTCGCTCTTCGGCACCACTTTCGGCATGGACAAGGCTGAGCGCATATCCACATACGACAGCGGCTCCACACACGCCATGACTCTCACGGCTGTCGACCTCGACGCGGACGGCAAGGCGAAGAAGTGGAAGGTGGAGAACAGCTGGGGCGCGTCATACGGTCAGGCTGGCTGTCTGATAATGTCGGACAGATGGTTCCGCGAGTATATGTTCCGTCTTGTGGTTGACAAGAAGTATGTTCCGCAGGACATGTTGAGGCAGTATGAGCAGAAGCCGGTGATGGTTATGCCAGAGGATCCGCTCTTCGGAACGGACGACTGACGGCTTTGTGGCATTGAGGAGACAGGACGGCGACCGGACGGCACGATGCGTTCCGGTCGCCGTCCGCATCCTTACGGTGACGCTGCGGTGTGCTCCGCGCGGGACCGGACGCAAATGAAAAAGGGCATGAACATAGTCCATACCCCTTTGATTGAAAAATTAATGCTGTGAAAAATTGTTCTTTTTATTTGATGGCATCAGCCAGTTCGGCACCTGCCTTGAACTTAGCGACCTTCTTTGCGGCGATTGTTATCTTCTCCTTTGTGGCGGGGTTGATGCCCTCGCGTGCCGGACGCTCGTTCACACTGAATGTTCCGAATCCGATGAGCTGTACTTTGTCGCCTTCTACGAGCGCAGCCTTGATTGCGTCAACGGTAGCGTCAAGAGCTTTCTTTGCGTCTGCTTTGCTCAGGTTTGCGCTGTTTGCTATTTTCTCTATCAGTTCTGTTTTGTTCATAATTATGAATTTTAAATGATTAAATATGTAGTTTCTTTATTGCCAGTATTCTTATCGGGAACAAATATAAATCAATACTTTCATAAATCAAACAAAAAATAAAAAAAAGTGAACTTATTTCTGAAAAAAAACGGTTTACACCCTTTTTTTATTCAGTATAACAGATATTTTTTCGTAATTTTGCCCTCGTGTTCATTTAATTACAGATATTTCGTATGTTCAATATACCAAAGATAACCAAGAATCTCCTTATCATCAATGTCATAGTATATCTTGCTACGTTGGTGATGTGGCGTGGCTTAGACTTGAATGATGTGTTCGGGCTGCATTTCTTTCTTGCTCCCGACTTTCATTTCTACCAGTTCTTCACTTACATGTTCATGCATGCGGGATTCATGCATCTGTTTCTCAATATGTTCGCTTTGTGGATGTTCGGGTGCGTTGTGGAGAATGTATGGGGACCGAAGAAGTTCCTTTTCTATTACATTGCGTGCGGTGTGGGTGCCGGATTGTTTCAGGAGCTGGCGCAGTTTGTGCAGTTCCATGTCATCGCTGCACAGCACGCGCCGGGCATAGGAATGTTTGAACTGCTGCAGGTGGCTGAAGCCAACGCGGAGGGACTCAACACGTGGACGACCGTGGGTGCCTCCGGTGCGGTGTATGGCATACTGCTCGCATTCGGAATGATATTCCCCGAACAGCGCATTTTCATATTTCCCTTCCCGTTCCCCATAAAGGCTAAGTGGTTCGTCATCATATATGCGGGACTTGAGGTGGCGCAGGCTCTCTCCACACCGGGCGATGGTGTGGCGCATCTGGCGCACCTCGGAGGTATGGCTTTCGGCTATATGATGATACGCTATTGGCGTTCGCATCCGGGCACAGGATACGGCATGGACGGCGGAACGCAGTTTTTCGACAGCATGCGCGCCTCATGGGAGAGGCAGAGAAACAGATGGACGGCAAACCGCAGGAGCGACACCGGACGCCAGTCTGCCGGTTCCGACCCCGACTGGGAGTACAACGCGCGTAAGAAAGCGGAACAGGAGGAGATAGACCGCATACTCGACAAGATACGGAGAAACGGATATGACAGCCTGACAAAGGAGGAAAAGCAGACTCTCTTCGACAGCAGCAACAGAAAATAAAGGCGGTACTGTGATGAAATGTCTTGGGAAACTGACACTGCAAATCATTGCCGGGGCAAACATCGCTACCATAATCGTGATGTTTCTTGTAGGTCACAGCGATGTGTTCAACCCTGTAGACCATCCTCTGCTGGCGACTGTAGGACTCACGTTTCCGCTCTTTCTTTGCATAAACCTCGCTTTTACGGCGTTCTGGATAGTGTTCAGCATAAAGCGGGTGATAATCCCCTTTGCGGGATTCGTCGTGTGTTATTCACCCGTAAGAGTGTATACACCGCTGAATATAAACGGGTCTCTTCCGCCCGGAACGGTGAAGGTGATGTCTTACAATGTCTGGAACTTCAGGGACTGGAGCGACGCGGACAAGCCGAGTGAGATTGTGGAGTACATCCTTGAGCAGAATTCCGACATCGTATGCCTTCAGGAAAGCGGCACGACAAAGGACAAGCGCGACAGGATGTACAGCCGGATGACTGCGGTGTATGCTTACAGCGACACCGTGAAGCCTTCCGGAAGCTCGGACGTGATAACTCTTTTCAGCAAATTCCCGATATTGGGAAAGAAGCGCATTAGCTACGAATCAAAAAACAATCATTCGGCTGCGTTCACACTGAACGTGCGGGGCGACACTCTGATATTCATTGCCAACCACCTCGAGTCTATCGGTCTTTCAGACGATGAGAAAAGCAATTTCAAGTCGATGATGAAGGGACGGATGGAGAAGGACTCAGCAAGGAGCGAGTCACAGAAACTTGTCCATAAACTTGGAACGGCTTCGGCGGTGCGCGCTCCGCAGGCAGAGGCAGTGGCGCGGTATATACGTGACAACAAGGGAAAGAGCATCATACTGTGCGGAGACTTCAATGACAGCCCCATATCTTATGTCCGCCGCGTCATTGCCGACGAGCTTACAGACTGCTATGTGGCAAGCGGCAACGGACCGGGAATATCCTATCACGAGAGCGGATTCTATGTCCGGATAGACAATATCATGTGTTCCGACGACTGGAAGCCCGTGCGCTGTGTTGTAGACAGCAAGATAAAGGCGTCCGACCATTATCCTATAATATGCTGGTTGGAAAAACACGGCGATACGGGGAAATAAACTTCATAATGCCTTAAAATATATATAATTAGGTGCATAAATTTTTCGTAATGTGAAAAAAATATTATCTTTGCACGTCTATACATAGAAAAATAAAATAATTAATAACAATATATCAAAATGCAAAACAAAGGAATTGTAATTGTAACAGCTGTCTTGTTGACGCTTGCAAGCATCTTTTATTTGTCATTCTCGGTTGCCACAAGCTACTATGACAGCCAGATTGCAAAGATAAAGGACCCGATTGCACAGCAGGACTACAAAGACTCTGTGAAGTATCTCGGAATTTATTCTTATCAGGATTGCCTTGAGACGCAGATCGGACTAGGTCTTGACCTTAAAGGCGGTATGAATGTTGTCCTCGAAGTAAGTGTTCCGGACGTTGTGGCAGCGCTTGCCGAGCATAAGACCGACGCTGCTTTCGTGAAGTCGCTCAATGAAGCCAAGGCTGAGGAAGAGGCAAGCCAGAAGGATTTTCTGAGCCTCTTTATCGAGGCGTACAAGAGAAACGCGCCCGGTCATCACCTCTCTGAACTGTTCGCAACACAAAGACTTCAGGGTAAGGTTTCGCCTGTAAGCTCTGACAAGGACGTGGAGAAAGTGCTGCGCGAAGAGATAAAGGCTGCGATAGACAACTCTTTTACGGTTGTCCGCACACGTATAGACAAGTTCGGAGTCGTTCAGCCCAACATCCAGAAACTTGAAGGACAGGAAGGCCGTATCATGGTTGAGATGCCTGGAATACGCGAGCCTGAGCGTATACGCCGACTCCTTCAGGGTAGCGCAAACCTCGAGTTCTGGGAGACATACAATGCCGAAGAGATAATTCCTTACCTTGTCCAGATAGACCAGACGCTCGCCAATAACGGTCCGGAAGAGGCTGACACTGCTGCCGTTGACACCACTTCAGCAAAGAAGGAGGCTGCCGCAAAGGCACAGAACAGCAAGTTTGAGTTGAAGGGAAAGGTTGCTGAGGCTGCCAAGACCTCTGCCTCTAAAGTATCGGAAGAGGCAAAGAAGGCAAATCCGCTGCTCTCCATGCTCACCACAACAGGCGCTAACTCACTCAGTGTCGTGGGTTATGCCAACGTTCTCGACACAGCCGCAGTGGACAGGATAATCTATTCCGCAATGGCGAAGAAGATTCTTCCGTCCGACTGCAAGCTGCTTTGGAGTGCCAAACCGAGTGACGGTCTGAGCGTGAAGAACATGTATGAGCTGCATGCCATCAAGGTGTCGACCACCAACGGACGCGCTCCGCTGGAGGGAGATGTCGTTACAGAAGCTACAGATGAGTTCAATCATATGACAGGCGCACCTGAGGTGAGCATGAGAATGAATACAGAGGGCGCACGCCGTTGGGCAGCTATGACGAAGGCAAACATCGGAAAGGCAATAGCAATCGTACTTGACGGAAGCGTCTACTCGGCTCCCCGCGTTAACGGAGAAATAACCGGCGGAAGCTCAGCCATAACTGGTAACTTCACGATTGAGGATACAAAGGACCTTGCAAACACGCTTAAATCGGGACGTATGCCTGCTCCCGCACGCATCGTACAGGAAGATATCGTAGGTCCGTCGCTCGGTGCCCAGTCCATACAACAGGGTCTTATATCGTTCGTTATAGCGTTTGTCATCCTCATGATTTACATGATTATCCTCTATAACGTAATCCCCGGACTGCTCGCCAACATGGCTCTGCTGTTCAACCTCTTCTTTACGTTGGGTGTGATGAGCTCCTTCCAGACCGCGCTTACCATGCCTGGAATAGCCGGTCTGTTGCTTTCTCTCGGTATGGCGGTCGATGCCAACGTGCTCATATATGAACGTGCGAAGGAAGAACTGCAGAAAGGCTTGAACGTGAAGACTGCATTGCAGGCTGGTTATAAGAACGCTTTCTCAGCCATCTTCGACTCCAACCTGACGTCAATCATCACAGGTGTGATTCTCGCAGTGTTCGGAACAGGTCCTATCCGAGGCTTCGCCATAACGCTGATAATCGGTATCTGCTGTTCGTTCTTTACAGCTGTATATCTGACACGCCTTGTTTACGACCGTCAGATGAAGCGTGACAAGTGGCAGAACCTTACCTTCTCCACATCCATCTCGCGCAAGATGCCTCAGAACACCAACTTCAACTTCATGGGAGGCTACAAGCGTTCGTTCACCGTTTGGGGTGTTTTGACGCTCGTCTTCTTCATAAGTTTCTTCTGGCGTGGCTTCAGCAAGAGTATCGACTTCACCGGAGGACGCAACTTCGTGCTGCGTTTTGAGCAGAAGGTAGAGCCCGAGCAGGTTCGTGAAGCACTCGACGGAGCTTTCGGCGAATCCACTTTCAGTGCCATAGCCATAGGTGTTGACGGCAAGACAATACGTGTGAACACCAACTACAAGATAGAGTCCAACGACCAGAACGTTGATGCCGAGGTGGAGAGCATACTCTTCAAGTCGCTTTCGTCAGCCGGTCTTATCACACAGAAGGATATCTCCAAGTTCAGAAATCCGGACATACGTGAGGGCGGTTCCATCATAAGCAGCGCAAAGGTCGGTCCGTCTGTCGCCAAGGACATCACCTACGGAGCCATCATCAGTGTGCTTGTGGCAATCGTAGCGATATTCCTTTACATCCTGTTACGTTTCCGCAACGTGGCATTCTCAATCGGTTCGACAGCCGCACTGGCATTCGATACGATATTCGTTCTGGGTGTATACTCGCTGATGTGGGGCATTCTGCCGATGTCGCTCGAGATAGACCAGACATTCATCGGAGCCATACTGACGGTTATCGGTTACTCCATCAACGACAAGGTGGTTGTGTTTGACCGTATACGTGAGAACATGCAGTTGTACATGAACCGTGACAAGTGGACGCTGTTCAACGATTCACTCAACCAGACTCTTGCACGTACAATCAACACCGGTTCCTCTACTCTGCTCGTGCTCATCGTCATTCTGTTCTTCGGAGGTGAGAGTATACGCAGCTTCTCGCTTGCAATGATTCTGGGTATCGTATTCGGTACGTTCTCCTCAATATTCATTGCAGCCCCTGTAGCTTACTTCACATTGGGTCGTAAGATACGTGAGAAAGACGCGGTGGCAAGGAATAAGTAAGACAACTCTTTCATAATTTTATAGTTAAAGGTTGCATACCGTTTCAGGAATGCAACCTTTTTTTATGTCTTTTTTTTCCTTCCATACACACATTATATTATATATATGCTGACAATACCGCACAGACCTTTATACATTATATAATATATATGTTGTCCGTATCGCATCGTTTCTGACATATTATATTATATATATGTGAGCGGTTGCGGTATTATTATCAATCCATACATTATGCTCATCTGCCTTGTTATAGCAAAAACAAAAGCGACTACGCATATTATACTTTACCGCTCATCATAAGTTTACAGTGTGTTGTGGAGTGTTTTTAATATAAACAGGCTGCGTTTAGCTATCTGAAAGCAAACCTTTATTGCGCAGTTGGCACTGTTTTCACGTATGTAAATAACGCGGTATAATATATAGGTAATCAAAAGTAGAGACGCAAAATTTTGCGTCTCACAAGTAAGGATGGGCAATAAATAGGGGTGAGGATGTGACCGTTATTGCTGTGTTTGTTGTTCGGGAGACGCAAGGATGGACAATAAGATGGGGCGAGGATATGGCTGTTATTGCTACGTTTGTTGCTCGGGAGACGCAAGGTTGGGCAATAAATTGGGGTGGGTATGTGACTGCCGTTGCTGCGTTTATTTCTCGGGAGACGCAAGATTTTGCGTCTCTACTGGGCTGACGCCATCGTTCTTCACAGCTTTTTATGATGTAGCCCGCTACATCTTCGGCAAATCCGGAAAGCGATATGTCTGATGTCATCATTGAATACGGATTAAGTATAATGACCGAAAGGGGATAAAAAAATCTCCGGAGACATTTGTCGTGTCTCCGGAGACCGTTTGTATTTGCCTCTGTAACGCCGTTCTCACGCCGCGTCCGCAGAGATATTGTGTGCCGTCATGCTCCGGCACGTGTATTATTCTTATTCCGGTATCATTATTACGGATATATGATTGCCCGGTTTGAGGAACTCCTTCATGAAGTCGCAGATGCTCTGTGTAGTCTGAGCCTCCACTGTCTTCTTATAGTCGGTGTCCATATCGATGTTATACTTGCGGTAAGTGTCTATCACGCCTACCCAGTAACCGTTGGTCTTGCTCTCGTCGTCTATGCTCTTCAGCATGAATTCCTTCACCTTCTTCAGCATGTCGGCGTCGCATGTCTTGGTCATGTTCTTCACCTCTTCGTTCATTATTTTCACCGCCAGTTCCTTCTTGTCAGGGTTCATCGGGCAGTAAGCGAAGATGTTGATGTTGTGGTAGTTGTCGCTGATAGAAGCCGAGCCCTGTGCTCCTACGGAGTAAGCCGCGCTCTGTTCCTCGCGTATCTTCTTCAGATAAATCATCGAAAGAATCTGTCCAGCCATGTCTGCGCGGATGGAGTTTTCAAGAGTATAAGGCATGTCTTCGTTGTGCCACATCATGTATGCGGTCGACTTCGGAGTCTCCTGCTTGCGCTTGAACTCGTTCACTATCTCACCCTTCTGCATGAATGCCGTGCGTTTGCCTTTCACAATCTTGCCCTGTGCAGGCAGTGATGCTATATACTGGCATATGAGCGGACGTATGGAGTCCTCCTCGAAGTTGCCCACCAGAGTGAATGTCCATCCTGCGGCGTTAGCCGTGCGTTCCTTTGCCATCTGCAGTATGCGGTCATAGCTTATCTGCGGAAGGTCTTCCGTAACGAGTGGTTTGAGGCGCGGGTTGTGTCCGTACATGGTTGCCGTGAGCGAGTCTCCCAGTGCCACGTCGGGCGAGAGAGCACGGTCTTTCAGCGCAACCTCATACTGTTTGATGAGATTGTCGAACGACTTCTGGTCCTTGTTGATGTTTGTGAAGTAGAGATAAAGCATCTGCAGCATTGTCTCCACGTCCTTCGGTGTTGACGATCCGCTTGCGTGTGTGTAGAGACCGTCCATTGACAGGTTCACGTTGGCAATCTTTCCTGCGAGAGCCTTGTTCAGTTCTGTAAGTGAGAAAGAGCCGAGTCCGCTCTGTCCTATCACGTCGTCGAACACCTTGAGGTTCACGAAGTCCTTCTCGCCATACAGCGACGAGCCTCCGAATCCGTCTGCGCTGAGTATCACCTGGTCTTTCTTCAGGTCGCTCTTCTTGAGGACCACTGTGGCGCCGTTCGACAGTTTGAGCTCTGTATATCCGAACTTCGCGTTCTTCTTCTCGCTCTTTATTGTTCCCGCTTTAGGTTTCTCGGTGATGAGCGGTTCGTTCTTCACGTTGTCCACATAAGCCGATATCTGCTCTGCGCGTGCTGCCTTGACGGCTCCGAGCAACGCTTCCTCAGTCGGATACACGTTTCCTTCCTTCTCGTTGTTGAAGTTCATTATCACGAGGTTGGTGTCGTTAGGCGGTACAAGCTCCTTCATCACCTCGTTCACAGCCTCCACCGGAATCATCGGCACGAGCTGTTTCATCGTCTGATACTGATAATCTATCGACGGCATCGGCTCGTTCGATAGGAAGTGACCCAGATACTGGCTGTAGAACTGCTCGTTGTAGCGTTTGTCCTTGTTGCTGTATGCCTTTTCCAGAGAGCTGAGGTAGTCCTGTCTGTAGCGTTCATACTCAGTGGCGGTGAATCCGAACTCAGCCGCGCGTCTTGCCTCTATGAACGCCGCTTTCACAGCGTCTGCCGTCTTGCCCATCTCCTTGGGCATGATGCCTATGTCGAAAGCGTCTTTCGTCTTGGCGAATATATAGTTGCCGTCGCTTGCTCCCACGTTCACGTAAGGGCAGTCTGCGCTGAGCGCAGCCTCAGTGTAGCGGTTGTTGAGCATGCTCATCGCGGCACCCTTCACATATCCGTACACCAGATAAGCCATGGTGTTCTTCAGTGAATCGGGGAACACATCGTGCTTTATCATCACCTCCACCATGTTGGTGCGCTGTTCCTTGTCCTTGTCTATTATGACTATAGGCTCGGCGTTGTCGGGCACCGGCTCGTCCACAATCGGTGCCGCGTTCTCAGGGTTCTTTATGTCTCCGAACAGCTTCTTTATCTCCGCCTCGACGTGGTCAACGTCCACATCGCCCACGACAATTATGCCCTGGTTCTGCGGGTGATACCATTTGTGGTAGTAGTCTTCCAGCTCCTTCGGCTTGAAGTTGTCTATCACGCTCATCAGACCGATGGGGTAGCGCAGACCATATTTCGAGCCCGGGTAGAGCTTCGGCAGATTACGCTCGAACATACGTCCCGATGCGCTTGACCGCATGCGCCACTCGTCGTGTATCACTCCGCGCTCCTTGTCTATCTCCTTCGGGTCGAGCGTCAGCTCGCTTGCCCAGTCGTGCAGTATGAGCAGGCATGAGTCGAGTGCCGACTGGCGGTCTGTGGGCACGTTCGATATGTTGTACACTGTCTGGTCTATCGACGTGTAGGCGTTCAGATCGCGTCCGAACTGCACACCGATGCTCTCGCAGAATCTCATCACCTCGTTGCCCTCGAAGTTCTTTGTGCCGTTGAAGCACATGTGCTCCAGGAAGTGTGCGAGTCCGCGCTGGCTTTCCTCTTCCTGTATCGAGCCCACTTTCTGTGCGATGTAGAAGTTCGCGCGTTTTTCCGGCCAGTTGTTGTGACGGATGTAGTAAGTCAGTCCGTTGTCCAGCTTGCCTATGCGCACGTCCGGGTCGAGCGGTATTGTGGGCATCTGCATCTGGGCGTTGGCGAGTCCTGCGAAACATATGAGGACTGCCGCCATGATTTTCCTGAGTTTCATAAAATATAGACTTTAAATTTGATGTGTTATATTTCCAAACTGCAAATATACCTCTTTTTATTTAATAATACATATCTTTTAATTTAAAAAAACGGAGTGTGATGTGTCAATAATAAAGTCACTGACGCCTTTTTCTGATTAATCGCTCATGAAAAAGCGTCCGTCACTTACCATCCGGACAATCATCTCCACTCTCATTCCCTTCCTTCCGCATACCTTATGTTACGCGGATGGTGCTCCAGTATCTCCTGTCTGAGTGTCGTCATGTCCACGTGTGTGTATATCTCCGTTGTCGATATGCTCTCGTGTCCGAGCATCTCCTGTATGGCTCTCAGGTCGGCTCCACCTTTGAGCAGGGCTGTGGCGAATGAGTGGCGCAGGGTGTGCGGCGACACGTTCTTCTCTATTCCGGCGTCCGCGGCGCACCGTCTGATCATTATGAACACCATCGTGCGTGTGAGGTGCGCTCCCCTCCGGTTGAGGAACACATAGTCCTCCTCGCCCGGTTTTATCTTCATCAGGTTACGGTCTAAGAACCACAGCTTCAGTTCCTTCACCGCCTTGGCTGATATGGGCACCAGTCTCTCCTTGCTGCCCTTGCCCTTTATGCGTATGAAATTGTCGTCGGTGAAGAGGTCGGACATCTTCAGCGTGGTCAGTTCCGACACCCGCAGCCCGCACGAGAAGAGCGTTTCTATTATCGCCTTGTTGCGTTGTCCCTCCCATTTCGACAGGTCTATCGACGCCTCCATGCGGTCTATCTCCTCTGTGGTGAGCACTTCCGGCAGATGTTCGCCGAGTGTGGGCCACTCCAGCAGTTCGGAGGGGTCGTCCTCCACATATCCCTCCAGCAGCAGATATCTGAAGAACGAGCGCACCCCGCTCAGTATCCTTGCCTGTGACGACGGACCTATGCCGTATTCGTGGAGCGTCGCTGCGAAGTGGTTCAGATGTGCGCACGTCACGCTTTCGGGCGTCAGTCCCTCCTGCCTCATGTAGCGTTCCAGATGCGCTATGTCGTTGCGGTAAGCCTCTATGGTGTTTGCCGAGTAGTTGCGCTCCAGCTTCAGATAGCGCATATACCTCCTTACGGTCGCGCTGTCGTGCCTTCCCTGTTTTCCGCTGCCGTTGTCGGATGGTGTCGCGCTCACTTTGTCTTCTTCAGTTTGAAGCCCAGGCTTATGCCGTCATAGCTTTTTATGAGCGAGTTGATGGTCGATGCCGTCGAGTTCACCTGTGCCGCCATGTTCGTCACGGTCTTCAGTCCGTCCATCAGCTTCTCCGATTCGAAGAGCAGTGTCATGTGTTCTCCGCTCACGTTCACGTGAGTCTTCAGCGACAGTCCGAGCCGTGTCTTCATTGTGAGCGTCTTGTTCTTCGTGTCGAGCGAGTATGTTCCCGCCGTCTCCCTGCCGTTTATGGTTGAGGTGTAAGTGCTGTCGGCATTGAATGTGATGCTTATCTTGTCCAGCCCCACCTTCTTGTACACGCTGCCCAGCTTGTCGCTCACCTTCGCGTTGGCTGCCGCGCTGCCCAGTTTCGCCAGCACGTTGTCGCTCTCGAGTTTCATCTGCGGGCTGTCGTAGGTCCATGTTCCGGTAATCGACTCAACGGTTGTCGACTTGCCGGTTATCTGTTCAGCCACGTTGCTTATGCCGTTGAGTAAGTCCTTCAGTCCCTGAGCCTGTGCGCCCATGCAGCAGAAGCATGCCAGCATTGCCATGAGCATAAGTCTTGTTTTCTTCATTTTAATCTTTTCTTTTTGTTATGCGCGGCAAAAGTATTCAATATTTTCGTAATATAATAATGTATATGTCATATTTTATATTTATTTATCCTGCTCCGCCCTCCGTACTCCGGCGTTGTAGCGTGCGCGCGGTGGTGCGGTGGCGTTGCGGCGGGGTCTTTTTCCAGTGTCCGCACAATGCCGTCGTCACAAGGCTTATTCCGTCCTCTGACAGTGTTTTTGCATATTTATACATCAAAAGCGTATATGCCGTGCTCCCTACTTCCTCCCAACCCCGCGAGAGTGCCTCCGGTGCGCGCCAGACGTGTTCCGCCGCGCTGTGCGTCCGTATTTTGGTGTTTGTGCAAGTCTTTGTATGTCAGACGTTTGCGCCATGTTGCCGTCCGGATGCGCCTTTTCCGTCATGCGAAAGAGGCTTTATGACAATGCGAAAGAGCCTCTTCCGCATCTTCGTTCCTCCTTTTCCGTGACGTCATACAGCCTTTCCGGGCATGCCATAAAGCCTTTTCCGTCTCTCCTTTTGCCCGTCGGCAGGTCTCGGGAGACGTTTTCCGGCTGCCGGAAAGGCTTTTCCGCGTGTTCCGCTTTTCTCTTTCGCGATTTTCCGTTGTCAAAATTTTTTACCGCCGTTTGATGCATATTTATGCGTTTATACGGTTTCCCTCCCATGTCATGCGGTGCTCTCCTTCCGTCCTGCGGAGGGGCGGAGACGAGGAGGGATGCTCTGTTGCGATGTGAAAGAAAGTTAAAACGACATCACCGGAAAGTTTTATTTATAAAATAGTTTGGTTTATATTGTAAACTTATTTATATTTGCATTGTGAACATCCGGTCATTCCCCGAACACACGTCCCGCTCCTTTTACGCGGGTGTCAGGCAGGAGGCGTTCCGGCTGTCCGCACATTCAATGCGACATACAGTATTAACCATCTAAACAGGAAAAGATTATGGACGGAACAGAAAAAACTCGTGATGTCAGTCAGAACATCACATCGGATGCGGCAGACGCCGGATACCGTCTGGAGCTGATAAAAGAGTTGATAGACAAGAGCCGCCGCGACGTGGAGCGGTATACTGGCAGGGTGATGCTTCTCTGGGGCGCGCTGGTGTTTGTCACAGCCCTTGTCGTTGGTCATTTGTGGCAGCACACGGGCAACGCCTCGTGGAATCTGCTGTGGATATTCATGGCTGTAGTGGGCATAGCCACCGCTTCTGTCATGACGCGAGTGCGCGGAGTGACTCCCCGTTCGTTCGTCAGCAAGGTGACAGGCTTTGTGTGGGCTGCGTTCGGAGGGTCATGCTTTGTGGTGTGGATATTGGGTGTCGTGGCGGCGAACCTCGGTCTGTGTCCCCTGCCGGTCACTCCCGTAATCATCCTCCTCATGGGTTTTGCAGGAGTGGTCACGGGATACATCATTGACAATCGTCTCATTATGGGCGGTGCGACGGGCGGTGCCGTGGTGTGCGCGTCTTATGCCCTGATTTATGCCGGGCCTTATGAGATGATAGCCATGGCTCTTGCCGTGCTGTGCGAGCTCGTCATCCCCGGCTTCTTCATCTGTCTGCGCCACCGCCGCAAGGCGTGACCCACGTGCCGTCGCGGCGGTTGTGGGGCCGAGACTCACAGGTCGCCGCCGGCTGATATTGATAATATGAAACCGAAGAAACAAAGTTTATGGAAAACAAGAATATGACGGAGCAGGAGAGTCTCCGTGTGATAACCGACATGATAAACCGCGCCCGCAAGGAGAACATCGGCCGGTTCAATTTCCTTACCGTCTATGGAGCGCTCGCCTTTGTGATGAGCCTCGTGGTCAAGTTTGTTGAGCCCGGTCCGTGGATGTGGGCATGGATGGCCGTGCCGGTGGTGAGTCTGGCTGTGCCTTTCGTGCTCTATAGAATGTGGACATGGCGCGGCATGTTCTTCAGCCGCATACTCCGCAACGGCTTTCTGCTCTTCGCCTTCATGGGACTTGTGGCAGCCTATTATTCGCTCAAGGGGAATATGAATCTCACCATCGTCATGATGGTGGCTCCGCCTGCCTGCGCCATGCTGTTGCTGTGCGGCCTGCTGCGCTCTTCCGGCCTGCTCGTTATAGGCGGCTGGGGCATCGTCATCATTGTGAATGCCGTTTTCTCCGACAGGCCTTTCTTCTCCGGCATCGGACTGCACAGTTCGCTTTATTACATATTTTTCTATCTGTTCTGTGTGCTCGAGGGCTTGTCTATCGACCGCGAGCGTAAAACCGAATGACGTATGGACAGCAGGTTCAAACCGCTCAACCCCTTGCTCCACAGTGAGCTGAGGCTCGCCGTGATGTCACTGCTCGTCAGTGTGGACGAGGCTGACTTCGTTTGGCTGCGCACTCAGACCGGAGCCACGGCTGGCAACCTGAGCGTGCAGATAGACAAACTGGCTGCAGCGGGCTATGTGGAGGTGGAGAAGGGCTTCAGCGGGAAGCGTCCGCGCACCACATGCCGCATAACCCCGCAGGGACTCCAGGCGTTCTCCGACTATGTGGAGGCACTGAAGGAATATATCGTGAAATGAGAACTTACAAACTATAAGATTTTTATGAGACAGAAAAACACAAAGATATTCCTTGCCGCCGCGCTCCTTGCGGTGGCTGTAATGACTGCCGTTCCGGCGCGCGCGGCTGAGCAATACCGTGCCGAAGTGGGCAAGGACTCGCTCCTGCAGAAGGCAGTGGCGTGGCTGGTGGACGACGGCTGGTTCGTGGAGAGCGTCGACTCGCCGTCCGGGTTTGTCAAAGCCAAGAAGTATGAGAACAGCAACACGCTGCTGAGCGTCACCACAGCGGTGCGCACCGAGGTGAGTGTCATCATCCGTCCGGCTGGCGACACCGCGTCCACATTCGTCGTTCAGGCTTACGTCACCACCGAGGCTCTGAAGAAGATACTTGCCAAGGAAGGACTGAGCGACGGCACCGGGCTGTGCCGAAGGATAGCCGACGGCATAAGGGCACAGAAGTAAGGTGCTGCGGTTTACGTTTTTTTAACTGCCGGCTGTGAGTGACGAAGTCATAAAATATATAGATTTGCAATCTAAGTGAGAGTGAATCGGATGTATAATTGTTTTTAGTTTTATGACAATATGAATGTAAGACTGTTTCTCATGGCAGCCGTATTGGTGTTGTTCACGGCGTGCGGCACGCTGAAGTCCGGCAGCCGTTTCAGTACGGAGAAGGTGGAGTTGGGCATAAGCGAGGACGAGTTCGTGAAGCGTTATGGCAAGCCTCTCGCCCGTGAGGCCCAGAGTATAGAGAATAACCGCAGGGTGGACAAGCTGCTTTATATAGAAGCCGTTTTCAGAGATCAGTGGGTATCTGTCACCACGGAGTTCACCTTCATCGACTCGAAGCTGGTGAAACAGGAGGTGGTCAAGACCGAACTGATGTATAAACATGGCAACGATGACGATTGATGGTGTCGCGGCCGGACGGTCTGTCCGGCGTGTATGCGGCACATAAGAGTGTCGGTCGTCAGCCGTATAATCGCCACATGATATACGAAAGAAAAACGGCGGGAAAGTCATCGCTTTCCCGCCGTCAGCTTATTCTGTGAAATTGCCTTTGTCGTCTATATATCCTTTCGTGCGCCCCATGCGCGCCTCGAAGTACGGAGGCTCGTCGCGCAGCGATATGTCATCGTAGAGGAAGTCAGCCACGACGGTGTCCTTGCCGTCGGGGAGGATAAGTCCCATCCTGCCGTCCTTCTGCGCTATCACCGGCATTATGCTCAGGTCGTCGCGGTAGACGTAGCATGTGCGCAGGAAGTCGTACTGCGGACTGATGAGCACATTGCCCTTGCAGTCCTTCATGCCGAACTTGCCGTCCTGCTCGAATATCTCGTGATACTGCATGTATTTCGCCTTGATGCGGTTCAGATAGTACACCGCCTTGCGCTTGTCGTTCACCATCCGCAGCAGATAGGCGAACGTGTCGCAGTAGTTCGCCATCGCTCTTGCGAGCACAATCTTGAAGTCAAGACCGCTCAGCACCTTACGGTTGAGGTCTATGTAGCGCGCTATCGCCTGCTCCTTCTCGGGCACCGACATGCGGGATATGCGCTCCTCAAACATCAGCATGGCGTGTTTGGTGCCCGACATAGCCTTGATGTAGCGGTGTATCTGGCGTGCCATCTCGTCGCATACAAACTTGTCTATCCGCTCTTCCTCTATCGGATCGACATAGGTAGATTCGAAATTGTCAGGTGTTATCTTATCGTTCATAGCTTTGGTTTTCGTTTGGCTCAAAGTTACGACAATTTGCCGAAACATCCAAGACTGTGTTGTCATTTTTCTATAAAAATGTTTCGCCGGTGGCGTTACATTGCTGTTAAATGGTTGAAAAAACATAATTTCAGGGTTGTTTTTCATGCATTTTATTATTAAATTTGCGCTGCAAAGGCAGTGTCACATGTGTGACAGCGGGCAGGACGGTTGTTTTCTTCTCAGCCGTGGCATCAGGCTGCCTTGCGCTTACGGCTCCGCACCGGTGGCTTTCCGGCGGTGCCGGCATACAGGAAATATATTTTAGAATAACGATATGAGGAAGTTTATTTTGACCGCAGCGGCTTTGTTCGTGATGGCGGTGACGGCGTTTGCCGAAGGGCGCGCCAAGTATGTGTTCTATTTCATAGGCGACGGCATGGGCGTCAATCAGGTTAACGGCACCGAGACCTATCTTGCCGCGGTGGAAGGATTCATCGGCACCGTGCCGTTGCAGTTCGCGCAGTTCCCTTACACGGGCTTTGTCACGACATTCTCCGGCACAAACGGGGTCACCGATTCTGCCGCCGCAGGCACCGCGCTTGCCACAGGCAACAAGACGAAAAACGGTGTGATAGGCATGCTCGCCGACCAGAACACGGTGGTGAACAGTATCGCCGTGTGGGCGAAAGAGGCTGGAGCGGCTGTAGGTGTGGGCACAAGCGTGACGGTGAACCATGCCACTCCGGCATCGTTCTACGCTCACCGTCCCGACCGCAACATGTATTATGAGATAGGAAAGGACCTCATCACAGCCGGATTCGACTTCTATGCGGGCAGCGACTTCGCCAGTCCGGAGAACAAGAACGACGCCACCGCCACCGGTTCGCTCTACGACCAGTGTGCCGCAGCGGGCTATACCATTGCGCGGGGATATAAGGATTTCCGTAAGAAACTGAAGAACGCTGACCGCATAATCCTCTTCCAGCAGGAGAAGGACAATGCCGGCGACCGCTCCTCTCTGGCTTACGCCATCGACCGCTCGGGCTCCGACATGACTCTGCAGGAGGTCACCAGAGCCGGCATAAGCGCGCTGACGAAACAGAACAAGGACGGTTTCTTCCTCATGATAGAGGGCGGAAAGATTGACTATGCGTGCCATGCCAACGACGCGGCGGCGGCATTCAGGGAGACACAGGACTTCGACCGCGCCATCAGCGTTGCCTATGAGTTCTACGAGCAGCACCCTGACGAGACGCTCATCGTCGTCACGGCAGACCACGAGACGGGCGGCATTGTGCTCGGACGCGGCAAGTACGAGCTCCACACCGACCTGCTCAAATATCAGAAAATGAGCGCCGAGAGATATTCAAAACATCTTGAGCAGCTGTATAAGAAGTACGGGAAGAAACTCACATGGGAACAGGTGGAGAAAGACCTGAAGGCAAACTGGGGCTTCTGGGACAAGGTAGAGCTTACCGACCATCAGACCGACAGGCTCAAGAAGGCATACCGCAACCTCACCGAAGGGCACGACCAGGAGAACAGGAACCTCTATGCCACGCTCAACGGAATATCCGACGCGGCACGGCGCACCATGGCTGAGGCTGCGATGGTGGGATGGCAGAGCGGCGGACACTCCAACGGCTATGTGCCGGTGTTTGCCGTCGGTGCCGGAGCGGAGGCTTTCACAGGCAGGATAGACAACACTACCATAGCCGGAAAGATAGCCGTCGCCGCCGGTTGGGACAAGAAATAAGCATGCGGTGAAACACCGCATGGACAGCGTCACAGCCTTACCCGAAACAATGCGGAGGGCTGACTGGAAAACCATATGCGCCGTGCCGGAGAACAGGACATCAATACCTGCCGGCACGGCGTTTTGCATTCTCCACATTGCAAAGCCCGCAACAAGCTCTCACACTTCGTTTTTTTTAACTTCATAAAACGAAAAAATAACCACCGCAAGTGCCTTTATTTTAATAATTGGTATTAACTTTGCATGTGAATAATTATTCTTCAATATAAAAATACGATTATGGTAATAGAAAAAGTTCATGCAAGAGAGATCCTCGACTCAAGAGGAAATCCTACTGTAGAGGTTGAAGTGACCCTCGACAATGGTGTTATGGGCCGTGCGGCTGTTCCTTCTGGAGCATCTACCGGTGAGAACGAAGCACTCGAACTTCGCGACGGTGACAAGAGCCGTTACTGCGGAAAGGGCGTTCAGAAGGCTGTTGACAATGTCAACAACATCATCGCTCCCGCGCTCAAAGGTGATTGCGTGTTCAATCAGCGTGCTATCGACATGAAGATGCTTGAGCTCGACGGTACCCCGACAAAGAGCAACCTCGGTGCCAACGCCATCCTTGGTGTATCTCTGGCAACGGCACAAGCTGCCGCTAAAGCACTGAACATGCCACTCTATCGCTATATCGGCGGATGCAACGCTTACACTATGCCGGTTCCTATGATGAACATTATCAACGGTGGAGCACACTCTGACGCTCCCATCGCTTTCCAGGAGTTCATGATCCGTCCGGTAGGTGCTCCGTCCATCAAGGAGTCTATCCGCATGGGCGCCGAGGTGTTCCACGCTCTGGCAAAACTGCTCAAGGGCCGCGGACTTTCTACTGCTGTGGGTGACGAAGGTGGCTTCGCTCCTAACTTCGACGGCATTGAGGACGCTCTCGACAGCATCATACAGGCTATCAAGGACGCTGGCTACGAGCCGGGCAAGGACGTTAAGATCGCCATGGACTGCGCTGCCAGCGAGTTCGCTGTATGCGAGAACGGCGAGTGGTTCTATGACTACAGCCAGCTGAAGAACGGCAAGAAGAAGGATCCTAACGGCAAGAAGCTCACCGCTGCAGAGCAGATCAAGTATCTCGAGGAGCTCATCACAAAATATCCTATCGACTCTATCGAGGACGGTCTCGACGAGAACGACTGGGAGAACTGGGTGAAACTGACAGCCGCTATAGGCGACCGCTGCCAGCTCGTTGGTGACGACCTGTTCGTTACAAACGTGAAGTTCCTCCAGAAAGGTATACAGATGGGTGCTGCAAACTCCATCCTCATCAAGGTCAACCAGATCGGTTCGCTCACAGAGACTCTCGATGCCATCGAGATGGCTCACCGTCATGGCTACACAACTGTAACCTCTCACCGCTCCGGAGAGACCGAGGACACAACGATAGCCGACATCGCCGTGGCTACAAACTCAGGTCAGATAAAGACCGGTTCGATGAGCCGCACAGACCGTATGGCTAAGTACAACCAGCTTATCCGCATCGAAGAGGAACTCGCCGGTGTGTCTAAGTACGGTTACACCAAACTGAAATAACTTTTTTCAATTTTAATTTTACTCATGAAAGGGGCAGTCTTCGGACTGCCTTTTTTGTTTTCTTCCTGTCCGGCATTTTTATTTTTAAGGTCACGGTCTGTTATCATGACTGTGGAGCAGGGGATAGTCTCCGCGCGCGCCGTGTATGTCTCAGGTGTTTTGAAAAGCTGTGGTGCGCCCGTATACGACGCCTTCCGCCACGCGCTTCAGGTTGTGGATGATGACGGGAGCGTTATTGCATATTTATACAGAAACCGATGCGGTGTTTGCATGAATATTCACCGTCAACTCCAAATTAAGGCGTTTCTCGCGTGCGTAAGCCATTGTGGCGGCAAATACGCTATTCTCAGAGACTTTATTTATTATATTGTAAATCAGTTGTTTGCGCTGTTCCGCGCTCTGATGCGCATTCTTCCGGTCGGCGGGAAAGGCTCTTTGGCGTTGCGGAAAAGGCTCTTCCGTGTGGCTGAACGTGCTTTTCCGCGCTGCGGAACAGTGTCTTCTGCTGTGCGGGAAAGGCTTTTCTGTGTCGTCCGGATGGTGTAAAGGCGTTGGCGGAGGGTCGTGGAGGTGGCGGAAAAGGCTTTTTCGTGTGTGGTGGAACGCCGGATGTCACGCTCCGCTTTTCTCTTTCATGAAAAACAATTGTCAATATTTTTTACTCCGATAATTGCATGAATATGCATTTTCATGGTTTTTATTAAGCCCGAACAGGTCATCAGACTTCCATTCTTATTTCGTTCTGCTGTCAGCCGGATTGTATCCTGCTTTATAGAAGATGTAACGGGCTACACCGGGGAAAAGCTGAAGACAAGATGACTGCGGCAGTGAGGAAGAAGGATGAAGTGCTGACAATAAACCTTAAATGCATAATCGGCGTTCTAATGACCGGTTCGGGTCAAGTGGATGTTCCGAATTGATTGCCGTCAGATTGTGTCCGGGTCAATCGTGTGTTTTTATGTGTTCTACTGGTGGGTGAAGCCGAGCGACATCACGCTGACGCTCACTCCGCCTGCCCTCATCAGCTCCCTGCCGCACGCGCAAACGGTGGAGCCGGTGGTCACCACGTCGTCCACAATGAGCACGTGGCGTCCTGCCACCCTGTCGGGGCGCGTCAGCCGGAAAGCCCCCTCGACGTTCTCCACGCGCTGAAGGTCGGTCTTTCTTGTCTGGCTTTCGGTGTCGCGTATGCGCTCCACTACTCCTGTGGCTACCGGCAGACCCGTCACGGCTGCCACGCCGCGCGCTATCTCCTCGCTCTGGTTGTAGCCCCGGCGCGCCAGTTTCTCCTTTGCCAGCGGCACGGGGACAATCATGCTTATGCCTTCGAAGAATCCCGCGCCGTTCAGCTCGCGTGCCGCCGCCATGCCCATCTGCCGTCCCTGCTCGGGGCGTCCGCCGTACTTCAGGTTGTAAATCACCGCGCTCACCTCCGAATGTGGCTGATACATCCACATGGCGGCGGCTCTCACCACTGCTATCCTCGCCCAGAAGAGGCGAGCCATCTCGTTGCCTGTCAGGTCGGAAAGGTGTCCGGTGCGCGGCAGGCGCATGTCGCAGCGCGCGCAGATGGTGTCCTCGTCTGCCGACATACGTCCTCCGCATACGGCGCAGAGACGCGGGGCGATGATGTCGGTGAGACAGCGTAAAAGTCTAAAAAAAGTCCTCATCGCTTCCGTCAGCGTCGGGGCAGGCGTCCGTGTCGAGACACATGCGTATGATGTTCATCCCGTATCCGCGCGAGAGGGCGTATTTTATGAGCTTCGCGTTCAGCTCGTAGTCGCTCCGTGCCTTTGTGTTGCGCCGCTTCGCCTCGAGCATCGGGCGCAGAGCTTCGGCATACTCGCTGTCGCTGATGCTGTCGAGCACGGGCGTGTAGATGTCGCGGCTGACCCCTTTCCTGTAGAGAGCCGTCTCTATCTTGCGGCGTCCCCATTTGTCGAACTCCATCTTGTCGTGCACGAACGAGCGGCAGAACCGCGCGTCGTCCACGTATCCCGCGCTTCTCAGACGTTCAGCCACGCGCGTCCGCGCCCCGTCGTCCATCTGCCATGAGCGCATCTTCGCGTCCACCTCTCCTGAGGAGTGCTCGGCTTTGGAGCACATTGCCGCCAGCCTGCGCAGAGCCTGTTCCTCGGTCATATTCTTCAGTTGTGCCATTGTGTGTGATGTTTTTCTTTTCCGGTCATGCCGTCACCGGTCCGCTGTCCTGCCTTTGTGCGGCGGCGAAGCGGCGTCGTCCGAAAATGTCGTCGTATGTTTCCGTGCCCTCAAATCCCTCTTCCGCCATCATCGCCGTCATGTCTCCGTCATACAGAGGGTTTATCTCGAAGAGCAGCCATCCGCCGTCTCTGAGCGCGCGCCGTGCGTAGCGGGCTATCGAACGGTAGAACATGAGCGGGTCGTCGTCGGGCACGAAGAGCGCGGTGGCAGGTTCGTGGTCGAGCACGTTGCGGCTCATCTCCGCGCGTTCCTTCATGCATATGTATGGCGGATTGCTCACTACGAAGTCCCACAGAGCCTCGTCCTCAGGCGGGCGGAGCGCGTCCTGCCTCACAAAGCGCACGCGGGCTCCGAGCGTGGCGGCGTTCTCCTCAGCCGTGGCAAGTGCCTCCTCCGATATGTCCCATGCCGTGACGTCGGCTCCCGCCATGTCGAGCGCAGCCGTTATCGCTATGCATCCGCTTCCCGTTCCTATGTCGAGTATGCGCGGCGCGGGCTTTTCCCTGCTGCCAAGACTGTGCATGAGCTGTATCAGCCCTTCTGTCTCGGGGCGCGGAATGAGCACTCCCGGACGCACGGCGAATGTCCGTCCGCAGAACGTCTCGCAGCCCAGAACATACTGCACGGGCTCGTTTTGCAGCAGGCGGGCAGCAATTTTTTTCATTTCGTTGTGTGTTTCTTCTGATAATTGCTTATCTTTGCCTATACAAATGTCGGTCATGTCAAGACCGAAACGCTGCTCGAAGACCAGCCGCGCGACGCTTTTCGCCTCGCGCTCGCCGCAGACCGGGGTGAGAGTGTTCCATAGTTCTCTGTACGTCATGATGTCTTTGAGGGTGGTATTTTATGTTTTGATGTGGTTTTATCCGGCTACTACGGCATCATGATGATGCGCAGACGCCTGTCAGGGCGTGCTCGTCCGCCGTTTGCCGGAACAAAGATACTTAATAATTTTGATATGAACCAGAGCACGACAGACGAAATGTACATGCGCCGCTGCCTTCAGCTTGCAGCCTGCGGACGCCGCAACGCCAGTCCCAATCCTATGGTGGGGGCGGTGATAGTTGCCCGCGGACGCATCATAGGTGAGGGCTACCACGTGCGCTGCGGAGAGGGTCATGCCGAGGTGAACGCCTTCGCCTCGGTCGCGCCTGACGACGAACGGCTGCTGCCGGAAGCCACCATGTATGTCAGTCTGGAACCGTGTGCCCACTACGGCAAGACTCCGCCGTGTGCCGACCTTATTGTGAGGAAGGGCGTGCGTCGCGTGGTGGTGGGTTGCGTGGACACATTCGCGAAGGTGAGCGGGCGCGGTATAGAAAAGCTGCGCGCCTCGGGCATAGACGTCACGGTGGGCGTTCTGGAGAGCGAGTGCCGCAGTCTCAACCGAGTGTTCTTCACGTTCAACAGTCTGAGGCGTCCTTTCGTCACCCTGAAGTGGGCGCAGTCGGCTGACGGATACATCGACGACCGTTTCCGTCAGGCGGCTTTCTCCACACCTTTCACGCGCATGCTGGTGCACAAGCTTCGCGCACGCCACGACGCCATACTCATAGGCAGCGTCACCGACAGGCGCGACAACGCGCGGCTCAACGTGCGCCACTGGGCGGGCAAAGACCCTCTGCGGATAGTCATCGACCGCGAACGCCCGTTCTTTCCGGGGCTCGACTTCAGCCGTCCTGTTGTTCCGCAGCTGCTCGAAGAGCTTTGGCGGCGCGGCGTGCAGTCGGTTTTGGTGGAGGGAGGAGCGTTCACCCACGGCACGTTCATCGCATCAGGGATGTGGGACGAGATACGTGTGGAGACGGCGCCCATCGCGACCGGCGGCGGGACAAAGGCTCCGCAGCTGCCTTCAGACATAGTCGTGACAGGCGCGGAGACATACGGCGCCAACACGATAATCACCTATGGACACGCACGGCATGACAACATTTAACGCAATTGTCATATGTATTGAATGCCGGTGTAACCGGGAATGAATAATTTTACATTGTGTAAGAGGAAACAACAACCATAACACGACAATCTATGAGAATTCTCTTCATCGTACAGGGCGAGGGCCGCGGACATCTCACGCAGGCAATGACAATGGAGGCAATGCTCCGTCGCAACGGCCATGAGGTGGTGGAGGTGCTTGTGGGAAAGAGCGGGGCGCGCAGTCTGCCCGACTTCTTCAGCCGCAGCATGGACACTCCGATAAGGCTGTTCGACAGTCCCAACTTCCTTCCCACGCCCTCAAACAAGCGCAGCAACCTCACGCGCAGCGTGGCATACAACATCTTCAAGACTCCGACTTACATGAAGAGCATTCTCTTTATACGCAGCCGGATAATACAGACAAAGGCAGACCTCGTGGTGAACTTCTACGAGCTGCTCACCGGACTCACCTATCTTCTGTTCCGTCCGCAGGTCCCGCAGGTGAGCATAGGACATCAGTATCTTTTCCTGCACAGCGGTTTCGAGTTTCCGAAGGGAAGCCCGGTGAGCCTCTTCTTCCTGCGTATGTTCACGCGCATCACGTGTATAGGCGCGCAGGACAAGCTCGCCCTGTCGTTCAGAAGCATGGCGGACGACAGCCGGAAGGGCGTGAGCGTGGTGCCGCCGCTGCTCCGCCGCGAGGTGCTCGACACCCGACCGTCTGACGGTGACTATATTCACGGTTACATGGTCAATGCGGGTTACGGTGAGAGCATAGCGCGGTGGCACCGTGACAATCCCGGTGTGCCGCTCAATTTCTTCTGGGACAGGAAGGGCGTTGACAAGGTATATAAGGTCGACTCCAACCTTACGTTCAACCAGATAGACGACAAGGCGTTCCTCAAGTCGCTCGCGGGATGCCGCGCCTACGCCACTACGGCAGGGTTTGAGTCGGTGTGCGAGGCGATGTATCTGGGCAAACCGATACTCATGGTGCCCGCGCACATCGAGCAGGACTGCAACGCCCACGACGCGAGCCGTTGCGGGGCAGGCATCGTGAGCACGGATTTCGACCTCGGACGTCTGCTCGACTTCACGTCAGAATATACTCCCGACCCCGATTTCCGCAGCTGGGTAGACTGCTGTGCGGTGCGCATCATGTCGCGCATAGAGCGTGCGGCGGCTTCCGTGCCTGAGCATCACATGTCGCTGTCGTTCCTCTTCTCGCTGCTACCGTCGCGTTTCGCAGGAGTGTGAAAGCCCCCTTATGCGTGATAAGGAGGCTTTCTGTATAGTATAAGAATCATATTGTCTCTCTATAAGAAGAGTATTGTCTTCCTATAAGAAGCATACCGTTTCCCTATAAGGAATATATCCGTCACGTACGGGAAATACGCTTGCTCGTTATAAAAAATATATTTATTCCTTATAAGGAGTATATACTCCCAGCTCGGCAATCTTTACTGTGCCGTCGTGGCGGGTCACTGTCACCTTCACGGCATCGGCTTTCACCGGAGCGAAACGGTGTATCTTGACACGGCTCAGCGTCTTTGCCTCACCGCTGAAAAGCGTCTTCCACGCTCCGCCTGAGCGGTATTCGAGCGTGTACTCCCGCATCACGCCGCCCTTCTCCTCGGTTATCGTCACCATGTCGATGGTCTTTCCGTCGCCCAGGTCAACGCTCCACCATGGCGTGTTCACCCTCGGATTGGATGTCCATGCGCTCACGAAGTCGTCGTCATTGGCAAAGTCCATGATGCCGTAGTCGTAGCTCCATGACGATTCGGCGGGTCTGTTCTTGGCTATGTTGCGCTCTGTTATGGGCGCGTCACACTCCGGCAGCTCCGCCACTCTGCCGTCGTTCTTCCACATTTTACCCATCTTGCGCAGCTCCTCCAGCGCGTTGTCGTCCATCAGACCGTCGCGGTTGGGAGCCACATTGAGTATGAAGTTGCAGTAAGCCTTGTTGTATGGTATGACGTTTTGGTTTATCATCTCCTCCGCCGGTTTCATTTTGTCGGTGGGGAACGATTCCTTCCAGAACCAGTTCTGCTGCAGAGGGAGGCACGCCAAAGCCGGAAGGCGGTTCTCGGATGTTGATATCTTCTGTCCCGCTCCCTGCTCGTATGACTTTATGTCGGTGTAGAACAGAGCCTCGCGCGGATATTTCGCCGCGTTGAGATCCATCACCAGACACTCCGGCTGAAGCGATTTGATGAAGTGATAAATCTCCGGGAACGGCACGTCATCATAACTTATGCGCGACCACGGAGCGTCCCAGCCGTCTATGATGAGTGCTGTGATGGGTCCGTAGTTGGTGAGCAGCTCCCTCAGCTGTGCCTTTATCATTGCGATTTTGTCGGGAGTTATCATGTTGGGACGCAACCGGTGATGGGTGTCGAGGATGGAGTAATAGAGCATCACCTTCAGTCCCTCCTTGCGGAAGGCGTCGACATACTCGCGCACGACGTCGCGTCTGAGCGGCGAGTTCATCACGTTGTAGTCGGTGGTCTTGGTGTCCCAGATGCAGAAACCGCTGTGGTGCTTGGTCGTGAGACACCCGTAGGACATGTTGGCAGACTTCGCCGCCTTCGCCCATTGGCTGCAATCGAGCTTCGTGGGGTTGAATACCGACGGCGGAAGATCGGGGTCTGGCCAGTCGTCGGGTGCGAAAGTAGGGATGTTGAAGTGTATGAACATGCCGAAACGGAGGTCTGTAAACTCCTGCTGAAGCTGGTGCAGAGACTTCTGTCGGGCTGTCGCTGTGAGTCCGGCGAGAAGGATGAAAAGCGTGATAAACAGTTTTTTACTTGTCATGTCAGGTAAGTTTTTATGTTGGTTTTCAGTTTTTCCGAGTGTGGTACGGCGCGTACGGGCGTGCCGCCGGTGATGTGTATGCGTGCGGTTTGCCGCGCGTCGTAAGGAGAGACGGTGAGTACGGACGTCATTTGCGCCCGAAGTCAGCCGGCACCTCTCCCCATTTCTGCGTCTCCCATTTGAGTATAGGTGTGGTGACACGGTGTGTGCGGAGCCAGTTCTCGGCGCGTGCTATTATCTGATAGAGCTGTTCTGTGCGCGGCGTACGCTCCAGCTTGGTCTTGCACTGCTTCTTCTTCACCCACAGTATTGCGTTGTGGCTGTCGGAGTAGATGGCTTTTCCCTTTATGCCGTCGCGCTCCATCAGAGCCAGCGCGTGTACGATGGCGAGAAACTCGCCTATGTTGTTTGTGCCGTGCATTGGTCCGAAGTGGAACACCACCGCACCCGTGGCGAGATCCACGCAACGGTATTCCATCGGTCCGGGATTGCCCGAGCACGCCGCGTCTACAGCCCATGCCTGCGCCGATACCTCCGGAGGGAGGGGCAGGACGGTGTCGTGACGGTAGTCGGGCGGATTGAGCGGTTGGTTGTTCATTGCTTTAGTGTGTGGTGAAAGGTGCGCGGCTGTCCGCCGTGCCGGAGGCAAGCGTCGTGCCGCGCACCCGTATGTGATGTATGCCGGAGCCTTTACATGCGCTCCGGCACCTCTATGCCGAGCAGGTCCATGCCGTTCTTCAGCGTCTTGGCTACGTTTGCCGCGAGCACGAGACGCACAGTTTTTTCATTCAGGCTGTCTGCGCTGAGTATGCTGTAGTCGTGATAGAACTGGTTGAACTCCTTTGTGAGCTCGTAGCAGTAGTTTGCTATGCCGCTTGGCGAATAGTCCTTTCCCGCCTGCTCCACAGCCGCTCCATACTCGTTCATCTTCTGTATCAGCTCGGTCTCCTTCCGGTTGAGCGGCATGCCGGTGTCAAGGCTGTCGGGCAGGACGATGCCTTCCGCCTGCGCCTTGCGCAGTATGCTGCGTATGCGGGCGTGCGTATACTGTATGAACGGACCCGTGTTGCCGTTGAAGTCGATGCTCTCCTCCGGGTTGAAAAGCATGTTCTTGCGTGCGTCCACCTTCAGTATGAAGTACTTGAGCGCGCCCATTCCGACGATGCGTGCTATCTCGTCGCGCTCCTCTCCGGTCATGTCCTTGAACTTGCCCAGTTCATCGCTGGTCTGCCGCGCGTCCTTTATCATCTCGGCGATGAGGTCGTCGGCGTCGACCACCGTGCCCTCGCGGCTCTTCATCTTGCCGTTGGGCAGTTCCACCATACCGTATGAGAAGTGCACAAGTTCCTTTCCCCACTTGAACCCTAGACGGTCAAGCAGTATGGAAAGAACCTGAAAATGGTAGTTCTGTTCGTTGCCCACGACATATATCATCTTGTCTATGGGGAAGTCGCGGAAGCGCATGTCCGCCGTGCCTATGTCCTGCGTCATGTACACGCTGGTGCCGTCGGACCGCAACAACAGCTTCTGGTCCAGTCCCTCATCGGTGAGGTCTGCCCATACACTGTTGTCGTCCTTTCTGAAGAAAAGACCCTTTGCGAGTCCCTCTTCCACCTTTGCCTTTCCCTCGAGGTAAGTATCCGATTCGTAGTATATCTTGTCGAAGCCCACTCCGAGAGCCTTGTAGGTCTCGTCGAAGCCCGTGTACACCCATGAGTTCATCTTCTGCCACAGCGCGCGCACCTCCTTGTCGCCCTGCTCCCATTTCACGAGCATCGCGTGAGCCTCCTTCATCAGCGGCGCCTCTTCCTTTGCCTTCTTCTCCGCCTCGTCCGGGTCCATGCCTTCGGAGACGTATTGCGCCTTGAGCGCGGCTGTCTCCTCGCGGTAGTGTTTGTCGAAAGCCACGTAGTAGTCGCCTATGAGATGGTCGCCCTTCTTGCCGCTTGTCTCGGGCGTCTCACCGTTTCCCCACTTCAGCCATGCAAGCATCGACTTGCAGATGTGTATGCCTCGGTCGTTCACGATGTTTGTCTTCACCACGCGGTTGCCGTTCGCCTCCATTATCTTTGAGAGGCTCCAGCCCAGCAGGTTGTTGCGCACGTGTCCTAGATGCAGCGGTTTGTTGGTGTTGGGCGAGGAGTATTCAATCATCACCAAAGGCGACTTCTCCGTCGCCTTGCGCTCTCCGTAAGCCGGGTCGGCGTTGATGTCGTTGAGCAGGCTTATCCATGCTGCGTTTGAGATGACGATGTTGAGAAATCCCTTCACCACGTTGTATGACGCCACGCAGTCCTCGTTCGCCTTCAGCCATTGTCCTATATCCCCGGCGGTATCCTCCGGTTTCTTGTGCGATATTTTCAGGAACGGGAACACCACGAGTGTGAGGTGTCCCTCGAATTCACGTTTAGTCTTCTGCAGCTGCACCATTTTTTCAGGCACATCCTGTCCGTACAGTTCCTTCACAGCCTTGATGACCGAACTGCATAAAGCTTTTTCGATGTTCATGATTTTATGAAGATGATTGTGGATGCAAAGTTAACACAAACCTCGCAAAAATCAAAATAAAATACAGGCAAACATCTGTGGTGTCAAGGCTTGGTGCTGTCAGGCTCTCCGCTCACGCGGTGTAACCCCACTGTCTGGCGGGTGAAGCTGAGCGGAGACTCCACGCACATCCTGTCTGCGGTGGTGTATTCCAGAGTCAGCATGGAGTTGGTGTATATGCTTTTCACCATGCTTATGTCGTCAGCATTGTCCGACAAGGGACTGACTTTTAGTTTAAGATAGTCGTAACCGACGTGTGTCAGCTTCCATTCGCCGCCCAGTTCATAGTCGCCAATGAAACAAACACACCCTACTATGCACTGACTATCCAAGTAGAGACGCAAAATCTTGCGTCTCACAAGCAAGTATGCGCTATAGACAAAGGCAAAAATCCACCTGTCGTTGGCGTGCTTTTTGCTCGGGAGACGCAAGATTTTGCGTCTCTACAGGGCTGACGCCACCATTGTTTTTTAATAAAAACGGCATTGGCGCGAATATATTGTGATGATAATGAAGTTTTATATCCGTCATGCGTGACATACAGTCTGAAAATGCCGTTTTGTCAAAATAATTTACCGTCATACGTCTTAAATACTCACCGTTTTGCGCCCGAATGCATGTCGGAACGCGAATAACGCAGTTTTGAGAAAATGGTATAATTTATTGATATACAATATGTTGTGGTGCGATATGGTAGCGGCGGAGGTGTGGAACGTGCTCTTCCGCGCTGCCAAAGAGGCTTTCCGGCACCACGGAAAAGGCTTTTCCGCCTCATGACAAAGGCTCTCCTGCATGCCGGAAGGGGCTTTTTGGCAGCATGGGAGGCATGAGGACGCGCTCCGGAGGCGGCTTTATGGGGGAAGGGAACGGGGTAGGCGGCGTCGCGCGACGGTCTCCGGCTCACTGAAGGAGAGACGGGGCGGCAGCCGTTTTGTAAATATTTTTTAATGTCGCGGTGTTTTATTTTGACTTTCGGTCTAATTAGTTTAACTTTGCATCCAATAAAGACAATAATTAAAAAACATACATCATGGACACTTTGAAGAAAGACTTCGCGTCGAAACTGCTTAACGTCAAGGCTATAAAGTTGCAGCCGAACGACCCCTTCACATGGGCTTCGGGCTGGAAATCACCGTTCTATTGCGACAACCGCAAGACGCTGTCTTATCCCGGACTGCGCAACTTCGTGAAGCTCGAGCTGGTGCACGCCGTCCTCGAACACTTCCCCGAGGCTGAGGCTGTGGCAGGTGTGGCTACGGGAGCGATAGCACAGGGCGCGCTCGTGGCTGACGAGCTGAACCTCCCCTTCGTCTATGTGCGCAGCAAGGCAAAGGACCACGGCATGGGCAACCTCATAGAGGGCGAGCTGGAGAAAGGCTCGAAGGTGGTTGTGGTGGAGGACCTCATCTCCACCGGAGGAAGCAGTCTGAAGGCTGTGGCTGCGCTGCGCGAGGCAGGATATGAGGTTGTGGGCATGGTGGCTTCATACACCTACGGCTTCCCCGTCGCCGCAGAGGCGTTCGCGGAAGCAGGGGTGAGACTGGAGACTCTGACCGACTACGACCACGTGGTGGCTGAGGCTGTGGCTACGGGCTACATCGCCGAGAGCGACGTGGAGGTGCTGGCGGAGTGGCGCAAGAACCCGTCGGAGTGGCGCAAGAACCCGTCGGAGTGGCGCAAGTGACCGGCTCCGCGCCTGCAAGGCAACATATGAACATAAAAACACACATATCATGTCGATGACAACATTCGAAAGCAGCATACGCCAGATACTCTTCCCGCAGAAGAAGGTGTATGACATGCTGAGCAACCTCGAGAACATAGAGAGAGTGAAGAACCGCATACCGGAGGACAAGATAAAGGATCTGACCTTCGACAACGACTCGATATCGGTAAGCGTGCCGCCAGCCGGAAACGTGAGGCTGCGCATAGTGGACCGCGAGGAGCCCAAATGCATCAAGTTCGGAACGGAGTCGAGCCCCGTGCCTTTCAACCTTTGGATACAGATTCTGCCCGTAACGGAGACGTCGTGCAAGATGAAGATAACCATAAAGGCGGAGCTTAACCCCTTCATAAAGGGCATGGTGCAGAAACCGCTGCAACAGGGCATAGAGAAGATAGCCGACGTGTTGCAGGCTATAAACTACGAATAACAACACCACCGGCGGGCATGCCGGAGAAAGAAAGAGGACAGATGGCTACAAAACTTTGGGAAAAGAACTTTGAGGTGAACGCCGAGATAGAACGCTTCACCGTGGGACGCGACCGCGAACTCGACATTTATCTGGCACGCTACGACGTGCTCGGGTCGATGGCGCACATAAAGATGCTGCAGTCGATAGGGCTCATGGAGAAGGACGAACTGGACGCCCTGCTCGCCGAACTAAGGAATATCTACCGCGACTGCACGGAAGGCAGATTCGTGATAGAGGACGGGGTGGAGGACGTGCACTCACAGGTGGAGCTGCTGCTCACGCGGCGTCTGGGCGACATGGGCAAGAAGATACACAGCGGAAGGTCGCGCAACGACCAGGTGCTCGTAGACTTGAAGCTCTTCATACGCCACGAGCTGCGCGAGATAGCCGACGGGGTGATGACGCTCTTCGGCGAGCTTCAGGAGAAGAGTGAGCGGTTCAAGGACGTCCTTATGCCGGGTTACACCCATCTGCAGATAGCCATGCCCAGCTCGTTCGGGCTGTGGTTCGGCGCCTATGCGGAGTCTCTCGCCGACGACATGCTCTTTCTTCAGGCTGCCTACCGCATGGCAAACCGCAACCCTCTCGGCTCTGCCGCAGGCTACGGCTCGTCGTTTCCGCTCGACAGGGAGATGACGACGCGCCTGCTGGGATTCTCATCGATGGACTACAACGTGGTATACGCGCAGATGGGACGCGGCAAGACGGAGCGCAACGTGGCGTTCGCCATGGCGTCGGTGGCAGGCACACTCGCCAAGATGGCGTTCGACGCATGCCTGTTCAACTGCCAGAACTTCGGCTTCATAAGGCTGCCAAAGGAATGCACTACGGGCAGCAGCATCATGCCGCACAAGAAGAATCCCGACGTGTTCGAGCTGATACGGGCGAAGTGCAACAAGCTTCAGGCTCTGCCGGAGCAGATAACGCTCATCATGAACAACCTGCCCGTGGGATACTTCCGCGACCTTCAGATAATAAAGGAGGTGTTCCTCCCGGCTTTCGGAGAGCTGAAGGACTGTCTGCGGATGGCGGCGTACATCATCAGCAAGATGGAGGTGAACCGCAACATTCTGGACAATCCGATGTACGACCCGATGTTCTCCGTGGAGGAGGTGAACCGCCTCGCCGCCGCTGGAATGCCTTTCCGCGACGCTTACCGCAAGGTGGGCATGGAGATAGAGAACGGCACCTACCGCGCCGACCGCAACATATGCCATACGCACGAGGGCAGCATGGGCAACCTGTGCAATGACCGTATAGCGGAGCTTATGAAGAGTGTGTACGACGGTTTCGGCTTCAGCCGTGCCGAGGAAGCCGAAAAGGAGTTGCTGAAATGAGAAAGGGAGTGATGTCAACAGTGTGTGCCGTGATGATGGCGCTTTTGCCGGCGTCGTGCGGTGACACCATGTCGGAGTACAGCACATATCCGTGCCGATTCGTATTCAACACCGCCACACACGCCCATTCGGCTGCGCTGGGTAGCGCGGTGGGCGGAACGGGCATCTTCTGCAAGGTGACGACGGTGATAAAGGGAGGCGCGCGGCATTACAGGTTCACCACAAACCAGAACATGACAGACGACGTGATATTCACCGCCGAGGATGAGCGCGTGTCGGTGCTCCTTGGCATGAACAACGCCATATGGTTCGGTTACGGCAATCTGGACATCCCTCCGGTGTTCTATGCCTACGACGCCGAGTGCCCCAACTGCTTCAATCCGAACATGGTTCCGGTGAGAAGCCATCCGCTGAGTGTGGCGTCCACAGGCATCGCGACGTGCGGCACGTGTCACCGCGAGTACAACATGAACACCGGCGGAAACATCGTCAAGGGCGACAAAGGCAGTCCGCTGACGCGCTATCACGCCACGTACAGTCCGTCAGGAGTGGTCGCGGTGACCAACTGACGGCGGTTATTATTTCTTATAACTTACCATGAAAACATGCCGTTAAGGCATCATTTCTTACCGTCCGGACACGGTAAGCCTCGTTCCGGACACTTGCCGCAGCTGTTCCTGTTGCGGTTACGGCTGCGTTTTCCTACCTTTGCATAAGACAATATGTGCACGGGTGGTGATTGTATTGTTCTCTTTCCGCCGCTCCGCATCTTTGTCAGCCGTCATGATACTGCGCAAGTAAAGGTGGCTGTGAGGCTGTTCACGCAATCGTCTGGCGCGTGCCGGTCCGGCTGTGAGGCGATGGCGGACGGTCGTTTCGGAACAGATAATTTTTCAGACATATAAGATATGACCAGATTTTTTATTCATTTCCTGCTGCTGGCGGTGTGTGCCGCCGCACCGGCTCAGACTCTGAAGGACCTTGAGAAGGCTCACAAGGACAAGATGAAAGAGCTGAAGAAGTCGCTAAAACTCAAACGTGTGGAGATAAGACAGGACCCTGACGGCACGTACTATATGCTACTCATGTCGAAGAGCAAGCTTGTGGGGCGCGCCGACATGGAGGGAAAGGTCATCCTGCCCGCCGTATACTACAGCATCGTAAAGGACAGGCTGAGCGACGGAAAGGATGTTTTCATCGTGAACAACGGACATGACAGGAACGGCATTGCTGACATGTCGGGCAAGTTCATAGTGCCGACGCAATACTCAAGCTTTCTCTTCTGTGACGCCATAGACAAGGGTGTGGACTATGTGTACGACAATCAGATGGACCGTACCGGCGACTCCGTTGCTGTATATCATGACGCTGAGCCTGCCGTCATATATGCCAAGGGAACGCCGAGCCGCATATACGACCTGAACGGAACGGTGCTGCGCGAAAGCATCATGACCGATAAACGGGTGTATGTTCCGGGATATTTCTTTATCGGGACGGAAAGAGTGGATGTGGAGTCTAAATTCGGTAACGGAAGTATAAGTACTCCGTATGAAAATAAAAACGTGTATGAACTGTTGTCACAGTCTGGCAAGCAGATTGTTCCGAAGACTTCTTCGAGTATTGAACTGTATTCATACCGATATTATTCGGAAGCGTTTCGCAATAAGTATGATGGTGAGCGGAACTGGTGTGTTTATTCCTTTATGGATGGAGATATAAGGAAGACCGGAGGGTTTGTTATGGGACATGCCGATAAGGGTTTGCCTCCTGTATTCTATAATGTCAGTTATGGAGCTTATTCGGACAAATGGCTGGTGCAGCGGAATGAGTTCAGTAAGTCTGAGGAATATAAGCCTGAGATGGCAGGTCAGGGAATGTTCCGTGACAAGGGAGAGGAAATGTATTTCCGGGACGAATATGATAAGGTGATTGAATTCTATTCTAATGAGGGCGTGGATAAGCCCTGGGCAAAGTTCTATACGGCAATGGCACTGTATCGTAAGGGACTTAAGGAAACGGTGCGAGCCGAAAACATAAGTGAGGCAATAGAAAAGAACAGTCTGTTTTTGGACTATATTAAGGATGAACAGTTTGACCTTAATCTTGCGTCAAAGCAATATGAGACTGCCATAGGGCTGTTTGACGCATATATTAAGGAAGATTCCACATACAAGGAACAGGCTGTAATGTGGAGGGATATAACATCTAAGGAACTGTCTGAAATACCTGAAGTGGAGAAGCGTTATAACGATGCCTTGGTCTTGCTACAGCAGCGTCAGGCGGCGCAGGCTGCTGAGCTGAAACGCCAGCAGGAGCTGAAGCGTCAGCAGAACGCGGCATTCTGGGGCGGAATACTGTCCGCATTTGTGCAGGGTGCGGTGAATGCCGTCACGGGAACGAAGAGTACGGCGAAGACCACACGGTCTGCCTCGACCTACAATATAGGCACCGGAGCGAGCGTGTCGTCATCGTCCGGATCGTCGTCAAAGGACTCGTCAAGGATTGCCGAGTGGAAGACGCGACGCAACAATGCCGTAAAGCAGCTCGAAAAATATAAGGCGCAGCAGGCAAAAGACCCAGACTCGGCTTATCTGAAAAGTGTGATACAGAGCACCGAAGAGGTGATACGCACGTGTGACCAGCGGCTCAGCGAACTGGGCGCGAATTGACATGGCGTGTCGGCATGCTGTGTTATATATAATATAATGTGGTTTTGTATATCATAGGTAAAGAATGTGTATATAATGGATAAAGCATGTGTATATATATAATAAGGTGAAATGATGGAGGCATAGGGCTAATGTCTCTGTTTGAGTAACGGTAAGATGAGAACCGCAGATGGCAGTCCGGAAGCATAATAGTCGGCATGCTGTCTGCGGCGTCTTATTCTGCGGCGGTGTGCAATCACTGTTTCAGCATGAAAACAAAGTATTAAATAGTGTAAATTGTTTTGGATGTTATGATTTAATGCCTTAACTTTGCATCCGCAATATGTATTGAAGCCACATGTGACGGTGTACGTACGACAGTAAGGTATGTATGCCGTGACAGTCCGTAAGAGGACCGGCTGATATTGCAAAGACGATGCCGCAATGGTGGAATTGGTAGACACGAGGGACTTAAAATCCCTTGGCCAGAAATGGCTGTGCGGGTTCGAGTCCCGCTCGCGGCACTTATTCTAAAAACTACAACTATGCAGAAGAAACTTATTTATACCCTTTCGGCATGCTCCGTTCTTGTTTTTGCGTCATGCTCAAAGATGGGTCCACTGTCAGCCGACAACTTTACAGTGACACCGAATCCGCTTGAATCACAGGCAGGAGAGGTTCCGGCAACCATAAGCGGAATGTTTCCTGAAAAGTATATGAAGAAAAAGGCAACCGTAACTGTTACTCCCGAGCTGCGCTACGCTAACGGACAGGTTGCCAAAGGAGAGAGTGCCACGTTCCAGGGAGAGAAGGTCATGGGCAACAACCAGACCATTTCATACCGTCTTGGTGGCCGTTATACGATGAAGACCAGCTTCGACTATGTGCCTGAAATGCAGCAGAGCGAGCTGTATCTCACTTTCGACGCGCGCAAGGGAAATAAAAAATATGATGTGCCGGCAGTGAAAGTGGCTACCGGAGTGATTTCTACTTCGGAACTGTACAGGAAGACCATCCTCACCGACGGTGGCTGCATAGCTCCCGACTCGTTCCAGCGCGTAAGGGAAAAGAAGCAGGAAGCCAACATCAAGTTCCTTATCAATCAGGCTAACCTGCGCAAGAGCGAGCTGAAGAACAACTCTGTCACTGAGTTCGTCAGAATGCTGAAGAAGATCAACGACGACCGTGAGGGACTGAACATACAGAATGTCGAGGTGCAGGCATACGCTTCACCGGAGGGCGGTGTGAAGTTCAACGACAAGCTGGCTTACAAGCGTCAGAACGTGTCTGAGGGCTACGTGAAGGAGCAACTCAAGAAAACAAACGTGAGCACAGGTATCGACGCGCACTACACAGCACAGGACTGGGAAGGCTTCCAGAAGCTTGTTCAGGCTTCAGACCTTCAGGACAAGGAAGTCGTTCTGCGTGTTCTGTCAATGTATAAAGACCCGGAGGAGCGCGAACAGCAGATCCGCAACATGTCGGCTGTGTTCCGCGAGCTCGCCGACGGCATTCTGCCGGAGCTCCGCCGCGCACGTCTTATCATCAATTATGAGACAATCGGCCGCAGCGACGAGCAGATACAGCAGCAGTATGCGGAAGATCCCACGAAGCTGAGTGCGGATGAACTGCTCTACGCGGCTACTCTTGTGGACGACAACGCAAAGAAAGAGGAGATATACAAGAAGACAGCCGAGCTTTACGACCGCGACTACCGGGCTTACAACAACCTCGCTTCCCTGAGCCTGGCAAAGGGTGAGAAGGATGCGGCAGCGTCTTATATAGAGAAAGCTCTGCGCATAGACAGCAACGCGGCTGAGGCTTATGCCAACCGCGGACTTATCTACCTCATCAACGGAAACGTGGCTGAGGCGGAGACAGACATAGCTAAGGCTGCCGGTTCTGAGAACGTATCGTATGCTCTCGGTGTGCTCAACATAGCAAAAGGCAACTATGCCCAGGCTGAGAAAGACTTCGGTGACGTGAACACAAACAGTGCCGCGCTCGCACAGATTCTTAACAAGAACTACGCCGCAGCAGCCGCAACGCTCGACAAGGTGCCCGCACAGAACGGCATGACTGCCTATCTGCACGCCATCGTCGCAGCACGTCAGGCAAACAAGTTCGCCACATCCTCTTATCTGAAAGAGGCTCTTCAGAAAGATCCTTCGTTGAAGGCGTATGCTGACAACGACCTGGAACTGTCCATACTGAAGTAAATGAGAAAACTCATATATTTATTTCTGCTCACCCTGGTTACGGTGTCGTGCTCGACCGACGATAGTCATTTCAAGATCGACGGTCGTCTGCTCCACCTCAACCAGGGTGAGTTTTATGTATACACGCCCGACGGCGACAACGGCAAACTCGACACTATAAAGGTCGAGGCGGGCCGTTTCAGCTACGAGGTGCCGTGCCGCCGTCCGATGACTCTTATGATAATATTCCCCAACTTCACCGAACAGCCGGTGTTCGCGGAGCCTGGAAAGACCGTGGAAATAAGGGGAAGCGCGTCCAATCTGAAGGAGATGGAAGTGAAAGGGACGGACGACAACAAACTGATGAACTCTTTCCGGGAGCAGGTGGCGTCCGCATCCCCGCCCGAGGCAAGGAAATACGCGCGGCAGTTCATCCTCGACCACCCTGCTTCGATGGTCGGCTCATATCTTGTAAGACGCTATTTCATACAGTCGCAGAGTCCTGACCTTGCCGTTGCCGACAGTCTTATAACCCTCATGCTGAAGCATCAGACAAAATACGGATACCTCCGTCAGTTGCAGCGGCAGATAAAAGGGCGCGGCAGCTCGAAGACAGGCATGGCGGTTCCGGCATTTTCCGCCAAGACCATCGACGGCAAGACAATAACCGCCGCAAGCCTTTCCGCCACTCCGACAGCCGTTGTCTGCGCATGGGCTTCGTGGAGTTATGAGAGTATAAACGTGCTTAGGCAACTGTCGCTCATGAAGAAGAACGGAGAGGCGGACTTCACCCTGGTTAGCATATGTGCCGATGCGTCCATAGACGACTGCCGCCGCACCGTGACGAACAACATGTTCGACTGCGACGTGGTGTGCGACGGAGAAATGCTGAACAGCCGCCTTTTCAGAACGCTCGCGTTCAGTTACATACCCGACAACATAGTTGTGAAGAACGGACGTGTGGTGGCACGCAACCTCAACATGGAAGAGCTGAAGAAGCAGCTGACGCCCGGAAAGACACAATAAACCATATACTGATGCTCGTAAAAACATATTGTGCAGCCGTGAACGGACTTGATGTCACGACTGTTACCATCGAGGTGAATCTCAACCGTGGGGTGATGTATCACTTCACCGGTCTCGGTGACGCTGCCGTACGCGAAGGACGGGACCGCATAGCGTCCGCCCTTCAGTATAACGGATACAAGTTTCCGCGTGCCGACGTCACCGTCAACATGGCTCCTGCCGACCTTCGCAAGGAAGGCAGCAGTTTCGACCTGCCTCTCGCCATAGCCATCCTGGCAGCGGCGGGAAGCATCGTTTCCGACGGGCTCGACAGCTATATGATGGTAGGCGAGCTGAGTCTCGACGGCAGTCTCCATCCTGCCAAGGGAGTGCTTCCCATCGCCATACGCGCCCGCGCCGAGAAGTTCAAGGGACTGATCGTTCCCAAGCAGAACGTGCGCGAGGCAGCCGTGGTGAACAATCTCGAGGTATACGGCATGGAGAACATACGCGACGTCATAGCCTTCCTCACCGGAAAGGAACGTCCCGAGCCCACTGTCATCGACACGCGCCGCGAGTTCTACGAGCAGCAATACAAGTTTGAGCTCGACTTCGCCGACGTCCGTGGACAGGAGAACGTGAAGCGCGCGCTCGAGGTGGCAGCCGCAGGAGGACACAACATGATAATGATAGGGCCGCCTGGCAGCGGCAAGTCCATGATGGCAAAGCGTCTGCCGTCCATCCTCCCGCCCCTCTCGCTCAGCGAGAGTCTTGAGACCACGCAGATACACAGCGTCGCGGGAAAGCTCGGCAGGGGCACTTCGCTCATCTCGCAGCGTCCGTTCCGCGCTCCCCACCACACCATCTCCGAGGTGGCGCTTGTGGGAGGCGGAGTCAATCCACAGCCCGGAGAGATATCCCTTGCGCACAACGGCGTGCTCTTCGCCGACGAACTTCCCGAGTTCAACAAGTCTACGCTCGAGGTGCTCAGGCAGCCTTTGGAAGACCACAAGATAACCATCTCGCGCGCCAAATACACCACGGAGTTCCCTTGCTCGTTCATGTTCGTCGCCTCGATGAACCCCTGTCCGTGCGGATATTACGGCGACCCGACGCACCATTGTGTGTGTACGCCAGGACAGATACAGCGGTATATGAGCAAAATATCGGGTCCGCTGCTCGACCGAATAGACATACAGACGGAGATAACGCCTGTTCCTTTCAAGGACATATCGAAGACAGCGCAGGGCGAGCCGAGTTCTGCCATACGCGAGCGGGTCATCGCCGCGCGACGCATACAGGAGGAACGGTTCCGCCCCTACAAGGGAGTGCACTGCAACGCGCAGATGTCCGAGCGCATGATACACAGCTTCGCCGAGCCCGACACCGAGGGAGTGGCACTCCTGCGCACCGCCATGGAGCGTCTGAGTCTGTCGGCACGGGCATACAACCGCATACTGAAGGTGGCGCGCACCATCGCCGATCTTGCCGCGAGCGAGCGTGTCATGCCGGAACATCTTGCCGAAGCCATCTCATACCGCAACCTCGACCGGGGCGACTGGGCGGAGAGAGGACTCAACTGAAAGGCGCGCCCGATGATGCGGCATGATTCCTGCCGTTGTATGGAGGCGCAGGCGCTGATTCACTGAAAGACATTCTACAATGAGAAAATTCGACAACATAAGCGTCATAGCATTCGATGCCGACGACACGCTCTGGGACTGCCAGTCGCACTTCGCCGACGCCGAGAGACGCTACTGTGTCATACTCGAGCCTTACGCCGACGCCACAACGGTGTCTGACGAGCTCTTTGCCGTGGAGTCAGCCAATATGCCTCTGCTCGGATACGGGGGCAAGGCGTTCACCATCTCGCTCGTGGAGAACGCCCTGAAGCTCAGCGGCTACCGCATATCCGCAGCCGACGTGGCTCGCATAATAGACCTCGGCAAGTCGCTGCTTCGCCTTCCTGCCACTCCTCTTCCGGGAGTGCGCGACGCTCTCGAAGCCCTTCGCGGCTACCGGCTCGTGCTCTTCACAAAGGGCGAGCTGCACGACCAGCGTGGCAAGCTGATGCGTTCGGGACTGTCGCAATACTTCTCTCATGTGGAGATTGTGGCGGACAAGAGCAAGGCGGCGTGCCTGTCGTTGTGCCGCACGCTGCGTGTGGAGCCGCACAGACTGCTCATGGTGGGCAACTCTTTTAAGAGCGACATCATGCCGATGCTTTCTATCGGTGCCTCTGCGGTGTACGTGCCGTTCCACGTGACGTGGAAATATGAGCATGCGGACGAGTTTTCCCACGACCGCCTTGAGCGTATAACAAGCATCAGCCAACTGCCGGGGCTGCTTTAACACGAATCGGTCATTAGAACGCTTATTGTACATTTGATGTATATTGTCAGCTCTTCAGCCTTTTTCCGCACTGTTGCCGTCATCTTGTCTTCCGCTTTTTCCCGGTGTAGCCCGTCACATCTTCTATAAAGCCGAATACAATCCGGCTGACAGAAGCACTAAATAAGAATGGAAGTCTGACGAACGATTCGGGCTTGAAAGTGTGCCCGTTTTTGCATAATTATGCAAAAATGAAGTCTCTGAAAAATATCCTCTGAAAATTTGAATGAGACAAACGACAGGGCGGTTTGTATGTCTGTATGTGTCGTCAGCCTTGTTGCCGCTATGCAGCAGAAAGCATGCCATATGTTGATTAAATTGCTGTAATGTTCTGCGAAATATGTGTTTTATCGTGATATATATATCTGTTCGCACTTGAAACGCACGTTATGGTGTCACCGTACAGCTTTTTTCGCCTATGCGTAAGGGTGGGGAAGAACGACGGAAGAGATTGCTCCACGCTGCGGAAAAGGCTGTTTCGTGCCATGAAAGAGCCTGTTCCGTCATGCCGAACGGGCTCTTCCGCATGGTCAAAGAGGCTCTTCCGCAAACCGGGAAAGGCACTGTTGTTTGTTGATTTTGTGTAAATAGCTGTGTGATAGAGTGTTACATAAAATACGTAAAAACAGCGTATTTGCGTCCGGATGGTTGTCCGCACGTTTTGACACCGGTATTTCGGATGTGTAGATGTATAATTATGCGGTCGTCGTAATGGTTTTGTATAAATATGCAACAGGTGTAGGGGTTATGGAATGGCGTGATGGTTATATGATGCGGATATATGTTTTATACCGCTTGTATATATGTTTTATACCGTTGTCGGCAAAAAGTAGAGACGCAAAATCTTGCGTCTCACGGTTAGGTAAGCCCAATTTTTATTGGCGGGAATATGCTGATGGAAATCGAGTCCGTAGCTCGTGAGACGCAAGATTTTGCGTCTCTACAGGCTGGCACCGTTGTGATTGTGCGGGAAAAGGGATGGAGGGTGGTGGCGGACGGGGATTTTGGGTGATTGGGAATGCATCATGATGTGGAGGGGTTATATCCCCCGTATGCGGTCGTCGAAATCCTTCGCTCCGCCTTTCACGCCGAACATCTTTGTCAGCAGACGCGCCCTCGTGTTGGTGACCGATTGCGACGACATGCCTGTCAGCACCGCTATCTCCGTAGGGATGAACCGCAGGCGCGTGAGGATGATGACGTTTATCTCTGTGGGAGACAGGTTGCTGTGGGAGGCGAGCAGCTCGCCCAGTCTGCTGTCGTGTAGGTTTGTCAGTTCGTGCAGTGCGTCCCAGTCTTGCTTCCCAGCCGCGCGCCCGGCGGAAGCCATGCGGTGGAGGGCGTACACACAGTCAGCGTTTATCAGTCTGTCCTCCATGTTCCACTGCTCCGGTTTGCGTCTGTCGTTCTGGTATTCGGCAAGCTGCGCCTGCATCTTTTCAAGTTCCCGCGTCTTCACCTCTATGAGCGAGGCATACTTCTCGTGCTCCTTCTGCAGTCCGTCGAGTGTCAGGCGCAGTTTGCGGTAGTGCTCAAGGTCGCGCGTGTATCCGTCGTTCATCTCCTTCAGCCGTCGGTTCTGAGTGTTTATCACGCGCCCGTAGTGGCTCATCCTGCGCCTGTGGTAGACGACGAACCACACCATCGCCATGACGAGCAGTGCCGCCGCGCCTCCCATCTTCATTATTCTTTCCTGGTGGAGCCGTTCGCTGCGCATGCTGTCGTGGTCTTTCTGGAGGTTCACCAGCTCGCTTGCCGTACCGGCGGATATCTCCCCGTCGTACACGCTGTTGAGTCTCTCGCTCAGGAACAGCTGTGTCTTGCCGTCGCCGTCTGCCAATGATTTGGCTATGAGACGCTTCAGCGCATTCTTGCTTATGGCGGCAGTGTATGAGTCGGCTGCGTCATACCACATGGCGACAGCCCTGTCCATGTCGTTTCTTGTGGCGTATATGTCGCCCAGCATGAGTGACGCCAGGCGGTCGGGCGAGGCGGTGTAAGCCATGGTGAAGAGCTGCATGGCACGTGCGGTGTCACCTCTGTTCATGTGGTAGCAGCCCATGTTGGTGCGTATGAGAGCCTGTGCCTCAGGCGCAGCCTTTGAGGTGAGCGGCAGACAACGGTTCATGCAAGTCATGAAACTGTCGGTGTCGCCTGTCCTTCTGTATTCTGCCGCCATGTCGTTCCATGCCCTTGCCATGTGCCTCTCGCTTCCCGAGCGGCGTGCGGCGTCCAGTTCGCGTCTGCGGTATTTCATTACCAGAGTGCGGTTTCCCGTTTCCCTGTTCATCATTGCAAGTGCTGCGGCTATCCTGAAATGCAGGAAACTGTCGTCCTCTCCGTCCGCCACGTCCTCCGCCTTCTTCATGAGCATGACGGCGTCGTGCAGGTTGCGGTTGTCATACATGCAGAGTGCTGCCTGCACGAGAGCCCTTGCCCTGCGCCTTCTGTCACCGTTCTGCATGAAGTACTGCGCACTGCTGCTGATATATCTTCCGTCGTTCAGTTTCACGCCAAGGTCGTGCACCGCCTCTGTGTATACCAGTTCGTAGAGCGCACTGTCCGCCGCACCTGCGCACAGACTGTCCTTCCGTCCGTAGATGAGCGTGAGCGCGCCGTGCGGATCGGTGTCGGTCATGCCCTCCGCCTGCTCTATCGTGCTGTTGTAGGAGGCGCGATGTGAGCATGCGGCGGCGAGCATGACCGTGACGCAGAGTATGTGCAGTATGCCGGTGCGGTTGGTTCTCACTTCAGCCGGAATGTTATCGGTACGCTGAATTTCACTCTAACCTTCTTTCCGTCCTGCATTCCGGGCTTCCAGCGCGGCATCTTCTTCACCGTAGCCACGGCAGCCTCGTCGAGTGCCGGAGTGGCGTGCGTGAGGATTTCCGTATCGGATATCGAGCCGTCTTTCTCAACCACGAATCCCACAAGAACCCGTCCCTGCTCCTTGCGCTTCGCTGCCTCCGGCGGATATACCACGTTTTCACCCAGGAACTTCATCAGTGCGATTGTGCCGCCGGGATATTCTGGAAGTACCTCGCATACGTCATACACCTTGTCTTTTTGCTCTTTCGCTGTCTGTGCGTTTGCCGTAAGTGTCATCATCATCACCGCAACCGCCATCATAAGAAATCTTTTCATAATGCGTTTGTTTTTTAGAGGTTTGTTTGTTTCTGTCTTGTAAGTACGCTGCAAATATAGGATAAAAAAACAAAACGGAGCAAACAATCCGTTACACAATATTACACACCGTCGCCGCAGTGTAGTCTTGTTTAGTCCTTCTGCCTGCGTCCGGCAATCGTCCGCAGCATTCTGTTGGCGCGGCAAAGCCCTCTCACGCCCAGCACATAGAGCAGCAGGGCCTTCAGCCGCCATCGTCTGTCCACCCGGCATAAGCCTTGTCTCACGGTGGGGAGCGTGGGGCGGTCGCCTGTCAGTTCGCTTGTGTATATCTGGATGTTGAGCACATGCATGTAGTATCCGGTCCATTCGTCCGAGCGGCGGCGCGTCTTCCGCAGCATCATGATGTGCGTGGCGAGCAGCGTGCGCCATGCCTCTCCTCCGGCATTGTTGGATATTCCCGCGCTGTTCCAGCGGTAGTGGTAGGTTCCTTTGTCGGTAGTGGCAATCACGCCCGCCCTGTTCATGAGCAGTGGCAGGGTGTGTATGTCCTCAAAAATCATGTTTTCCGGGTATCTGATGCCGTCGAAGAGCGCGCGGCGGTATATTTTGTTGCAGGCATAAGCGTGCATGTAGGCGCGGCACGAGAGCCAGTACTCGTCCATGTCGCGGTATTCGCGGCACCCGAAAGCCGTCATCTCCTGCCTGCCGGAAGGCATCTCGCGGCATATGGGAAACTCGATGATGTCATATTCGGGATGCTCCCCGGCGAGACGGCTCAGGGCGGAGAGCGTGCCGGGAGCGATGTGGTCGTCGGAGTCGACGAACATAAGCAGGTCGCCGCGCGATGCCTCTATGCCAGCGTTGCGTGCGCTGCTCAGTCCGCCGTTCGGCTTGTGTATCACCCTTATGCGGCTGTCGGCGGCAGCCAGGTAGTCGCACATTGCCGGACAGCCGTCGGGCGACCCGTCGTCTACGAGTATCATCTCGAAGCGCGCGTCCTGCTGTGCGGCTATGCTTTCCACGCATCTCATGAGTGTCGCCGCCGTCCTGTAGACAGGTATTATGATGCTTGTCATTGCCCGGCTCATGCCTGTCTGATGAGTTTTTTCAGCTTCATCTTCAGTGCCCACGGCAGACTCTGGATGAAAAACTGCAATATGTTGTATTTCCAGTAAGCCGCGCTGTTCTTCAGCCCGTGCCACGGCGAGGAGGCTGTTCTGGCGTTCTCCATGAACAGGGAGCACAGCGCGCGCTTGTCGCCCTTGTCGTCTATGAGACTCTGCGGCACGTCGGCGGTCTTCCTTATCACTGCCGCCACATGCCCGTTCTCGGTCAGTCCTACGGTGAGCTCGGCGAATCCGGCTGTGAGCTCAGCCACATCGTGCCTCTCGTTCTTGTTCCATATTATCAGCTTTCCGTCCTCGCGGCATATGTTGTATTGGTGAAATCCCTTGTAGTGTTCGGTCTCCGCCTCGTTTATGTGATGGTTAAGATAGAGGCATCCGCCTTTTTTCAGTACGTCGATGCTTTCGTATATGCTTTTCATGGGGTTGGCGGAGTGGTCGAGGGCGTTCTGTATCACCACGAGCGATATGTCGTGCGACGGATAGAAAGCCGACAGATACTCAGCCATTCCGAACTCTATCTCAGGCATCTTGCGGCGGTGGCGCGCCATTATTCTGTTGAAGTAAGCCGCAAGCGGGTCAACGTAACGGATGTCAAGCGGCATGAGCCGTCCGTCGCGCATGATGTGGTTGCCCGTGGCGTAGCTCATTCCGCATCCCACGTCGAGCACTTTCGGGTTGTCCGTCTTTATGAGGAAGGCGTTTGCGTCGAACCCTTCGAGCGTTATCACTCCTCCGTATTTCGACCAGTTCATCATTCCGTCGAAGGTCCATTTCCATCTGTACACGTTGTTCCAGAAAGCGACCTCGTAGGCGATGCCGTTCATCCATCTTGTGGTAGTGTTCTGTTCTGTGTTCATCTTTATTGTCAAACGATAGTCTGAAGCCGGCCCGTCCCGTTGTGTCAAAGCCTTTGCGGCATGTCATGAGACTGTGTGTTCCGGCAACACCGGTGCAGTAATATAATGTCGGAAGACAGTGGCTGCATCCGGAAATGTAGTTTGCTTTGTTGTTCCGGAATACAGCATATCTTATGCAAAGATAATGAAAGGTGAGTGCAGCAGCAAGTTTAGAAAACTAAGTTTTATAAGACTTGCTATTGCCGAACCGCATCTTATCTTATGCAAAGATAAGTATTATTGCTCTAAAATACTTGTCCGTTTTGAAATAATCGGCACTTTTGAGGCGTATTGAGCGTTATTTTAATATCTTTGTATAAGATAAGCTGCACTCGACAATGCAAGAGCAAGCTCTCATTGTGCTCGTTTGCGTTATCTTTGTATAAGATAAGCTGCACTCGGGAAAGTGAAAGCAAGCTTTCTTTTCGCTCGTTTGCATTATCTTTGTCTCATAAAAACTGCACTCGGGAAAGCAAGAGCGAGCTCTCTTTCCGCTCGTTTGCGTTATCTTTGTAAAATAAAAACTGCACTCGACAATGCAAGAGCAAGCTCTCATTGTGCTCGTTTGCAATATCTTTGCCAATACATTATAATGTTATGAACAAGACCCGTTTGATGTTGATACCTGCCGGCGGACTTGCCAACAGGATGCGTGCTGTGGTGTCGGCATACAATCTGTGCCATGCCGTCGGGGGAAAGATGCAGGTGGTATGGGGTTCCGTGACTGGGCGTTGAATGCCCCATTCCACGACATATTCAGACCCGTAGACACGTCTCTTTTCGACCTTCGTGAGGCTCGGGGACTTGATTTTCTTGTCAACGACCGTCCCCGTCGGCGCAACTTCTGGATACCCAAGGCGTTTCAGAAGGTTGTTTTCGACGCCCGCATATACGAGCAGTTCGTCACTCCCTTGAAGCAGACGGACTTCGATTTTGAGGCATGGCTGCGCGGCAGACGGTGCTACATGAGCTGCTATCAGGAGTTCGGCACATTCGACAATGCCCTGTACAAGAAGATATTCCGTCCTGTTGACGAGGTTATGGAGCGCGTGGAGACGTTCCGCGAGAGTTTTTCCGGCTATACGATAGGCATGCACATTCGCCGCACCGACAACGCCGAGTCGATAGAGAAGAGTCCCACCTCGCTCTTCATAGAGGCGGGTAGGCGCGAGCTGGAAGCCCATCCCGACCTGCGCATATTCCTCGCCACCGACAGCGAAGAGGTGAAACGGCAGATGCGCGACGTCTTTGCCGACCGCATCATAACACCTTCCGACGCCGCCGGACGCGGCAGCACGGAGGGCATACGAGGCGGACTCACCGACATGTGGACGCTCTCGCTCACCCGACGCATATACGGTTCGGCAGGCAGCAGCTTCTCCACCATGGCGTCGGCAATAGGAGGAAGCGAGCTTATTGTCCTATCAGTTCGGGCATGATGAAGACCGAGTGTATCTTCTGTTTTTCTTTTGGCGGTATCTGCATGTAGTCGTTGTACAGGTCGCGCAGGTAGGCGTCAGGGTCGTGCGGTGCGCTGAACGTGCGCCCCTCGAATGTTATCGTGCCGAGCGGGAAGATGCTTTTCTTCAGGTGCATGATGCCGTAGCCGTTGTTCACGAGCGTGTTCGACATGTAAGTCCCTTTCTTCCTGAACGCGAATGCCAGCTTCCACGCCATGCGGCAAAGCGCGTATTGCGCGGCAAACCACGGCAGTTCGGCAGCCGAGCGCAGCGAGTAACGGTGCGGACGGTGCAGTATCGAGTAGCACTTTGATATTCCTCTGCCATATCGTTTTGCGAATCCTCGCGACACGTCGGGATAGTCTATGAAGGGAAAAATGTCCACATAGAGCCCTTTCTCATATCCTGCGGAGAAGTCATCTCCAGGTTCCACGAAGAACGAATTGAGGTCGCGCACCTTCACTATCGGCTCTTTCGTGTCCTCGCTCTGCGGGGTCTGCAGCGTAAGCGAAGCCGGAAGCTCCTGCGGAGCCACTTTTTTGAACCGCTCAAGGTCGTCAAGAGTCATTGCGATGTCTATGTCGTCGTCCCACGGGATGAACCCTCCGTGACGCACGGCACCCAGCAGCGAGCCGCCGTCGAGCCAGTACCGTATGCCGTGTCTGCCGCATATGCGGTCTATCTCCGCCAGTATGCCGAGCTGTTTCAGTTGGCATTGTCTCAGCGTTCTGCGCTTGTATTCCTCGAGAAAAGTATTTTTCATTCTGTAGTATGGCTATTCTCAGTAAGTCATCTGTTGTCTGTCGCGGCGCGTCTCACGTCCACCACCTGTCCGGTGTAGTCTGATGCGAGCGTCCGCAGAGTGGCTTCGGCAACCTTCTCCGGCTTCAGGAGCGTGTCGTCGGGCTCCGTTCCGAAGTTCGACACGCGCATGGGCGTCTTCGTACGTTCCGGGTTTATGCAGTTGATCTTTATTCCGTCGCCCTCCCATTCCTGTGCCACAGCCTGCACGAAGTTCACTATCGCAGCCTTGGTTGACGAGTATATGCTGTAGAAAGCGCGTCCTCTGGTGTATGAGCTTGACGTGAAGAAGATGAGATGTCCGCCCGACTGCCTCAGATAAGGATACGCCCCGACAGCCACGTTCACCGTTCCCATGTAGTTGGTGCGCACAGCCGACTCTATCACGGAGTAGTCCATCGCCGCCAGCGGTTCCTTGTTCAGTATGCCGGCGGTGCTTATCACGAAGTCTATCCTGCCCGCCTCGTCAGCCACGCGCTTCAGAGTGCTGTCCACACACTGCCTGTCGCCGATGTCCACTCCGCCCATGCTGCGCGAGAAGGCGAACACCCTCGCGCCGCGTTCGCCGAGCATCCGCACGATGTCGGAGCCTATTCCGTAGCTTCCTCCGAACACCACTGCCACCTTGCCTTCAAAGAACCGTGCGTCAGGCATTGCCGTTCCCACCTCCGTGTTCTTCAGTTGGAAGAGTTTGTCCATCATGTATGTGTCCTCCTTATAAGTGAGTTTCATGTTGCTCTCCTCACCCCTCACCACGTAGACCGGTGTCTGCGGCATGTAGCGGCGCACCACTCCGCAGTCGTCCGTCGTGCGGAACGCCGGGTCTTTCAGTGCCAGTTCGTACGCCGTTCTTATCACTCTGATGTCGAAAGCCTGCGGAGTCTGTCCTCGGCGGAGCCTCGACCGGTCGGGAATGTTGCTGATGAAGTCGCCCTCCACCTCAATTATCGTGTCCGCCGACGGCACCGCCACGTCTATCGCCTCATACTTCCCGAGCGCGTCAATCACGTCGTCGAGCACGCGCTGGCTCAGCAACGGGCGCACCGCATCGTGGAAGATGAGGTTCACCTCCCTCTGTCCGTAAGCCCTGATTGCCGACAGGCTCGAGTCGTAACGCTCCTTTCCGCCCTTGAGTATTTTCTTCACCTTGCGCCATTTGTTGCGCAGCACGATGTTCTCGAAGTCGGCAATGAGCATCGGGTTCGACACTATGGCAATCTCGTCAATCCTCGGGTTGCGCTCGAACACGTCGATGGTGTGTTCCACCACCATCTTTCCCGCCACCTTGTAGAACTGTTTCGGTGTCGACATCCCGAGTCGCGTGCCGACCCCTCCTGCCAGTATCACGGCGATATTTTGTTTCATATGTATGTCTTTATCTTATGTATGAATATGTTGGATATCCTGTATGATTGTCTGATGTATGTTTGTTTTATTTGTGGGGAATCACAAGCCATGCCTTGCATTAATCTGTTCTAAATTATTGACATATGTGCTGTAAGTAATGACAACATAATATACGTCTTTGTTTTGTGGTGTAATATGAACCGTATTCAGTCTTATCAGACCTGGCAATTCACCCTGTTTGTCGTCTGATATATGAAACTCTGTCATAAGGGAGGCATAGTCATAAGAAAAGTTCTTGGGCTTTACCGAGTCCAGCATATTCTCATCTATGCATTTATCATCAAATGATACTGTGGCGGAAACCATATGATACCTGTTCCCGTAAACATGTCTCATATCATCGTAATCCTTTTTCATCTCTTTAAATGAGTAGCGGTAAGGTAGATATATTGAAATTGCGCCAAAGATGTCTTTGTCGTTCTTCGTTGGGTAAATCGTAATGTTGCAATCTCTGTACTTATAAAATGTTCCCCTCAAACTATATATATGATCTTTTCTTTTCTTATAATCAAATTGTTCGGAACGCTTAAATCCTTTTGCTTCTAACGCTTTCAATGCGTCAGCCATCTGTATTCCGTGTTTTAGTTCCAGTCCTTTAAAGGTGATAAACTTGTCTGTGTGGTTTGCTATACTGTCTCTGGAGGCAATCAGTCTGTTCTTTGTCTGATTACAGACACATGATACCAACGATAGTTGAAGCAAAAAGATGAATAGAAGTTTTTTAATCATAGCAGGTTGTGTTTACAGAGTTCATACTGTATAAAGGTTCGTTCTGCTTACTTGCCCAGTACAGATAACATACTGCAAATATACTCAAAAACTTCGAGTCCGCGCTCCGCAGGACTGAAAAAGTGCTGTTTGCGGAGGCAAGAAAAATAAGTTGCGGATGTCGGGGAGGATGATGGTGTGTTGCGGTATGGTTGTATGCGGCGGATATTTATGTATGTCTTGTCGCGCTGTTGGCATAAAGTAGAGACGCAAAATTTTGCGTCTCACAAGAAGGTAAACCCAATATATATTGACGGGAATATGCTGATAGAAATTGAGTCCGTTGCTCGTGAGACGCAAGATTTTGCGTCTCTACAGGCTGTCGCCATTGTAATGAAATGATGCAGCTTTCTGTCTTATATCTCTGTATCCTAAAAGTAGAGACGCAAAATTTTGCGTCTCCCGATTAAGGTGAGGCAATTTACGTTGACGGAGACATACTGGCGGTCAGTGTGTTTGTTGCGTCTTCCGGGCATGTTTGTGCGATATGCGTGTCAGATAAAAGTCCTGTCATATTTGTGTCTCTTTCTCTTGGTACGCAAGTCAACGCTGTTTTGTGTTTTTGTATATGAGTCTTTTTTATCTTGGAAACATAAATTCGGGATTGTCCTCCACCTCTTCTATAAATTTGTCTGACGTTGAATATATCACGGAAACAGAATTGAACGAACCCGTTTTGTCCTTATAACGTTCTATGAAAAGTGAGGCATATCCCAGTACATTGTAGTCAGGATTGTCTGAAGCGGTAAATGTCGTTTCAAAAACGGCTTCATCCTGAGCCAGTGCTTGAAGCTTTTTCTTGTTGGATTTGGAGTTTTCCGTTTCCTTGTCTTTAAAATATTCCCTGCTTGAGAGCGCATAATTCTTTTCCGACAGAGACTTCTTCACCTTGTCATACGTTTCTTTCAGTTTTTTAAAAGAATTGCTTTCAATATAAGTTATGCCAATTATGCCTACGATATTCCGGTCTTTATCTGTCGGTGCTATGAACATTGCGCAGTTCTTTATGCCCAAGGATGTTCCGTAAAGAATATGCAATTGCAGGTCATCTTCTTCAACGTCATAGAACGGATCCGGTTTCCAACCGATTGCATCAAATATCTCCAAGGCTCTTTTCATTGTCATACCCGGTCTCAGTTTCACGCCTTCCACTTCAAGGAACTTGTCGGCATGCTTTGCCACACTGTCCCGTGTGGCTCTCCAGTCTATTACTTTCTGTGCGCAGACACATGATGCAAAGGATATTTGCAGCAGCAAGATGAGCATTAATTTCTTAATCATAGCAGATTGTTTTTGTATCGTTTATGTATGATATAGGTTTGTACTGCGTTTTTTACGGGTGCAGATAATATGCTGCAAATATAGGGAAAAACTTCGATTCCGCACCATGCAGGGCTGAAAAAGTGCTGTATGCGGAGGATATTGATGTGTGTTTTGTCGCGCTGTTTGCAGAAAGTAGAGACGCAAAATTTTGCGTCTCACAAAGGAGGTAAGTCCAATATTTGTTGACGGGAATGTGCTGATATAAATTGTGTTCATTGCTCGTGAGACGCAAGATTTTGCGTCTCTACAGGGCTGACGCCGTGATGTTGGGATGTGATATCGCGGCATGTATAGTCTCTTGCGTGCGATATTGACTATGCGTAAAGGCGGTGGGAGGTAGGGTGAGGGGTGCTTAAGGCATGCCATATCGCCCGAGGCTCACAGGTCGAACAGCGAACAGCGGTAGGCGAATATCATCGGGTGGAAGAAGCCGCGCACCACTCCCATCGCTCCGCGAGCCTTAGCCGCGTCGGGATAGATGTCGCGGCGGTGACTCATGCATATGGCGCAGAGTCGCAGCAGAGCCAGCGGACTGCGGCTGAGCATGAGCCGCGCCATGGTGTGGTGGAGCCTGAAGCGCGGCTGGCGCGTGTGTTCCATTATGTGTGAGTAGAGCCTCTGCCACGTAGGTTTGCGTTGCAGGCGGCGGTAGTGGGCTATGCCGAGGACGTATGGCTGCCATGTGGGACGCCTCTTAGGTGCGGGACCGGCGCTCATGCTCTGCAACAGTGCCGCCTCGCGAGGGTGTGAGCGGTGCCAGTTTAGCGGTTTGCTGATGTGCGTTATCGCCTTTTCGCCGTGAAACCATGCGTTCAGTCCGAGACTCCAGTCGTAGTATATGCCCTCCATCCACACATCTTCACGCTGCACGTAATCGCGTCTCAGGAGCATCGTATGCCCCGCGAAGCCGCCGAACATCAGAGCCTCGAGCGAGCAGCGCGGGCTCACCGTGTGCGCCGTCTCCATCGTCGTGCCGCGCAGATGGTCGGAGTAGCATATGTTATAGTCGCCTATCGCCTCCGCCATAAGCCCTATCTTGTCGGGCATCCACACGTCGTCCTGGTCGGAGATAGCCACGAAGTCTGCAGTGGCTTTCATCACCGCGCTCCTGAAGTTGCGGTTGAACCCGAGGTTGACAGCGTTTCTTGTCACCCTCACGCGGCTGTCGCGGGCAGCGTAGGAGCGCAGTATGTCCATGGTGTCGTCCGTAGAACAGTCGTCCTGCACTATTATCTCGCTTATCGGATAGGTCTGCCGCAGTATGGAGTCGAGCTGCTCGCGCAGGAACATACCGCCGTTGTAGGTGCACATCACCACCGCCACCGTTTTTCCTTTCGTCATGTTGCTCAGTGTTTTTTCCTTATTCTTGAAAGCACGAACGACGTGCATTCGTCCAGTATCCTCACCCTCGCAATCCGCATCACGGCGTAGTATGCCGCCACGGCAAGCACTATGCGCACCGCGAGGAGCAGCCACAGGGAGGCTATCGGAGCCGTCACAGCATAGACCAGAGCCATCACTCCGCCAGCCGCAAGGGCGAAGGGCACCGTGTCGCGCAGGAACATCATGACACCGTAGCCCGTGAGCCGGCGCACGAAGAAGAGCCACACGAAGAGCCACGCCACGTTGACAGCCACGTAGCCCGTCACCATCGCCGTTATGCCAAGCTGCCATATGAGCAGCATGAGCACTATGAGAGCTATGCCGAGCGAGAACGTACACCAGAAGAACGTGCCCGACCGCCCCTTGCTTATTATCATGTTCGACAGCAGGGTGGACAGCGGAACCACCGCGCCGCTGATGCAGAGAATCTGTATGAGATACACGCTGGGCAGCCACTTCTCGGTTATCGCCAGCACGATGAACTCCCTCGCCACCAGTCCGAAGCCCAGCATGAGCGGGAAGGAGACGAACGCCGTGAAGCGCATCATCTTGCGGAAGGCGTTCATCTGACGCCCTTTCTCGTTGTCGAGACCCACGAGTACGGGCTGCGCCACCTGCGCCACCATGCTCTGAACGAGCGATGAGCACTTGGTGTTCCACTGATAAGCCTGATTGTACACGCCCGTGTCGCGTGGCGAGAAGTAGTGTCCCAGCAGGATGTTGAGCACGTTGTTGTTGACGTGGGTCATGATGGTGGTTGCCAGAATCTTGAAAGAGAAGCGGAACATGCGCCTCACCGGCTCGAACGTTATGCCTCTGAGCGACGGCCGCCACGGCGAGTAGTGCCACTGCATGAACGTGTTTATCGACACATACACCAGTCCCTGCGTAGCCAGCGACCAGTATGCCATGCCCTGCCATGCCATCACCGAGCCCGTGACGCTCGACGCCAGCACTGCCGTCATCGCCGCCTTCGCCTGCTGCTTCGCCTGCAGACGCTTGAAGAGATAAGCCGACTGAGCCGTGCCCAGCGACGCTATGATGATGCTCAGGAAGGCGTAGCGGCAGAGCGGCACCACGTCGGGCGCGTTGTAGTAGCGTCCTATGAGCGGCGCGCAGAAGAAGAGCACGGCATACATCAGCGTGCCCACTATTATGTTGAACCAGAACACCGAGTTGTAGTCGCTGTCCTTGGGGTCGCGCAGATTGGTGAGTGCCGTGCGGAAACCGCTGTCCTGCAGTGCCGTGGCTACGAGCGAGAATACGCTTATCATTGCCATCATGCCGTAGTCCGACTGTGACAGCAGCCGTCCGAGGATGATGCCGAACACCACGCCAACAATCTGTTGCACGCCGTTGTTCATGCTTCCCCAGAACAGTCCTTTTGCCGTTTTTTCTTTCAGTGATTCCATTCCGCCCGTTCAGGATGATGAGTGTCCCGCAGCCGCCGGGGTGTGCGAAACATGCGCAAAAGTAATGCTTATCGGCTAATAATCAAAGAAAAACGCAGAAATAATTTCCTTCCGCCGTCCCCGTGTGCCGCAATCGTGCCGTCCGGCTGACGCCCTTCCGCGTCCGGCGGGGTCGTTGCCGGTCATGGCTTGTCCGCAACCGGTTGTCATATTGCATACATATGCCGTGCCGCTGTAAGGCATACAGGCTTACGTTTTTGCCGAAGTTGAGGCGGACTACACCGTGCGGAAGCGGCAGGCAATATGCCGTCAGCGGTGAGGAGGAGTGTTGAAGGGCATGTGAATAGGGTGAGGAACGTACTCCGGCGGTATAATGACATGTTGTGGTTATGGTGCCGCCGCATGTCAGTACGGGCTTTGCATAAACATGCGGTGATAGTGAATATTTATTCATCCGGCAACAACGTCAACCTCGCGAGAGCTGTTTTTTCGCGGACGGGAGCATGTGTGGCGGCGTACGCGCGGTTTTCAGGCGGTTTTACCAATGTGTTGATATACAATGGCTTATGCCTTTCGACGGACTGATATTGTTTTTCCCGTCGTGCGGAACGGGCTTTTCCGCAAGTCCGAAAAGCCCGTTCCGCATTGCCGTTCAGCCTTTTTTGCGGTGCGAAAGAGCCGTTATGGTGCTGCGGAACAGGCTTTCCTGCGTGACGCGCCGGAGCATGCCGCATCGCCGTTCCACTTTTTCGGTATCGTAAAAGACATTTTTCCGGTATATCATATTCTGTTTATGAAATTATTTTTGTCAAAATATTTTACCGTCGGAAACGTATTTTTATTCATTCCGCGCCATGCCCGCGATATGACACATACGTGAAAGCGTGTTGAGGGGGATGCGATATTGACATTGCGGAAAATGGATGTCCCCGCCCAGCAAGATATTTTCCCCCATGCCATACCAATGGCGCCAGCCTGTAGAGACGCAAAATCTTGCGTCTCACGAGCAACGAACTCAATTTCTATCAGCATATTTCCATCAATAAAAATTGGACTTACCTAACCGTGAGACGCAAGATTTTGCGTCTCTACTTTATGCCAATAGCGGGATAAAATGAATATATACATCAATACGTATTGGGCTTACCTTCTCGTGAGACGCAAGATTTTGCGTCTCTACTTTTAGGATGCGGAGGGGTGAGCGGGGGAATGCAATGTGGCGCGGTCAATGCCGTTTGCTCCCGTCAGGGTCATGGCGACGCCACATCCTGTCACCGAGGTAGAAGTAAAGCGTGCCGTACGAATAGCGGCCGGTCTGTGCTCCGCGGTCGAATGTTATCCACAGGTAACGCTCATAGTTGCCGTATGGCACGGGAACGATGGTTGGCCAACCCCTGAATCCGCCGTTGGGGAACTGCTGGCTGAACGTGCCGAGACACCGCAGCGACGGATAGTCGTAGATGTAGAACGTCGTGCCCGGACCGCCGCTCAGCACATGACGTCTTCCGCCCACGGTCGTTATCCTTATCCCGGTGTTGTTGTTGCGGTCGGACTCAGCCACCTGCCGGTACGGTCCGTCCCAGTTGTCGCTCTCGCAGAGATACGTCACGTACGATCCGTCTTTCAGCGCGCAGTAGGCGAGACGCCATTTCCCGGCACCGCTGTCGAAGAAGAAGTCAGGGTCCTCGGTATTGAACCCGTGTCCGTTGGAGTAGCTGTGGGGGAACGGCAGCTCCTCGCACTCCAGATAATGCATGCCGTGGAGCAGGTCGGCTTCGGACGAGCAGAAGGCGAGCGTGTGGGTGTCCTCATGCGTGGTGGTCATCACCAGGAAGCGTCCCGTGTCCCCGTCGTACACCATCTTCGTGGCGTGGAAACCGTACATCAGTCCGTCGCCCTTGCCGAAGAAGAGCGCGCCCTCGAGCCGCAGGTCGTATGAGTCGGTGCCGATGGAGTACACTCCCTGCCACGAGTCGCATATGCGCTCGAATCCTCTGGTGGTCATGCACACGTAGAGCCGTCCGTCGCGTATGAGCGGAGAGCCGTCCTTCAGCTGCACCACCTGCGGGTCAGCCTGTCCGGTGCCGCATGCCAGCAGACTGCGGGCGTCTTCCAGCCTCACGCTTCCGCCCTCAGGCAGCTCCGCGCGCACACCGAACGAGAAGCGCGTGCAGGTGTCGGCGCGGCGCATGTCGCGCTCCGCGCTGTAGAGCAGACGCGCCTCACCGTCGTCGCGGAGCATGAAGACGTGAAACCGCACGCCAGTGTACTGCACGCGCAGAGCCACCCTTCCGAGCTGTCCCGCATCCTTGGAGGCAAGCTCCTTTGTGCCGTCCGCGCCGGTGAGATACGACACTATGCGCCCCCGGCTGTACACGGTGCGTATCACCGTTCCGCTCCCGTCGTTTGCGGCGAAGTCTATCCCGGCTGTCTCACCGTCGTCCACACCGCTGAACCGAGCCTCATAGCACAGGTAGGGATGGAACGCTCCGACACGCAGTGTGGACGCCGCCCGCCTGTCAGCCGGTGTGCCGAGCAGGAGCGTGCGCCCCTCCTGCCTCATCGTCACGGCTTCGGTGCTGTCGCCGCCCATCAGCACCACGTCGGCTGCATCGGGCAGGAAGAGCCGCGCTCCGTCCATGTTGATGCTGCTCATCACCTTCGACGAGTTGTAGAAATTGCGCGCGAACGACTGCCGCACGAATGTCATCGACGTCAGACTGAGACTGTCCGCCGGCATCTGAGCCGCCGCCTCATGATGGGAAACGCAAAAAAACACTCCTGCCGCAAGAATGAGTGTCCTCGTGGCAGGAGTTAAGAGAGAATCTGAAATCATTTTTTTATCATATGTTTTAATCATCCGGTTATGCGCATCGCGCCCTCACCGTCGGCTGCCTGCACCTCGGTGTTCTGCCCGGTGTTGTCAGCCCGCGAGTCTGTATGGTTGTTGCAGTAGGACGACCATGCCGGCACGGCGAAGGCTACAAACGCGATCCACACTGCCACGCCTGCCGCTCCCACCGCCACGTTGCGGTATAAGTGGAACAGACATGCCATAGCCACGGCGATGCCCCAGCCGAGAACGATGGCTGTGGAGTACGCCGGATAACCGTCGACAAGCAGCGGTCCGGTGAGGACTACGAAGAAAAAGAGCCATCCGCACATCATTGCAAGGGCATGGCGGCGTTCGTCGAGACCTTTACGGCTCACCTGATGCAGCCGCCACAGCACTATTGCCGCGAGCGCGATGCCGGGAAGCGAGTGCATGGTCATGTAAGTGCTGTTGTTTACAAGGAACGATAGTGTGGACAGAAGCAGAGCCGCCAGCACCATGCAGAAGGAAATGATATAGCCTTTCATAATCTGATATGTTTAAAGAGTTAGTAAATGTCCGTTGCGCGCAAACAGGTTTCTGACGCCAAAGCCGTGCCGTTGCCGGTCGCCACATCCGTGTGGCAGCATTCCCGAAGAGGTCCGGACACCGCAATGACCGGCTCGGCTGACGTTTCAGATTGTATTGTCTGACGTGCAATTTAGTGAAACATTTTAATATAAAACATACCATAATGTAATAAAATGAGATATTTTCGATACTTTAACTAAGTATGTGTCATATGTATTAACGGGGGGGTAAAACAGTAAAACACAATGTTCCAGCATCACCGTCTGTTCTCCTTCACCGCACCGCGCAGCACCTCCGCCACCTCGCGCGCGCACCTGCTGTCGTTGAACATCCGCTCGGCGAGACGTCTGCCCCGCCTTCCCATCTCGCGCGCCTCGTCGGGATGGTCGGTGATGTAGCGCACAGCCCGTTCCCATCCGTCGGTGTCGTAGTAGGGCACTGTGATGCCGCAGCCCTCCGCCTCGAAGTCTACGGGTATCTGAGGATTGCGGCTGCATATGACGGGCAGTCCGAGGGCGAGAGCCTCCACCACGGTGGTGAGCCCCACGGTGTATCTTGTCTCCTTGCAGCATATCACCACACAGGCGGCGCGGTTCACCTTCAGGCTGAGCTCGTAGGGACAGAGCCCGTTGACGTAGTGCACCCTGATGTTCTCCTTTGGAGGGTTCGCCGCGAACACCTCCTCATAGTTCACTCCTCCCGTGTTGCGTCCGATGTATATGTCGAGGCGCGCTCCTGTGCGGTTGAACGCTCTGACGAGTGTCGGCATGTCGCGCAGTTCCTTGCCTGTGGATATGAATCCCGTGCGCCGGTCGTCGCCCTCAGCCATCACACGGTCGTAAAAACCGAGGTCCGCCCCCCAGTGTCCGAGCACCATGCGTGACGGTCGCGCCTTGGGCGAAGGGAGCGAGTCGTCCATCAGTTTCTGCGAGAAGAATATCATGCGGTCGAATCCCCGATAGAACAGTCTGCCGAAACGCTCACGCACAAAACCCTTGGAGGTGACCACAGGCTGGTGGTGCCATATCACAACGGGACGGCGGAACAGACGCAGCGCGCGCAGAAGGACTATGAGCTCGAGTCCCCGGTAATGGGTGGCATACACGGCGTCGAAACGCTCGCGTGAGGTGAGTATGAGCCGGGCGTTGCGGAGTATCATGCGCCATCGGGGCAGACCGGGACGCGAGCGGTGCCAGACCACGCCTATGCCGTTTGCCTCCAGTCCGGCGGCTCCGTAAAGGAAGTGTGCCGGAAACTCTCCCGCCTCCATCCGTCTGCGGATGTGTGCGATGTCCTGCGTGTGATAGAAATATACTTTCATGCCTGTTGTCTGTATGCGGGTGGGTGTTGTTATATATAATATAAGGTGTGAACGGGTGTGACAAAATCTTTTTTTGACTTTCCCGAGTGCAGCTTATCTTATACAAAGATAGTGCAAGGTGAGTGCAATGGAAAATGGAAATCACGTAGTGTTTTCATTTTATGCATTGCCGAACCGAAGCTTATCTTATACAAAGATAGTGCAAACAGTCCGACTTACAAAACAAAACAGTCTGTTTTTGACCATCCTCTTATCATGTGTTCATATGTATGCCGCCATGCCGTCAAGCCTACGATAGGGAATAGTCTACAACGTTTAGGTTTTTCCCTATGCAGGTTTAGGGATATCATTTTGCGGGAATGATTTTTTATTTTCACCTTTGCATAAGATAAACTTCGGCTCGGCAATGCCAAAGTTGTAAAAACTCTGTTTTTCCACTTTGTCGTTGCTCTCGCCTTGCACCATCTTTGCATAAGACAGGCGGCACTCGGGAAATAAAGAGCAAGTTCTCTTTCCGCTCGCTTGCACTGTCTTTGCAAAAGACAAACGGCATAGGCAATGCGGAGCACAGACACTCATTGCGAATGCCTGTTCTGTCCCGGAAACGCCGGCAACGGCTGAGTGGCGGAATGTCACAGACACATGCAGACTGTTGTATGGGGATAATGACATCATACCGCAAGAGAGTGATAGTATAATAATAACAACAACCACAAAAAACTGACTGTTATGAAGAAGATTATTGTTTGTATGATTGCAGCTGTCATGAGTATGGCATGCACAGGAGCGTTGGCACAGCCTCACAAGCCAAAAAAGCCGAAGAAGGTGAGGAGAGTGGAAGTGGTTGCACCGAGCCACAGGACTTTCGGAAGCAGGACAATAAGCGTCATACCGTCGAAGAGCATATATGTGAGCTTCAACGGACTGCGGTTCATATACGACGAAGGAGGCAGATACTACCGCAAGCTCGCGCCGTCGAGGTATGAGATAGTGCGTCCGCCGATAGGTCTTCTCGTCGAGAAGATATACAAACCGAAGACTGTCAGACGCAACAAGGAGAAACTTTATCTTTCAGACGGAGTGCTGTATAAGAAGGTGAAGACACGGCACGGAAAGATGTATAAGGTGGTGGGGTTTGTCTGATACATGATTTAAATCCGGCAAATCGAAATGTGTCAATTAAGAAAAACGAAATGTGATTTTAACAAAAAAAACGAAATGTATAAAAGACACATCTCGTTTTAATGGATTCATATTATTTCAAGAAAAAGTTCGGAATGCGGCAAGTATGCTCACACTCCGAACTTACAGACACCTTACAAACGGTGTTCAAATGGCAATACAGCTGCATTCAAGTCATGTTCAAGCAGTTTTTTCCGTCTGTTTCTTATAAAGCATAATGTCTGTGTATTTTGAAGAATAATTCACATGTGCGTTGAACTTCACTTTTTCACAATTTTTGAAAGGGTTTCCGAGTGTCCTGTTTTCACCAAGCCATTCGCAAAGTTCAATTATCGAAGACTTGTTGGATGTGAAATAGACAAAAGGTTTGTTCCTTAGGACGTTCAACACGTCCAAATAGTCGGAAAGCCGCCAGTACATCTTATACGTACCTACATCGGTTGAAAGATAAGGCGGATCGACAATGAACACCACTCCCGGAACATCCTTGTACTTCATATACAGTTCCTTGTAGTCACATGACGTTACGGTCAGACCTTCCAGGTAATCGGTACACGGCGAATAGTCAGTCTTGCGTATGTTGTTGTAAAGCGTTTCCTTACGCATGGCTTCAAGGCTCGTGGCATACTTCATGGAGAACATCAAAACCGACGACACGGTGATATAGTCAACAAATCCCCATTCCTTTTCCGCCCTTGCCATACGTTCAAATATACGTTCACGCGCTGCGCCTCTTATAGGTTTTCCTTTCGGCACATCCGCCGCCAGCAGTCTGAAGTCAGCCAACAGGGCATTGGTATGCGGAATGGCAAGCAGTCTTTCCCTGTAATTGTCATAATCATTATACACGACCGTCGCATCCGGTCTTATGCGTCCGGTGATGTGCGACAGCAAGCCGCTGCCTCCGAACAAATCCACGAACACGCTCTTGTCCTTGGACTGTTCCAACACTTTTAAAAACTCCTTGGCGAACATACGCTTCTGCCCTACAAACGGAAGAGGAGCCGACAAATACATCTTTCTCATACGTTCAATTCAAATTTAATGTTTTCCTTACCCGCCAGCAGGTCTTCTGTGCGGGATATGTTATTATCATAAATGTGCACATTGCCAATGTCAAGAGTTATGGACTTCAAAGGAAAGTCTATCTGTCTCGACATCAAATAAAGGTGGTAAATGTCAGACGGCAGTCCGAGGTTGGCATCACTGCTGCGCTGGTATGCGGACACGACCAGCCCACCGTCGTCTATCTGGAACTGTACGAGGCTCAGGCATGGTGCCTGGTTCGTCTCCGCACCTGTAGAACCGAGGAACAGCACATAGTTCTTGCTGTTTCTCCTTTCATTGTTTATCTTGTCAATCAAGGGCGGCAGCTTTTCGAAATATGTAGGATAGCTGTTCACCAGCGTATGTCCGCAATAGTCCCACCATGTGATGCCCGCCTCTCGGTATTTTTCAACATCTCGCTCACCCTGCATGAACAGGCTAAGTTCCGCTTTCAGTTTCCTGCGCGCTATTCCGTGGCTTTCGAAAATGTCGAGCAGGTCACCAGGAACAAGTGTCAGCCTCTCGTTCAACAGATACCTTATACGGCCTTTCCTGTTAGTCTGCGTCTTGCCCGTATTGAGGATTTTATTCAAAATCTGATAATATTTATTCATTCTGATTTTATGTTCAATATTTTTTAGTACATTTGCACGCCAATCATTTATAACAAATAAAAACGCTACAGATGTGGCAGAGGACATATGCCCCGGCCGCGCATCTGTAGCGTTTGTGTTAATAAATGATTGGCGTCTATATTAACAGGCCGGGGCTTTTTACTTCCGCCCGGCGCGGAAGGGACACCTATACCACAAGCATCGCCACTACTCCAATGACAGCTCCCGCGAGCCACCACAGCAGGTTCTTCCACTTGTACGTGTCCTCTGTGGTAACGTACCTCACCACCTCGGCGAACGCTCCGAAGAGCATAGGTGTGATGATTCCCATTATCCACGCGTTGACGCTGCCGAGGCTCTGTTCCTGCCACATGTACAGCATTGCGATTACCAGTCCTGCCACGAAGCCGAACCATCTGTTTGTCACGAATCTGATTACTTTTTCTTTCATGATTGTTGTCTTAAAATAAAAATTGTTTAATATACTCTCTACATACAGCAGCAAACCTTCCAGCTCCAAATACGGTTGGATGGACATTATCATACCTCAGTTTTTTACTGCTTTATTATTGAAACACCATCAGCTCTCATACCTGCCCAAATGTTGAAAGCGAACATTATTACTAAAGCGATAACAAAACCTTTAGTAGGAGTGAAGAACGCTAAAACCGGGCTCATAGAAGAGACCAACACCATGCGAGTCTGCTCAAAATTTATAAATCTCTCCATAGATAGTGTAGCTATTAAATTAGTAAACTTGCAATAGTTTCACCCATAATTTTATGCCCCAAACTTGTTGGGTGACATCCATCTGCGAGAACAACATTTGAATATTTAGTTGATGATGACGGGAAACCCATGCATTCCCCATCAATAAATGACACGTCATTCACCGACGCAACAAACTGCACAGCATTTCTGAATTTATTCAGATTGTTTTCTTTTGTTTTTTTCGTTATAAAATTAATAGGTGACAATAAAATTATAGTTGCATCAGCGTATTTGTTTTTAAGAAATTTAACCGCCGCATCCAGTCTTCCATAAAACGTGTCTTCATTTGGAGTGTCAAGAACATCTGCATATGAGCCAAGCTGTACGTTAGCACTGTCAACTTGATAATCATTTGTTCCTATTGCTATCAGTATAGCATCTGGAGTTTCTCCCGAATAAGACTTAACAACTCTCAGCATCCCTTCTGATGTCTGACCACTAACTGCTTTATTAATTAGCGTCATATTAAGTTTATTAGTTAAAACTTCCACATATTTATAATCGCCTTCATTAGCAAATTCATAAGAACTTGAAGACTGAACTCCTACAGTTATTGAATCACCAAATGCTAATAATTTCTTAGTTTCACCTATATTAAGAGGTTTAATCACACGATTGAACCTAATGGAAGCGTTACTCTGTTCAGTACCTACGTTTCCCTCAAATTGGTCGTTTGTCACAACCAAATCCTTTAGACTGTATTTATCTTCATAGCCAACTTTTGCAAAGGTTACTTCTGGAATTCTACGTCTGTTAACATTAAATCTAATGTACGCCGCATTAGATGGAGTAGTTATTAGAATTTCTTGAACTTCTTGAACATTATTGTTTGATGGTAAATTTGATATAAATTCCTTATTTATATCAAAAAAACTTCCCATGGCTCCTACACCTTCTGTGCCATTAATAACATACTCACAATTAGCATCAACTGCTATATAATCAGATGCAGTAACAGTTCCGTGTGGCTGCAAATTTCTGTCATGCACATAACCATCTTCATATCTTATTTGCCTATTGGTTAGTGTATAAGGATTGTACTTCTTCAATAAGGTTGTATCTCCTATATTTGCAATGGCTAAATCTGTATATTCCTTATTATTCTTACTAACATCTTCTATTTTCTGTGAAAGTTCGTCTATTTTCGACAAAACCTTTAAAGAAAATCGCTCCCTATAATCATTGTTACATGAAACATATAACCATCCATCTTGCTCAATATTAATTATAATGCCTTCATCTAAGGTATTGAACGCATCTTGCGAAATTACTTTTGACACACAGATATCATTGGTATCTGTTAAGACGTAACCATTCCATATACCTTTACCAGGTGAACTTTCACTGTATGTTTTTAAAAGCAGGACATCACCATTCTTTACTGATAATTTAATTCTACCACAGCTATCATTAAACGGTGAACCTGTAAATGCACTTCCAACTGATGCATTACTTATTCTATAAGAACCATCCTCAAGAGAACTATTATCATAAAAAACTCCTGTATCTATTTTCACAAATTCTTCGCTAACAGCTTTCTGAGAAATAGCCCTGTCCTCAGAGCCTTCCTCGGTAGATAGTTCCTGCCCGAGTTCTATTGCGGAGGCGCCAATCTGCTGCCAGTTCGCGTCGGCAGCCCACGACGTGTCGTCAAAGGACGTGCCAACATACTGTTCGTTAATCCACTCACCGCTGACGTTCTTGTAGGAAATCATCATGCCTGCCTTGCGCTCATCCTGCATCACCTGCTTCCGTGTCGTGGCGACGTCTGTCTTCCAGTCCAATATCATATTACCGCCTGACGAGCTGGCAGTCTGCCATATTCCCCATCCGCTGCCACCGTTGTATGTTCTCTCATATGTGTTTGTCTGCAAGGACTGCTCCATCGTCTCGCCGTTCCATCTGACGGAACCCTCCACCGTCTGCGTGAACACGCCCGTCGCCCAGTTCTGCACCCAGCTCCTCACTATCAGGTTGCGGCCGTCAAGCTGCACACGGAACTCACCGATGACTTTATTGTCTGCACCGCCATCAGAGTTATGCAGTTTGTCAAGCTCGGTCTGTACTTCAGCCCATGTCGCGAAATTGCCGATAAAAGTGTACGGACTGCGGATGTTGTCAGATATATAGACAGTCTCGCCTCTCACGATATTTGACAGCCTGCTGTAATTCCCGGAATCAAGGCGGCCTGCAAGCAGCCAGCCAGGATTCTGAAAAGCATATATTTCTCCGCTGTTCTCTGCATCTGGAGCTTCAGCGTTGAAAATTGTCACAAGCTGCCCGGCCTTCAGCGGCATACCCGTAGAAGAAACTGGCGACTCATCACCATTCATCTCGCTTACAGATGTATATACTTTTTTTATGCCAAGCGAAGAAGCATATCTCTCCATATTTGCAATGTACGCAAGTGTATCTGCGTGCAGTCCGCCTACTTCTTCCGGAGAGATACTGTCTGTAGCCGTTTTTTTGCGCAGCACATCCGCGCGCTGCTGAAGATCATATATTTGTGTCATATTATTTATTTTGGGAGTTCAAAAATTATCTTAACAGGTACATCCGAAGGACTATCAAGATCATCCGCCGGCAGAGATATATTTGCACGCACCATTCCTTCGTATCCCTCAAGCTCAAATGAGCTGACGCCATTTTCCGACGGAACATAAGCAGTCACAGGACTGCGGAAGGACTGCAAGAAAGATTCAGATGTATAGAATAAATCCAAGCTACCGCTGACCGGCGCCACGCTACTACTCTGAATATTCACATAAATTCTTCGGCATACGTCGAGATCCTGGAATTTGACTGTTCCTGAATATCCGTTTTTAAAGCTTACTGACAGATTCTGCCAGACGGTGTCTCTTATTTCCAGAAAATCCAGGATAAGCTCATTCAGTGTTTTCAATTCGTAAAGATTGTAATATTCATCTGCTCCGCTATTATCGAGCGTAGGTGTGACAATAGCCTCTACATTACAATTACGTGTCTGTCCATCCTGAAACACACGAGCTCCTGTTTCCGATTTTTTCACAACAAGATATATCGGCGTATCCCAACCATTTATTGTAAGTTGCGTGTCTGCCCAACTCATTGCCAACCCATCCACAACAAGTGTTCCAGCCTTGAGCACAAAGGTTGTTGTAAGTTCGTCTTCAGATATCTGCACCGTTTCCACTGCAGGCTTTTTCATTAAAAAAGCCTTCTGGCTATTTCCGAGAACTGACATTAATTGCGACGATGTCTCTTGCTGATTATCCTGCAATGTCTTCAGATCATCGAGAAAAACAGGCTGTCCGCCCTCATTAAATTTAAGCATTTTCATAATCGTATAATTCTATGCTGTAAGTTTTCCCAGCTGGTTTGTAATAATTCAACCAAGTTATAATTGTCCGTAAATTCTCACCGTTATATTCATCTTCCTCCTCGTCCAGTGATGTGCACAAAAAGGTTGGTATATAAACAGTGAAGCTGGCTTTGTAGTCTGCCTCGCCTTGAAATCGGAAGTATAACGGCTGCTCTTCGTTTTCGAGAGCCATGTATATCTTCTCTTTCTCCTCGCTCTCATAATGCCAGTACATTATGCCATCCGACTCGTTGCTAAGAATGTATATTTCTCTGTTTTTCAAGAAAAAAACATCGTTAAGCGCTTTTTCGATATACTGTACGCCAGCTGTAATGTTCAGCCTTTTATTGACAATTTCTCTATGGCTGAGAAAGTTGTTGTATATATAGCGCAACGGCAATGTTATTACGTCCAAAAACACTATCAGTATCTTGCAACGTAATATCGGCGGCACTAATTGCACCGCAAATTTGAATATGTCAAATTGATACCACATAACTTATGGAGTTTCGCAAGCCGGAGCTGACAAAGCATCCTCCGGCAGCTGTATAATTATTACCCTTTATCGTGCTGTAATTCTGATTGTCAGCCGTCTTGTACTGACACTCACCAAGAAGTACGTCGCTAACGCCTTCCACGCTCTGTATGGCATCTACCAGTTTTGTCTTGTTGAACGTACCACCATACACAATGTTATTCAAATAATTGTCTATCGCAGTTTCTACAGGTCGTGTACCGTCACTTATTTTAACGCCGTTTCTGTCTATGACCAGAGGATCAACCGTCACACTCGCGCTAATTATAAGGCTATCTGCCTCACGCGAATATATATTAAGCACTACGCCTGCTATCTTGACTCTGTTCATATAGTTTTCAAATGCTGATAAAATATCAGTTGAAAGAGCCACTGGACGCCCGTTATTATCACCAGCCACAAGTATTTCTACCGATGTTCCACGGTCGCGGACAGCTGCATATTTGACAACTTTTTTCGAGTCGTCCTCATTTGCATATATATATTGCTGTGTTGCTTCGTCAAACACCAGGGCATCGCCATATTGGAATCCTGTTGCCATCTTCCAATACCACGGCACACTTGCAACAACAGCGCTGCTGATTTTAACGTCAACATCGTCCCTATACTTTTCAAAGAGTTTTTCCATAAAGTGGCAACATGCTGCAAAAATGTAGAATAATATATTTTCCAACACCACTTTCGAAAAGACATTGTTATATGTATCTGTTGATGACAGCTTGTATTTTTCGCGGACAGTTTGGTCAGCCATAAATGCATCTGTCATTGTTTTTTTTATCTCCGAGATAGTTCGTGCCATATCATTTGAATTGTTTTGTAAATTGCTCTGAAAAAATACTAAGTCTCACACCCGACAGATCTCTGGCAGTAGCCGGCGACACATTGTTTACCTTGCAATAGTCCTGCATCACTCGGTCATACACTTTATCCGGCAACTGTAACACAGTACCTGCATCAGGAACTTCCGTCATTGCCATTCCGTTTATCATTGCGATGTCTGCAATGGCATCTAACGAGCCAAATTCCTGAATAGCAATATCTGCCAGAGTCTGACCATCTTTTACTATAGCATTCATATTTAAGATTTTTTTCTTCCCATGTAAATCATAAGACAAGATACAAAACCTATAAAAAAGACAATAGCAATTTCTTTCCAGTCTCTTTTTTTTGTTTGTTCAACCCTATTGCTGTCAGACTGTTGTGTATTCTTTACACTTGTCTTATTATTTCTGACAGCAGAACTTGTCGAATCTCTACTAACATTAACATTGTTGTCTCTGTCACTCGATATATAATGCTCGCTCTTAACGATGCGCCCTGTCGTATCGACGACTAATACAGTCGAATCCTTAATTCGTACAGTTGTAGTCACTATTTCTTTTTTTGCGACAATCAGCGAATCATGCACAATCAGCGTGTCTCTGATTATAAGAGTATCACTCACACGACTGTCACTTGTCACTTGCGTTGTTCTACAGCTGCACATCAGCAATAAGATTGCCGCAATAGTTAATATTGCTAATATAAGATTTTTCATGTCTCTTACTTTATGTTCTGATATTCCGTTTTTGCATCGAAGCATGGACAGTCCTTAATGCGTTCCCAGGGATCGACTATTCCATTTTTGTTTCTGTCAGGACTTATATCGCGATGTCCCAGGATAATAGCCTGAGGATATCTTTTTTTAAGCTCAGACAGAATCTTTCTCAACGATTCTTTTTGCGCTTCTGTCCTGTTATCTGTCGATTTTCCCCGACCGTCAATGCCGCCTGTATATGCCACATTAACAGACGTGGAGTTATATCCTTTCACGCCGTTGCTCACCTGCTCCTCACTCAGCATCTGCTCTATACTGCCGTCAGCAAGTACGACATAGTGATAGCCTGGATTCTTCCATCCTTTATCCTTGAACTCTTTTTTCAGGTCTGCGACAGTTTGTTTTTGATTGCCGGCTGTGCAGTGCACAAAAATTCTTTCTATCTTTCTCATGACTACTTCTCCTTATCATTGTGTTCTTTGAATAAGATATCTGCGACAAGACGTGCTATGTCGTCTTTATTTTCAATGATGACAGACATTGTCTTCTGTGCTTTCTGCATCTCTGCTTTCTCCCAACTCTTTTCCCTGACGCTTTTAAATTCGCAATATATGCAATATACTGCCCATAGCATCGAAAATGCCGGAAACGGCATCACAACACAGCTTATAAGGTCTATGCCGACCAGCACCATATATGGTGTAAAGTAGCGTGTGGCTTTTGTAGCCGTTTTTTTAAGACCGCGAGAGGTTCTTGCCACACCATTCTGTTTTGCCTTGTGAAGGCCTGTAAAAAAGTCCACAGTCATGGCAAGCAAGAGTGCGGCAACGCTAAGAGCTATCAACACAATGTGAATGAACATGTGTTCATGTACAAATTTTTCGAGAATGTCTATCATCGCTGTATTCATAATTTATGTATGTTAATAATTGGCGTCAATAGTTATACTGTCATTGCCTATCTCAATGGAATTGACCGTTTGTCCATCCATCTCCAGCTGCTCTCTTATCTCAGTTCTCCAGTATAAAGGATCGCTGTCCAGCAACATGTCTTCTATGCCGCAGCCTATACTTGGATTTTCCTTCAGCTCGCCCTTGTGTATTCGAAGTATGAGCGCCTGGTTCTGAGCTGTTACGTCGCTTAACACCAAGCCCTGCACTATCTTTCCTTCAGCGTCCTTAACAACGTCTATATCTGGCTCATAGTCTATAAGTTGTATTCCGTTCATTACGTCAGTGTTTTATTTTTTTGTCTTCATAGTCATCCTTGCTAAAGCTCCGGGCACTCTTCAGCGGTACACCTGTTGTACCTTGCGGCGAACTGTGTGTGTGAGTGTTGAATGCCGTCACCAGCTCATTTATCTTTGCTGTAAGCTGGTCGATATTAACCAGCCCGCCAAGTTTTCCGCCGTTGATAGTGATGCTCTCCACTTTGTCAACGTGCAGCACTACCATTTCAGTCATGTCTCCCGTAAGACTGCCTACAATTACGGCACTGCCTTTTTTCGGAACTATCAGAATCTTGTTACTGTCCTCTGTCTCAGATGCTTTTATCCTCACACCAGGCACGACAATATTGCCGATTCTGACGTCACAAGTCACACCCTGAACATTCTCTACAATGCCTTGTGTCAGATAGACGCCTGGGCGTCCATCTCCGTTCAGTCTTCTTAACCGTTCTGCCAGCTCTCTGTATTTGTCCATCAGCTTAATTTGAATCCAAGTTCTATCTTACGCTTTCCGCCTTCCTTGCTAAAAATTGTAGTCACGCTGTTAACGAAGTATGTGCCGTCTTTTTGCGGATAATCTCTGTCATGTATCACAACTGTGTCGCCTGGACGACATTCCGGAATCAGCCATGTCGTAATGCTGCCGTCGTAGCCGTTGAATGACCGTCTCTTCAGTTCTGCCTCTCCTCGCTGTCTCATTACATCAGAGTCAGGGCTCGGACTTTTCACCTCTACCTTGTCACCGCCTGTACTTCCGACTTCTATCTCTTTCACACTGCCGTCAGGCATAAGAGCTTTCACGACAATAAGAAACTTGTCATCTTCCGTGGTCCTGTAAGTCAGATCATTTTCTTCCACATTCAGCGAGAAGTCATATATCCGTTCTGTACCTACTACTTCGCCAGGTGGATGCAAATGCAGCACACCGTCTCTCACATATATGTCTGCACCGCATTCTTCCTGTATTTTTTTCAGCACATCATAACCTGTCGCATTGTTTATCACAAATTTCGAATATGTCCAGTCGTATGAGCAATTTATACTGTCACCAGTGCCGGTTCCTTCCACTACTTTTTTCAGTATGTCCGCGAGCTTCGCCTTTTTCAGCACTTCGTTCCTTATGCCTTTGCGATATCTGAACAGATCATCCTCGCATACAAGTTTCAGCGTACCATTATCTGTCGTTATCTTTTGCAACCATCCGCGGAACTCTTCAACAAGTCCGGTCTCCTTGTAACCAAACTTTATTGACACCGCGTCTCCGCGTTTTATCTTGTCTTCCACCTCAAGAGCTACATTATACTCCATGGCCGGCAGCCGTATCTCTGCCGTGTCAGCAAGCAGTTCCACGCTCGTGTGTATCTCAACTACGTCGAGCATGCCTATCCTGTAGTCACCGACTGTTATGTCATACGCCATTGTGTACATAGCTTATATATTTAGATCGTCACGGCTCAGCAACAATTTATATATGTCGTCGCTATAGCCGCTCAGTGTGTAATTTTGATTTTCGTTTCCGCTTGTAAACGGGATGTCCCATTTTTCAATTACCATGTGCGATATTCCGAATATCTCCAACAGCGGGTTGAGTATAAACACACGTCCTGCCTCACAGAACTTACGCAACTTTGCCACATCAGATGAGGGATAGTTACCGTCAGTGCCCATCAGTATTCCTTCTATCGTAATAGAATAGTCGTCTTCTGTCCATCGCTCTTTTATCGACCCTTTTACTCGACCTTTATTCACGCGCCGACGGGTTATAATGTTCTGACCTGTCACACTTAGCATCGGCTCAATAGGCAGCAGCCACTCTTCGGCATCCGGCTCTTCAAGTTTCAGCCGCACAGGCATCTGCATCGGCACACCGAGAGCGTTTGTCCTCACCACATCTGCCAGCTGCTCGTCGCTCAGTCTTTTTATCTCCGCATATTCCGCGGAATCGACATCTGATAGTTCACCTTTTCTGAACAACCAATATGGCGGCACCTTACCACCGATGGTCCTCAGAGCCACATTTTCCAAAATAAATCTTGATGCTGTGCTCATCTCTCTGTACTAGTAGCTATAGCCAGCGCACGGTTCATGGTCCTGACAATGGTCTGCTCCAGCTCCGCCGTGTCTGTCCTGTCGTTCATGTATACGTTTATACTGTCGAAAAATTTCGATATGTTCATGGTTATGGAGGTGTTGCGCCTGCCGCCTGTCGCCATGGTCTCCGCCGATTTCCTTCCGCCGCGCCCTTTCTTTCCGCTGCCTTTGCCGAACACCACCTTCTGCTCGCTGCCCTTCAGTCCGGGGACAGAGATGGACGGCTTCTCCTGCCTTTCCTTGCGGCTCTCCTGCCTGTAGTACCTGCCGTACAGACCGCCAGCGGCACGGATGGTGTCTGAAGCCGCCGCTGTGAGATTGCGCGCGGATGCGGTGCCTCTCAACATCTGGAAGCCTTGTCTTGCCGCGCCTGCCGCCTTTTCCCACTCACCCTTAAAGAGAAACCTGAGAGCCTCGCCGATTTTCCCGATGCCGCCCAGAAGCTCCTTGAACCGGTCAATCATATATGTCTTGATTATGCCGCCGAAACCTTTTACCGTGTCCCAGGCTGTCAGAAGGAAAGCCCTGAAGCCGGCAAACTTGTTCCAGCAGTATATGACTCCTGCGGCAAGCAGGCCGACAGCACCGACGACGGCACCTATCGGATTGGCGAACAGGGCGACATTGAGAAGACGCTGTGCCACTGCCCATGCCCTGGTGGCTACGGTTATGGCGGTCTGGACGCCGTGATAAACCAGAAGGGCTGTCGTGTATGTCTTTGCCGCCAGCCATGCGGCGCCTGTCACCGACGCCACGATGAAGAGCTCCTTACGGTATTGTATGATAAAGCGGATGCCGGCGGACATTACTCCGAATATCCTCTGGACGACGCTGAATATCATCGGCAGCGCGCCGTTCACCGTATCCAGCAGGTCGGAAAGCGGGGAGCGTATCTCCCCGAACATGGATATGACACTCTCACGGACGTTGTCCATGACCGTACTGAACTTGCCGCCAACAGTCTGTGACTGCTTTTCCATCATGCCGTTGAACTTTCCGCCCTCGCCCGTCGCGTGGGCAACCGCCGCAGCGACGTTCTCGTAGGTTATCCGTCCCTTGGACATCATGTCCTGCAGTTTCTCATAGCTCTTGCCCGTCATCACCGACAGCTCGCGAAGAGGGTTGAATCCCGCATTGATGAACTGCATCAGGTCCTGCCCCTGCATCTTTCCCGCCGCCGCCACCTGTCCCATCACAAGCGACAGTCCCGACAGGCGTTCCGCGTTTCCGCCGGATATGTCGCCGAGCTGTCTGAGCAGCGGCAGAGCCTTGTCCGTAGCCACACCGAAGTTGATCATCGTCTGGGCGTTCTTCACAAGGTCCATCTTGCCGAACGGCGTGGCAGCCGCCATGTCCGTTATCTTGCCGAGCATCTGCGCGGCCTTGGTCTCGTTGCCCACAAGCACCGAGAAAGCGACATTTGTCTGTTCCGCCTCCGCGCCCAGCCTGGCGACGGCTCCGATTCCCGCAGCCATCATGGTATACGGGTTGGTCAGGAAGTCCATTCCGGGCAGAGACATGAACGAGTCCTTGAAGTTCGACACCGAGAACGCCTTTCTCAGTCTTGCGCTGACGGTTCCCGCGCGGCGGGATATGTCGTCCAGCCGCCGGGATGTCTGCCGGGCGACCTCAAGCACATTGCCGCTGTCCGCCTGCAGCTTTATCAGGAACTTCAGTACACTATCCATTCGCCTTGTTCTCCATCATTCTTATCTCAAGAAGGAACCTTATCGTCCATGCCCACTTCTCGTCCGGCAGGACCTCGGGGTCAACGTGCAGATAATACCGCAACAGCGTGTCATAGAACAGGATGTCGTCTCTCCCCGTAAAGTCGTCTATGCCGGCATCCGCTACAGTTTTTTTATTTCGGCGTCCTTTACCTTCAGCACTTCCTCCAGCTTGTTGCACAACGCCATGAACAGACTGTCATCCGTCCTCATCTCCTCGTCTCCGGCAACCCACAGCTGGTTGACGAGAACCTCGTTCATCTTCATCGGGTCCTTTACAACGCTGGCGTAGCTCAGATCCTGACGTCCGGGGCTTCTCAGCACGCAGCCCTTGTCATCCACCGTAATAAGAAAGATATCCTTGCCGGGATTCCTGTCCTTCCATTCCTTTATGAGCTTGTCATCTATCCTCATCTTTTTCACTTTTTAAATTTATACCTTCTCACTTTCTCACTCTCTCACCGTCTCATACTTTTTTCTTGTTCATGTAGATAAACGGCAGGGTCTTCTCCTGGAACTTGTCACCCTGTTTCCACTCGGTGTTGTCCTCGGTTATCTCCACGTTCACCAGCATGTCAGACACTATCGCGTCCCCCTTGCTCGCGTTGCCGTAGCATGCCACGATGTTGAACGCGCCGTCAAGCACGTCACCGCCCATTGCGGCTCTCAATGCCTCATATTCGCTCTGTAGCAATGTAAGTTCGCCGCTGTAGTCCTTGTTGCCATGCTGTATGCCGTGAGGCTTGTTACCCTTGGCGTAGAGCAGTTCCTTCTCCTGTTTGCTGCCGTACTTTATGCCGCGCAGTCCTGTGACTACACGTCCAGCAACAACGACGTTAACGTCGCTCCATTCATATTCTCTTGTATTAACCATAGTCATCTCCTTGTTATGATGTCTCCACTTCAAAACCAAGACTTACATCAATGTATCTCGCATAGCCGAACGGGCGCACCTTCACTGTCACCTCAACCTTTGAGGTCGCCAGCACGTTCTGTGTCTCGTCAATGTAGCACACAGCACCTTCGCCGTCATCTCCGGCACTGAGCTCTCCGTCAGCTGTCATATTGCTGTTCAGATTGTCTTCAACTGTCTGTTGCCAGCTTTTCACGACTCCAGCCTGCAGCGTGCCGTCTTCGTTGACGTCCAGCTCGTCCAGCATCATGTCCAGCAGAGTGTCATATACAATGCGATAAGCCTTGTCTATAACACGCCTGTTTGCAAGATGTGCGTAGTCGTCGGTCTCATCACACGCAAGCCGATCGTCCGCGAAGAAATAGCCGCTTCTGCCGGCGTACTTGCGCGGCGTGATATATCCTTTGTCGTAAAGTTCTTCTATAACGCTCATGCCGGTTTCCACCTTTGTCGCACCTATATACATCTCTGTCGCAGGCAGTGCACCGTCACGCACACGTCCTATGTTTCTCTGCACCGGAATACTTGCCAGGCGTCCTGCAAGCAAACCTACACATGCACCTTCCGACGCCGACGTTGTGTCACCAATGAGCACTCCGACTCGGTTGTATGTCATCTCGCTGAGGTCTGTGAAACTTTCAGAATCGCTGTAACCGCGTCCTTCAAGCACAACGAATATCGGCGCATACATCTCGTCTGTTGACCATTCTGCCAGCTCCTGAGCCTTTGGCAAGGCTGTGAACACATCTTCGTCGAGTCCATTGTCACTCGATGTGCCGGCCTTGCCGTCCAATGCCACAAACAGACCTCTGAGCTTTCCGCCCTGGGCTTCCAGCAGCTTTCGCGCACTTCCTGTCGTCTTGTCGAGCAGTGCAGTCATTGCAGTGCTCTTGACAACACCCCAGACAATCACTTCCGTGCCTTCTTCTGCAATGCTGTAGAAGTCGCTTACATGCTTGTACAGCCGCGGATTGTTCTCGGCCGTCACGCCCAGTGCGTCCAGATCGGCAGGCCGTCTTATGCTGTATGCCTTTTCCAGCGCAAAGGTCGAACTGACGACAGTGGCTCCGCACACGAGGGCAAACAGCCCGTCAGGACTGTCGCCCACTGTGCCCAGCTGGCCGTTTAAGTATGATATTTTTATCCTCGGTATCATAATTCCTCCTTCCTTTACTCTGAGGCAGCCTCTGCCAGGAGATATACTCCCTTCTTGTCATAACGGCGTACAGCTCCACCGGTGCGCAACAGGAACGAATATATGTCGCCGTAGTACAGCGGGTTATCCGTCGAGTCGAACATGTGCACTTCTCCGAGTGCGCGGCTCACGCTCTGTTCCTGCCATGCCAGTGCTGCGGCAAGCTCTCCGGCATCTCCACTTGCGCTCCACTTGATTATCGCCTTCGATGATGCGTTGATGCGCAGAACTGTACTGCGTTTCATGATGTCGAAGCCATACAAGTTGCCGAGCACACCGCGCTGTACGTCTGCCGAGTTCTGGAACATCCACTTGTCGCTTTCTGACAAGTCCTCCAAGAGGTCTGCGTACATATACGCATCCAGCAACAGATATCTGCCGGCTTCCGGAATATTGTCCTTGTCCATCTGAGTCATGATAGAGAGCACATCAGCCTTGGTTATCTTCTTGCGCTGACCTGTGGCAGTATCCGAGGTATGCGCCTCTCTTGTTCCTGTACCTGTAGTCATCAGCACCGACTTCGTTGTGTTCACTCCGCCGCCCCAACGCTCGAGCAGATTCACATGCGCTTTGTCCATGATGATGGCGCGGTCGTTGGCAATGACTGAGTTACGCTTGTCGTAAGACAGTTCCACCATCTCAATGTTCGGAATATATACCGGATCTGTAGTCAGCTCGTCCATTGTGTACTCCAGATCGTTGTCAGTGCGTTTTGTTGCTTTTGCCGGCACAGTTGAGCGGTTAACCTCAACTTTTGACGGCGAACCGGCATTCGGTATATGAACTTTGTGGTTATCTACAAAACTTGAATCGTCAACACTTTTCGCTGCGAACGAATTGTCGGCATACAGATTCTCTACAATCGTGGTCTGCCAGATTTCTTTATTTAATGCCATATTCTTTCTCCTTTTTTAGTCCTTGTAATCAACTCCGAAACGCTCTTTGTACTTGTTTTTGAAGAGCTCAATGTTTGTGTCCTTCAGCTCGCCCAGACGCCCTGCCTTGTCTATCTCGTCCCAACTCATGCCGGCAAGGCTGTCTCCACCACCTGTCTTGTCGTAGATGTAGTCCACAGCCCTGCGGGTCGCCGTCAGCTTCATCGAGTTGAGCAATGCTTCTGTTGTCTTGCGATCCTTGTCCATCAGAGTCTTGAACGACGGCAGCTGTTCCTTGGTTATCTTGCCCTCACCCACAGCTTTGTTCAGAATAGCGTCTATTTCCTTCGACTCTGCCTGTTCAATTCTTTCCTTGTACGCATTGTTTGCCCTTTCCAGCGCATCCACCTTTGTTGCTTTGTTTTCCAGACTGCGCACGAGGTCTATCACTCCCTGCTCGTCGTTCGCATCCTTGAACGACGGTAACATTCTAAGTTTGTCTATTAATGCCATATCTTTTATTTTTGTTTGATTTGTGTTGAGCTTGTTGTAGAAGAATTTGTAAACCTCCTCGTTTGTCTGTCCTTCAGGCGCGTTGCTGTCGGGCATGCTGTAAATGCCGTCGGCGAGCCGCATGTCCACCGCTTCCTGTGCCGTCAGCCAGTGGTCGCTGCCGTCGAAATACCTTGCGGTGATGTCCTCCGGCCTCATGCCGCAGCGTCCGGCGATTATCCTCGCAAGGTCCGACTCCATATTCTCCATAATAGCCGCGAGCTCACGCAGTTCCGCAGCATTGCCGTAACCTCCTCCGCTTACCGAGTGTATCATCAGACGTGCGTACGGCGACATGTAAAGCGGTTTCCCGCACATCGCGATAATGCCCGCTATGCTCGCAGCTACGCCATCAACATATATGGTTACGTCTGCCTTACATGTGCGGAGAGCTTCGTATATTGCTATGCCGCTGAACACGTCGCCACCGTTGCTGTTTATGCGCACGTCTATCTTTTTGTAGCGCGACTGCAGCTCCATCAGCTCAGCCACCACGCGGCTGCTGTCCACCTTCTGCCCGTCGCCCACATCACCGTAGAGCAGTATGGCGACCTCGCCGTCACCGGGTATTGTGTTGAAAAACTTCATGCCTGTGCTGTTTTTTGATGCAAATATCCGCATAAATTCCGCACCGCACAAACCGTGTTTTTATGTTTCGCTTACGGAGTAACATACTGGCTTTGCGGAAGTTACACATAAATATCCGATTTGAAATCCAGCATTATAATTGTGATATTTGCACTCAAAAAAGAATGGCTGCACAGACTATAGACAGAAAGGATATCGCAAAGTCGCTGTTCATCAACGGGGCTTATACACAGGAGGAGATCGCGGCGAAGGTGGGGACCACGCGGCAGACAGTGGCGAGATGGATGCGGGACGGGGCATGGGAGGAGCTCAAGGCGTCGCTCACCATTACCCCCGACCGGATAATAGCGCAGTTCCACAGGCAGATAATGGAGATAAACAACCGCATCAACTCGCGCGAGAAGGGCAGCCGGTTCGCCACACCGGCGGAAGCCGACTCGCTGTCGAAGCTCGCCGGTGCGGTGCGCAAGCTCGAGACGGACATCGGTGTGGCTGACTGCGTCAGCGTGGCGATGCGCTTTCTCTCATGGCTGCGCCCACAGGACATGGACGCCGCACGGCGGTTCAATGATTTGTTTGACGCATTCATAAAAGACCAGGCACGGCAATGAGCGGCATTACAGACAGGCAGGCACTTGCGGCATGGGAGAATTTCCATAAGGCCATGCTGCGCGGCATAGAGATTGACGGCAGTCTCACACGTCAGGAGATCGGGCGTCAGCGCGAGGCGTTGGAGGCAGACCCGATAAAATGGATTAAGTTCTTTTTCCCGAGCTATGCCAAGTACGAGTTTGCGCCGTTCCATATTGCTGCCATACGTCGGGTAATAGCCAACGACGAGTGGTATGAAGTCCTATCGTGGTCGCGTGAGCTGGCAAAGTCAACCGTTGCGATGTTCATCATCATGTATCTGACATTGACTGGGCGTAAACACTTCGTCGCCCTTGCATCGGCTACCATCGACGCTGCCAAGCGTTTGCTTGCACCATATAAGGCTGCATTTGAGAACAACGCGCGCATAAAACAATTTTACGGCAATCAAATGGTTCTCGGTCAGTGGACAGACAGCGAGTTTACTTGCAAATGCGGAGCCAAGTTTGTAGCCCTCGGCGCGGGCAACGCGCCCCGTGGTATGCGCAACGAGGCCATACGTCCTGATGTCCTCTACATGGATGACTATGACACCGACGAGGACTGCCGCAACCCTGTGACACTGGACAAGAAGTGGGATTGGTTTGAGAAAGCATTATATCCGACACGTTCAATCTCTGAACCTACACTTATACTATGGTGCGGCAACATCATTGCAAAGGACTGCTGCATAGTGCGTGCAGGACAGCGGGCAAAGCATTGGGATGTAGTGAACATACGTGATAAGAACGGCAAATCTACATGGCCGCAGAAGAACACAGAGGAGTTCATCGACCGCACACTGAGCAATGTGTCGGCAAAGGCGCAGCAGGGCGAGTACTTCAACAACCCAGTCGCCGAAGGCAAAGTATTCAAGAACCTGCCGTGGGGCAAAGTTCCGGCACTCTCAAAGTTCCGTTTCCTAATTGGCTACGGCGACCCGGCATATTCAAACAATAAGAATAAAGCTGCAAGCACCAAGGCACTTGTGCTTATCGGCAAGCTCAAGAATACTTACTACATCATCAAGGCGTATGTCGGACGTGTCACCAACGCCGAGTTCATCGGCTGGTACTTTGACTGCGACAAAGACGTGAACGCTAAGAGTACGGTGTATTGGTACATGGAGGACAACAAGCTTCAGGACCCGTTCTTCCAGCAGGTTTTCAAGCCTCTGCTTCGTGACGAGTGCCGGAGAAGGAGGAAAGACATATATGTGCGTGCGGACGGCAGGAAGAAAGCCGATAAGGCGACACGTATAGAGGCTAACCTCGAACCGATAGACCGCAACTGCCGCTGGGTGTTCAACGAGGCAGAAAAAGACAATCCTATGATGCAGGAGCTTGTAAACCAGTTCAGCCTGTTTGAGCTTACGCTGCCTTATCCTGCTGACGGTCCTGACGCAGTGGAAGGCGGAATAACAATGCTCGACGTCAAGACCGCTGAGCTCGAACCGGTTGTAACAATGTCTTATAAGGACATAAACGAGGGCAACCCCTGGCGAATGTAACCAACAAACACATTATATATGGACAACTTTATCACGATAGAAGACTACGACGCGAGCATCCACCGCGAGATACTCGACTCGTTGTTGCGCAAGAACACGGAGACCTACGACCCGCAAATCATCGAGATATGCGAGGACCGTGCCGTGTCAGAAATGCGCTCATACATGAACAAGACCTACGACTGCGACGCCATATTCGCCGCGCGTGGCGACGAGCGACATCCGCTCATACTGATGTTTGCGCTCGACATAGCCATATACCACATCTTCTGCCAGCACAACCCTTACAAGATGTCCACCATACGCAAGGAGCGTTACGAGCGTGCCGTAGAGTGGCTGAAGGGAGTGATGACGGGAGATGTGACAATAGACGGCGCACCGCTGCTGCCTGAGGATGTGCTTGCCGACAACAGCCGGTGGCAGATAAAATCGGACGAGGTGCGTCCTGTAATGCTTTAATAAATAAAGACTATGAACATGAAAGATAAAAGAAAGAACGCCCGCAATCGAATAATACAGGGCGGATTGGTTGACATTAGAAACACGCGGCAGCCAGACGTAGTGCTCCAGATGCCGGAGATATTCTACTTCGACATGAACGCCTATATCAATTCCGTGAAGTCTGCGCTCAACATTGACTTCACCAACCGTGTACGGCTATACGACATGTATGAGAGCTCCATGCTCGACCTGCATCTCTCCGGAGTGCTCGACAAACGGTTGCGTGGCGTCACAAAGATACCGATAGAGTTTCGCCGCAACGACCAGCCCGACGATGTCATCAACGCGCAGTTGCGTTCGCCCTGGTTCAAGGAGCTGCGCAAGGACCTTATCATGTCCCACTTCTGGGGCTTCACCCTCGTACAGTTCTATCTCGACGAGGACGGCAACATACGCTACGACCTCATAAACCGCAAACACTACGACCCCATACATCGCAAGCTGCTCAAATATCAGGGCGCGATAGACGGCATATCCATCGACGAGTTCCCCAACACCATGTTCGTGGGCTCTGAACGCAAGCTCGGCATATTCGCCGAACTGCTACCCGCCGTGCTCTACAAACGCGGAAACATGGCCGACTGGGCGCGATTCGCCAACATCTTCGGAATGCCCATACGCGAATATACCTACGATGCCGGAGACGAGGAGGCACGTGTGCGGCTCATTGCCGACGCACGACGACAGGGAAGCAATGCAGTGTACATACACCCGAAGGACTCCGAGCTGAAGCTGATAGAGGCGTCCAACAAGACAGGATCGTCTGAGCTCTACCGCACCTTCGCCGAGTACTGGGACTCGAAAATGTCAATACGAGTGCTCGGCAACACGCTCACCACCGACGCCAGAGAGAACGGCACGCAGTCCTTAGGCACCGTGCATAAGCAAGAAGAAGACGAGATGAACGCCGACGACTGCGGCTTCCTGCTCGACATACTCAACTACAACATGCGCCCTGTGTTCCAGAACCTCGGATTCAATGTCGACGGAGGCGAGTTCGTCTATGCCAGCCACGACAAGATAAACCCATCGCAGCAGATAGACATCGTGCAGAAGCTCTCGTCCATGGGACTGCCCATCGACGACGACTATCTGTATGAGACGTTCTCCGTGCGCAAGCCTGACAACTACGAGGAGCTCAAGCTGATGAAGGAAGCAGAGCGACAGGCCATGCGTGATGCTCTTGCGGCAGACAAAGGCGACAATAAAAATACTTCTCAAACACCGGTAAACAACCGGTTGAGAAGTTTTTTCGGACTCGCCCCGAAGAACGGGGCACGCTGATTCCGCTGATAGACGGCATATACTATCGTGACACCGGTTGTGACTGCTGCTCGCACGGCCACATCCATAATGCCGAGTCGTTCACCGTCTCTGCAGAGGTGCTCGCCACATTCCTGCGCAAGATATACAGCGGATTCGACACCTCCGCAGACTTCGAGCCTACCATGTGGCGAGAGATTCTGCGCATCGTCAACGAGGCCACCGTCGAGGGACTCTCGCAGGGTGCCACACCGCCCTCGCCGTCGCTCGAGCAGGACTTCTACCGCGCGCTGCGACACTCCAACGAAGTCTTCACCGCATTCAAGGTGCACAGGATGGGGCGCGAGATGGCGGCTTTGCTCACCGATGCCGACGGCAAACTCAAACCCTTCGGCAAGTGGGTGGAGGACGTGCGGGGCATATCATCACACTACAACCGCACGTGGCTCGAGACAGAATACTCAACGGCTGTCATACGGGCCCACAACGCAGCCGACTGGCAGCAGTTCGAGCGCGACAAAGACATACTTCCAAACCTCAGATGGATGCCCACCACGTCGCCCGATCCGGAAGGCACACACCGCGCGTTCTGGGAGCGCAGACTCACACTGCCCGTCGATGACGAGTTCTGGAGCCGCCATCACCCCGGCGACCACTGGAACTGCAAGTGCACCCTCGAGGCCACCGACGAGCCGGCCACGCCCGAGCTGAAGAAACTTCTCGACCCCGACAAACCCGAGCCGGGACTGGAGAACAATCCGGGCAAGGACGGACACATCTTCAGCGACAGCCATCCGTATTTCCCGAAGTCGTGCGGCTCGTGTGCTTTCTACAGACCGGATATCAAGGACAGGGTGCTGGGACTCTTCAACGCAAGGAAGAAGGACTGTTATAACTGTCCATACATAAACGGTTGTATAAGCCGCATATCCTCTTACGGCTTCAAGCTTGAATATAAGGCAGGAAACGGCGGCAGCCTCTATATACACCAAGACGTCGAAAAGGACAAGACCGACTATAAGGACATGAAACGTATATGCCTCCAGTTTGCGAAAACGGGTCATGAGGTCAGAATGACGCCGCGCCTGCATTACAGGTCTGAGGAATACAAAAAGATATACGGCTCTCTGACCGGAACAAAGTTTGAGAAAAAATGTCCCGACTTTTCTGTCGATGGCGTATTCTACGAGTACGAGGGGTTTGCCAAGCCATGGAATAAAAAGAAAATCAGAAATATGATTTCGCATGGATTGAAGCAGTCCGACCGTATTGTTATAAATAACACGAAAGGCTGTTCTGACAGATATTTACGAAAAGCCATAGTTGCGAGATTAAGGTTTCCAGAAATAAAGGTTAGCGAAGTGTGGGTTTACGAAAAAGGTAATGTCAGGTTATTCTACAAGGATAGAAAATTCTATTACCATTAAAATAACTACAGGGGAGTCCTTTCGGATTCCCCTGCGAGGCGACGTGCCGTAGCACACGCGACTTCTTTAGAAGCTTGTCGCAAATATAACAATAATAATCCAACAGACAAACATTATGAACAGAATTATTTCATTTTTTAAGGAATCCAACCGTTGGAAACACCTTCTCGGCGGTCTTTTCGTCGGTGTCATGGGCTTCTCGGTCTATGGCGCGCTCTTCTCCTCGGCTGTGGCTGCCACATGCCTCGAGCTTAAAGACCGCATGTATGGGAATAAATTTGACCTCACCGACTGGCTCTGTACCTTTGCCGGTGGCGTATTCGCCGCACTCTTTTATCAGTTTGTCCTATGAACGCGGATGAGATAGGCAGACGCATCGTGAGCGTCAAGGACCAGATAGTGCGCGAGGTGAACAGCAACCTGCCCCGACGCATAGGCAACGCCGCGGTAAACATGACAAACCGGAACTTCCGCGATGCCGGATGGCGCGACGGCGGGCTGAAGCCGTGGAAGACCACCAGACGCCAGCAGGGCAAGGGAAAGGACTCGCAGTACTTGCCATTGCATTCGCGACGGGAGCATCTGTCACGATCGACACAGTATAAGGTCACAGGACCGGGAGAGGTGACGGTAAGCAATCCGGTGCCTTACGCATGGGTGCACAACTACGGCTTCGACGGCACCGTCCGCGTCGGTGCCCACAAACGCAAGATACTGAAGAAAGGCAGGAAAAGGGCAAGAAGGTACGCGGTGAGGGCTTACAGCCGACACATGCGCATTCCCAGACGCCAGTTCATGGGCAGAAGCCGTGAGCTGAACGAAAGGATAACGGAGCTTGTCAATGAGACTATAGAAAGGATACGCAGGAAAATATCATACTCGGAGAAACTATGATGGAACAGATAATACGGACTCTGATAGGACACATACAGTCGTCAATGCCGCAGCTCGCTCTTGTCGACGAGGACTACGGACAGCTCGAGTATATCGACAAGGAAGACGTGGACACATACCCCCTCGTCATGCCGGCGGTACTCATAGACACGCCAGAGACGTCGTGGACAGACACCGCTGACGGCGGCCAGAAAGGCACATGCAAGGTGCGTGTGCGGCTCATCATCGACTGCTACGACGACACGCACGCCACATCAGGCACGTCCGACCGTGTGGCTGAACGCGAGCGGATGAGACACTGGCTGCACAGGCTGCTCCAGGGCTTCCGCCCCGACAGCGACGGCGCGCTCGTGCGCACACAATCAAGATTCTACACATGGAACCATGGCATTAAGGTTTACGAGCAGACTTACACAACTACAACGTCCGAAACGGTGGCTGACCCTCCGGCTGTCGCTACAGCCAGACCCGTGGTGCGTTTCAGGACGGTCAGGTGAACAGAGGCAGCTCTTCCTTCTCCCGCCTGCGTCCCGGACGCTTCAGGTTGCGGAATCCGGCGAAGCGTGCCACAGGTATCTTCTCGCCGTTCACCGTGGCGCCCTCCTGAAGCATGCGGCGTATTATCTGGATTATGCGCTGCTCGCTCAGGAAGAACTCCTCGGACGACAGTTTCTGTATCGTGTCGTCAAAGCGCAGGCGGCGCACCTCGGTCCAGTAGTAATACCGCTCGAAGAGCTTCCTGTCCCTCTCGTTTATCAGTGTTCTGTCACGTCCTTTTCTCATAACGGCAAAGTTACGAAAAAACCGCGTAAACACCATTGTCTGCGCGGCTTTTTTACATTTTACGTTTTTTACCCTTTTCCTTTTTCACTTTTTGTCACATCCTGCAGAAGCTCGGCTCGACCCTCATCCACACGCCGTTCGCCGGATTGCGCTTCCAGAAGTAGTAGTTCACCGCGTTGCGCTGCACCACGTTGGCCTCCTTGAACAGGCGCATTATGTCGGCATACTCCCCGTCGAACTTGTCCTCCAGCTCGTAGAGCTTTGATATTGACTTGTAGTCGAGGTCGCCCATCTTGTTGCGCTCGAGCAGAGTCATAGCCATCTGGTACATCGGGTCGTCCGCGCCCTTCTCGCTCCGCTCCATGTAGCGTTTAAGGTAGTCTATAAGACGCTCCGCCGCCATGTCGGCGCGCTCGTCGAAGCCTTTCACCTTGTTGCTCTTCAGCTCCAGGCGGAAGCCGCCGTCGGTGATGGTGTACGACCGCTGTCCGTCGCTCTTCACCTGACCGTAGTCCTTCATGACCTCCGTGAAGCTGTCCGTCTCGCCCTCAAGCCATTTCCTGAAGCCCCTGACGTCCTCCACAAGAGCCGTCACCTTTCTCTCCACCTCGCGCATGAACTCCGCGCGCAGTCCCTCGTAGGTCTCACGCCGTGCCACACGGTCCTCTCTCTCTTCCTGCTGCAGGCGGGCAAGAAGTTCAGCCCGCTGCTCCTTTGTCATGGACTTTATGTCCACACTCTGAATGTTCTGTTCCATTTTCTTTCTTAATTTATGCAGTCAGTCGTCCTGCCGTTTTCTCCTTATTATCCTTATCTTCCTTGTCAGTGCCTCCAGACCCTCACCGTCCAGCTCCCTGAATTCCGTACCGGCTATGCGCCTGTCACGGCAGAAGGCGTCCACCTTCCTCCAGTCGGCGGTGTCAACACCGAGCAGCTGCATCTGGTGCAACGCCGCGCTGCGCAGCCTCCTCAGTCCGCGACGGCTCTCATCCTCGCCCGCCACACGCGCCATCGCGTCGCACATCGCACGGTACTCGCTTCCGCTCAGCTCACGCAGGTGTGTCGTCCTGCCGTCGCTGTATTGCGACACCAGCGTCTCCTTGTCGGCACAGGGCATCCGCCTTAGAAGCGCGTAGAACCTCGCATAATTGTCAACGCCCATCGGCGCACTCCTCCTTTCTGTATTTTATGTATGCCTCGCGCGCCACGTCAAGCACCGTGGGCAAGTCCCATTTCATGCCGTCCGCAGGCACCACAGGCACACCGTCCATGCAGACGAACACCTCGCCGCAGAACTCACGCACCTGGACGGCGCGCCTGGCGTCAGTCATCATGCGGCGCTCCCTTGCCGCCATCCTCCTCTCCGCACGCCGACTGCGCATTCCGCGCAGCCATGCGGCAACTCTTCCAACAGTCTTTTCCATCACTTTACGATTTTACTTTTTTTTACTTTTTTACCTTTTTACCTTTTTACCTTTCAAACATCACCTCTATCCCGCACGAGCTCGCCACGTCAAGCTCCAGCTTTGCGCCCTTGCTCTTCTCCCAGCCACCCAGCATATAGATGCGGTCGCAGCCTATCAGCAGCGCCATGTCCGCGCGCATGTGCTCGCGCCAGTCGGCATCCTCCGGCACTCCGTTGTCAAACGGATTCACAGGCTCGAAGCCTTTCAGGTCCAGAAACCGTGCGGCGTCCCCAAACGCGCGCCTGCGCTCCTCAATGTCATGATGCGCTATGGCGCCACTTATGTATACCTTTTCCTTCTTCATGTCCTTTCCCTTCTCTTTTTATATTTTACTTTTTTACCTTCTCACCTTCTCCCCCTCTCACCTTCTCACTTTCCCCAATACTTCTCCGCTCTCTCCGGCCACACCGTGTAATATCCCTTCTCCCCGAACGTCCTGCCCTTGGAGAAGGCGCGGTAGCCCTCCACCCATATCTTCAGCCCGGCGTCATACATCACACTCACGCCCACACGCGAGGAGGGCTGTGTGCCGCGAGCCTGGCTGATGAATATGAGGAGCTTGTCGCGGTGCCGCTCCTTGAGCGTTCGGAAGTCGCTGTAGCTCATTCCGGTGTACTGGAGGCTGTCCACAACCACGAACTCGGGGCTGCGCCGCTTCTTCAGACGCTCGCTCAGCGTCGCCATGTCCTCGCAGTCCAACAGCACCATCCTGCGCGCCACGTCCTGCATGCCCGTGCGGATGAAGGCGTTCTGCATCGTCTTGCACGCGCCTTCCTCCAGGCTGTCGTATGCCACGCGCCCGAACCGGCACAGCTCCTTGCACAGCTGCAGCACGAACGACGTCTTGCCGCTGCCGCTGCCTCCCCATACGAACCATACACCGTGACGCTCCGGCTCGCCGAAGGCGTCCCGCCACGCGCCCTCCAGGGGAAGCGTCTCGATCCTCATTGACAGCAGCTCGCTCACTGATATTGCCTTTCTCATTCCTCAAACACCTTTCAGTCACTGTTCAAACGCCATTCTCTTCACTCTGTGCACCGCCTTTTTCACGCGCCTCAGGTCGAAGTCGTATTTCTCCGAGTCCTGCACCACCTCGGCTATCTGCTTCCTGTCGCACAGACCGTTCGCCACGCACACGGCATATACGTCGCGCGGTCCAGTCGGCTCCAGCTCGAAGAACTTCCTGCCGATGCGCGAGTGTATCTCGTTGTATCCCTTCTTGTCGTACTGGAGTCCCGTCTTCATCCGGCGTCTGATGTAGGATGTCGAGAAAAACACCATGCCGCACTTGTCCTCCAGACGGTTGTAAAGGTCGATGAAGTAGTGGAACACCGACTCTATCAGCTTGTCAGCCTCGTCGAACAGAAGAAGCGGGGCGTCCATCTGAACCAGAGAGCCGGTAACGGCGTCGAGCATGTCGCGTATGCTCATGCCGTCAGTGCGTATTCCCACCTTGCGCGCTATGGTGCGGACAAAGTCGCTGCGGCGCATGTCCTCGGAGCACAGGATGTAGAACACCTCCCTGTGCTCCTCCTCATACAGGCGTGCGGCGGTGGTCTTGCCGCAGCCCGCCTCACCGACCACCCATGTCACGTTCTTCCACTGCTGGGCGTCCTCCATGGCGTAGACCATCTCCTGCAGGGCTGCCGTCTCAACAGTCTTCCACTCGCCGCTGTCCACAAAAGCGTGCACCTGCGCGGCTATCTTGCGCCACATCTCGTCGCTTATCTTGTCCCACGCGCCCGACAGTATCGTGCTCACCGTTCCTGCGCTCGTGCCGTTCAGGCTCGCCGCCGCCTTGTTCTGGCTCGGATATTTCGCCACATAGCGTTTCAGAGCCTCGCATATCGCCTTCTTCTCGTTCTCTTTCATGTCTTCTTCTTTTTGTCTATATTTGTTTTTTTTACTTTTTTACCCTTTTACTCTTTTACCTTTTCACCTTTTTACCTTTTCCTACAGTTTTCCCGCGGTCCTTTTCCCTTTCTCCTTATCCGCATCCAGCCCCATCACGTCGCGCCAGTCGTCCATACTCATTGTCTTCATATGTCTTCCTAACTCCGTGTCGTCGTTCCGTCTGTCATACTTCATATAGCGTTTGTAAAGCGTCTCCTGTGCATCCTTCGGCAGACCCTTCAGCTTAGGTGTGCGCAGGCCGTTCTGCTCCGGTGCCGTGCCGTGGGCGGAGGCTATGCGGTAGCCCTCGGCGGCACGCTCCACGCGGTCACGCACGTTGGCTTCCTGCTCCTGGCGGATGAAAGCCCCGTCGGCATCGGTCTGCTCCTGCTTGGCACGATGTATCACAATGTACGGCTCCGCAGTACGCTCGAACCGCAGGCTGCCGTCCGGCATGCGCGTGTACAGCCTTATGCACGACGTGTCGTTCGGGTCGTATGCCACGACGAACTTCTCGTACGTGTGCAGGCGACGCCAGCCGTGGTCGGGCACGCCCGGGGCGGAGAACACCTCGTACTGCAGGTCAGTGCCGTTTATCCTCACCTTTATGCCCTGGTCGGTGAATGTGCTCCGGCGTTCCTTGAACACCCAGAACATCCTCACCATCTCGCCGGTCGTCACCTCGGGCGTAGCCTCGTTCACGCTCCTCATGTACATGTCTATCCTCCGCTCGCCAGTGGCGGGATGGGGCATCTCGTTCCATTCCTTGCGCGCGGCGGCGTAGGCGTCGCGCAGCTCGTCCAGAGTGTACAGCCGTGCCTTGTTCGCGTCCTGGAACTCCACGTTAGGACGGCTTGACAGTTTTTTTGCTGTCACGTTCTGACCGGTGAACTGCCACAACTTCGACAGGACCTGACTCTGGAACCGTCCGAAGATGCTCTCTATCGTCTTCGACTCGCCGTTGTACGGCTGCGTCGGACGGTGCACCGTGCATATCTTGTGGAAGAATCCGTCGGTCAGCCTCTCCAGCTTCTTGTGACCGCCCTGGTTGTCGTGTACTATCTCGTAGGGCTTGTGGCGGCTTGTCTGCACAGCCATGCGGAAGGCGTTGTACTGAGCCTCGTAGTCCTCGCTGTCGCTGATGTGGTAGCCCAGAAGCACCTCGCTCATGGCGTCCACCACCTCATACACGCACGTCGTCCTCACGTTGCCTTTCTCGTCGCGGTAGTACAGGTTAAGCTTCGTGCCGTCACCGTACCACAGCGAGTCGCGCCGTGAGGGCAGGGCGGTGCGGTGCTTCCGCGCGAAACGCTGTCGGGCGGTCTGCTCACCATAAGCCGCGTCATACCACAGAGGCTGCACCGCAGGGCTGTTCAGCCATCTCTTCAGTCCCGCAAGGCTGCGCAGGGGCTTCCACCCGCGCTTTTCCGCCTCCTCGTTGGCTTTCTCCAGAAGGGTCCTGTCAGTATACACGGGCACGCGGCTGCGCTTCAACGCTATTATCAGTTCTCCGAACTCTGCGGTTATCTTCACCGAGGATGTGTTGCCCAGCTTGCCGCTTATCAGCACCTCATAGCCCCGCTCAGCGTAGTCCCTCATCTTGGCGCGGAGCCTTGCCGGGTTGGCGGGCAGCGAGTGGCCGTATCTTTCGCGCAGGTTCTCCGAAGTCTCCGCCACGATGTCCCACGTGTTTCCCGTGCCGCGCGCGTTCAGCGACGACCGCAGGCTCCTCGAGCCCTGCGCGGTCTTGCGCAGCATGTTCAGCACCGACGCGTTTCTCGTGTAGTCGTCTATCTGTCCGTCTGTCAGACTCCTTTCCTCGCCCCTCTTGTCGGTATATCTGTATGTCTCGAAGTATGAGCGCGCGTCGCTGTCTTCCACAAGCTCCACAGCCTGTTGCGCCTTCCTCATCTCCTCCTCCGGATCACCGTGCATCTCCATATATCTCTTTCTGTATTTCTCCGGAATACTGCTCCAGACGCACAGTGCCCTGGAACCCTCACCGCCGGCACGGTCCGCACGGATGATATTGCCGCGACATACATTTTGTAATAATGTCTTAGGTAATATCACCGGATTACCGCCGCCCGTCAGGTCGGCAAAGCTCAGACAAAGCATCTTGTTGTAGTATTCCATACAGGTCTCCTTTCTTTCAAATTCACCGCATGCCTCTCACCTTGTGCAACTGCCAGGTTGAGACCGCGCCGTTAAGATAAATCACCGCCAGACATGGCAGCGGACCGTCCGCCGCCATCATAACCAGGCACATGCTCACGACAAACCACACTATGCGCCATCTGTCCCTGAGGCTTAGCCTCCGCAGCCAGCGCAGCTCGGCTCCGTATATGCGTTCCAGATTCTCTCTCATAGCTTCTGCTTCTTCACATCATCAAACCTCACAAGCTGTCCGCCCCTCTCTATAGCCGCCTTGCGTATGCGCTGTGCCTTCGCGCTGTTCTTCTTGAACGACAGAGCGTAGCTCACGTACATCCGCGAACAGCCGAATATGCGCGCAAGCGCCGTGCCCTCTCCACGCTCTATGAAAATCTTCTGTCTCATGTCCTTTCTGTTTTTTCGTTAATATGTCTTGTGGGCACTGCGGACTCGAACCGCACGCAAGCCTCTTGTGCCCCTGCGGCATTGCTATCCTCACGGACCGCAATGCCAGACTCCTGTATGAAACATTCTATCTATTTTGTGGGGCGCGGGGAGTCGAACCCCGGATAACCTATACCGTGTCACTTTTACGCCCCTGGCTCCGCCGCTGCGGAGACGTCATCCTGAAAGCATCTTACGTTACCTTGCCTGTTCCACTATATGTTCATTATCGGCAGCGTCAACGAACTTCGGTCAGTTTATGACGATAATATCATTTCTTCCTTCTCTGTTCGGCCGCCTCGGCATAACGCACTGCCTGCTCGTAGTGCCAGCCGCTGTCCTCACTGTCGGCATACGCCTTTTTTATGAGTTCCTCGCCGGTGCCATAAAAGCAGCCTACTTTCCACATCCTATTGGAAAAGGTGTAGGTGAAGTATCTGCCGGATGACCAGAAGTTTTTGAAGACGATATAATCAGACTCGCTTGTCACATGTGCGTCGCCACAGACCCATGCGTCGCCACAGACCCATGCATCGCCACAGACCCGTGCGTTGCCACAGACCCGTGCGTCGTCACTGACCTGTGCATTGCCAAAGACCCGTGCATTGCCATAGACCCATGCGTTGCCGTCTTGCGACAGATTTTCTTCCTTTTCAATCCAGCCGCCTTTGTCTCCGGCTTTTACGTCACCGAAATCACGAAGAGCGACAATCCAGCGGAGCGTTATGTCTCCAAACACCTTCATCTCGTCTGTAAAATCATATTTTTTTTCCATGTCCATATTTATTTGTCGTTTATGTTATTTTTCGTATCTTTGAACGCGGTTTACATTTAATTTCTTCGCAAAGATAGGAAATAATTTTCAACCGTGCAATATAAAATGTTGATTATTTTCAACTATGAGTAAAATTTTAACAAGAATACAGGCAATAGCTGCTAATGAAGGTATAGCAATAGGGGCTCTCGAACGAACAATAGGAGCAAGCAAAGGTGTTTTATCTCGCGCAATTAATAATGGTACAGATATACAATCAAAATGGCTGCAAATTATAGTTGATAATTATCCCCAGTATTCTGCGGAATGGCTATTGACCGGCAAGGGGGCAATGCTAAAAAATAGTACGCCCAAAAGCCCTGAAGTGCTTATAAAGAAGGTGGATAGCAACAGTAAAGAAGGCATACCGCTGATACCGCTTGATGCTGTTGCCGGATTCCCGGCTACAGACAGCTCATTCGCATACATGGAGAACTGTGAGCGATACATCATACCTGAATTCCAGGACAAAGGCGCGGACTTCATCATACGTGTGTCCGGAGACTCCATGATTCCGCTATACTACAGCGGCGACCTCATCGCGTGTCACAAGATACACGACATACGCTTTTTCCAGTGGGGTACGGTCTATGTCCTCGAGACAAGCCAGGGTGTGCTGGTTAAGCGCGTCATGGAAAGCATCGAGCACGATGACTGCATACTATGCACATCCGAAAACGACACCGTGCACCATCCGTTCCTGCTCCCCAAAGACGACATACGCAGCATGAGCACCATCGTCGGACTTATCCGCATTGTCTAACCTGATTATTATAGTTATATTATGGCAAAAAAAAAGGAAACCAGACAAAACGTAGAGAAAGAACAGTGGGAGAGACTTACACGCAGAAAAGCCTCACTTACCAACTTCTTCCAAGACTCAATTGATGAATCTGAAGACAGTGATGAGTAATACGCTCAGTACCACCCCACTTATCGTAATCTTCAATGTATTCATGACAAGCTCTATAGTGCGCACACGGTCTTCCAGCGCACTGTCGTTTATCGCTATGGCATACGCACAGTCTTCTATGCTGTCGTATATCAGATTAAGTTCATAGCGGCTGCTTAGTGTTTGCTTTGTTCCGTATATACCTTTTAGCATTTTTATATTACGCTCACTTATAAGATTTTGAGGCTCATTACCCATACACCTGAAACTGTGTACCCATATCACCTTGCCGAACATTATATATAAGGAAATGCACAGACCAATCCACAGTACCACGCCGGGAATGAGAATCAAGATCCCTTTTGCAGCCATAAGCAGACCGGTCACTGCGCTGAACGCTGTCATCAGAAAACCGAAAAGCGTATATGCTCTGTCCGTCGACTTGCGCAGCTGTTCCAATGTGCTCGCAGCAAGCATGTCCGAGCGTTCAAGTATTCTCAGCCCTACATCTTTGCCGAGCGTGTTACGCACGTCATGTGCAATCTCAAATGTCGCGTGTGGCGCGCCTTTTTTGCTGCGCGCACGCCTTTTTGCCTCTTTCATACCGCAAATTTAGTAAAAACACCTGTAAACACAAGCGTTTCACGTAATGTTTCTATCGCGTGAAACACGTCCGTTTGTGGATTATCCCCCCCTCTTACATGCAACATTTCAACACATAACGCCATATTTTTGTACATTTGAAATGACAAAACCACCTTAATTTTAGTTAAAACTGTAGACCCAAATGTAGACCCATTCAATACATTTCGTTTTTACATATAGTGAAACTGTAGACCCAAACGTAGACCCAAATGTAGAAGCAAACCCAAAATTAACATATTTTTACCGCATTTTTCACGCTCATTTCAGCCTCATATACGCAAAAACGGTCGGCAACTGTTCAATATCAGCCGTCCGACCGTTCAACCGTCGTTCAATCAGTCGCTTACACGTTCAACACTCCTGCTTTTTCCTTATCAGATGGCTCTGCCTTATCATCGCCTTCTTCGTCAGCACGCAGCCCTCGTCCTCAAGTCCAGCATGAAGCAGAGAGTTCATAGTCATACCCACCTCTTTCGCCGTCAGGACATCATATATGGCGGCTATCGAGCCGAAATAATAGTTCCTGCGTCCACAGAACAGATGCACATGTATCACCTTCGTCATATCCTTTCTCCTTTCCCGTTTGTTCTTTTTATTTAATGCTGCAAATATACCAAATAATAACTATATGGAAGTATTTGCATACTAAAAAAGAGGCATTCACGCCCCTCACACATCAATACTACGCCATCCCGTACCGCCTGTAACGTCCTCATAAACCACCCGGACATCCGGCTCACACATCCATAAAAAACACGCACAAGCCCGTTTAATTGCCCTCTGACGCCCTCACCAGCTGCAGACCGTCCATTCACCTCAAATAGCGGAAAACCTCCCTAAAATTCCATCTATTTCCCACCATTTCCCCCTCCATGTTACATTTTCCCGTTGAACACCGTTCAATTAACCGTTCAATGTTACATAAATGTTATATGAATGTTACATTTCGTTTTTCACACCCTCTACACCGCTCAACCTCTCAACCCTCTATAACACAACCACTTACCCCATTCCCTCCATTCCCTATTTTTACACATTTCGTTTTACCGCCCTTAGATTACGGCAGACGTTGACATATGAGATTGTGAGTTCATTGATGAAAGATGATGAGGATGTGCCCTTACGGGTGCATCCTCATCCGTTATATACAGCTATGGCGTATGCTGCGTTATGTGTTTGTTTGCGGTCTTGTCCTTATGCTTGTTCCGCTTCCGACGCTTGTTGATGTAGAGTGCGACACCGGTCCACGGGAGGGTCATGCCGAAGAGAGAGGCAACGAATATGATGACGCGACCGCCCTGTCCGGCTATGCCTCCGGTGTGTATGTCATAGTTCATACGGCGCAGACGGTCGGCAAGACCCTTGTCGGCATACCTTCCGTGATATGCTCCTTCTGGGGTGATTTCCTTAAAAGTGTAGCGGTCGAAAGACATGCGGTCAGCGTCATAATATACAAGCCGGTCGCGCTGAGCCACCACCACGAGAGCCGAGGTCTTGTCTGCCGTGTCGGGCAACGACACCATCATGAGGCGCGGTGAGGACATTGTTCTGTACAGACTGTCTGTGAGCATGTCAGCACGGGTGATGTCGAATGTGGCGGATGAGCCGCCGCCGTCTTTTTGAGAGAGGACGGCTGTGGTGTCCGACTGTGCCAACCGCCACGGCACCTCGCTCTTCCCGCCGGACGTCAGGGCATATATGCCGTCGCCCCACCAGTCAATCGCCCACACCATACCTGTCATGGCGATGACTATGAGCGGCGGCGCGGCGTAGAATCCTATTACGTTGTGAAGGTCGTAAAGCCGTCGTGACAGTCGGGTGCCGGCGTTCCACTTCGGCAGAAGAGCCGCTCTGAGCGCACGGCGGTTCTTCGGCCACCAGAGCACAAGTCCGGAAATGAGGGTCAGGAAGAACAGCAGGGTGGCGTAGCCTACTATCGGGCGTCCTATGCTTACGGGCAGCCAGAGCGAGTAATGACCCTCACCTATGAAGCTCCATATGTCGTGCTGCGGCGTGTGGCGCACGTCAAGGATTCGTCCTTCGGCGGCATCCAGACTCACTGAGGTCACTCCCGAGCTGTCGCGGAATGCCACCTCTACAACTCCTTCGGGCGTGTAGGTGACCGATTCGGGCTGTCTTTCTCCGATGACGGCTGACGAGCGGGCGACGGCAACCGACGGACGCATGAAGCCGTGAGCCTTCGTGACTGACGCCACGGATACTTTTCCGTCAATCCATCCGTTGAGCTTGAACGCCCAAACACAGCCCGTGAGACATACGATGAAGACTATCAGTCCTGTCACAAGTCCCACCCACAGGTGCAGTTTATAGGCAATCTTGCGTATCTTCATTACATTTAACGCCTTTGTTACGGTTTTTATTTGATATCATCTTATGCTTGTCCGGTGTGCATAATCAGAAACGGTACTCCGCACCTATGGACACATTGAACAGCCGCTGGGGCGACACCGTGCTCCATCCGTTGTAATATTTCTTGTTGAGCAGGTTGTCTGCCTTGAGCGAAATGGTGTAGCGGTCGCCGGTGTATGACAGGAGTCCGTTCACGACAACATATCCGGGCAATGCGAATGTGCCTGTGCTGCGCCTGTTGAGAATCTTGTTCTCGCTTGCGGCGTTGCCTCCCAGACCCACCGACCAGCCTTTCAGCGCACCTGTGAAGAAACGGTAGCTTGCCCACAGGTTGAACATGTGAGCCGGTCCGGCACTCTCCGACCGGCGTCCGAGATAGTCGCCGTCGGCGGCGTCCTTGGTAATCTTGTTGTCGTTGTAGCTGTATCCCATGATTACGTTGAGCCCTGTCAGCGGGTTGGCTGTGAGGCTCAGCTCCACGCCTTTGCTCCTTTCCACGCCACCCTGGATGGTGTTGAGCGGGTTGTCGGGGTCGGTCATGCTGCGGTTGCCCACACGTATGTCATAGTAGCTTGCCGTGAGTGTGAGCCGCTCGTCCCACAGATTGGCTTTCACTCCAGCCTCCCACTGGTTGGCATGTTCGGGGTCGAGCACCTTCGTTTTCACGAACTTGCCGTCCTTGTCATACACTGATACAGGGTCGTTGTTGGTGAAGCCGTTCATGTAGTTGGCAAACAACGACAGCTTGTCGGGCAGGGGCTGGAACACCAGTCCGAGCTTCTGGGAGAACGAAAGCTGGTCTTTCACTTCCTCCGTCGCGTACATGGAGCCTCCCGAATAGTTGTCAAGGCGTAGTCCGACGAGTGCTGACAGGTGGCGTGTGATATCTATCACGTCAGACACATACACTCCGTAGATGGTCACCTTCGCCCTGCTTTGTGTGGCTTTGCCTTCTGCCACGAGCTTGTCTATGGCAGATGCCGTAAGCACACCTGTGTCGCTTCCGTCCGCTAAAGACACTTCTCCGTTTGCCACCCACGGGTTGGCGTTGTTCACAATGTTGCGCTGCAGGAAGTCGGCACCGGCAAGAAAGCGGTTGCGTACGGTGCCGAAGCGGTGGTCGGCATTGAAGTTCTGCTGTATGTTTATTGCCGAGGAAGTGGAGTTGACCTTAGATGCGTAGCGTGTGAAGAGCTGCGACGACTGGTTGTTCCAGAGGTAAGTGTAGTAGCCGTCGCTCCCTGCTATGCTGCTCGACACTATTGTCTGAGAGCTCCAATGGCTGTTGATGTTGTACAAAGCCTGCGCCTGCAGCCCGAAAGTGGGATTGCTTATTGTTAGCTCATCGCTTGTGAAGCTCCTCTTGTATGCCGCGTCGAAGAGTCTGGTGTCCTTGAACTGCACATCCGACGAGCGGTAGAGAAATATCATTGGAGCTACTGCGCGCTCGGGTGCGTAGTATTCGGCGTTGACAAGAAACGTCAGCCGGTCGCTCGCGTCGAAGCGGAAGGATGGCGCGATGAACAGCGACCGGCTGAAACCGGCGCTGATAGTGGTAGGATGCGTTGACACGCAGGTATGCCTTGCTGCTGAGAGGGGTGTTCACATCGGCTGTGAACCTGTTCAGTCCGTGGCTGCCTGTCATATATCCCACGCTGCCTCCGAAACTGTTGTAGGGTGTCTTGGTAACTATGTTTATCAGACCTCCGTAACTTATGAGGTTGCCTCCGTATAGAGTGCCCGACGGACCTTTTATCGCTTCTATCTTGGCAACGTTTGCCGGGTCGAGAGCTCCGTTGCTCAGACCTGCCACACCGTTGATGATGGTGGGCTGTACGGAGAATCCGCGCATGGTGTAATATTCTCCTCCGTCGCTCTGTCTGCCGGTGCTCTCCCACAGACGCTGTACGCCCGGGACATTCTTCAGAGCGTCATTGAGATTCGTGACGAGCTGTTCCTTCAGAAGCGCGCTGCTCACCGTCTGATAGACTTGGGGATTCTCGAGGTCGCCGAGCTGCATCTTCGCCACGGTGTGGCTTGTCGGTGAGGCAAAGCGGTTGCGCATGCTGGCAGACACCTCCACCTCTTTCAGGCTGTATATGTTCATAGTGTCCACTGTGTTGGGAGCGTCTTTGTCTTCTGCATTCTCCGCACCGGCATGCAGGAATGCGGCGAGCGCGACAAGCAGAGGCAAAATGCGGGTACGGCATGTGTGTGTTTTGAAGAGTGTTGTGTGTTTTGTGTGTGATTCCATATTAATAAGTTTGTCGTTGTATTGTTATTATCCTTTATACAAAAAGCACTCTTCCGATGCGTCCGTGCGCGTCTGAAGAGTGCTGCAAAGTTAAGGTACGGGCTTATAACAGACAATACCCAATAATTATGATTTGTATGAGTCGTCATACAGGAAAATGCCGCGTGCAGCCACAAGTTAAGGTAATGGCATGCGGGGCGGCATCCTGTATGGGGCTTGTTGCGGTGCGGGCAGAGGTCTGCCGTGCCTGGAACGTCAGTTTGTTATCTTGAAACCGATGAAGTATGTGCGTGGCTGCACCGGACCGTAAAAGTATCCCGAGTCGCGGAAACCGCCTTTGTCGAGGTCTTTCTGGAAGGCGTTGAGCATGTTCTGCACGCCTCCGTTGAGCTTCAGTTTCACGTGGTCGCTGAGCACGAACGTGTAGTTGAGCTTGAGGTTGAGCTCGAAAAAGTCGGGCGTATGCACAAGCTCGTCCTTCGTGATGTAGCTGTACTCATATCCGGCGGGTATCTCCGAGGCGTCGGGAGCGATGTGCGGCACACGCATTCTGCCCGTATAGACGCCCGAGAGAGAGAAGTCGAAGTTGCGCAGGGGTGCGCTCGTGAGTGTGAAGTAGCCGTAGCAGCCGGGCGTGCGGGGCATGTATCTGGTCGGAGCGACGTCAGGATCCTCGCTCCAACTCTCTTTTTTGATGTAACGGCTGCTCTGTACCGTGAAGCCTGCCTGTAGCGACAGTTCCGAGCCGTGGGCTATCTTGCCGTCGAAGTTTATGCCGTACACCCTCGCGCCGTTGCCGTTGCGGCGTTCCTTTATTATGTTTCCCGAAGCGTCCGTGCCCGTTTTCTCAAGGACAAATACATCGTCGAGCTGTGTGTAGAACGCTTCCACGAGCAGGTTGGCTTGCCAGTGCCCGAAGCTGAATGTGCGGTCCGCCGACGCGCTGAAACTGTTGGAACGCTCCGGCTTCAGCCCTTCGGCAAGCCTGATGAGCACACCCTCGCCTCCGACGGCGGTCACGTGGAGGTCTTCGTCGTAAGCCTGCGGAGCGCGGAATCCTGTGGACCATGTGAGGCGCGCCTGCAGTTTGTCAGACGGTTTGTACATCACGTTGACGCGCGGGCTGAATATCGGATTGTCTATAAGGTTATGTTTGTCCACCCGGAAGCCAGCCAGCAGCGTGAAACGGTTTATCTTCCACTCGCTTTGGACAAATCCGCCGCCGATGCGCACGTCCTGTCTCATGTCGCGGTTGTAGCCGAGCATCACGTCATGGAGCGAGTTGTTCTGATACTCAATGCCCGATGTTATGACGGCAGGAGCAAAGAGCAGGCGGCTGAAGTTGCCGGTGTACATCGCTCCCGCCACCCATGTGAGGTCGTCGGTCTTGCCGTATGCGTCCGGATTCTGCTGCGCTCCGTAGTAGCTGTTGCGGTCGGTGTGCTGTATGGACGAGTAGAACGACAGCTTGTGTTTGTAACTGTTGAAGAACACATCATACGTAAGTCCGCCGCTGTTTATCACGTGTTTGGTCTGCTCGGTGATGTCCGTCTCGAACGGTTCGAGGTCAAACTTGTTGCCTCCGCGGCGGAACTCGTTGGTGACATGATACTCTATGCCCAGCCGGCTGAACTGTGACGGACGGTAATAACCTCGTAGTCCGAAGCTGTTCATGTTGAGTTTGCCGAGCTCCGAGAACCCGTCGCCGTCCGCGTCGTACGGATTCCGGTTGCGGTATGACTGATACAGTGCCACGCCATAGGTGTTCTTGTCTGACACGAGCGACGCGTTGGCTCCGAAGTATTGCTCCCACGCCTTGCCGTTCATGTCTGACAGCGTCGATGAAACCTGAAAGGAGTTGTTCACGGGGTCCTTTGTTATGACGTTGATGGTGCCTCCCACGGCGTTGGCTCCGAACAGCGCGGATCCTCCTCCACGCACAACCTCCACGCGGTCTATCATGTTCACCGGTATCTGTTCAAGTCCGTAGACGCCCGATAGTGCGCTTACCACGGGACGGCTGTTGATGAGTATCTGTGAGTAAGGGCCTTCCAGACCGTTTATGCGCACCTGAGGGAAGCCGCAGTTCTGGCAGTTGTTCTCCACGCGGAGCCCTGACTGGTAGTTCAATGACTTGGCGAGGTCGGACGAGTTGACCGCTTCGAAGAGCTTGTTGTTAAGTACGTTCACCACGACAGGTGCGTCGCGGCGGCTCGTCTCGTTGCGGTTGGCTGACACGACAACCTCGTCGGTCACGGTGACATCGGCTGTCATGACAAAGTGTACGTCGGCTGCGAAGTCGCGGCTCACGCTCACTTTCTTCTCCTGTGTGGAGTATCCGAGAAGCCTGACGGTCAGTGTGTATGACCCGTCGGGAATGTTTCGGAACAGGCAATGTCCGTCCGCGTCGGTCACTGCCGCCTGTCCTGTCTCCTTTATCTTTACTACTGCGCCCGGCAGATTGTCCTCACTGTCTTTCTCTATTACGTGTACGGCTACCGCGTTACCCTCCGTCACCGGTCCGTTTCCGTCGGTACGCGCTGTGCCGTATGCGCTGTACAGTGCCAGCGCAAGCATTAAAATATGGTGTCTCATTGTGTATTAATATGTGTGATAAATGGTTTGTCTGCCGTCGGCGGAATGCTTCCGGCATGATGAAAAAGGCGGTGCTGCCGGACAATGCCCGACATACCGTAATGACATATTAATACAAATAAGGAGGCGCGCGGCTCTTGACGCCATGTATGCAGCCTGCCGTAAGAACGCTTACCGTGTCGTCCTGCAGAAAGACATGGAGCAGATGAAGGCATACACGCAGCGTGGCGGCTTCGCCGGGGGCTGTCATCTGCTGGGCAGAGGCATAGGCTATGGAGTGGATTTGAGATGATGAGTGGCTGTGATTGCTGCCCGAATAAGGATGGGAATGGACAATCTTGACTCCGTCAATGACGTGAACGTGCACAAACATCGTTGCTCCTGCCTTGAACACAAGGAAGAGTACAAGCAGGAACAGTGACGTTGTTATGCGTAGTCTTTTGCTCAAATCCGGTTACGTTACGTTTTACTTGATGTGGCATAGGGACGTCTCCGCCGCACTGCCACCACCCGCCGGGTTCACGGCTTGGTGTATTTGAGTGTGCAAAGATACAAAAAATATTTATTAAAACGCTCTGTCTCCGCATATTACAACAATCATATGCGGAGACAGAACACGCTGGCTTACTGCTGATTATTGTTTCCTCCGCCCTTCACGTCGTCGTTGTTTATGGTGCGGGCTGCCTTCTTCACGCTTGCCGTAAGCTTGCCTATGCGGAAGCTCACGCTCACTCCGTAGCGTATGGAAGAGTACTCCGAGCGGCTCGTTGACACGAAGTTGATGCTCTCGAGCGAGGACGTCGGTCTCTTCCAAGGGTTGAAGAAGTCGTTTGCGAACAGCGATACCGTAAGCCGTTTGTCAAGGAATGACTTGTAGACATTCATTCCGTAGAAGAAGTAACTGCTTCCTTTCCCCTGAAGAGATATATAAGGTGTCTGCCCCGAAACGTTTATTCCGATGCGCCAGTCGTGCGGGAATGTCTGCTGCGCTCCCGCATAATAGAACATGTTCCAGCCGTGGTTGCTCAGTCCGTTGCCGTCCGACATATAGTTGTATCCGCCGTTCAGGTTGGAGTAAATGCGTGTGTCGGGAGTGATGTTCCAGTTGATGTATGCGCTGAAATCGAGGCTTCTGGTCTTTCCTATGTTCTTGTATGTGCTGTACATCACATCCTTTCCTGTCGGGTTATGCAGTCCGGGAATCTCCGTATCGTTGATGTATTGCGTCAGACTCTGTATGCTGTTGTTGGTGAACGAGTACCGGGTTGTGAAGCTGAGGCTCAGTTTCTGGGTGAAGTTATTGTACGAAAGGCTGAACGAATGACTCTTCTCGCTGTCCAGATTCGGGTTTCCCTGACTGATGCTTGTGGGGTTGCTGTCGTCTATGTAAGGGTTGAGCGACCATATTCCCGGACGGTATATGCGCATGTTATAGCCAAGTCTGAGGTTCGACATGTCCGTAATCTTATAGCCTACACTCACCGACGGGACCACATCGTCGAAGTCTTTGCGGAAGTCATCGCCCCGTCCCAGCAGATACTTCACGTCCTGTATGGTGTGCTCATAGCGCAGTCCCAGACGTCCGGAGAACCTTTTCAGTCTGATGCCATAGCCCATGTAGGCTGCCAGAATGTCGTTGCGGTGCCTGAAATGCGTGCTGTATTCGTCGGAGAAAACATATTCGTCGTCGCTTCCCGCCATCCTCTGGTAGCGGTCGTCATCCGATTTGTTGTTGCGCAGAATGTATTTCAGACCAGCCTCTACGGTGTGTATCGTGTCTATGGGCGTGGTGAAGTCCACCTGGAAAGTGTTCTCCACGGTGTTCTGCTCGTTCTTGTTGCGCTGTTCGTTCATGCGGTGCAGGAAGTCTGTCCACGTGTCGTCAGCCGTCATGTCAGTGTAATAGAAGTTGCCGTCCGAGCTGCTTGGGTTGGAGTTTATCCTGTAAGAGAAGGTCAGCATGCGGTCTTTCACATGGAAAAGACGCTGATAGTCTATGCCTCCGTTTATGGAAGTCCACCTGTTCTTCGACCTGTTGTGCGACGTGTATCCGTATATCCCTTCGCCCGAAAGAGGCGATGTGGCATCCGTGACACTTGTGTACCGGGTCCTGTTTCCGCCTCCGTACATACCGAAGGACATGCTCACCAGCCGCAGCGTATCTATCTCATAGCTCGCCTCCATCGACCCGTACTGGAAGTCGTATTTGTTTTTCGACGAGCTGTAACTCTCCACGTCAGACGAGTTTTCGTCTATTTCCCCGATGCTCTTCCGGCTTCCCCAGCTCTTGGAACGTGGTGTGCGGTTGCTTCCGTTATAGTTGTAGTTCACGCTGACAGTAAGCTTTCCGCTCTTCACAGTGCCGAAAAGTCCGGCTCCCTGTCCTCTGTTGTCCACGTTGGCGGACATCGTTGCGGTGTATCCCGTAAGCCCGCTGCCCTCGGTGATGATATTGAGTATGCCTCCCACACCCTCGGCGTCGTATTTCGGTCCGGGGTTTGTTATCACCTCAACTCGCTTCACGCTGTTTGCCGGAAGGCTTTTCAGCACCTCCTTCGGGTTGTTGCTCATCATGTTGTTCGGGCGTCCGTTCACATACACCTTGAACGAGCTGCTGCCGTTCACCTTAATAGTCTCGTCGCCGTCAACCGTCACGAGCGGCACCTTACGCAGCATCTCAAGCATCGTGTTCGACTTTGAGTCAGGGTCGTCCGATATGTTATACTCTATCTTGTCTATGTCCGACTTCACCAGCGGCTTCTGTACCACCACCTCAACGCCTTTCAGTTCGTTTGCCGCATCGTGCACATACATTGTCCCGAGGTCCACCGTCTTGCCGTCGGCAGGAGCCTTGAACTCCCTCACCACGGGCTGTCTGCCCAACGATGAGAGCGTTGCCGTGAAGTCGCCCTCACCTTTTACGCTTATCATGAAACGTCCGTTCTTGTCTGTCACATGCTTTGCCACAGGCTCGGAAGGAGCCTCTTTCTTCGCCACCGTCACTGTGGCGTACGCCTCTCCGTCTTTTGTCAGAGAGTCGAGCAGTTCGCCTTTCAGTTTGAAAGACACGGCATTGGTCTGTGCCGTGATTGTAGAGCTGATGATGAACACCATCACCAGAATGCCCAACCTTGTTTTCATCTTCCCGATTATTATTTGTGTTAAGTTCTTTCTGTTGTGTTGTTTCCCTTACGTATTTATATACGCATAAGACAGTCTGTTATATACAGCAAGTCCGAATTTTTATTATAGTTTAACAATAAGGAACATTTTATATGAAATACGCGCGTTTCCAGCGAAGCGGACTTGTCTTGCCGGATACGTAAAGAAAACCTGTCCGGAAATAAGCCGTAACTTTTTTGTGACGAAAGTAACAATTATCAATACAATAAAGGCGTTTTGGTTATAATATGAAACTGTTTGTTCTATAATACGGATAAACCGTAATTTTATCACGGTATGTACAATTATTTTATGCTGTAATGGCTTATTATTATCTCAATTTGTCGTATTTTTGCAATTGGACGTTATAAAAAGACATGAAACAAGTATAAAAGCGGACAAAATGAAAAATCTTGTCAGGTTCACAAAAATGCACGGCGCAGGCAACGACTATATTTATGTAGACACATCGCTATACGATGTTCCTGAGCCCGAAAAGACTGCCGTGACGCTCAGCGATCGCCACACCGGCATCGGAGCGGACGGACTTGTGCTCATAGGCAGACCCTCCGACACCACAGACGCCGACTTCACGATGCGCATTTTCAACGCCGACGGTTCGGAGGCGATGATGTGCGGCAATGCGTCAAGGTGCATAGGGAAATATGTGCACGACAAGAATCTGACACAGAAGACCACTATACGGCTCGCCACTCTGTCGGGTGTGAAGACCCTCAGGCTGCATCTCGGCGCCGACGGACTCACCGAGAGCGTGACGGTGGATATGCTTGAGCCCGCCCTGACATGCCCCGGACAGTATGACGACGCCTCGTGCGGACGTCTGTCGGCGGCATTCCGGACGTTCAGCGGCACGTTCGTGTCGATGGGCAATCCCCATTTCGTCATATTCACCGACGACATCCTCCACACCGACGTAGCCCGCTACGGGAGCATCCTGGAGCATGACGAGGCTTTTCCGCAGCGTTGCAACATCGAGTTCGCGCAGATCACAGACAAAGACAAGATAAGAACAAGAGTTTGGGAGAGAGGAAGCGGCATCACCATGGCATGCGGCACAGGAGCCTGCGCCACTGCCGTGGCTGCCGCTTTCACATGCCGCGCCGGACGCAGGAGCACCATCGTAATGGACGGAGGCGAGCTCGACGTGTTCTGGGACGAGGCAGACAACCACGTGTGGCTCACCGGAGGAGCCGAGTTTGTGTTCGAAGGCGAGGTCTTCATATAGTCATTTCCGCAAACAAGAAACATCATACGCATATGGCATTAGTAAACGAGCATTATCTGAAACTGTCCGATAACTATCTCTTTGAGGACATAGCAAAGAAGGTGAATGCCTTCCGTCTGTCACACCCTAAGGTGAGAGTGATTAGCCTGGGCATAGGCGACGTGACCCGTCCGCTGTGCCCCGCCGTGACGGAAGCCATGCACCGGGCTGTCGACGAGATGGCTTCTGCCGCCACGTTCAGGGGTTACGGTCCTGAGCACGGATACGATTTCCTGCGTGAGGCGATAGTGAAGAACGACTTCATCCCGCGCGGGGTGCGACCCGACTTGGACGAGATATTCGTGAACGACGGCGCCAAGAGCGACACCGGAAACATTGGGGAGATTGTGAGATGGGACAACAGCATAGGCGTGACCGACCCCATCTATCCCGTGTATATAGACTCCAACGTGATGTGCGGACGCGCCGGAACGCTCTCGGACGGACGCTGGAGCAACGTGAACTACATGCCTTGCACGGCTGAGAACAACTTCATACCGCAGATACCCGACCACCGTGTCGACATGATATACCTCTGCTATCCCAACAACCCCACGGGAACGGTGCTCTCAAAGAGCGAGCTGCGCCGCTGGGTGGACTATGCTCTGGAGAACGACACGCTGCTGCTCTTCGACGCGGCGTACGAAGCCTACATCCAGGACGACGACATCCCTCACTCCATCTACGAGATAAAGGGTGCGCGGAAGGTGGCTATAGAGTTCCGCAGCTACTCGAAGACAGCCGGTTTTACAGGCGTGCGATGCGGATATACGGTAATTCCAAAGGAGGTCACCGCAGCCACTCTCGACAACAAGAGGCGCATAGAGCTCAACCGGCTGTGGGGCAGACGGCAGAGCACCAAGTTCAACGGGACGAGCTATATCAGCCAGAGGGCTGCCGAAGCCATATACAGTCCGGAGGGCAAGAAGCAGATAAGGGAGACCATCGCCTATTACATGGACAACGCGGCATATATGCTCAACGCGCTCAAAGGTGCGGGTCTGGAGGTATACGGAGGCAGAAACGCTCCTTACATATGGATGAAGACGCCCGGAGGAACGCCCAGCCGGAAGTTCTTCGAACAGATGCTCTACGCCACAGGAGTGGTGTGCACGCCCGGTGCTGGGTTCGGACCGAGCGGCGAGGGCTACGTGCGGCTCACGGCGTTCGGCAACAGCGAGGACTGCCACGAGGCAATGGAGCGCATCACCGCATGGGCAGGCAACTGACCGCCGCCTCATCACGACATGGCAGGCATGCCTCCTTCCGCAGCGAGAGGCATGCCTGCCATGTCGTTTTTTGTCCGTAAGAGTGTGTCCGGCATTGCGGTACGGATGATAAAAGAGTAAACTCTTATTGCACTCGCTTGCACGGTTTTTGGATAAAACCGGCTTCTCTCGGCAATAAAAGTGTAAACTCTTATTGCACTCGCTTGCACGGTTTTTTAATAAAACCGGCTTCTCTCGGCAATAAAAGAGTAAACTCTTATTGCACTCGCTTGCACGGTTTTTGACAAAAAAAACTTAACTTTGCACCGCAATACATGTAAACTGATAGAATGCTGACACAGCACATGCGGAGCAAAAGCAACAGTAAAACCCAAAAATAACACTCTTAAAACAATGGCAAACTTAAGATTTGAGGTTGTGGCAGAGGCTTTCAAGAAGAAACCACAGGAAACAGTCACACCCGCCGAACGCCCGTCGGAGTATTTCGGAAAATACGTGTTCAACCGCGCCAAGATGTATAAGTATCTTCCGTGCGACGTTTATGAACAGCTCATCGACGTAATGGACAACGGCACAAGGCTCGACCGTTCCATTGCCGATGCGGTAGCCAAGGGAATGAAGCAATGGGCTGTGGAGAACGGAGTGACGCACTACACCCACTGGTTCCAGCCTCTCACGGAAGGCACGGCGGAGAAACACGACGCCTTCATCGAGCACGACGGCAAGGGCGGAATGATAGAGGAGTTCTCCGGCAAACTGCTTATGCAGCAGGAACCTGACGCAAGCTCGTTCCCGAGCGGGGGCATACGCAACACATTCGAGGCACGCGGCTACTCGGCATGGGACCCCACCTCGCCCGTATTCATCATCGATGACACGCTCTGTATTCCCACTATCTTCATATCATACACAGGAGAGGCACTCGACTACAAGGCTCCGCTGCTGCGCGCTCTCCATGCCGTGGGCACGGCGGCACAGGCTGTCTGCCAGTATTTCTATCCCGATGTGCGCAAGGTGTCGTGCAATCTGGGATGGGAACAGGAGTATTTCCTTGTGGACGAAGGTCTTTATTCCGCACGTCCCGACCTGCTGCTTACCGGACGTACGCTCATGGGTCACGACTCCGCAAAGAACCAGCAGATGGACGACCACTACTTCGGAACCATCCCGGAACGTGTCCAGGCTTTCATGAAAGACCTCGAAGTGCAGGCTCTTGAGCTTGGCATTCCGTGCAAGACCCGCCACAACGAGGTGGCGCCAAACCAGTTTGAGCTTGCTCCGATATACGAGGAGTGCAACCTTGCGGTAGACCATAACATGCTGCTCATGTCTCTCATGAAGAAGGTTGCGCGCCGGCACAGCTTCAGGGTGTTGCTCCACGAGAAGCCGTATGCGGGCATCAACGGCTCGGGAAAGCACAACAACTGGAGCCTCACCACCGACACGGGCATACTGCTCCACGCTCCGGGAAAGACACCAGAGGACAACCTGCGCTTCCTGGTGTTCATCGTGGAGACGCTCATGGCTGTCTACCGTCACAACGGACTGCTAAAGGCAAGCATCATGAGTGCCACAAACGCCCACCGTCTGGGAGCCAACGAGGCACCGCCAGCCATCATCTCGTCGTTCCTCGGACACCAGCTCAGCCAACTGCTCGAACACATCGAGAACGCCGACAAGGAGACACTGCTCAACGTGGCGGGCAAACAGGGACTGAAGCTCGACATACCTGAGATACCCGAACTGCTCATCGACAACACCGACCGCAACCGTACGTCGCCATTCGCGTTCACCGGCAACCGCTTCGAATTCCGCGCCGTGGGCTCTGAGGCAAACTGTGCCAGTGCGATGATTGTGCTCAACTCGGCTGTGGCTGAGGCTCTCAACAGCTTCAAGCAGCGCGTGGATGCGCTCATAGCGGGGGGAGAGGACAAGATGAGTGCCATCATAGACGTGATCAGAGCCGACGTGAAGACATGCAAGCCGATAATATTCGAGGGCAACGGATACTGCGACGAGTGGAAGAGGGAAGCCGAAAGCAGGGGACTCGACTGCGAGACTTCATGCCCCGTGGTGTTCGACCGCTACCTCGACGAGGAAAGCATCGGCATGTTCGAGAAACTCAACGTGATGAACCGCAAGGAGCTGATGGCACGCAACGAGGTGAAGTGGGAGACCTACACCAAGCGCATCCAGATTGAGGCAAGGGTGATGGGAGACCTCACGATGAACCATATCATACCCGTATGCACGCACTATCAGAGTCAGCTGGCAAAGAACGTGCAGAGCATGTACGACATATTCCCTGCCAACAAGGCTGACGAGCTGACGTCAAGAAACAAGAAGATAATAGAGGAAATAGCACAGCGCACGCAGATAATAGAGACTGGTGTGGAGGAACTCGTAGAGGCGCGCAAGGTGGCGAACAGGATAGAGAGCTGCCGCGAGAAGGCTATCGCCTATCATGACACCGTGGCTCCGAAGCTCGAGTTCATACGCCGCCACATCGACAAGCTCGAGCTCATCGTGTCGGACGAACTGTGGACTCTGCCGAAATACCGCGAGCTGCTGTTCATCAAATAACCTTCAGACTAAATAAGAATATCATACGTCCGACGCTTTCCGCGGCTGCAATAGCTGTGGAGAGCGTTTTTTGTGTGCCTGTGTTGCTGTGGATTCAACGGGAGACGCAAGATTTTGCGTCTCCACAGGGATGCCGCAATTATAATATAAGGTGAATGTCTCAGGCTTATTATGATGTTTACCAAAAGTAGAGACGCAAAATCTTGCGTCTCACAAGCAACAAACTCAATGTCTATCAGCCCATTCCCGTCAATATATATTGCACTTACATTCTCGTGAGACGCAAGATTTTGCGTCTCTACTTTTGGCATGTTGCGGTATGAGACGGGTATACATGTTCTCTGTGCGCAATACCAACGAACCCGTATATTTATCCAACCTCAACTCCGCGAGAACCGTTTATTTGCGGCTGGGTGTCTGTTCGGACGCATTTGGCGCAGTATTTTGCGTTTTTCATAATTTGTTGTAAACCAATAATATACACACTCTTGTCATTTGCAAAAGCCTTTTCAACATTGCAGGAAAGGCTTTTCCGTCCTGCGGGAAAGCCCGTTTCGCAGTGCGGGAAAGGCATTTTGACGGTGCGGAAAAGCCTTTTCGGAGCTGTCGGTGAGCCTTTCCGGTGACACGTCTGCCGCAAAACGGGATTTCTGTAACAGTAAAACCGTGAAACGGAGGAACGGATGAGGCTGTGCGATACACTTTTCAGCGTTATTCGAAATCTATTTCGCCGTTTTCTTTTGTCAAAAAAAAGTACCAACGAACGCAATGATATCTTGCTTTCAAATTGCCTGTCGCAGCATGTTTTATTTAAAAACAGTGCCAGTGAGTGCAATGAAAGCTTGCTTTCAAATTGCCGAGTGCAGCCTGTTTTATATAAAAACAGTCAATGCGAAACCGCGTTTTCATGTATTCCGCACCGTTTTTCCTGTCGTGCGACGGTGTCACGCCAAAAAGCGCGGTGACAATTTGCTGTAATGCCGTTGAATTTATATATTTGCAACATAATAACGCTTCTGCAATATGCAGGCGACATAATCACAAAACCATTTACATACAGACATGTCACAGATAAAGAACATCGTATTTGACTTCGGAGGCGTGCTCGTCGACTGGAACAGCCGCTACTACTATCGCGGATACTTCAACGACGACAGCCGTATGGAGTATTTCCTCGCAAACATATGCACCGACGAGTGGAACCTTGAGAACGACCGGGGACGCAGCTACGCCGAGGGTGTGGCACAGCTCACTGCCCTTCATCCCGAGTTCAGGGAGGCTATAGAGATGTTTCCGGTGCATTGGGGAGAGATGCTACGGGGAGAGAAGCCGGAGAGCGTGGCGTTGCTGCGCAGTCTGAAGGACGAAGGCTACCGGCTTTACGGGCTCACCAACTGGTCGGCTGAGAACATACACGTGGCTTTCGAGCGGTTCGACTTCCTCTCGCTCCTTGAAGGCACCGTGGTGTCGGGCATAGAGAAGGAGGTGAAACCCGAACCTCAGATATACCGCATACTGCTCGACCGCTACTCGCTGAAGCCGGAGCAGACAGTCTTCATCGACGACAAGGAGGCGAATGTGGAGACGGCGCGCAGGCTGGGAATGCACGGCATAGTGTTCACCGGAGCGGAGGACGCGCGCCGGCAGCTCGACAGCATCATCGCCGGTGCGCGTCAGTGAGGAGTTTATTTCCGTATTTCACGATTTTGATGTAACTTTGCCAAAAATTCCATAACATGCAGAAAGTTGTGAAAGCACTGTGCGATGCGCTCACGCTTGCCGTAAAGCCGATAGGCGCCAACGCCTCGTTCTTCTTTTTCATGTACGCGCTCGGATGCGTAAGTTCGTGGGCGGTGTTGCCCGACAGTAAGGGTGCCAAGGTTTACGACAATCTTTATCTCGAACTGCTGCTCGACACTTACGCCCTGTGCATAGTGCTCGCGCTGCTGCCGCTTGCCGTAAGGCGGTGGGCGAGAGGACTGCTCTATGTGGCACTTTACACCACGTCGCTCGTCGACGTATACTGCTTTGTGAAGTTCCAGTCCACGCTCACGCCCTCGATGCTCATGCTCGTAGGCGAGACCGACACGCGCGAGGCGGGCGAGTTTCTGCGCTCGTGCGTGTCGCCGGGAGTCATCACAAGCAGCGTGGGATGGGTGCTCGCGCTCATCATCCTGCATGTGCTCACAGCCCTGCGCCTGAAGTTCCCCCACATCATCCCGCACCGCACGGAGCAACGCCTGCGCGGGGCGGGCAGGAGGATAGCCGCGTTCGCGTCGGAGACTTACGTAAGGGCTGCCGCCGGACTTGCCGTCGTGATAATGGTGGTGTGGGCTGCCGTAGTGTCGGCGGCCAACAAACAGGCTACATGGAAGCTCATGAGCGGCACCAACATAGGCGAGGTGGAGCACACGCTCACGGAGAAAGACCACGCCCAGCTCTATCTTCCCGCCTACCGGCTCGTGTTCAGCGTGTATGCCAACTCGCTCGCGGCAAAGCAGATAGACAGGCTCATAGCAGGCATAAACGACGTCAGGGTGGACAGCTGCTCGTACAGCAGCCCCACCATTGTGCTCATTATCGGCGAGAGCTACAGCCGCCACCACTCGGCTATGTACGGCTATCCCATGCCCACGACGCCCCGTCAGCAAAGGCTCGAGAGGCAGGGACGCCTCGTGAAGTTCACCGATGTGGTGTCGCCCCACAACCTCACGAGCTTCGTGTTCAAGAGTGTTTTCTCAACGCGCGTGGAGGGACAGAAGGGCGAGTGGTGCGACTATCCGCTCTTCACCGAGGTGTTCCGCAAGGCAGGATATCACGTGACGTTTCTCACAAACCAGTTTCTGCCGAAGGCGCACGAGGCGGTATACGACTTCAGCGGCGGCTTCTTCCTCAACAACCCTACGCTCAGCGAGGCGCAGTTTGACACGCGCAATGACCGCCTGCACACCTATGACGAGGGTCTGCTCGACGACTACGACAGGCTGAAAGGGCAGGGAGGAGACCACAACCTGGTGATTTTCCATCTCATAGGACAGCACGTGAGCTACCGCCAGCGCAGTCCTAAAGACCGCAAACTGTTCAAGGGCGACGACTACAAGGAGCTCAAGCCCAACCTCAACGCAAGGGAGAGACGCATCCTTTCCGACTATGACAACGCAGTGCTATACAACGACTCCGTGGTGGACAGGATTGTAGACCGCTTCCGCAACGACGACGCGGTGGTGATATACATGCCCGACCACGGTGAGGAATGCTACGAGGGCGACATGCACTTCTTCTGCCGCATGCACTCGGCTGAGATAGACGCGCGGCTCGCGCACGCCGAGTTCGACATCCCGTTCTGGATATGGTGCTCGTCAAGATACGCGCGCAGGCGTCCGGAAGTGCTCAGGGCAATGAGGGCGGCACGCGACAGACGGTTCATGACCGACGCCCTGCCGCATCTGCTCATGGGGCTCGCAGGCATCTCGGCGCCATGCTACGAGCCGCGCTACGACCTGCTGTCGCCCGACTACGACGAGACCCGCCCGAGGCTGCTGAAGGGAGTCACCGACTACGACAGGCTTGAGGGAATATGAGAAGACAGGCATGGCGCGCCACCGCATACAGCGCACAGCCCGCATGCCGATACATAACACCACACCGGATATGCTTAAAATAAACAACAACCAACTGCTCTCGCGCACCGAGTGCTCGGCTCTCAGGGCAATGGCTATTGCGGGCATAGTGCTCCACAACTACTGCCACTGGCTGGGATTCGCCGTGAAGGAGAATGAATATACGTTCGACAAAGACCGCAGCATGGCACTGATGCGGGCACTGCTCGAGCCCGACATCAACCTGCCTGTGCACCTGCTGTCGTTCTTCGGACACTACGGCGTGCCGGTGTTCCTCTTTCTCAGTGCCTACGGACTGGTGGCTAAATATGAGCACACGCCGCATGTGCCCGTGCCGGACAGGATGACGTTCATGCGGACACACTTCCGCAAGCTGTTCGACATGATGATTGTGGGCTTCGCCATATTCATCATGGTCGACGCCATAACGCCGGGCGCGCACCGCTATGCCGTGCCCGACATCATCGGACAGCTGCTCATGCTAAACAACCTTATGCCCTCTCCCGACAAGGTGATATGGCCCGGTCCGTACTGGTTTTTCGGTCTTATGCTGCAGGTCTATGCCGTTTACATACTGCTGCTGAGGCGCGGAGGATGGCTGTCGGCGGTGGCGGTGGTTGTCGTGTGCTGGGGTTTGCAGGTGGTATGTGACCCTCAAGGGGAGACGCTCAACCGTCTGCGCTACAACTTCATAGGCAGTATGCTGCCTTTCTGCGCCGGACTTCTCTATGCCAGATACTGCGTTCAGATGCCGCGTCGGATATGGGCATTGATCACGTTTCTGTCTTATTTGGGCGTGATACTCTGCGGAATGAATTTCCACTTGTGGCTGTTTGCACCGCTGTATGTGTGTCTTGCCGCCGTGGGTACGGTTAAGCTCATGCCCGTCTATCTCTGTATAAAGCTCTCACATCTGGGCAAGCTCTCCGCCGCGCTGTTCGTGATACATCCCGTGGCGCGCAAGATATTCATCGGCATAAGCCGCCGCGGCGACGTCTATGCCGGACTTCTGCTCTACATCATTGCCTGCGTGGCTCTGGCATGGGCTACAAGGCTTATAATAAACAAAATGAAGAAAGGCTGACACACCGTCTACGGTGTGCGGCGTAAAGATATATCCTGAATATGAACACAGGCAAGAACGGCGGATTAAAGACAGCCGGAAAGGACGGAGGGGGCATCCCTCTTGCAGACATAAGCCGCTTCAGGGGCGAGCTGATGGGACTGGCTATGCTGTTCATCATACTGTTCCACGTGTGGGTGAGACGCGATGACCCGTTCTACGGACTGCACCGTTGCGGCAATGTGGGGGTGGACATGTTTCTCTTCCTCAGCGGAGTGGGACTGTGGTTCGCATGGACGCGCCATCCGGACACGAGGCTCTTCTACGCCAGAAGGTTCGCGCGCATTTTCCCCGCATGGCTCGTCATGGCATGCCTTTTCTATGTTCCCGACTTCCTCGGAAGCGGTCGCTACAGCAGCAGCCTGGGTGACCTGATAGGCGACGTGACCTTGAACCTCGGATTCTGGGAACACGACGAGCTGACGTTCTGGTACATCCCGGCAATCATGGCGCTCTATATCGCCGCGCCGCCCTACATGTGGCTCGTCTCCAGACTGCCGGTATACCGCTGGCTGCCGGTGCTGATGGTGGTGTGGTGTGTGGCGGTGCAGTGGGTGGAACCGCTTCACTCGGCTGTCGGTCACATAGAGATATTCTGGAGCAGGGTGCCGGTTTTCTTCCTCGGCATCAACGCCGGACAACTCGTAATGGAACGGCGGTGCCTTCAGAAAGGCTCCATGCCGCTGCTGCTCGTGACGTTCGGCATGACGTTCGGCACGTGTCTGTATCTCGAACAGGAGCTGCACGGCAGGTTCCCGCTGTTCGTCGAGCGTATGATATACATCCCGCTCACCTTCACCACGGTGCTGCTGCTCGTCAGGATGCTGCGCCGCACGCCCGGATGGATGAACGCCGCGCTGCGCACGGTGGGCGCGCTGAGTCTGGAATGCTATCTCATACACAGCAACTTCGTGCTTGTACACATACACCATATGCACTTGGGCTACTGGCAGACATTCCTTCTCACCACGGCGATAACCGTTCCGGCGGCATGGCTGCTGCAGCGCATGGTGTCGCCGGTGGTGCGCATGCTTACTCCGGCAAAGGGCGGACAGCACACGTGAACAATGAATACACCTATTTATATATATGAAAGATATACTGAAACTCATACGTCCGCAGCAATGGATAAAGAACCTGTTTGTCTTTATTCCCATGTTCTTCAGCAGCGAGCTGTTCAACACCGGCGTGTTCGTCAACACTCTCATAATGTTCGTGGCGTTCGGATTCACGGCTTCGTCAATCTACTGCTACAACGACATAGTGGACGCCGACGCCGACCGCAACCATCCTGAGAAATGCCACAGACCCATAGCCGCCGGAAAGGTTTCGGTGGGGACGGCATACAGGATAATGGCTGTGATGTTCGTGCTGAGCGTCGGCACCGCGCTCTTCCTGCCTGCGCCGCTGATGCCTTCGGCGATGGCTGTGCTGCTGTTCTATTATGTGATGAACCTCGCTTACTGCTCGCGGCTGAAACAGTATGCCATCATCGACGTGTGCATCATAGCCTTCGGGTTCGTGCTGCGCATCCTCGCGGGAGGCATAGTGGGCGAGATTGTGCTGAGCAAATGGATTGTTCTCATGACGTTCCTGCTCACGCTGTTCCTCTCTTTCGCAAAGAGGCGCGACGACGTGATACGCATGAACGAGACGGGAGAGGCTCCGCGAAAGAACACCACACGCTATAACCTGACCTTCATCAATCAGGCTGTCACCATCACGGCGTCCGTTACGCTTGTGTGCTACATCATGTACACCGTGTCGCCGGAGGTGGCAAGGCAGTTCGGAACGGAGAACCTGTATCTCACATCGGTGTTCGTGCTGCTGGGACTTCTGCGGTATATACAGATAACGGTGGTCGACAAGAGGAGCGGCGACCCTACAAAGGTGATAATGCACGACCGCTTCTCGCAGTTTGTCCTTATAGCGTGGGGACTCGCTTTCCTTGTGATGATTTATCTGTAGACACTGTGATGACGTGAGGGAATATTGAATGATGAATGGAAAAGAGACAGTACACGTATTCGACTTTGACGGCACTATAACGCGCGCCGACTCGCTCATCGCCTTCATAAGGCACGCGAAAGGCGGTCGCGCGCTCATCGGAGCACTGCTGCGCTATAGTCCGCTGCTTGTGATGATGAAGCTGCGGCTCGTCTCAGGAGACAGTGTGAAGGAAAGACTCTTCGCACATCTGTTCGGAGGAATGCCTGTGGAGGAGTTCGACAGGTTGTGTGCCGATTTCGCCCGGAAGCGCGACGGCATACTCAGGCATGCCGCCATGAGCTGCATAGGCAATGCTCTGGAAAAGGGAGAGAGGGTGTATGTGGTGACGGCAAGCATCGGCAGATGGGTCGAGCCGTTCTTCGACGCACGCTTCGGGACAGGAAAGGTGCGCGTCATATCAACGCAGGCGGAGGTGGACAGAGGGCTCGTCACCGGACGTTTCGCCACGCCCAACTGTTACGGAAAGGAAAAGGTGAGACGGTTGGAAGAGGTTCTTACAGGGCGCGACAGGCTCTATGTCATAGCCTATGGTGACAGCCGGGGCGACAGGGAACTCTTCGGCTATGCGGACGAACACCACTACCAGCCGTTCGGAAAATAGCCTGTGCTGACCGGGTGTCCGTGAATCCGTCGCCCGTATGGTTTTTCATTAATGAAAGGAAAAGCCATGATGTGGCGCAGGAAGAAGGCGGACATGCTGTAAGAAAGAATATAGAATAGGATAATAACAACCATGACGCGGCGGCATAATGTGCCTGACGGACTGTCATGACAATTCTGAAGCAACATCAAAAAGATGAAACTGAAAGACAACAGACTCATAAAGGCTGCCTCACGCATATTCGGACTGCGGCGCGAGGAGCGTCTTTTCGCGGCGGTAATGCTGCTTATGCTCGTTGCGATGAACTCTCTTGTCATCATAAAATACTTCGACCGGTTCACTCCTCTGACTAAATACTACTGGCAGCTGTTCATCCGCAACTTCCAGATATCGGGTTTCGACCCCATCACTTATTCCGTGGTGAGCGACTGGACTGCCGGATACAATGTCTACCGACACCCTCTTCTGGCGTTCTACATGTATGTTCCGTATCTTATCAATCAGCTCCTGATGAGGCTGACCGGCATCAACTGCGCCATATTCATCGTGGCGGCGATACAGATTTTCTTCGGTTTCTACGCCATGATATTCCTCCGCCGCATAATGCGCGACATCGTCGGACTGGACGGAAACCACGCTACGCTCATGACGGTGTTCTGCTTCTCGTTCGCCTTCGTGATGCTTTCGTCCATGGTGCCCGACCATTTCATCATCTCGATGATGCTCCTCCTGCTCACGCTTCACCTGTCGGGACAGTGGATGAAAGACGGCAGACGCATGACGGCATGGCACACAATAGTGCTCTTTATGCTCACTGCCGGAACGTCGCTCAACAACGGTCTGAAGACGTTCATGTCCGCGCTGTTTGTCAACGGACGCCGTTTCTTCCGTCCTTCATACATACTTGCCGCTGTCATATTGCCTTCGGCGCTGCTCTGGACGTGCAGCCGGCTGGAGTATGACCATATAGTATGGCCGCGTGATATGGCGCGCAACGAGGCTAAAGCAAGGCTGAAGGCGAAGAAGGAGGCGGAACAGCGGCAGAAGGAAACGAGGCTTCAGAATGAACGGAAAGCACTCGCCATGACATCGGAAAAGAACGGATCTGCCGTCGTAAAGGCTTCACCGGGCGGTGACACAGCCTCCGCTCGTGCCGCAAAAGCCGTTTCCGACACCGCAAGGCAGGCTCCGAAGAAAACCGCGAAACCTAAAAGGGTGAGACAGGGAAAGCCCATCAGCAACGGCGAGTTCATGAGATGGACCGACATATCCACATCTCGCACCATGTCGGCTGTGGAAAACCTCTTCGGCGAATCCATTCAGCTGCACAAGGACTACCTGCTTATGGACGAGTTCAGGAAGCGTCCCATGATAGTGCATTATTCTTCGCCGCTTAACTATGTCATAGAGGCTGTCATACTGTTCCTGTTTGCCGCCGGTGTGTGGTTCGGTCGCCGGTCGCGCTTCATGTGGCTTGTCATGTCTTGTTTCATGCTTGACATGGCGTTGCACATGGGTCTCGGGTTCGGCATAAACGAGGTTTACATCATGTCGGCACATTGGATATACGCCATTCCTATAGCCACTGCGTACATCCTCGCAGTCTCCGGCAGACGTGTGAGACGCGCCGCCGGTGTGACGGTGTTCCTGCTCACATGCTTCCTTCTGGGCTACAACATCACGCTCATCGCGTCTTATCTGTTGTGAGAAAACGCATTATCGGCTGACTGAAAGTATGAAACCGGCTGCCAGAAGGCATGAAACCGGCTGACGGGAATAATGAAACAACGACGTTACGAAGATGAAAACAATATTCAAGATAAGAAAAGAGGAACGGCTGTTCGCGCTCGTTTCGATGACAGTATTCATTCTGTTCAACGGTCTTTTGATATACAGCAGGTTCGACCGGTTCACCATCGGAGCCCACGGAGGGTTCTGGACGATATTCTACAACCACCTCAACATGTCGGGATATGACGTGTTCTCGTGCATAGCGGTGTCGTGCCTGCGTGTCCATTATTCCACTTTGCGGCATCCGCTATACATCGCCCTGCTCCTGCCTCTGTACTGGCTGAACAGCTGGCTCATGGAAGTGACGGGCTTCAACTTCGCCGTTTTCTTCATCGCCGCGCTCAATGTGTTCTGCGCAACATATGCCTCCGTGTTCATGTTGCGCATACTCAACGGGCTGGTTGGTGTGTCGCGGCGCGACGCCATGCTGCTTACGGCTATGCTCTACGGTTTCGCTCATGTGCTCATAGCCACCATGGTGCCCGACCATTTCGGCATTTCCATGTTCCTTCTTGTGGCTACCATATATATAGCAGGCACCAGAATGAAGGAGCGCAAGCCCATGTCGCCGTTGCTCGCAGGCACGCTTTTCTTCCTCTCGGCGGGCATGACGCTCTCCAACGGAGTGAAGACGGGACTGGCACTTCTGTTCACCAACGGCCGCAAGGCGTTCTCGTGGCGGTATGTCACGGCGTTCGTTGTCCCCCTGCTGCTCTTCGCCGGGCTGTTCTACTGGCAGCAGCGGGCTATCATCGAGCCGCAGTCGGAGAACATAAAGAAGATAGAGGACCATCTGAAAAAGAAGAATCCGAACTTCGGAGACAAGTTCAAGGCGCACGACGAGTGGGTAAGGAAGCAGAACGGAAAGGCAATGACGGAGGACATTCCGCTGCTTGAGTGGAGCGACATAACCACTCCTCGCATGCGTTCTATAACAGAGAATCTCTTCGGAGAGTCTCTCCAGCTCCACCGGAGCCATCTTCTTGAGGACGTGCAGCAGACCCGCCCGGTGTTCGTGAGCTACCGTTGGGCGGCAAGCTACGTCGTAGAGGCTCTCATTGTGCTGCTCTTCGCCGCCGGAATATGGTATGGCAGACGCTCGCGCCTGCTGCGTCTTGTCCTGTCGTGGTTCGCCTTCGACATGACGATGCATATAGTCTTCGGGTTCGGTATAAACGAAGTGTACATCATGACTGCCCACTGGGCGTTTGTCATACCCATAGCGGCGGCTTACGTCCTTAGGAACTCCGGCACGCGGACAAGCCGTTTCGCGCGTGCGCTCACGCTGCTTCTCACCATCTGGCTGTGGGGTTACAACGGCTGGCTGATAGCCGGTTATCTCGTATAAGGAATAAGACTGGACAACAAGAAAAACCATAATGCAATGACAGACACCGGAAAGCATGACGGAAGAAAGCGTCCCGTGCGTATCTTCCACATAGTGACACACTTCGATTTGGGCGGTGCCGAGAAGGTGGCGGCAAACATAGCGTCATCCCATACGGCAGGAACGGAATATCACATGGTGGAGGTGATGCGCGCCTCTACGCCTTTCACGCGTGAGTTCATCGGCGGTCTCAACCGCTCGGGCATACGCTTCCACCGCGCGCACATGCCCGACATACGCTTCCACTTTCTTTTCGAACGCATCGCAGCACTGTGCTTTCCGCTGTGGTTCCTGCCCGTATACATGCGCTGGCGACCCGATGTCGTACACGTGCACACGGAGACTCCGGACATGTGTATACGCTTTTTCCGCCTCCTCTTTCCATGGACTCGCCGCTGCCGCATAGTGCGGACGGTGCACAACACGCGCCTCTGGACGGGTCAGGAAAGGCTCGGCAGACACATGGAACGGTTCTTTCAGCGCGCCGCGAGCAACGTGGCTATATCGCCGTCGGTGCAGTCGTGCTACGCGAAAGCCTACGGACAGACTCTTCCTATTATATATAATGGTGTGCAGCCTGTTGCCCAAAAGCCGTATGCAGGGATAAAGGAAGGCTGCATCAACGTTCTCTTTGCCGGAAGAATGGAACGTCAGAAAGGAGTGGAACATCTTATAAGGCTGCTCGGGAACATGGCTGGCGACAGGCGTTATCACTTTCATGTGATGGGCGACGGCAGTCTTCTGCCCGACGTGGAGCGTGCCGTGGCGCAGTGCGGCAATGCCACTCTTACTCCGCCGATGTACGGTCTGTCTGGCGTGCTCTCATCTTTCGACTGCCTGTTCATGCCCTCCGAGTTTGAAGGTCTGAGCATAATGTCCATCGAGGCGAGCATGGCGGGTCTGCCAGTCGTGGCAAACGACTGTCCTGGTCTGGGCGACACGTTGCCTCCCTCATGGCTCCTGAAGGTGAGCGGCAATGACGATGAGGCTTTCCTCCGGCTGTTCAGAGAAGTCATACCACGCTCCGACCTCCGCTCGCTCGGTGCTGAAGCCAAGGCATATGCCATGTCGCGGTTCGGCATAAGACATATGCAGGAAGAATACGAAAGGATTTATCTCGGATGAGCCGTGCCCCTTATTTGTGGCTGTCGCGTCCCATCCATTTTGCCAGACGGCGTCGCACGGCGCGCGCAATGATGCCGAAGTTGCCGTAGCGAAGGTTGAGCAGAAACTCCTCTACCGACCTTCCAGCCTTTATCCACGGATGTCCGTAGCCGTAGGTGCGGTATGTCCGCTCCTTGTACTCCACATTCTCTATGACATAACGCGGGTGTCTCAGCGGGAAATCCACCTCAAAGCGTCTCATTGTGAACAGTCTCCGCAGCCTCCGTGGCATTGTGGCGAGGCTTCCTGCGAAATGGGTGGAGCCTTCGGTCGCGCCCCGGTTGTTTATCATGTTGCGTGTAGGCATGATGGCGAGTCCGCTGTTCATCACCATGGCAGACCAGAAGATAGTCTCATAATACTCCTTTCCAGAAGAGCGGTGGTCGTAGCATGCGCGCAGCGTGTCGGCACAATAGCGTCTCTGGCGCATCACTCCTTTGAGCTGGCTCATGGCGAACTCGTCGTCAAGAAAGGCATAGGAAGCGTCCCACGTGTCGATGACCCGCCTCCACGAAGCCCATCCCCATATGGAGAACACCGACGTGAAGAAGTAGTCGCACGGCACCCCCGGCGTCACCTCGTCGCTGTTGAAGCCTGCTATCATGGTGATGCGCTCGTCGTGCTCATAACGGTCGAGCATCTCCTTACAGAACGGGAAGAACGACTGCGATGGCACATCATCGTCCTCAAGCACTATGCATTTGTCGACGATGGAGAACGCCCATTTCTGCGATATGTACTCCGACGGGTCGCAGCCGTAGTTGCGCTGTTGGTACATCCGGCGGACGTCGCACTCCCAGTCGATGTCCTCCACCACGCGCCGGCATGCCTCGATGCCGGCAATGTCGTGCCCACCGCGCGGTCCGTCCTGATAGAGGAAGAGCCGCGATGGTCTTGCCTTCCTCACTTCATCGAACACTTCCTTGAGTCTTTCGGGGCGGTTGAAGAACAGGATGAGTACCGCCACATCCACTTTTGCCGGTTGTTTGTCCATTGTCTTTTGCCTTTCCTTATGATTGTCAGGGTGTAATAACCGCGTCGCGGCTGTCAGATAATCTGTTCCATGCACACCTTCTGCGGTGTCAGTCCGCAACGCTCGTAAAACCTCATTGCCTCCGGGTTGCAGCTCCACACGTTGAGTGTGAGGTTGTGGCAGCCTTTCTCGCGCGCGAAGTCGAGCACATGCCGGTAAAGCTCCGTGCCGATGTGCTGTCCGCGACAGTCCTTGTCTACGCACAGGTCGTCTATATACAGGGTGGTGACAGGTTCGAGAATATGGCTGTCTCCGGGTTTTTGCAGCACGCAGAAAGCATATCCCACAGCTGTGTCGCTTCTGTCAGCCGCCACAAAGACCGGACGTCTGTCGTCATGTAATATGTCCTTGAGTTCCCCGTCGTCATATTTCCGTCCAATCCGGAACAGGTCCGGACGCCCCTCATGATGCACGGCGTTCACCTGATCGAGCAGTTTCTTTATCTGTGGTATGTCTTTTTCAGACGCTCTGCGTATGTTCATTATTCCATCGTTTTATAATAACATTGAGCCTGTTTTTATTTTTCCGAGTGCCAGCCTGACTTATGCAAAGATACGATAAAAAACCGACAAACATCCCGGCATGTGCCTTCATTATTATCATATGGGCAAAGCATATGCCAAAAAAAGCTTTCCCATGACGACAGATATGATAAATTTGTGCTAATTTTGCCACCTGTAAGACAAATCCAAAACGTTATGAGTGTCATCAGGTTCATAAAAGACTGGACTCTCGCCATAGCCATTGCCATGGGAGCCATATTCTATCTCACGTTCGCCTTCACCCCCTCGCTGAGCGCAGCCTCCGCCTTCTTCGCGCCCGTTCTCGACGCCATGCTGCCCGTGTTCATGTTTCTCGTGCTTTTCGTAACCTTCTGCAAGGTAGACTTCAGAAAGCTCCGCATAGTGCCGTGGCATCTTTGGGTGAGCGCGTTCCAGTTGCTCACGGTAGTGCTTATCACGGCTCTTGTGGTGGGGTTCGGCATGACCGGCGACAGTCTTGTGCTCATGGAGGCTATGCTTATATGCGTCATCGGACCGTGCGCGTCAGCCGCCGCCGTGGTGGTAAGGAAGATAGGAGGCGACATAGAGCAGATGACGGCATACACGTTTCTGTCAAACTTCATCACTGCCCTGCTCATACCGCTGTGCCTTCCGCTCATAGAGAAGGGCGCGCACATGTCGTTCTTCGAGGCGTTCTTCATCATATTATATAAGGTGTGTACGGTGCTTGTGGCTCCGATGCTGTTCGCCTATGTCGTGAAACACCATATGCGGCGCCTCCACCGCGCCATACTCTCAGTGAAGGATCTGGCTTACTACCTGTGGTGCGGTTCCCTTATGATTGTCAGCGGCACCACTGTGAAGAACATAGTGCATGCCGACACCACCTGGACATTCCTCATAGCGATAGCCGTAGTGGTATTTATCCTGTGCCTGATGCAGTTTGCCGTGGGCAGGTTCATAGGTCATTACTTCGACAGCACCGTCAATGCCGGACAGGCACTCGGACAGAAGAACACCGCCTTCGCCATATGGATATCCTACACCTACCTCAATCCGCTGTCGTCGGTTGGACCTGGCTGCTACATACTATGGCAGAACATAATAAACAGCGTTGAGATATGGAACCATGAGCGGAAGGCTTCGCGCGGTCAGGCGTGATGAATACAGCAACGCCGCAGACACACTGTGCCTGCGGCGTTGACGCTGCATGAGGATGTGTGATGGGCGCGCCGTGCGCCCGCATCCGCGTTTCCTTATTTCCCTCCGGCGAAATATTCTGCCTGACGGCGTATGAGTTCGGCGTCGTCGAAGTAGTCTATGCGCATGGCATGACGCACCTCGCTCATTGTCTGTGCCGCTGTCTCGCGCGCCTTCTCCGTGCCCCGGCGCAGGATGTTGTATATCTCCGGAATGTCCTTCTCATACTCGTGGCGACGCTGGCGCATCGGTTCGAGCATGTTGTTTATGATGGTGTTGAGAAACTTCTTGCACTTCATGTCGCCCAGTCCGCCCCTGCGGTAGTGGTCGCGGAGCTCGTCCAGATTCTTGTACTCGGGCCAGTACTGCGCGAAGTCGTCGTCTGTCGAGAAGGTATCAAGATATGTGAACACCGCGTTTCCCTCCACCTTGCCCGGGTCTTCCACCCGAAGATGGTCCGGATCGGTGTACATCGAGCGCACCTTCTGCCACACCACGTCAGCCGGGTCGCTCAGATAGATGCAGTTGCCCAGACTCTTGCTCATCTTCTCCTTGCCGTCTGTGCCTGGCAGGCGGCGCGCCGTGGCGTTCTCTGGCAGCATTATCTCCGGCTCTACGAGCACCTCGGCATATGTCTGGTTGAAGCGTCTCACCAGCTCGCGTGTCACCTCCAGCATCGGCTCCTGGTCTTCTCCCGCCGGCACTGTGGTAGCCTTGAACAGTGTGATGTCGGCAGCCTGGCTCACCGGATAGCAGAAGAATCCGAGCGGAATGTTAGCCTCGAAGTTGCGCATCTTTATCTCTGTCTTCACCGTAGGATTGCGCTGCACACGCGACACGGTGATGAGGTTCATCAGATATGTGGTAAGTTCGGCAAGCTCGGGTATCTGGCTCTGTATGAAGAGCGTGCATTTCTCCGGATCGAGTCCGGCAGCCAGATAGTCGAGAGCCACCTCGATGATGTTCCGGCGTATCTTCTCAGGATTCTCCGCATTGTCGGTGAGTGCCTGCACATCAGCCATGAAGACGAACATGCGGTCGTAGTTGCCTTCGTTCTGAAGCAGCACCCTGCGGCGCAGCGAACCTATGTAGTGGCCCAGATGAAGTTTTCCGGTAGGGCGGTCACCGGTAAGAATTACTTTTCCCATTGTGTTTTTATATTGTTATGTTAACGGTTTCTCGGCGGCGTGGGCATCCCGCGCGCTTCGTTGCCAAGTGTGCCCACAAAGGTACTAACATTTTCTGACATACGCCAAACAATGCGCCTGTGGAAGTGGAGAATGTCCGTTTAATGCCGTTTTTGTCATGATTAATCAGATGTTCCCAATCAATTGCCGTCATATTGTGTGCCGTTCAGAAACTGCATTTCAAAGTCCGAAGAGTGGGTTTGGCGGAATGTACGACCGAAGAGTCACTGGAATGAATCCCTGAAGAGCACATAGGATGATGAGAAAGACGGATATAACATATGAGTAATTATATTTATAGGTTAATTTAGGACAGCTGCTTATATACCGTTACGGCAATCTGTATGGTGCTGTACGGGAGTGTCTCCGTCCGCGCAAGGCGGTTGTAATTGTCTGTGATTTGTGTTCTAATTACACCCGAAAGGGTATAATATAAAATGATTTCAATAAAATTATACCCTAAAAGGTATAATATACGTGTTTAATTGCTATATTTGTACCCAAACGGGTATAATATGGAAGACAGGGAAATAGCCGCATTTGTGAAAGAGATGAGAAAGAAGTTCAACCTCACGCAGGTGGACCTTGCCGACAAGTCGGGCGTGGGACTCCGTTTTGTGCGTGAGCTCGAACAGGGCAAACAGACCTTGCGCATGGACAAGATAAACCAGGTGCTCAGCCTCTTCGGCAGGCAGGTGGGGGCGGTTGAGGCTGGCGGCGGAAGCCGGAAGCGTGAGGAGTGAGGACATTGACACGTACATCATTATGCGAAAGAGAATATGAAGACAGCGCGCGTTTATCTTTACGACCGTCTCGCCGGACGTCTTGTCGAGGACGAGAACGGATTCACGTTCAGCTACGACAGCTCTTATCTTGCCTCAGACGGTGCCGAGGCAGTGAGCCTCACGCTCCCTCTGAGGAAGGAGGCTTATCATGCCACCGTGCTGTTTCCTTTCTTCGACGGGCTCATACCCGAAGGCTGGCTGCTCGGCATAGCGGAGAGGAGCTGGAAGATAAACCGGCTCGACCGCATGGCGTTGCTCATGGCGTGCTGCAAGGACTGCATAGGGGCGGTGAGCGTGGTGCCCGAACAGGACGACGACTGACCGTGGTCGCGCCTCCGCAAGCCGCATCGGGCAGGACGGACAATGACTTCATAAACTGTTATCGGGATGGAAAACGAATCGGAAAGAATATGCCTTCACTGCTACAAGCCGCTGAAAGAAGGACAGAAAGACTATCATCCGGCGTGTGCGCGGAAGTTCTTCGGTGTGCGCGAGGCACCGGCTCTGCCTTACGTTCGCGCGCAGTTGGGCGACCTCGCGCGGCAGGTGGTGCGCAGCCAGAGCACGCTTACGGGTGTGCAGGCAAAGCTGTCGCTCGACATTGACAAGGGAGGGCGCAACGTGCCCGACCGCTTCACCATCGTCGGTCTGTGGGGACTGTTCATCCTCAAGCCGCAGACCGACGCCTACAGGGCTTTGCCCGAGCTTGAGGATGTCACCATGCACCTTGCCGAGGCTGTGAGGATAAGCGTGGTGCCTCACAGTCTTATACGCTTCAGCGACGGCGAGCTGTGCTACATCACGAGGCGCGTGGACCGCACGGAGACGGGCGCGAAGGTGCCGATGGAGGACATGTGCCAGCTCACGGAGAGGCTCACCGAATATAAATACAAGGGTTCGTACGAGCAGATAGCAAAGGCTATAAAGAAGTATTCGGCGGCTCCGAAGCTCGACCTCGTCAACTTCTGGGAAGTGGTGGTGTTCTCGTGGATAACCGGCAACGCCGACATGCATCTGAAGAACTTCTCGCTCTACAACAACGGGACGACCGGCTACACGCTCACTCCTGCCTACGACATGGTGGCGACCGCGCTCATCATGCCCGGCGACCCTGAAGAACTGGCTCTCACGCTCAACGGAAAGAAGCGCAGGCTCAGGCGAGATGATTTCATAAAGTCTATCACATCGTCGGGCATCGACGCCAAGGTGATAGACAATATGGCTAAACGCTTCAGCCGCGCCATACCGAAATGGTTCGGGATAATAGACTCTTCGTTCCTGCCGCATGACATGAAAAGACAATACAAGAACCTCATCCTGCGGCGCATAGTGATGCTGAAGTAGGAGCGGATGTGCCTCGCGCGCGCTGCCGTTCCTTATATATGACAGTGCCGCACATTATATATAATAGTATCGTATATGATATGTCATGACGCCATGTGAGGTGTTGTATATATGATATACGATTGTTTAAAAAATCATAAATGCACTATCCGAAATGTTAAACGGCATCCTCCAAAAACGCGGAAAAACCGGGTTGCGACGCCCTTGGACTTAATTTTGCACCGGAAATCGCGTTTTTCTGTGAAATGCGTAACTCTTTGTCATACAACCGCTTGTGCTGTTTGATATTAAGGGACGGCATTTCCCGTTTTGCGGAAAAGCCCGTTCCGTGTCCTTAAAGAGCCTTTTTCATTACACCAAAAAGCCTTTTTCATGACCTCAAAAAGCCCGTATCGCACCACCGGAAAGCCTTTTCCGCACACCGGTATGGCATGTTCTGCAATGCAGAAGAGCCTTTCCGGCTGTGAGATTCATATAAAATCGCCCTCCGGAGGGTGCCGGACGGGCTTTCCGGTCACTGCCGGCTGTCTGTCGGAATGCCGGAATGCGGAAAACGATATGTTAAATCCGAATCTCCAAACGTGAACATCTGTTAATGTCGGTTTGCGTTATCCTGTGCGTCTCCGAATCCGTTCCGGCATCCTCCTCACCTTGTCCCGTATGTGCGTAATGCGGTCTGTGCGTGTTGATAATGGTATTAATAATATCTAAAACAGTTAAATTTCATTAATATTACTTTCCCCGCGCCGTTCCCGTTTGCTCCCGCTGAATAAATTAAGTAATTTTGCAGTCCGATTATTTCGGGGATACACTTAGAGTCCCCAGCGTGAGAGTGTTAATAGTGGAGGTCTTTGGCCGGACCTCACGGTTAGTGAATCGCTCGCGCAAAGTTATAATGTTTTTTAGTAGTAATATTTAAATTAAACAATGAACACTTTAAGTTACAAGACTGTTTCCGCCAATAAGGAAACTGCGAAGAAGGAGTGGGTTGTTGTTGATGCAACTGATCAGGTGGTAGGCCGCCTCTGCTCTAAAGTAGCAAAACTTATCCGCGGAAAGTACAAACCGAACTTCACACCTCATGTTGACTGTGGAGACAATGTAATCATCATCAATGCTTCTAAGGTGGTTTTCACCGGAAAGAAGGAGACCGACAAGGTTTATACCCGTTATACTGGTTATCCTGGCGGACAGCGTTTCAACACACCGGCAGACTTGCGCAACCGTCCCAACGGTGTGGACAGAATCATTCGTCACGCTGTTAAGGGCATGCTGCCCAAAGGTCCGCTCGGACGCAAGCTGTTGAATAACCTTTATGTATTTGAGGGCGAGGAGCACGACAAGGCCGCTCAGAAGCCTAAGACAATCGATATAAACCAGTATAAATAAACAGTAAGATGGAAATGATAAATGCAATTGGTCGCCGCAAGACTTCTGTAGCCCGTGTTTATCTCACAGAGGGTACAGGCAAGATCATTATAAATAAGGTAGAACTGGAGAAATATTTCCCCTCAGCCATACTGCAGTATGTTGTGAAGCAGCCGCTGCAACTGCTGAACGTGGAAGGCAAATACGACATTAAGGCAAATCTTGACGGTGGCGGTTACACCGGACAGAGCCAGGCTCTGCGCCTCGCAATAGCACGCGCGCTGGTGAAAATCAATGCCGACGACAAGAAGACTCTCAAGGACAAAGGCTTCCTCACACGCGATTCACGCGCCGTTGAGCGTAAAAAGCCGGGACGCCCGAAGGCACGCCGCCGCTTCCAGTTCAGTAAGCGTTAATGTCGTCCTGTGCCGGATGTGCCGTCTGCTGCCGCCATGGCAGTGCGTCGCGGCGTGATGTCCGGTGCGTGGGATGCATGAGTTTAGTATCCAAGCCTGTGAGACTTCGGGTAGTGTATTACGGATTACCCACAGGCTGGTTAGAGAAAACTAAAAGGAAAGTAAACAATTTAAACAAACAAAAACAACAATGTCAAGAACTAACTTTGACCAGTTATTGGAAGCAGGATGCCACTTCGGTCACCTGCGTCGCAAATGGAATCCCGCTATGGCTCCCTATATCTTCATGGAGCGCAACGGCATTCATATCATCGATCTGCACAAGACAGTAGCCAAGATTGACGAGGCTGCGGACGCTCTCAAGCAGATTGCCAAGTCAGGAAAGAAAATCCTGTTTGTCGCTACTAAAAAACAAGCAAAGGAAATCGTTGCCGAGAAGGCAACGAGCGTAAATATGCCTTACGTCATCGAACGCTGGCCGGGCGGCATGCTCACCAACTTCCCCACAATACGCAAGGCTGTTAAGAAGATGGCCAACATAGACAAACTGATGAACGACGGTACTTATTCCAAGCTGTCGAAGCGCGAGCTGCTGCAGATAACACGCCAGCGCGCCAAGCTGGAGAAGAACCTCGGCTCTATATCAGACCTGACACGCCTGCCCAGCGCACTCTTCGTTGTGGACGTGATGAAGGAGAATATCGCCGTGAGAGAGGCAAACCGTCTGGGTATTCCTGTCTTCGCGATGGTAGATACAAACTCTGATCCGAAGAACATCGACTTCGTCATACCTGCCAACGACGACGCCAAGGACTCCATCGACGTGGTTCTTACAGCATGCTGCAACGCCATTGCCGAAGGTCTGGAGGAGCGCAGGGCTGAGAAGGCAGACGAGAAGGCTGCCGCAGAACAGGCTGAGGCTGCCGCCGACGCAAAACCGAAGCGCGCACGCAAGGACGCTCCCGCAGAAGAGGCTGCCGCTCAGGCAACAGAGGCTCCCGCTGCTGAGGAACCGGCTGCAGAGTAACAGTATAAGAAACCATTCATTCATTCATAATCAAAAGACTATAATAAAATATGGCTGTTTCAATTGACGATATAAAGAAACTTCGCGCAATGACCGGTGCCGGTCTGGCTGACGTGAAGAAGGCTCTCACAGAGGCTGAAGGCGATTTCGACAAGGCAAAAGACCTGCTCCGCGAGCGTGGACTCGCCATCGCCGCAAAGCGTTCAGACCGTGAGACATCCAACGGATGTGTGCTCGTGAAGAAGGTGGACGGCTTCGCAGCTATCGTGGCATTGAAGTGCGAGACCGACTTCGTGGCTAACGGAGCTGACTTCATCAAGCTGACAAGCGACATACTCGACGCTGCCATCGCTGCCAAGGCGCACACTCTCGACGAGGTGAAGGCTCTTACTCTTGCCGACGGATCGGCTGTTCAGGATGCCATCACACAGCGTTCGGGCATCACGGGCGAGAAGATGGAGCTCGACGGATACAATGTTCTTGAGGGCGATAACATCGAGGTGTACGACCACATGGGTAAGCACACTCTCGCCACAATGGTTCAGCTCAACAAGGAAAATGCGGAGCTGGGACACAAGATGGCAATGCAGGTGGCTGCCATGAAGCCTATTGCGCTCGATGAGGAGTCTGTTCCTCAGGAAGTGAAGGACAATGAGTTCCAGGTGGCTGTGCAGAAGACAAAGGAGGAACAGATAGAGAAGGCTGTCGAGGTTGCACTCAAGAAAGCCGGTCTGAATCCTAACCTGGTTGACAGCGAGGACCACATCGAGTCGAACATCAAGAAAGGCTGGCTCACAAGAGAGGAAGCCGACAAGGCTCTTGTCATCAAGAAGGAGGCAGCGGAGCAGAAGGCTGCCAACATGCCGGAGCAGATGATACAGAACATCGCCAAAGGTCGTCTTGCCAAATTCCTTAAGGAATGCTGTCTCGTAAACCAGGAGTTCCAGTTCGGCGACGGCGACAAGACAAGCGTGGCAGACTATCTCAAGAAGCAGGACAAGGACCTGAAGATTGTCGCTTACAAGCGTTTCACCCTTGTTGCTGAATAAGATTACGGCTGATAATTCGCTCAAATGATAGATGACGGAGTTATGGGGAGCATATGCTCTTTATGACTCCGTCTTTTGTTAATTATCCAAAATGAAGATATTTGCTGTAGGAATGAACTATGTCCGGCACAATAAAGAGCTGGACGGAACGTTATATAAACCGGAGGAACCTGTGATTTTCACAAAGGCGGACTCCGCTTTGCTGAAGGACAGGAAGCCGTTCTTCGTGCCCGACTTCATGGGGCGGATAGACTATGAGGCAGAGCTTGTGGTGCGGATATGCCGTCTGGGCAAGTCCATTCCGCAGCGTTTCGCCCACCGCTACTACGATGCCGTGACCCTGGGAGTGGACTTCACCGCCCGAGACATGCAGCGCAGACTGCGCGAGAAAGGCATGCCGTGGGAACTGTCAAAGGGTTTTGACGGCTCGGCGGCGATAGGCGAGTGGGTGGACATAGGCAGGTTCCGCGACATACAGGCAATAAATCTGCGGCTCGACATAAACGGTTCCACCGTTCAGCAAGCCTGTACGGGCGATATGATATTCGCTGTCGACGAACTCATATCTTATATAAGTAAGTATTTCACACTGAAGACCGGCGACCTCATATACACCGGAACGCCAGCCGGAACGGGTCCTGTCGCCATAGGAGACAGACTGGAGGGCTGGCTCGACGACCGCAAGGTGCTCGGGTTCTCGTGCCGTTAGACCGTGACGAAGCCGGTTTGCGGACAGCCGGAAAAAGCTAAAGCGTATGATAAGCGTGAACAGACCGTTTTACAGTATATTCTTTCTGATGCTCCTGCTCATGCATGCTTCGGATGCCGGAGCGCAGAAATTCTTCAACCTGACGGCAGGTCAGGTGAGGACAGACTCCGTGCTTCCGCATTTTGCAAGCACTTTCCCGTTGCCTGAGAATTATTCCGATTCCGTTTACACAGTGTCTTTGGCATATCCAGAATTCGTCGATATGCCACGCCGGGACATTGAGGCTTACAGAAAGATTGTGCCCGGACTGCCGCCCGCTATGCCTGAGATAAGCAGCCGCATAGTGTTCGACCGTAAGCGGCCTTCGCTCCAGACGGAATTCTGTCCGGTGGTTTACCGCGACGGACGCTACCGTCTTCTGGTCAGCTTCATGCTGAAGAAGGAAGCCCGTCCGGTGTCTTCCGCACGACGAGCAGCCGCACGCACCGCTTCCGACCCGTCCTCGCGCTATGCCGCCCATTCGGTTCTCGCCTCCGGACGGTGGGCAAAGATACGTGTGCCTTCCACCGGGGTGTACCAGCTCAGTGAGTCGCTCATCCGTCAGGCTGGCTTTTCTGATATAAATAAAGTGAAGGTATACGGCTACGGCGGCAACCTTAGGGACGAACGGCTCTCGGGTGACGACCTTGCCGAAAACGACGACCTGCGCGAGGTTCCGTTGTGTGAGGTGGGAGGCAGACTGCTGTTCCACGCTCTCGGTCCGGTGTCGTGGAAGGCGAACAACAGCACCCGCCGCACGCGCAACCCTTATTCCGACTACGGATATTATTTCATAACACAGAACGACGAAGGCTCTCCCGCCCGCATATCACAGGAAGACTTCATCGCGTCGTTCTATCCCTCATCATACGATTATCATTCTCTTTACGAGACGGACGGCTACGCCTGGTATCAGGGCGGGCGCAATCTGTTCGACACCCGTCAGATAACAGCGTCGTCGCCGCACACGGTGGAGATGGCAGGCAACCCCGAGACCGCTGGCGGCTCGCTCACTGTCAATGTCACGGCGGGAAGCGCGTGCCGTGTGCAGGTGGAGTTCAACGACTCCGTAGTGGGCACGCTCAATGTCACTCTCGGCGCATATGACGAAGGCAACGAGAAGTCGGGAACATACAGGATAAGCAACTCGAAGGCTCAGAACACTGTAAGAATAAGTGTCGTTTCGGGCGGACCGGCGCGCCTCGACTTCGTGTCGATGGCATGGGACAAGCCTTTTGCCGCGCCCGACCTTGCCTCGTCGTTCCCAGTACCGCAGTATGTGTATAACATAACCAACCAGGATCTGCACGCGGACGGTGCAGCCGACATGGTGATAATCATCCCTACGTCGCAGAAACTGAGGAAGCAGGCTGAACGGCTGAAGCAATTCCACGAGACACACGACGCACTGAGAGTGCGCATTGTGCCTGCCGACGAGCTCTACAACGAGTTCTCGAGCGGCACGCCCGACGCCAGCGCCTACCGCAACTACCTCAAGATGCTCTACGACAGGGCGTCATCCGAGGACGACATGCCTAAGTATCTGGTGCTCTTCGGAGACTGTGTGTGGGACAACCGGATGCTCACACAGGAGTGCCGCAACCTCAATCCTGACGACTACCTGCTGTGCTTTGAGAGCGAGAACTCGTTCAATGAGGTGAGCTGCTACATCGACGACGGCTACTTCTGCATGCTCGACGACGGTGAGGGAGAGAACCCTCTGCTCCGCGACAAGCTCGATGTGGCGGTGGGAAGATTCCCCGTAACGACAGAGAGCGATGCCGCCGTGATGGTGGACAAGGTGATAAGCTACACCGGGAACGAGAACGCCGGAGCGTGGCAGAACACCCTTATGTTCATGGGAGATGACGGAAACTACAACATACACATGACCGACGTGAACGACGCCGCCGACATGGTGGCGCGGCTCAATCCGGGCTTCAACATAAAGAAAGTGCTCTGGGACGCATACAAGCGTGAGACTTCCTCCACCGGAAACTCCTATCCCGACGCAAGCAGGGCGATAAAACAGCAGCAGCAGGCGGGCGCTCTCATCATGGACTATGCAGGACACGGACGAGCCGACCAGATATCCCACGAGTCGGTGCTGAGGCTTTCCGACTTCGCCGGTTTCACCAACACCAACCTCCCGTTGTGGATTACGGCGTCGTGCGACATCATGCCTTTCGACGGAACAAAGCAGACAATAGGAGAGACTGCGGTGCTCAATCCGAAGGGAGGAGCCGTCGCTTTCTACGGCACAACGCGCACTGTGTATGCTTCCCACAACAAGACGATGAACATGAACTTCCTCCGCAACGTGCTCACCCTGACCGACGGGAAACCCACCACGCTCGGTGAGGCGCAGCGGCTGTCGAAGAACAGTGTGATGACAAACGGCGACATGGAGGTGGTGAACAACCTTCAGTACTCGCTGCTGGGCGACCCTGCCATGACACTTTGCCTGCCCAAGCTCACCGTTGTGGTAGACTCTATAAACGGAACCGACGTCACCGACGGCAAGACAGTTTCGGTGGGAGCGGGCAACATAATGAGAGTGAGCGGATATGTGAAGGACGCTCCGACGTTCGGCGGTGTGCTCTCGGCGACCGTGCGCGACAGCCGCGAGCTGGTGACATGCCGGTGGAACAACCGCAACGAGGATGAGGCTTCTGCCCAGCCGTTCACCTATTACGACCGCACGAAGGTGCTCTTCAGCGGCAACGACAGCATATCCGGCGGACGGTTCGAGTTCTCCTTCGCCGTGCCCAAGGACATCAACTACACCGACGGCACCGGACTCATCAACCTCTATGCCGTGAGCAACGACCGCACACTTATCGGCAACGGCAGCTGCGAGGCGTTCACCGTGGGAGGAGGAGACATCGCCGAGAACGACTCCGTGGGTCCGTCGATATTCTGCTACCTCAACTCGCCGTCGTTCGTCAACGGTGGCAAGGTGAACAGCACGCCATACTTCGTCGCCGAGATAATGGACAAGGACGGCATAAACACCTCCGGCAACGGCATAGGACACGACCTGCAGCTCGTCATCGACGGCGAGATGGCGCGCACATACAATCTCAACGACAACTTCAGCTACGACTTCGGAACATACACCCGAGGCTCGACATACTACAACATACCCGAGCTCGAGGAAGGCGAACACACGCTCGAGTTCCGTGCATGGGACGTGTTCAACAACATGTCGTCCACCAGTCTGCGCTTCAACGTGGTGAAAGGGCTCTCCCCACAGCTGCTCAGCGTGAGCTGTACGGACAACCCCGCCACCACCTCCACAACATTCATAATAAGCCACGACCGCGCGGGAAGCAACCTGGACGTGGCAATCGACGTGATGGACATGAGCGGACGCCTGCTCTGGACACACGAGGAGAGCGGAGTGAGCACGGGAAGCGCCTACACCGTGGACTGGGACCTGACCGTCGACGGAGGCAGCCGGCTCGGCACGGGAGTATATCTCTACCGTGTGAGAATGTCGTCGGACGGCAGCCCGCAGACCTCCAAGGCAAAGAAACTTGTCATTATCGGCAATAAATAGGACGCATCGTCGTTTTTAATTCAGTGCCATATTATATTTTAATTTAACGACAAACATCATACGAATGAACGCAAAGATAAGAATACTGGCTGTGTGCCTGTCTTTCGGTCTTGTGCTGGCGGCTCCGGCTCAGGACAAGAAGAACATGTTCAACCCTGTCAACACGTCGGTCACATCGCAGACCATCGCCCCTGACGCGCGTGCCGCCGGTATGGGTGACGCGGGTGTGGCGACCGACCCCGACGTGGTTTCGCAATACTGGAACCCGGCAAAATATCCCTTCACAATATCCAGGGCAGGTGTCGCCCTCAACTATACGCCATGGCTGCGGCAGCTTGTAAGCGACATGGACCTTGCCTATCTTGCAGGCTACTACCGCATAGGCGACTACTCGGCAGTGTCGGCTTCGCTGCGCTACTTCTCGCTCGGAGAGGTGTATACAGGCGGCGGCATGAGTGAGGACGCGGGCATGACCATCAACCCGTATGAGATGTCGCTCGACGTGGCTTACTCCATAATGCTCAGCGAGAAGTTCTCCATTGCGGCGGCGGTGAGATGGATTTACTCCGACCTTACCTACGACTACACTGAGGACACATCGCCCGGAAGCGCTTTCGCAGCCGACATCGCGGCATACTATCAGGACTATTTCACGATAGGCTCCCGCGAGTGTCAGATCGGTCTCGGACTGAACATATCGAACATCGGTAGCAAGATAACGTTCGGGGGAGACGACAACAGCGAGTTCATCCCTACCAACATGCGCCTCGGAGCCGCGCTCATGGTGCCGGTGGACGAATACAACCGCTTCACCATCACGGCTGACGCCAACAAGCTTCTCGTGCCTACCTATCCCAAGCAGAACGACGGTGAGTCGACGGAAGACTATCAGGAGCGTGTCCAGCGCGACTATTACGACGTGAGCAGCATAGGCGGTATATTCAAGAGTTTCGGCGATGCGCCGGGCGGTTTTAAGGAAGAGCTGCAGGAGATATACTGGAGTGTGGGTGGCGAATACGTGTATCACGACCAGTTCGCCCTGCGTGCAGGCTATCACCATGAGGCTGAGAACAAGGGCAACCGTAAGTATTTCACGGTCGGCGCGGGCTTCAAGATGAGCGTGTTCTCGCTCGACGCCGCCTATCTTATAGCCACGGCGAAGAGCAATCCGCTCGACCAGACACTGCGGTTCACGCTCAGCTTCGACATGGACGGAATAAAAGACCTGTTCAGAAGATGACGCGCGGGACGGCGGAAACATACATTTTATATTAACGGAACAAGTATAAGGACATGAAAATACGTGTGGGATTCGGCTTCGATGTGCACAGGCTGGTAGCCGGACGTGACCTCTGGCTCGGAGGAATAAAGATAGACCACGGACTCGGACTGCTCGGACACAGCGACGCCGACGTGCTCATTCATGCCGTGTGCGACGCTTTGCTCGGTGCGGCAAACATGCGCGACATAGGCTATCACTTCCCCGACACGGCGGAAGAGACGCTCAACGTGGACAGCAAGATACTGCTGAAGAAGACCGTGGGGCTGATAGCTGAGAAAGGATACACGGTGGGCAACATCGACGCAACGGTGTGCGCGGAGCGTCCTAAGCTCAATCCTCACATTCCGGACATGTGCCGGTGTATGGCTGAGGTGATAGGCACGGACGTCGACAACGTGTCGGTGAAGGCTACAACAACCGAGCGGCTGGGCTTCACTGGGCGTGAGGAAGGCATCAGCGCCTATGCCACGGTGCTCATATACGGCTGACACCGGGTGTCAGCCGTCATCGTTCAGGCAGTAAATTTTTTTGACATCGCAAAAGCGCGGAATAGAGTACGGCGTGCCGCAAAATGGTCTGTCCGGAGCGTGTCGCGGTGTGTCATAAGCGCGTCTTGGCACAGTCTCTATTCCGTTTCTTCCGTATTTTTCAACCGTAAAACACCTTTTTCACTCTTTTTCTGTCTCCTCTGTGCCGTGAGAAAGCCTTTCCCGTCATGCGGAAAAGCCCGTATCGCACGCCCATAAAGGCTCTTCCGCATGCCCGAAGAGCCTCTTCCGCAGCATGGTTGTCGCCATACGAAAACCTGTTTTCGCCTAATCTGCTGTGCTCCAGTGTTTTAATGATTGTCTCGAAAAAACGCGTTTTTCACGCCGGAAAGTTATTCTCCGGCAAATAACTCATTCCTGCGGAGTTTACGGTGGATGGTTTTTCGTTGCCGTTCGTCATTTTGTTGTATTATCCAGAAGCGGTCATCATACCGCCAATGCCTGTTTTTCAGATAAAAAACTGCGTTTTTTCGCTCTTCAGCACAACTGTCGTTGTATTGCTTCGCGTTTGTTCCTGATTCAGCCCGCCGTATTTCCTATAAGACAGGAAACCCGTGAGTATGACGGTGGAACGGAGTGTGGGTGGTATATAATGTAAATGTCTTTATCGCACCGGTGGAATGTCCGGCTTGCGTACGTGATTCTACGAGGTTCACGTTGTGCCGTTGAAGCGGTCGGTTTTGTAACCGTCTAAAATAGAAAAATGCCACTACTTTCAACAAGCAGTGACATATTCCTATGTTTAACTAAAAAAACTTTCGAAACAAATGCGAACCTCACGGCCCAGCATTGTTACCTGTTAAACAATCGTTTTAATTTACCTTAAACCTAATAACTAAAAACCTAAATCTATTACTACTAACCTAAACAATCTATTAACCTTTTGACGTTGCAAAGATACAAAGGCTTTTTGATACCTGCAAACAATAAAACATATAATATGATATTTTTAATTCTTTTTTGACATATGTCAATAATCTGTGTACGCGCACAACGTTCATAATGTGCGGAAATGTCGTCCGCGGGTTTGGATAATGGCATGATTTGTCATCCATAGGTAGCATTATGACATTCTGAATGGGTGCCTGGAGGGTGTTTATGCGATATTTCCGCATATTTGGGAATATTTTATCGCATATCTTATATATTCTTCTGATTTTAAGGATGTTAACGTTTTATGAGATGCCATTGTCGCCATGGTTTTGTCAGGGTAGCAATGCATGGTGTCTGACACTGTGGGGCGGAGGAGCGGCGGGCGGTTTACTGATGTGTGTTTATCGGATAATGGGGGTGCGCGGCAGCCGTTTTTTTTATTTTCACGGGATTGTATTATTATATAATAAGGTATGGGTTGAATAAAACATTTTTGTATCTTTGCATAAGATAGGCTGCACTCGGGAATCTGAAAGCAAGCTTTCATTCCACTCGTTTGCACTATCTTTGCATAAGATAGGCTACACTCGGGAATCTGAAAGCAAGCTTTCATTCCGCTCGTTTGCACTATCTTTGCATAAGATAGGCTACGGTTCGGCAGTACCAAGTCTGGTAAAACGTTGTTTTCCCCGCCTTGTTTCTGCACTCACCTTGCGCTATCTTTGCATAAGATAGGCTGCACTCGGGAAAGCAATATGGTGTTTTCAGAAATCCCGTTTGAAGTCTTAAGTATGGAGAAAAAGTCGGACAGGCAAAATGAATGTACTGATTGTAAATACAAGCGAGCGTACCGGAGGAGCGGCGGTTGCCGCAGGAAGACTGCTGGAGGCGCTCATCAACAGCGGCGAGAAGGCAAAGATGCTTGTGCGTGACAAGCAGACCGACAGCATCACCGTGGCGGAAGTGCCCGGCAGGATGCGCGCCCGCTGGAACTTTCTGTGGGAAAGATGGTGCATATACAATCATCTGCGGTTCTCAAAAAATCATCTTTTCGAGATAGACATCGCAAACTGCGGAACGGACATAACGTCGCTTCCGGAGTTCAAGTGGGCTGACGTGGTGCATCTCAACTGGATAAACCAGGGCATGCTGTCGTTGAGAAACATCAGAAAGATAGTGAGGAGCGGCAAGCCGGTGGTGTGGACCATGCACGACATGTGGCAAGCCACGGGCATCTGCCATTACTCAGAGGGATGCATGTCTTACAAGACCGGATGCGCCGGATGTCCGCTTCTGCCTGACGGCGGGTCCAGGTATGACCTCTCAAATAAGATATGGCGCAAGAAAAAAGCTCTTTATTCAGCCGGAAACATATGCTTTGTGGCTTGCAGCCGATGGCTCGAGAGTCAGGCGCGGCAGAGTGCGCTGCTCAAGGGACAGCGCATAGTGAGCATCCCGAACGCCATCGACGGACGTGTGTTCTTCCGCCGGAGCGACAAGGCGGAATGCCGTAGGGAGACGGGATTGCCGGAGGACAAGAAGGTGATTCTCTTCGTGTCGCACCGCGTGACCGACCGCCGCAAGGGTATGGAGTATTTCATCGAGGCTGTGGACAGGCTCGTGGCAGACCATCCGGAGATGAAGGAGAGTACGGTGGTGGCTGTGCTCGGCGGCGAGTCGGAGTATATGGCGGGACGCCTCGCGCTCAAAACGTGCGCCTTGGGATATGTAAGCGACGATAAGCGGATAGCCGTGATATACAACGCCGCCGACATATATGTGCTGCCGTCGGTTGAGGACAATCTGCCCAACACCATCATGGAGGCGATGGCATGCGGCGTGCCGTGTGTGGGATTCCGCACGGGTGGCATACCTGAAATGATAGATCACGGGAAGAACGGCTATGTGGCTGAGTTCAGAAAGGCGGACGACCTTGCCGCAGGAATGCACCGGCTGTTGTGTGGTGACGACTATGAGGCTATGAGCAGAGCGGCTGTGTCGAAGGTCCATACGCACTATTCGCAGCAGAGCGTGGCAATGAGATACATTGAGGTTTACAACGAGACGGCTGCCATGAAGAAATATATAATCTGAGGAAATGGACTGTAGGAACATAAGATTTACGGTCGTCACATGTACGTATAATGCTGAGCGGACGGTGAAGACAACGCTCGACAGCGTGATGGGACAGACGTGGCGCAATGTGGAGCATATCATAATGGACGGCGGTTCTGCCGACGGCACGGTGGCGATAGCGGAGTCTTACAAGGCGGAGTCTGACGCCACGGACCGCGGTCATGAGGTTGTCATCGTGTCGGAGCCTGACAACGGGCTTTACGACGCTATGAACAAGGCGTTGGGAAGAGCCACCGGCGACTATGTGGTGTTCATGAATGCGGGCGACTCTTATCCTTCGCCGCACACTCTCAGCGATATTGCCGCATGCGTGGGGACTGACGGGGAACTGCCCGCCGTGCTGTATGGCGACACCGATCTTGTGGATATGGAGGGACGGTTTGTGGCACACAGGAGGCTGACACCGCCTGAGCGGCTTGACTGGAAGTCGTTCCGCCACGGCATGCTCGTGTGTCATCAGGCGTTCTACGCACGTGCGGACATAGCCCGTGCGGTGCCTTACGACCTGCGATACCGTTTCTCAGCCGACGTAGACTGGTGCATACGCATAATGAAAAGAGCCGCCCGTGAGCGGCTCGCACTGCGCAATGTCAACATGGTTGTGGTGAACTATCTTGCCGAAGGCATGACAACCGAGAACCACCGCGCCTCGTTGAAGGAACGCTTCCGTGTGATGTGCGTTCATTACGGAACGCTCCCCACCGTGGCGATGCATCTATGGTTCGTTGTCAGAGCGTTGTTGCGCCGCTGACGGTACGGCTGTCTCTCACAGTCCTCCGTCTATTGTCCATGTGCCGCCCTTATTGTCGTTGCGTGCGGCGACGGTAAGTTTTTTCACCTTTCCGTCCTTGTATTTCAGTTCTACAGGTACGAACACTCCAGCGTAAGTACCTTCCTTGTATGCCTTTCCAACTGTTACGGTGGCGGCTCCACCGTACAGGCTGTCTATCATTCCGATGTCGTAGCAGAACAATACTTTCCTTACGCTCTGTGTCTTTCCTTCTGTCACAGCCTCGAACACCTTCTTTACGGCTTGCTCTGCCGTACTTCCGGCGAACATGCCATAGTCGGCTGTCACGTCAATCCATGTTCTGATATTGTCCGGTCGTTTCAGCATTGATGCCACGTCCACGCTTTTGTTGTATTCTATAGAGGTGCTCTCTATCACCTTCACATATACGCCCATCACCTTCATCCATACGTTGTAGCTTTTCAGCATCTTCGTCTTGCTGTCGAATATGTACTCGGTCTTGCTGTCGGATTCGTCTATCGCTGAGTTCAGAGGTTTCCCGTCGCGCCCTTTTCCTATGGCGGGAGAGGTCGCGGTTATTATTATTCCCTCGTCGCTTGTGTCGAGTGAGTATCTGCTTTGGGTGTTGCAGGTACGCATCAAGCCTTTTATTATGTTGATGTCTGCCGGTAACAGAGTGAGAAGACCTTCAGCGAAGCCCTCGTAGTCGGCTCCGCTCTCATAACCCATTGTGCCGCCTTTGCCCCACATATACTGTCTGTTACCGTCGCAGACGATGGCGCGTCCGTTCTGTTTCTCTATCCTCCAGAGCATGGTGTTGTCCTTGTTGACAAATGTCAGTACCGTTTCCACGAATCCGCTCACAGGTGTCACGTACGCGAAGTTCTCGTTAGGAGAGGTGCGCACGTTCAGTTTCAGGCGTACAGACGACTGTTTCAGTGGTACGGCTTTACTGAAATATTCGGATGCCTGCGCACTTGTTATGGCTTTGGACGCAGCGTTTGCCGTGCTGCTGTTAAGCAGTATGCCGCCTATTGCCGCTGCTCCTGTCAGAAGAACGAGCACCGATGCGGCGATGGCAGCGTAGCGTCTGAACACATGCACTGTCTTTCTGCGCTGTCTGTCGGTCTTTATTGCTCCGGTGGTTATCATTCTCAGCTTCTCTTTCAGAGCGTCCGACGCCTTCACGTCGCATGTAGGACGTATCATGCTTATGGTTTTTTCGGTCTGTTCCAGAAATTCTCCGCATTCTTTACAAGCCTTTGCGTGATTTTCCATCTCACGTGTCAGGTCCTGGTCTGTGCTTCCTTCTATGAAGTCGTACACATTTTTTCTAAAACTGTTACAATCCATATCAATTGTTTTTTCGGGTGTTTATTCTTTTCTTTATATTCTCAATTCCGTATTTGAATCTTGATTTCACCGTTGTGACGGGCGTTTCGGTGATATCCGCAATTTCGGTGAATTTCAGCCGGTCTATTATGTGCATGCGTATCGTTTCTGCCTGTTCGTACGGTATTTCGCCAAGAACTCTTTCGATGCGCGTATATTCCTCCACCGCCGAACGCTCGTTGCCATCGTTGTCCTCAACCGTTTCTGCCATGCGGAAGGTAAGAGGTTCTGTTGTGGTGTTGTGCAAGCGTACCGCGTCACAGCATCTGTTTGACAGAGCCTTGAATACATAACTTTTCAGTTTCTCCGGCTCAGTCGGTCTGTTGCCCTGCCTGCATACGCTCAGCAGGGTATCTTGCACGATGTCCTCGGCAGTGCTTCTGTCGCCTGTACGGAAGAATGCGAACCTGAACATATTGTCTGTCTGTTCCCTTACGAACAGCTCCAGCGCGTCTCCGGATAATCTTTTTCGTAGTGTTCCCAACATTTTTTTCTCGTTTTAGGATGTTCGTATAGCTGTGCAACCTGACTGTTGATGTCGTTGCTGTTCCTATATATAAAGACGTGATAAATACGAAAACGACGTGTTTTTCATGACATTTTTTTGTCGTTTATTGAATTTTATGTGATTCATCGGGCTTTATAATGTAATCCCGGCATACGGTTGTGGAAGCACAGTTGTCTGCTTTAATATGTGTTTAATTGCTTTTACGTTCCTGGCGGTACGTATGCATGGACAAGCGGATAATCGGTCAATGCAGGCACCGCCCATCTGTTCCACGCCCGTGACGATGCCTTTTTCCGTCATCAGACAGGCTCTCTCGTTAATGTGGCGGTTGCGATTCAACGGTCTGTTTTAATAAAAAACCGGACAAGCGAGAGCAACATGAGTTCACACTTTCATTGCCTGGAGAAACCGGTTTTATAATAAAAGCCGGAAAGCGGACGGCTTTCCGGCTTGCAGACGGCACTAATCCTGAGATGCCATACTGCCTGAGTGTATTATCATAAGCTTATCTCACGACAATCTTTTTACCTCCTACAACGTATATTCCTTTGGCAAGTCCTTCGGTGGAAGTGCCGTCAGCCACTTTCTGTCCGTTGAGGTTGAACACGCCGTCGGCTTTTTCCGAAGCGTCATCTGTAACAGAACTGAGGTCCTCTATGCCGGTCGTTTCTCCGTCACCGAAGTCGAATGTCAGTTTGTTGTTGTTCTCCGGATTCAGCTCCTCGAGCGTCCACATTGTTCCGGTGAGGCTATTCCAGCTCTGGTTACCGAGGAAATACATGTTCCCTCTTGACACAACGTAGGCGTTGCTTACCGATGCCGGCTTGTAGAAGTAGCCCGTGAACTTCACGTCACCGCTTCCGTCAGGACTGCGGTATATCTTTGTCACGGTGCCGTTCTTGTATGTTCCCGCATCGTTTGCGGTGATAAGGTCTTCCAGTGTCGATGTGCGTGTCACACCGTTGAACTGATATACCGGACCATAGTAGGTGATGTCGCCCTGTATGAAAGGATCTGTGCTGAATATACTGAACTCATGTTTGTCCTCACCTTCCACTGCTTGGGTCGGGTCGGAGCCCGTGAAGCGTTCTATCTGTGGTACCTCCGGCACTTTTATAACGTAGCATTTGCCGGCGTATATTGCCGTAGCGTCAGCCCTTGACAGGTCTACTGTCTTGAAGCGCATCTCATGTCCGTCTTCCGCAAGACCCACAAGCTCGCTCAGCCGGGTGTCTTTTCCGAATGTGTTCCATACTTGTGTGCAGGTCAGGTTCACCGGTGATACGAGGGCTTCCCACTTAGGTTCGTATGTTTCGGCGTTGTCTTCGGTTATTCCGAAGTCACGTGAGAGGTTGAAAACGCGCGGATATCCGTATTGCAGATTGTCTATTCCGTAGAGGTTGTCGGCTGATATAGTGGTACTGTTTGTGCTGTATGCGTCGAGTCCGAACTCGTTGTTACCCGTGTACCACACTCTTATGTTGTCGAAGTAAGCCCGTCCTGCCTCTCCGGTCTTTGCCACACCGATGGCAAGACGTCCTCCTTCATTCACTCTCACGGCTATTGTGATGATGTGGTTTCTCATGTCCGGATTGTACATAGCGTCCTCACGGCTTATCGTACCGTTGTTTGTCGCGAGGAACTCACCTGCCGCCACGTTGCCGCGGAAGTACGCGTCGTTGCCGAGAACGTCCTTCTGGGCATTGTAGAAGTTAGTGGTGAAATCGTTCTGTTCACCTTCATTGAGGAGCTGTATGAGCGCACCGTCCTGCTCGCCTGTCGAACCTGACGCGAAGAGATATGCTCCCGCCTCTGCCGAATTGGCTGCTGCCGTGACGTCGGCATCGTTTGACACGAATGCCTGAGCTGTGACAATGTATGTTCCTTCTTTAAGTCCTGTATACTGCTGACGCATGATTACGGGGTCGCGCATCTCTCCTGCGCTGAACGAACCGTAGCTTTCCGCATAGCCATCTCCGTTCCCTCCTGCGTACTCAACGTTAGGTGCCATTCCACGATAAGCCCCGAGACTGGAGATGCCAAGACCGTTCGGACCGCTTTTTGTCAGCTCGTCCTCGTACTTTTCTTGCTGGTTGTTGTTTCTGTCATACCATGTCCAGGAGTACGCTCCGTCCATGTAGCGTATGAAACGGGTATTGTTGAACAGTCCGCTCACCTCAATATTGGTCTGTCCTGTCACACCTGTTATAACCTCCTTGAACTCATTCCGGTCTATAAGAAGCCATTTGCCGTTGTTGGAAGGGTGGCTTTCAGATACATACAGAGAATTGTTCTGGTTGAGTTGGAGATAATAATTACGATCTGAGAAAATACCTTCCCTTATGTTTATTATATTGAATCCATCCCCGTTTTGGCTCAATGTCCAACGTGAATACTGATTATCACTGTTGTCCATGTATGCGTTTATATTATAGCTTTTGCTGTCATCGCATCCCAAATAGTTCTCCGTTCTGTCTGTATTAGGATTGTATATGGTTGTTCGGAAGCGGTATTGGTCGCCCGATTGTGTGAGTCGCAGAGTCATACCGCGGTTTGTTGTGACAGCCTGTGTGCCGAACCGACCTCCGGCAGTGACAAAGCTGTATGTCGTATTGCCGTTTACGGTCTGCATGTAGCACAGATATATTCCGTTCGGAGCGTCAAGAGCCTCGTCCAAGGTAGACGCATGGTTAACCCAAGGAATCTGCTGCTCCGTCTCATACTGTGCCGAAGCGGTTGTCGTAAAGCCGAATAAGGCGGTGGCGACGCTTGCTAAAAACATTGTAAACTTTTTCATATACTCTTTCCTTTCTTATTCTCTTTTATTCTTTTTTCCACTTTCCCGTCTTGCTTAATCCCATACGTTGTAGCCTTTCGATTCGCTTTCTTCACTGTTGTTAAAGTCAGGTCTCACCCACTGGTCGTCTTCCTCAGAAGGCAGACCGTTTATGATGTATCCTTCAGAGGATGCTCCGTTGTCGGTAGACCATGTGTTAGCTAACAGGTGTCCTTCTGTTTCCACGTCCACAACTTCTGTAGACGGTGGCATGTAAATTGTTTTCTTCTTCATCTCAATTTGATTTTTAAATAAACTATATTACTGTTTTTCTTATCCTATAGCTCGCTTCTTAGGTGTTTTGCGTTATTTTACCGCAATTTGGAAATGCCGCTTCCTTTTGTGTGAAAGGATGATACACTTCTTTGTAGGAGGTGTTATCTTTATATATTATTAATAAGGTGGAACAGCGGGACGGTGACAGAACGGTATTGATACGTGTGCTAAAAATAGTTAAAACGGACTGTTTTATATGCTGACATTCGTAATATCATCGTCTATATTTCTTATTTTTGTAGACAAATAGTTTAATTATTGCGACAAAGTATCGTAAAAACAGACAAACAGAACAATATGTTTTGGCAATAGCATACACCTCCTACAAAGAGGTGTATTATTCGTTTCAAAGGTCAATACTTCCTTTTTTCGTTTTTCAAAGATAAAAAACGACAATATGCGACGTACTGTCTTGTGGTGTGTTTTTCCGTTTCAAGGTATATGAAATAATGTGTGTCATGTCGGTGTTGGCATGATTGCGGTGCGGCGGAAAGACAGAAAGCCGGAATAAAAACACCGGGTAGGCGCATATATGACAGACGTGCCACAACGCAAGGTCGTGACACGTCTGTTGTCTTAATCTGTTTTATTCGCACCGGCAGAGCCTCATTTGGCTTTCGGCAGTGCCGTTGTCTGCATTCAGGCAGAGCATGATTGCTTTGCCGTTCAGCAGTTCTGCTTGTGCGTCATGATGTCGAGCACCATCTCGTCGGTCTGGTTCATTGTCTCCGACCCGATGCGCGTGAGGTTGCGTATGGAGCGGTCCACGTCGTCGTCTATTATTCCCTCCACCGCCGTAACGCATCTTCCCTCTATCGCCAGGAGCGATGAGAGTAGGGCGGTGGATACTCCCGACGCTATTTTCAGCGAGCAGCTGGGCTTCGCTCCGTCGCATATCATGCCCGTAAGGTTGGCTATCATGTTCTTCACCGAGTTGCACACGCGGTTGTAGTCGCCTCCCATGAGATAGGTGATGCCGCAGCTCGAGCCTATGCTTGCCACCACGCAGCCGCACACCGCCGACAGTTTGCCGAGGCTCTGTTTGATGTATATCGCCGTGAGATGGCTCAGTGTGAGCGCGCGTATCAGCTCCTCCTCGGTGTTCTCGTTCTCCATCGCATATACAGCCACGGGGTTTGTGGCGCATATGCCCTGGTTTCCCGAGCCCGAGTTGCTCATCACCGGAATCATGGCTCCGCCCATTCTGGCGTCGCAAGCCGACGCCGTTTTCGAGAGGATGTGCGAGAATATGCTGTTGCCGAAGATGCCGTGACTGAGCGGACGGTCTATTGTCTTGCCCAGACAATGTCCGAAGTTGCCTTTGACAGACTCTTCGGCAGCCTTCAGGTTATACTGTCTTGTCTTCAGGATGAAAGCTATCTCGTCCACCGGAGTGGTGGTGGCGAAGTCGTATACGGTGCGCATGCAGAGTTCCGGATCGCCGTTGTCGCCGTCCTCGCAGCCGGTGTTCTTCACGTCGAGGAGCGTCTCTCCGTCTTTGGATATGTAGACGAAGTTGGTGTGCGAGCCCGATATCACCGCCTCCGCCTTATGACCTGCCGCCTCGCATACTACGTCGATGTAAAGCTTTTCGGTGATGTCCGCCTTCAGTCTTATGTCTATCCGTTTTTCGTCTACATACGCCTTGCCCTCCTCGAGTGTCTCCGGCGTCACGTCCTTTATCACCTCCAGCTCATACTCCGACCTGCCCACGATGGCTCCCAGAGCTATAGCTATGGGCAGACCAATCATTCCCGTGCCAGGTATACCTACGCCCATGGCGTTCTTCAGTATGTTCGCGCTCAGCATCACCGTTATCTTCTCCGGTCTCTGTCCGAGCGTCTCGGTGGCGCGTGCGGTGCAGAGAGCCACGGCGATAGGCTCCGTACAGCCCACTGCCGGCACCACCTCGCGCTGTATCAGTGCTATGATGCTCTGTCTTATGTTCTTGTCTAACATGCCGTTATGGTTTTATTCAGCCTGCCGTTCGCCATATCTCTCCAGTCCGGTCTGCAGGAACTTCAGGTAGTCGCTTATGTCCTTGTCGTATGAGCGGCTGCCTGCGAGCGGACGACCCTGATTGTCGAGCAGCACATAGAACGGCTGCGTGTTGGCTCCGAACTTCACTCTCTGCAGATAGCTCCACTTGTCGCCCACCGTGCGCAGCGTTCTCTCGGTTCCGTTCTCGGTTACGGTGAGAGGCTCCTTGAGCGGAGTCTTGTCGTCGACATAGAGCGAGATGAGCACGTACTTGTTGTTCAGCATGTCGGCGACGTTGGCGTCTGTCCATACGGCAGCCTCCATTTCGCGGCAGTTGACACACCCGAATCCGGTGAAATCTATAATCACCGGCTTGCCCTCCAGACGTGCCGCCGCCATGCCTGCGTCATAGTCCTTGAACCTCGGATGCACCTCGTTCTTATACAGGTTGAAGTCCTGCGTGTTCATGGGCGGTGTGAACGCGCTTATAGCCTTGAGCGGCGCGCCCCACAGTCCGGGCACCATGTATGCGGTGAAAGCCAGCGACAGCAGCGCGAGGAAGAACTGCGGAACGTTCGTCCGGCGTCTCTCGTCGTCGTGCGGGAAGTTGAACATGCCCAGCAGATAGAGTCCGAGCAGTCCGAAGATGGCTATCCACAGCGCGATGAATGTCTCGCGGTCGAGTATGTGCCAGCCGTAGGCGAGGTCGGCTACGGACAGGAACTTCAGCGCGAAAGCCAGTTCTATGAATCCCAGCACCACCTTTATGACGTTCATCCATCCTCCCGACTTGGGCGCGGACTTAAGCAGTGAGGGGAACATTGCGAACAGAGTGAACGGTATTGCCAGTGCGATGGCGAATCCGAGCATGCCTATTGTCGGTGCGATGATGTTGCCCTGGGTCGACACTGCCACAAGGAGCAGCCCGATGATGGGACCGGTGCACGAGAACGAAACGAGCGCGAGGGTGAACGCCATGAGGAATATGCTCAGCAGTCCGCTTGCCGATTCCGACTTGCGGTCTATCTTGTTGCTCCACGACGAAGGCAGTGTTATCTCGAAAGCTCCGAAGAACGACGCTGCGAAAACGACGAGAAGCAGGCAGAAGAAGATGTTGAACACGGCGTTGGTGGACATCGCGTTGAGCGCGCTCGCACCGAACAGCAGCGTGACGGCAAGCCCGAGCACGACGTATATCACCACGATGGACACGCCGTAGGTGGTTGCCTCGCGTATAGCCTTGCCTCTGTCCTTGTTGCGTTTGAGGAAGAAGCTCACGGTCATCGGTATTATCGGCCACACGCAGGGGGTGAACAGGGCGAGGAATCCGCCCGCCAGTCCGGCGAGGAAGATGTAGAAGAGCGATGTGTCGAGCGGCTCGTCATATGCCGACAGCTCCTTTATCACCGGCTGCCACAACGCTTTCGCCTCGCTCTCTGAGAGCTGCGCGGCTGTCTGTGGGGCTGTAGCAGCGGTGTCTGCGGGTGCGGGCTGTGCCGCTACGGTGGCTGTGTCGGCAGCCCCGGCAGGCTTTGATGCAGCCTTCACGTCCTCTTTCTTCTCCTCGGGCGCGTTCTTCGCCGAGGCTACGGCAGGAGCCTTCCCCGCTTTCCTCAGTTCCACCTGGGTGGGCGGCATGCACGTCTCGTCGTTGCATGCTCCGTATTCCAGATAGGCGTCTATGGAGTAATCAGGTTTTGTGAACCTTATCTTCTGTACGAATTTCACGCTGTTGCTGAAGTAGCGCACCTGCATGTTGAACAGCTTGTCGAACACGGCTGTCTCTTTCCCGTGCGGTGTGAGCTTGCCCACGAGTTCTATGCCGTCCTTCTTGTTCACGTTGAATGTCGCCTCTATCGGTCCTCCTTTTATATTGGTGGAGTAGACGTGCCATCCCTCGTCAATCTTTCCGCTGAACACGATCTCGGCTTCCGCCGTTCCGTCGGTCTTCAGTTCAGCCGTGAACTTCACGGGATCCACCATCTGTGCGCCGCACATCACGGCAGTGACGAGCAGCATCGTAATTGTCAATAGTCTTTTCATAAGGGTGTCTGTTTTTGTATTATGATGATTATTATGGGAGCAGTCCCGTGACCACAGGCTTATCCCACCTGGCTTCCCGGCTTCACCTTGCCGAGCAGCGATGTCACGGTGAGCGAGCCGTCGTAGTCCTCTGCCGAGAGAATCATGCCCTGGCTCTCTATGCCCATGAGCTTGCGCGGTGCGAAGTTGGCTATGAACAGCACGTCCTTGCCTATAAGATCCTCCGGCTTGTAATACTTGGCTATGCCCGAGACAATGGTGCGGTCGGTGCCCGAACCGTCGTCGATGGTGAACTTGAGCAGCTTGTTCGCCTTCTTCACCTTCTCGCATGCCTTTATGTGACCTACACGTATGTCGAGCTTCTCGAAGTCTTCGAACGACACTGTCTGCTTCACCGGCTCTGCCTTATAGGCGGCAGCCTCGTTCGCCTTCTTTGTCTCCTCGAGCTTGTGGAGCTGACGTTCTATCACGTCGTCCTCTATCTTCTCGAACAGCAGTGACGGTTCGCCGAGCTTGTGCCCGCTCTTCAGCAGGTCGGTAGAGCCGAGTTGTGCCCAGTCGTATGCCTCCACGTTGAGCATTCCGCGCAGTTTTTTGCTGCTGAACGGCAGGAACGGCTCGAACGCGATGTCGAGGTTTGCCACCAGCTGAAGCGATATGTACAGGATGGTCTTCACGCGCTGCATGTCGGTCTTTGCCACTTTCCACGGCTCGCAGTCGGTGATGTACTTGTTGCCGATGCGTGCCAGGTTCATAGCCTCTTTCTGCGCGTCGCGGAACTTGAACACGTCGAGCAGCGACTCCACCTTCTGTTTCACGTCCTTGAACTCACTGATGGTCTGCCGGTCGGTCTCTGTCAGCTCGCCGCACTCGGGCACCACGCCGTCGAAATACTTCTTCGTGAGCTGCAGCGCGCGGTTTACGAAGTTGCCGTATACGGCTACCAGCTCGTTATTGTTGCGGTCCTGGAAGTCCTTCCATGTGAAGTTGTTGTCCTTTGTCTCCGGAGCGTTGGCCGTGAGAACGTATCTCAGCACGTCCTGTTTGCCCGGAAGCTCCTCCAGATATTCGTGAAGCCACACCGCCCAGTTGCGTGATGTGCTTATCTTATCGTTCTCGAGGTTGAGGAACTCGTTCGCCGGCACGTTGTCGGGCATGATGTATCCGCCGTGCGCCTTCATCATCACGGGGAACACTATGCAGTGGAATACGATGTTGTCCTTGCCTATGAAGTGCACGAGACGTGTCTCCGGGTCTTTCCACCACTTCTCCCATGAGTCGGGCAGAAGCTCCTTCGTGTTTGAGATGTAGCCTATCGGCGCGTCGAACCACACGTAGAGCACCTTGCCCTCCGCTCCTTCCACCGGCACGGGTATGCCCCAGTCGAGGTCGCGCGTCATGGCTCTCGGCTGCAGGTCCATGTCGAGCCAGCTCTTGCACTGTCCGTATACGTTGGACCTCCACTCCTTGTGTCCTTCGAGAATCCATTCCTTCAGCCAGTCCTGATACTCGTTGAGAGGCAGATACCAGTTCTTTGTCTCCTTCAGCACGGGCTGCGATCCGCTTATGGCAGACTTGGGGTTGATAAGCTCGGTGGGGTCGAGGTCGCTGCCGCAGTGCTCGCACTGATCGCCGTATGCGCCCTCGTGATGGCAGTGCGGGCACTCGCCTGTGATATATCTGTCGGCGAGGAACTGTCCCGCCTCCTCGTCGTAATACTGCTTTGTGGTCTTCTCTATCAGCTTGCCGTCCTCATACAGCTTTCTGAAAAAGTCTGACGCCACCTTGCTGTGGGTCTCCGATGTGGTGCGGCTGTATATGTCGAAGGAGATGCCGAACTCCTCGAAGCTCTTCTTTATCATAGAGTGGTATCTGTCCACAACGTCCTGCGGTGTGATGCCTTCCTTCTTGGCGCGTATCGTGATGGGCACTCCGTGCTCGTCGCTTCCGCCGATGAAGATTACGTCCTGGTGCTTCATGCGCAGGTAGCGCACGTATATGTCAGCCGGAACATACACTCCGGCAAGGTGGCCTATGTGCACTCCGCCGTTGGCATATGGCAGAGCTGCAGTTACAGTTGTACGTTTGTAGTTTTTCTGTTCCATTATCATGATATGTTTTGTTTCCTCTTTCAGAAAGTCCGGAAGCCTGTAAGTTCCGCACCGGTCGGTACGTGTGCGGATGGGTGGGGTGCGGTTTCCGGAATGTCCGGTGTGTATGTGGGGTGCGTGCTTTTAGCTTATCTTATTTAAAGATATTGCAAACGAGCGGAAAGAAAGCTTGTTTTCAATTTCCCGAGTGCAGCTATATCTTCTGCAAAGATATTGCAAACGAGTGGAAAGAAAGCTTGCTTTCAATTTCCCGAGTGCAGCTATATCTTCTGCAAAGATATTGCAAACGAGCGGAAAGAAAACTTGTTTTCAATTTCCAGAGTGCAGCTATATCTTCTGCAAAGATACACCAAACTGCGTGCATTACAAAATAATGCGGTTTATTTTTCGCGCCATACTGACTGTGTGCCATGCCTTTTGCGTGGTATCACGGTATGTCAGTTGCTTTGTCACTGAGTAATTGTATAAATATGCGTGATGACATACCGTTGTATGAATAAATATTCACCGTAACTTCAAAATACTCCTGTTTTCGCGCACGAGAATGCATCCGGTTGCAAATACGCGCTTTTTGAACGATTTGCGCAACACCTTGTCAGTCAACCGCTTGCGCTTTTTAGTGAGTCGGAAGACGTACCGACGGCTTGCGAAAGAGCCTCTTCCGCACCGCAGGAAAGCCTCTTTCGCATCACGATAAAGGCATTGTTGCGTCGCCGTTGAGCCTTTCCCGCATCGTCATACCGCCTTTTCCGCACTCTTTCCGTGCCCGTATGAGGGTAGGGAAGAGACTCTTACGACGCCCGATGAGCCGTGTCTCATGCGTCGGGAACCATTTTACGGGCTTCCGCTTTTCTCTTTCGCGATTTTCCGTTGTCAAAATTTTTTACTGCGGGAATGCATAAATATGCATGTATGTGTGTGGCGGAAAGACTGCGGAAGGGGTATTTGCCTGTATTAAAAACCGCTTTTCAGCGACATGTCATCATCTCCCCCTCAATAAAGCCACAATGCGCCAGCCAGTAGAGACGCAAAATATTGCGTCTCCCGACCACCCCATCGCCAACCTTTATGCAGTATAATATGCTGATGATAAATGCGTTCCTCCCTCGTGAGACGCAAGATTTTGCGTCGCTACTTTGTGCGGGCGGAGATCCTACCTGAACAGGAGAATACACCTCCGACATTACTTTTTTGCCTCATTATCGTCTCCTCAACCCCATTGCTCATTGTCACTGTCATGTTGTAAAACGTTTTCTACTGATGCTGTCTGTAATATCATACATAAAAGCCCCTACCGACTTGTCTGACGGCAGCGGCGGATACGGATGGAACATAACGGTTTGTCGGCGAATGGAAAAATAAATGAGGAGCCGTGTTTCGCCAAACATGACTCCTCATAAGATTATTAACCTAACGAAGCTTATTATTCACGTATCTTCACAGACACACATTTATATAGAATGTTTACCACTATATGGTCGCAAAGTTAACACGTCTGCATGGATTTATACAATACGTATTTTGCATATGATGATTCTATCCTGATGATTGATGTCAAACGTGTTCTTAAATTGTTCCGTGTCTTTCACACACATAATAATAACAACAAAGGTACAGGAAATACTAAAAATATAATGTTAAAAGATACAAAATCACTGTATATTTTTTTGTATTTCGCAGGCTGACAGGAACTATGTCATAATCTGTACGACATATTTATGTCAGCCTGCGGATGTTTTCGTGATAAGTACTATTGTATTTTCTGTTCTTTCACGTTGAATCCCGACAGTTCTATGAAGGCGTTTCCGTCTCTTGCGTCGGCAGCGTTCCAGCTCACGTCAACGGTGCGGCTCTCGCCCGGCATGAGGTGGAAGTAGTTGTCGGAGTAGCTCACCGGCAGAATCTGTCCGCCGTCCCCTGCCTTCAGGTTGAGCCTTATCATCATAGCCGGAGTGTCCGACGGGTTTGTCAAGGTCACTGTGGAGTGTGTCCCCGTGGTCTTTACCGATGTCCGGAGAGCGGTCTGCGGCAGTGTGTTCAGCTCCTGAAGGTTGCCCTCATCGTTGGATGCCACGTAGAAGTTGTGCGACAGTGTGCGTCCCTCCGCGTCGTTGAGCCACAGGCGTATGAAGTATACGTTTCCGCCGTTGAGGCTCACCTTGTCGTCCACATGCAGTCCCTCGGGCACTACGGTGGAGTCGTCGTCGCTGCTGACTGTCGCCTGCATGGTCTTTACAGTGCGTCCCCTGACGTCGGTAATCTCCACTTTGGCGGTCAGTCCGGTGCGGTTGCCTGCGCACAGGTTCACCACTTCCACGTTGCGGGTCGATGCGTTCCACTGTATGTGGAGCGGCTCGCAAGCCTTCTTGCATCCGAAGAAGGCAGCCGTAGGTTCGAAATAATAGTCGTAGCACTGCCATGTCATGCTCGGCCAGCAGGCGTGACTCATCCATATGAGGAGCCCCTGCCGGTCGCGGCTTCCCGACTCATACATCGCCCGGTAGCCGTCGTAGTTCTGCCATTGAGCCAGCTTTGTGAACGCGGCGGCGTTGTCCGGCTTGCCGAAAGCCTTCTCTATTATGGCGTTGAACGTCGCTCCCCGCTGTGCGCCCTGCATGCAGTAGTCGTGCTGTCCCCACTCGTCGCCCTGGGGCCACAGTGCCTCCGGCCGCAGCGTGCGTGCCAGTCCCTCGTATGTCATTACGTTCGGCATGCCCCGCTCAGAGTGCAGTTTGCCCGTCTGACGGTCGAAGTATTCCTTCGGAGGCAGTGCCCAGTAAGGACCGTGACCGCTCACTCCGTCGTCGGCGGAGCTTGAGATGTATCCCAGTCCGGGGTGCAGCGTCTTCACAAAGTGGCGCAGCCGTCTGTCGATAGACTCTGGCGGATAGCCCTCGTTTCTGCCGCAGTAGATGCCGATTGACGGATGGTTGCGTATGCGTTTCACGTAGTCGTCGGCGTTGCTCAGGAACATGTGCTCGTCGAGAGGGTCGGGACCGTCCGCCGGGTTGGCGAGCCAGAAGTCCTGCCACACCATTATGCCGTATCTGTCACAGGCTTCGTAGAACTCCTCGTCGCCTGTCTGTCCCACCCAGTTGCGTATCATGTTGAAGTTCATGTCGCGGTGGTTTCTCACCGCAATGTCATATTCGCGTCCGCGGTAGCACAGGTTGTTCTCGCTGAATCCCCAGTTGCCGCCCAGCGGTATGAACCGTCTGCCGTTGATGTATAACTTCAGCTGCGTGTCCATGTCCTTGTAGTCCATCTGGCGTATGCCCGCCTTGAAGGTCACGGAGTCTGACGTTCCCCTCTCCGTAACGAACTCGAAGCCCGCGTCATAGAGGTAAGGCGTGCCGTATCCGTTGGGCCACCACAGGTTCATGCGGCGGTTGCGCAGCTCCGGAAACTCCTCCGGCAGGAAGGCTATCTCCTGCACCGCGTATGTGGGGAGCACCACGCGCTTCTCTATCTTCAGCCCTCCTATCCATCCGCGCAGTGTTCCGCTGACGCTGTAAGGCATGTGGTTGGTCAGTATCACCGACGGTGTGATGGTGGCTGCGGTGTCGGGCAGTGCCAGCTCGGAGGTTATCAGAGGGTCGCGCATGGTCACCGCTCCGGAGGCGGAGAGCCACACGTCGTTCCATATACCTATGTTCCTGCCGCGTATTGTCGATATCCAGTCCCATCCGATGGTGGCGTGGAACGTCGGGTTGTCGTATCCCAGAAGACCTCCGTTGAAGTCGGTGTCCTTGCGGTATTTCTCCTTCACCGCTCCCGGATGGGCGTTCTTGATTATCCTCACGGCGAGCACGTTGCGTCCGTCGCGCAGCAGCGGTGTGATGTCGGAGTGTCCGCGCATGAACGCTCCGTCTATTCTTGCCGCCTGCCTGCCGTTGATGAAGACGTCGGCTTTCCAGTTTATGCCGTCGAGATTGAGCATCACGCGCTTGCCTTTCATGTGTTGTGGCAGGTCGAACTCGGTGCGGTACCAGAAGTCGGAGTTGAAGAACGACTCGGAAATCTGCATCAGATTGTCGGCGTAATTGGGATTGGGGAGAGCTCCTATGTTCACGTAGCTCATCAGAACCGTTGCGGGCACGGTGGCTACAGCCCACGAGCTGGCGTCGTATCCGGTGGAAGATATGGCGCGCCCGTCGCCCTTCACCTCCGAGGCACGCTGTATGCGCCAGTCTCCTCCGTTGAGAGAGAAGCGGCTGTCGCCGCCCCCTTTCACGGGCTGGGGCTTCGCTGTGAGTCCTCCGCGACCCATCACCTCAAGCTCGCTGAGCACATACGGGGCGGCTGTGGCTTCCTTGAGCATCAGCACCCGCACATATCTGCCCTTGCCTCCGGGACACGCCACCTCGTCGGTCTTGCCGTTGCCGGCAGGCAGCTGCGCCACGGTCTTCCAGTTGCGTGCGTCGTCCGACGACTCTATGCGTCCGCTGCGCGCCTTGTTTATCCAGTGAAGCCTCACCTTGTCGAACTCGCACTGTGTGCCGAGGTCCACGTAAACCCATTGCGTCCCGGCTTTCGCGCTCATCCACGCGCTGCCGAACTGCGATGACGGCAGCACGTCGGTGACAGCCCGGTCGCCGTCGAAGAACTTTATCTCCGTCACGGTCCAGTGCACTGCTCCGGGCATGGAGAGCTCCACCTTCAGGTTGTCGAAGCTCACGTCGCCCGTTCCCAGGTCTATCACCGCCTCGATGTTGCGTGTCGGGAGCATCGGACCCTCGTCGGTGTTCTTGTTCGGGTCGCTGTGCGCCTTGCTCTTCGACGCCTTTCCCGGCAGTCCTTTGCCGGTGAGCTTTCCGAGTGTCCGCCGTGCCGCGCCTTTCTTTCCGCCGGTCAGCGAGCTTACGGTTATGGCGTATCCGCCCTTTGACCGCTCGCTGTAAGCCATGCTGCAGACTATCTTCACACGGTTAGCACTCACCTTCATGTTGTGCCACCGGTAGCTGATGAAAGCCTTCTCGCCCATCAGGATGTTGCGCGTGTACTCGCCTCCGTCTATCGCCCACTCCCTCTCACGGCGCGGAAGCGTTCCGCTGTTGGTCTCCGCCGTGAGGTAGGGCGGCTGCGTCTTGTGCACGATGCCGTCGGTGACGAGCTGCGCCGTGAGGTTGTAGTCGTGCGAGGACGAGGCGTAAGCCATGCGTCGCAGTGCGATGTTGCGGTAGGAACCGTCGGCGGTGAGCATCGGTGCGAAGCTCTCTCCGGGAGCGCCGGGATATATGCCGACAGGCGCGTTCCTGCCGTCGTCGAAGCTTGATAGCATCAGTGACAGCGACATGATGGCTGCCAGATGCGCTGGTTGTCTGTATTTCATATTTTTGTATAGATGTTTTGTCTTTCTGTATCCGTCACTTGTGTCACAGATTTCCGGTAATGTGGTCTCGATGGCTGTGCACTGTCATGTGGCGGGCATGCCTCGCGCAGAGGAGGACAGCCATGCGTTCGTGACCTTAAATTTACGCCTTTATTTGCCAGAATGACAGACTGTGTAACATTAATTTACGTGAATTAACATTAATTCAATACTGTCTTGCGCCTCTGTCCATGTTTTTTCATAAAACAGGCTGCGCTCGGCAATCAGAGAGCAAGCTCTCATTGCGCTCACTGGCACTGTTTTTTAATAAAAGAGACGGCATTCTTCGGATATTACATAGGTACTCATCACGTCGTATGTCCGGACGCTTCGTGACAGCGGTTTTTACGTGCTTGTGTAACAGCTTGAGCCACAACGGTTTGCGAAACGGGCTTTTCGGGCTTGCGAAAGAGGCTTTTCCGCATCATGAAAGAGCCTCTTCCGCAGTCTCAAAGAGGCTCTTTCGCAAGCCCGAAAAGCCCGTTTCGCCAAACCGTTGTGGCACAGCGTGTTACGGAATGGGGCTGAAACGGCTCGTGACCTCTGTCTGACGAGCCTTTCCATAGTGCTGTGCGGGATGTGCGGGGGGACTGCCTTCTGCCGTGCCGGGGACTCGGGACACATGCTGCGGAGTGCGTGAAAAATGATAAAACGGACCGGATACATTTCAATTATAAGTTTTTTTATATTATTTTTGTACTGATATTACGAAACAGTCTTATGATTGGTACAATCTGTTACTGAAACAAACAACAAACAATAAAATGGATTATGAGAATGTGCAGGCTATTATTCTTGTCTGCCGCACTGGCTTTCGGATGTGTGTCCGTGGCTGATGCGTCTGACGTAAAAATCAAGATTACAAAGAAGTACATCAATTTCCCTGTATCCCACAAGTCTGACCGGAAGACTATGGAGATGTCGGTAAAGGGCGGAGAGACATGCCGCTTCGTCATACGTCTTGCCGAGGGAGAGCCCGACTACTGGACGTTCCGCGACGTGAGCGCGCTGAAGGGCAAGACCGTCACGCTGACCTACGACGGCAGCGGGGAGGCTCTCGCAAAGGTTTATCAGGACGACCGCATAGCGGGAGGGGAGAATATGTATAGGGAGAAATACCGTCCGCAATATCATTTCACGACGAGACGCGGATGGATAAACGACCCCAACGGACTCATTTATTATAAAGGCAAGTATCATCTGTTCTACCAGCACAACCCGTTTGAGCGCGAATGGGAGAACATGCATTGGGCGCACGCCGTGAGCACCGACCTCGTGCATTGGCGAGAGATGCCTCTGGCGCTCCATCCCGACACGCTCGGGACCATCTTCTCAGGCTCTGCCGTGATAGATTACGGCAACACTGCGGGGTGGAACTCGAAGGACGGCACGCCCGCGCTTGTGGCGTTCTACACGTCGGCGAAGGGCATACAGAGGCAGAGCATGGCATACAGTCTGGATGAGGGAATGACGTTCACGAAGTATGAGGGCAACCCTATCATCGACTCGCACGAGAAGTGGCAGACCAACGACACGCGCGACCCGAAGGTGTTCTGGTATGCTCCGGGCAAGCACTGGGTGATGGTGCTCAACGAGCGCGACGGTCATTCGATATACAACTCCGTGAACCTGAAGGACTGGACATATCAGAGCCACATCACCGGATTCTGGGAATGCCCAGAGCTTTTCGAGGTTGCGGTGGACGGAAACGGCGGCAACAAGAAGTGGGTAATGTGGGGAGCGTCGGGCACTTACATGATTGGCTCGTTCGACGGAAAGACGTTCACGCCCGACGGACCAAAGCTTTGCAACCTCAACGGAAGCGCGTATGCGGCGCAGGTGTTCAACAACATACCTGCCAACGACGGCAGAGTGATAAAGATAGCGTGGGGAAGGATATCGTTCGAAGGGATGCCTTTCAACGGCTGTATGCTCCTTCCGCAGGAACAGATGCTGTTCAACACAAGGAGCGGACTGCGCCTCGCGAGCCGTCCGGTGAGGGAAGTGGAGCAGCTGTTCACGAAGGTTTATTCGGGCGAAGATCTCAGCATGCGGCAGGCGAACGACGTGATGAGGCAGTTTGATGGCGACGACGTGCTGCGCATACGCATGACGATGCATCTCAGTCATGCCACCGACGCCGGACTGAGCTACCGGGGACAGCGCATAGTGAACTACGACATGAACGGCAACCGGCTTAACGGCGAGTTCTATGCAACCGACGATCCGGGCAGCATGATGCTCACTGCGGACGTATACATGGACAGGAGCATGGCGGAGGTGTTCGTCGACGGAGGCATGTATTCATACTCCATGGGACTCGACGTGCGCAGCACGAGCAAGGAGGGATACGTGTTCTGGGGCAACAACATAAAGATAAGGAGTCTCGAGGTGTATAAGGTGAAGTCCATATGGGACGGATATGCCGAATGAGCGGAGGCTCCACAGTGTGTGTATATGGATGAAGCCGTGGCGCGGTGTGCGCGGTTACGGCACATGACAACGCGGAAGAGGCGGCAGGAAAAATTTTCCTGCCGCCTC
>OLSN01000009.1_pt1 | contig 219219 bp, 228 predicted proteins | sample 1672411 | NCBI WGS metagenome assembly OLSN01 (sample SAMEA3136683, study PRJEB25190) | human gut metagenome | biome: human gut; feature: human-associated habitat; material: faeces | place: Austria | collected 2013 | reverse complement strand
CTGACGATCTCCGCCGTGACAGGGCGGCATGTTAGACCACTACACCACCGGGCCGCAAGTTACCTTATAAGTATATCTATCACCCCCTGTTTTGTCAATAATTTATCAGCATCTTACCGACATTGATTTCTCAGTGAGTAAACTTATTTACCACTATCTTCAGGCAGATAATAAACCGAGTTTCCTGTTATTTGTCAAACAGACATTATGCCCGTCTTTCTAAATCAAAAGACACATCATTTTAAATCTTATTTTTATTTTCACCAAATTGCAGTAGCAAATTGGACAATCAAGAAAAGAATTATGAAGTATATAAAAGCCGAACAATCTGCTCCTTGAAAGCAAAAACTTCCGCCTCATAAGAATTGGAAGTTCTGTGGTGGGACTATTCAGATTCGAACTGAAGACCTCTTCGATGTCAACGAAGCGCTCTGACCGGCTGAGCTATAGTCCCATAAGTGAAATCCATTATACATTAGCATACGTAAAAAAGCAATCATACTTGGTTAAAAGAAAAAACTGCCCACTACAAAGCAGTCCTCTTAATTACAATTCATTTTGACTTTCTATGATTCTTTCTGCTGCCCCCATGACGGCAAGAAGAGCATGTTCAAATACAAGTCCGCCTTGAAAATACATAATGTATGGAGGACGCACCGGACCATCTGCCGACATTTCTATGGTTGACCCCTGCACAAAAGTACCGGCAGCCATGATAATAGGATCTACATATCCCGGCATGGGACCGGGAATCGGTGTTGCATCAGAATCGACAGGCGACCAGCTCTGAACGGCTTCCGCGAAGCGGCACATATTTTCCTCAGTGTCTAATGTAATCGCTGTAATCAGGTCTGTTCTTAAGTGTCCCGGTTCAGGAGTTACTGAAAATCCGAGTATCTTAAATACGGATGAACAGAATTCGGCACTCATCATGGCCTGACGTGTTACATGCGGTGCCATAAAAAGTCCCTCGAAAAACGGCCGATAGCTGGCTGCATAAGATCCCATCTCAGAGCCAAGCCCAGGAGCCGTCCATGCATGGGCACAAAGTTCCACCAGATCTGCCTTACCGCAGATATATGCTCCGGTAGGAGCAAATCCGCCGCCGGCATTCTTAATGAGCGAACCTGCCGTAATATCCGCACCGAGTTCGATTGGTTCTTCTTTACAGGTAAATTCACCGTAGCAGTTATCTACAAAACAAATCGTATCAGGATTTTTTGCTTTGACCGTATCGACAATTTTTTTTATATCCTCAGGAAATAAGGAATCGCGAAGCATGTAACCACGGGACCGCTGTATTTCCACCAGCTTTACATTTTCATCCACCGCCGCGGCAATGGCATCCAAATCATATGCATTCCCTTTGAGCGGCACTTCTTTATACCGGACACCGCGCTTTTTCAAATTGCCGGGTGCATCACCCGTAATCCCAATAACACTCTGCATCGTATCATAGGGACTTCCCACAGCGGAAACCATGGTATCACCGGGATTTAAAAGCGCCAAAAGAACCGTCGCCAGCGCATGAGTACCCGAAACGAACTGGGGCCGTACCAAAGACGCTTCCGCATGAAAAATATCGCACCAGACATCCTCCAACTTCTCCCTGCCGGGGTCACCGTAACCATATCCGTTAGATGGCGCAAAGTGATAAGCCGACAGATAGTTTTTGCGAAAAGCTTCTAGTACTTTTTGCATATTGAATAAGGAAATTTCTTCCATCTTATGAAAAACAGGTGCGCAGAGCATAAGAGCTTCCTGCCGCACCTTCTGTAATTGTGTATTCATTATAAATAATCAGATCCTTTGAATTGTAGATATAGCATGCTTATAGATAAGTTGTGAACGATTTTCGCTCACAAGCAGCACTGTAAAGCTGTCGAATGATTTAACTTTACCCTTGAGTTGTACTCCGCTTAAAAGAAATATGCTGACCGGTACATTTTCTTTTCTCGCTTCATTTAAAAACGTATCCTGAAGATTCATTTTCCCTTCCATTCTGATTCTCCTCTGATCCATGAAATCACATACGCTTCTATTTCCCTGAGCCATGTGTCCGTATCTGTCCGCTCTACCCAATGGATATAAGGCATGCGGCGGTACCAGGTTAGCTGTCTTTTGGCAAAATGACGTGTATTCTTTGCAATGAGCGCTTCCGCTTCCTCAAGGGAATACTTACCGTGAAGAACGGGAATCATCTCTTTATAGCCAATCCCCTTGAATGCCTGTGAATTTTCAGGCACGCCTGCAGTAAGAAGAGCCGCAACTTCCTCCTTGAGTCCTCTTTCAATCATTTGATGGACTCGCTTATTTATTCTATCATATAAAACCGATCTGTCCATAGTAATACCTATAACAGGTCCGTCATATACGAGATGCTCCGCTCTATCCGTTACAAGGCTTTGCCCTGCATCAGCAAGCTCTAACCGCCGTACCATACGTTGGGGATCCAAAGGAATTACCTCTTCAGGAAGAAGTTTCTTAAACGCGTCCGCCAATCCCTCTTTCCCCTGCATCTTATAAAAAGTGTACCACTTGCTTCGGCCTTCTACTTTTGGTGAAAAGACATATCCTTCCAAAAGTCCCTGCACATAAAGACCTGTACCGCCGATAAGAATAGGAATTTTATCCTTTTTATTTTCCTTAGAGATATATTCCCGCGCTTTCTCTTGAAATATAGCGGCTGAATATGATTCTGCAGGTTCCATACAGTCTACCAGATAATGGAAAATTCCATCCGCCTCTTCTTTCGTTACCTTCGCTGTACCGATATCCATACCGCGATATACTTGAAAAGCGTCACCGGAAATGATGGAACTGCCCAGAATTTTTGCTAAATAGACTGACAACTCCGTCTTACCAACTGCCGTAGGTCCAAGAATGGTCAGCAGTTTTTCTTTCTTCATAGTTTTATCACTCCATAAGCGGTTGTCTGTCCTCTTTTACCGTGAATTTCTGTAAATAATCCTGTACGGAACAGCGCAGAAAACGGCCTCTCTTTCACTATTACTTTTTTTCTGGCTGCTCTCATTGCAAACTGTAAAACATCTTCTGTCAAAGGATCATAAACCGCGGCACTGCGAAATCCTTCTATACTATTTTCTTTCCGTTTTACAGGATACCTAAACATAGGATCAAAGTAAATTACATCAAAAGAATTTGGCGCTGCTGTTTCTAAAAATCCACGAAAATCGGCATGCAGCAGCTGAATACGCCGTAAAGCTTCCGTCATTTCTCCATCTTGTCCTGACAATGCAGCAAGACCTTCTTTCCCCACTTCATAAAGAGGACGGCTCCGTTCAAGAGAAATAACTTCTCCGCGTTTCCGCAGATACCAGCTTAAAATGACAGAATCCCTGCCCTGTCCAAAGGTACAGTCCAGTACAGATGTACAGTCTCCCGGCAAAAGATTGCACAGCCTGTCTCCATGCCCTTTTCGCATTTCAAAAATACGAAGAACTGCCGTCCCCAAATGAAACCGGTAAGTTCCTTCTTTTGACCAGAAGAATACCGGTTTCTTTCCATAAACCAGAAAGCCTTCCTCTCCATATTTTTCTGACATATGGAACAGGTTCTTTTCTCTTTCATAAAAAGCGGTTCGCAAGTCTTCCGCCTTTTTCCTTGCACGCCGAAGAGAATCTGCATCAGGCTTTAAAACGGTGGTGACGGCTATATTCATGTTCTGTCAAAGAGGCGCCCCAGTTCGTCAGGTGTAAATTTCACAATGGTCGGACGACCATGGGGACAAACGAATGGCCGCGTGGTATGGAACAGATCAGTAATAAGTTCCTTCATCTGCCGTACATTAAGCGGATCGCCTCTCTTAATTGCACCACGACAGGCGGCATAAGCCATCATCCGATGACGCAGGGTTTCAGGAGAAGGCATGTTTTCATCATGGAAAGTAAAAAGCAAATCTTTAATAATACGATCCATATCATTTTCTGAAAAGTCTTCCGGCGCACCTGTAATTCGGATGACATCACGGCCTGCCTGCTCAAAAGTAATTCCTAACTTTTTAATCTCTTCTTCTTTCTCAAAAAGAAGATCCATATCTTCCGGTTCCACATCAATCAGGTAAGGAATTAGAATTGCCTGAACCGGAATTCCGCCAGTCTTTGCAGCAAAACGATCATACCTTACCCGTTCATGGGCAGCATGCTGGTCAATAATAAATAAATCGCTCCCATGCTGGCACAGAATAAAGCAGTCCGCCACCTGTCCCAAAGGAATGACAGGATCATCTTTTTCAGCAGGTACTTCAAAAAGCGGTTCTCTTTCCGCTTTCATCGACTCTTCATGTGGTTTTATAAAAACGGGTGTTGTCGATAAAATTTCTGATCGGGTTTGTTTTGTTTCAAAATCAGTTCCTGATCGGGATACAGCATGTTCCGATTTGCGAAAATCACGATTTCCATAAGAAGAAAAAGATTCGTTCCATGAAGACTGTACCGGCACAGACGGTTGCGGTTTCTGCACGACTCCGTCCGCTTCAGTGAGTCCGATATCATGCGCACCAAGCTGCTTATCTTCCACCACCACCTTTGACAAGTCCAGTTCCGTTCCCAACGGTACCTGATGAGCAGGTTCTTTGATCATATCTTTCACAATAGAATCAGGTGCAGATTGGGATGTCAGCGTATTAAGAACTGCGTGGTAAACAAGACGGAATATTTTCTGCTCATCATCAAATTTAATTTCTCTCTTCTGCGGATGAACATTTACATCGATACTTTCAGGCGGCAAGGTGAATGTCAGCACCATAATCGGATAGCCGTTCTTAGGCAGCAGGGAATGATAGGCATTATCTACCGCCTTCGTCACTACGGCGCTTTCCACCACACGGCGGTTAATAATAATCGTTTGGTTCTGACGGCTGCTTTTCAAAAGAGAAGGCTTAGAAATCATTCCTGTCATAACAGAGTCTTCCCCTTCACTTTCCACTTCTAACATTTCTCCGGTCACCTTCACCCCGTATAATGCAGAAATCACATCCATCAGGCGCCCGTTTCCCGGTGTCTCAATGACAGTACGTCCATTATTGATAAGAGTAAAAGAAATATCGGGATTTGCCAGTGCCAATTTACCAATCATTGTATTAATCCGACTGCTTTCCGTCCGTTCTGATTTCAAAAACTTCTTTCTTGCCGGCACATTGTAGAACAGTTCACGTACTTCCACTGTAGTTCCTGCAGGTGCACCCACACCTTTAATTTTTTCCACCGCTCCGCCTGTCACATCAATAGCGGTTCCTTCCATATCTTCCGCCCGTCTTGTGGTAATTGTCGTTCGGGATACAGACATAATACTTGGCAAAGCCTCCCCGCGAAATCCAAGGGAACAAATATGATAAATATTTTCAACACTGGAAATTTTACTGGTTGCATGGCGGATCACGGACAATTTCGCATCTTCCCTCGTCATGCCGCTGCCATCATCGGTAACACGGATATATGTCATTCCCCCGTCTGCTATTTCCACTTCAATCATGTGGGCACCGGCATCAATAGAATTTTCCACCAATTCCTTTACCGCATTGACTGGTCTTTCTACCACTTCCCCCGCAGCAATCTGGTTCGAAGTAACTTCATCAAGTATATGTATTAATGACATTAGCGCCCCTCCTTTGCTTCTTTACTAAGCCTGAACAAAATCTCCATCGCCTCGATGGGTGTCTTGCTCATGACATCCAAATCCGCCAGTTCATCTATAATCGGTGAAGAAAATAAATTAAGAGCAGTTTCTCTTCTTATAACCGGAGCAGCAGGCTCTTCCTTTATTCCCTCCACTTCCAGCCCTTCCAGTATTTCATCGGCCCGCTTCAGGAGCGATTCAGGAAGTCCTGCCAGCCGTGCCACATGGATGCCGTAACTTTTATCAGCACTCCCCGGAACAATACGACGGAGAAATGTAATCTCTTTTCCCCGCTCCTTAACGGTAACCGTATAATTTTTGATATGTTCATTTTCTGCTGCCATATCTGAAAGTTCGTGATAATGAGTAGCAAAAAGAGTATACGCATGCACCTTGCTATTAAGGTACTCCACCACTGCCCGTGCGATACTCATTCCATCATAAGTACTCGTACCGCGTCCTATTTCATCCAAAAGAATAAGACTGTTCTTCGTAGCATTGCAAAGAATATGAGAGACTTCTTTCATTTCCACCATAAATGTACTCTGTCCCGTAGAGATGTCATCAGCCGCACCCACTCGTGTAAATATGCGGTCCACAGGTGCAAATGATGCACTTTTTGCGGGAATAAAAGAGCCGGTCTGCGCCATAATCGTAAGTACTGCAACCTGACGCATATAGGTAGACTTGCCTGCCATATTGGGCCCGGTAATAATAATCATTTCTTGATCCGTATGGTTAAGCTCTGTATCATTCGGCACAAACATCTCTCGTTTCAGGGCATGTTCCACCATCGGATGACGTCCGTCATGGATAGAAATACGCCCTTCACGGCTGTTTGTAATCTGTGGACGGACATAACGGTCTTTCAGTGCCGCCCGGGAAAGCCCCGTCAAACAATCCAGCGCCGCAAGAGCCTTTGCGGTCCTCTGCATAGCAGCAATTTCAGGGCGGATAGCCGCCTTGACAGCCTGATAAATTTTCAATTCCAGTTCTTCTGTTTTTTCTTTTGCTGAAAGCGCTTTTGTCTCAAACTCCTTCAATTCAGGTGTGATATACCGTTCTGCATTGACAAGTGTCTGCTTGCGCATATAATACTCAGGAATCGGCACCTTGTTGGCGTTCGTAATTTCAAAATAATACCCGAACACATTATTGAATCCGATTTTCAGTTTAATCCCTGTTTTTTCTTTTTCTCGTTCTTCCAAATCGGCAATCCATTTCCTGCTGTTTTCAGAAAGGGAACGAACCTCATCAAGTTCCGCAGAATATCCCTCTTTTATATACTTGCCGTCACGAATGTTTCCCGTACCGTTTTCATTCATAGAACGATCCAAAAGCTCATAGACCGTACTGTGGATATCCATTTGATCGGACAATTTTCTAAGGACTATTGAAACTGTGCCGGAAAGCAGTTTCTTTATTTCGGGAATCATCCCGAGAGATGCCTTAAGTGCCAGTAAGTCCTTTGGGGATGTCGTGTTTGCTTCAATGCGGGTTAAAATACGTTCGAAATCAAAAACATGTTCCAGCATTTCTTCCAGTTGGGAAAGTTCCGTCGTATGCCCCGTCAGTTCTTCAATACCATCCTGTCGTTGAATAATTCGATTCACATCCGTCAACGGGCGTTCCAACCAACGGCGTAACAGACGTGCCCCCATGGCAGTATGGGTGTGATCCAATATTTCAAGAAGCGTTCCCCGTCGCCCTCCATCACGCATATTTCGCGTGATTTCTAAATTCCGTAAACAGTCTTCTCCGAGTAAAAGGCAATCCTCTTCACGAATAGGCATCACCGTATGAAACTCTGCTGCATCAGCCTTCATCATTTCTTTTAGATATGCTGCCAGCCATGCAAAGACACAGCGGATATTTTCATCTCCTAACGCTTCCGCCACGTGGGGAACCGGATAATCCCCCTCCTCTCCACGCCGGGTAAGAAGACAACCTCCAAGACGCGCCCGGCAGTAAGCTTCCAGTCTCCCATAAAAATTATCACTTAAAGAGCATACTGCTTCTGTCGGTGCATAAACAGACAGCATATCAAAAAATGCTTCCCGTTCTTTCTTTTTATCCCAAATTCCCCACCAGCATTCCCCTGTGGAAATATCCGCCAGTACCGCGTCAATGTCATTATCCGTTTCATAAAGGTAAGCAAGATAATTATTGGATTTATCGGCGATAGAATTTTCAAAAAGGATCGTTCCCGGCGTAACGATACGAATCACATCACGCTTCACTAAGCCTTTCGCTTTTTTCGGATCCTCCAATTGTTCACAAATGGCAACCTTATAGCCTTTCTGTACAAGCCGGTAAATATACGTTTCTGCCGCATGATACGGAATCCCGCACATAGGAACTCTTCCTTCAGGGCCCGCATTCTTCCCCGTCAGCGTCAATTCCAATTCATGAGAAACAGTTACTGCATCGTCATAAAAAAGCTCATAAAAATCACCGAGCCGATAAAAAAGAAATGCGTCTTTGTGCTCATTCTTAATAGACTTGTATTGTTCCATCAAAGGAGATTTAGCTGCCATCTGTATCACTCCACAATAGTTCCTTTTAATATCCAAGTCTGCGCCGTATCTACACGCACCTTCAAAATGTCGCCCACAGAAAGAGACCCTGCCTTAGGAAAAATAACCATCTTATTGCCTGATGTACGACCGAACCAATTATCAGGATTCTGTTTTGTTTCCCCTTCCGCAATGACAGTATACACCTTCCCTTCCATTTCCTTATTAAGAGAAAGACTGATTTCATTTTCCACATTCATGATTTCCTGCAAACGGCGGTGGCAGACAGCATCAGACACCTGATTTGTCATACGCGCCGCAGGAGTTCCTCTGCGGGGAGAATAAATAAAGGTATAGGCTGAATCAAACTTCATTTCTTTAAGGAGTGTAAGCGTTTCCTCATGCATGTCCTCCGTCTCGCTAGGAAATCCAGTGATCAGATCAGTCGTCACAGTGATGCCAGGCATCTTTTCCCGGACGTACTTTAGAAGCTCCTTAAAACGCTCAATTGTGTATCCGCGGTTCATCCGCCGCAGTATTTCATTCGCCCCATGCTGAACGGGAAGATGCATATGGCGCACCACCTTGGGTGAAGCAGCCATAGCATCCACCATTCCAAAAGTCATATCCTTGGGATGAGACGTCATATAACGAACACGCTTAATTCCGTCAATCTTGTCAATGGCGTGAATCAGACTGCCGAAATCCGTACCATCATGAAAATCAAGTCCATAGGAATTGACATTCTGACCAAGAAGAGTGATTTCTTTATACCCTTCTCGGGCAAGTTTCTCAATCTCACGACAAATATCATCAATCGTACGGCTTGTTTCCCTGCCGCGGACATAAGGCACAATACAATAAGTACAGAACTTATTGCATCCCTGCATAATAGGTACCCAAGCAAAAATCCGGCTTTTTCTCACAGAATGAAGTTCACTGTAATCATTCACGCGGTTCGGATTCATCTGCGTCATGACCACATGCGAACCTTCTGCCCCCCTGCGGGAAACAATATCCTTTAAATCATGGATATGGTATGGTCCAATAACAAAATCGATCACCGGCATACGCTCAATAAGCTTTCCTTTATTTTCCTGCGCCATGCATCCGGCAATCCCCAAAAGGACACCGGGCTTCTTCCCCTTTAATTTCTTTACCTCTCCAATTTTGCCATATACTTTCTCTTCTGCATTCTGCCGGATACTGCAGGTATTCAGAATAACAACATCGGCATCATCCAATATATCCGCCGGCACATAGCCAAGCTCTTCCAGCTGCCCGCTGATACGTTCCGTATCGCTTTCATTCATCTGGCAGCCATAGGTTTCTATAAAATATTTCTTATCAAAAGACACTTCTTTCAAAATAGTCCTCCAAGTATAACCATGATATTTAATTATATCATAAACCGCCCCCATTCTCCTGAAAATGAAAAGCCTGCCCCTTACGGCGCAGACCCACTCATCCTGTTACATCAGTTATGATATTGACTTTAATTGTATCCAGAGCCATACCCGTGGTATGCTCAATTTCACGCTGAATCTTGTCACGCATCAGGTGAATCAGTTTCTTGATCTCCTGCGGCGTTCCCTGCCGGACCGTTACGTCAAGAGACAAAATGATACCATTCATCTGGCTTGTACTTTTCACACTGGAAATATGGCTGATATGTATCTTTCTCAGATCACGCACTGCGTAATGTACCAGTGCTTCAATAACATGATTTGAAAAAGACAACTTTCCATAATAACTGAATACCGGACGGACGACAGATCGCTCTTCATTGCCCTTCGTTTTTCCCCTTACACTTCTGCGATTGCGGAAAAACTGAAGCGGATCTACAAGGTATCCTTTGAAATAGGGGCGCAGCTCCATCGTCGGCACAGGAATAACATGCTTTCCTTCCTTATGGCGTGCGTAATTTGCCTGAGCAATTTCCTCAGGTTTTGCCACATCCTCGATATGAATATACCGTGAAGGTGCAGGAAGCTTAAGTGTTGCAGCAATCTTCTGAACCATACGGTCAGATGTGCCGAGGATTAAAATACGCTCCGGATTGATTTTCATAATATGGAAAATTACATCTTCCGCCTGATTTGAATCCCAAAAAAGCGCGCGGCGTACCGCCGTTAAACGGCTGGCTTCCCTTTTTGCCGACTTTCCTGCCACAATACGATTATGATATATCAGGATCCCATCATCGATAATACAAGAAGCTTTATTTTCATAAGCTACCACAAGTGCACGGTCACTTTTCCCTGATCCCGGCGGTCCTGTAAATGCTAAAACATCCATACGATTCTCCCTGTCCGCAGGCAGCCTGTCCAATCCTTACAAGACAAAACTACTCTTCTCCTACAATTTGCACTTCCGTCATAAGTTCCACACCATACCCATCAAAAACCCGGCGCTTAATTTCAGAAATCAGGTTCATCATATCCGTACAGGACGCATGTCCGTCATTGATAAGGAACCCGGCATGTTTCATGCTTACCTTTGCATCACCTACGGCAAATCCCTTTAGTCCCATCTCCTCAATCATTTGCCCCACAAAATATCCAGCAGGACGCTTAAACGTACTTCCTGCACTCTTCTTCTCCAACGGCTGCTTCATGCGGCGGCGGCGATTAAACTCTTCCATCATTACTTCTATGTCATGAATATTACCAGGTGCAAGCTCCACTGTAATTTCCACAATTATTTCACCATTCTCCATAAAAAGACTGTGGCGGTAATCATAATGAAGCTTCGATTTATTGTAAACAGACAACTGCCCATTCCGATTACAGGAAAGAACAGACACCACAATATCTGCCATCTCCCCGTTATACGCACCAGCATTCATGTACGCCGCTCCACCTATAGTTCCGGGAATACCGGCGGCAAATTCCATCCCTGAAAGGCCATACTCCATTGCCGCCTTGGCAGCCTTTGCCGTAGAAACACCCGCAGCTACACGGAGCCGGTTTCCTTCATGAATAATAGACTGCAGCCGTCCCGTATAAATCACTACACCGCGGATTCCTTTATCACGAACAAGCAAATTTGCGCCGCCCCCAAGAATAAAAAACGGCACATTCGCTTTAGTGACCTCCACAATGACTTTCTGCAGCTCCTCTATCGTTTCAGGCATAACAAAACAGTCCGCTGCCCCACCGATACCAAATGTTGTGTGACGGCTCATGGGTTCATTCAGCTTAATTTGATTCTTTCTTAAAAAAGAAGAAAATAATTCCGTATATGCAACCATAAAAAATCCTTCTTAATACATATTCCTATTTTCACTATTATATGAATGAATATCTATATCGTCAATTATTCAAAAAGCACCATTCCCAAAATCTTTTTTACAATTTTTCAGCAAAATTACGATAAAAAAGAACTGCCTATGATTACACAGGACAGTTCTTCACAATTCTATGAAGCAAATCATCTGTCCAAATTGGTCATATCTCTTGCCACGACAAAGCGATCATAATCTTCTTCTGTCACGTAGCCCAGTTTCAAAGCAGCTTCTTTCAAGGAGCTGTTATCGGCAAAAGCAGTTTCGGCAATCTTTGCGGATTTTTCGTAACCGATATGCGGAGAAAGCGCAGTGACAAGCATAAGTGATCTTTCTACCAATTCAGCCATCCTGTCTTCATTGACCAGCATACCTTCCACACAATGGATATCAAAAGAGTGGATGGCTTCACCCAGAATAGCGGCTGATTCGATGAAGGCTTCTGCCATAACAGGAGCAAATACATTCAGTTCAAATCGCCCCTGGGAAGCCCCAAAGGAAACAACTGCCTGATTGCCGTGAACACGACAAGCTACCATCGTCAAGGCTTCGCACTGCGTGGGATTTACTTTACCGGGCATAATGGAAGATCCCGGTTCATTAGCAGGGAGTGTGATTTCCCCTAATCCTGCACGGGGTCCGCAGCCGAGGAGACGGATATCATCAGCGAATTTCATGCAGTCCATGGCAAGCGCCTCAAGAGCGCCATGGGCAAAAACAAAATCGTCCCGTCCGGTAAGGGCATAAAACTTATTTTTTTCGGAAACAAAGGGCAATCCCGTTTCTTTCGCAATAGCAGCAGATACTTTTTCACCGAAATCTTTCGGGCTGTTCAGACCTGTTCCTACCGCAGTCCCTCCGATAGCAAGCCCAAGAAGGTATTTTTCAGAATCATGAAGCATATCACGGCTCTTTTCCAGCATCACTTTCCATGCGGAGATTTCCTGCCCGAAAGTAAGAGGGACAGCATCCTGCAAATGGGTACGTCCGATTTTGACAAGATGCATGTACTTTTTACTTTTTTCCTCAAAAATCTCAATAAGATGATTCAATGGTCCGTACAGTTTGTTATGAAGTGTCTCCACAGCAGCGATGTGCATAGCTGTCGGGAACGTATCATTAGATGACTGGGACATATTCACATCGTCATTGGGATGAATACGGGTTTCACTTTTTTTGCTCCCCAATTTTTCATTAGCAATATGTGCAATTACTTCATTCATATTCATATTGCTCTGTGTACCGGATCCGGTCTGATATACAACAAGTGGAAATTCTTCTTTCCACTCTCCCGCAATGATTTCGTCACAAACCTCACAAATAACCTTCTGCTTTTCAACTGATAATTTTCCGGCTTCTTTATTCGCTATTGCGGCGCACTTTTTCAGTATGGCAAAAGCACGAATAATATCTTCAGGTATTTTATTTTTACCGATTTTAAAATTTTCAAAAGACCGCTGTGTCTGAGCTCCCCATTTATGATCAGCCGGTACCTTCACTTCTCCCAGCGTATCATGTTCAATACGGTATTCCATGTCGTTTCCTCCTTCAGAAATGAATTCTATATTATTCTACCATTTCCTCCTGAAAATTGTCATTTAGAAAAGGTTATATTCTTTTAAATTATCACGCTTTTTTCAATCAAAACAAAAATATTTTGCTTGAATTAGCTCTCAGAAATAAAATATTTTGCAAAATAAAGTCCGTATAGTATAATAACAGCACATGGCTTTACAGTTCTGATTTATGGCAGTCTTCGGGTCCCGTGCAATGGAATCCCATGAATCCTGTCAGGTCCGAGAGGAAGCAGCAGTAAGTGGCCCTTTCTATGTGCCACGGTGTATTCTGAAGGCTGTCATAAATGAGAGTTGTAAAGTCTTTTTTTATGTTATTTTTGGTATAATTAATTTATACATCTTTCTATTAAAGGCTGTTATTCCTTGTCCAAGGAGGGTTCAATGGCTTACCTATCACTATACAGAAAATGGCGCCCAAGCACTTTTAAAGAAATAATCGGGCAAAAGCATATTTCCATTCCCATTCTTCGCGCATTTGAACAAAACCGCCTTGCCCATGCCTATCTGTTTTCCGGCCCCCGTGGCACAGGAAAGACAAGTATGGCACGAATTCTTGCCAAAGCAGTAAATTGCCTTGATTTAAAAAATGGCAATCCCTGCAATGAATGTGCTAACTGTAAATCAATTAATACCGGCGCCAGTATGGATGTTTATGAAATAGACGGCGCTTCTGCCCGTGGTGTTGATGAAATTCGCGTACTTCGCGAATCGGTTCGTACTCTTCCTGTAGCGGGGAATAAAAAGGTTTATATCATTGATGAAGTCCATATGTTGACAAAAGAAGCGTTTAATGCCCTTCTAAAAACTTTGGAGGAACCTCCGGCCCATGTACTCTTTATCCTTGCCACCACAGAACCTGCCAAGATTCCGCTTACAATTTTATCCCGCTGCCAGCGGTATGAATTCCACCGTATTTCTGTAAATGACATCAAGGAACATTTACTGCACATTTCCCAAGAAAGCCATCTTTCTCTCACCCCTGAAGCGGCTGCTTTAATTGCTGTACGCGCAGAAGGCGGTCTTCGTGATGCGCTGTCTCTTTTGGATCAATGTTCCGGCGCATCAGCAGGTAATGAGCTTTCTGCAGAAATAGTCTATGATCTTCTAGGCCTTACGGACAAAGAACAGATTATAGATTTGTTCCACATGATTGTGTGTGGAAAAAGCAGTGCCACACTTCAGCTTTTTTATAAGATTCTCCAAGACGGAAAGGAACCTTCCGCTATACTTTCTGATTTACTGGAACATTTCAGAAGTATTATGATCTGCAAAGTGAATCCAAACGCACCGGAATTATCTGCTTATGGAAATAAGATTTCTGTTATACAAAAAGATGCTCAGGAATTAAGTGATGCTTACTTGGACGCACTTTTCGATTCTCTCCACCATTCTTTTTCTGAAGCTAACAGAAGTTCATCTCCCCGCATGAGTGCTGAAATGGGACTTCTCCGCCTATGCCGTCTCCGTGGTTCACAGGCATTGGACAGTTTAGAAGAACGGATCACAGCATTGGAAAAAAACGTATCTGTACTTATGAAAAGCAGCACGCTCCCGCAAACCGAAACTATACCCGCTGCTCCGTCACCCGCCATACTGCCCCCAACGATTTCTATACCTCTCGTCACACCTACAGCACTTACCCCCGCCCCTGCGGCAAGTACAACCACCTGCCCGGATTCTCCAAAGGAAGTGGTACCGCCCCCTCCTGCTGATAAAACACCGGTAAAAATGGAACCTGCCACAAAAAGTAAGCCGTCTCTTCCCTGTAAACCAAAAAAATCTCCCGAAGAAAAGAAGGCTGAAACCAGCCATGAAATTGGTGAAACACTTCTGGATCCCTCGACCTATAATGATATATGGGCAAAGGTACTGGCATTTTTTGAAATTAACCATCGCATTGATATTTTATACTGTCTTCAAAAAAGCAGTCTGATCCTGTTAAGTAAATCCCGGGCTATTGCAGTAGCCCCCCAGCCTTACCTTGTTCTCGCAGGAAATAATAAAGGCTATCAGAATACAATCAAAGATGCGTTCATAAATGCCATCGGAATTCCTGTCGAATTCCATTCCATCTTGAAAGGTACTGTCGATGAAGCAGATGCTCTTAGGCAAGTGCAAATGTATACAGATTCCGCAGCATCGGTTCATGAAACTGAAAAGGAACCGATGGCGGAAACCGCAGATAGTGATTACCGACTGGTTGAAAAATCTGAAATCCCAGACGATGAGAAAGATATGCCTGCACTTGCAAAAGCTTTCCGAATTCTTTCCGACTGTGATATCTATGAAAAGAAATAGATCCAATTTGACAAATTTACTATATTTGCCGATATACGGTATAATGATGAATGTGAAATTATAAGTTTTATTTGTAAAAGGTAACAATCGCTTTTCGAGGAGGAATTATTTATGTTTGGCAACAAGGCACAGATGCAGAATATGTTGAAAAAGGCTCGTAAAATGCAGGAAGATATGCAAAAGATACAGGAAGAATTAAAACAGCAGACAGTTGACGTTTCTGTAGGCGGCGGTGCTGTGGCTCTCATTATGAATGGCGAAAAAAAAATTGTTTCCCTGAAAATCGCAAAAGATGCTATTGATCCGGAAGATCCGGAAATGTTAGAAGATCTCATCACCACTGCTGTCAATGAAGCAGGCAAAAAAGCTGATGAAATGGTACAGAAAGGTATGAGCAAGGTCACCGGCGGCCTTGGTCTCCCCGGCGGCATGTTCTGATGAACAGTGATTTAGAACTTGTAGCCGAACAATTCCGCAAACTCCCCGGAATCGGTGTAAAAACGGCAAGACGGCTTGCTTACTTTATGTTGGAACGTCCTAAAGAAGATATAGACGCATTTATCAATGTCATCCATTCTGCACGGGATAAGATTTGCTATTGTTCTATCTGCTGTAATTTAGCTACATCAGACCCCTGTGAGATTTGTGGTGACAACCGACGCGATTCATCAGTGATTTGTGTAGTGGAGCATCCTCAGGATGTGCAGGCACTGGAACAGAGCCATGAATACCATGGTTTGTACCATGTTCTCCACGGCGTCCTTTCCCCTCTTGATGGTATTGGTCCAGAACAGCTCAAAATCAAAGAGCTCTTAAACAGGCTCGCCGATGATACAGTAAAAGAAGTCATTATTGCGACAGACCCCAATACAGAAGGCGAAGCGACAGCATACTACCTGTCCCGCCTGATTAAACCGCTTTCTGTCCGTGTTACACGGATTGCCCGCGGCCTTCCTGCCGGCGGTGACGTAGGATATGCTGACAGCATGACATTGGCCGGCGCAGTAGAAAATAGAAAAGAAATGTAAAAGCGTGTGCTTTGTGTAAAAAGCCGGACAACTTACACATACATGAAGCATATGCTTTTTTACAGGGCTTCTCACCTTACTAATCAGATTTCTTGAAATACTAAAATATATCAAATTGATTCATCATCGGGAGGTTCTCTATGGAAATTATGGATGCCAGCATCGTCGGTCTCATTACATCTGCTATTTGTATTTTTCTTTTGTGGAAATTCCTAAGCTGTGCCGTATTTCCTTTACTTGGAAATATTATTTTGGGCGGTCTGTTATATTACGTCATCAATTTACTGCATATTGTCCATATGCCGTGGAGCTTTTTTGACATTGTCGTTATTGCTATCTTCGGAATTCCAGGAACCGTTTTCCTTGCGATTTTCCATTTTTTCTTCTAATAATAGATCACGGTACGAAAAAATCGTATCCTCTGAAAGAGGATACGATTTTTCTACTCCAAGATTCAGCAACTTTTTATTTTGTCAATAATTTTATCCAGCCACGAGCCCTTCCCTTTATACTGGGTAACATCTTCACCTGATACATTCGCATAGTTCAAAAGAGCTTCTTTCTGATTTTCTTTCAGCTTTTTCGGAACAACCACTTTCACTTCCACATATAAATCGCCCTTATAGGATGACTGCAGGCGAGGCATTCCCTCTTTTGAAATACGAAAACGTGTACCACTCTGCGTTCCTGCAGGAATCTTGAGTTCCACCTGTTTATCCAACGTTTTTACCTGGATAGTGCTTCCCAACGCCGCTGTCGGGAAAGAAACAGGTACCCTGCAGTAAAGATCATCCCCTTGCCGTTCAAAATCAGGATCAGATCTGACGTAAATATATACATAAAGATCCCCCTTCGGTCCTCCCCGTTTACCGGGTTCTCCTTCACCGGAAATACGCATACGTACACCCGTATCTGCGCCTGCAGGAATATTCACTTCCAATTTCTTCTGCTTACGGGTCGTACCGCTCCCATGGCAGCGGCTGCATTTATTTTTAATAATTTTACCTGTACCGCCACAATCCGGACAAGTCACAACATTCACCATCTGTCCGAAAGGACTGTTCCGAACAATACGCTGCTGACCTGTACCATGACAGGCATGGCAGATATCTACTGAACTTCCCGGTTCCGCTCCATCCCCATGACAATGGTCACAAGTTTCATTTTTCGTTACAGTAAAGGTCTTATGAATACCACTGGCCGCCTCACGAAGAGTAATTTCCATATCATAGCGGAGATCCGCCCCCTGTTCCGGACCATTTCGGCTCCTTCTCCCACCTCCGCCAAACATATCGAAAATATCGCCGAAGTCAAAACCGCCTGCTCCGCCACCAAAGCTGCTGAAATCAAAACCGCCAGTTCCGCCGAAACCTCCCGGTCCGCCGCCATTCTGCGCCGCTTGACGAAAGGCATCGTGCCCCATCTGATCATATTGCGCTCTTTTATCCGCATCAGAAAGAACGTGGTATGCCTCATTTACCTTTTTAAAATTTTCTTCCGCTTCCTTCGGATGTTCCTTATTCAAATCCGGATGGTATTTGCGGGCCATTCTCCGGTATGCTCTTTTTATATCTGCTTCCGTGGCGTTTTTATCAATGCCAAGGACTTCATAATAATCCCGATTTGCCATTCCAGAAACACAATCCTTTTCTGCTACAATAAACAGCATAGAGCTGCGGATAACCGAAAATCACCCGCAGCCCGTATGCTAACTAACCACTGGCTGTTATTTATTATCGTCATCAACCACTTTGTAATCTGCATCAACCACATTATCATCCGATTTCTTTTTCTGCTGGGAATCCTGTTGGGCAGCTCCTGCTTCCGATGCCCCCTGTTGTTGGGCCGCCTCGTACATCTTGCTGGTCATTTCATAAAGGGGCTTTGTGAGCGCTTCCGCATCAGCTTTCATCTTTTCTGCATCTTCCCCTTTTAGTGTTTCCTGAAGCCGGGTAATCGCTTCATTGATTTCTTTTACCTTTTCCGCATCAGCCTTATCGCCAAGATCTTTAATCGTTTTCTGAGCCTGATAAATTAGTGCTTCACCCTTATTTCTTTCTTCAATAATTTCTTTATGCTTCTTATCTTCTTCTTCATGGGCTTTCGCATCCTGCTGCATTCTTTCAATTTCTTCATCAGTCAGGCCAGAAGAAGATTTAATATCAATTTTCTGTTCCTTGCCTGTTCCCAAATCTTTTGCGGAAACATGGACAATGCCATTAGCATCAATATCAAAAGTAACCTGAATCTGTGGTACTCCACGAGGAGCCGGCGGGATATCTGACAATTCAAACCGCCCCAATGTCTTATTGTTGGCAGCCATCGGCCTTTCCCCCTGGAGCACATGAATATCTACAGACGGCTGATTGTCGCTGGCAGTAGAAAATACCTGGCTCTTGGATGTCGGGATCGTTGTATTTCTTTTAATCATAGTCGTAAATACACCGCCGAGTGTTTCAATACCAAGGGACAATGGTGTTACGTCGAGAAGGAGAACATCTTTGACCTCTCCTTTTAGTACGCCCGCCTGAATAGCCGCACCAACAGCAACGGATTCATCAGGATTAACACTCTTGCTCGGCTCTTTGCCGAACTTATTCTTAATCAGCGTCTGTACGGCAGGGATACGGGAAGAGCCGCCGACAAGAAGAACCTTGTCAATATCGTTTACGGTAAGCCCCGCATCTTTCAATGCTAAGTCAATCGGTTCCATAGTATCCATAACGAGATCTTCCGTAATCTTGTCAAACATGGCACGAGTCAGAGCGGCATTGAAATGTACCGGCTGTCCATTCACATCCATGGTAATAAACGGAAGATTGATGTCGGTAGACATAACATTGGACAACTCGATCTTTGCCTTCTCAGCCGCTTCTTTCAAACGCTGATTGGTCATTGGATCACGGTGCAATTCAAAACCATTCTGTGCTTTAAAGGTAGTAGCGATCCAGTCCATAATACGGGCATCAAAATCATCACCGCCAAGATGTCCATTGCCATGGGAAGCTTCCACTTCAAATACACCATCAGCTAAATTCAAAATGGACACGTCGAAAGTACCGCCGCCAAGGTCATAAACAAGAAAACGATGTTCTTTGCCGTCTTTTATTTTATCCAGACCATAAGCAAGAGAAGATGCCGTCGGTTCATTAATAATACGGAGCACATTCAAACCCGCAATAGTACCTGCATCTTTTGTCGCTTGACGCTGGCTGTCAGTAAAGTATGCCGGGCAGGTAATAACCGCATCAGTAACTGTTTCTCCAAGATAAGCTTCCGCATCTGTTTTCAGTTTCTGTAAAATCATTGCAGAAATTTCCTGCGGCGTGTAACTTTTTCCATCAATATTTACTTTGTAATTTCCTTCACCCATGTGCCGCTTAATAGAAACAACGGTGCGATCCGGATTGGAAACGGCCTGGCGCTTCGCAAGCTGTCCTACCAGCCTTTCTCCATTTTTAGAAAACCCTACCACCGACGGAGTCAGGCGGGAACCTTCCGCATTGGAAATGACGACAGGTTCACCACCTTCCATAACAGCTACGACAGAGTTGGTTGTACCAAGATCAATACCAATTACTTTTGACATTTACTATGTCCCCTTTCTTTTCAGGTTTTGCCTGATAATTAATGACTTTTTTACGAAAATTAAGGTTTATGGGAAACTTGTACAGAGGAAGGCCGGAGCACCATATCTTTATACATGTATCCCTTCTTTAATACCATAGAAACTGTATCGTCTTCCCATTCATCAGAAGAAATTTGCATAACTGCTTCATGGAAATGGGGATCAAAAGGCTTTCCTACCGCTTCGATTTCTGTGACACCGGAATCATTTAAAAATTTCACAAACTGCTTAAGCAGCAATTCAACCCCCTGAATAAATGCATCAGGAGCGCTGCTTCTTTTTATCTGCGCAAGAGCCATTTCAAAATTATCCACAATCGGAAGAAATTCCTTCATTGTACCTGCTTTTACCGTATCTGACAGTTTCGCCTCATTTTCACGGCTGCGGCGGCGGAAATTTTCAAAATCCGCCTGAAGTCTTATATATTGAGAAATTGTAGTTGCCAGTTTGGACTCTGCTTCTTCCGCCTTATTTTTATAAGTTGCCAAATCAGCTTCTACCTTTCCCAGGACTTCTTCTCTCACTGCAGCTTTTTCTTCTTTATTTTCAGAAGTAGTTTTTACAGCTGCCTCATCAGCAGAAAAAGTATCTTCTAATTTTACTTTATCTTTATTTTCTGCCATTCACAAAACCTCCTCACTTTATTTTTGAGCCTCTTCTTATCTTATGAATCATTACCATTGACTCAAAAATTTAATCATCATCCTTTTCCAAGAGTTGATTTAATTGATGCTGCATGAAATACATCATCCCTACTACTTTTTCATACTGCATACGGGTAGGCCCCAAAACAGCCATAGATCCAATCACTTTGCCATTGGCCGTAAATTGCGCCCGTACCACAGATAAATCTTCAAAATTCTTAAATGCATTTTCTGTACCTATATGGACCGCAATTGGACGATCCATAGTGGAGAGAAGCATGCTTTCCAGTATATCCCGCTTTTCCAATAAATTCAATATATCCTGCATTTTCTCCACATTTTGAAACTCAGGCTGCTCAATCAACTGTGACGCACCGTCAGAATAAACCTGTTTCTGCGTTTTCACTGCCTCCTGCATAGCTGCAAAAATATGTATATAAGGGGATAAATCTCTTTCCACGTCTTTTTGGAAAGACATAATAAACTTTTCATCCACACGCGCCAAATCCCGTCCATGAAGGAAATGATTCAATTTATCAGCAAACAGCTGCATCTCATCAAAAGATGAATCATCAGGAATCTTTATAATTGCATTTGACACTTCCCCCCCACCGGTAACTACAAGAAGAATTGCCCGCCTGCCATCTAATGGAAGAAAACGGATATAATTCAATATACTTTGTTGTCCGGAAGAGGCTGCTACTGACAATGAACGTGTAAGCATTGACACAACCTTAGCCATATTTCGAAATATCTCATCTACCTTTGCCACGTGACCAGTCAATGCCTCCACAAGGAGAGACTCTTCTTCAGGAGTCACAGGAGACGGCTGCATAAGCCAATCCACATAGTACCGGTACCCTTTAATAGAAGGAACCCGTCCCGCGGAAGTATGAGGCTGTTCAAGATACCCTTCATCTTCCAAATCCTGCATTTCATTGCGAATAGTGGCACTGCTTACGCCTAAATCATATTTCCGTGCAATAGTACGGGATCCAACCGGCTCAGCCGTAGAAGAATAATCCTGAACAATAGCCCACAGCACTCTTCTTTTTCTTTCAGTCAGTTCATTGAGTCCGTCAAAAGCATCATTCATTGTCCATTTTGCCATCTTTATCACCTTTATTAGCACTCACTCATATCGAGTGCTAAACTTACGTTATTAGTATATTCTTGCCCCCATGAATTGTCAATACGTTTTCATCGGAGATTAAATCCATCCCTCTCACAGTATGATATTTTGTGCTAGTCCACCACTTTCGCTACTCTGCTTAAAGGGCAGGTATTATCAGCCTTAGAACGCAAATAATACCTGCCCTTTATATTTTCTCATCTCCTACAATTATAATTCGACGGATTCTCCTGGCTTCACAACTACAACAAAAACATTTTCCCGCGCTGCCGCCTTCTTAAATTCTTCAGGATTTTGTGAAATAACAGGCCATGTATTATAGTGGACGGGGATAACTTTTTTCGTTTTTAAAAATTTCGCTGCCAAAATCGCATCTTTTGGTCCCATAGTATAGTTATCACCGATAGGAAGAACAGCATAGTCAATATCAAAAAGTTTCCCAAAAAGTTTCATATCGCCAAAGAGTGCCGTATCTCCGGCAAAGTAAAGTGTCAAACCATCATTGAAAGACAGTACAAATCCGCAAGGAATACCGCCTGCCACACCACAGCTGTGGATGGCCTGCACCATTTTCACTTTACCGAAAGGCGCCGTAAAAGTTCCCCCAAGGTTCATGGGCTGGAAATTGATTACGGTTTTCGGAAAAAGTCCGATGACTTCAGGAATAGCGATGACTTTTGCACCTGTCCGTTCCGCAATGGCAATAGCATCTCCAAAATGATCCGCATGGGCATGGGAAAGAAAAATATAGTCACATTCTACTTTGCTGGCAGCTTCTTCGGCAAGTCCATTCCCGGTGAGGAAAGGATCAAAAAGCAGTTTTTCCTTTCCTGTATCAATCTGGAAGCACGCATGTCCCAAAAATATAAATTTCATTTTCATCACTCCTTTGATCGAATATAAATATGGACACCATGAACAATTATGACAGCATATTCTTTCTCACCATAATTTCCTTAATAACTTTTTGCGCCACATCAGTCAAGAGAATTCCACGACGCATACTGGTCTGCTGCATTTTATGATAAGCTTCTTCATCACTGATATGATAGTAATCCATCAGCAGCCCTTTGGCGCGGTTAATGATCTTGCGTGATGCCAGTTCCCTCTCCATTTCTTTCACACGGTGTGCTATTTCATGTCTGCTGCGATACTGACTGACAGCAATCTGAAGTGCAGGAAATAAATTTCTTTCTTCTACCGGCTTCATGACATAGCCAAAAACATGGGATCGTTTCGCTTTCTCCACCGTCTCCGCATCACCATAAGCAGTTAAAAGGACAACAGGCGCCAGATCATCATGGGCAATCAGTTTTGCAGCCTGTAATCCATCAAGCTTCGGCATCTGTACATCTAGAATCACGAGATCCGGTTTTTCCTCTTTTACCAGTTCCAAGGCACGCACGCCATCTGCACATATACCGACCACCTCATGCCCTGCCTCTTCTAATATTTCTTTTAAATCCATACATATAATCGCTTCATCATCGGCAATAACGATACGATATGTTTCACTCATCTTTTGTTCTCCATAATCGATAAAGGGATTCGGATATGGGCTTCTGCCATATCTCCTTTATTTTCCAATATAAAAGAACCATTTAATTCTATTTCTACTAAGGTACGGACAATCTGCAACCCCAGATCGAAAGATTTCGTACTGAAATGTGTATCTAAGATATGCCCATTATTTTTCACACAGGTATGGAGCATACCATTTTCTACAGAAGCACTTACAATAAGTACACCGTCTTCCATACCTTTAAAACCATGGGCAATAGAATTATGAATTAATTCACTTGTAGCAATAGCCAATGGAACCGCTTTTTCCGAATTAATAAGCAGCTTCATTTCATTATTCGGCCGTACTGATTGGATAGGGCATACTGCCAGACTGTCGACAGAAAGCCGGCAGATTTTATCCAAAAATACATTCCAATTCACATGGTCCCCGCTTTGGCTCGCCAAAACATCATGGATTTGGGAAATTCCCAATATACGGTTCACCGCAACTCTCAATGCCTCTTTCGTATCAGTATCTTTTGCCCGGCGCGCCTGCATCCGAAGTATCCCGGCAATAGTATTCAAAGAATTCTTCACACGATGGTGTATTTCTCGAATAACGGAGTCCTTCACCATAATCTGTCGTTCCTTTTCACGGATTGCAGTTACATCACTTAAAAGAAGGATCGTGCGAGACACACGGCCGCCGGAAAGAATAGGCATTCCCCAGGCAGACAATATCATATTCCCGGATACTTCATCGCCATATGCCGGCTTTTTCGTTTCCATAATTTTATCCACCAATGGCAGATGAACCATGGAATGCCCAATGATTTCTTTCCGTTCCACCGTTTCCTTATCAAGAACAAAATATAAATCATCCGCCATATCATTGGCATACATGATACGTCCTACGGAATCAAGGATAACCATCCCATCCTGAGGACGAAGATAATGGTACGCCCCTTCTTCCATCGGCACTTGGAGCATCATATAAGCCGTATCGGTAAGAACCTGCTGCTGAGACTGGGAATTAGACAGAAAAGCAGCCACAGCAAAAGGAATCCCGGCATTATCAAAAACAGGATATGCTGTCAGCGCTACCAACCGCCCTAAATCAAGTTCCTTTCGTCCAACGACTTTACTGCCTGTAGAGAATACATTTTCCACAAGAGTAAATTCCTCATCTAAATAGGCATCCCCTCTGTCAAAAAAGGTATTCCCCATGGAATAAGAAGGCTTTGCCGCCAAAAGAACTATTTCTACACTTTCATTTTTTCCTTTTGCGCAGATGTAAATTTGATTTTTGGAAATATCAGCAGCAAACTGGAGAGCTGCTTCCATATGATCCAAAATACGAATCTGCACATCCGTAAGATTCGTCATCTCACGGGCCAGCGAATAGAGCTGATTCATAAGTACCGCCTGTATTAAATTACCTTTAAACCTTCCCCCGTTCTGCCAGAAAGGGAAGGCGTGGATCTGCGTTCAATGTCATTGTCGCAAAATCCCCCTTTTGCGCCATGTAATACGCCCGGCAGCCAATCATAGCGCCATTATCCGTACAAAGCCCGGGGGCAGGACTGCATATACGAACATTTCTTTTCAGACAGTTTTTCTCCATTGCTTCACGAAGTCCGCTGTTCGCCGCGACGCCGCCTGCTAAGGCTACTGTTTTCAACTTCGTTTTATCCAAAGCTGCCATTGTCTTTTCAAGCAATGCGTTTACAACCGCTTTTTGGAAAGAAGCAGCTACATCTTCATAAGAAACGGGAACCTTCTTCATCTCTTTCGCATGAATGTAGTTAATCACAGCGGATTTCAATCCACTGAACGAAAAATCGAAACTATGTTCTTTCCTCAAGGCCAGCGGGAATTCTATAGCATTAGGATTTCCCGCTTTTGCCAATTTATCGATATAAGGACCGCCGGGATAAGGATACCCCATGACCCGTGCAATTTTATCAAAAGCTTCACCGGCCGCATCATCTCTCGTCTGTCCAAGGAGTTCAAAAGTATTGTAGTCACGAACAACAACAAGCATAGTATGTCCACCGGAAACGACAAGCGATAAAAAGGGAGGTTCCAAATCAGAATACTGGAGAAGGTTGGCAAAAATATGTCCTTCCATATGGTTCACCGCAATTAACGGTTTTCCTAAAACCCATGCTGCCGTCTTGGCTGCAGCTACGCCCACCAAAAGAGCACCCACCAGCCCCGGCCCTTGTGTAACAGCAACAGCATCGATATCCTCCCAGCCGGCTCGGGCTTCTTCCAGTGCTTCAATAGCCACAGGAAGAACGTCTTCAATATGGTGCCGGGATGCAATCTCGGGCACAACGCCGCCAAATTTTTTATGTATAGGAACTTGTGTGGAAATAACATTGGATAAAATCTTCCGTCCGTCTTCGATAACAGCGCAGGAAGTTTCATCACAACTTGTTTCAAACGCTAAGATTTTCATTTTATCTCCTTACACCTTCCGGGACATGATATATCCATTTTCACGGGGCAGTTCATAGACATCTTGTCTTACGCTGACCGTTTGAAAATTATGTTTCCTGTATAGCGACTGGGCAGGCAGATTACTCACACGAACCTCGAGAAAAATGACTTCCATATGACGCTCCGCAGCTTCCTCCAACCCCTGCTTCAATATTTTTTCCGCTGCTCCCATACGACGATACTCAGGAAGCACACCTATATTCATTAGCTGGGCTTCATCAGCAATAAACCAAAAACATCCATATCCAATAACTTTTTTGGCAAGTTTTGCAATGAAATAACAGCTGTGTCCGCCCTTCATATCATTTCTTATAGTTTCTTCACGCCAAGCATCAGAAAAAGAAACTGTCCCAATTTGATAAATATCGCTGATATCCTTTTCTTCTGCTTTTATAACTATTAATTCATACCGTGAAGTTTTTCCCATAAAACCTCTGCCTCACTTCTGCGAATATAATTTGGCATAAGCTGAAGGGGATCATCAATTTGTCCTTTTTCCCATCGGACAAATGCGGCCATCGCCACTGAAGAGGCACGGGCACAGCAATTATGGGGTGGTGCCACCTGTATCCCTTCTGCAAGAAGCTTTTCCCGATACATTTCTGCACCTTCACCTACAGCAAGAATCGGTCCGCCATGGCTGGCTGCTGCTTTAACCACTTCATCAATAGAGGCTGCTTCTGCGGGTGCTTCCTGCCATATCTCATCAAAAGAGCCATACATCGCCGCATAAACGTTTCCACGCTGGGCATCCAGCAGGGGAAGAATAAAAGCTCTCGCGCCAACCAGATTCCATACCAGCGCTTCCAGGGTATCTACGCCGATAAGCGGAACTTTCCATATGTAAGCTGCTGTCTTTGCGGTAGCAAGTCCGATACGGAGACCGGTAAACGACCCCGGTCCTTTGGCAGCAGCAATGGCAGTAATCTCCTTTTGATCCACTCCTGCATCTTTCAGTATTTCATCCATATGTGGTATGAGCTGTTCTGAATGGGTTAACCTTTTTTGTACTGTCCACTCGGCTACAAGCTTGTCCTTCTCCGCCAGCGCACAACTGAGAACAAAAGAAGAGGTATCAATGGCAAGCAACATACTTTATAATCTCCTTTACAACTGATTCCGGAGCGCCTTTTCCCCAGCACAGGGAAATATGGCGCATAGTCTCATTGATTCTTTCTATATGGACAGTAATACTTTCCGGCGGCAGCAAAGCAGGAAATACATCCGCCCACTCTACGACTGTCACACCACCGCTGCTGTACTCCTCCCATCCGATATTATATAAATCTTTTTCGTCACCCAACCGATAAAAATCAAAATGCTTCAGTGGCAGTACCCCCTCATAATAATTCATAATCATAAAGGTAGGACTGCCAACCGCATCATTGATACCCATTCCCTTAGCCAGCCCCTGTACAAAGTGTGTTTTTCCCGTACCAAGATCACCATTTAAGGCGATAAACAGGTTATTCACTGCATGAGCGCCAATCCACTCACCAAAGGCCATTGTTTCTTCTTCACTATGAGTTGTCAAATTCACTTTATCCATGAAGCCACCTCATTAATTCATCAAAGCGCATCATGCCGATTCTGTATCCTTCGCCATGAAGCACACGAAGTTTGGCAGGGTTCCGTTCTGCCCGGCTGACTTTCACCGGATTTTCAGGACGGAAAATAAAAACATCTCCCTCTTTTTCCATCTGTAAAATCTTTTCCAGCCGTGCATTGTACCGTTCCGGAATAGTACACATGGAATCTACAATGGCAGGATATTTTCTTCCCCACACGGCTTCTGCCATCTTCCTCAAGAAATAGGGCATCTGCCTTTTTCTGTAGGAAATCGGCCGTGTCAATATATATACAGATTTTTTTACAGGAAAAGGAAGTTCATCATAAAATGGAACAAGTGGCATGGCAAGCCCGCCATCCACATAAGGAATGCCATCTATTTCTACAGGCGGCGAAAGAACAGGAATGGATGCACTCGCTTCTACGGCTTTCACAAAGTCTTCCTCACTGCGGCTTTTGTTTGAAATATAACGTGCCTTCCCTGTTTGTCCGTCGGTTACAACAGCATACAATTCAGTATCTGATGCACGATATGTTTCCATGTCCATAGGATCCAGTTCATTTGCCAGCTCGCCAAACATGAATTTAAAATTGAAATAATTTTTTTCTCTGAGAAGATGTTTTATTCCCATGTACCGCGGATCATTACAATAAGTCGTATTGATTCGGATATTGCGTCCTTTTTGTCCGGACATATAACACATTCCCTGCATGGCTCCTGCTGACGTACCAACTACTTTCCGGAAATGGAGCCCTTTTTCAATAAATACATCTAAAACGCCTGCCTCAAAAACACCTCGCATAGCGCCGCCCTCCAGGACAAGGGGAATGTCCATCGGTACATAAAAATCAAACGAATTTATCTTTTCCGTCATACACCTCACGGCACTATACTGCCTTTATCCCGTAAAATTTACTTCTTTTCTTCCGTACGAACAGACTGCATTTTTACAGCGTCAATTTTCGCACGAATTATGTCTTCATCACCAAGATAACCTACATGATCAACTGTAAAGTCCTCATTCAAATGGTATACAAGTGGCACACCTGTAGGAATATTCATACCGGCAATTTCATCATCAGAAATATCTTCCAAATACTTTCTCAGAGCACGGATAGAGTTTCCGTGGGCTGTAATTAAAACATTTTCTCCCAATTCAATTTTAGGCTTGATTTCCGATTCAAAATAAGGTGCTACACGGGCCACGGCATCTTTCAGGCATTCCGTCAGCGGCAGCTCCACAGTTCCTTTATACCGCTGGTAAGGCGCCTGTTTTGCAGGATTTCGTTCATCATCCTTCGGCAAAGCTGGCGGCCGCACATCATAAGAACGGCGCCAAAGATGGACTTGGGAGTCACCATATTTCTCTGCTGTTTCCTTCTTGTTCAAGCCTTGGAGCGCGCCGTAGTGACGTTCATTCAAATGATAATCTTTTACCATGGGAATCCATGCCAGATCCAGTTCATCAAGAACAGTATAAGCAGTATGGATGGCCCGCTTTAAAACAGACGTATAGCATATGTCAAAATGGTAATTTTCTTCTCTCAAAAGTCTTCCTGCCTGATGGGCTTCTTCATACCCTGTTTCTGTCAAATCTACATCCGTCCAGCCGCAAAACAGATTCAGTTTATTCCACTGACTTTCTCCATGTCTGATTATTACGAGTGTATGCATAATTCCTCCTTATGAACGAAAATGGTCATACCCTGCTATTGTAAGCAGTTTTATACTATTTTTATCTTTAAGAAACACCTGCCCTTTCCCTGCTTTCGTGACATGTCCGATTCCGGTCACACCACCAATACCCTTTACATATTCCCAATTCTTTTTAGAAATCGTACCAACCAATTCATAGTCTTCTCCACCATTAATGGCAAAACAGAAAGGCTCTTTTCCACAGTCCTGTCCCCATCGGCAAAGTTCATCAGACAGAGGAATCCGTTCTTTTTCCAATTCTATCGTCACCCGGCTTGCCGATGCTATTTCATTGATTTCCCGCGAAAGACCGTCAGATACATCATTGAGCGAAGAGGCTCCACTTTCTCGAAGGATCCGGCCAAAATCTATCTGCGGTTTCGGTCTTTGATGCCGGATTGCCAACATAGGGTATTCTTCTTTCTTACCATCTAAAAGGATAGACAATCCTGCTGACGAATCACCAAGCGTTCCTGTGACAAAAACGATATCTCCCTCTTTGGCACCGCTCCGCTTTACCGCTTGATTTTCAGGAACGATACCTACTATCGTCCCTGTGAGAATAACCCCCTGTTTTGAGCCGGTGATGTCTCCGCCAAGAAGATTGACGCTGTATTCGCGGCAGCATTCACGGATTCCATCATAACAGGATTCTATCCATGTAATAGACAAATCCCCTGGAAGCGCAGCAGATATTACGAAAGATACCGGCTCCGCCCCCATGGCCGCCATGTCACTGAAATTCACAGCACACAGATGATATCCCGTATCAGCGGCAGACATCGTTCTTTTTGTAAAATGAATTCCTTCCACCATAGTATCCGTGGAAATCACCTCGTCGTATCCGCAAGGCGTCATAAATACAGCTCCATCATCACCTGTGCCCAACTTGACCAATTCAGGTCGGTAAATAAGATCATGGGCAATACGGTGAATACATTCAAACTCTCCGATATCCCGCAAAGTTTCTTCCTTCATCACTCCAAAATTTCCACACCAAGCTTTTTCATTGCATCTATTGCTGCCAAATGGCCGTTATAATCCACATAACCAAGACCTTTGACAAGAAGCGTGACCTTATGCCCAGCCTTTAACAACTCAAAAACCGTTTCTTTGACACAATATTCAGAAGCAATGCCACCTACATAAACATGGTCTGTCACCATTGTACCAAGCGGAATCCCTTTTTTATTTATTCCATGGAAAGCGGAATATTCTTCAACAATATCATCCATTCCTTTATGAAAAATATTTTCTTCATTCGGGCGATTTTTAACATCGATAATATCCGCAAAGAAATGTCTGTCCAAAGCAGAACCTTTTTCCCCGGCGACACAATGAATCGGCCAGATGCCTCCATTCACCTTAAAAGACCTGTTTGCCGGGCTGTGCCAATCAGAAGTATACAACACTTCCATCTCATGCCTGTTTATAAAATTAATAAGGTATGCCACCGCCTCATGACTTCCGCTGCATGCCAATGATCCATCAATAAAATCATATTGGCAATCAACAATCACTAAAGAATCCATACCCGCCTCCTTTATTGCCTGTTTTATTTTATTTTAACAGGTTTCACCGGCCATGTAAAAGTGACTTCCCATCAGAGAATATATCCTTGCCAAGTTTTTTTCTGTTTCTTGCGTCAATTCTTTTTTATGGGTATACTTTGTAAGTACATCATTATTGAAATTGTCAGTTAAGGAGATGGAAGATTTGGACTTTATTACCACCCTCGCTTATTTTCTGAATGTAGGCGTATTCAGTGCTGTTATCTCTCGTTTTTCCGGTGCGCCTATATCCATCCTTGTATGCTGTGCTGTTCTTTACGTTGGTGCTACACCTTTGGAGACAATCGGCATAATGCTTACTTATCTTGTATTTATGCGTCTGACTATTTACACACAGAAAAATCGGGTAAATTTCAAAAAGATGGAAGTATTTCCAGGATGGAAAATTATCCCTGCAATTGCCCTTATTTTAATTTCTCTTATTCTCTATCCCTTTGCAGGTCTCGCTATTTTCCTTCTCGTATTCATGGCTGAAGTACTGGCAAAGATGCGGATGAAAATCCCAGAAGAACACCGGATGGAAAAAGGCAAACTTATGCCATACATCATCGGCGGCGCAGTCCTTATGACGCTGTCCATGGTTGCTGTAAAATTTATCCCGGAAACGCTTTATTATGGACTGGGCGGTTTTGTTATTTTAGCCCTCTGTGCATTCTTCTGGTGGGTCGGTAATGACCGCGATCGTTTAGCTTCCGTTTGGGATAAGGTCATTCTTGCCGCTTTCATTCCTGCCGGTCTCTATGGTTTTGATATGGCTGATTGGATTGACGACCTGAAAAGAAATGTAAATCCCACACGTCTTGCTTATAATCTTCCTTTCGTATTCCTCCCTGTTTTCTTTATCGCTTTTCTCATGGCAAATATCCTTTTCGGTATTTTTTCCCTTTCCGGTATGGTCATTGTATTCTTTTCCGCTATCGGCCTGCGCATTTTCGGCTACTATGAAATGAGCGGCAAAGGTAAGACAAACCTAATCGCTGTAGGTATTACTGTACTGGTGGCTCTTCTCCTGTTTCTCACCGCACCGGCACCGATTGGTATTACACACACAGTAGACGCGTTCCTTAAGCAAAATCAATATGGTTTCATGGGATTACTGAATATGTTCTAAGTGTCTTTAAAACGAAATATTGCCTCATGCTCTTATGCATTTCATCGAATAATATTTTTTTCTTTATTACCATATTGCAGAAATAACTGACTGATTTATTTTACTATTTTCCATATTCCAGTTAGAAAAAATATTCCTTGCTCCATTTTCTGAAACGTTATATTTAACAAAAGAAAAACCGGTATCTCTTCATTAAAGGCCTGACCTTGACAAGAGACATCCGGTTTTATTTCATTTTCTCGGTTTCCATGCTTCTACTTTGACGGAACATGACGGACATACATCAGCCAGAAAACAAGTTTCACAGCTCGGCCTGCGTGCATGACACACACGGCGTCCATGCCATATGAGCCAATGGTGCGCACTAGACCAGTTTCTCATGGGGATAACCTTCTTCAATCCTTCCTCCACCTGATCAGGGGTATCACCGACAGACAATTTTAATCGATTTGATACACGAAATACATGCGTGTCCACAGCGATAGCAGGATAACCGAATGCCACACTTCTTACTACATTTGCTGTCTTGCGTCCTACACCGGGAAGCTTCACCAATTCATCAAAATCTTCTGGTACTTTTCCGCCATATCTTGAAATAAGCATATGACACATACCTAAAAGATTTTTTGCTTTCGCCCTGTACAGCCCGCAGTCATGAATTTCTTTTTCCAACTCTGTCTGTGACAAAGCTCCCATCTTCTCAGGCGTACCTAACCTCGGAAAAATACGATTGGTAATAATATTTACACGTTTATCGGTGCACTGCGCAGACAATATGACTGCGACAAGAAGCGTAAAGGGACTGCCATAAGTCAGCATAGTCCCTTCGTTTTTGTATACATCAGCAAGCCGGCGGAGCTGCTCTGCTTTAACTGCCTTCGTTACCCTCATTTTAATTCCTCAGCAGATAATCATGGGCCGCCAGCGCTGCAGCAGCTCCCTCACCGGCAGCAATGATAACCTGCTTATTTTTTCCGTCTGTCACATCACCCGCAGCAAAAAGTCCCGGAATATTTGTCTTTCCTTCTTTATCTGTAATGATTTCCCCTAAAGAATTTGTAATAACATCTTTCGGTAAATAGCTGTTGTTTGGAATACCGCCTGCTTCCACAAATACGCCATCTACAGCCAATTCTATTTCTTTTCCATCCTTCTTATCTTGTACAACGAGGGACGTGACTTTCCGTTCACCATTAATACGAAGCGGAATGTATTCCATAAGCACTTCGATATTTTCTTTTTCATACATACGTTTTGCAACAATTTCTGCAGCGCGGATACGGCTTCGCACAAGGAGATATACCTTTTGTGAAATCATAGACATTTCAATGGCGGCCTGCACAGCACTGTCTCCGCCACCCACAATCGCAACCGTCTTATTTCTGTAAAACGGTCCGTCACAAGTTGCACAGTAACTGACTCCGCGGCCGGTATATTCTATTTCACCGGGGATATCAAGGGTACGGCTCTTTTTCCCTGCAGTTACAATAACAGTCTTTCCCTGAAGACTCTTTCCATCATCAAGCTGTACCGCAAAAGAACCATCTGACAGATGCTTCAGTGCCTTTACACCTGCAGTAACAAAATCAACGGGGTATTGACGGACATGAGCTTCCATCTTTTCCGCCAGTTCAATCCCCGTGACAGACTGGAACCCCAAATAGTTTTCAATTTCATTGGTCAGCATCATTTGTCCGCCGATATCAGTCGATACAAGCGTCACAGATAAGGCTTTCCTTGCTGCATAAAGAGACGCATTCAACCCCGCAGGACCCCCGCCGATTACGAGCACATCAGATATTTCCATAATACCCCTCCATCTATTTATATCCGAATTTATTGATTTCATTATATCGCCTTTTATCGATATAGTCAACTTTCTTTTTGCGAAAATTTAGTTTTTTTATAACCGATAAATTCACGGAGAATCGAGTTGTCAGGAACAAAATCATCTGATAATTCGCGAAAAGGCTCAAAGAAATGAATTAGTCTCTGCGCCTCCGGATAAAGCGGATTTCCTTTTTTTATCCTCTCCAGCATGGGCCGTGTCATTTTCTTGAGAACAGGAAGCTCATAGATAAGGGCGGAATTGAATACGCGATCCGCCCGATTTTGAAAGGAAAAAATGTTCTCTTCTTCTCCCCGGCGTACTGACTTCCAAATAGACAGCGTATCTTCAGGACTGTGCCCCCTGTATTGGACATCCCGTACCATACGACGGAGCAGACGCGTATCGGACGTAGAAATGCGGTTATGGTTATTGATATTGATTTGTGTCAATGCCGATAAGTATATGCGCATTTGCTGGTAACCGGGAACAAAGTAGGTCAATTTAGGGTTAAGCGCATGCAGTCCTTCCACTAAAACAGGCTGGTTTTCCTCGAGTCGGACAGGTTCATCATACCACTCTTTTTTCCCTGTAATAAAATTGAATCGTGGCAGCTGAACCTCTTTCCCTTCCAAAAGATTTATCACTGTTTCCTCAAAAAGGGAAATATCCATTGCCTGCAGGTTCTCCCAGCTTTCTCCTCCCATTTCATCGCGATTCCTAAAATAATCATCAAGAGAAAGCATTACGGGATGAACGCCATTAACCCATAGATGGATAATCAAGCGTTTCATAAAAGTCGTTTTCCCCGATGATGAAGGCCCTGCAATGCATACCAGACGGATTCCAGGATCTTGGCCGCAGATTTCATCTGCTAATTCTGCCAATTTCTTTTCATGAAGAGCTTCTGCTACGGCAATCAGATCAATGATTGAACCTCCGTCAATGGCATCATTCAGTTCTGCTAAAGAATGGCAGCCTATGAGTTCGCTCCATTTTTGGGATTCCAAAAAAACACGGGCAAACAAAGGCGTTTCTTCCTGTACTTTAATCTCTTTTTCCCCGGGATCAGGTACATGGAGAAGAAACCCCGGTGCATATGAAGACAAATGAAAGATTTTCAAAAAACTCATGTCCGGCAGCATGGGGCCAAAGAAGTAATCAATAAAAGTACCACATTGACTTACACTGATTTCTTTGACCGGCATTTGTGTAACCAGATCTGCATCCGCCTTCCGCCCTTTTAAGCGCAGGAAAGCTTCCGCTTTGGAAATCCCCACAGTCAGCTGCGTAATATCTCTTCCTTCTTTTACGATTTCTTCCATCTTATAACGAAGCACATCCAATTCCTTTTGAAGAGGCACATGTCCATCACTGAATTCACAGTAAAGCGCTTTCCCTAAAGCATGCTTCACTGCTACTTCTATTTTCCCGCCATATACTTCTTTCGCAGCAATAGCAAGCAGCATAATAAGAGATCTTTGATAGGCACGGTGAGCCAGAGGAGAACCAAGAGGAATCCATTTTACATCAGTATCACCGGTAAAGGGCGTTTGGAAATCAATAATATCCCCTTCACAGTCCGCCAGCACTGCCATTTCAGGATCACGGCCTCCGGAAACCATATTCCATAAATTCTGTGGTGTTGCCCCCTTAAATAATTCATATGCCTTCCCCTCACAGGTAATATGCATTATCTTCCCTCCTTTAATTTTCGATCCGGTTTTCCTTTAGGATACCATAAATCAAAAAAAGATGACGATTTACAAAATGATATCCTTTATAAAATCAGCGATTATCTTCCTTAATACAAACAATATAAAACAGGCCCGCCCTATAAGTGCAAAGGTCATGCCTGTCTGATGCCCTATTATCGAAAATACTTTATTTTCCAAATTCGCTTTTTCATATATGCCGCCAGTAAATGGCAAATCCCATGACAAACCGGATGATTCCCGCCAGAAGATATACCTGCCAGATGACTGAATAATAACCGTCGCTGCAATAAGAGATCCTGCCATATTCCCAAACTGCTGCGCTGCGAAAGACAATCCAAACACACGTCCATGAAAAGATCCGGGTGCATACTTGACAAGTGCTGGATTAAGTGATGAATTAAGACCGATTATGAAGCAGCCCGCAAGAAACTAGCATGCTGCACCCCCAAAAATATTATCGAGAACCGCCTGCAGTATCGTGATGGCACCTGTAACAGTAATTATCATGGCAAAATAATATCCAATATTCCGTCCAAAACCTCCCCACAAAGCCGTCGTTAATGCGCCGGCTATACCACACCGGCACTCATGATGGCTCCTGCAGCAATTTCCTCATTTTTCCTTCTTTCTGCTTCCAATTGTATCATTTGACTGTTTCCATCCACGCCACAGCGTCATCCATCATATTTGTTGTCACAAAATGTCCCAGTCCAGGATATTCTATTTTTGCCCCGGCACCGCCTGCTTTTTTAAAAGCATCAAAAAAATGTGCCTGCGCCCGCGGATCGACAGAAGTATCACACTCCCCATTAATCAGCAAAAGAGGACATCTTTTTATATCAGATAAATGATTTAAAGGATTTCTCTTTTCCAATTCTTCATAAAGTGTCCAATTTCTCCCAAAAGAAATCCCAAAACGCGCCTGCATGAATAAATGAGATAATTCCCAGTCACCGGAACCGTTAAAAGAAACAATCCCCCGCAAATGAGCGGAATGCGACGCGGCAATTCCCAATACAGACAGGCCTCCCATAGAATGTCCCATAAGAAAAGGCTTTTCATATCCACAAGAAAAAATCCTTTCATATAAAAAAGGAAATTCTTCCACATTGCTAAAAATTGTTTTCCAAAAAATATCATATCCCTCAGATGTATAATAATCAGACAGTGCATGGCGTTCTCCATGGTTTACCGCATCAGGAATAAAAACTGTATACCCATGAACGGCCAGGAACGCCGCCCGATTGACCTGCAATTCTCCCTTGCTGCTCCAGCCATGATAAAAGATCACTGTCTTTCCAGTTTCCCGGATGGGATAAACCACATAGCAGGGAATCAATCCAAATTTTACCTTTTCTATTTTCAGCTGCATCATGATTCCTCCTTTAATTCAGGATAAAACCTGTCAGTCCACTTCCACCGATTATGCAGCCAAAACCAATCTTCAGGATGTTTTTTTATCCAATTCCCAAGTCTTTTATTGATATCATCAGTTATCTGCCGGACGGATTCTTTCTTTCCTAAATTTTTGTCCGCATAGATAGGATCTTCAACAATAATTTCGTAAGTATAATCCGTAAGTTGGTGCATGAATGCCATAAGGACAGGACGGCCTGTCATAAGTGCAAAATGAGCAGGTCCTGTAGGCGTCAATGTCTTTTGTCCAAGAAAGGGAGAAATAAGTCCGGTATCCCCCGGATCCTGATCACAAAGAAGCCCCACAAAATACCCCTCTTTCAAACGCCTCAACATATCTCGGACACCGGTTTTGTATTCTACCGTCTGTCCAGGAATGGACCTATACTCACGAATAAATTTGTCAAAACCTTCATTCGACTGTTTCATCCCCACTGCAAGTATAGGATACCCGTAAAGAGCAAGCGCCGCCCCTTCCAGTTCCCAGTTGCCGCAATGATTCCCCGCAATAATACAGCCTTCCCCTGAAGCAAGAATCTGATCAAGTTTTTCCTTTCCTTGAATAACCACATAGTCGGAAATATTTTTTTTATTCAACAAAGGAAAACGGAATACGGACATCCCGATAGTGCCGAAACGGACTGCCGCCGCCTTAGATATTTCTTCCGCCGTTTTTACATCCTCCGTGATGTTCCCACGAAAGATATTTCGCAGTGCCAATTTTTTTCGACGGTTGGGAATAAGCATCCAAAAAAACTCGCCCAAAATATGTCCCATTTTTACCGCACTGCGATCAGAAAGACGACAGCAAACACGGCTCAGAAATTTCAATAATTGATAACTCCCATTCATATACATCCTGCCTGACTTGTAATAAAAAAAGATGCAGATGCACCTTTTCGAAAATAACAAAGAACCCTTGTAACAGAATATCTGATTATAATTTGATACCCTTTTCAGTGAGCAGCTTTTCCAAACGGCGCATCTTTTTCATCAACTCCGGAAGACGAGTCACCATGATTTGTTCCCGCCCCCATTCTCCGTGCGGCCGAGCCGGATATCCTATATAAGTTCCCGGAGTTTCGATATTTCCTACCACGCCGGTTTTTCCTCCAAGTACCACATGATCCGTAATATTCACATGTCCCGTGATTCCTGTCTGTCCTGCCAGTACGCAGGAATCACCAATCTTCGTGCTCCCTGCGATTCCAACCTGCGCAATAATAAAGCAATCTTCTCCAATTTCCACATTATGTCCCAAGTGAACCAAGTTATCTACTTTCGTACCACGGCCGATTACGGTGTCATTCATCGCCCCATTATCTACGGCACTGCCGCTTCCCACTTCCACATCATCTTGCAGAACCGCTTTGCCAAGCTGCCGGATATGGGTATGATGACCTGCCGCATCCGTAGAAAACCCAAACCCTTGTCCACCAATTACCGCATGGGCACGAAGAACCACACGATCTCCAAGAATACTGTTCTCATGAATCACTGCGCCTGGATTCAACTCACAATTCTTGCCAATTTTCGAATTCTTACCGATATATACATAAGGATAGACGACAGTACCGCTTCTGATTTCTGCACCGTCATCCACAACAACATACGGCATAATCGTTACATGCTCGCCAATAACCGCTGTTTTACTAACTACTGCCGTAGGATGAATTTTACCGTCATGCTGTTCTTCAGGATGATATAATTCAATTAATTTCCCAAATGAACGTCGACAGTCTTCCGTTACAATCAGATTCTTCGTGTATTTTGCAGGGAGGGCATCCACCAAAATAACACCAGCCTGCATCTCTTCGATATGCTCAGCGTACAAACCTCTTGCAAAAGTCACATGGGACGATCCCGCGCTCTCTGCACTGCGCACATCATCAATAACTACTGCAGGATCTCCGTACAGTGTGCCACCGACAATTTTCGCCAGTTCTCCGGCTGTTTTTTTCATATTAATCCTCATTTTTTATCTGTTGATGACGGGTCGGATACACCATTCAATTTTTTTAACACTTCATCAGTAATATCTACTGCGCCGGCAGGAACAACCCGCTTGTGCATAACGATGCCTATATTCTTTTCTTTTGCAACAGCCGCGCTTTGTGTTTCCACCATTGACTGGATCTGTTTCTGTTTGCTTTGTACAAAAATCATTCTCTCCTGCTGCGCTTCCTGTACCTTTTTCTGCATATCTTCATCAGACAACCCCGCCTGTGAATCTGTTGTCAATCTATTCTGTATTTCCGCATTCTTATCTGTAATTTCTTTCTGGATCGCCTGGATCTTCGCGGAATCCTGCTGTACTTTCTGTACATCAACCACAGCCACTTTGTTCGCACTTCCGCATGCAGAAACAGCAGCAGCTGCCATAAGTAATCCAATGCATGCTAACTTACGTAATATAGTCTTTCTCATTTATCCTCCTGCTTGCCCATAGCGATAATTTTTCCGGCAATATCACCCGTTACATCTTCCGCGCTGATATTCGCGCGATACTGTGTAAATATCATAGTCAGGTGTTTCTCAGAAGCGACACGCCCCGCTTCCCGTCTGATATCTTCCATCATTTTTTCTTTTAAAGCAGCAATTTCCTTTTGCTTTGCTTCCATTCTGTCTTTCCACTCGGCATTAAATTCCTCAGGTGCTGCCAATATTCCTTCAGCACCAATTGTTTTCATCGTCTCCGCCCGTTTTTTATCCAAATCTGCTTTAATTTCAGCAGCCTGTTCATCGGCATACTTTTCTAATTCGGCACTTCCCTTTTCCCGTGCTGAATTCATCTTTTCCACGTCCTCCGGCAACCAGCCGTTCATGGGATATCCGCCTTGAAACGCACGAGAGCTTAAAAGTTCATGAAGCTCTTTTTTAATCTGCTCTTTTTCGTCACCCCTTACACCGAGAACGGTCAGTTTCATTTGAAGATTAGCCATACGGGCTCTTTCTTCCGCAGTCAGATTATCAACAGAAAAAACACCTTTTTCTTTATATTTCTCAGACAATTCCGAATAAAGATCTTGAATTTTACGATTCAATTCATCTTCTTTGGTCTTAACACGAATTTTCAGCTCATTCTCGGCTGCCAGCCGATCGCTTTGATCTTGAACGGAAGCTCTGATTTTAGATTGCTGAGAGGCGACACGGATAATCCGCTGCTGTTCATTCTTATATTTCTCCACCAAATGGCTATATTCTGTCTCCAGCCGAAAATATTCGCTGTACTTAGGATGAGATTTCACGAGAGTTTCCAAATCGGCCACACCATATACCGGATGAGGTGCGGTCTGCTCCGCCTTTTTCGTCCCGCAGCCGGCCAACGTAAGCCCCACACCTACAAAGATCATTGCCAGTACCTTTATCAAGCGGCTATTTCTTCTCATGGACTCTTACCGTTATTTCGTGGTCGATGAATCTGTCTTTGCTGCATCCGTCTTAGCAGCATCAGCACTCACGGATGTTGATTTTGCCAGAGAATCACTTACATCTTTTGTAATATCTGTTCCGCCATAAATAACTGCTGCTTTATCTACCACAAGAGAAAGCCCTCTCTTGGAAGCAACAGATTTAACCGCCCCCGTTACTTGATCCGCCATTTCTTTTTCGATAGAAGTACGTTTCTGATTGAACTGCTGCTGCATATCGGCAAAAAGTTTCTCTTTTTCAGCATCAGTCATATTTTCTGCTTTTGCATCAAAATCTTTCTGCATTTCATCCGCCGTTTCCTTCAACTTTTTCTGGTAATCTAATGCAAGCGTCCCATTATCGGAAATTACCTGACGCTGATCGACGACCCCAATATCGGATGTAGGGGCGGCATTGGCGGTATCCCCCATAGAAACAATTGCCATGATACCGACAGATGCGATAAATACACCTGCCAGCGCAAACGAAAAGATTTTCACATTTTTCTTATTTCCAAGTGCTGTCATCATAATAAACCACTCCTTTTACAAATTGGCAATAAGCCGCAGCCATTTGCCTTCTTCTTCATTATACACATATTCAAGAGTTATGTAATTATGGATCTTGTAAGAAAGTCCATATTCACTCTCTTTTTTCCCAAAATCATGATCATACCGCAGGGCAACTTTTTCACCAAAAGGCACACGTGCAAATACATGATTGGCACTTTCCATAAAATCGTACTTATACCCTACCTCAAGAATATCTCCAAAACGATGCTGCCAGCCGCCATAAACATTCCACTCCATAGGACCGGGATACAGCTGTACTTCACCGAAAAGAATATCATGCTTCCCCATATAATGCCCAAGCATACCACGGAAAGCATAATTTTTATCCCCATCACGCCCTGTATCCAGCCAAGCTTCCGTCTTAATAATCCAGTGATCTGTCAGAGCGTCCACTTTTAAAACGGAATCCGTTCCTGCCGACAAATTTGTCTCTACATCTATCTCATACTTTTTGATAAAAGAATCCTCTAAAAGAATTTCCTTCATATGATTGGAAATGTCCTGGCTGTGCCGAGCCACGAAGCTCACGGGAAGTCCCTCCAATCCTTTCATCGCTTCTTCTGTCCGGCTGGCTGCGCGGAAAAGCAGAATCCGCGGAATCGTCGTTTTATGAAAGGACAAGACGCTGCTTCTCACAATCTCCCCTTTAGGAATCAGAAATATGCGTACTTTTGTTTCCTTGCCTGAATGAACCTCAAACTTCGCATCAAACTCAGGAAGAATCTGTTTCATCAAATCCTGTCCTGCAGACTGGGAGACACTTTCCGCCCACCCCACGGAATCCACGGGAAGACCGGTCAGTAATTCCGTCATAAGCACCGGTACGGAAGTCGTGTCTTTTTGGACATACTTCGCCGCTTCTTCTGTTAAATTCCCATAATCAATTTCTGTACTGACAGTTCGTATAATTTCCCCTACCGGCTGTAACTCCACAGAAATCGATGTATGTTCTCCATAAGCCACCTGCAAATCACTTACCATATACCCGATAACGACGCGATTAACAATATCCGCCAAAACTTTATTGTACTGAACCGCGTTCAGACGGAAAATATTTTCCTCCTTTCCCACAAAAACACGGTTCCCAATAGCAGAAATGCTGGATTCTATCCGTTTTCTCACAGAATCAGGAACTTCGCCCTGCATCGTTGCTACGGATACACCTACACTTTTTATGGGCGCCGCATCCACATTATGCGGCAGAAAAACAAAGCATGCGAGCAACCCCACGCCTGCCTGCACAACTGCTTGTCTCCGTAAAGAAGGAATCATTTCCCATCCTTATCCTGTGATTAAAACTGTGTTCCGAAACTAAAGTGGAACTTATTTCTGTCACCATGCCCATAATCAAGGCGGATCGGCCCGATAGGCGTCTGAAGACGAAGCCCGACACCCACAGAGAAATTAAGAGAGTTGTCATCCTTATACCACGGAATCTTTCCTTCATCAATCCCCCAAGTCGAACCCATATCGGTAAATACGACCCCCTGTACCTTCTTTGCGATGGGGAAACGGTATTCCAAAGTAGCGGCATACATTTTACTTCCCTTAAACTGGTCATCTTCATAACCGCGGAGTGTGTTGGAGCCGCCTAAATCAAAAAGATTACCGTAAGATACATTACCGTCAATATAACCTGCCATTACACGGAGTGCAAGAATATGTCCATTACCGAGTCCTTTGTAAAAACGCCCCTCCGTGGTGAACTTGTAGAAGTCATAATTTCCGCCAAGTCCGTGTCCGCCCCATTGTGCTGAAAAGGACAAACGTCTGCCCTTGCTGGCATTGAAGTAATTATCACGATTATCATATACATGGGTAAATGTCAGGCTGTTCGTCCTGCCGAAATTATCAAAGATAGCTTTTCTCCATTTTGCTTTTGTAGCGGCAGTTTCTTTGCTCGCACCACTTCCCCACTGGAATCCGTCTTCATCTTCATAGGATTCCTTTACAGATTCAAAGTTCAGATAATTGGTGCGGTATTCATCACTGACACGCCCCCAGGTAAGATTCCATCCTTTTCTTCTCTTATCGTATTCTGCAATAGTATCACCATCTGCATTATAATCATCGTATTTATAAACTCTGTTGAAAATAGAAGCACCCAGGGAATCACCGTTGGAATTGATCCATGGTTTCGTATAGGACAGCTGATAATTTTTACCATGCCCTGCTCCGCCAAATTCCCAGTGAAGATTTACTTTATCACCGGTTCCGCGGAAATTGGTATCTCCCAGTTCGAAAATACCGACCATGCCGTCAGAATCAGAGTACCCCGCCCCGACAGTAACAATCCCGGTCTTCTGTTCAATAACATCAATTTCTACAGATACGTTATGGTCTCCTTCCGTACCGGGAAGAAGCTTCATATTTACATCTTCAAAATACCCCAAATTATAAAGACGTTCCATGCTGCGGCTTGCGAGGAATTTATTAAAAGGCTGCCCTTTCTTGAATCGTAATTCGCGAAGAATAACCTTGTCTTTTGTCTTTTCATTGCCTACAAGCACTATGTTTTCAATCTTACCTTCAGAAATTGTTATATGCAGTGTTCCGTCAGGGGTTACCTGCACATCAGGAACAGAAACAAGAATGTACCCTTGTTTCAAGTACATGTTTTCAATTTCATGTATTTTCTGATTAACCAGGACAAAGTTCAATACGCTGTCCTGGGGAATATTCATGATATTTCTCAGATATTCATCAGTAAAAATAGTATTCCCCGTAAATTCCACATGATGGACAACCGGATTAGATACCAGTTTGTAATCAAGCCGTACGCCCTCCGGAATTTCCGAAAAAGACGGAGAAATCTGGGAAAATACACCTGTGCTGCCAAGGGATGCCACATCATTTCTTACACTTTCAGCAGAAACAACACTACCCGGTTTGCTCTGCAGCAAAGGATACAGTTTCGGTTTGACTTCTCCAGGAACACCTTTGAAATCGACAGCAGTAATCGTTTTACCCTCCTGCGAAGCAATTGCCGCATCATCTTCTGCTGACAAATACAGGGATGCATCGCCCACAGCCACTGTCTGTTGAGACTGCTCCACCGCAAGGGCATCCGCCTTCCCTATTTCATTGGAAATTTCCCTTTCACCTGTGGCCTGTCCACTTTTTACATCAACCATGGAGCTCTGGGACATATTATTTCCGCTCCCTGCCATCTGCGGTGCTTCCGCAAAAACACTGAACCCTGAAATAGAAATCAGTACTGCAGATACGAGCAAAGTCTTTCTCCGTCTTGAAGTAATCATAAATATCCTCCTAAATTATTTCTTGCTTAGATTTATATTATATCAGGACTGCCCCCTTAAAGCACGTCCTGCTTCACCAACTACGCTTTGAATCTCACTTTGCGACATAACGGGAAGTACGGGCGCAGGCGCTTCCGTCTGTATACTTTTCGTCGGTACCGGATCCGTATTAGATGATTCAGTTGCCGCCACGGTCGGCTGTACCGTTTCTGAAAGCACCAGATTTTTATCTTCCGGCACTTTCGGCACTTCTTCTTTTGAAACAGTTGTTTCCCGGGATATCACAGGGGATTTATCCGCATTTGCAGAAAACAGATTGCTAAATCCAATAAACAGGACTGCCGCGGCTGCCATGGCGGAAAGTCGGATTCCCCACTTCTTTGCTTTTTCATGAGGATGTGTTTCTTTCAGCCGCTGCATTTCCGCCTGCGCCATCATCAAATTTAACTCACCGGAAATGTCTTTATTATTCGAATAAGAATTTTCCGCTTTATCGAGCCATCTTTTTACAGATTTTACCCGTTTCAGTTTATCGCCAGGCATATATTTTCCCCCTTATATAAACATAATCCGGTTTTTATATGTGGTTATAAACATCAATTATTGCCTAAACACGCCATTCCTCTATCAATTTCTTCCGTTTTCTGAATTTTTCAGCATGAAATCATATTGTATTGATTTTCACTATTTACGTTCATGCATTAGCTTGGAAAGCATACCGCGAAGGCGGTGGATTCCGCGTTTTTCAAGGCGATACACATAAGCCGTACTTACGTCCATCTCATTGGCAGTTTCAGCTACCGTTTTTTCCTTCAGATACACACTTCGGATAACATCCTGTTCTTTCATTGGTAATCGACTGACTGCCATCGAGACAGCAGAATGCAGAGAATTTCTATCAGTAACTTCAAAAGCCGTATCGGGTGCAACCTGCAGTGTAAAAAGTTTTTCTTCCTGTTCTTCCCCCATAAGAATATCATTCTGGCCTTTCCGTAAGAAGTCCAGCATTCTTCCTCTGATGCGATGAATGGCATATAAAGAAAATGCAACGCCCTGCTCAATATCAAATTTTTCAGCGGCTTCCATAAGCCCGACTGTCCCTTCCTGAATCAAATCCAAAAGCACGGTTTCCTGCACAGGATACTTTGTCGCCTCTTTGAACACAAGAAGCTGGTAATGCTCTATCAGTTTCTGACGTGCCTCCAATTCCCCTTCATTCTTATAGGCATCCCAGAGCCGTGCTTCTTCTTCACGGGACAGCTTCCCTTCTTTAGGGAGGGAACTTATATACTCTGATAACATTAGACTCTCCTAAAATTTAAACTTCCAATCCGTACCGATATAACTATCATGTTCGTTATTATACCATGAAGAAATACCTATGTGCGAATTTAAATCATAATGAAATCCGATACTTGTTTGATTATTATTAACACCAGTCGTCGCAGTGAGCATAAAATTATTGAACAAATATTTCCCTATTTTAATATAGTAATAGTTGTCATTATTTACTGTTCTGCTGTCATAATAATCAGTCAGGCTTGATGTAATACTGATCATATCAAGCCCAATGGTTTCTTTAAAGAAATCCTGCACGCTGTTTCCCAAGACCATCGTCAAACCCGCATTGAAAAGTGCACCCTTTATAGCTTCGGTATTATCGCCTTCCGGATTAGCATGTAATGTCAGAAGCATGAGAATTTGGGAATCGTTCAGATATGGTTCACTGTGAAACTCTGTTTTCAGATTACCGGGAATTCCATCCATTTCCGCTGTAATATTGTAACTTCCTACTTTTGTTGTTCCTTTCATATGGATTGCGGGAAGGATATTTCCCTGCTCTCCATTCCAAGCCGCATATCCCGAAGAAATATTAAATTCCGTCATATTGACTTTAACGGTACCTTTTTCCACATTGACCTTCCCTATGACAGCAGGTGCACTGACAGGACCTTCTGCTTCTATATTTCCTGTCAGTCGCAAATCATAAAGAGAGCTGCTTTTTGCCCTGACGTTATCCCCAACAAGGACCTCCAGCTTTATCAAGGCCGGTATGGATGAACTGCCTGAATCTGAGAGCAATGTAAGCGGAAATTCAACAAGCGCATCATGAACATGAATATTACCCTCGATACCCGGTACGTCCATCACTTCACCAAGGCCAAAATCAGCATCTAAAGAGCCTTTATAGTAATCAGAATGTATATCGGGCGCATGGAGATGCGCTTCCCCATTATATGCAATAATAGCACCACGATCCCATTCCAATCCGCCTTTTACTGAGGATTTCCCCGTCCCAAAAACGGCATTCCCCTCCACAGTTGCGCTCTTTCCATCAAATTTCACATCCATATTTAAAGGAAAGATAGGATCGTGTAAAGTAAGCAATTCTATCCGTCCATTCTTTACGGAAACATCCCCCCTGAGTTCCGGATCATCCCAAGCCCCTGATACCTTTACATATCCTTTGATCGGGCCCTCTGCTGAAGTTACCGGATTAAAGAACAGTGCCAGCGCATTCATATCTGCATGATCAAGATTGATATCTAAATCCAATGGCGCCGCATTGGCGGATGGAACACGTGTAAGCACATTAACAGGTATGGATCCTTTCATGCTTGCTTTATACGGATTTCTCCTTGCAAGAGCCTGTGAAATATAGATTACATCCCCTTCCGTATTCCCCATAAATGAAATATCATCAAAAGCATAGCCATTATAAACCGGATGATCAACACCTACAGAAAAGTCAATTTGCGGATTTTCTTTTGTGCCCTTTAAATCGACTGCTGCAGTCATTTTTCCATCTAAAGTTATATTTTCTTTCCCTGTCACCCGGGGTATCCAAGAAATGTCCATATTGCTGGCGGCCGCCTGAATATCAAAATCACCATTACTTGACATCCCGCCCTGAGCAGCTAAAATACCCTCTCCTACAGGAATATACAATTTTCGTATAGAAAGTGCATGGTTTATATAAGAGAAATCTATATCGCCTTCTCCCAGAACAGCATTTGCCAACTGCCCCCCATTCACTTTCGCACGAAATGTAATATTTGGGTCCTCCATTGTGCCGTTAAGAGACATCCCGCCATTTACAGTTCCGCTAATATTAGAAATCGGTAACCCCAAAAACCGGACGACCTCTGATATATCCCAATCATGAAATTCCAAATCGCCCGCTATAATTCCTGACTCTTCATTATATAGGCCTTTCCAGTTAAAAGCCCCTCCTCCTTGATGAAAATCCCCATCAGACACGGACAGTATATGATTCTCATATTGAATCCCCGCAGAAAGACTGCCAAGACGGCCTTTACCGATTTGAATTTCACGGCTCTGTGCCATTCCTGTAAATGCGGGATTATCAGTCGTTCCGGAAACATGACCTTTCAATGTGGCTTTCCCGTTGAATCCCTTATCAGGCAAAAGCTCACCTACATCTATATCTGTCAGCGTGACATCCATATTCAGCGTATCGCCGATAATACTGCCATTAATCAAAGCCGTCCCATCATAAATATAGGCTAACCCGTCCTGAATGGTTATCTTTCCATCATCATAGGAATATTTCCCTGATACGCTTTGGAATAATTGCCCTGCAACAGATCCGTCCCATGCAAGAAAGTCCCCCGACACGGATGGCTTCTCGGATGTTCCGGTGACATTCACCGTATTTTCAACCCATCCGGTAACAGGATATGACATACCTGCCATTTTCAAAATACTTTCTATACGAATTTTTTCACTTTCAATTCTTAAATTTAATTCGTGCGGCGTCTCTAATCCGACTGTCCCCTTTATATGATGACTGCCTTCCCCGTTTTTCCACACGAGAGAATCAATCCTCAAACTATCTTCCGCTCCGGTAAGATGTCCGTCTATAGTATCAAAAGCGGCATTATATATATGCCCGTCACGGGCATGAATCTCCCCTGTAAAAGAAGGAAGCGACTCTGACCCCGTAATCCGCATATCAAAAGAAGTTCTCCCCGCAAGATTTATATCGACGAACTCAGAAAACTGCGCCATATCTAAATTCGTCCCCACAGCCCTGATACTCATATCATCTGCAACATAAATACCATTTATGGAAAATATTCCCTCCCCCGATTGCCCATTCAAATAAGAAATCTCATATGTATCATCATGAGCCGCTATTTCACCGGCAATGGAATCCGCACAAAGCCCATTAACTTCTACACCATCTCCGGTAAAAGTCGATGTCCATCTCCCATTTTTATAAATGCCTTCACCGGTAATAAAAGACGCACTATTCCCATTATATGAGATATTCTGTCCTTTTCCCGCTGCCGTTGCCGAATATAAAGTCATACTTCCATCAAAGTAATTACCTTGGGCAATAACCGACCCGTTTATAATCCCTGATAAATCATAGCCTAAAGGAATATCGCCTGCGGAAATATCCTCTACAGTTATTTCACCATTAAAATCACCGGTTGAAAAACTGTACTTCCCTTTTCCTGTCACAGTTCCGCCGGCCATATGAATCATCAACGATGAAAGTGCCAGCGTCCTTTCACCATAATCAAAAGCTGCCGATCCGTCTTGTATTAAAACATTCCGGCAACAAACGTCTTTTACAGAGATTTTCCCTGTCAGTACCGGATTGGAAAGACTACCTCCTATATGCACATTTCCTGTAGCATACCCCTTAACGTCTTCCGTTAAAATAACTTTTGATGCATCTAAATAGGAAAAATTCACATTACCACTGATAAGAGGATCTTCGCCTTTCCAATTCATTGCTCCGCTGCCGGCAATAATCTGTCCATTCACTTTCCCTGAAAAATTTTCTATCTGAAGAACCCCGTCACAAATATCAAAAAAGGCCGCCACATCCGTAAGAGCATAATTTTCATAGCTCACCGCAGTCTGATCAAGGCGACCTTTTACATGATAAGACAGGACGCCATCACTTCTCCAGATTCTGGCGCCCGTCACTTCTCCCATACCGTTTCTTATATCAAAAGAATGCACCGCTCCCGGCATTTTCTCAATCAGCGGCTTTAAAAACTGTAAAGATGCCGGTTCCGTCTGTATATTTCCTTCAAAATTATTTTCATCCGTATATGACAGATCCCCATCAAAAGGGACTTTCAAAAATTCTCCTGCCAGGGTTCCTTTGATTTTCTCATCTCCCCCCCTGGTAAGATCGCATTCTACCCTTTCAAAAGTGTAGATGTCTCCCGTCTGCGTTTCCACCTTGAGATTCCCGTTTTTCAAAGCTACGGAACCATGAAATTCTCCTGCAGATTCATCAGCAGAGTGCTTAACCAATTCCTGCACGTTCCACTGCCCGTCTTTTCTTTCACGCACAGTCATCATCGGTTCTTCCATAGTGATACCACTCACCACATTAAAAAGATCACCATCATGCATCAGATAATTATATAGAGCACCTGCTGACCAGCTGATTGTCACATTAGCAGACTTTAAAACATCTTTTCCCTCTTTATCCTTTAATTCCACAAAGTCAAAAGACAGATTATACCGGGGATCTAAATCCATTGTACGCCATACAAGTGTGCCATTGATTTTTTCCTTAACAGCATCTTGGATAACAGGCTCTAAATTTTGCACGACAATAGGCCGTATAAGAAGGTAGACCACGGCAAGCGCAAGAAAAATAATTGCACCAATCCCGTTTAACCACCATTTAATTTTATCGTTCAAAATAAACTCCTATCATGGATAATTTTGTGACAATTACTTTTTGGCAGTAAACTCCGGATGGATAACTGCCGGAATCCCCATGGCATTTTCAAGCGTAGCCAAACCGACATTGTAATTATATAATGCGGTAATATGATTTGTCCTCGCCTTATTTAAAGCAAGCTGGGCATCAAGAACATCCAAGTTGATTCCGACACCTGAACGATACCGGACCGTCGCAATCTTGTACGCCTCTTCCGCCTGTTCTACAGTAGCTTCTGTCGCACGGATCTGCTCCCTAGCAGATAAAATGTTTAAATAATCCTGTCTGATTTCAAGCTCTATCGATTCTCTTGCCTTTAATAAGGTTTCTTCCGCAGACTTCAAGCCGGAAGATGCACTCTTAATTTTTGCATCAGTCGTACCACCATCCCAAATACTCCAGCTCACCGTTCCTGTAACAGTCCAATCATCTTTATCCAAACCGCCAAGACCAGCCGTGTTCCAAGAATAACCGCCCCCTACAGCGACTGTGGGCATGTATCCCGCCTTTGCAATACGAACCTGTTCCTTGGCAATACGGACATTATAATCTGCTTTAATCAGTTCCCATCTGTACTTTTGCCCCATGGCAATAGCTTGTTCCAACGTAATATCAAAAGTTGGTTCCGGAAAATCTTTATCAATTGGGTTTAATTTCGTATTCATAGGAAGGCGCATGATATTATTCAAATTCGCTTCCGCTATATCACGAGAGTTTGCCGCTGCAATACTGTTCTGTTTTGCATTTGCAAGAGAAACATTTGACGAGAGAACATCCAGCTTTGCCACAACCCCCGCATCATACTGCTGTTTTACATTAGTCAGGTGCCTATCAAGGTTTGTAACCGATTCCATAGCTACATCCGCCAGTTTAATCATTTCTAAATACTGGTAATATGCCTTAGCCGCTGCAAGCTTTGTTGCAGCTTCCGTTTGGTAAACGTTTATATGAGCCACATCTTCTGCATAACGGGCTGCATCAATCGCGCCTTCTACGGCTCCCCCTGTCCAAATCGGCCAAGATAACGTCAACCCCTGATTATATCCATGATTTGCACCGTAAAATCCTGCACTATTAGCAGAGCCCGCTTTCACCTGGTTTCTTGCCCATTTATAAGATAATGATGGGTTTTTAGCCGCTGCCGCCTGGCTGACTGCAGTTTCCGCCTGTTCCAAAGACAATTCTGCCAACCGGATATCACGATTATTTTGAATGGCCGTAGAAACTGCACCCTTTAAATCTATATCTATATTAGATGTTTCTGCCTTTACCTTTCCCTCGGGCATCATATCATTTAAATTTTTCTGCAAAAGCATATTGTCAAAATTTACTTCTTTTGCAGAAACACTCTGTTTCATTTGGGCTTCAATCGCCTTTTCTGTCAGTTTCGGGTCAGTCGACAAACGAAGGCCCTCTCTCGCATCTGCAGTAATACCTGCTGATAAAGCTGACAATAACGCTATTGATAAAATTACACTCTTCTGCTTGTTCATATTTCTCTTCGCCCTTTCCAAAATCATTTTTTAATACGCATAGCCTAATCCGATATATTCACCTCCGCCATGACGACCATGAGGGAATATTGATTGCCCCACCGCATAAATGCCGGGATATGCTTCATAAGCCCCCCGCAGCCTGACAGTTAAATCATTCGGATCAAAGATATCTGCATCAAATTTCCACTTATCTTTTTTATAGGAAGCCCCGATACCCAATTTATTACGGATAATCCCGCCCCGGATATCGAATTTTCCCTTTTTCTGCCCATACTGCACATTATATACGCTGTCGTTGCCAAAAGACTCAACACCAAGAATTAAAGGGGAATCTCTGCCGATACGAAGCGATACATTGGGAGAAAAATCTTCTCTTTTCGTATTATATAATAATTCGCCCGACACAGACAAACTGCCGCCTGCCATAAGATTGTTTAATTTGTCAGAAACATTTTTTGCATCACCGGAAATTAATCTGGCATTTTCTGAAGCAACTGCCAAATTATCCATGATCTTTCTTGCATCCGCCACTGTTTTTCCATCACCATTCAGCTGGTATAGCATAGAATTCATCTGCGACGTGACACCCTGTATCTGATTGGCAATTTGTATCCCCTGCGCTGTCAATATAGTAAGATTTTCAGAAATAGCGTCAAAGTTGTTTAAGCTTCTCTTGACATTTTTTTGAGCCGCCGGATCGCCTACAATTGTATTGATTCCGTCAAGCATCACCTGCGCAGAAGCCATGAGTTTATCCATTTTGTCCATTGCTGCATCAATCCCCGGCGCAGCCTGCCCCTGTACAGTCATCCCCTCACGCAAGTATCCCCGATCCTGATGTCCACCAACGACTTTGACAAACCGTCCGCCCATCACACTGCTGGTTTGGATAGAAAAATTCGCATCCTTTGGGACTTTTACGTCATCATAAAACCGAAGAACAAGCACAGCTTCTCCATTTTCGATAGAAATATGATCTACCATGCCCACATCAACACCGGCATAATGAATAGGGTTTCCCGGCTCGATCCCTTCTGCTTCCCGAAAATATGCTGTTACATGAAATCCGCTTTTGCCAAACAAAACAGCACTGCTTAGCTGAATTATAATCACGGAAAAAAGTAAAATTCCGATAAAGGAAAATACTCCTACTTTCGCTTCTTGTGACCATTTCAACTAAATTCACCCGCCCTTACCGTGTATTGTTCTGAAGGCAATCCATTCATAAACTGTTTAACTCTGTAATCCCTCGAGGATGCTAATGCTTCTGCCGTACCGACAGCTAAAAAGGAACCTTTATAAAGAAAAGCCATTCTATCAGCAACCATTTCCGCTGATTTCAGATCGTGAGTCACCACAATGCTGGTGACCTTCATTTCCTTTTGCATTTGTTTAATCAACAGACTAATATCGGTCGCACGAATCGGATCCAATCCTGCCGTAGGCTCATCATATAAAATAATTTGGGGATTTAGTGCAATGGCTCTGGCCAGACTCACACGCTTTTTCATACCGCCGGACAAATCGGCAGGCATTAAATCACCAACATCATCTAAGCCTACTAAATGCAGTTTTCCTTCCGTGATATTCTCTATTTCTTCTTCTGATAAATCGGTGTGCTGCCGAAGACCAAAAGCTACATTTTCCTTTACATTCATCGAATCAAAAAGAGCTGAATATTGAAATACCATTCCCATACGGCGCCGTTCCTCATTCATTTCCCGTTCTGTCAATGACGATATCTCTTTCCCATTGACTTTGATAGAACCGGAATCAGGTTTCAAAAGCCCTATAATCAACTTCAGGAGAGTTGATTTTCCGGATCCTGAAGCGCCGAGGATTACCATGGTTTCCCCATCATAAACCGTTAAATTAACGTCTTTCAATATTTTCCTTTTCCCAAAAGAAAGGCATATATGTTCTACTTCAATCATAGATATCCTCAAAATAAAATAGAAGACAGAAGATAATTAGCCGCAAAAATCATAATTATAGAATATACAACAGACTGGGTTGTCGCCCTCCCGACACCTTCCGCCCCTGCTTCACAGGTCATTCCGCGATCACATCCGACAAGTGCTACAATCATCCCAAATACGACAGATTTCATCACGCCGATATAAAGATCGGAAGGTATACAAAAGACTTCAATGGAATGGATAAAAACATAAGAAGAAACTCCATGAGTCAACGATGCTACAATCATACCGCCAAAAACACCAATAGAAACACCGAATACTGTCAAAATCGGCAGCATCGCCATACATGAGAGTAGCCGTGGAAGGACAAGATAGCCGACAGGGCTGACCGCCATGCATCGAAGAGCATCAATTTGCTCAGTCACGCGCATCGTCCCAATTTCTGCCGTAATAGCAGCACCTACGCGCCCCGCCAAAACAACTCCGCAAAGCACCGGCCCCAATTCGCGCCCCATTCCGATAGCTACAATTGCACCGACAGTAAACCCGGCGCCATATTTTGTCAGTTCTCCCGCAATCTGCACAGAAAGAACCATCCCCGTAAATAAAAGGGTCAACGCTACAATGGGAAATGACAGTACCCCCAAATCAAGACACTGCTTAATCGTTTCCCTAAAACGCAGATGATTTAACTCCTTACATGAGGAATTCAGGAGCAATATTACGGCGCCAAGCTGATGGAACAGACCAATGGTCTTGCTGCCAAGCAGTTCAAAAAATCCCACCGTAACACCTCTTTCTCCTAAACCTACAGGAATCCCTAATATAATACCTCAAAATATAGTTTGATACAATATTTTTGACTATACGTCATTTTTATTTTTTCCCCTTATTCCCGTTATCTTTAGGCCCCGGTGATGATTTTTCCGATTTATTTTTATCAGTATTCTCATCTGTTTTTTCACCGTCAATCAATTTCTTTTCCTCCGTCGTCATTTTGGCAGAAAGTTTTTTATTTGATTTAGCCAATTTTTTCAAAGCAGTATCCCTGTCCGATGGATTCATCACCTTGAACGTAAATTGCCCATCACCATAAATAACATAGTCCGTATCCACACGGCTTTTTGGTGATTCTTTATCAGTATCAAGGCCGGTTCCGCCTTCTTTCTTTTTTAAATCTACCGGATCTTTGCCCGCCGGTTTGTTTTGAATTTCCGCTTTCACTTTACCATCTTCCTCTTTCGAAACCATGCTGACATCCGGATCAATGATTTCTACCACAACCTGGTTGTTCTGATCTTCTTTCATCAGTTTTCCGTGAAGATCATCAAAATTCTTATAGCTGCGGAGACGGCTTAATATTTCTTCCGTTAGATTGTATTTCTGCTGCTGGAGCAGGTATGGTAATGGTACAACACCTCCACCACGTACTTCCAGCACCATATTCCCAAGCGGCTGATCTTCAGGCACATCAAAAGACAAATCTTTATAAAAGACCTCTCCGCGCCAAGGCTGGAGACGAGCACGGACATAAATTGTGTCTCCCGGACTTACCACAATAGGTGATGCGGATGCATCAAGGATTTTTGCTGTATTCCTTTCCTGCGTCACTTCCATATCCATGGAAATATTTCTAAGAGCATAACTTTCAAACCGGTTTTGCTCCAAAAGTTTCACTATCTGATAAATCTCATCCACACTTCGTTCTGCAATATCGGTAGAAGACCAGTACATGTTTGTCCGGGTAAACGGTTTTTGCTTCATGTCTTTAGGGTGCAAAGTATAAGTAAACTTCACCGTCCCCTGTCCGCGGCGATCCATGGCCGTGCTGATTGCATTATAAACAGATGTAGCAGAAAGCGTAGGCAGCAAGGATTCATTTTGTATCATCCGAACATTTAAATCTTTTTCCACACCCGTATCTTTGTCTTTTACGAACGCATGAAGTGCCACAAAATCCGGAGATGTTCCGCTGATTCCACCGATTCCTGCGCCACGGTCCTGATTTACTGTACCAATTTCTGCGCCTACAGATCCCAATTTAAAGGGAATATTCTTGCTTGGAATTACAGTAAATATGTAAGAATTATGCATGAAATAACCGGTATTTCCCCTGCTCATGAAAGGATGCCCAAAAGCAAGCATTTGGTTTCCATCTACATAAGTAACCGTTCCAATCGCCCCTAATTTCAAATCTCCTGTCACCAAAGAAGCCGCCACTGCACCACCCGCCTCAAGCGGTCTTGCAACGGTATCCTGATCCACGGAGACGGCCGAAAAAGGAATCATATGGAAATCCTGCATCTTATCAGACAGATATTCCATGCCTCCCGCACTATATCCCGATGCCATAAGCGGCGTATCAATAGGGATTAGATCAGAAGACGGCTTTGGTATATAAGCGGACTTCTTATTATCGGTAAGCCAAAGCTCAAGCATATCTGAAATAGGAGTCACCATACCGATACGTCCCCCCGACTGCGGGAATCCATACGCAATGGCACCCAAAAGTTTTCCGTTAATATAAACCGGACTTCCGCTCATTCCCTGAGCAATCCCTTCCGTCTTATCAATCAGATCCCCCGATACTTTTACAAGGATAAGATCCCCGCCCGTGGCGCCTTTCTGCTTCATTACACCAAGCACATCAACATCAAAGGTCTCTACTTGTGTTCCATGAACGACCGTTTTTGCATATCCATGCATCCCTTCACGCACTTCGGAAACAGGAAGAAATTCTTCTGCTGAAACAGCTGCCCAACCTGCAAACACCAGACATACTGATATAGACAGCACTTTGTATTTTATTCTAAAACCGGACATTTTAAATTCTCCTAAGATAATCAGCGATATTCAATAACTGCCACGACATCCTGCTTATTCAGACTTTGTCCTTTAACCACTTTGACTTCTTTAACGACACCATCAGCAGCAGCCCGAGATGCAGGTACCGCTCCGGCCAAAGAAGTTACCGTTACCAACACATCGCCTTCTTTTACGGCAGTTCCCGGTTCGACGACGGATACAACCGTTCCCGCCATAATTGCTTTTTCTTCTACCACCCCGGTAAAAGCGTATACATATGCAGCACCTAAGATACTCGCAGCGGCAATAATCGCCATTCCTATTTTTGTTGAATTTTTCATAATAACCTCACTTTTATAAAAACTACTTTTTATTTTAACATTTTATAAGTAATTTCACACTCAAAAGAAAGCATTCTTTACGAATTAAAGAAAAAGAACCATCCCAAGACAGTTCTTTCCTGCTGTTAATGCAAATCCTGCAATGAATCACGAAAATAATCCATATACTCCAAGGCAGATCCTGCGCCTACTGCATTTACATAAGAAGGATGATCCGCCACATGTGCTTTCATGTCTGTTACTTTCAATACGAGCTCTTTTAATCCTTTCAGCTGCGCTACACCACCGATCAATACAATCCCATGTTCCCGGATATCTCCCAGGATTGCCGGCGGTGTCATTTGTATCACAGAAGTAATACCTGAAAATATCCTGTATAAAATCGGATTCAGCGCCTGGGCAACGATCTCCCCTGTTACAGCAATTTTCACAGGAAGTTCTGTAATTGTTGAGATACCGCAGACTTCACATATACGGGTATCGCGATTTAAATCCCATTCCACGCCAAGAGTCATTTTTAATGTTTCTGCCGCTTTCCGTCCAATACGAATATGGTATTTTTCCAAAATCACATTCATAATAGCTTCATCCATAAGCATTCCCGATTCTGTAGAAAAATGGCTATTTACTACACCATGCCTGGATACAACAGAAATTTTTGTCGATCCGCCGCCAATATCTACAATGAGCACACCTTGCATGCGATCTAATTTTAAACCAAGCCCCATAACTGCTGCAATCGGCTGATCAATAAGTACTGTTTTTCTCGCTCCTACAGCTACAGCCGCTTCAAGAAGAGCCCTGCGCTGTACCTTTGAAATCCCCACCGGCACGCACATCAGTAAACGCGGGTGGAAAAATATACCTTTCAGATAGGACTGGTTAATCAGAGCGTTCATCAGATATGCTGCACTGTTATAATCAATGATTGCGCTGGTTTTAAGCGGGCGTATAAGCTGGAGCCCCTTAGGAAGACGGCCTTCCATTTCTCCCGCGCGAACACCATAAGCGAATATCTTTTTAGTATTTTCATTCTTTGCCACTACAGCAGCTTCAGGAAACACAAGACCTTTATTTTTTACATAAATAACTGCATTGGATGTCCCTAAATCAATACCTATATCTTCCGCGCCAAAAGCACCTACCCAATCAAGCAAAAGGGAACGTTGAAGATATGTATTTTTACTTCTCTCCCGTTTAGTCTTCGGTGACACGGACAATGTCAGCTCCTAACCCCTGTAATTTCTCCACAAGACGATCATAGCCGCGATCGATATGGTGAAGTTCCCCAATCTCGGTCTGCCCATGCGCCGCCAAGCCGGCCAAAGTCAGCGCTGCTCCGGCGCGAAGATCTGTGGCTCTCACAAAAGCCCCCCGCAGAAACGGTACCCCTCTGATGCTGGCCGTACGGCCTTCTACCTGTATGGAAGCCCCCATACGCTGCAATTCACCTACATGCATAAATCTGTTTTCAAAAACAGTTTCCGTCACACGGCTTAAACCATCACCAATGGTCATCAGCGCCATAAATTGCGCCTGCAAATCCGTGGGAAACCCCGGATAAGGCAATGTCTTAATATCAGTGGAACGTATCTTACCATCACTAATGACCCGGACGCTGTCAATATCTTTGACCACTTTTACTCCCGCCTCATTTAACTTCGCAAGCAGTGGTTTTAAATGTTCTGTAAGTACATTGGAAATCAATACATCACCACCGACCATTGCCGCTGCGATCATAAAGGTTCCCGCCTCAATACGGTCAGGAATAACCGTATGGTCTACGCCATACAGCTCTTTCACACCTTCAATGCGGATTACATTCGTACCTGCGCCTTTAATATTTGCACCCATTCCATTAAGAAATGTAACAAGATCAACAATTTCCGGTTCTTCTGCTGCATTTTCAATAATGGTGCGTCCCTTTGCTGTTACGGCTGCCATCAATATATTTTCCGTGGCACCTACACTGGGAAAATCCAGATAAATGGTATTTCCCTTTAATCCGCCGGGTGCCCATCCTTCCACATATCCGTTTCCTACATGAATTTCAGCTCCCATAGCCTCAAAAGCTTTTAAATGCAGGTCAATCGGGCGGCTTCCTATCATACAGCCACCGGGAAGGGCAATCCTCGCATGCCCCATCTTCGCAAGAAGGGGACCCATGACAAGGAAAGACGCCCTCATACGGCTCATCAGTTCATAAGAAGCTTCTGTTTTATTTACTTCAACCGCATCAAATGTAATACGCCCCTCTCCATGAGTTACTTTCACACCCAAAGATTCAAGGACGCTGCAAATCGTGGAAACATCATCCAAATGAGGGGCATCTACAATAGTCGCCGGTGTAACAGGAAGTAATGTCGCCACGATAATAGGCAAAATCGCATTTTTAGCACTGGATACACGCACAGTGCCGCGCAGAGAATGTCCTCCATGAATAATCAATTTTTCCAAAAAAATCACTCCATCATTTATAAAAAGCCATGGTTTACTTCGATTTTATTATTTCGATTTTATTATAAGGTAAAAATCATTCGTATCATAGCAAAATTCAAAAATCTTTTCAAGGAACCTGATAAATCGGCTTTCATCATAAAAGAAAAATAAAGGGCAGCCACCATACCGCCCTTTATCACTCCCTATTCTTCTGTACTTTTATGGTTTTCTGCCATCTTTTCTTCCAATTCAGTTGCCGCAATAGCACCCAGTATATCATGCCGTGTAATAATTCCTACAAGCCGGTTGGGCTTTTCGACAACCGGTACTGTTTTCAAATGTTCGTCAATCATAAGGTTCATGATTGTTTCCATATCTGTTTCCGGTGTCACACAGCGAACATCCTTTGTCATCAAATCCGCAGCTTGTGTCGCCAAAAGCTTTCTGAAAGATCTTTCATACCTGCCGAATCCGCAATAATAGATATTTGCACCTAAAATATCCAAATATGCCGGCACCTTAGGTTTCACTTTTTTATAAAGAAGATCACCTTCTGAAACAATTCCCAGCAACTCATTGTCGTCACCAACCACAGGAACAGCACTCACCGGGTGAGTAACAAATAATTTTACCAATTCATGAACAGTTACGTCAGGTGGAATGCTAAACACATACTTGGTCATAAAATCTTTCGCTTTGATTATTTTTTCCCCCATGATTATCCCTCCTGACATAATTTGAATTTGTATAGAAGAAAAACCTTCTTTTTATATCTTAAACAATTTTATCAAACTCCGCAAATAAACTTTAAATTTTTTTTATAAATGGTATGGCTCATGATGATTAATTTTTACAGCACGATAAAGCTGTTCAAACAGTATCAATCTCGCCATCTGATGTGTAAAAGTCATCGGCCCCATTGATAACTTAAGATCAGCACGCGCTTGGATATTTTTTCCATTACCATAGGGACCACCAATTATGAAATAAAAATGGCTCGTACCCATGATGGTCTTTTGCGCGATCCATGCGGCCAATTCTTCAGAAGAAACTTTCTTACCATTCATGTCCAGCAGCACCACACAACCTGAGTCTTGAATTGATCTCAGAAGCTTTTCTCCCTCTTTTTCCAGCACCTTTCCTTTTATAGCCGCAGAAGGATTTTCCGGCATCTTTTCTTCATCACTCTCTAAAACATCCACTTTTGCCACGGGCTTCAGACGTTTAGAGTATTCTTCAATACCATCCCGCATCCATTTCTCTTTTATCTTTCCAATAGCCCGGATCGAGAATCTCATTACTGATCACTTTCAGATACCGATGACAAAAGAATTTCCGTTGTTTCGCTTCTGCCATTATGTTCATACACCAGGGAAATCTTGTCTCCAGGTCTATGAGCATCAATAATTTCCCTCATTTCTTTTACGGTATTGACTGTTTTGCCATCAATAGATAAAATATAATCCCCTATATGGACATCAGTCAAACTCAGAGGACTGTTCTTCGCCACTTTCATGACAAGAACTCCCGAGTCATGATCCCATTGATATCCATAGCGGGCTGCAATATCCTTATCCGCCGCATAAACTCCCAAATATGCTCTGACCACCTTGCCATTGGCAATAAGCTGTTCAATAATTCCCTTCGCCTGATTAATAGGAATGGAAAACCCCATTCCCTCAATGCCTTCCTTGGATATTTTCGCACTGTTAATTCCTACGACTTTCCCATCTGCCGTCACAAGAGCACCACCGGAATTTCCCGGATTGATGGCCGCATCAGTCTGAATTAATTTAAAACGCTGATCAATATCGTCAAGCGACCTGTTTAATGCACTGATAACACCAACCGTAACTGTCCCTTGAAATTCAAGACCGAGGGGATTCCCTATAGCAATCGCAGTTTCCCCTATCTGAAGTGCGTCAGAATCACCAAGGACCGCCACAGGCAAGCTATCGCTGCTATCAATTTTTACCACCGCCAAATCAGTAGACGCATCGGTTCCCACTACTTTGCCGGGGACAGTCTGTCCATTGGAAAGAGAAACATTAACTTCTTTGCTGCCTGACACGACATGATTATTCGTAACAATATATCCCTTCTTATCAAAAATAACACCGGAACCGACACTCTGCCCCACCGCCACACGGCGGTTAAAAATATCTTTATCATAAACCCGCGTCGTGATCCCAACGACAGCCGGACCAACTTCTTTGACCGCCTGTACAACAGCCGTATTTCTGATTGCCGGCAGCTCCTCCACTTTTTTCTGTTCTGTCTGTGGAAAGGAATAAGAAGATTCCGCTTTGTTTCCCTGCTTGTTTCCCGGAATAATATCACCGAAGAAACATCCCCCTATGAAACTGGTAATCAAAAGAACCACTGCCGCGGCCGCCAGTTTTTTCCGCCCTGAAGAGAACTTATCCGTCTGCAATTCTATATTTTTCCCCTGTTCTTTTAATTGTCTGTCCAGTTCTTCTCTGTCCATATTTATGACCTCACAATATTCAAAAAATATTTTACAGTGTTTTTCATTATATCATAAATGGTTTTCCCCGTTCCAAAAGCACAAAAAAGAGAATCCCCCGAAAAGGACTCCCTTTTATCTTATTTTGCAAAATCGATAGCCCGTGTTTCTCGAATAATAACTACCTTCACCTGCCCCGGATACTGCAGCTCCTTCTCAATTTGCTGGGCAATATCATGAGAAAGAATCACAGCCTGGTCTTCATTAACCTTTTCAGGCTTTACAATGACTCTGATTTCACGGCCTGCCTGGATAGCATAACAACTGGATACCCCCGGATATGAACGGGCAATATCTTCCAATTTCGTCAGTCTCTTGATATAATTTTCAAGCGTCTCCCTCCTGGCACCCGGTCTAGCCGCAGAAACAGCATCAGCCGCCGCTACAAGAACCGCCTCTACGCATACGGCTTCCGTGTCGCCATGATGTGATGCAATAGCATTGATGACCTGCATCGGTTCATGGTATTTCTGCGCCAGTTCCACGCCAAGTTCCACATGGGTGCCTTCCTGTTCACGATCTACCGCTTTACCAATATCATGGAGCAAGCCAGCCCGTTTTGCCATATCCGCGTCTGCACCGACTTCCGCTGCAAGAATACCTGCAAAGTAGGAAGTATCGATACAGTGCTGGAGAACGTTTTGTCCATAACTCGTTCTATATTTCAAACGCCCCAGTATCTTAATCAGATCAGGATGCATGCCGCTAATTCCACACTGGAGTACCGCTTCTTCACCGGCCTCACGAATCGCTTTATCCACTTCTTTCTTTGTCTTTGCCACAACTTCCTCAATTCTTGCAGGATGGATTCGTCCATCTTTCACAAGACTTTCCAGGGACAATCTGGCAATTTCACGGCGAATCGGATCGAAACAGGACAGAATAACCGCTTCAGGTGTATCATCAATAATCAAATCAACACCGGTCAATGTTTCAATTGCGCGTATATTCCGCCCTTCACGTCCGATAATACGGCCCTTCATTTCTTCATTCGGCAGGGAAACTACCGAAACCGTTGTTTCAGAAACTGTATCAGCAGCATTTCTTTGAATAGCAGCTGCTATGATTTCACGCGCTTTGTTATCAGAAGTCAGCTTGATTTCTTCTTCTGCCGCCCTGATACGGACCGCCTTTTCATGTGCCAACTCATCATTAACGCGGGCAAGAATCATTTCCTTCGCCTGATCACGGGTAAGATGTGAAATTTCTTCCAGCTTCGTCTGCTGCATAACACATAAATTATCCACTTTTTCTTTCTGTGCCTTCAGCTGGGTTTCCTTCTTTGCCAACACACTTTCCCGCTGTTCCAGATTACTGCTTCTTGCGTCCAAATTACTTTCCTTCTGAACCAGACGCTGCTCATAACGCTGCAATTCATCGCGGCGCCCCTTATGCTCCTGTTCTACCTCTTCACGGAGTTTATGAAGTTCTTCTCTGGTTTGTACAATTGTCTCTTTTTTCAGCGTCTCCGCTTCACGCAAAGCATTTTCTCTTTCTTTTTCCGCCGATGCAACAAGCTGTGCAGCTTTTTCTTCAGCAGAACCGATCCTTGCTTCAGCAATACGTCTGCGGAGTAAGTATCCTATACCAGCACCAATTACAGCTGCAATAATCCCTGCTATGATAACGTACAATAAGATTTCATCTTTCTCCAAGTTTTTCACCTCTTTTCTTTATATATTTTAGTTTCAATTGGAAATAAACACTAAAAAAGTACAATCTTTCGATTGACTAATTCAATTTTAGAATCTTTGCAATTTATTGTCAAGATGGAAAACTCCCAAAAATCCGATAAATACGAATATTCCAAAACTATATTTTCAGTTTATCCTCAATAAATTGCAGACAAGCCGCTTGCTTATACCCAAAATTTCCGCTTTCCCTTTTTCATGAATGGCTCCTGCCTCCACCGGTCATCGACCAGATAAGAAGGGCACCAAAAGCAACCCACGACATAGAATGAGTGAGTATGCCCAAGTCTGTCAGAATATTAATTATCGTAAGCCCTGCCATAAAAAGTATATTAGACCGGAAGTCTGAAAACCGGTCACGCCGAAGTATAAACCAAGAAGCCGCTAAAATCAGCAGGTTCACAGCAATAACCGCTTCGAAATAAAATAAGAGTGGTACCATCTGTAAGATAAAACTTCCTGCAAACATGAGCAGCATAATATAAATCCATGTATAAGTCATTTTACTTCTCCCACATAAACATCGCCCTCCGCCTTCGGTATCCATAAGGGAATATCGGGAAATCGCCAGCGGAATTCGTAAGACGGCGACCAACGGATTCCAAATGCATGCATTGGTACCAATGCTGTACTCACATCGAATTTCTCCAAAAATGCTTTGACTCCCCATTCTCTTGCCACCGCCTGTCGGGCGTCCACTGGGAAAAACACGATATTCATGGATACCCGGGGAATCCGTTCCAATTCTTTAAAATACTCATCGCGTGCTGCCAGATTATCAGAATCTCCTTCCCCGGCCCAGTGCCACCAGTTCAAATCACCTGCGTGGAAAACAGAAGCTTTCGGATGGTTAATTAAAAATGATCCCCCCACATCAGTGGATCCGAACATCTTGATTCGAAAATATTTTGTCACCATAAAATCTCCCACTTCCATGCAGTGGAGCATCTCATGATTTCTAAGCGTCAGTGTGCAGTCACGATGGATGAAATATCCTTCTGCCCGGCTTTCGAATCGATTAATCTCAGGATTAAAGTGATCCGCATGAAAATGACTCACAAAAAAATACAGCGGTTTTGATGAGACCTCACAAAGGTCATCCAACTTTCCTTCAGGATCCATGTAGTAATCAAAAACAAGAATACAGTCTTCCAGCTCACAGATGAACCCGCTATGGTGAAGATAGGTAATTTTAAATGTCCCCAAGACAACCTCCACAAAACAGAACTTATGTTTTCTATCGAAATATTTTTATAACAGTATAGATTTTTACTTGGATGTATAATTTCTTCTGACATCATATAATAAATTATAGCATAAGCTAATCTTGAAAAATAAAAGAAAATAGTGTTCCCGCCTGTATTCTTTACGCATTTTTAAGGCTGGTTCTCTCAGGAAAATTCGTCTTTCTTACCAGGGAAACAAATGCTGTCTTTCTTTCAATGAAACTTTGACATATCCTTATTTTCCTGTATTATAGAATTTAGTTTGCAGCAAACAGCAAATAGAATAAAGAATACAGTATTTATCGGTGTTTTTAAATTTTACGCCATTATAGCAATGTGCAAATGTACGCAATTTAAATCAAATTTTTGTGCCTTTTTTGTGCCTCTCCTAATGCGCTTAGAAAAATAAGCGTATTAAATGTGTATCCAAAGTAAGGCGTATTATTGGCAGTAAAAAAGCCTATGAGTTCGGCTCACTCTGATAAATGAGTTGCTTACTGTCATAGGCTTGTCAATCGATAACCCATCACTATATATGTCAGTGCATGAACAAAATATAGTGTCGATGATGGGGATTTTTATAGGAGTAGTTCTCTCCTGCGGATTCCAACTCTTCTGAACTGCCACGTGGGAAATCATTTACGTTTCTTTCCTGTTTCTCGTGACATCCATGGTGATAAGCTCCTCCGCCACGGCTATATGCACTCCATATAATTATTATACCATGAAAAAAGCACTCATTACAAGTGCTTCTTTCTGAAATGACACCTCACGGAATGATTAATCATTCTTTATATTTTCTAAGCTGCCTATTCGGCAGATAACATGATAATCATTCATTAAGTTTTCTAAACTGCTTATTCAGCAGATGAATGAGGTGTACATCTCACCTGTAATTATTTTATCACCCCATCTACATAATTGCAATACCCTTTTATAAAAGATATTGCTTAATCTCAACATGTTTATTTTATCACTATATCCGTAAAATAGGTTTATTTCTGTGACATTTTTCGTTCTATTTTGCGGTAAGGTACCCTGCAATGAACGCCACGGGAACCCCTATTGCCCATGCGTCACGCTGTCTTTTCGCCACTCTCAATTTGTGTTTCAGTTCGTTGGTTTCGTCCTTCAATAGTTCTAATTCTTTCTTGCACTCTGCGATTTCTTTCTTCGCTTCTATCAATGAGATCTTCGCACTGTTTAAGGACAGCTTGATTCTGCCCAATTCCATCTCTAAGCTGTTGCACTTCTTGAGTAATTTCTCTGCTTGTTCCTGTTGCTCGGTCGAGTTCAGTGTCAACACGCTCAAGTTCTGTTTCAACATGGCTAATTCTGTCATCTGCTCTGTCCAGTCCGTTTTGAAGTCGTTCCACTCCTGAACTGTCAGTGTGACGTATCCCGTAGTCTCCTCGCCATAAGAAATAAACAAGCAAGGTTGAGAAAACGACAACACCGATAACAAAAATGTGATAATAGCCACTCTTCTTAATCTTTTCCCACACATTCTGTCCTCTTTTCTTGTTGAAATATGCAAATTTGGCGTTTAAGGCGGGTAGAACACGCCCGCCATAACATCTATGAGTAATTTATCAAAAGCAAAAATAAACAAGCCTTAAAAACGATTTAAAACAATCGAGATTGTTAAATATCGGTCATTTTATGTCAACCAATATATGGATAATAAGATTACATTTGGTTTTGGTAGAAAATTGCCTTGCCACGAATGATATCTCCACCGGACATCCAATTATCACCCTGTTCAAGTACAGCCAAATCCCATCTTTCACATCCATTTCCAGGACCGTAAGGCTCGTGACAATAAACACCGTCCTGATTATTCGCCGCTTCGGCATGCGTCATGACATGCTCTATGTCAATCGGGATGTCAAATCCTGTACACAGCGTTGCCACGCATTGTGCCATTGATTCTATCTGTTGTGTGGTGGGCGGGTATTCACCAAGGTCATATGTTCCATCAGCATAAGCCACAGCGTCAGCACAACAACAAAGGGCGATTGCTACCGAACCAGTGTTGCGGTGATATGTGGCAGATAAAACTTCCTCAAAATCATTCATCTGAATTAATGCCCCATCACCGTCAATGCAGATGTGGTAGTCATCAAAAGTCGTATAATGCCTTCCTGCTGTCCAGTGTAGATATATTTTTAGCTTTCTCCCTACACTTGCGGCAGTAGCCTTGAGATTATCTCTTGCACTCTCTGCCATCAACTGTAATTCGTTCAGGTCGATTTCCATTTTCATACTCCTCTTGATGTTTATTTCTTGAGTTTTGCAAAAATATTATTATCAAGCAGCGTTATCAACTTGTCTATGTGATGATTGCCTGCGTCTCTTAAATTCTCACAAATCGACAATATCTCGTTGTAACAGATATACCCGAACATAAATTTAAGCACTGGCCAAGACAACGGGATTTCTATTGCCGATAAAACGGTGTCAATCTGTGAAGCTGTAAGAATAAGAATCGTGAATAGGATAAATTTTGTTAAAAATCCCCACAACATGATCTTCGATTTCAGCCGTTTTGCGTTGAACGCAAGAACTATGCCATATAATTTCTCTCTCGTTGTCAAGTAGTTCGGATCCATGCCTTTATCTACAAGATATTGATAACCGATAGCCAGCCAGCGTGTACTGATGTCGATGATAATCAACCAAAAATAAGCGTTGAGTACCACACCGTAGGAGCTGTTAATGAACGATAGAATGTACATCAGAACAACGCTTACGACTGTCTTCGATTCCCATTTATCCAAGAGATTGAGAGAAGTTCGGCAGAAATACTCCGCAAAATCAATCAAATCTAAGACAAAAACGCATGTAACAAATCCGCCCCACAGATACGGTGGTTTGCTATACTTTTTTATTTTTCTTTTGAGATTTTGAAAAAATGTCATGATTAACTTACCCTTTTCCAAAAATGTACAACTAAGTACGGCTGCATGTTGTTATGTGCTTGATTTTCCCCAGTTTCATCTGTCATGACTGGATGTCCTGTTGTACTCCAATTACTACTTACATCAACCGAATAACCAGCGGTATCTCCAGTTCCCGGATTCGGTCGTGAAACCATAGAACCGAATTTATTATCCCAATTATCATTGCCTTTTCCGTTAATGTTTTCAGCGTGCGCATGTTCCGGCAGTTCATCTTTTGTTAATTTATGCTTGTATTCTCCGCCAGTATTTCCTGCGGTAAATGATACAGATTCATCGTTCGTGTCTGTTCCGGTTCCGGCGCCGATCAAGCCTCTCCCGCTTGCAATTTCTTCCCACTGCGTCAGCCCGTCTTCCTCGCCTGGCTTTAGCGCATCGTCGGTAGCGGTCGTTACTACTATTCCGACCGGATAAAGTATATCTATCATCGCTTTTAACCGTCTGTCTACTACTCGGAATTTCGCGCTTCCATCATTAACTTCTCTCCATCCCGATACAGTTGACAAATTTGGTTCTGTAGCCGCGGTGGTTCCTGCCTGCGTGCATTCAAGATATGCCCAAGATGGGAGTTTTGATGAATAGACAATATCGCCGACTTTATATGCTTTCTTGCGTTGCAGCCGATTTGTAAATGACACTGTTTCTTCTAAATCTGTTTGATTCGCCTTTTTGTCTACTTTTGTTGATACCGCCGCTAAATCTGTTTGATTCGCTTTCTTTCCAATTTGATTAGAGACCGTTGTTGCGAAGTTCGGGTCATTGCCGAGTGCGGTTGCCAGTTCGTTAAGCGTATCAAGAGTTTCCGGTGCGGCTCCGACAAGTCCGGATACTGTGTTTTGCACAAATTCTGTATTCGCAATTGTTTTAGAACTGTCACCTGTCGGTGCCGTTGGCGCTGCACTCGTACCCGTTACCGCTAATGACTTTGCTTTGACCGTATCAGCATTGACTAAGTTAAGGTCACTCGTACCCGTTACCGCTAATGACTTTGCTTTGAGATTATCGTTATCCGCCGACGCACTTTTTTTATACAGATACTCTAAGTCATTTGCAATGTAGTCTAAGATACCGTCGTTTCCTTTCGTGCAGAACGGTGTATTTTTACCAAACGCCCCGGGCTGTATGATGTTATCATTTTCATCTCTTATTTCCGGGTGTTGAAAAGTTTGCGGTTTCATTCGGATACCTCGGCTTTTTTAATCTCCAGCGTGACCGTGTCTCCGTAGTTCAGCTCATCGGTTTCTTCTTGCGACGTTGTTGACATAGCATAGACTTCGCCGGTGCCCGGATTGTGAAAGCTAAACGTCGTCAAAACCCCGTCGTTCTGCGGATAAGACACTTTACCGTTAACTTTGCATGTTCTTTTCATGATTTTTTCTCCTTTTTAGTAATTTGTAACATCGATCACCATATAATTAAATGCATCATAATGATATGAATCGCCAGATCCGGGGAATCCCGTTGCATAGTACATAGATAACGTTCGTACCTGTACTTTCCCGTTGACAATCGCTGGGAAACTTACTTCCGTTATACTGCCGCCAAACTCTCCCTTTGTTTCTGTATAAGCTATATCTGATCCGATCTGGCATATGGCATACTTATTTGTTGCCGACGGCAATGTATACCCTGTTGGTCCAAAATGTCTTACCCTCATATATTCTTTAGTGCTGTCAAATACGCAACATCCAACGCTGTTAAATACTTGTAAGCCGACTCCACTTTGTGCTGGTGTACTCGTGTCAAGGCCGAATACATAAGCATATACATCCGGGTATGCATTTCTAAAATCTTCAATATCTAATATTTCGTCATCGGTACCCTCATCTTCGCTGTACTCTACACCGCGAAACTCAATTCGTTTTGCCTCGTAGTCATAATCTTGAATTATCAACATATTGTTATTTGAAGTCATACCACCCACCGCAACGAGGATTTCATCTTTTGCGAGATCTAATACAGGCACATCTCTTCTCGCAATTTCTACCGTTTTTAAATCTATCAATTTTATTTTTCGCTTAAGTACAAGATTCTTGTATGTCTGGTTAACAGTTAACTTATTATCGCCGTTATATACTGTAATTCCCGCACTTGTCATGTTAGTACACCCCGTATAAAAGAACCATAGACAATCGTTTATCAGCTGGATATGATCCGTAATCCCACGATATGCTTTTCCCATTTTTTGTTATTGTCGGCATATGATACTCGGTATGAATTGACGGAGTCAATGGCGGTGTTTTTATATTTAGCGGATAATACCACAAATCCCCATCACTTAATTCGTCGTTAGTAATACTTCCGTTCGTTCCATTGATTTGGGCGACTCCGAGATATTTAACCAACCTGTCGGTAACATCTAATACGCATACCCCATTCTCATCAAAAACTTGTAACCCTTGCGGCATATACTTAATTGTCACCTCTTTCTTTACCCCATCTTCAACTATGTACCCTTTGCTTTCTGTCGGTACTTTTACGATGATTTCTGTATGATTTCCGCCGTCATCAGGCTTTTCGTCCGGCGGCGTTTCTGTGTTGCCTCGTTTCTTCTTTTTCAAGCACGCATACACGGTGACACCAATAACCGCAATTACAATCAACACGTACATCATTTTTGCCACACCCCCAATCTTACTCTTAACCGATTATTGCTGTCGTACACTTCAATCAAATTATCTTGAATTACCGTTCTTGCTCCGCTCGTTGCTGTTTGCAGAGTGCCGATTCTTGCGGTTATAGCTGACAGTGTTGTTACTGCCAGTTTGTCTGCCGTTACCGCTTTTGCAGCAAGCATGCGACTCACAATTACGTTATTATCAAAGACGGTCTCCCCCGTTACATGTAGATACTTGCCGGCAATCGTCGTAGTCGTCGGCGATAGATTAATCTGATTGATCACGTCGCCTTTTTGCACTCTTAAATTAATAGCGTCGGTCATTTGAGCGATGGCGCTGTAGTTAGCTTTTGCAAGCATGAGATTTCCGAGATTTGACACTATCGTAGTAACATCTTGCTTTGCGATTACGCCGTTATTGAGCTTCTGCTTGATAAGTTTATCGACTTTTTCAAGACTGATTGTTTCGTCTTCAAGCATATCTTTAGATATTGAGATTTTGACAGTAACACGGCTTGCTTCGGATTTCTCGCCTTCGCCGAAGAGGTCATAATAAGCAATGGATACGTCATAGATACCCGCGCCGCACGTGTGTCCATAAGTGTCATTATTTGTTTTGGCGCTAATGATATTCCCATCGCCGCCATCAATATAAACTGTCATACCCAAACAATCTGCGGGGATTGTCTCTGCAATAATCCCAAAGCCACCAAGATTTGAATTTAATTTAGGTGGTTTTGGCTTCTTGGGTAACGCCTTGTCATAATAAAGAACTGCGGCTGATGAATACTTGCCATCTGTGGAGTGGGCAAATAGATACAGTGTACCGTTACGTTTTGTCAGTGAAATAACAGTGCTAAGTCCGTTTGTCCTTGCCAATAGATGGCTGTCTTCTTCTCCAGGAGAATTATCGTTTCTGATTTCATAAAAATCGACATCTGTATTGGTTACATCATTCCAAGAAACAGTTACTTTATCAGTAAAAGTAACACCGAATCCATCAGGGGTATTAGGAATGGTAGTCTTAGCGACAATAAGTAAATCGATATATTCGCAATTATCGGCGATTGTGTATACTCCCGCTCCGTTTGCTGTGGATACTGCGATTCTATAAGTATCACCAGGAACAGCCTGCGGGATGACAATAGTATTTACCCCTGTACCTACATAAGTCCACTCTCCGTAAAACCCAAGTTGATCCGCCGGAACGCCTTCAACGATTTTCAGGTTAGCGCCAATGCTGTAATTCGACTTGTAATACACACGCCCTTTTAATCCGTCGGGATTCCACTTTACAACAACATCATAACGTGGCGTGCCATCAGGCATTTTCCTATATCGTGTATAAGCAGTAATGTTCTTCGGCAGCGTGGCAGGTGGCACAATATCTAATCCTTCTGCAACATTAACTACCTTCCCTGCTGAAATAATCCCACCCTTAAGTGTACGTACTTTCAGTAGATAATCAGTGTCTTTATCACAACTTATGTTGCAAGCGGTTAGTGGGGTATCAGCTACTTTCTCCCATGTAGAACCGTTATCATGCGAGATATACACAAGAAATGCCTCGACGGCTTCATCCACTTCCCACGTTGCTACAATTTCAGCATTATTCTTGTATTTGTTCTTGTAGGCTCTTAGATTGCTTACTTCTACCATCGTTGTCGAAAGAGAAGAGTAATTTATTGTGGGAATCGTGTAGTCTTCATTGAAAACAGAAGCGTCATACTCAAGGCATGTAATTTTACGCCTCAATGTATTTCCGCTGTTTGACCTTGTGATGTTCTTTATCGTGAACGGCTTTACACCTGTTGTTACAGAAGATACAGCACATATATCGCCGACACCAGGTGCCTCTTCTGGCGTAGTAAGGGGTTTTACATAGATATACTCATCATCTTTAGTGACGGAACAATTCACCTGATACAGTTTGTCACTCTTGCTTGCCCGATAAGTTAATAGCCATTTAGGGATATTGGCGTCAAGGCTATCTGCCACAGCGGCAAATTTGTAAACTCCGTTCTCTTTTGAAATTATCCTTCCAGACCATGACCATTCGGGGATATCATGAGAAATAAGCACTACATCTCCCACGGTACAAGCTATGGCGTCTACATCAGCCTCAAATGATACCGTTCTGATCAGTCGTTCATTACAAAATAACTGGAATTTCCCGTACCGATATGCCTGCTTGTAATCAGTAATGCCGTTGCATGTTACCTGTGTGGTTTTATCGTCATTGTCAGTATCATAGTCAGAACCGTAAACAGTAACAGTGTCACGCTCATAGTTTTTATCCTTATTGGTGAACGTAACCTCAATGGCGTTTGCTCTGTCATTTGTCGGCAAGAACTCCTCATTAAATGTGCCTTTTATGATATTCCCCATGCCGAACATCTGTACAGGTTCAGAAATGGAATCCCAAACGGGACCATACTTCGTTCCGAACAAAAGCACGACACCATAACCAATCGGGGAGATGTTTTCATTCACTGCGGAAAGGACATTATCCGCCTGCGACATTTCTATATTTATTTTCAGGTTTTTCTTATCGCAATACTTAGCCCATTCAGCGAAGCGATCATACAGCATTAAATCAGCGGAGGCACCACGGATATCAAATTCAAATTGTCCTGTGTGGTTATTCTTTACTCTGTACGCCTGATGGATATAGTCATAAGTCGCCCATGCGGGATTGGTAGCGTCCTGCTGTTCATAATTCCCTGTATGCGGATTGTATGCCCATACTTTGGCTCTTGTTTTCAGGAATGTAACATTGGGAGAACCGGATAACTGCTCGGTGGCCAATCCTTTCATTGCTACAAGTGCTGTGCCTGGATAACGGAATCCATCATAAACGACACCGCCCACTGCCGTCCAGTTAGTCTTGAACATGTTCCTGATGTTGTTAGGGTCGCTTTCGGAATATCGAACAATTTTAATGCGGACATAGTATTCGTCAGGGTCAAGATGTTCAATGATATACTGATTTCTAATCGCTGTTGCTGTACTTCCTCCAATTTTTAGGTTATCGTTATAGGTTTTCCAGTCAGTATCAGATTTCTTTTTATATTGGATGGACAATGCAAGCTCAACATGCCCAAGTCCGCCGTCATCCTTTTGGTGGTAAAGCCCATTCGGACATTCGATGGATAATTGAATGGCTTCTGTGGCTGTGCCTGTTACAAGGACTTCACGCCAAACAGAATCAGACAATTCGTAACCAAGCTGTGATTGAGATACGGTTTTATCAAAGCCGGGAATTATTGATTGTTCATTGTCTCCCGGTCTCGTTTCAATGGTGATGTCTTTATACCGTTCATAAGGCGTGCTGTTGATCCTGATATCAGAAAATTCAAGTTCGCCTTCCCCTGCGGCATACAATCTATGAAGATATTGTTTATTACCACTCGTTTCTACAAACTGGGAAATAATCTGCCCACCCGAAAGAACTGTGCCATAAGTAATCGGAACGAATGCTCCCTGCCCTGTCGTGCTTGTTACTCCATCCCATGAATAGGTGGGGTCAGCTGAAACGTCCTTGCTGCCGATTTTAGAGGTGCCAAAGCAGCGCTGAATAAGTGACCCGCCCAACATCATGATTGCACCGGCAACAAGATTCCCAATAAGCATAGAACCGAAAGTCGTGCCCATTGCACCCCATGCCCCGGTAGCAACCAAGCCACCAACGCCAAACGCCACGAATCCTAATGCAAGCGTCGCAATCAGCCCAAGGAGTCCGCCCTTGCCAACAATGGGGGAGACAATGATAATATCTCCATCTTTTAGCTTGCGGTCTGCAATAACTTTCACAGGTACATATCTTGATTTCAAGCGTTTCTTTTTTAAGAGAGAACGTTTAATTTGTTTTTTGTAAAGAGTACAGAAAGCAGGTTCATAATACACTTTGTTGTCATTAATAGACGTGTTGTATCCTGAATAGTCATCAGCAAGCGGACGTACATAATCTTCCACACTCTTGCCATCAATATATGGCAATTTATAGATTTCACGTCCGTTATCAGGCTCAAATACGTTTTTTACTAATACAACTGTAATCATTTATTACCCCTGTATTCATAAAATCCTACAATCAAGTTACGCCACATCGGACTGTCTATATGCTCTATCACAGCCCCTGTTTTTGACCTGGTATGCATGAACAACCCATCACCGATATACACACCGCAATGGTTCACCATCGGTCGAGGAACGCCGTATCTTATAGCCACAATACATGGAGTTTTTGGCTTATCAAGGCGTTTCCACAACTTGTCTTCTCTCATCTGTTTACGAATGATTTTGGTAATATTTTCTGTGTCATCGAAATCGGCGTTATACTCCGGAAGAGTAATATCAAATTTCTTGTAAACCTCCATGACTAATCCGTAACAATCCAATCCGTCAAGCGTCCTACCCCTGTTTGTAAATGGAATACCAAGCAAATCACGAAGATTAATCATTTATATACACCGCCTTGATCAATACCAGGATAACCACCAAAATTGGCTTTGTTTCCATGTCTTCTGCAATCAGCTAATGTGTGGTCACAAGTAGTCATCGCCCCATTGTACCCGCAAATAGCACTCTTATAGCACCTTTGGCAGGCATTTTTTAAATATCTCCTCTGTGGCATTTTCCTATCAGGGGAATATGCGGGTCCAACCGTTAGTTTTATCCAATTTTCATCGGCATTTCCTTTTAAAACCTTGTACTTCTCTTCTATTTCAGGAATTTTTGAGGACAGGTTTTCGGTATTAACGATGTAAAGATTGATGATTGTTCCGTTAAACCCACCGAATTTCTCAAAATACCCCATCAATGCCTTTGTTACATTAGATACCTTGATTTCAAGGTTAGGGATAGAACCATCTGTTTCTTGAACGCTGTCTCCCAAAGATAATGGAAACGGTTGCCAAGTTTCACCACGCCACTGAACGTTTTCCGTGTTATAAGCTAAGTGAATAACGGTTTTACCGTCTGTCAAGTTCATCTGCATAAGAATGACATATACACTGTCGGCGAACTGTTTATTCTTCTCAAACTTCGCTATGTCTGATAAAGTGTTCATACTTCCTCCAGTGTCACAGAACCTTTATAGATCCCAATGACACTCAACTCAAAATCTCCCAATTCTTTCAGCCTTACCGTATATTTCTTCTTTGTTTCAGGATGTGTCCACTCAAACGGCTTTGTTCCCATAAATGTTGTCTTCCTGAAAAAATCGATCAAGGAAGTATACTGTACAATCGGCAAGGCGTCATACTGCAATGTAAATGTTGCTCTGCTTCTTGTAAACTTTCTTCGTGTAATAACAGAACCGTCTTCCATGGTACTTCTAATCGTGTTGTCCTCGTATTTTTCTTTAAGAGGATAGGACGGTGGCATAATGTTCGGAAAAGTAATCATCATATTCCTTTCAATAATGTACGCATGCCCATTTTGTTATTGGCAATGCCATCCAAGACAATACTCAATACATAACTTTCTCCGTCAAAATTGATGTCGGAGTTTTCGGCGCTTATTTCGTTCCCAGTGTTATTGGTAATGTTTACCTTGAAATTAGGCTTTCCTACACTTCCCGTGGGGGCATTCCCTACCATTCCGCCGGTGGCAAAACGTTTGATATATCCGCTGTTGATACTGTCAAGGAATCCAACCCCCACACGATTTACAGCGCTTGCGTTTACTACGTACTCTCCATTAGAAAGATATGCGGGTATGCTGTCACTTGTACTCGTGCCTGGTCCGGTGATGTATCCGCCAGTGGCAAATCCCATCGGACTTGCGCCAAATCCTCTTGTCAATCCGCCGATAAGATTAGACCAAATCCCGTTCATTGCCATTTTCATTCCCATGTTAAGGATGTTATTAGCTAAATCCCTGAACAGGTTTTCAAGACGTTCTTTGACGCTCTTTGATTCAGTCAACATATTCTGCCCAAAACTGGTAAATGTAGACTTTATCGAGTTATAGCCATCTTCAACAATAGACCCATAATCTAATACATCATTCCGCATGAGTTCTTTTATTTTTTCGCTTATCTGTGAAAAGTCTCTGTATCTGTTTTCGTTCAGTTTCTTTACGCTGTCAGAAAGCTGTCCTTCAACTTCAAGCCGCTGTATTGCGGTTAATTTGTCGTTTTTAAGCTTTTCTCTTAATAGTCCGATGTATTCTTCAAGGGCGGCACGGTTCATGCTTAAAATCTCATTCTGCGTTGCCTGTTCCGTGTAAAACAGGTTCTGGTTATGTTTAATGCGTTCTTCAAGACGTTTTTCATCAAGTTCCTGCTGCTGGTTGAAGGATTCCATGCGAATTTTGGCTTCTTCTGCCGCTATCGCCTTATCTGTCGCAAGATTAGCCCTTGCCACTTCTTCTTTATTGGAAGTATCCCCTGCAATAGCCTTGTAAATCTCTTCACGGCGCTCCTTGAGTTCGGCAATCTTTTCTTCTAACTGTTGAGCAAGAACAGCGTCACGTTCATCACTCACCGCCGTGGAAAGCATATTGATTAATGTTTCAGAATCTTGTTTTCGCTGTCTTGTGGCAAGATTTTTCTTTGCCTCTTTCACTCTTTCATCAAAGAGTTTTTCATTCATGGAATTAGCAAGATCAACTCCATAAGGCGTATAGGTCTCTCTGCTCGTTGGTGCAAGATTGACGCTCCCCTGCATTTGTGCCATGGAAATATACCCAGAAACGGGTTTTCCATAATAGGTGTCTTCCTGTGAGGCGTCTACATGGACTACCCCGTGGGTATCACTGGAGATATGTCCGCCTGCGCCATCAGAAATCCCGATATGTTCATCGCCGCCCCAGATGACAAGATCTCCGTTTTGCGGTACGTATCCGCTGTCTCTTCCATAGTAAGCGTCTTTATTTTGTGCGCTGTTTATAATATCAGGCACCCAGCTTGAATTAACGCTGTCAATTCCTACCGCTTTTGCTATTCCTGATACAAATTCGGCGCAAGTATTTACGCCCCACTGTTCACCCAGGTGGTTAGCGGCTTCTTCTACCATAGAGGCATTACCGCCACCAGACGCCAAGGCAAGCACAGATGGTTTTATGCTCTTTAGCGTCGTTTTGCTTTCCGCAATGTTCTTTTGCGTTGACATGAAAGATTTTCTTGCGCTGGCGATATCTTCATCATATTTTGAACCGTTTATCTTCATCAGCTGTTCTTGCAATGAGGAAATAATATCTCTCATTTTTGCATTGGCTTTGTTGATGAGGTCTCCGTTCTGCTGTAATACAGAATTGTACTTCTCATGTGCGTCAGCCGCCTTTTTGATGGCTTCCTGATCTTCCGCCCCATCCATATTGCGGTAAGAAATATCGTTAGCCCGCCCAAGAATCCCGTTCATCTGTGAAGTGACACGTTCTGATCTCTTTAGCGCTTCCGCCTGCGCCTGCGCTTCTTTTGTAATTTCCCGCTTTTCAAGTTCGGAATCATAAGCGTATCTGTCAAAGCGATCCTTTATTGAATCGCCCATTTCCATCCATCCGGGGTGTGATGTTACTTCTTCGCCAAATTCATCTGTATAGGTTTTACTGCCCCATACATAGTATTTCCCGTCTTTATTTTTGGTTACTCTGGTCCCGTTATCGAGGGTAATGTCGTTTTCTTTCATAGCGGCATTATTGTCCATCTTTGCACGGTACATTTCATATCCTGCGTATCCTGCAACAACGGCAAGACCGAGCCATCCGCCGGAAAGCGCATATACAGCGGCAGTCATCCCCTTAATCCCTCTGGTGACCTTTGCCATCATGCCAAGCTGTGAAGTCATTGCCCTATTGGCAACAACCCCTGTTGATGTAGCGGCAGCGCCCACCATGGCATATTGAGCCTGCTGTACTTTCAACGCGGCAGTCGTTTTAGCGGCGGCAGCGCTTTTATTGTTTTCTGCACGCTGAACAACATAGCCTGATTCGGCGGAAGCGACCATGTTATTTCTTACGGCTGCCTGTTGTACTCCATAAGCCGCCGTCGTTCTATATGCGGCAGAAGCAACCGCATTTTCAGCGGCTACTTTTTCAGCGGCTGCGGCGGTATATACTCCTGCTTCATTCGCAATATTGCTATAATTGCTTGTTACCCCTGCGCCAATTCTTACGGCTCTGTTTTGGGCACGCTTGCTTTCCGCAATAACAAGGTCATTGGCAAGTTTAACTTTCTTTGCCAGTTCCTTATTGCCTTTAACCATCGCCGTTGTCTCTTCATTAACGGCGTCAGTTATGGCTTTCTGCTGAACCATAATCTCACGTCCGGCAGAAGCGGCTATCCGCTGTACCACCCCCTGTGCGGCTGCCTGCTGATTAAACGCAAGTGTCACACCATTTACAAACTCTCTGGCTTTGCTTGTAGCTGTGAGAAGTGCATACAGTTCAATACCTTCCCTCAAGTGGTCTACCGCAAATTTGATGGTTTCAAGAGAAGCACCGCCCACATTAAGGGCAGACCCTACATTCCCTATATCTGAAATCAGTCCGCCTATTTGCTGTTCGGCAGACACAATAAGGTCATTCATCTTTTTGAATGTTTCCATGGCGTCATTTCTGATATAGATTTCCTGTGTTTTGGCATCAACAATGACCAGCCGTTCAGCGACTGCCTGTATATCTTCTTTGATTGTGTCAAAAGCGCCCTTCATGCTCTCGCCGCCCACACGTGCAACGGCTTCTTTCAGGTGGTTTACACGCCCTTCCCATGTCTCAAGGTACTTCGTTGTAGCCATAACTTCACCTTGAAGACGCATGTTTAGGTATTCAAACAGTTTCCCCTCTGCGGACGCTTTTTTGACTTCCGCCCCAGTGATACCAAGTACCTGCCCCATTTTGGTGCGGGATACGTTAAGACCGCTCATGATATCAGAAATATCACGCATTAGGTTAGTGTCATTCAGCCCTAACATCTTGCCTACTGCGGTTAAAGGTGCAAGAAGTTTTGTATACTGTTCAATATTCATACCGCCACGGAGCGCTGGTGCCAGCCCTGCACGGAAGACATAAGCCAGTTCCTTTGTACTTACACCTGTTGCGATAGCCTGATCAGCAAGCTTCTTCATCAAGCCCGTACTCATGATGAGTGCGTCATTCCACTCTAAATCCTTGCCGTCAATCTGCCCAACGGACATCAAGGTACCGGCGGTAGCAATTGCCCCCTGCTGCATGATTTTGTAGTAATCAAGGATTTCTTCTGTCGCTTTCCCGACAGTTTCGGTAAATCCATAAATACCTGTTGCGGCAGCGGCAAAACCCGTTAAATTCATAAACAGACTGTTCGTTCTGCTTGCAGATTCGCCAAGTCCGCCGATAGAGTGTTGTGCTCTTTCAGCGGATTTAACCAACCGTGCAAATGCAGGGGAAGCGGCGTCTTTCGCTGTTATTTTTATTTCTACATCATTTCTTGCCATCGTCTTCCTCCTGCTTGTTCAGTCGTTCTAATTCGTAAGTCTCAAGCTTTTTCAGCTTTCTTATTGTTGCGGGATTCATGTCAACATCCATTGCTTTAGCGATGTACGCTACCGCTGTATAATCAAGCCCGACTACTCCCCCAAAGGAAGTACGCCATTGTGTACATGCGGCGTTCCATAATTCCCATACTTTTATATTTTCAGGGAACAGCTTAGGCGGGCGGTCGGGGCAGTTAGCACACTTTTTCATATTCTTACCGTATCCACCGCAAGCGGCGTCACAATACTTTCTGCCTACTACCGCCCATTCCCAAGCGTCAATCAGTTTTTTTCGATTAATTCATTCCCGTAAGTCAATCCAAGTGTAAAGCCCGCAAAGATATTTACCACATTACTGGGTACGTCATCCCAGTCAAAATCAGGATAAATGTGATCGATAATCCAGTCCGTACATTTCATTTCAAGTGCTGGAATGATGGTGTTTTCATCGACCTTAGGCTGGTACAGGTCATAGCCCGATTCCGTCAATTCTTTGCGTTCTTTTCTTGTAAGCGCCCTTACCTGTGGAAGTTTCCCCTCTTTCATCAGGCGGAAGAGTTCGTCTCTTACAGGATTCCCAGAACTCTTAGCTTTCTTCACTGCCATAGAAACCTCCATTAATAGGACGCAACGTCATTGATCAACGTTGCAACAATAGCGGATTTCTGCGTGTCATCGGAGAAGAATGCTTGGAACTCCGTGTCAAGAGTAATGCCTTTAGAACCGCTGATTTCAGGTGATTTCCGCTGTAACTGTACTTCGGGAAGAAGCAGTGACAAAGAGAATTTCCCTGCTTTAAACAAGAGTTCAAGGCTTGTTTCTGTTCCGTTGATGGCAAGATTCAGCAAATCCAAACCCGTAAACAGGGTGGTAAGAGAACCGGACAGACCCATAACTCCTTCATTAATTGCTGGGCGTGTAGACTTACCGTTCAGACAGTAGGTATCCCCGTCCAATCCGCAATCAATATCAAGGCTCATTTTTCTGCCGGTGCCAAGAATATTACCACCCTGTTTAATAGTTGCGTTGATGTTATCGAAACGGAATACCGGCTGCATTTTGGCATTTGCATTAATGGTGGCGCTTTCGATGGTTTCATCAGCCGCCATCAAGTCAGCCTGCACCGTGGTTTCGTTATTCCCTACTTCTGCGTTGAACTGCAATTTGCTGATTTTACAGCCTGTATAAACGGTGTACTTACCAATATCATTGAATCCTTTTTCCATCGTGAAAGAGGGCTGTTCTTCCGTGAGTTTAAACACATGGGTATAAATCTTCCCGGAAGCGTCGGCACTTGTGGTCGGTGCCCCAAACACACCTTTCAAAAGATGCCCAATGTTCCTTGCACAAAGCGGAATAACGATGTTCCCAGATACGTCAATCTGCCCAAGTCCAGGCTGTACAGGATTCCTTGTTCCTGTAATGGTTCCTGGAGTGATAAGAGACTGGGTGCTGGATAGCGTATTGGAATTGAACGGTAATTTAATAACTTTTGCCGCAGCAGTCTGTTTAGTGCCGTAGCTGTCCTCAAACCCAAACAAGGTTGAAGATTTCATACCTTTAGCTTGTGTTGCCATATTTTTCTCCTTAGTAAGTTAATTCTTCACCCATTGCTGGTGTGATTTCTACTGTAATATCTAACAATGCCGCAAATTGCGGGAATGTGGTTTCAGGCATAACATCAGTATCAACATGCATTTCGTGTTGTTCACAGCCATCTTGCAGTTCACATGCAACCAAGTCGGCAATCTCGTTGATCTCATAACTTCCCGTCACTCGAATCACCTTGTACGGCTCATAGTCTTTAGGGTATAGTGTTTGATTGTCAACCTTTTTGTTCTTCTGTGATATAACAACCACAACAAGAAGTTTATAAGTGTTGCTCGGTTCCATCCATTCACTTTTTCCCGTCGGGATAATCATGATGTACGGGCAGTTTGGTGCTTGCGGCGGATTCTTCGGGTCTGCGCCGATAAAGAATTTTGGTGAACGATGATAATGCTTCTGGCAATAGTCCTCAAGCAGTTTTGATTTTTTCAACACGTCAAGCCACTTTTCGGCAATAGCGTTGAGTGAAAGTGTCATATTCATTATCTATACCTCGCCAGTCTTGATTGACTTCTTTCGGTATTACCGTTGATATAAGAAGTAATCTTTTCGTTAAAATTCTTCACTGCCGCCCTGTGGAGTGCCGCCATCATCGGGTCAAAAGTAGGACGTGCAGGAGTTCTAAACTTCTTTTTGCGGCTTGATAAGACAATTCCTGCCGCCGCATAAGCACGCCTTATTCTCGGTGTTACGGCGGATTCAAAACCTTCTTGCAGTTTTTTACCAAGTTCAGCAGATGATGGTGATAACCATCCTATCTTTACATATCCCATAGCAGCTGTCTTACCGCTGTATTCAACGGCTTGTTTTAGTCTGCCCATGAGTATATATCGGCTTTTCCCTCCAGAATGCAGGTTCTGTTCAATAGAACGGCGTGTCTTCCCTGTGATTGCCAAAGGCTTATATGAAGCACCTCCAGGAGCTTTAGATTGAATGCCATCCCTAATCATCTTCCGCAACATAAAACCTGTTGATTTCAGTGCGGACTGTTTCCACCTCGGCATTTGCTTTTGCAGTGCCATTGCAAGCGGAGTAGCGCCATCCTTATACTCAAGTTCAAAGGTAATCACGGGAAATCTACCCCCGTTCTGCCTTGTACGCAGCGAATAACGGTCATGCCTAATGTCCTTGCATGGACACTGTAAAATGGATATTCTTCATTGTTGTAAATGATGGTATCCCCCGATTGGGGAAAGGGGATATCTTCATCTTTTACGGTGAATAAAGCGTCCAAGTATGAACGGTCTTTCCGTTCTGCGTCAGGCATTCTTGCATTCGCCGTTCTTACAACCGCTACAATCTCTTTTTCGGTACCGTCTACAAATCTATACAAGACTTTCTGCCCTGTACCATATTCGATATCAAAGAGATTGGCGTGTAAATCAGATTGGATATCCCCTAAGGTGTTCATTTTACCCTCGATTAAAATACTTTGAGTGAATAGAAAGAATCAATATCTTCCACAAGCGGTACTACACGGCTTGCAAGGCGAACGTTCTTTGTGTCAGTGCCTTCATCTGCCCATTCTTTAGGAACGAACAGCCCGGAGAATGTAGTATATTCACCACCAACAAGCTGGGTAATAGCACCGGACAGAAGTTTGCCGATACCTGGCTTTACAAACACAACATAGCCGTCAGGAATGAAATACTGAACCGCTCCTGCGTCATCTTCGTATACGGCGTCATATCCAAGGATTTCAATTTCGCCCGGATTAGCAAACGCATAATGGGTGAGGCTTTCTCCATAAGTCTTTGGTCTTGCGGTGATGATCTGTGCAATCAAGCTGTCCGAAATATTCAGCTTTTCTTTTACAGACTTATTGCTCATAAATGCTTTTGCAGTATTGGAGTTCATGATTGCCATTGTGGGAGTGTTCCCCGTCTTGCTCATGTCAACTCTAACCTGGTTAATCTGCCCCCATACATCAGCGGTGTCTTTTGTCCACTGGTCAGCGGCTGCCGCTGTCTTCTTATTGGTGAATCCGGGAAGCGTAACAGTATCTTTAATAACAACTGCGTTATCGCCATCGTCAGCGACACCTTTGACTTCAAAAGCACCATTAACAAGAAGCTGTGCACACATCCATTCAAAACGGCGTTCGATCATGTCATGGAGTTCTTTGTAATCTCTTACACGGATTTCCTTTGCACGGTCTGCTTCGGATTTCGGCTGGAGCGGATTTTCCCCAAAAGAACGTGTTTTGAGGTCTCTTACACTAAGCGGGCGTTTTAGGGAAATAAAAGGCGGAGTATATTCACGTGTCTGGAAAGAACTGCGTGCAGATACTGCTGTGTTCCCAGGTACAACGAACGGTGCCATTTTCTTTGTGCCCTTCCGATAGTCCATGATTACGCTTTCCGTAGTAAACGGGATTACTTCTCCAAAGAATGTTTTTCTAAGGAAATTATCAGGCTGAAAATATTTTTCAAATCCTGCAATCCATGTTTTAGTCTGGTTGATATCAAGTACATTAGCCATTATTTAGCCTCCTGTTACATTGCATGCTGCATATAAATGCCAGCGTCTTCCAATTCAATCTGATGGGCAACAACGGTATCCCCGGAAGCCGCAATCAGTTTTTCAATAATAAACATGCCAGATGTGTAAACGTTGACAACGGTATCTGCCGCCGTAGTGTCGTGTGCCAGAATAGCACTTGCTACCTTACCTTTAGCCGTAGCCGCATATTTACCGCTTGTTCCGTCCAAAGTAAGCAATGTTCCAGCTTTCATTACCGCTCCTGCGGAAAGAGTTACGTTTCTGTGGTGTACAGGATGATCTCCTGCAATCAGCCCATCAAACGCAACATCACCAAGGTTTTTAAACAGTTCTGCCATTATTTTTCTCCTTTCATGACAACACCGAACGCATTGCTAATACTTTCGCATTCTTTGTCTTCACTCTTTTTATTTTCTGCTTCATGCGGTACAGGTTTTACTCCATCCGCTCCAGAATTAGCAAAATCCTGAATCGCCTGATCCACATAGTTAGATGTTTCGGCGTCTTTCGGTTTTGCCTCTTTGATTGTGTCTACATAGAAAGAGATTTCATCGGCAGTTTTGCCTTCACTCTTTGCATGGTCAACAATCTTCTTGACGGCTTCTGAACCGTCATTTAATGCGTCAAGGGCAATCATACGTTCCCTTTCCGCCTTTACCGCCTCATCAACGGCGGCTGTACTTGCGGTTTTCGCCGCATTTTCGATTTCCTCTACAAGTGCCGGGCATGCCTTGCGGAGTTCCTCTGTGTCCTTGAATACGACTTTATCTGCCATATTCGTCTCCTTCCTGTCCACTTTGGACAACTCAATATATTTCATCAATCCGGCACTTGCAATGTTAGCCGAGTTGACGATAGCGTGATAATTGGCAACGTTTTTAGCACTATTCGTTATCCCAAAATCCATAATTCCTGTGGCCAATCCCTCATCCACTGCTTCTTGCGGTGTCATTTCGGTTTCCTTGTCCATCAGGTCAGACAAATGGTCTTTGTCTAATCCCGTAGCCTGTACATATATACTCAAGATGTTGTCTTTTACCTTATCCAGTGTGTCAGCCCGTTTTCTTAAATCATCGGCATATCCGAACACACTGCATAACGGATTATGAACCATTAACATTCCGCCTGGTGACATTTCTCTCTCATCACCTGCAAGGAACGGCATAACCGCCGCTGAATAAACTTTTTCGCCATAAGTTTTAACCTTGCCGCCCGTCTGTCTATGTTCCATGAGTGCGTCATACATTCCTACTCCGGCAAAAACATCTCCGCCGTAACTGTTAATTCGTACCTGAATGTCTTTGCCTGCGTACTCTTTCAGTTCTTTCCTGAAATTATTAGGACTTTTCCCGCCAAGCCACCAAAGGAGAAACTCACTGTTCGTATCAATGAGATCTCCATCAATCGAAAGCTCAACGACATCCCCCTTGTTCTTGAAGTTCCAGAATTTACTCATCCTTAGTCTCCTTTACATCCGCTTTAACTTCCTCTGCATATACAGGTAAGCCTGCTTCTTTAAGCTGTTTATTTTCAATAGCAAGGCGGGCAACATTATCGGAGAACGATGTTCCCGAAAGCTCCGCACATTCCTTTTCACGTGTACTCAACCCTAATTTAATTCTCTCTGCCCCTGCCTGTGCTTCTTTCACAGGGTCAATCATACCCATAACGGGTCCGTACCAATTAGCGGAACAATAAGCGGCTCTCACGAGCGGATTTTCAAAGAATCCAGGAGCCTTTATATATCCTCTTGCCACAGCTTCCGAAAGCCACATTTCATATACGGGCTGGCATAAATCATTAGCAAACCATGTCCTATATGTCTTAAATCCCGCCCAAGCCTGTAACAGTGCTGCCCTGCTTGCGCTGTAAGAAGAATTAAACGCTTTTGTCAGGACTTCGGCAGGCTGTCCGATTGCCGACCCTATCATTTTTATTAACTGATTCGTAAATGGGTCAAAAGTGGATAAATTCTTGCTTGCGTCTATTTCCTTTACATCCCAGTTAGGCGGAAGCGCATTCAGCGTACCTGGACCCAACTTGAACTGTATTTTTCTTAATTCATCGGCTGTTGCCGTTTCAGAATCATTACCCTGTCCGCCGTTCAGCCCATCAAGTGGGAATACTTTGTCATGTGCCTGTGTCTGCGTGAAGAATAATGTGAAGAAAGACTTTATGATCGCCGTTGTCAATTCAGCGTCTGTGTATCTTCCCACCTGTTTCAGTGTTGTGATGACATTGGCAAGATAAGGAATCCCTCTATACTGGTCAGGTCTCGTTTCGTGGCTTATCTGCAATACATTTCTATTGCCCGTACTCTCGCCAAACGCCTTTACTCTTGCCCATGCGGGAATAGTTCCGTCAGACACTCTATCGTTTGGGTACTTATTGGCAATATGATAAGCAACCACCGCCCCGTTCTTATCGATCTCAACGCCTGAAACAATTCTGTTTCCGTTGTCTTGATTGTATTGATAAACATTCGATGTAGAACCGCCGGAATATGGATTACATACTCTTGACGCTTCTATAAGCTGTAACCGCAAGTAAAACGGCATAGCCGCATTCGGCGTTTCCTGTTTAATAACAGCGAAGCTGTCACCATCAACCAGATAACTATTAAAGGCTATATCCTGCATGTCATAAAAATTATTTTTGTGCAAGATGTCAGCAAACACGCTGTTCGCCCACAGGTCAAAGGCTTCTCTTGTGACAAACGCCCATTCATCAGCTTCTTCCGGCGTCATTTTCAGCAATCTGTATTTTGGAGACGGTGCTAAATGTAATCCCGCCCCTACTACATATTGTCTTGCATTCTCAATTGCTCCAGAAGCAAGCGGAGAACCGCCCATCGCCAGTTCAGCACTTCTACCTCTTAATGTGGAAAGGTTATAGTCAATATCAGACTGTGGACTATTCCTGTCAGGAAGCCATGACGCCATACTCCCCACAATAGTATTTGCTCCAGTAGCGCTATATCCGCTGTTCTTTACTGATGTATTCTTTTTTGTCCAAAAGTTCCAGAATTTACCCATATCAATAATCCGTCAGTACAACTTTACGCATGGAAGACGGTGCCAATTTGTCACTTCCATCATCCATACCCTCTACAATGCCATCTATCCCATCACGGATGTTTCTCAAAGAAGCACGTTGCAGGCTCACCGTTCCATCATCAAATTTCTGTGCAGTCAGCGTCTTTTCTTCTGCCGCAAGGTAGGCTTTCAGCCTGCGGTTCCGGACTTCCTTTTTAGTTAATTCATCAGCCATTTAGAATACGCCTCCTTGTGAAAAACAGCCGTAACTCGGTGCCTTTTTGACTGGTTTCTGTTCTACTTCCCCACGTCGTACTTTTTCATAATGCGTCCAATCAGGGGCAATAGACTTTATACATGCCAAGTTATAGTTTTTTAGATCCAAGGGCTCATTTCTGTGGTCTTTGGCAATATTTACCCACACAGATACAAGCTTCCCTTTCACCAATTTCTGTTCCAATTGTTCTGAAAGCAAGCCTTTGAAGTAGTTTTCGTCATATCCACGCCCCTCATTATTCGGGAAATGCATATAACCTTCTCCGTACTCAAGTATGCTTAGACGCTGGAATATATATTGCTTAGCTTGAGATACCCCAAGCAGAAGTAATAACAAATTATCATGGTTTTTAGCGGCTGCCGTCTTATAAATAATTGGCACATTGAACTCACTTGCACCTTTTATAGCTATACGCTGTTTATGTGTGTTCCTTGCGCAATAGTCATATACTTCATTGGTATAACTGCCGCCTGTATCAATGAATGTTCTTGATACGACTATTCCTGAACCGTCTTTAAAGTGGTATGTACGGTCAAGGACTAAATCTAATGCGGCCCATGTAGCTTTCTGGTCAGGAACCCCAATAATGATTCCTTTCCTGATTCCCCATGTTTCTTCTCCACGCCCCCAGCCTGCAATCTCATACTCCAAACGGTTGTTTTGTACATCCACCGCCGCCGTAAGTATCAAGACACCATCGGGCACTTCCGCCTCATAAAATTCACGTCTTTCAATAAGCGCTGATACATCTTTCATCTTGCCTACCGGCTTATACACTTCCGCAAGACGTGTATTTACAAAGGTTTTAAGTGTTTCTACATCGGATTTAGCTACAAGATACTCTGCAATAAGCACACTCCAGTCAAGCCACGGGGAACTGAATGCGTTTACATGGAACGACCTCACGTCTTTTATATCGGGATTATCCGCAATGTATTTCTGCGGTGCCGATTTCATCTGCGGTTCTGTAAATTCAAAGCCGCAATCAGGACATCTCCATTTAACGTCTTTCACATGGTATGATTTGCGTTCTTTGACGGTAAACTCGTCATAGTCATACTGCATGTCATCCATATCAAGCCAATGCCACTCTTTACAGTTAGGGCACTGGTGCTTCCACTGTTCCTGGCTGCCAAGCATATATTCACGATATATGCGGCTCGCTTCATCAGTAGGCGTTGAGAACATACCTATTTTGGCGTCCCAGAAATTGGAAGTACGTTTTATGGCAAGGTCAACAGGATCGCCTTCGGTGCCAGCACTTTTGGCGAACCTGTCTACCTCGTCACAAAGGAGGATTTTTATGCTTCTCTTAGCTAAGCCGGAAGGTGCGTTGCTTCCGACTAATGCCAAGTAGCCGCCGGGAAATAGTTTCTTAAGGATAGTGTTGTCGCTATCCCTGCTTTTCTGCTTATATACAATGTCGTTGAGGATAGGTGTTTTTGCCACCGTGGGAGTGAATCGTTCTTTTGACCAATCCCTGGCGTCCTCAATTGTCGGCTGCACCATAAGCATGGGCGATGGATCTAAATGCATGTACCGCCCAATAACATTGAACAGTATCTCTGATTTGCCCATCTGTGCCGCAAACATAGCAATAACCTTTTTTACATTGGGGTCTGTAAATGCCTTTTGCGGATCTATCTGATACGGTGCTCCATCACTGCTCCATTTGCCTGGATGGGCTCCGTAATCATCAGGAATATATCTATACTCTTCCGCCCATTCGATGACAGAAAGGTCTTTGGGCGGAGCAACCATAGCAAGCAGGTTTTGAAATAAGTCAATCGTCTTTTTCGGTATCACTGATGTTATCCCCCAGCTTAGCCGCGTCAAATTGGCTCAATTCCAAAAGCCCGTCATTAATTTCTTTTGTCAGTATTTCAGAAATCTTAGCAGCGGACTTCCCCTCAAGCTGTTTTGCCAGCTTATGAGGCATAGAAAGCATTGTCCTTTTAAAAACAACAAGAATGTTGCCTACCGCCATCTCTATATCATCGGTAGAGTGGACATCTCCCCTCTTTTTAGCAAGTTCCAGTTCTGCTGTTTCCCTTTTGGCTTTTTCTAAAAGGGTATGTTCTTTATCAAAAGAAACGGTTGCACTCTTTGATTTGTGGTTAAAGTATCGCCTCACACATTCAACGAGACCATATTTATTCTGCCCTCGTTTTTCTACAACACTTTCACCCACAAGCTGGCGCAACCTTGCTGTGGTAATTCCTAAAACAAGAGCCATTGAGGACGCTGAAACTATCGTTTCTTCCGTTATTTTTTGTAATTTAACGTCATTTTCAAACGACAATTCCGATTTCACCATCCTTTTATATATTTTACTCTTATTTTCTTTGTTTTTCTTCCGTTTTCTTCAATTTACTATATTATACCACAAATGTAAACCCCTGATGTGCGAAAGTATCGAAAACTTTTGATATCTACATGATTATCGGGGGCATGGCGACCGTTGCGCTCTCGTTTTATCTGCTGGAAGTACCTTAAAATCAGACAAATTACAACTATGTAGTATACTGTGTGAATTATTATCTAATCTTGCTGATCTTGAGTTATTACTGTAATTGTCAATCTGTATAATCAATCCGCTGTCATCTATGCAATAAAAAAGACAGACTGCTTATTATGTCAGTCTATCTATCTATCTTGTATCTATGTAATTGTCTTATCTGTTATTGATTGTCACGCTTTTTAAAAACTATATCATATCCTAATGCGTCCGCTATGTTATATAGTTCCGTCGCTCTCATGCTCTCTTTTATAATTTTTTGTGATAACGATTGTTGCGATTTCCCTAAACCTTCTGCAATTTCCGATATCGTTTTGCCATTATCTTTTATCAACCTTTTTACAATCCAATAAAAATCACCTTTTCTCAATTTCATAAGTAGCGCATCCGTCCTTTCTGTTGAGTATTTTACCACGTTTTAATTGTAAAAACAAGTATAACATTTATAAAATAAATATAAATTACATCTTTTTACTTGATTTTACAAGTTTTTTATTGTATAATGTGTACAGATAAAAGATAAAGTAAATAATAAAAAACGCCAGCCCGCCGTGGCGTAAAGTTCGGCGGTGAGTGTTGAGTACTCGGCAACAGCGGGCTTGATACCGCATAAAGTCTATCAAGAGCTAAACGGACTGCTAAATGCCCGATTAAAAAAAGAAAGGAGGAGGTGTGAAAAAGGCAATAAAAAAGCGCCAGCTTGTAGATTTTATACAAGTTGTCGGCGCTATCAGTAGCTTAATTTCTGCCGTAGTCGCTGTGGTGCAGTTGATTCGCGGAAATTAAGCCGCAAAGGGTAGGTGCCGGTCTATTCCGGCACTGTAAATCCCTTTTATTGCCTACATCATACCGAAAAAATATGAATTTGTCAAGGATTCTAAACTTGACTGTTATTATTTCCGGATTTGTTGTGTTTTTATCCGGTGATAACAATGTTTTTACCGCTCTTGCTGTCGCTTGTGCAGCAATCGGATTTGTTTTCGGAGGTGTTGAGAAATGAGATTTTATTTGAACAGCGGAAAGAAAGTTGATGTACGCATTGATGAAATTACCGATAATGCGTACATGTATATCGGTGAAATTGGCGGGGAACAGGTGTTCTCTGAATGGGTAGATTCTGAATGGCTGACGGAGAAGGTTGATCAGTGCGGCTATCACGACGAAATCTCTAAAAAAGACTATGCAGAATTGTGCAGTCGAATTGATGAAGTTGTAGCAGCGTTAGCATTGACGCTTGACGCTAAAATTTTTTCAAGCAATTACTGTGTATCAGGTTTTTCATGCAATAGCAATGAATTGAAAAATCTGATCGAAAAAGTATTTTAAAATTAGAGGTGTAAAAAAATGTTGCAAGTTGAAAACATGAAAAGTGCACAGACCGGAAAACCCGTTGTCGATCAATTTTTTATAACAGTTGATAGTGCGGTTGGACACATTCATATGTTCCAATCTTATAAAACGCCTTGCGCGTTTATCGTCTACACAGAAAACGGTAGATATTTCGTTGAGACGTCGGAAACTTATTCACGAACAACAACAATATATCAAAATATATTCAAGAAAAAATTCTTAGGCGATTTCCCGCACTATAAGGTTACCAATTTTCTTGATTGGGTAGACGCATTGAGTTTTCCTGCAAAATTTAATGATTTATTGTTATCAGAAAGGATGTAAAAAATGAAAAAGATTGTAAATCCGTGCAAATGCAAAGTATATGATATTCGCGGCGAAATCATAGAATCCCCCGCTTTTGTGAAAATTGAATACAAAGAAAAAAAGCCAGGGGAAAAAGTGTTATCAATTACTGGCGTTATCGGCCCAATGCGAAATGGCGATTGCCGCGGAAGTTGCGGACAATGTATTGATGAGATTAGCGGCGGCATTCCGGCTGACGGCTGGGATGTCGATATGATTAAAAAATTATGTAAGATCTGGGAACGGTGGCACTTGAACGATATGAACGCCGCGTGTGAACATCAGCGAGCGGCTCTAAACGCCATTTTGGGATATGTCTATATTCCCCGCTGCACTGTGCGCCATCGGATGTATACACTAATTTTGTGGTTGAGGAAATTTTACAAAAAGTGGTTGATCAGGATTTTTGTTGACAGGGATTTTCTGGTTGACAAGGTTTTTCATCGAGTTGTTGACAAGGCGGTGTTTGTTGATGAAGTTTTTTATTGAAGAAGTGTTGACGAGCGAAGAGGCGTCTTTATATTTTGATGTAAATCCGAAAACTCTTAGAGGTGCTTTTTACGGCTGGCATGGCAAAGAATCTCCTTTTAAAAATAATGAAGTTCGTAAATCAGGCAGCACTATATTATTTACTATTCGTGGATTACAACGGCTTTATATGCAAAAACAGGATATCCCGATTAAATCTAAAAAGAAATACTCTTTTCTGGACATCATGACACCAAAGGAAGCGTCTTCCGTCTTCGGTGTTACTCCTGCCCTGATTCGCTTTTATTGCAAAGGCACAGTGATTAATGGAATCACCTATCCGCCAAAGCTGAAAGAATATGAATATCGTAAATCGGGAAACATTTTGCTTGTTGCTCTTCCAGCGCTCCGCCGTATTTTATCCACAAAGTGCATATAATTCATTTCGAAATATGCATTTTATAAATAAGTTATGATAATTTTGCATAACTATTCATTTTATAATGTAAAATGCCGTAATTATATGTATCAAAATTCCACTTTATGAATAATTCTATAAAAATCTAAATATCCCCCTTGGGAAAATCCCCTTGAAAGGATTCCCTGAAAATCCCTTGAAAAGGTTCTAAATTCCCCTGAAAAAGGTTCCCCTTGAAATTCCCCAATGAAAGGTTCCCATCCAAAAAGGCACGCCATTACAGCGTGTCTTTCACTTTGTTTATTGTTACTGTTTTTATTTCATCGGAATTAACAATTATTGGCGGGAGCCATTTAAGCCTGCGTTTCCCCTTCTTTTCTCCGTAAAGGAATGTATGCCAATGTGCCCTTCTTACATGCATTGCAGGGGATTTATGGTGTCCTCCCTGTGGTTCTATATAATCATACTGTACGGATTTCCTAAACTCCCTTATCTTAACTCCTGCGGTTTCTCCTACATTGAAAAGTTCCACTTCGCTGGGAATATCCTTTATCTTTCTTGTCCTCCTGAAAAAGTGCCGTTTTTCGTGTTTTATATCTGCATTCACAGCGGAAATGTATAGGACAAGGTTTATCCATTTACTTATCGTTCGTTTTCCGTTTTCGTAAAACGATCTCAATACTTCTCCGCTTATTTCTTCATCTTCATTTTCTACCGCCGGTAAATCTACTTCATCGAATTGTTTAACCATTCTGTCTATAATCTTATCTATTGATTCACTCCCTGATTCAGGAAGAATTAAATAAATTGGCAGAATTACATTTCCTTTTTTGTTTACAACAAGAATCCGGAACTCAAAATGTCCTCTGTCAAAGTCAAAAAACACAAAAAATCCATCATATTCCTCCCCGTCGTTGGGCCTGATATATATTGAGTATGCAGGTAGCGTCAACATGCTTGTATCAAGTTCTATATTGCTTTTTGCCTGTTTATATAACTCCTCTGTTAGCGTGGCGTCAAAGTCATAGATTAACTTTGTTTTTCGCCATGCGGCTAAGCATGTTATTGCTACTGCGTCTGCTATGTTTTCCATCTGATCTTTATGCAGTTTTCGATCCAGTGCTAACTCAAGGCCAGCCTCAATGGGAATAAAAACATATTCATGTGGCCACATATCTTTGTATTCCTTGCCTGTGGCAACATCTTCCGCAAATTTCCAAGCAGGCGGATAGAGATAATTATATTTTTTTAGCATTTTCATCGGCACGGAATTTTTCACATCAATCATCGTTAAATCCTCCACTTATATTATACCCGATTCAAAAAAAGGGCGGTGAGTTGCCGCCCCTGTCCTTTGGCAGGTTTAAATCTTAGCGAGAGTTGCCAAAGGACACTTTTATTATATCACGCCTTTATTGTTTCTCCATCTTTTTTTATCAGGCGGTCTATATACCATTTAGATTTCTCTAAATCCTCTATTCCTCCTTTTTCTTTCCATCTCCACAAGTATTTAATGGCATTGGCTGTGCAGACCGCCTCAATCCCTTTCAAATTGATTGTAGCCGCTTCTAAAGCGTCTATACATTCTATCCCGCCCTGTGTGTAATGAGAAGGGTGATTTACCATATCTGCCATTATCTTTTCACCTTATTAATCTTATCAACAATTTTATCCGCAATTTTGTCCACATTGTCACCAATCGTTTCAATATTAGCAGGGGTTACATAGCTTGTTGCAATCATCTTGTAAAACGTATCTTTTGACGGAATAAAGATATTCAAGGCGATAAGTATAATTAGTACTTTCCACAATATGGAGCAGGCACGATTCCACCTCTTAACGTCTTCATCATCTTCTTTATATAAGCTATGTACTTCTATACTGTCTACACGCTCCGAATGGCAATAGACAAAAAGTATCACCGTGGTAAAAGTCATTAATACAATAAATAAATTAACACGTCCTATCACATCTGCCACATAGAATATCCATGGGCTTATTATTGGTTCATTCATGACCTTCTCCTTTCAGGATTTTTAAAATTTCTTCTTTGTGTGTTTCCGCCGAAACTTTTGTCCTAAAGCAATTACCAATGCCTCTATTAAGGACATCTATCATAAGAGAATCATCGAACGATGTCCCCCTCAACTCCCCACACATTCTTACATACCAATATTCATCCCCGTTTTTCGGTTTAAACGACTTCACTTCAAATTCATAATCTTCAAAAGACCTTATCATCTCAATCCACATTTCAGTTTTAACCCATTCATCAGTGAAATCTTTAAAAAATAATTTATCTTTTGAGATTTTGTAGGTATCACGACCTCTGTCAATGGTACTCGCCTTGAACTCTTCATCTTCTACCACTCCGATTCTTTTCATCAGCAATTCCATTACTTCTTCTTTTAGTGTTTTCATATTTTGACCATCTCCACATTTTCAACTAAAAATCCATAATCTCTCAATTCGTATTTATCAAGCCAACGCTGAACAACTTTATTGATTTCTTTTTCAAGCTCTTCTTTTTGTTCTTCTGTGACATTTTCTAAAAAATCAAAGCAATATTCGCCATAAATAACATCTGCGTTGCACGCTACATCTACAATAATATTATCAACGTTTGCTGTTGGTTCTGGCCTTGAAAGTAGCGCAACATAGAAGAACTTATCATCACCTATATATCCATCAAAAACTTCTGAATATTGACATTCTTTTACACTCGCAAATTCCTTCCGTCCAGCTTCAATAGCCGCTTTCTTTGTCGGGTATGTCATATATCCGTTATAATTTTCTCCATCCAGTGACACTACCCATTCTTCTTTATCCTGTTTCATTTTCTCCTCCACCATTTCTGACATCCGATTCTCATTAGCCCGATTTTTACTTCAATTGGGATTTTTTCGGCATTAAAATATTCAACATTCTTTATCACACTTACTACAAGTCCACCCATCCCAATAATAATTACTCCTGCTTCTGGGAATTTTTCGACCAGCACCTTTTTGATTTTCTCCTCATTTTCTTTGTACATATCCCACGGAAATGCATAGTAGACAGCTCGTGTATATTTTGTCAGGTGTTTTTCTTTCTTTTTGAAATCTGCTAAAAAGTCGCTATAACTTGTCTTAATTTCCACTTCTGTCAGATAGTCATTGTCGTTTATCCATATCAAATCTGCTTCATGACGAACTTCCTTAAACGGGTATTCGTGTCCAATAAGCTGTCCATTATTTCCATACTTAGGAACTCTGCATGATATTCTCGCAAAGCTAATATTCGGAATTACAATATTCTTTTCTCCCAAATGTGCCGCTATTACATATTGCATTACTGCTTCTTCTTCGCTTTTGCTCATCCTCTTCCTCCTGTATATTCAAACAGCCATTTTAAGACATTTATTAAATCAGTCTTTGTCACACCGTTAATCGGCGTATATTGAATTATTACTGTTTGTATAGCACTTAGCTTGTCTTTATCTGTAATAAGCCTACTGTTAATAAATTTCAGTATATGAACCATCCTGCCAATTGTCATGTTTCCTCCTTATTAAAATCCATAATATGTTTCCCTATCTCATAAGTTACATTCACCGTTACTGCGTTTCCCGCTTGCTTATACAGCTGTGTTTTGCTGTTTACTACGGCAGCTTTTTTGTATTGCTCATCTGTAAACCCTTGTAGTCTCCAGCATTCTTTCGGCGTCAATTTACGTATACGGCAAACACTACCACCAGAAAGTGCAACTCTGTGTATATCTTGTGCCGTGAGTGTAAATGCAGGTTCGCCAATTTCCTTAAACCTTCGACCGTTTTGACGCTTCTCGGCTCTATCAGGCGTTAATACTGCCATTACTCCGCTGGATTCTCCTGCACGATTCGATATACCTCTATCGTAACGTGCAGTCAGACATCTTGAGTGTTCCGTTATCTGTGTATCTTTTTTCGAAAAGTCGATAAACCTATATAATCCTGTTTTTGCACCACCACCGCCACCTTGTGAAGATAATGTACAAGATAAACTCGAATCATACACCCTTTCTCCTTGCGCCCCGCCTATAACCTGCTTAATAGCTCTTTCACTTTTTCTGGCTTTAGGTAATAGCCCTCGTCCACCTGTCTCTCCAAGATATCCAGCAATATACACTCTTTCTCTGCTTTGAGGTACTCCGTAATCTTTTGAGTTGTACACTCTCCATTCAACACTGTACCCTCTCTCTGCCATTTCAGACAGCACAGTGAAGAATCCCCACCCCCCCTCAATAGAAAGCAGATTTTTAACGTTTTCAGCGATAATCCATCGGGGTTTATTTTCTTCTGCTTCATCAAGGAGCCGCATAATCTCAAAAAATAATCCGCTCCGTGTTCCTCGTTTAATGCCTTTTTGTTTTCCCGCAATAGAGACATCCTGACATGGGAATCCGAATGTCCAAACAGTAGCCCTTGGTAACTCCCATCCTCGCACTTTTCGTACATCATCTTTAAACCACAGTTCCTCCGTATCATAAATTGCTCTATAACTTTTTTGTGCGTATTTATCAAACTCGCACCAGCCGATACATTTCATTCCTGCTTTTTCAAATCCGCTGTGGAATCCGCCAATACCGGCAAAGAAGTCTATAAATGTCATTCCCATTTAGTCAGCTCCCTCGCTTCTTTAACAGCACTCCAAATTTCTTTCCACTCTTCCTCCGTGGCACTGATATTAGTATGAGTTATTATGTGCAACAGCCTTGCACAACTACATAAAACATCGTCTACTCTATTCTTGCCCATCTCCTTATCAGGGCGTATATCAATATTCCATCCATGTTTTATTTTTAAATCCCACAAGGCGTCATACAGGACATTCCATAATTCACTTGGTTTTTCTCCGAAATCATCATATAGTCCAATAAGTAGTGCATGAATCGCACTTTTTATTTCGTTTACTCCAACTTTATATGCGTCAACATGTACGGTATCCTTGCTAAAAGTTATTCTTATCTTTTTCATATTCCATTCCTCCCCAATGTAGAGTCTTTCACAAACACCGTCCACCTTGTTTTGGTCCGCTTATCACCGAAAATAGGCTTATACGGTGATAACTTTACAACATCTGCGAACGGTATTTGTTCACTATTCCATTTAAAAACAAGTGTTCCTCCATCCTTTAAAACTCTAAAGCATTCTTCAAACGCCGTCTTCATAAATGATTTCCATTCTTCTGGCAGCCTTCCGTATTTTAGAATTATCCACGCATTATCACCGCCATTTTTTAAATGTGGCGGGTCAAATACCACCATGTCATAAGTTCCGTCTTTGATGTAAAACATATCAGTAACATCGCCCATCAATGACGGCTTAATTTCAAGTTTACGCCCATCACATAATGTAGTAGACAGTTGATAGTTTCTTCTCGTACCAAAACATTCTACTTCCGCAACATGCGTCCAAAATCCTCATGATTTCTCCATCATGCGGCTAAGGCTCTGTAACTGTAAACGCATTAGCCGTATCCTGTCAATAATAGACTGCTTAGAACTTCCAACTTTACCACTCGATCTATAATCTTCTATTTTTGAAAGTATTTTGTATTCTGAAACGGTATCCGCCAAATCAACCGCCATTACCTCAATCAGTTTTGCCTTTTTAATCATCGTATCTTTTCTATTCATTTTCCCGTACTCCCTATACCACCAATTCTGCTTCCATCTGTTTTATCACCATCTACTCTGTAATATCGATGGAATATCCCTTGCGCTATTCTGTCTCCTACTTTTATAGCGCAAGGCGAACCCGACGTATTTCTAAGCGCCATCATGATATGTCCTTCGTTGTCCGGATTGTTGTAGTAGTCTGAATCAATTACTGCTACACTGTTTGCCAAAACAAGCCCATATTTAATTGCAAGGCTTGACCTTATATAGATTCCCAGCCACTCGTTTTCATCCATATACACTTTTATTCCGGTTGGAATCAATTTTGTTTCTCCCGGATTGATTACGACATTAACAGCACTTTCAATGTCATACCCCGCCGATTGTTTCGTTTTTCTTTTTGGCAAGTTTACATACTTATATCCTGTTACTCTTTCAAATCCTCGTTTCATTTTAATTTCCTTTCTCTGTAAATACGTTCTTCCACATCATTTAACCTTCTTGCCGCCTCGTCTAATTTAATGGCTGCATACATAATCAATCCAAAGAATATTACTATACTGATCACATCAATCAAGCTATCCATGTTTACACCTCATTTCCCCAGCAATCCCATCCATCAAACCGTTCTCTTGCGAATAATTCAATTCGTGGTGCATAGCTTACTTTTTCAATCATTTCTCTCATTGCTTTTGGTTTTCTGCTATGTTCTGACTTTGGCTCAATAATCACCGTTCTTCCTTGTGCTCTTTTACCATCAATCAGCTTATATGGAAGCATTCCTTTTCGTCCGAACAGGCAATGTTCCGTCATGCCTCTGTAATACTGCCCCAATCCTATCCTGTCTTTTACCCACGTGATGGCGGTGATGTATTCAAATCCCCACGCTTTCATAACTTCTAATCCCAACGGCAGGGATTTATTTGTTACCCACAGATACAAATGGCAGTTTACATCTGCAATTTCATCAATTGCCAGGTTTACAATATCTTCTGTCTTCATTAATTGGTAGTATTTATCGGCTCCTCTCTTGATTTTCCCACCCCCCCGTTCGGTTATCCAAGGTGGGTCTGCATATATGGTTTTATACTTTTTACCAGCCTGATTTTTGAATAAATATTCATTTTCATCCAAACAAATCATTCTCCTTTCTTCCTGCAAGTTCCTTTTCTATATCCATCCTTAACCGCTCCCATTTCATGGTGTCACGTCTTAGCGTTCTTTCACGTTCTATCCCTTTTGTGATATCGCTTTTCAAGTCCTTCAAGGTATCATCGCCAAGCATTTTCATCTTCCGCCTGATGTAGTCCTGCACATCTCCCTGCACCGCCGGTAAATGCTCCAAAGCGTACCTTGCCGCATATATCACGATTCGTTCTCCAAGCTTCGCCATTTCTTCCTCCATCTGCTTCTTAAAACCTGAATTGTTCGTACTGTTCTTCCGATTTCAATTGCTAACTCTCTGTCTGGGATTGAATGTTCTAAAATTCGCTTTTTCTCATCATCCGTATACGGTTCACCGCCATGTACCGCATACACAGCCAATCGCTCATAATATCGCTTTTTCTGTTCTCTTGTCGTAATCCTCCATTTACCTAAATCCCTGTAATTCTCTTTGCGGTTAGGCATTAGGTGTTACCACACGGCATTTTAACCATTGCCGCCCAAATTCCCAGCAATCAGACACACTGTCCATGAAGATATCCAAGCGGTCACTATATCCGCCACCGAATCTATCTGTTACAACAAGTTCTCTGCCGTCAGGTAATGTGACCACGCTTCCGAATGGGAGATGGTCACTTGCTGCCATCCCCTCTGTCGGATAAACGCCACTTGCTGTGGGATTCCCTGTATGTGTATAAGCACTGCAATTCAGCAGTTGAAAAAACACCGCCATCATAATTCCGTGTTTCAGTATCTGCTTCATTCTTACTCCTTCCATTTGTTTAAAATCGTCAAAACCTTATCAATTTTCCGTTTTTTGCCATGTAGCTATATTTTCATGAGGGATTTATCATAAAAACTTCACGAACGCATTTTGGAAGTATTTTTATGGATTTTTGCCTTTGTTGTAGATTTCTCATCTTCCGTTATCGAAACTTCTACATAGTCTTGCTTTCGCCCGTTAATGATTAGGTCTGATTTGAAGCATTCGACTGACGAAATGTGACAATATTTCTTGCTGTCATCTGGCATAATCCCAGCTCTCACGATCCCATCAAGTAGATATTTCAACCCGCTTATTGTGTTATCGTCATCTCTCCGATTTGTTGCCTCAAAGAAGCGGACACTCACTAAGCAGTGCCCTTTAAACCGTTTCCCGCATGCCTGCGTCCTAAACGCCGCTGCTACACTATCCGTGTATTTTTTCTTTAGCCCTGCCCCGGCATATCGATTTACACGATTAAGCTGCACCAAGTCATTAGCGGACGGAAGTTTCCCATTGTATATCAGCCTCAAAACGGTATATCCTCATCTTGTGTCTGTCCATACTGTTCAAAGTTTCCGCCTGTTCTGGTGTCAAGCGGGATTGCAATTGTAAACGCATTAACTTCTGTGACGTAAACAGTCTTGCCATCTTTTCCTGTATAGCTTCTTGTGTCTATGCGCCCATCAACCATGACACGGCTCCCTTTATTGAGTTTATTTCCTACCGCTTCTGCCAGCTTGCCCCATGCCACAACGTTTATCCATGAGGTTCGTTCTTTCTGCTCACCGTTGACGTTGTACTTCTCTGTTACCCCAACGGAAAATGTCGCCACTGCTGTTCCGCCGTTTGTTGCTCTAATCTGTGGATCACGTCCTAAATTTCCTACAAATGTTGCTCTATTCATTGTCTCTGCCTCCAGTTTTCAAAATAATCTTCGTTGTTGCTATTCTGTTCATTTGCTTTTTACCTGATTACTCTCGATTTCTTTAATAACTACTCCCAAAGCGGTGATAACATCACCATTAAATTGTTCCTCTTCGTCTATATCAACGTCTATCGGGTCACACGTAATCCAGTAGTCATTGAAAAATAATCCATTTTCAAGTTTTTCTAAAATCATGAATGCTTGTTCTAAAGTCATGATCTACTCAACCCCTTTCAGTCTTTAATCAATCGTCTGTTTGCCCCCTGTACTTTCAATAAATGCGGATGGCACATCTCATAAATCCTCGAACCAATAGCCTCATCAGCAATGGTTATGCTTTTCAGGCTGTATTCGCTTGATAATATCGTCGGCAGTTTTTTTATGTACCGCATGTTGATAATGTCAAACATAACCTGTTTATCTTGCTGTGCTATTTCATCCCCAGACACCGCCCCCTTGAACAGGTCGTCGATGTAAAGATACGGTTTTGTCGTCGGTACGAATAAAAGCCTTTCGTATTCATCAAAGTCTTTAAACATCACAGCTTTAATTCGTTGTATTTCTCTTCGGTATTGCCAATAGTAATGTTCTTTCCCAATTGCCTGACAGACTGCCACGCACAAGTGGGTTTTCCCCGTGCCTGCTCGCCCAAATATACCAAGCCCAGTAGCAGATTCATCATTCAGAAACTCTACCGCAAGTGCTTTCATGTTTTGTGCTTCTGTTGTATCAGTTTTGAATGTCTCCATCGTAAATCTCTGATACGCCTCTTCTGTAATTCCGCTTTGTTTCATCCACCGTCGCCGTTCTGCCCGTTTTAAGCATTCAGGACAAACCTTAGCTTCCATCCCCGTATCTTTCTGAACGGGTATAAACCCCATGTCTTTGCACAATTGGCATTTATAATCTTTCGGCGGCGGCGCTTTTTCTTTTTTTACTCCATCCATGAGGGAATGAAGTAGTTCCTCCACTCTTGTCATCCATTCCTCCTAACAATCAATCGCTGCTGTACGGTCATTACTCCTGTTTCGTTCATTGAGATAGCTCTCAAATTTAGTGCCAAACAACGTTTCGGGTCTTAAATACTTCCCCATTTTTACGTCATGCAGCCATTCATCACACTTCGTGTCTATAACGGTCTTAAAAGCGTCAATAGTAAACCCTTCGTTCAGTCTTGCGTTAATCAGTGCTTTGGTTTTTGGTGTACTGTACTTGTAATGCGTTCCTGCTTTCTCATTCAAATAGACAATTATCTCCCGTGCTTTTTCAGAAACACCGTCGAGTTTACTCGACAATATCTTTTCTCTTCTCTCCTCTAATCTAATCTTCTCTCCTCTAATCTCCTCTCCTCTTCTCTCCTCTAATCTCCTCTCCTCTGTGGATACATTTTGGATACATTTTGGATACATTTTGGATACATTATTGACTAACCGATATTCCTTGTTTCCGTTTAGCTCCACCTGTTCAGCTTCTTTAAGAATTGACCGTTTATATCTATCACGCTGTACATAGTTATGAATCCGCCAATGTTTTATAACTATCACTCCAGAATCAAATGCCAGCAGGTATCCCTTTCCGATAAGGACACGCATGTCATCATCGCCACTGCCTACCTCACGCATTATTCTTTTAGGAGCCAAGACGAATCCGTCGTCATCCGCCCTTAAAAGCAGGTGAAAATATAGATTTTGCGTACTTTGCGGCATATCCATGAAAGCGTCTGTTTCAATAATGGACTTCGCCATCATTCGTCGTTCTGCCAATTTCTACCTCCTGTACTTTTTGTAAATCTCTTCCGCCTGTTTACGGTGCGCTTCATTCCACGGTTTCATCTTTTCGATGTATTCTTCAAGTATCCTCCGCCAGCGTTTTTCTTTCGTTCCATGACAGTAAATGTCGTGGCAGCGCCAACATACACAGACAAGGTTTTCTAATGTGTCACTTCCTGGATCCCTGAAACTTGAACGGAAGGCGATATGATGATGGTGAATACCCCAATGGCTACCGCAAATCACACATTTTTCCCCATCCCTTTCATTTATAAGTTTGCATATTTTTGCATAACCATTCTTTGTTAACTTGATTTTGTTCCATCGTGGAATTAAGAAGTGTTCGTCCATTCTATCTATCACCCCATTCTTTTAGCATTAGGCTCTTTTGATCAGGGGTGAGAGTTTCAATGCCTTGCTCTTCTGCGGCGTCTATTGCCCAATCAATGAGACGTGACATTTCATCTGTGTTGTACGTGGAACTTCCATAGTAGGCTTTTACACAAGACAACCCCTGATACTCCGCTTCCAGTAATTCAGCCTGCCATCCCTCGCCTTTTGCGTTCCAAACGTTAATAAACCGTTTTACTGCGTCTTTTGGCATGTACATGAGTTCGTATACCCCCACATCACGTATAGCCTGTTTGTAGACGTTTTTAGACGTATTTTTGACCGCCTTTGCTATTTCATCAAAGAGTACCCAGCAATAAGCATTAGCCGATAAGCTTCTTTTCTTCTTGATTGTTTGCAGGATAATTTCCATCGGTTTATCCTGTGGCGGCAGGTTCTGTAAGGCTGATTTGTCAACCACTACGGATATTTCCGCATGAGTGATATCCGTGTGATTGATTTTCAGCCCGTAACATTTTGCTTTCATTGCTTCGTGAGCTTTCTGTATTTGTCAACGGCAATTGAGAAGTTACTTAGTGTTGCTTCTATTTGTTTTTCGGTTAGGACGTCTTTCTTTTTTTTGAACAAGATCTTCGCAAAATCATTGATATCAATATCATTTTGTGAAAGCTCGTACTCTAACTTTTTCAGCATAACTGTTTTGGTATTATCTTTTTTTGTGTAGTCATCTGAATTGTTAAGTGTATCGTCGTCTTTTTCGTCATCAATCAAGAACATACCCGACAGCGCCCTCTTGATTGCATAGCTGGCAGCTGTACCAGTAATTTGACTTTCGTCCATTCCTTTTTTTGCTTCCGGTTCTCTTGCTTTTCCGTGTGTAACGGCAATTACTTCTCCATCGTCGGCGTCGTACAGCGTCGCTGTGGCATTGATGTAATTCCACCCATTGGCTGTTTCTATGTCTGTATCAATAACAACTACGGTATTTTCAGCTTCTTGTACTACTTTCAAGGCAACCATGATGTCTTCTGCCGAACGATAATTGTATTTACCAAAAGAGTTATACTGCCCCTTCGGAACAACCAATTTCTTCTGCATTTTTAGCAGTTTTGATATTTTACCCATCGTTCCTCCTTATTTAATTTGGATGTTTTGATGTTCTTCCAGTGATACGCCATCAATCTTTACATCTTCTTTGAGTGCCTTTTTCAATGAAACAAGATCAGCCATTATATCAACTTTTACTTTTTTAAACTCTTCCGGTAAGGCGTCAACGTCTTGCACAATAACCTTTTCGCTCTTTCTCCACCCGATTTTCCCATGCGGTGATGTAAATTTTTCAACGCCGGCTTCCATGTAGTTGGTCAGGTACGCCTTGAGGCTTTCTGCCCTGCTCTTTGCGGATTTTTTTAGTTCTGCAAGCCGCTTAGCTTCGTTGTCGAATGCGGTTGCTTCACTATCAAGGTTTTTTATCAGACACATAATGTTGTCTATTTTTTCGTTGCGCTCCATATTAAGTGCGTCTAATTTTTCAATAAACCCATCAGCCACTTCACCTGTTTCAGGGTCTACTGAATTTGCGATTAATTCATCAATTCTCTGGTCTAATTCATAAAGTTTTGCCATTTCCTTTTCCTCCAAATTTCATTTCATAAATACTTTTGATAAATTCAAACGCTTCAAACGGCGTTTTGCATACTTTTGATTTCCCATCAATTTCAATTTCCGCATTAATATGATTTGTTATATGTACATTGAGGCTTTTGCACAAGCTGTTCTTTTCGCCATACCTGACATCAACGCCGAAAATCAGTGGGTCTCTAAGTGGATCAAATACCTCCCAACTCATAGAAAAGAAGCACGTATCTCTTGTTCCCCATTGAACCAATTTTTCAAGAAATCTAATAAAGTTCTTTTCGCCAAACTCAATTTTCATCGCTCTGTACTTCCTGCGTTGGATACAAAGATTTTAATCTCACAATTTGTTCTTTCAGTTCTGCTATTTCTGCTTTTGCCGCTTTGAGTTGTTCGTTGGCTGCGTATTCAGAATTGCGTAATTCTTGGATTTCCGTTCCCTTCGTTGCCTTTTCTTTAATTAAGTTACGATATTCGGAAAGAGTGATTGTTACCGTAATTTCCCCTGTTGCAACAAAGTTGTCTTCTGGGCTATCCCACCCGTTTATCTTTTTTGCCAATACCTGTGTTTCTTCTGAAATGCTTTCCATTTTTACTTCTCCTCTCTTGTTATGCCCTTAACCATTCGCACTGTTTGAAAATGTCGTATATCATGGAGCCGACACTATCCATTGATACATTCGCTCGGAATGTCGCCCCGCTTCGGAATGTGATGTCAACGAATGTTCTACATCCGTCATGAACCAACTCCATATCGGTTACTTCGCAATTTGAATATTCCAGTGCTCGTTTTATGTGATACAGCGCATTTTCTTTATTCGCTGTATCAATACGCCTTAACTCCTCTCGTAATTCTTCATCGTCTATGTTGTACATTCATTTCTCCTTTGTGATAAAATAATGGTGGATGTATCACCAATACGTTCGCCGATTGATAACTGCAATTATCAGTCGGCTTTTTACGTTTCATCAGAATATTCAACCAATTCTCCATCTCTTAGCATGTAAAAAGTGTTTGCCTTGACTTTTTCACCATCTACATAAAAACTTTTGACATCTATTCTGCGTCTGGATTCGGAATCCCATTCAGCAAGGACAATCCAACACCCCACGTTTCCTTTTGCGCGCCCTTTTGCACCAAGAGAAACAGCAACGCTTTCTTTCCCATCCACAATTGCCACTGAATAGTTTCCTGTGTTTGTTGCCGCTGAACAGTTTCCTGTGTTTGTTGCCGCTGAACGGTCGCCTGTGTTTGTTGCCGCTGAACAGTTTCCTGTGTTTGTTGCCACTGAATAGTTTCCTGTGTTTGTTGCCACTGAATGGTAGCCTGTGTTTGTTGCCGCTGAATAGTTTCCTGTGTTTGTTGCCGCTGAACAGTCTCCTGTGTTTGTTGCCGCTGAACAGTTTCCTGTGTTTGTTGCCACTGAATGGTAGCCTGTGTTTGTTGCTTTATTGTTATCCCAGTCAATTTGTGTTTTTATGTATTCCACGCCTAATTTCACAAACTTAAACAGGTTTATCTCTGTTTTAACCGTTAGCTTTTTGGCAACCCTTTTACTGTCATCTCCTGTCTCTGGAGAAACATCATCGGCTTCGATTTCTGCGAATTTCCCATCAGAAGGGGAGTAATAGGCGAACACATCAAGCGGATTTTCACAAAAATGTAAACCTTTTTTACAAAGCTTTGCTTCTTTTTCAATATAGGTCTTTCCTACTTCATACTGCATATCCCTGCATTTAAAATCTTTATCAAACCCTTTGTAACCAATCATTTCTTCACCGCCTTTACTCTCACAATGATTTCCTGCCCAGGCTGTACTTCACCTGGATTATTGATGTGGTTTTCTTTCATCGTCCGCCACACTAATTCCTGCATGTTATCTTGGTTGCTGGATATTCGTGAGCAGACATCCCAAACTGTTTCCGTTTTGGAAATAGTTGCCTTATAAGCAATCAGCGGCTGTTCAGGCTCTACCGCATATCCCGCTATCCCCACGATCGCTATAAACGCTATTAACGCTTTCATCGGATAGCCTCCACCACAGCCGCAATCATAAACAGGAAAATCACCACATACAGTACATTCATTGCTTTATCAATCATGACAATACCTCCCTTGCTTTTTCTAATTTTTTTGATAAGTTCTCATTTTCTTTTTGAAGTGCATTTATTTTTCTCACCAACATCCCATGAGACGCTGGAGATAAAGGTGAATAGTTCTGCTGAATATCCTCACATTTAAGGACCTCTGAAAGCGGATAATGGATTCCGCCAGGAACATTTGAACAGCGACGCAAATATCCGTCTTTTTCATGCCTTGCGATGGTAGATTTGCTACACCCCCACCGCTTAGCCAATTCGTCTATCGTGAATACCTCTTGCATTTATTCACCTCTGAAACACTTTCTCCATCTGCCCTGTATCTTCATTTTTTACATATACAGTGTTGTCTTCATCAGGAAGATACGGCAGCATTTTTATACATTTGTTAGCGCTTTCCAGTTCGTAGATGTCGGACGCTTTATCCAGAAACTCAATAAGCTTTTTCCTGTACAGGGATCCAATATCTACCTTTTGTTGTCTGTTTATGTTTTTGTAAGCGGCAATCGTTTTTTCGTCCACCTTTAGGCTCCTTTCTCAATAACGGGGATAATATTCTCTTTTTTCAGGGTGTTATACAGGAAAAGGCGTCCTTTCTGTGTCCATTTCGTATTCATCTTTACATCTTCCCGTCCATCACTGTGAACGATGTTTACCGTTTCACTATGTGTATAACCTTTTGCCTGATGTTTGCTATACAGGAGCCACTGCCCAGACTGGTTGTAGATAATTCCCAGATTGTGGAGAATTTTGTTCATCGCCTGTCCGCTCATTCCGTAATCTTTTGCGATCTGTGTGATTGTCACTAAGGATTTACTTTTGAGGATTAAATCCGTGTAGTCTGCCTTTGGCTTCAATTCACCTATAAGCTGTTTTTGGCTGGCGTTCTGCATGGCAAGTGCTTTGTTTTCATCCTGCACCTTTTTGTATTCGGACAAAACTTTGATGAATGCGTCAGGATTTCCCAGAATGTTATCGATGGCATTGTCTGTCATGTACATGCCTGTTTTACGGATAGCGGGAATGACTTCATCTGCTAAAACCGCCTGAAACTTTCGAGCTGTTTCATTGCTTGCCTTAAATCCCAGGCGATACACCATGTTTTCCGGGATGAAATCTTTTTCCCCAACATCTTGGGGAAAACCAAATTCCCGTAAATATCTATTTACTGTTACCCATCTAATAGATGTATATTCCCTTCCGCCTTTATTCTGTGTTTGTGTAAATCCGAACCCCCGTGCCACATCTTCTGCATTGAGATAGGCTGTTCCTGTCTTTGGATCTAAAAATCCTTTTACATTTTCAATCGTCATTAAATTTTTCATTTTTGACCTCCTATGTTAAAATAGAGGTGGAAGTGTCACTCACTTTTCCACCCGCCGATTGATGGTGCGATGTCAGTCGGCTTTTTACATTGAAATTAGTTTTAAATATGGTAATTCTCCTTTCTTTGTAATCGCCTCCGTTATGCTCTATAATCAAGTTGGTTATAGGAAGGAGGTGGAACATCATGATTGGTTTTACCAAGGAAGAAATAGTCAAATTAGCTAACCAATGGATTGACGAAAACCAACAATGGGCAGATTCTGTCGTTATACAGGCCGCCCAGCAAGCAGGAACTAATCCGTTTGAACAGCTGGAAGCATGTTCGTTGGCAAATTTTAAAAAAGTGCTACCAGTGGCTATTGCGACCATTCTTGAAAAACAGAATTTGCGTATGGAAGAGCAGATCAAGGATTTGATTCGTTCTGAACTTTCCGCAAAATAACGTTTTTAGACGCTCTTTGTTGGATTTCCCCCATCACTGGGCGTCTTTTTTTCATTCGTTCTTTCATTTCTTTGATAAAATCTCTGCTTTTACTTAACCCCATTCGTTACACATCCTTTCTTCATTTCAATAAGTTCCATCATCTCTGTAAAACCGTAACCTTATCAGCATGGATAATTATTTTGTCCTCTGATACTGTTATTGAGGAAGAGCCTTTTTCTAACCGATAAGGGCTTTTTTCAATTTTTTCTTTTCTGGCATTTTCTTCACCTCGCTTTCGTTTTTCGCTCCGTCTCCTCTATAATTGGAATAGAAAGGAGTACTGAATTATGATTAACTTCCCTGATTTAACAACTCTTGATTTTGAAATTCTTGATTATGTCGATAAGCATGGTTCTGTTTCAGTCGAACAAATCAGTACCGCACTCCTCAAAGACATTAATGCTACCAAACTCCGTGTAGAAAAATTGTCTGAACGTGATATCGGATTGCCGCTTGGCTTTCCTGCGGCGTTAGAGGATACGGCATATCTTGATGTGGATTTTGATACACAACTCATCACAATTAGCCGATTAGGTATTGCTGCTCTCGAAGACTGGAAACAGAATAAATCGGACAGGTTTTGGGAAATACGGCTTTGTGGATATCTCACCCTTATCGTATCTATCGCCTCTTTTGTACTTGCGCTTTGCAATACTCTTATGAGCCGATAGCCAATCAATTTACCGAGAGCAGACAATAATAAGTCCAGCAATAGACGTTGATAGCGATATCACGGCAATCATCAATGCAATTTTCACTAAATGTTCATCTGTCATTTTCTTCACCTCGCTTTTTAAATATACTTAACTATACTTAACTTTTAAGGTAAAAAAAGAGTGTCTAATTTGAGCCTTAATGCTTTACTTATCGCAAGCATTGTAGAAAACTTAATATCAACCGGTTTTCCTGATTCAATGTCATAAATTGTAGGAGGCGTGACTTTTGCCTTTTCTGCCAATTTCTTTACGCTCCATCCTCTTTTTTCCCGATAAAACTTTACTTTATTCACCGCTTTCACCTCTCTTTCGTTTTCGCTGAATATACTTTACCACACTTAACTTTAAAAGTAAAGCCTTGTTTAGTAAAATTATTAAGTGTAGTTTACAGGGTAAATGTTGTGTGATAATATGTATAAAAGAAAGGAGATGATTAAGTTGAAGTTATCTGATATTGTGAAAAATTACAGAATGCAAAATGGGTTAACTCAAGATGACATCGCAAGGCTCGCTAAGTGTTCAAAAGCATATATATGTATGATTGAAAACGGAAAGGACTCTAAAACAGGGAAACCGATAAATCCTTCAATTACATTTTTACACAATTTGGCAACTGCAATGAACATGACATCAGAAGAGTTGTACAAATTACTTGACATAGACATTTCCATTCGAGTAAATGAGGAAGGCTTAAGCATAAATGAATCACCAGAAGAATACGGTTCAAAACGACCTGATGAAAAGATAGATATATATAAAGAACTACAAGGAGCAACAGTCCTATTTAACGGATATGAATACGAAATGGATGAAGATAAACGCAAAAAGATTGCAAGTTATGTAAAATTCGCATTAAGTGATGAGGATGGCGAAAAATGAGGAGAATGCTGCCCAAAGTCCTTGATATAATCAAGAAATATAGGACTAATGATCCTAATGAATTGGCGGAACGCTTAGGAATAAAGGTTAAATATGCGGATATGATGGGTGGCCCGAACGGCATTTTCATTAAATTTGTAAAGAAACAGGTTATCCTCATCAATAAAGAATTGGATTTTGACCATCAAAACGTTGTTCTTGCCCATGAATTAGGGCATATTTTATTACATCAGGGCGGGTATCATTTATTCTCTATGCACGCCCTGAAAAAAGATACGATGGAACAGAAAGAATTTGAAGCGAATAAATTCGCCTTTTTGCTTATTGCCCATACTTGTTTAAGAAATAATCCAGATATGATAGACGGGATAAGAAATGAAAAAAGATTGACCATTGATGAAACAGTCAACCTTTTAAAAGAGTTCCAGAAAGTACAGTGTTTTACATGTCAAGGAGGCTAAAATGAGAAAAATTATACTTGCCTCTTTGTTTTTAACTGCTTTTTGTGTGATGGGATGTTCGACACCAAATGCTACAACTGCGATAAGCACAAGTAACAAGCAGGAATCAGCAGAAGACAAAGATCAAGTCCGTACTGCCCAAAAAAATGTTGCCGATATATTAAAAGAATGCAAGCAAAGCTATGATAAGATTGATGATTCCCGATGTTTTTTCTCTTTGCTCCCAGACCTTGTACCAACACGAGACGGACAGATTAATTGTTGTATCACGTGGGTCGCAACCACTGATGGTGAAAAATGTAATTTAGATTTATACATCAGGGAGGAATCTACCCGTTGGATATTTTGGGATGAATTTACCTTTTATTCAGACATTGGGCGTTATAAGTATAAAATGAATGAAAAACATGACGCAAGATTTGATGGAAAAATCGAAAAAGTATTTAACATGTACGTATCAGAAGGATATGTACACTCATTTAAGGATTTTAAAGACCAAATAAAAATTCTTACCGATGGGCAAGCCCCTGTGATAAGATTATCGGGGGTTAAAGGGATATATGACCACTACCTTTCCACCGAAGAAATAGAATCTCTAAAAACAGGGCTAATTCTATATAATGAGCTTGAAAAATGTAATTTTATTATAAACCAAGATGATTTAATGTAAGGAGGGTATTATGGAACCAGAATTTATTATTTTAGCATTATTCTTAGGAGCAATTCCGGCAATCATCGCTAAGGGCAAAGGACGCAATTTTGCTGTTTGGTATATTTATGGCGTGTTATTGTTTATTGTAGCCCTTATTCACTCACTTGCTATTTCAAAAGATCCCGAACAGACAGCAAAAGAAATGCAAGAAAATGGATATGTAGAATGCCCGTTTTGCAAGGAATTTGTAAAGAAAGGAGCTTCCGTCTGTCCTCATTGCAGAAACGATGTATTGGGAAAAGTATAAAATAAAAAAGCACCCACTTAGAAAGGATTAAGAATGAGTGCTTTTGTGAGGGAGATAAAAGATGAATGAAATGAGAAATGGATTTACCCTCATATTTATTATACCATAGAAAGGGCAAAATGAAAAGCAATTACAGCTATTTTATCAGGAAAAAAGGCAGATACTTTCAGCTTATTCTTAGGTATAAGGACAACGCTGGGCAATGGAGACAGAAAACAAAGTCCGGCTATAAGAATAAGAGAGATATAACGGGAGAAGAAAAAGAAGCCCTGCTCAAGCAAGTAAAAGGGCTTTTGTCTATTGACATATCGCAAGAGGGCGTTACTCTTCGGCAGTTTTCAGAAAGCTACCTCGAAGATCAAAAAAGTATACTGGCATACAACACATATATTTCTTATAAGAACGCTTTAAACCGTTTCCCTGCCCTGCTTGATATGCCGATGAGTAAAATTACTTACAGTGACTGCATGCATGCCATTTCAGCCTTAAATTACTCATACAAAACATGTAAGAATAGTATTGTTGTTTTAAAAACACTGTTCAAAGCAGCCGTCAGATATAAGGTGATTACTGTAAATGTATTAACAGATTATGTGTATAAAAGTTTAAAAAGAAACACCAGTGGAAATCGGATTCGGACTTTTAATCAAGCCGAATTAAACATTATTCGCAAAGAGTTATTCAGTCATAGTAGATCATCATGGATTATCTGCTGCCTGATGGAATACTGCGGGCTTCGTGTCAATGAGGCGCTGGCTGTTACCGTAAATGACTTCAACAGCAAAGAGTTGACAGTAGACAAACAATGGGGAAAGGGGCATAATGGCAAATATACATTTAAACCGTTAAAAACAAAGAACAGTCACAGAAAAATCCCAATTCCGCAAAAGTTACACAAGGCGCTGCAAATATATCTTGATCAACGTCCATTTTCATACATGGATGGAAGGCTCACTGGAATTAAGTACTACACGGAAATACGGAACGCAATAATTCGTATAACACCTAACCACTCTCCGCATGATTTCCGCCATACTTATGCTACTAATTTATTAGCAAATGGTGTAGACATAAGAACTGTTGCAAGTTTATTAGGTGATACAGTCACCACCGTTGAGCAGGTGTATTTACATTACACAGAAGAGATGAGGGAAAAAGCGGCAAGTGATATCCAGCGGATTTTTGGGTGATGAAAACGTTCAAAATATATTTTTGTGCCTTTTTTGTGCCTTTTGATGTGTTATGTTACGTATTCATCGGATAAAATTATCGTTTCCGTTATTTTCCTGTAAAATAAAATCTGTCTACCCAGGGGAGAAATGTCACTATGGTTACACATGATATTAAGAACCACAAATTTAAAATCGAATCACTGAAAGGCCTCTCCTGCCTTGAATATGATTTAACAGGTCATATCTTTACTGTACTCCATACCATCGTTCCGGCCGCATTATCCGGAAAGGGTTTAGCCGCCCAGCTCGCCGAAGCCGCCTATAGCTGGGCTGTCAAAAATCGGTATACAGTTCGTTCTGACTGCACTTACATGACCGCTTGGATGAAGCGGCATGAAAGATAAATTCTTTTCGGTTTAAACCGGAAAAACACCTACGGCTCTCTTTCTTATTTTTATGATTAAGGTTTTCTATGTACCCCACTTCGATATTCCAGTCTGCTGAACTAAGCATCGACGATAAAAATAAGCTGAATATGGTCATCAATCATCTCTTATTTTTGATGCGCATAAAATCAGTTTCTCTGTATGAGCACTCTCAGCGTGTCTCCAATTTAGCAGCCGCTACTGCCATTTACATGCGCCTTACTGCCAATGAAATCACGCTTATCCGCAATGCCGGCCTGCTTCATGACATCGGTCTCATCTGTGTACCCAACCATGTGCTGACCAATTACCCCTATGTCTCCAAAAGAGATATCCAGGTCTATAAAAGACATCCTGACTTAGGAGCTAACATACTGGAGTCCTGTCCCGGCATGGAGGATCTCATTCCTCTTATTCGTTTCCACCATGAACGTTGGGATGGCACAGGATATCCGAAACATCTGAAAAAGATCAATATTCCTTTGGGGGCCAGAATTATTGCGCTGGCCTCTTACTATGACGATGTTATTTTTTCTTCGCCCAACTTTAAACATAAAGACCGGCCGGAAGTTTCCCGTGCCATCTTCAGCGGGTCCGGAATCCTTTTCGATCCCGATGTAGTTTCCGCATTTTTAAATGTAGTCTTCCATAATCTGAAAATAGGATAATTAAGTTTCATGAAGCATCTTTAAAAAAATCAATATGTACCGGGGCCTTGTATTCCGATTTTACATTTCCACATAAAATCCGCCTGCAGTTTGACATCTATATATCAAGCTGCAGGCGGATTTTTCATTTTATCGTTTTTTGAACCATGGATGGTTTGTACGTTTGAACCGCCACCGCCTTTTACTCCAGGGGCTTACAGGGCGCCATACGACATCTCTATGATGTTCTTTATTCAATCCCGTAATATCAGGTGCTGGTTTAAATCCTTTATTTTTTTGTCTTTTCAGAAGATTTCCCAACAGTTTCCTGAGAAAATTCACTGTCTTCAATAGCCCCTCCCTTTGCATTACGATCTTTTGCCCGAATTTGAGCGGCCCGTTCTTCCGTTTTCGTACAAAAATCATCCACATACCCAAGAATATCGGCTTTGGCACGGTTGGCAGCAGCAGAAACATTTCTTCTGTAATCGTCTGCCCTCGCATTCACCTTCTCTTTCAATTCCTTTGCTTTATCCTGCGCAATTTCAGCCTGGGTACGAACTTGTTCCTTCAATTTATCTGCCTGGACTTTTGCTTCCTGCATCTGGATTCTCGCTTGGGCTTTCAGTTTTTCCGATTTCAGTTTGGCCTGTTCAGCCCGAATTTCCGATTGGCGCCTCATTTCTTCTTTTTTCTTCTGCAATTCCTCCATCTGTTCTTTTGCCTGCTCTTTCATCTCAGAAGCTTTTTGCCGTGCCTCTTCCTGAAGTTTTCTTGACTTCACTCTGGCAACAGCACGCAAATTTTTTGCTGTTTTTTCAGCTGTTTCCTTTGCTATTTCTGCTGCGCCAATAGTAGTGTATTTTGCTTTTTCAATCTGTTCATCAGTCATCCCGGCTTTTTTCAAGGCTGTAACAAGCTGTTCACCCAGAAGGTTAAACGTATCTACCAGCTGGTCTGCCAGTTTATCCACAGCTTCATGCGCTTTTTCAGGATATACATCGTCAACTGTCTCTTTAATTTCTTTCGTAAAATCTCTCTTTTCATCGCCAAGGGGAATATCCTTTTCAGGATTTTCTTTAATTTCTCCAACCAGCGTATTACCCTCCGCTCGTCCCTCTTCAAAGACCGCCTTATAGGGTCTCGTATCATCAGGCATTCCGTCTTTAATCCAACGGACGGCCGCTTTTCCCAATCCATAAGTTACGGAAATCCCAATGGGAATCTGGATAAACGGAATCGGTAAAAGTGTAGCAACGGTTGTGCCGACAACGGTTGCCCCTAAAGAACCGATAAAGGAAAGAACCGCTTTCTGCGGAACATCTACTCCATAAACGCTTCCAATTTTAGAAATCATGTATACTTCATTGGCAATAAGAGACACCGTCCCCAAAAGTGGAGCCGCCACGATCACGCCTGCGCGGGCAGCCGCCCAGTGAATCAAACCTTCCGCTTCTTTATCACGATCATCAATAAAGGTAACTTCCACATCAGCTTCCGGTGTTTCAAGGTGAACTTCGGGCACATTCTCCATATCTTCCGCTGTGGCCTCAACAGATTCTTTCACCTCTTGCACAGCCTCCTTCGCAGCACCGACTGCTGTTTTTTTTATTTCTTCCACACTCTTGTCTCCGTTCATCATGCCCTCCTGTCTTTTCGGCTCAGCCGATTACATTTATGCCGCTTACGGCTTAATTATACTAAATCAACATTTTCTTATCTATGACCATTATATCCTTTATCAGAACAAAATCATACTTACCAGTCCGTCAATCCTCCATCGACAGGAATAACCGCACCCGTCATATAAGAAGACTTTTCGGAAATAAGGAAGGCAATCACCTGCCCTATTTCTTCCGCATCGGCAATTCGCATAAGAGGATACCAATTTTTCATTTCATTTATCGAACCGCCGTAAGTTTGAAGCTGCTTTTCCAAAAGAGGCGTCGCCACGTCTCCGGGACAAACCACATTGGCCCGCACGTTATCCACTGCCAATTCAAGCGCCAACGAACGGGTAAAAGCGGTAACCGCCCCTTTCGTCGCGCTGTACAAGCTGCACTGTACATTTCCCTGAATGGCAGCATCGGAAGCCACCGTTACAATGCTCCCTCCATGCATACGTAAGAACGGGACAGCCGCGCGGAGTAATTTTATTGTACCGAAAACGTTTACTTCAAAGAATTTCTGCATTTCTTCGTCTGTTACATTATCCAAAAGACCTTCCGTATAAATACCGGCACAGGATACGACGCCTCTGATTTCTCCAAAGGATGCAGCCTTTTCAATTGCGTTTTTCACTATCCTTGTATTTGTCACATCACAGGGAATAAAGATGCTGCCTTGAGCTTCTTCCTGCGCCCCGCGCCCCTTACTCATGTCTCGACCGAGCAGAATTGTTTTCCACCCTTCTGACGCAAGGATTTTTGCCGTAGCCAATCCGATTCCCGATGTACCGCCGGAAATAATAACTACTTTGTTTTTTTCCATCTTACCACCTTAACAAAGACGATACATAAACAAATTCGATTCCCTGCGCCTGAAGCTGTGGGACAATATCGCGAAATGCCGCTGCCGTATGAGGGCGGCAATGCCCAATGATAATATAGCTGCCGCGGGCTTTCGCCCGATTGGCCCCTTCCTGTATCATCGCCCGGATTTCACCTTCATCGGCAGAATTATCCACAAATAAATCATTCCTTGCATAGGGAACGCCATATGAGACAGCCGCGCTGTCAGCCGCAGTCGTGGTATTGGTACGGCTGTCAAGAAAGAACAGCCCCCTGTGTGAAAGTTCATTCATTACAACACGCATGACCCTGGCATCAGTGGTGGCTCTTGAGCCTTGATGATTATTGATTCCCACCGCCTGCGGTATTTGTTCAAGCGATTCTTTCAGCATATATCGTATCGCTTCATCACTCATGGATGTTAATATGGTCTTTTCTTCCATGCCCGAACCTGAAACCGGCTCCATGGGCTGATGAAGAATAACAGGCATTCCATAACGGGACCATTCCGCTGCCGCTTCTGATGTGTATATTTTATTCGGCATAACGGCAAGCGTCAAAGGGACTCCAATCTCTTCATATATCCGCTGCGATTCCAAATCAAGTCCTGCATCATCTATAACTACCGCCAAACGGCCGGTCACCGACGAGGAGTTTCCTCCCGCTTTTTTCTCCGCCGGTTCTCTCTGCTTCGCTGCAGATGCCTTTAGTCGCGTATCAGAAGGGTTCTTTTCCTCACGCTTTGTAAGAATGTTATTTCCATCGCCGTTGCTTCCTTTATTTCCCCCGCCTTTAAGTCTATTCATGAACTCTTTAATTATGGACTGTGGCTCTTTCTTCACCTCTTCCACTCCGCCGCCGATTTTCCCTTTTCCATCTCTTTCAGAAGACTCCTCGCCAAAAAGATGATGGATCGCAGTATTCACCGAAACCATTGTTTCTTTTTCATCAGAAAAAGGATGCGCCAGCGTGCAAGATGCCACCGATATAACAATTAAGAAAAACAGTAAAAGTAGCAGGGAATGCCCTCTACTCTTCTTTCTTCGGCGGACAACTTTTCGTTTCCCTGTAAAAGATGTTCTTTTTCTCTCTGCCATTTTATCTCCATCGTGAATTTATTTCCTTAATTATAATCAAACTATCTCTATTCATAAACCCCTTTCAGGAAAATGATATAATCAATTACAGAAAGGATGTGCTTCTATGAAACTTGTGATTCTTAATAAAATTTCAGAAGAAAAATTGACAGAATTTCGGAATGCCGTTCCCGGATCCGTTATAGAGTCATACCCATCTCCCTGTGACGCACTTCCTCATGTATCGGATGCCGATGCGATCGCCATATGGGGATTTCAAAATGTGCAACCTTTTCTGGAAGCATCACCCCATGTTCGCTGGATTCATTCTCTGTCAGATGGTGTAGAACGCCTTCTTACAAAAGATATGTTAAAAAGGCCCATTATACTGACAAACTCTCGCGGCATCCATGACCACGCTGTTGCCGATCATACATTAGCACTTCTCTTGAGTCTGGTACGCTGCCTTCCCGTCATGATCCGCCAACAAGATCAAAAAATTTGGAAACGGCCGAAAACGGATTCCCTTTACCAAAAGACTGTTGCCATCATCGGTTATGGCAGCATCGGAAAAGCAATCGCCCAACGGATAAAAGGTTTCAATACAAAAATACTTGCTGTAAAAAAACATATATTTGATGACCCTTTCACCGACCAAGTCTACACGGCAGATCAGATAAAAGACGTTCTCCCGAAGGCAGACATCACCATTGCTGCTTTGCCTTCCACCCCCGAAACAAATGAGTTCTTCGGAAAAAAAGAATTTTCTCTGATGAAAAAAACTTCTTTCTTCATCAATATCGCAAGAGCTTCCGTAGTAAATGAAAACGCGTTGGTGGAAGCGCTTTCGGAACATCGCATTGCCGGCGCTGCGCTAGACGTATTTGAAAAAGAACCGCTGCCGGAAAACCATCCTTTCTGGTCCATGGAAAATGTTATCATCAGTCCGCATTCTGCTTCTTTCACACCGGACTCATGGAAACGTGTGCTTGAATTACTGAAAAATAATTTTATCGCTTTCTCTAAAGGCGAAAAACTTACTAATGAAATAAATAAGGCGAAAGGCTACTAAACTCCGTACTATAAAAATCCATGCTGTCAATTGCATGGATTTTTATAGTGTTATTTTTATTGTTTATTTCACGGCCAGATAAGATTTCAACGCTTCTGCAAGACGCCTGATGCCTTCGACAGTTTTTTCGTCATCATTGTAAGAGAAATTCAGCCGGAAATAATTCCTTTTGCCGGAGGCAGGGAAGAAACTGTCTCCCGGCACATAAGCTACTTTTCTTTTGATCGCCTCCGCGAAGAGATCCCGAGCATCGCAGCCGTCCGGTAATTCTACCCAAAGGAACAGACCTCCATGGGGATAGGTACACTTTACATCAGCAGGGAAATGTTTTTTTATTGCGTCACACATGACATCACGCCGATGAGCGTATAATCTGCAATTTTCCTCGACATGTCTTTCAAAGTCATAATTCTGCATGTAGAGTGCCACTTCACGCTGTGTAACAGAAGGTGTATGAAGGTCGGTGGATCCTTTAACCAGATCCATTTTAGCAAGGATATCATCATTGCAGACCATCCATGCCAAACGCATTCCCGGTGCCAGCGTTTTTGAAAAAGTACCGGAATACATAACTAAATGCTTTGGATCCATAGAAATTAAAGGCGCAATTTCTTCTCCTTCAAAGCGAAGATCACCATAAGGATTATCTTCAAATACAGGAATCTCATACTTTGTTGCCAGTTCCATCAATTTCCGTCGACGTTCCAATGACCAGCAAATACCCGTAGGATTCTGATAATTGGGAATTACATAAATAAATTTTACCCTTTCCGTCGTTTGGATAAGCTTTTCCAATTCTTCTGGAATCATTCCTTCCCCATCAGTAGGAACTTCCACGAATTTAGGCTGCTCCAATGCAAATGCCCCGATAGCACCAAGATAAGAAGGGCTCTCAATAAGAACAACGTCATCCTTATCAAGGAATACGCGGCCGGTAATATCTAATCCCTGTTGGGATCCTGTAACAATCATGATATTCTTCGCGGAAATTTCTGTCATACCCATGGGAACATACATACGGTTCATACGGGCGGCAATAGCTTCACGAAGCCCCATAAATCCTAAAGACGGACCATACTGCATAGCACCGGCTCCGTCTTCCTGTCTGACTTTAACTGCCACTTCTTCCAGTTCCTTCAGGGGAAACGTTATAGGTGCAGGAAGCCCGCCCGCAAAAGAAATAATATCCGGCTGGGCTGTCAATGCCAGCAACGGACCAAGGTCCGAGCCTTTCATCTTGCCAAGTACTTCAGAAAAACGAATCGCCATAGTACATCTCTCCTTTACTTCACGCATCATTCATCGAAATGCTTTCCTCATAAAATATCTTCAAACGAAGTTCATGAAAATACATTATGAATACATGTATTGTAAGTCTCTTATATTATAGTGTCAATTCAATATACTTGAAAGACAAAATTAAAAGCACGACAACATCTGTCCCCATGCTTATGGCTATACTTTTAGAATCTGTTTGGCTCTCTTTATATCTTCTTCAATCTGCCTGCGCAGTGCCTCTATATCAGGAAACTTCTTTTCTTCGCGAATCTTCTCAATCCATTCCAATGCAAAAGGAGCATCATAAATCTTTTCATCAAAGGAGAATATAAATGTTTCTATGGATCTTTCTTTGTTTCCAAAAGTCGGATTGGTTCCCACGTTTGTTACAGAAGGATATTGTCTCCCTCTAATAAAAGCCCTTGTCGCATACACACCGTCCCCGGGAACCGCTCTTTCCCTCTCCGGCTTTAAATTTGCCGTAGGAAATCCGAGCACCTCAGTTCCCCGTCGGAATCCATGAATTATATCGCCACAAATACGGTATGGGCGGCCAAGAAAATATCCCGCTTTCTTTACAGCCCCCTGCAAGATACACTTCCGGATCCGTGTACTGGAAATCACGCCGCCTTCCGCTTTTTCCAATTTAACAATTTGAATAAATATACCTTTATCGAGAAAATAGGAATTCAGCAGTTCCGCATTCCCTTCAGCATTTTTCCCGAAAGTGAAATTTTCTCCCGTTACGATTCCGCAAAGTGAAGTAATTCTTGAAAGTGATTGTAAAAATCTCCCTGCGCTTTGTCCGAGAAATTCTTCCGTCGGACTGATGACCACAGTTGTCTCAAATCCCATCTGCTTAAACAATTCCTCTTTCTCGCTTTCTGACAGAAGAAGCTGTATAGACGCAGAAGGTAATAATACAGTCAATGGGTGGGGGTAAAAAGTGACAGCCGCAGGCATCGCTTTTTTCTCTCTTGCCAACCGCAGACACGCCTGCAATACCGCCTGATGCCCGCGGTGGACACCGTCAAAAAAACCAAAAGCCAGTACTACCGGCCGTTTTTCAGGCAGTTGATCCAATGTTTTAATAATATTCATAGTCTCTCACGAAAACACTTTCTTTGGATGTAATACACCATTTTCTATAAATGCTGTCCCTAAAAACCGTTCTCCTTGAAATACCGCAGTAACTTCCATATCCGGCAAAGCAGTACGCAGCCTTTTCCCCTGAAGAAAATCTTTTGCTGCGTCTTCCGAAAGCGATACATTCTCCAGATTGGATAAGAGCAGCCTTATATCCGTCATAAGGCAGTCTTTAGGATTTCTTTCTATTTCTTCCAACGTTTTCGCCTGTCCAATAGAAAACACCCCCATTTTCGTCCGAAGAAGAAAGGACATGGCAAGAGGCACCCCCATCTTATTTCCTAAATCACGTCCCAGTGCCCTTACATAAGTACCTGCGGAACAGGTCACTGAAAGACGAATGTAAGGCGATTGAATCTCCCATATCTGTAAATGATATACTTCCACCTTGCGGGAAGGCAATATCACCTGTTTACCATTCCTTGCCAACTGGTACGCCCGTTTTCCATCCACCATTATGGCAGAGTAAGAAGATGGTATTTGCTCTATAATACCTGTAAATTTCGACGCCACCCTTTCCCATAATGAGATATCAGAGCAGACTTTGCCTGTTTTTATAATCCTTCCTGTCATATCCTCAGTATCCGTCGCCAGCCCCATGACGAATTCCGCTTCATATGTTTTTCTATGTATAGGCGCATATTCAATCAATCGGGCTGAGCGTCCCAGAAATACAGGAAGCACGCCTGCTGCCATAGGATCCAGTGTTCCGCCGTGACCAATCTTTTTCTGTCCATAAATGCGGCGCAGACAAGCAATGACATCAAACGAAGTCATTCCTGCAGGTTTCAATACATTAAGAACACCATCCATCAGAGGTATTTCTCCGCTTTTTCTACGAATACTCTCTCGCAGTCAGAAAGTGTTCCGTTCATCGTACACCCTGATGCTTTCCAATGTCCGCCGCCGCCAAATTCAGCTGCCAGATCTGCCACATTCGCATAATTTAAAGAGCGCAGCGAAACGCGGTATTCGTCCTGCTCTTTATATTTAAAAAGTGCCGCAATCTCCGCACCCTTAATGCAGCGGGGAATAGAGGCGTAATAATCAGAATTTTCTCCATCCAGCGCCATAGCCTCTTTATTCATATAAGCGACAACAATCTTTCCGTCCTTATATGAATGGACGGTATCGGCAACAAGTTTGTAACACTTCATCGCTTCTTCTGTTTTTTCATCAAGTTTATTGGAAATATAGGACGGATCTGCTCCCATTTTTACCAGACGGCTTGCCATAAGGAGCGTATGTTCAGAAGTACAGCTGAATTTAAAAAATCCGCTGTCCGTTCCGATCCCCATATAAAGTGCATTACAGGTATCCCTATCCAGCTTCAACCCCATAGCAAAAAACATTTCCGCAAGCATTTCTGCTGTCGCTGCATACTTGTATTTTAAATACAAATAGTCAGTATACTTTTCATTTGTCTGATGATGGTCAATACATAAACTTGGCACATCGGGAAAATTAAAATCTCCGCCACGGGAAATATTCGCCAGATCCGTAAAAACCATAGCATCATATTTGCCGCCTTCAGGTATTTCCATTAATACCTTTGCTGACGACTTCACAAGAGTAAAAGCCGACGGAACGGGATCAGGCAAAATCATATCCGCAGTTTTCCCCATGGATACAAGAACATTGTAAAGGGCACAAAGCGAACCCACATCATCTCCGTCAGGATGTTCATGCCCTGCCAAAAGGAAATGATCATGCTCACGCAGGAAAGCAACGGCTTCTTCCATTTCTATTTCTTTTGCCTGTCCAATCTTAATTCCCATTGCCATCCTCCTCGTGGATCTTTTTCAGAAGTCCTTCAATATGCATTCCATAATCAAGAGACTTATCTTCTTCAAAAGAAATTTCAGGAGTATAATACACTTTCAGACGGGTTCCCAATTCTTTTCGAATGAAACCTTTTGATTTATTCAAAACCATGAGAGATTCTTTTCTCTCTTCTTCTTGTCCAAAAAGGCTTACATAAACAGTAGCTTCCCGAAGGTCTCCCGTTAGTTTGACTCCCGTCACAGTAACAAAACCAAGCCTTGGATCTTTCAGTTCGCGGAGGAGCATATTCCCTACTTCCTGCTTGATAAACTCCTGCATTTTCCTTACTCTTAATTCCGACATATTTACCTCACATAAGTGAAAAAGAAAGCGGCGCAAGAAATCCACGCCGCTTTTATCTGTTTATAATTCAGCAACCTCTTCTTCCAGCCTGAAGGCTTCCAGCTGATCGCCTTCCTTTACATCTCTGTAAGATTCAATGGCAATACCGCACTCAAATCCTTCCGTAACCTCTTTCACGTCATCCTTAAAGCGGCGGAGAGAACCAATCTTCCCTTCATGGACAACAATTCCATCACGGACAATACGAATCATGCTGTTGCTGGTTATCTTTCCATCCTGCACATAACAACCCGCGACAATGACTTTCGGGGTATGGATAACCTGCCGGACTTCCGCATGTCCCAAAAGGATCTCCTTGACTGTCGGAGCAAGCAGCCCTGCCATGGCAGATTTTACATCATCAATTGCATCATAGATAACACGATACAACCTGATATCCACACCATCTTTTTCTGCCAGCGCCCTCGCATTCGCATCAGGGCGTACGTTGAATCCGATAATTAATGCATTGGAAGCCGATGCCAGCATGACATCAGATTCAGTAATCCCGCCGACTCCGGAGTGGACGACAGCTATCCGGACCTCATCACTCTTAATACCCATGAAAGACTGGACCAACGCTTCCACAGATCCTTGGACATCCGCTTTAACAATGATATCCAGTTGTTTCATTTCGCCTTCTTTAATTTTTTCAAAGATATTATCAAGAGTTACCTTCTGTACACTTCTCTGCTCTTCCTCTTTAGCCCGGGAAGCATGAAGTTCCGCAATGTTTCTTGCACGGCTTGCATCCATAACATAGAAATGTTCGCCTGCTTCCGGAACGCTGTCCATGCCGAGAATTTCTACAGGAGCGGACGGTTCAGCGCTTTTCATTTTACGTCCGGTCTCATTAGTCATGGCACGTACACGTCCCCAACTTTTGCCTGCTAAAATGCCGTCACCCACATGGAGCGTACCATTTTGTACAAGAACGCTCATGACCGGCCCTCTGTTTTTATCCAATTGAGCTTCAACGACGATACCGTAAGCCTCACGATTCGGATTCGCTTTCAACTCCTGCATTTCAGCTACGAGCAGTATGTTTTCAAGCAATTCATCCAATCCTTCTTTTTTCTTTGCGGAAATAGGAACCATAATGATATCCCCACCCCATTCTTCACAAAGAAGTCCTTCATGGGAAAGCTCTTCCTTAATACGTTCAGGATTTGCGCCGGGTTTATCAATCTTATTAATGGCTACCATAATCGGCACCCCTGCATTCTTCGCATGATGGATTGCTTCCACGGTTTGCGGCATAACGCCGTCGTCAGCCGCTACGATCAGGACAGCGATATCCGTCAGCTGTGCGCCGCGGGAGCGCATTGCTGTAAATGCCTCATGTCCCGGAGTATCAAGAAATGTAATCTTATGATTTTTATAACGGATCTGGTAGGCACCGATACGCTGTGTGATACCGCCGGCTTCATGCATAGCCACATTCGTGGAGCGCAGCGCGTCAAGCAAAGTTGTTTTGCCATGATCAACGTGTCCCATAATAGTAACTACTGCCGGACGCGGTTTTAAAAATCTTTCATCATCTGCTTCCGGTACATATTCGGCCAACTCTGCCGGAGCTTCCGCCTCAATGATCTTTGCGCCGAATTCTTCTGCAATGATTTCTACCGTTTCATGATCCAGATTCTGGTTAATTGTTACCATAACACCAGAAAGCATAAGGTATTTAATAATTTCAGAAACTTCACGCCCTAATTTTTCCGCCAGTTCTTTAACAGTAATGCTTTCCGGCACTTCGATTTCTGTCGGATATACAGTTGCTTTCTTTTCTGCCACGTGTTTTTTCTTTTTGTTCTGGTTCAAAGACCGCGCCATAAGGGAGCCGCTTTCTTTTTCTCTTCTGCTCCTTTCATAGTCCTTCTTTGTTTTCTTCTTATCAGGACGATCCCGTCTTGCCTGTGGAATCAACGGCTGTTCATCCAAACCGCCTGCCGGTTTAACAGTAGCCCCACTTCTGCGATCTCCCACGGGGCGTCTAGCTCCTACAGGCCGCCGATCTCCTTGGAAACGGTCACTACGCTGCTGATGACCTCCCTGAGGACGGTCACCTCTTCGCTGATCCCCCCCCTGTGAGCGCTCACCTCTCTGTTGGTATCCTCCCTGTGGACGATTGTTTTTTCGAGGATGATCATTTCGTTCTATTCTTGCCGGCTGTCCCTCTTTATGGGGGATTTGTTCACCCATATGGCCGTCATGCGTAATTACAGACATTTTCCCTGTCGGAAGCTGACGTCCCTCTTTTTTCCCTTCATTTATGATATTTTTCCGCTGCAGAGATTCTTTCTCCGCTTTTTTATCTGCTTCTGCTTTCTTAGCCTCTTCCGGCATTCCCGTTTTTACAGGTTTTGATACAGCTGTGTTATATGAAGAATAAGATTTTTTTTGTACTTCCGCCGTCTTGCTTCCGGTCGGACGTCCTTGCTGATCAAATCGTACGGTACGCATAGGCGGCCTTTTATTCTTTTTGACAGAAGGAGATGCAAAAGCTTTGTCGAGAATCTCTTTTGCTTTCTCATCCACACTGTTCAGCCGATTTTTAACTTCAATATTATTCTTATTCAGCACCGCAATGATTTCATCATTCCTTTTATTATAAATTTTTGCAAGCTCATATATTCTGTATTTCTGCATAAGTAACCTCCCAATCTCTATTTATTTTAGGGTATCGATCCTTTGCAGAAGCGACATCCCAAATCCACTGTCCGAAATCAGGATGGCTGCTCGTATGCCTTTACCAACAGCATGTCCTAATTTTTCCTTTTCACCGAATATCCGCCAAGTTATTCCTGAAAGTTTTGCTAAGCGGATATACTCTTCTTTCGTCCGTTCCGAACTATCCTCTGCCAGAATCAGGAGTATGCCTTTTCCGTCTTTCACAGCAGTTTTTATCTGTTCACTACCGGAAAGCAGCCGCCCTGCCTTCATACATAATCCCAGCAACCTGTATATCGGTTCATTCATTTCCTATTTTTTCCTTTATCGCGTCATATACATCACGAGATACAGGCCTTTTCAGAGAACGCTCCAATCCATGAGAATCAAAGGCTTTCTGAAAACATTCACTGCTGTTACAGATATATACCCCACGACCTGATTTTTTCCCTGTACGGTCTAATTCAATAATACCAGTAGGTAAAGCGACAATGCGAAGTAATTCTTTCTTAGGTTTCAGCTCCTTGCATCCGACACACATCCGCATAGGGATCTTTTTCAATTTCACACATTATCCCCCTCTCCTGTATCAGCTGTTTCAATATCAGAAAGGATATCATCATCTTCTTCTATTTCTTCGCCAAATCCTTCTTCAGCTGCCTGAGATTCACTCTTGATATCAATTTTCCAGTTGGTCAGCTTATTTGCAAGACGGGCATTTTGCCCTGCCTTGCCGATAGCAAGGGAAAGCTGGTAATCGGGGACAATGACATAAGAAGAACGTTCTTCATCCCAGACGGAAACGGAAACAACTTTTGCCGGTGAAAGTGCATTGGCAATATAGATTGCCGGATCTTCATCCCACCGAACAATATCAATTTTCTCGTTATGAAGTTCATTGACAATATTTTGTACACGCTGCCCTTTCGGTCCCACACAGGCACCTACCGGATCCACATTGGGATCCATGGCATATACGGCAATCTTGGCACGGGAACCAGCTTCGCGAACAACGGATTTAATTTCTACAGTACCACTGTAAATTTCCGGTACCTCCATTTCGAAAAGGCGCTTCAGCAACCCGGGGTGAGTTCTGGAAAGAATGATTTCCGGTCCTTTTGTAGTCTTCCTCACTTCCTGTACATAACATTTAATTTTATCGTTAGGCTGGAATGTTTCACCTTCAATCTGTTCCGCAAAAGGAAGAATGCCTTCTACACGGCCTAAGTCTACAAATACGGTACGGGATTCACTCCACTTTACCGTACCGGTGATAATATCACCTTCACGACCGGAGAATTCTTCATATATGGATCCTCTTTCCGCTTCGCGAAGCTTCTGGATCAACACCTGCTTAGCGGCCTGAGCAGCCACACGGCCAAAATCTTTCGGTGTTACATCAACGCGGAGCATATCGCCGGCTTCATAATCTTTACTGATTTTCTTTGCATTCTCCACAGTAATTTCATTGATTGCGTTTTCCGATTCCGGATCAATCACTTCCACTACGGTTTTCTCTTCATAAATTTTATACTCCCCGGTGGTTCTATCCAGTGAAATAGAAGTTTTTGCGTTGCTTCCCATTTCCTTTTTATAAGCTGTCAGCAGTACCATTTCCAACGCATCAAACACAACATCTGCTTCTACTTTCTTCTTATCCACCAAAAAATTTACGGCCTGCAGCAAATTATTATTCACGATTTCTGATTCCTCCTGATTTTAAAATGAAAAATGTATTCTTATTTGTGAAATCTTATCTTTTCCAAGGGTGATCGGTTTATCCTGAAAGATGAGCATAATCTGCCCATCATCAGAAAGTCCGTCTAATACAGCAGTAAAGGCTTTAACCCCGCCGACCTCTTCCAAGGGGGCAAAGAGTTTTACATCCACTTCTTCGCCGGCATAACGGAGAAAATCCTTATCTTTTTTTAATACCCTGTCCAGACCGGGAGACGAAACTTCAAGCATGTAATTAGCGGAAATCAAATCTGCCTCATCAAGCAATTCTCCTGCCTTTTCACTGATTTGCTGACAGTCATTCAAATCAACACCGCCCTCTTTGTCAATAAACACACGGAGAATCCAGTTCCGTTCACGGACATACTCTACATCAATAAGCTCGATGCCAAGCTGTTTCAAAGCAGGCTCAAGCAGTCTCTCCGCTTCCAATTCAATTTCTTTTCTCCCCATCGATCCTCCTACTATAAGAAAAAGTGAGCCGCGGCTCACTCTACTGGAAACTATAAACTAATTACAATCTTTACGGCAGTTATTATAGCATAAATAATGTATGAACTGCAAACAATATCACATAAAAATATAAGTATTTCCTCCTTAACGCCAACTCGTACCCAAAATTTCCTGTACACAAATTACTTAATCTTCTACTACAGGATTTTCATAAAGCGTTTCCAAATCTTTTTCCAAATATGCTTCCAGGTGAGAAGAAAACTCGTTGATAGTCGTTGCGTCATACTGATGGACAATCACGGGAATCCCGCCTGCGCGAAGTTCTCCATAATACTCTTCACGATAAATATTATAAAAGAACAAAACCCCGATATTTCGTTCTCTGCACTCATACGCACCGATGATGAAAGACCCATTTAATCCCTCCACTGGATTCACCGGCTTAATAATCCGCTTATACTGTCCCATCCTTTCAGGCATCACCTTCTCATAATCCCACTTCATGAAACCTTTAGCGGCTGCCAGTACGGAAACTCGTTCCAAATGGATTAACTCCTTTTCAATCGCTTTCGGCGTCAGTTCCCTGACACGCTTTTTAAACTGCCCAAAATCCCCCGTAATAGATTCAAGTTGCGTCAGTGTCATAAGCCGCAAATCCATTTTCACCATGTAATCTTTAGTTTCTTCATCAAAAATAGCCTTTACCATCCAGCCGTTCTTTTCATTTTCCCATGCAAATGCCGTATATACGCGGATGTCAGTTTTCACCTTTCCTGTCTTACGGTCCTCCATCGTAGGAAAATCAATACGTTTTAATACATAATCACCCACTTCACAAGGCAAATCATTTTCAATATCCCAGGATAGAAAAAGCTTACGCCGCTCTTCCCGTTCCTTTTCTAGTTTTTCATCCATTTTCATTTATCTTTCTCCACAAGACGATCTCTTGCAGTTACCACAGATTTTACAAACTCCCGCGTTTCAGGAAATGGAATCCTTTCTATGTCGGAAAATCCTTCTTCCCACCTATTCTCTTTTATCCATTCATCTACATTCCCGCGGCCTGCATTATATGCTGCCAGCGCCAGGATTTCATTATTATGGTAAGTTTTCAAAAGGAAATTCAGATACCATGCCCCAAGAGGTATATTTTGGTCAGGCTCTTCCAACTTTTCTGCCGTCAATCCGCTTTGTTCGGAAATCCATACTGCCGTTTCAGGCATAAGCTGCATCATTCCTACGGCACCTACTTTGGAAACCGCTTTCTCATCAAACTTGCTTTCTGTCAGCATGACAGCTTCAATCAGGCACGGAGAAACACCTTCCCTCACTGCACTCTCATTGATAATATGCTGAATCATAGGACTTGGGCGCCAAGAAACAGTCGCACAAAAAATATATGAAAAAATCAAACTTAATGCAGCCATAAGAAAGACAAACACTTTAACGCCCGTATTTTCTCTCGGCGGTTCAAATTCTATTCTTCTTACTTTGTATTTCAGCTTTTTAATCATTGCATCCTCCGGGGAACACAAAGCCGGGAATTTGCATTAAAGCTTCTCTTACCTGCCGCTTCGTGTCTTCCGGTGAGCGGCTGTTATCTATAACAACATCAGCATAGTTTAACTTATTTTCCGTAGGCATTTGCTTGTGAATCCGCTCCAGCACCTGTTCCCGCGTAAATCCATTCCGAGCCATAACCCGCTCTATTTGTATTTCCAAAGGCACTTTCACAACCCATACGGCCTCCACACGAAGCTGCCAGTCTATTTCCAAAAGCAGTGGCATATCAAGTACCACCACAAAATGTCCATGATTCTGCGCGGCAACAACTTCTTCCTGCGTACGGCGCCAAATATAAGGATGGATAATCCCATTGAGCGCTTTTCTTTTCTCTTCATCTTTGAATATGATTTCCGCTGTTTTCAGTCTGTTCAGCGAACCATCTTCATTAAAAATTCCATTACCGAAAACCTGCCGAATTTCCCTCATGGCAATGTTGCCGGGAGCCACTGCTTCCATGGCTAGGCAATCTCCATCAATAACAGGAATGCCAAACTCTTTCATATAAGAGGAAACGGTGCTTTTTCCGCTGCCTACACCGCCGGTAAGTCCAATTCTATACATCGTTGTGTCCTTCCAGTACTTACTTTGCTTCTGCCCAATTTTTGCCTTCGTGGACATCGGCAATGAGCGGTACTTTTAATTCCACAACGGATTCCATAGTTTCTTTTAAAAGCGTTTTCAGGTTTTCTTTTTCTTCACTAACCGCTTCCACCACCAATTCATCATGAACCTGGAGAAGAACGCGGCTCTTGTACCCCTCCTCTTTTATACGTCGGCTCACTTCAATCATAGCAAGCTTCATGATATCTGCCGCCGTCCCCTGGATAGGAGTGTTCATTGCGGTTCTCTCGGCAAAGGAACGGCGATTGAAATTAGAACTGCGGATGTCGGGCAATTCCCGATACCTTCCAAAAAGAGTTTTTGCCCGTCCGCTTTTTTGGGCATCTTCTACCATACTTTTCATAAACGCATGAATATAGGGATAGCGTTCAAAATATTTCTTTATATACGTTCCCGCCTCGCCGCGGCTGATGCCAAGCTGATTGGCAAGACCGAAGTCACTGATTCCGTAAATAATGCCGAAATTGACAGCCTTCGCATGAGACCGCTGTTCTGAGGTAACCTCTTCAAACGGAATTCCCAAAACCTCCGCTGCCGTCCGCCTGTGGATATCCTCTTTGTTGCGAAACGCCCGGATAAGACTTTCATCTCCTGACATATGCGCCAATACACGGAGTTCCACTTGAGAATAATCGGAAGAAATAAAGCAGTCATATCCCGGCCCTGGGACGAAAAGCGAACGAATTTGCCGCCCTTCTGCCGTACGGACAGGAATATTCTGCAAATTGGGATCCGAGCTGGACAAACGTCCTGTGGCGGTAACTGTCTGATTAAATGATGTATGAATCCGTCCCGTTTCAGGGCGGATAAGCAGCGGCAGTGCCTCAAGGTATGTGGAAATCAATTTTGAAATCGTTCTGTATTCCAGAATATCTTTCACAAAGGGATAACTTTTCGCCAGCATTTCCAGCACATCTGCCGCTGTGGAATAACCGTTCTTTGTCTTCTTGCCGGCCGGCATGCCCATCTTTTCGAACAGAATAACACCAAGCTGCTTAGGTGAGTTCACATTAAATTCTTCTCCCGCCGCCTCGTAAATCAGCGACAGCAATTTCCTTTCCCGTACCTTTAATTCATGGCAGACCGCTTCCCATCGTTTCTGATCAGTAGCAATACCCGCTTTTTCCATTTCTGCCAAAACAGCAGCAAGCGGGTTTTCTATCTTTTCGAAAAGCGATTGTACTCCATTCGATTTCATATGCTCCAATGATGTCGCATAAAGAGATAAAAGAAATCCGCAGATGCAGGCACTTTTTTCTTCTTCCGTATCCAAATGATCTGGAAACACAGGCGACGTTCCGAATAATTCTGCCATGTACGACAGTGGATAGGTCGTCCGTGTTGGTTCAAGTACATAGGACACAAGGGTCATGTCATAAAAAGGAATTCCTTCTGTAGGAAAGTCTGATTCATAAATAGATTTGCTGTCCTGTACAATGACGTGCTTCGCCGCAGCAAGAGCCATACATACATCTTCAAACCGTTCCGGCAGGGCTCTATAAACATGATTTCCATATCCTACCACCGCCAGATCGGCATGATAAAAAGGCGCCTTCCCTTCCATGTGAAGGACAAGAGACACTTCTTTGCCGGTAAAATCCGGATGCAAAGGAAATTCTTCCAGCTTTACAGCTGCCGCCTGTATTTCCTTTTTCTTAGATACAGCCAGTTCACGAAAACGGGGCAGCGTACTGTATCGATCGGCGATGCGTTCCAAACCTAAACGATGGAAAAACTCCATCATCTCTTCAAAATGAACCGGCTGCTTCATTTCTTCCAAAGTAGCTTCAAAAGGAACATCTGTCTTAATCGTTGCCAGACGGTATGACAGATATGCCAACTCTTTATTGGCCGCCAGCTTTTTGCCGACTGCGCCTTTTATTTCTCCTACATGTCCATAAAGATTGTCTAAAGTCTGATATTGGGACAACAGCTTGGCCGCCGTCTTTTCTCCCACGCCGGGGACACCGGGAATATTATCTGATGTATCTCCCATAAGCGCCTTCATATCAATAACCTGCCGAGGCGTGATTCCATATTTCTCCACAACTGCTTCCGGCGTCATCGCCGCCATTTGTGAAACGCCCCGCTGGGTAATATAAACAGTCGTATCTTTGGTGGCAAGCTGAAGAGCATCTCTATCCCCTGTTACGATGAAAACGGGAAGTTCCTTTTCGTAACGAGCCGCCAGCGTCCCCAGTATATCGTCGCCCTCATAGCCATCTACTTCATAAACGGCAACGCCTAATGTACGAAGTGCTTCACGAATCAGCGCAAACTGGGGGACCAATTCCGGAGGTGCCGGTTTTCTCGTTGCTTTATACTCTTTATAAACTTCGGAACGAAAAGTCTGCTTGTTCTTATCAAAAGAAACAGCCATGTACTCAGGATCAAAATTTTTATAAATATCATAAAGCATATTTAAAAATCCCATGACGGCATTCGTTGGTATTCCATGATATGACAAAGGCGGAAGTCCAAAAAATGCTCGATATAGAAGGGAACTTCCATCAACAACTACAAGCTTCTTTTCCATGAGCACCTCCACAAACGATGATTATTGATTTGAGTTTTATTATATCATATCGTACTTCTCAAAAAATCCTTTTTCTACCGCACTTGCTCCTAAGTCTCTCTCTGATTATACTTAAGCAGACATGAGGAGGACTCTATGGTATTTACTCTCATCTGCCACGTATGCGGGCATAAACTGAAATTATTTGACAGCAGTATAAAAAAACGGAAAGGTATGATCCGTTGCCCCCATTGCAGCGCACGCATCTCCTATGATTTAGACAGCCGAAAAATACAAAAGTCAGGATTTTGGGCAGCGGAAGAACCGGCATTTGATTATCGAACAAAAAATAAGATGCTCAGCCAACTCGAACGGGATAAGAATCGTAAAAATCCCTCCGTGCCACAGGAACAGGAGCCCTTCGGAATGAATCCTTTCCAATCCCGCGCAAGTTTTGCCGAGTTTGATCTAAAAACCGGACAGATAAAGAAAGAATCAGCAAAATCATCTCTATCTGTTCCCATGGCAAGACATTCCTTTCCGCAGAGAATAAGGACCGCTTTTTATCGTAAAAAAGCGGTTCATTCAACTTCCCGAAAACTGATGCATCAGAAATCATTTCTCTCCTTTTCCTGGACTTCCATACTGTTTCAAAAAATCAAAAACTTTTTCCATTGATCACTTCAATTAAAAAATCCTGTAAAGAGACTGATTCTTCTCCCTTACAGGATTTTCTATTATTACAATGCCCCGCTGGCTATGGTAATCCCCACCACTTTTTCCGCGCCTGCCCGCATAAGTTCATGGGCAGCAGACTCCATCGTAGCGCCAGTGGTATATATGTCATCTGCAAGAAGAATTTTCTTCCCTTTAACAGATGTTCCTTTATTCACATGAAATACACCGCGCATATTTTTATAACGCTCCTCTTTTGTAAGAAGTGACTGCGTTTCTGTATTTCTCATTCGCACCATACCATGCGGGATGTATGTCTTTCCCGAAGTTTCCACCCATTTACGGAAAATCATATCCACCTGGTTATATCCGCGTTCACGAAAACGAGCTTTCGATAAAGGAATAGGAATGACAGTTTCATATTCTTTCAAACGCTCCCACCAGGGAAAAGCCGTAAGCAGCGGAGGAAAAGCATGCTTCAACTCCACCCTGCCGTTATATTTCAGGCGGATCACACACTTACGAAGACCGCCGGTATAATTACAGAGCGTATAACAGCCGCAAAGATACTTAGTCAAAGAAGAACTCAGCATACGGGGATTCCAAAATTGCCGTATACATTTTTCACACCACAAATTTTTCAACGAAGTATGATTCCCGCAGCCCGGACAGGTACTTGGATAAAACAGCTCTAAAATAGACTCGGCCAGTTTCATTTACAGCGCCTCATGATTTAAAAAAGGAAGAAATAAACTGTAACGATTCCCTGTATGCTGTATCGCCAACGCCCGACGCAACGCATCAGGCGCGGTTACCAGAATCGTGTTCTTCCGCGCGCGCGTCACCCCCGTATAGAGCAGATTACGCTGGAGCATATTATGCTGTGACGGGCGGAGAATGAAAATCACTGTCTCATATTCACTTCCCTGGCTTTTATGGACGGTCACCGCATAAGCAAGCCGGAGATCAAACCGCTCCTCGCCTTCATATACTACTTCTTTATCAAAATAATGGACAAATACTTTTTGAGGCGTTGCCGTCCAGACGGTTCCCACATCGCCGTTGTAAATTCCTTTTTCATAATCATTTCTCGTTTGCATCACTTTATCACCAGGGAAAAATTTCATCCCATCCGGAACCTTTTCCCCGTGAATCATTTCTTGCAAAGATTCATTCAAATGGTCCACGCCACACACACCGCGGTACATGGGGGAAAGCACCTGCAGCAGCATTTTATTCTCTTCATTCCCGTAATTAAGTTCTCTGCATAAATCCATGACAATCCGATACGCATCTTCATCATCGGCTGCATAGACAATACGAAACTCGCCCGCTTCATCAGGGACACACATTTCCCCTTTCCGGATAAGCGCCGCATTCTCTACAATGCCGCTGCCTTCTTCCTGACGAAATATATGCTTCAACCGCACTATGGGCACATATCCCCAACTCATCAAATCTTTTAAAGGCTCCCCCGCCCCCACAGGAGGAAGTTGGTCTATATCCCCCACTAAAATGAGCCTTGCTCCATCTTTCAGCGCGCAGAGAAGATGGTAGAAAAGAGAAATATCCAGCATGGACGCTTCATCTACGATAATCAAATCTTCTTCCAACGGATTGGCTTCATTTCTTTCGAAGTATGTCCTACCGGTTTCCCGCACGGATGCTTCCAGCGCTTTGTGAATAGTATCTGCATCACGCCCGCTTGATATCGCAAGACGTTTCGCTGCCCTTCCTGTAGGCGCCATTAGAGCAGGCTCCAGTCCATTTTGCTCTGCCGCCGTGATGATTGCACGAATGAGTGTCGTCTTTCCTGTACCCGGTCCACCGGTAATCACCATCATTCCGGCTTTCATCGATTTTTCCACGGCATCTCTTTGTTCCTTCGCCAGACGGAAACCATTTTCCTTTTCAAACCGTTCAATTGCCAAATTTGCCGATCCCAGAGGCCCGGCTTCCATCAGATGATGCACGCGGTATGCCGATTCCGTCTCCGCTTCGTAAAGATAAGGAAGATAGAGATAGGTCTTTCCTTCATAAACGACGGAAGGAACAGTACCGAAATCCACTGCCTCCCTCCCTACGGTTTCTACAATTTCCGGTGACACCCGCAGCAGTTCGCTGGCTGCCGTATGTACTTGATCAGATGGTCCGCAGACATGACCACCGCTTACCGCTTGTGAAAGAATATAAAAAATGCCGTGGACGATACGGTCGCTGTCTTCCGGAATGATTCCCTCCGATAAGGCAATACGGTCCACATTTTTAAAACCGAGCCCCGGTATTTCACTGACCATGCGATACGGATCTTCCCGCACCACTTTCATGACATCATCACCATAAAGCTGCTGCATAGGAAGCGCAAAGCGTTCTGAAACCCCAAGGGATTGAAGAAACATAATCACTTCCTGCATGGCGCTGATTCCTGAATAAGAATCTTTGATCCTCTCCAATGTTTTCTGCCCGATCCCCGGCACTTCAGAAAGAGCATCTATATTCCGCTCAAATATTTCAAGTGTCTTTTTACCAAAGTGCTGTACAATCCGTTTCGCCATGGAAGGACCGATACCGCTGATCAGGCCGGAAGCAAGAAATTGTTCTACCTCATCGGCCGCTTCCGGTTTCATCCTCTCCAAAATGGAAGCCCTGAACTGCAAACCAAAACGGGGGTGCCTCAACCAGCCCCCTCGTACAACTACATTTTCCCCTACGTAGGGAATAACTATATTTCCCGTCACTGTCACGGAAGTGCCGCTTCCTTTTTCTTCGATTCGGAAAACGCAATAAGATTCATCTTTGCTTTTAAAGATAACCGCTTTTACAACGCCCCGCAGCTCTTCTGTCATTCCCTCTCTCCCTGCCTGAATTCTTTCCGTGCCATTTTTCCCGGCTCCGTCAGTAAATGATACCATCTAATGAAACGGAATCGGTTTGACATTTTCTGAAGCAAGGCCGACAGCTCTTCCACATTTTTCTCTTCCCCTTTGGCATCATAGACAGGAATATTTGCTTCTATTTTAGAGATGGCAGTCCGACGTGTCAGTTCTACACGCTCGTCAAAAAGATCGGCCATATTTCTGTCGATCTTTCGGATTTTTCCCCACAAGATCTCAAATTCCTTTTCGTCCATGATGCTCTCCATGAATTATAAATTCTTTTTGTGAAGTTCTTCAAGCATTTCCAGTACTTTCGTCTTGCAGTCCGCTAATGCCACTTCACTAACGACACCGCTTCTGCGAAGACGTACTTCCACCAGTCCGCTTTCTTTCCATTTCTTACCGATAGTTACACGGATTGGATATCCGATCAGATCCGCATCTTTAAACTTAATACCCGCCCTTTCATCTCTGTCATCCAATATGACTTCATCCCGACAGTCTTCCATTTCATCATACAAATGGCGGGCAGCATTCATCACGCCTTCATCTTTATTATTGGCGGGAACGATGACCACTTCATAGGGAGCAATAGCCACCGGCCAGATAATGCCGTCTTTATCATGATTCTGTTCGATAGAAGCGGCTACTGTACGGGTAATGCCGATACCATAACACCCCATGACCATAGGATGGGTTTTTCCGTCCCGGTCTAAATATGTACAGCCAAGCTTCTCACTGTACTTGGTTCCCAATTTAAATACCTGCCCTACCTCAATTCCTTTTTTCAATTCAATCATGCCGCCGCACTTCGGACAACAGTCTTCCGCGGTAATAAGGCGGATCGTTTCTACTCTCACATCCCCAAAATCACGTTTCGGATTCACATGGACATAGTGTTTATCCACCGCATTTGCACCACAGCAGGCATCTTCCATTTCCATGACCGTTGTGTCTACGATGATTTCAAAGTTATCCGCTTTTTTTAAACCGATCGGACTGATATAGCCCGCAATGAGCCCGCAGCGTTTCAAATCTTCGTCAGACGCCAGCCCTACATTGACAGCATTAAAAAGATTTTGAAGACGGACTTCATTCACTTCATGATCACCGCGTACCAGAGCAAGCACCACTGTATCATCCAGTTTATAAACAACAGCTTTAACAGAACAGACAACAGGCGCATGAAGAAAATCACAGACCATCTGGATTGTATGCTGTCCGGGTGTTTCCACGATTTCTTTCGCTTTGTCATTATGAACTGAAGAAGAAAGTGCTTTCGGTTCCACTGCTTCTATATTGGCCGCAAAATCACAATCTTTGCAGTAAACGATATCTGCTTCCCCTGAATCGGCAATGACTTCAAATTCATGAGAGCCGCTTCCGCCGATAGCGCCGGAATCCGCCACAACAGGGCGAAAATGAAGTCCGCAGCGGGTAAAAATTCTTGTATACGCATCATACATCAAATGATACTGCCTGTCTAAACCTTCTTCGTCCATATCAAAGGTATAAGCGTCTTTCATAATGAATTCACGGCTTCTCATCAACCCAAAGCGGGGACGCTTTTCATCGCGGTATTTATTCTGAATCTGGTACAAAGAAACCGGAAGCTGCTTATAAGAAGAAGTATCCATCTTTGCCAGCACCGTAACCAGTTCTTCGTGGGTAGGGCCAAGACAGTATTCATGTCCATGGCGGTCATTCAATTTAAACATTTCTTCGCCATATACATCCCAACGCTCCGACTGCTTCCAGATTTCAGCGGGCTGGGTAATCGGCATGAGAATTTCCTGGCTCCCGATCGCATTCATTTCTTCCCGAACAATGTCTTCCACTTTGCGGATAGAACGGAGCGCCAGAGGCAGGAATGCATAAAGCCCATTTGACACTTTACGCATCATTCCCGCCTTCAACATATACTGATGACTGACTACCACCGCATCGGAAGGAATCTCCCTCAATGTAGGACTATACAGTTTAGATGCTAACATACTCATTCTCCTTCATTTTCATACTTTTCAATTTCTTCCATAAGCGCGTCAATCAATTCCGTCTCGGGCACACTCCTGATGACTTTCCCCTTGCGAAAGAGCAGTCCCGCCCCCTTGCCTCCGGCAATTCCAAAATCTGCCTCTCTTGCTTCTCCAGGGCCATTGACCGCACACCCCATGACTGCCACACGGACAGGCTTTTTAAATTTCTCAAGCCGCTTTTCCACTTCCTGTGCCATTTCAATGAGGTTCACCTGTGTACGTCCGCAGGTGGGGCAGGAAACAAGAACCGGCCCATACTGCTGAAATCCCACGGAACTCAGTATTTCCTTGGCTGCCTTCACTTCTTTCACGGGATCATCGGTCAGTGATACTCTTATTGTATCACCGATTCCGTCTAAAAGCAGTGCGCCGATTCCCACTGCAGACTTGATTGTCCCGCGATAAAGCGTCCCCGCTTCTGTAACGCCTAAGTGAAGAGGATAGTCCACTTTATCATGAAGCATACGGTTCGCCCTTACCATCATAGGCACGTCTGTGGATTTTACAGAAATAACGATATTATGGAAATTTTCATTCTCTAATATCCGTACATGTTCAAGTGCACCCGCCACCATGCCTTCTGCCGTAGGATGTCCGCCATACTCCTCTAAAATATATTCAGGAAGAGACCCTGCATTGATACCGATGCGGATAGGAATATTTTTTTCTTTGGCCATCGTCACTACTTTAATGACATTCTCTCTTTTCCCTATATTTCCCGGATTGATCCGGAGCGCATCAATACCTGACTCCATAGCAGTCAGAGCCAGACGATAATCGAAATGGATATCCGCCACCAGAGGTACTTTTACTTTTGCCCGAAGGACGCCCAAAGCTTCCGCCGCTTTTTTATCGGGAACGGCAAGACGGACAATATCAGCCCCCACTTCGTCAAGAGCATTGATTTGCGCCGCCGCATATTCTGTATCTGCCGGGCTGAAAGTACTCATCGACTGTATGGCAATTGGCGCACTTCCGCCGATAAGCACATCACCCACTTTTATCTGTCTTGTCACCCTTGTCACCTATTTCATCAAAGACATTACATCATTACACATGGCGAAAAGAAATATAAATCCGATAATAGTTATCCCAACCGCCTGTATATAGTACAAGGCCCTCTCAGGAAGCTCTTTCCCGGAAATACCTTCTATCAGCGTAAGAATCAAAAGCCCCCCGTCAAGAAGCGGAATCGGCAGCAAATTCAAAAAGCCCAGATTCAAACTCAGAAGCGCGATAAATGCAAAGAGCGCCGTCATTCCTGAATCCGCCACGGTTCCTGCCATGCGGGCCACACTGATGGGGCCTGCCACACCGGCTTCTGCCCCGGCAAGTATATCCGCCAGCCCGGCAACCATTATCTTTAATATATAGACACACCTTTCTGCCCCAAGAGAAACTGCACGATCTAAAGAAACATCTTCTTTTTCCACAGAAGGAGTGATTCCCATAATTGCGCGCCCCTCTCCATTGTCCTTTGGAATAACAGTGACCGTTTTTTTCACGCCTTCAGAGTCTATGACGACAGAAAGAACCCGTCCCGCTTTATCGGATACAATCCTGCCGATATCTTCCCATCTTTCTACCTTTTCTCCATTGATGGAAATAATTTTATCACCTGCCTTAATTCCCGCACGGGCAGAGGAACTTTCTTCCAGTACAGAACCTGCCACGGGTATGTCCTTAAAAGTATGAATTCCATTGATAAAAAAAATTGCTGTAAAAATAAAAAAAGCAAGCAATATATTAAACAGCGCGCCCCCAGCAATGACAAGAAGTTTTGACCATGTCGGTCTTTGTCGAAATGCACGGGGATCATCCAAGTCGTCGCGATTCATTCCTGCAATTTTATTATATCCGCCAAGAGGAATGGCTCGAAGAGAGTACAATGTTTCTCCTTTTCGGAAAGACACTATTTTCGGTCCAAACCCGACAGCAAATTCATCCACTTTCATTCCTGTCAGCTTCGCCATAAAGAAATGACCGCCTTCATGAACGATCACGATGATAGCAAAAACAATAACGGGAGCTATTATAGCATTTAACATAAAATTCCTCTGTTTATAATTTTTTTTGCAAAGCGCCGCGCTTCTTTATCCGCTTCCAATATATCAGAAAGCGAATGGATATGACGGCTTGTCCATTGGGTAAGCGTTTCTTCCACGACGTCAAAAATGGAAAGGAAAGATAACTGCCCTTTAATAAAAGATGCAATCGCTTCTTCATTGGCCGCATTGAATGCAGTCGTTGCATTTCCTCCCCGTTTTCCCGCCTCAAAAGCAAGACGGAGAGAACGGAACACTTCCACATCAGGCTGCTCCGTAATAATTGATCCTACTTGCTTCCAATCCACAAATTCATGGGAAGGTGACGGCAGGCGATGAGGATACGTAAGCGCAAACTGTATGGGGAGACGCATATCAGGATTCCCTATTTGTGCAATAACAGAACCGTCTTCATACTCTACCATGGAATGAATTAAGCTCTGCGGCTGGACAAGCACTTCAATATGGTCATAATCCACATCAAAGAGCCACCGCGCTTCAATGACTTCCAATCCTTTATTAAACATGGTTGCCGAATCGAGTGTTACTTTTCGTCCCATATTCCATGTAGGATGCTTCATGGCATCCTCCAACGTGACTTGTGCTAACTGTTTCCTTGTATATCCTCGGAACGGTCCGCCCGATGCGGTAAGCAGTATCTTATGAACTGCTTTTTTATCCTGCCCCAGCATTGATTGGAAGATAGCACTGTGTTCACTGTCTACAGGACGGATAAGGATTCCCTTTTCTTTGGCTGCCCTCATGACAAGCTCCCCGCCGGTCACAAGAGTTTCTTTATTTGCGAGGGCGATTTCTTTTCCTGCCGCTATGGCATCTAAAGTCGGCTTCAAGCCATCAATGCCGACCACGGAAACAAGGACAATATCCACTTGATTCCCACAGGCAGCCGTCGATAACGCTCCTTCCCCGACAAGCACCTCCGCCGATCCCCTGTAAAGGTCTTTAAACCTTTTTCCTGCTTCTTCATCCGTCACGACAATCGTATGGGGATGAAATTCTTCTGCCTGTGCAAAAAGAGCGTCAATATTTCTTTTGGCGGAAATAACGGACACATGAAAAAGCCGGGGATATATCCGTACTATGTCAAGCGTCTGTGTACCTATGGAACCTGTACTTCCAAGTATCGCTATTTCTTTCATCTATACACCATACCTGATCAGACTTAAGAATAAAAGTACTGCCGGCGCCACAAAGAGCAGACTGTCAAAACGATCCATCATGCCGCCGTGACCGGGCAAAATATTTCCTGAATCTTTCACATCGCAGGCCCGTTTAAGGTAAGACTCAAACAAATCACCCATAGGCGCCATAACGGCTACAATCACACCCATCAAAAATCCAATCAGAATGGAAAAGTCCACAGCTGCCGATAGAATCAGACAAAGAATAATCGTTCCGGCCATACCGCCGAATAGTCCCTCCATCGTTTTATTCGGGCTGATATGAGGCGCCATCCTATGCTTTCCAAACATTTTCCCTGCAAAGTACGCGAAAGAATCACTCGCCCATGTGCCAATGAGAGCAAACGAAATCAGGAATGCCCCCGGTGTCACGGTAATACTCCCCATGCCAAGAAGTTCATTCCCTCCACGAAGAAATGCCAATGAACCGAACCCGATCCCCAGATAAATGACGCCAAAAACGGTATAGATAAGCCCATGCATCTGTTCTTTTTTCAGTACCATCACAAGAAATAAAAGCAGGATAAAGGACGCAGCAATGGCAGAAAAGAATATGCGGATTGAATAAAAGCCTGCTGCTCCTACGATAATTGCCAAGGCTGCTACCGCAGGTATACGATATACACGAATATTCACATTACTCAACATATTTTTAAATTCAAACAAACTTAAAACCGATACAGCAAAAACAGCTGATGTCAAAAACCATCCGCCAAGAGCCACAAGGCCTAAAACCGCAATAATTCCAACCACAGCTGTAATGACACGGATCTTCATCGGGAAGCCTCCGTCAAACCGCCAAAACGACGATCTCTTCCTGTGAACCAGAAAACAGCCTTTTCCAACTCTTCACTTGAAAAATCAGGCCATAAAACAGGTGTGAAATACAATTCGCTATACGAAACCTGCCATAAAAGGAAATTCGATATCCGCGATTCACCGCCCGTACGTATAAGCAGATCCACATCCGATGATGCCGAAGGATAGAGGTGGTTCGTGATGGTTTCTTCTGTAACAGAATCTGCTTCCATCCTGCCTTCTGCAACTTTTTGGCTGATATCCCTCACTGCGTTAACCAGTTCCATTCGGCCGCCATAGTTAATGGCCACATTCAGGATAAGCCCGTCATTATTTGCAGTATCCTTTTCACACACCTTGATTTCCTCTTGAAGTGATGACGGCAATTCCATTGTATCGCCGATAATATGAACCTGCACATTATCGGCAACCAGTTCGCGAAGCTGCCCGATCAGGTAATTCTTAAAAAGATGCATAAGAAAATTCACTTCAAAAGCAGGGCGTTTCCAATTTTCTGTAGAAAAAGCATATATTGTCAGACACCGGATACCCATATGACCGGCGGCGCGAACTATATTTTTTACATTTGCCGCGCCGACCTGATGTCCATAGGTTCGTTCTCTTCCCCGCTGCTGCGCCCACCGCCCATTTCCATCAAGGATGATTGCCACATGACGGGGAAACTTCTTATCAGACACACCTATTCTCCTTACTCGTCAACCTCTTTAGTACCGCTTCCACTTCATCACTGTACTTCATCTGAGGCATAATGACCGCCTCTTTACCACACCGTACCAGGTATTTTCTCACTTTATGCAAATCATAACGGCGCCCGCGGGTTTCAGAAATATGCCATGAAGGATATTCCTCTGAAATCTGCTTTGCCAGGTTTTCATCAAACCGCATACCTGCATAAATAGTTTTTCCCATCATACAGACAGTATTTCCTTAACCTTTTTATCGGTAACCGCTTCCAGATCTTTGATTTTCTGATCAGTCAGTTTCTGAATCTTGTCCTCCATGTCTTTAATGACATCTTTGGAAATATCGCTGTTCTTTTCTTCCTTTTTCAGAAATACGTTTCCATCTCTGCGGATATTGCGGATAGCCACTTTCGCTTCTTCCGCTTTTTTATTAACCACTTTGACCAAGTCTTTTCTGCGCTGTTCCGTGAGCTGGGGAATCGCCATGCGGATTAGATTACCGTCATTCATAGGTACCAGTCCCAAATCAGACATATTGATTGCTTTTTCGATATCTTTTAGAATTCCTTTATCCCAAGGCTGCACGACAAGCATTCTTGCTTCCGGTACGGTAACAGATGCCACCTGTGTAACCGGCGTCTTGGATCCATAGTAATCTACAAACACACGATCCAAAAGACTCGGGCTTGCCTGGCCCGTTCTGATTGATGTGAATTCATTTCTTAATGCTTGGATGGATTTATCCATCTTTTCAGAAAGATGCTTTAATTCGTCTTCGTACATTTTATTTCTCCTCTATCAATGTGCCCAGGTTTTCACCTTCGCAGGCTTTGACAATATTTCCCGGAACGTCGATATTAAAAACCATGATCGGGATTTTATTATTCATGCAGAGTGTAATTGCGGTATTATCCATAACCTCCAGCTTTTTCTGCAAAACATCATTATAAGACAGATGGGTAAACATCTTTGCTTCCGGATGGAATTTAGGATCTGCATCATAAACCCCATTTGTCTGTTTTTTTGCCATCAGCATAACATCCGCTTCAATTTCCGCGGAACGGAGAGCAGCGGTCGTATCAGTAGTAAAATAGGGATTCCCTGTACCAGCGCCAAAAATAACGACTCTTCCTTTTTCCAGGTGTCGGATCGCTCTGCGGCGGATATAAGGTTCTGCAATCTGCTGCATTTCGATAGCCGTCTGCACTCTTGTGGTAACGCCCATTTTTTCGAGGGCATCCTGGAGTGCCACAGAGTTGATGACAGTGGCAAGCATGCCCATGTAATCGGCAGATACCCTATCCATACCGCCGGCACTTCCTTTAAGGCCTCTCCAGATATTTCCGCCGCCAACAACAACAGCGATTTCAATTCCGGAATCACTGGCTTCTTTAATTTCTCCCGCAAGCCGATACACAACTTCCGGATCAATACCAAACCCCTTATCATTAGCCAATGCTTCACCACTGAGCTTCAGCATGATTCTTTTGTACTTTTTCTTTTCCGTTTCCATCCCACACCTCCAGATTAACCATAATTCCTCTATATTATAAAGTATTCCCCTGCTTATGAAAATAAGAGAACACAAAAAAGTGTTCTCTTACCGTTAGAAACTACTGATTAATCTGTTTTGCAACTTCTTCTGCCAAGTTATCCTGTTTCTTTTCAATGCCTTCACCAAGCTGGAAACGACTGAAACGAATAACTTCTGCACTTTTAGACTGGAGCAGTTTGGCAACGGACAAATCTCCGTCCTTAATGAATGGCTGATCAACGAGGCACACTTCCTTATAATACTTATTGACACGGCCTGTAACCATTTTTTCAACAACATTTTCCGGCTTACCTTCATTGCGGGCCTGTTCACGGAGAACTTCCTTTTCATGTTCCAATTCTTCTTTGGAAACCTGTGAACGTTCCAGATAAGACGGATTAGCAGCAGCTACCTGCATGGCGATATCTTTCCCCAGTTCAGCATCGCCGCCCTTAATCTCCACAAGAACACCGATTTTCCCGCCGCCATGAATATAGCTGTATACCTGGCCTTCAGTACTTTCATATCGGGTGAACCGACGAATGGAAATATTTTCTCCAATATTAGCAATAGCTTCTGTGACTACATCTTTAACAGTCTTATCTCCCATAGCGGAATCAAGCAGAACTGCTACATCCGCCGGATTTACGGAAGCAATCTGTGCCGCAATAGATTTTGCCAAAGCCTGGAAATTCTCATTGTGCCCGACAAAGTCAGTTTCACAATTCACTTCCGTGATAACACCAATTTTACCGTTTTCTGATATATAAGAAACAACGGCCCCTTCTGCTGCAATACGGGATGCTTTCTTCGCCGCCTGGGAGAGTCCCTTTTCACGAAGAATATCTATCGCCTTTGCCATGTCCCCATCTGCTTCCACGAGGGCTTTTTTACAGTCCATCATGCCGGCTCCGGTACTGTTGCGCAATTCCTTTACCATACTTGCACTAATCATTCTATGACCTCCATTACATAACCAAGGTATTTGTCTGTATTAAAGATTTTATTCTTCAGCAGCTTCTTCAGAAACCTCTTCAGCTTCTTCAGACGCAGCAGTTGTTTCAACTTCTTCCTGCTGTCCCTGGCGACCTTCCAGAATAGCGTCAGCCATCTTGCTCGCCAGCAGTCTTACAGCACGGATAGCATCGTCATTTGCAGGAATCGGGAAATCAACCACATCCGGATCACAATTGGTATCAACGGTAGCCACAACCGGAATGTGAAGCTTATGCGCTTCCGCTACTGCGATTTCTTCCTTTTTAGAGTCAATCACAAAAATAGCTCCCGGAATCTTCTTCATATCTTTAATCCCGCCAAGATTCTTCTGAAGTTTCTCCAGTTCGCGCTGCATCAGGATGACTTCTTTCTTCGGATACTGTTCGGTAGTTCCGTCTTCAAACATTTTTTCCAATTCCTTCAGGCGGGCTACGCGAGCCTGGATAGTACGGAAGTTGGTAAGCATGCCGCCGAGCCAACGTTCATTTACATAAAACATATTGCAACGCTGGGCTTCTTCTCTGACAGAATTTTGAGCCTGTTTCTTTGTTCCGACAAACAGGATCGGTGCTCCTGTTGCTGCCACTTCACGGATAAAAGCATAAGCTTCTTCTACTTTTTTCACTGTCTTCTGCAGGTCAATGATATAAATACCATTACGTTCGGTGAAGATGTACCTTGCCATCTTCGGATTCCAGCGACGGGTCTGATGCCCGAAATGAACGCCTGCTTCAAGCAACTGTTTCATGGATACAACTGACATAATAATAACCTCCTGTTAATAACCTCTGCCTGCTTCTTCTCTTACAGCCACCAAATCCGGCACAGATGTAAAATCCGCAGACATGTGTACTCATGCTTTTTTATTCTATCAAAAAGGTTTCTATACCGCAAGATAATTTTTCTGCAAGATGTCCGATTTGCTATTGCTATTCAGCTCATTCTCCTTTTTTCTTTGGCTTGAACACCTTGTACATGATATCATAAAAGAAATATAAAGAAAGGATTTCTTCTCCATGATATCTTCTGAATCAAAGAAGGGGAAAAAACTTCACATAGAGTTTCTCCGCTTCTTTTGCATATGGCTTGTTATGTTCACCCACACCTCTACAGCAGGCTTTTCCCTCTATCTGCTGAGACCTGAATCATTTTTCTTTCCTTTTTACATTGCTGTTCCCTTTTGGGTAAAAACGGCAGTTCCCATTTTCTTTATGATTTCAGGAGCGCTCCTTCTCAAAAAGGAAGAACCGATCTCTGTCATCTTTAAGAAACGAATATGGCGATTTGCACAAATCATTTTTATCTTCTCCCTTATTAATTATCTTTATTTTTACCACGGACTTAATTTATCATTCTTTGGACACCTCTCTAAATTTTTTACGTTGATGTATTCGTCAAATATGGCCACAGCGTACTATTTTCTTTATATTTATATTGGATTTCTCCTTATGCTCCCACTCTGGAGAATACTCGTCCGCCATATGACAAATCAGCTTTTCTTATACTTAATTGCCCTTAATTTATTTTTTGTCGGTTTCATTCCTGTTTTCTCCTTTTTAATTTTTAAAGGAACCGCAGAAATCAACTGGTTCATAAATCCTATTCTTGCTGTCAGTGAGCCAAGCTTCTATTTCATTTTAGGCTATTGGATTGAAAACGTCCTTCCTATTCATTGGCTGACAAAAAGAAATTTACTCTATCTCGGCATGGCGGCCATTGCAGGCACAATGATTGCGTCCATCATGACTTGTTACCACGGTGTCGTGGCAGGAGGCCTCACAGAAGCCATTTCCGAACGTTTCTACGATTCTTTCCTCTTTCTGAATACCGCTTTTATTTTCTGTGCTTCCCGCTTATGGTTTATTACCCATAATATTTCAGAAAGGTGGCAAAAAATTCTCCTATTTCTTGGAAGCATGTCTTTTGGCGTCATGCTTTTTGAAGAGATTACCCGCAACATAACACGTTTTTTCTTCAATCGTATCCTTCTTACATACATTCCCCGATTCCCATTTTTTGATGCCGTCATTTGGATTTGTTCCGCCTTCATCTTAGGATTGCTTTTGACTTATCTCGTTAAGAAAATCCCTTACTTCGCCCATTTGATTTAAGAGCAATTAAAAATAACCTGCTGCAGAAAAGTGCAGTCAGGTTATTTTTAATTGAATCAGATTCTTTTTGAGATACATCCATTCCTCAGTTGGATAAATTCTCCGGTATTTTCCTCCCGCCCCGCTTCCTCTGCCAGTTTCATCGTCCGTTCATGACAGGTAAAAAGAAATATCTGTTGTTCTTTTCCCAACTCCATGAGGAAGCGAAGTGTTTCTTTTTGCCGTTCTTCATCAAAACGGACAAAAATATCATCCAGTACGATAGGAAGCGTTTCCATCTGTTCTCCAAAAGAAAGTGCCATCGCCAGACGGATTGCCAAGTATACTTGGTCACCCGTACCGGAAGACCAGACCTTTGATTCCTTTTTACGGTAGAACTCATCTATAATACTCACATCTTTTCCGTCATCATTAACAATGAGAGAATACTTTCCCTTTGTCATCCGCCCAAGGAAACGATTTGCCATTTTTATAATCTTCGGCTGTTTTCCGGAATCATACCGTTTTTGTGTCTTTCCCATAAGTGACCGTATAAAGAGAGCTGTCAGCCAATCTTCCATAGTTTGACCAATTTCCGTTTCTAATTCTTTCTTTTTCTGGAGTGTTTTGGTAATCGTATCGTCCCCGGCAAGACGGAATATTTCATTTTCGGCAGCCCCCTGCTGTCTTTGCAAATCGCCCAGTTCCTGCTCTTCTTTTGCTATCTTTTCCGCGAGTTTTTGATGTTCTGCCATCCATTCATCATACCGTCCGCTCTCCAAGGTGGCCCACAAACGATTAAACTCTTCTTCACCACCGGCATAAAGACGGATATCATGCCGCACGTTTTCCCAGTCTTTTAAAAGCCTGTCATGATTTTCATGTGCATTTACCTTTTCCGCAAAATCTTCCGCATTTACTGCATTCACAAGGCAGAATAAAGCATTCATTTCCCGCTCGCACGACGCCCAGTCCGATTTGAGCTTATTCATTTCCCGCTCATATTCATCATGCTGGCGGTTCTTTTCTGAAATGGACCGCCACTCCAAATTGCGCTTCTTATTTTCTTCATAAATATAAGCGATGCTTTCCGGTGTAATGGGACATGACATTCCTGCAGCCCGAATGATGGACCCTGCACGTTTTGCAAAGCCCGCCAATTTTTCCTGTGCCCCGTCAATACGAACATCAATAATCTTTCCCCGGCCTTCTTCTGCATAAATCTTATTCCACTGTTCTTGTAATTCTGATACCTTTTCAGGAAGCACCTTAGGCAGTTTATTTGCTTCAAGCCACTTATACCATTCATCCAGGACGGCCGCCTGCGCTTCTTTTAGCAGCTTCCCCTCTTCTGCCCAGTCTTTATGCGCAGACTGCTGTTTTTTCACTGTTTCCCGCTTCCATGCAAAAGCCTGCTGTTTTGCCTGCATTCCATAAAAATCACTTCTTTTCGCCTGGAGCATATTATGGAATGCCGGCAGATCTTTTTTATCTTCCGGCACATGGTCAGGAAAACGGCTTGCTACTTCATGCCATTCTTTCTTTATCTCATCAATCTGCGCTTCAAGTTCTCTGATTTGATTTTCTTTTCTGCGGAAAACATGATTGTTAATAGCAAAACACGACGCCGCCAGTACCGACGCACCCACAGCACCATAAAGCACCGTATACCCCATAAGAGACATATAAAACATAATAACAAAAACTACAGCTGCGATAAGAGCAGTTGCTCCCAGCCAAAACCAGAAAGTATAACGGGTATCTTTCTGCGCAGAAAGAGCATCCGTTTTTTCCGTTAAAGCGGCTTCTTCGTTAAGCAGTGCTTCAATCTTTGATGCATCTGCCTCATATTTCCGCCAAGCTTCTTCACTGGAAAGAAGTGTTCCGCCTTGGATCATTTCTTCCAGCATTTCCACTTCAGGCTCACGCTGCTGCCAGAAATGAAGCTCGTTGTTCCTTACACCTGCACTTTGTGCCAGATCCCGCCCCTGCTTCCAATCCACATCAGCACAAGCATCTTTTAAGCTGAGCGCTCTGTCCCACAACGGCAGGGCATATCCCAGATTGACAAAAGATCGTGCCCAATCTGCCTTGGTTCTTTTTAATTCTTCTTCTTCAGCTGCAATCTGTTTCCACTGCCCCAAATCTACATAAAGACCTTCCAGTTCCTGTTCCATTCCCGTCCACGGAATAATTTCCTCTTTCGCCCTGGGCCGGTATTCGTCAATCTTTGGCTGAAGTACCTCCTGCTGTTCACGGATAAGTTTCATCCGGCTGACCAAATGCCCCCACTGTTCTTTTCCATTGGAAGGAAATAATTTAACCTGTTCACTGAGCTGCAGCTGACGTTTAATTTCCCTTGCCCGTTTATAATACTCCCACGCGCCGAGACGTTTTTCCAGCTGCTTATCCATTTCCTGATCTGCAGCCAGAGAAATTTTCATCTTGTCTATTTCTTTTTTCAACAGAGCCTGCTTCTTCTGGAGTATAGAAAAATCTTTTTCCTGTCCGGACAGGTGTTCCAACGCCTCCTGTACCTCAGCAAGAGTCATCAGCAGCTGATTAATCCTCCGTTTCCCCTGGGAAGAAGAGACAAGAAGTTTTTCCATTTCTTCGTCCGCCTGCTTCATGGCACCGGAAACGAGATCTCCTCCCTGAAGCATAAAAAAGCGGCTTCGGACAGAATCATCTGCCAAGAAAGACGTTCCTTGCAAATCCTCCAATCCGACAGCAAAAATCTTTTCATAAATCCCGCGATTCAATCCATGCCACCAGAGAGAAGATAATTCATCATTAAATTCTTCACCTTTATCATTAACGGCCCATTTGTTTTTTCCATCACGATAAATGCGATATGCAGATCCATCCGCACGGAGAAATCCCATATTTCCTTTTTTCCCCTGCCATTTGCCCCGCTCATAGCCGAACATCATATCACGGATAAACCGGAGAAGCGTCGTCTTCCCGCTTTCATTTTCACCCATGATTACATTCAGGCACCCGGCCGCAGGTTTCCAAGATTCATTCTGGTAAATGCCATACTGTTCCAGTTCTAAATCAGTAATCTTCATCCTTCATCCTCCGCCAGCATTTCGGCGCCTTTTATCTCCGCTTTTTCAAAAGCACGGATAATCATGTCATCCGACACCATATTCATCAATCTGCTAAACTTGGCCATTTCCGGACGGTCTGCTATCTCCTTCTTCAGAACTGCCAGTCTTTTTTCGCTGGAAAGCCCGTTAATTTCATCAAAGGTCCGGAGGTAACTTCCCATGACATCGGGAATCTTCCTCCGTTCTTCCAAATTCAGAAAAGGTTTTGTTTCGTCTTGAATCTCAGCAAAATAACAAAAAATGTGATGAAATTTTTCTTTATCATTAAGCAGCTGAAGAATATACGCCTGCCCCTCAGGCGTAGAAACCGCTTTTTGCAATACCCCTTGCCCACGCAAAATAAGGCGGACGATGTTAGGCTTTCCCGTTTTTTCACGAAGTGTGGCCCGCTGTTTTACAACTTCCCTGACCAATTCCTCAGGATTTTGGAAAGAACTGATATCCACTTCCATATCCATCCAGCGGATTGCATCAGTAACAATAAACTTCAAAGTTACCGTTCCATAAGCACCTACATCTACGAGATAACAACCTTTTTCGCCGGATTCTGAACGATCCAGGCCTTGCGTATTCCCCGGATAAACCATGTATGGCCGCATAGATGGTGTTTTTCTCGCGTGCACGTGCCCAAGAGCCCAGTAGTCCATCTTTGTATTTCTTAAATCATCCACCGTACAGGGAGCATAAGGACTTCCTGCCACGCCCAGTTCCGTATGGAGCATACCGATAGAAAAGATATCTTCGTCTTTCTTCCTGAATCGAAGTGCCAGATTTTCTCTCATATGACGGTTTTTATAACTGATACCATAAACCATAGCTGCCGTCTCGCCACCCACCAATAACGGTACTGATTCCACTTTGTCAGAAGAAAACACATAAACGGAAGGCGGCAGCGGCACATCTGCCCGCCACGCCTCGTCAGGATCATGATTTCCATGAATAATAAATACCTGCACCCCCGTCTGCGCCGCACGATACAGCTCTCTGGCAAAAGCCATCTGTGCTGCCAGACTGTGATGATCACTGTTATAAACGTCACCTGAAATCAGAATGGCATCGGCACGATACGTCAACGCCGCAGTGACTACATTTTCAAAAGCCTTAAAAGTCGCTTTATGTATAGCTTCTGTCCAAGGACCCGTATCTCCCGAATATAATCCGCCGAACGGTTCGCCTAAATGAAGATCCGCACAATGAATAAAAGAAAAATGTTTCCCCATAGATCCTCCTAATTACGATATATTTTATATTTTATCACAATTTTCATAATCCTCACCTTTTCAGTCTGTTTTAAAAATATTGATAGATTGTTGTCTGAAACCGGATTTTATCACCAAGTAAAAAATGCGGCCGCAGAGATGTCCCTCCGCTGCCACACTCCCTATAAATTACATTTCGTTATAAATTTCCGCCACCGCATCATATTCTTCATCTGTCGGAGGTACATATTCCGCCTCGCCATTTTTATCCGTGTCAACTCGTGCCAAGATAATTTCCGGCTCCTCTACATTCTCCCCGTCTTCCGGAATAGAAACTAAAACAGCAAATTCTTTCCCTGCAAAAGGAATAACTACGTCCTGGACGTAATCTCTTTCTATACCACCGGGGTCTGACACAGAAATAATGATCGGTTCTTTCTGCTCTGCCATCATATTATCCTCTGTTCTTAAAAGACAAATGCTGCAGGTATCCTTCCAAGATAACCACTGCTGCCATTTTATCAATTACTTTTTTTCGTTTTTTTCGGCTGACATCCGCTTCAATCAGCTGCCTCTGCGCCATAACGGTCGTCAGTCTTTCATCCCAGAAATGATAAGGAATATCCGGAAATGCTGCAGCAAGAGCTTCTGCAAATTTTTCCGTCTGCTCAGCACGCATCCCCTTTGTTCCGTTCATATTCAAAGGCATTCCGATAACAAACTCTTCCACATTGTATTCATCCGCCAGATGGCGCAGCCGGGCAAAATCCTTTTCCCGCGTCGTATGGCGGATCGTCTCCACACCTTGTGCGGTCCACCCGAATAAATCACTGACTGCCACGCCAATTGTCTGTGAGCCTACATCCAAGCCCATAATACGCATATCAAAGCCCCTTATGGGTTACATAGAAACGAACCAGTTCTTCCACCAACTCATCCCGTTCTATGGATGAAACAAGCTTACGTGCATCATGCTTGCTCGTGATATATGTAGGTTCTCCGGATACAAGATAGCCTACCAACTGGACTGTCGGATTATGTCCGGCTTCTTTCAATGCAGTATACACCGCATTTAAAACCATAGCCGCTTGGGTATTCCCTCCTTCTTCCACCTCACGTTTTACTAAAATTGTTTCGCCTGAGACTGGCATCGCAATCGCCTCCTTCATTAAAGCTGTGACTCAATGATTCGAACGCCTTCATCGATGGCATTCTGCAATTCAGAAATATTTTTACCTCCGGCTTGGGCAACAGCAGGTTTTCCTCCGCCGCCTCCACCACATATTTTTGCCGCGGCGGATACCACTTTTCCCATATGAATCCCTGTTTTCACGGCCTCTTCAGAGGCCATTCCCACAAGATTTACTTTTTCTCCGGCTGCTGCGCCGAGAATAAACGCACCTCTCGGGAATTTTCCTTTTACAATATCAGCCGCTTTTCGAAGTTCATCCATATTTGCCGCCGGTACGATGGCACCGAAGAAAGAAATACCGTTCTTTTCTCTTACATTCTTCAGCAGATTCCCTAAGGCATCCTTTGTTTGCTTATTTTTAAACCTCTCAATTTCCCGTTCCGCCCCTTTCAGGGCTGCAAGATTCTTTTCAATCTTTCCCGGAATTTCTTCCACTTTCACCTTTAAAAGTGCAGCAGATTCCCGGAGCAGCTTACGATCTGCCAGCATAGATTCATAAGCGGCCTTACCGGTTATCGCTTCAATTCTACGGATGCCTGATCCGATACCGCTTTCGCTTATGATGCGGAAGCAGCCGATTTCCCCTGTATTAAATACATGAGAACCGCCGCATAGTTCCGTGCTGAAATCGGGCACACGGACAACACGTACAATATCACCGTATTTTTCACCGAAAAGAGCTATGGCTCCCATTTCTTTTGCTTTAGCAATCGGCATTTCATCAATATCCAATGTGGTAGATTTCCAAATCTGTTCGTTCACAATCCGTTCCACCTCGGCTATCTGCTTATCGGTAACTGCTTCCGGCCAGGTAAAATCGAAACGTAACTTTTCCGGAAGCACAAGCGAGCCGGCCTGATTAACCTGGCTGCCCAGAACCCTGCGGAGAGCCGCCTGCAGCAGGTGGGTGCCTGTATGGTTGCGGGCAATATCTTCCCTCCGCTCCCGATCTACCACGGTTTTTACCGTTTCGCCGGTTGAAATAACGCCTTCCGTTACCGTTCCGATGCAGTATACAATACCGTCAGGTAATTTCTTCGTATCTTCTATGGAAATAATGCCGCTATTTCCTTCCAATACACCGCTATCTCCAATCTGTCCGCCGCCTTCCGCATGAAAAGGATTATTTTTCAAAATAACCGTAATATTTTCACCATCAGCAGCTGACTGTACGGCCTGTCCGTCCTTTCCCAAAAGGAGAATTTCCGTATCTCCGTCCGTATCTTCCGTAGTCATGGACTCAGACTTAAGTTTCGTCGTATCGGGAGTCGCAATACGGGCAGAAACCTTTGCACGAGCCGCTCTTGCGCGTTCCTTCTGCTCCGCCATAGCTGCAGCAAAGCCGTCTTTATCGATTTCAATTCCTTGTTCTTTGGCAATTTCTTCCGTCAGCTCCCAAGGAAATCCATATGTATCATACAGTTTGAAGACTCGATCGCCTGTAAGAATACGCCGTTGCTTTTTCAGCGTTTCTTCAAGCATTTCAGCAAGGAGATCCATCCCCGCATTGAGAGTTGCGTGAAAACGGTTTTCTTCCACACCAGCCACTTTCTTTATAAATTCCTGCTTTTCCATCAATTCCGGATATGCGGGTTTCATCATTTTTACGACCACATCAATCATGCGGCCCAGGAAAGCATCGTCTATGCCAATAAGCTTGCCATATCTTACAGCACGGCGAAGTACACGTCTTAGTACATAACCGCGGCCTTCGTTAGAAGGAAGAATTCCATCGGCAATCATATTTGTAATAGCACGGGTGTGATCGGAAATAACTTTCAGCGCTACATCGCTCTCTGCACTGCGTCCATACGGAACGCCCGCAAGACCGGCCGCTTCCTGAATAATCGGAAAGAATAAATCCGTTTCAAAATTATTTTTCTTCTTTTGAAGAACTGCCGATAAACGTTCCAACCCTGCACCGGTGTCAATATTCTTCTTATCCAGCGGCCGGTAAGATCCATCTTTTTGTCGATCAAACTGGCTGAATACCAAATTCCAGATTTCAAGGAAACGATCTCCGTCTCCACCCATCTGGTTTTCCGGATCCGTACCGAATTCTTCGCCCTGGTCATAGAAAATTTCTGAGTCCGGCCCGCAGGGGCCTTCTCCAATTTCCCAGAAATTATCCGACAGCGGATAAATATGGCTTTCCGGCAGCCCGATCATATCATGCCAATAATCGTGAGATTCCCTGTCATCCGGATAAATCGTTACATACAGACGGGAACTCTCCAGCTTGATTACTTCCGTCAAAAATTCCCATGCCCAGGCAATGGCTTCCTTCTTAAAGTAATCACCAAAAGAGAAATTCCCAAGCATTTCAAAAAAGGTATGATGCCTTGCTGTACGGCCGACATTTTCAATATCGCCTGTGCGGATACATTTCTGACTGGTCGTCACACGATGGCAGGGCGGCTCAACCTTCCCCGTAAAATACGGTTTCAGTGGCGCCATCCCTGCGCCGATCAAAAGCAGGCTGGGATCATCTTTTGGAATCAACGGAAAACTTTTCAGCCGCAGATGTTCTTTCTTCGTTTCGAAAAAAGACAAATATGCCTCACGAATATCATTGCCTTTCATGATATGCCCCCTTAGGTATTTTGATTTCGTTGTGTTTGTTTATTATACCATGCAGACATAATTCATGCATGAAAACACCTCTGCTTATCCAGCCGGATAACCGCCAGCTGTTTCCCCAAATCTTTATATGCCTTTTCATCATAATCCGCATACAGGACAGATTCTTCCTCCCCCGCCTCCGCCTGTACTTTTCCTAAAGGATCTATAAAGCGGGAATGTCCTCCCATTTTCATTCCCCGATAGTTTCCTGACATATTGACGGCGGCTATGCAGAGTCCGTTTTCTATGGCTCTGGCACGGGTCAGCACATCCCATTGATAAATATGCATAGCAGGCCACGAGGCCGGCGCTGCTACCAGCATGACGCCCTTTTTCGCCATTTTCCTCCACATCCTGGGAAAATAAAACTCATAGCACACCGCCATACCGGTACGGACTCCGTCTATATCCTCATACAGAAGTTTCCGTCCCGGCCGCATAAGTTCTGCTTCCAGATAACCATAAAATAAATGGCGCTTACTGTACTCTCCCTTGATATCACCGTCTTTACCAAATACCAGCCCCGTATTTCGTATTACTCCCCCCTTTTTTACGGGAAGCGTCCCTGCTATGATATATGTCCCAGTATAAGCTGCCAGAGAAGAAAGTCTCTGTATCAAACCATCCCCCATATATGTTGCATTTTTACCGAGATTATGAAAATCGTACCCAATCGTCCATAATTCTGGAAGAACAATCATATCCGCCTGATGGGATACTTTCCCCATCAATTCAAAAGCATGTGTGATATTTCTTTCCTTATCGCCGGATACGACATCCATCTGAATCAATCCAAGCCTCATTGCTCTCCATCCAAAACCCGTATATAAAAGAAATGGAGGCATACGCCCCCACCCCGGCAGCAGACCGTATAAATCCGCCATATAACCACAAACCGTCAAAGCACCCGCTTCGCCCCCACATACCTGTCATGCCAATATCCATTTTTCATTGTTGCCACAGCAACTCCGCAGCTGCTGGTGGCACTGATAAAATATCCGTCTCCCAGATATAGACCCGAATGGGATACTCCCGACTCGTATGTGGAAAAAAAGACAAGATCACCTGGTTCCAACCGATTGACAGACACCCTTTCTCCTCTTCCGAATTGCTCATCTGCTGCGCGGGGAAGCAGAATTCCCTTTTTATTAAATACATAATGGATAAACCCTGAACAGTCGAATCCGCTGGGTGTCATGCCGCCAAAACGGTACGGCACACCTACATACTTTTTCGCTTCTTCCATAATTGCCTGTACACGAGGTGCCAGTTTTCCGGGTTTGTGCCACGATACGGAAACATCATCAATACCTATGCCGCCCGGTGACATTTTATTTTTTCGGGCAGAAGAGTGTTTCTTGCTTTTTAATGTTTTCCCGGTAAGCGCTTTATAGGTAACAGGACCCACCACTCCATCTACATCCAGATTATGTTTCTTTTGAAATTTTTTTACTGCCGACACCGTTGTTTCATTGAACCGCCCGTCAGCACGCACCAGACAGCCGGCCTGTGTCAACCGTCGCTGTAAATCCTTTACCGCGTCTCCGGAATCGCCAAGAGAATAACTGGCAAAAACAAATTGCGCGGAGCACAACGAAATGACGCCTGCTATCAACAAGACTCTCCAATTTCTATCCATATGGCTTCCTCACATGAAAATATTTATAATTGCATATTTTTATACATTGCTCTGTCTTCATTATTTTATCACATTTATCACATTCATGTTTTTTATTTACACAAAAAATCAGGAATAGTACTTACCATTCCCGATATGTCTTTACAATTATTCAGCAGGATGTTCAATTCCGGATTTACCATATACCTTGCCACTGATAAAGTTCCGATCCACCATCATTTCAATAAAATACTTAGGGTTGCTCTTGAGGATTTCTGTCAAAATCATTTGATACATCTCTTCATCACTTTTATCACACGGTCCCTTCAATTCCAGTTCAAAAGAAATATAAATGCCTTCCTCCTTTTCCACCACAAAAAAATCATGATAAGATACCGGAAGGCCGGTGCGGTAAATGGCGGCTTCTAAGTCACGCATGTATTCCATCTCCTTCGGATTTGACACCGCTTTAGGATCCGCATGAACTACCGCCTGGATATTGAATTCGTTCCTAAGCTTCGTCATAACTGTTTCCGCCAGTTCATGTCCCTCCACGAGAGTCAAATTGCTGTCCAATTCCACATGGGCAGAAGCAAAATGATTTTCCGGCCCATAATCATGAACAATCAGATCATGCACACCGTAAACTCCCGGTGTCTCAAGAATCACCGTTTTTATTTTTTCATACATTTCCGCATCCGGTGTGGCGCCGATAATGGAATTCAGCGCCTCTTTCATGATTCCGTAACCCGTGTACAAAATAAAAAGAGACATAATAACCCCCATGATTCCATCTACATGGTATCCGCTGAAATATTCCACGCATGCAGCAACTAAAACACCTGTGGTTGAAAGAATATCAGAAAAAGAATCCGCACTGTATGCGTTAAATGCTTCTGACTTCAAATTTTCCCCTGCCCGTTTATACCACCAGGTCAAAAATAATTTTGCAATAATACCTACTATTAAGGCAGAAGCAGTCCATATAGAAAAATAGCTGTCCTCAGGATGAAGAATTTTCTGCACTGATTCTACCAAAAGTGTAATACCCACATAAAGGATAATAGCGGACATTACAGTAGAATTGACATACTCCAGCCGACCATGGCCGAAAGGATGTTCTTTATCCGATGGCTTTGACGCATAATAAAAAGTCATCATCAAAAGAATAACCGCCCCCACATCAGTAATATTATTGAATCCATCACCGATGACCGATAAAAATCCGCTCTGCCAGCCGGCAAAAATTTTTACCATTCCTAAAATAAGATTTATGATCAATCCTACAAGCGCAGCGAAAAATGCTTTCCTTTGCCGTGATGTACCACCCATTCCGAATATTTCCATAACTGTACCGTTTCCCTTTTCCCAGTGCCGTCTACTCCTCATCAAGCTGCACTGCTAAACCAAATTTATGGTATTCCTAAAAGTTTCCATATATGCCAAAAGGCTCTCCGAGAGAGCCTTTTGCTTGCAGCTGCAAATCAATATTTGTCAAAATCAATTCCATTTAAAATTTCTTTGAGTTTGATCATTTCCTCTTTTGTCAATGTCAGACCTTTCGTCATTGATTTATGATCCACGCTCCACGAACGTAAATCAAACTTGGGATCCCGTCCGTTCCAGCTGGTATAGGTCAACTGTTTCTTCCATCCGTTTGCCGCGACGGAAAGATCCCCCAGTTCGTCTTCAATTGTCACTGTAATTTTCGTTGGCATCACTTTCACCTCACCTAAAAAACTTTTGATCCATGGTATCACAATCCATCAAAAAAAAGCAACTGTATCTTTAAGAAAACAAACGACTTTTAAAACTTTCTATTCTATTGGGAATCTCATATATCTCTCTGCTTCCGTTCTACCCATTCCTGCAGTTTTATTTTATCTGCGTCCGTAATATACCGGAGCTGCACCGGTACTTCCACAATGCCGCCAGCCGTCCGTTCCCCGATAAAAAGATAATTCCAGTCATCGGATACCCCCATTATTTCCTTATAGTCAAAAGCCATATACAAAGGCTTAATCAATCCTGCCGCATTGAACTCAGAATAAAATATAGGAATAGTAACAAGAAGCCTCTTTTCACATATCAAAGCCACAGATTTATGAATCCAATGGATCCGCCACAAAGTCAGAAGGACTACAACAAAGCTGATGGTACATGACAAAATTCCGGGATGTTCCAAAAGCAGTATCAAAAAGGCTACACAAAAAAGAACGTAAAGCAGTGAAGAAATTGCCACGTAAAGAACAGAGCGGCTGCATTCCCAGATTATCTGTCCATGCTCTTCTTTACTGTATAAATCCATTTTTATCTCTCAATGCCTGACAAAGGGTGTCCACGGCCTTCTTCCGCGTGGTTCTCCGAAAACAACATCATACTTCGCCCATGTACGAACTGTCTCCTCAGACCAATCTGCCGCTGCTTGTGCTGCTTTAGGTGCCGTAATTGGTTCCACAGCCATCGGTTTTGTTTTCCTTTCTCGCAAGGGTTTGGAAAGATATTGGTGAAAACGATTTTCCGTATCTCCGGAACACTCCATTATAGAAACTGCTGCAGGCGCCTCAGCTTCCCGGTAAACAGATCTTTCCATTTCATCAGGAAGATCCATTTCATCAGATCTCACATCTTTCATCCCCCAGGAGCGTAGAACCCTTTCCCTTAATTCTTTATAATTATATTCTTTATCATTATCCTTCCCGGCCCCATAAGACGACGGTCTCGGTAATGGAGTTTCAGGAATAGAATAGCCATTTTCTTCACGAGGCGTTCCTTCAGTGGAACGATCTGAACTTCTCCGTTCCTTCATCCATCGAAAGATAAAATGAAGTATCCCTATCCCCCATATCAGAAGGACAATTTCATTACCCGAAAAAAAATCCATACTCCACCTTTACTTTGTTTGACCCGGATTTCCAGCTATATTTTCTCTCATTTCTGTATCTGCTGCAATATTTTTCATACTGTAATAATCCATTACGCCAAGACGTCCACTGCGAAGAGCATCTGCCATGGCTTTCGGCACTTCAGCCTGGGCTTCCACAACTTTTGCCTGCATTTCCTGTGTATATGCACGCATTTCCTGTTCCTGCGCCACCGCCATGGCACGACGTTCCTCTGCTCTTGCCTGGGCAATTTCCTTATCAGCCTCCGCTTGATCAGTCTGAAGCTGGGCCCCTATGTTCCTCCCCACATCCACATCAGCAATATCAATGGAAAGAATTTCAAAAGCGGTACCCGAATCAAGACCTTTACCAAGAACCGTTCTGGAAATATGGTCAGGATTTTCAAGAACATCCGTATGTTTTTCCGAAGAACCCACGGTAGTAACAATTCCTTCGCCAACACGGGCAATAATGGTCGCCTCTCCTGCGCCGCCGACCAAACGATCAATATTTGCACGAACAGTCACACGGGCACGTACTTTCAGTTCAATACCGTTTTTAGCAACTGCAGAAATCGTAGGGGTTTCAATAACCTTGGGATTAACGCTCATCTGCACTGCTTCCAGCACATTTCTTCCCGCCAGATCAATAGCTGCAGCCTGCTCAAAAGTCAAATCGATCTGCGCGCGGTGGGCAGCAATTAACGCATCTACCACATTATCTACATTCCCTCCTGCCAGATAATGGGCTTCCAGCTGATTCACATTCAAGCCGAGCCCCGCCTTTGTCCCTTTAATCAAAGGAATGACAATCATACGCGGTTCGACACGGCGGAAACGCATTCCCACTAAATTAAACAACGAAATGCTTACATCGGCTGCAAGTGCAGAAATCCATAATCCCATCGGTACAAAATGAAGCAGTATGAGTACCGCAAAAAGCGCTACCGCAATAGTAAATACAGGAACGACCAGTAAAGTTTCCATAAATAAATCCTCCTAAAACATATTTCAATTATTTAACAACCAAATGATTTCCTTCCGCCCGCACCACGCGTACCGCAGCACCTTGCAGAATGAATCCCCCTTCTGAAACTGCATCTACCACAGTCCCTTCCACTTCCACCTTGCCGGAAGGCCTGAGCACTGTAGCAGCATTCCCTTCTTTCCCTTCATACTTCTTCAAATTCTGAACAGAAGAAACATATCCTTTGGAGGAAGATAAAGATAATGTAAGAGATAATTTTTTCCACATTCTATTTTCTGACAAATGATCCGCCAAAAAGTATATACCGATAATAGCAAGAATCATGGCTGCGGATAATACCCAAAGCGCCGTCATATCCCCGCCAAAGGTGAAGTATAGGCCTGCCGTCATGGATAAAATACCCGCCGCCACGCCAAAACCGGAAACGAGGACAAAAATATCCCACAGGATCAAAGCAATCCCGCCAAAATATAATAGAAATTCAAACCATGCCACATTACCGCCATACCAGCCGCTGCCTAAGAGCAACCCGCCGGCAATCACAGCAATCAATCCGCCGCCTGAAAATCCCGCAGTTTTTATTTCTGCCAGAATTGATACAAAAATCACTGCCGCCAAAAGTGCTTCCACAAAAGGGATACGCATCCACTCGAGCACATAATTGCTTTCGTAAGCACCGGCTATGGCCGGCACTGGCATAAGTGCTGCCCATATCCCTCCGGCACGATATAAAACTTTATGCATCTATTCCTCCTTATTTTAGAATATCTACTTCCTTTAGAAATCGCTTTTATTTTATTATACTATATGCCTACCATACTTCCCGGCGCATTCTCTCCTCGATACTTTCGAAAATTTTCTGAACTTTTGCTATACACCTATACAAAAAGCCCCTTTCGGAGCTATATTTGCATACATATTATTCACCTTTGGAACTCACAAAACTTTCGCGCTTGCCGATAATTTCAAGGCCATTCATATATGGGCGAAGCACGTCCGGCACGACAATCGTTCCATCTTCCTGCTGATAATTTTCCATGATAGCAGCTACCGTTCTTCCAACAGCAAGCCCTGACCCGTTCAGTGTATGAACAAATTCCGGCTTATCCCCCTGATGCCGACGGAAGCGGATATTTGCCCGGCGTGCCTGAAAATCAAGACAGTTGGAGCACGAGGAAATTTCTCTATACTTCTGCTGCCCTGGCATCCACACTTCGATATCATAAGTTTTTGCTGAGGAGAAGCCTATATCCCCAGTGCAGAGACATACTACATGATATGGCAGTTTCAGCAGCTGAAGAATTTTTTCTGCTTCTGTAGTCAAACTTTCCAATTCATCCCAGCTATCTTCCGGTTTACAATATTTCACCATTTCTACTTTGTGAAATTGATGCTGTCGAATCAGTCCACGGGTATCTTTCCCCGCAGAGCCTGCTTCTTTACGGAAACACGGGGTCAGTGCCGTGAGATAGACAGGGAGCACGGCTCCATCTAAAATTTCTCCGGAGAAATAGTTGGTCAGCGGCACTTCTGCTGTTGGAGTCATGTACATATTTTCCCCTTCCACTTTGTACATATCATCCTCAAATTTAGGGAGCTGTCCGGTTCCCTGCATAGAAGCACCATTAATGATATATGGTGGAATAACTTCCGTGAAATCGTTCTGCTGTGTATGAACATCAAGCATGAAATTGTACACAGCTCTTTCCAGACGGGCTGCCATACTGAGATAGAAATAGAAACGCGCACCTGACACCTTCCCCGCCCGTTCAGAATCAAGAATGCCCAAGTTTTCTCCTAATTCATAATGTTCTTTTGCAGGGAAAGGGAATTTACGAATTTCACCCCAGCGACGGACTTCCGGATTTTCACTGTCATCTTTTCCAACCGGCACAGAAGCATCTGTCATATTTGGAATGCGTAAAAGACGATCCTGTAATATGAGCTCCACGCCTGCCAGCTCCTTATCAATGGCAGCAATCTTTGCCCCTACTTCTCTCATAGCAGAAATGGCAGCAGAAGCATCTTCCTTGTTCTTTTTTGCCAGAGCAATCTTTTTTGTTTCCGCATTGCGTTCACTCTTCAACGCTTCTGTCATCTGCAGAAGCTCTCTTCTCTTCCTGTCCAGCTCAATAACCTCATCCAAGTCAAAATCGTTATGGCGATTAACCAGATTTGCTTTTACCGCTTCCGTATTTTCCCTAATAAATTTAATATCCAACATAGCCATCTCTCCCTGCATAAACCTGCCATTCGGCTAAAACATAAAAAAAGACTTCCATCCTGTATGGGACGAAGTCATCACGGTGCCACCCAATTTGCATAAGCTAACTTGATTGTGGCATAACGTCCACAAACCGTCCGATTCATCACCGGCCATTCCCGATTGGAAAACACCTTCTCTGCCAAAGCTCGCACCAACCGCTTTTTCTCTGTACGCACTGAAAGAATATTTTCTCTTTCACTATGTTTTTCTAATTATATAACCCTCGCAGTCTTTTGTAAAGTAAAACAGCGGTTCTGCAAACCCCCGCTGCACTTGATGCTCATTTATTTACCACCAGTTCATCCCATGCATTGGCAAGAGCAGCATATTCCTCCATCGAAAACGTTTCTCCCCGGCGGCCGCCGTCAATCCCCGCTCTCTCCAGAATCTTCTTTCCCAACTCCATGCTTATCCCGCCGGATTTCATAGCGTTGGTAAATACCTTCCTCCGCTGCCCAAACCCCATTTTAACCAAACGGAAAAACAGTTTGCGGTCTGCCACCTTCACCGCAGGTTTTTTTCTTCTCCTGATTTTCAGAACTGTCGACGTTACTGCAGGATGCGGCAAAAAAGCTGCCGGTGGAATATCCATCACCCTTTCCACGGTACAATCAAATTGTACCGCCAAGGTAAGCGCACCATAATCCTTCGATCCGGCCTTCGCCAAAATACGATCCGCCACTTCCTTTTGCATCATAAATACAAAGAGGGAAATGGGCAGTTCAGATTGAATCAGGTACAGCAAAATAGGTGTCGTAATATAGTAAGGAAGATTGGCCGCTGCGTGCCAGTTATTATCTCCCAGTATTTCTTTCAAATTTGCTTTGAGCACATCTTCATAGATAATATGCACATTATTATAAGCTTCCAGCGTATGCGTCAAAACATTTTCCAAACTTTTATCAATTTCAAAAGTTGTTACATTTGCCCCTGTTTCAGCAAGTGCCTGTGTTAATGTCCCTATACCTGCACCGATTTCCAAAACAAATGCTCCTTCTGCCAGTTCTGCTGCCGCCGCGATTTCTGCCACAATATCGGGACGTACGAGAAAATTTTGCCCTAAACGATGCTTCGCTCGAATACCAAATCGCTGCAATACATACCTTACAACTTTAATATCTGCTAAATTAGCGTCTTTCATACTTTCTCCCGCACTCTGCCAACACGGATTCCCACTCCTTTCGTGTAATCCCAAAATGATTCAGTCTGCGCAAAAACTGCTTGGCATTCCCATATCCGATGCCAAGTATAGCCCCAACAGATGCTCTTTTCCCCGTGGCATCTTCCGCACCCGTAAGGCCGGAATTCCAAAGATCTTCCATATGAAATTCATGGGAACTTTCCTGATAAAGTATCCGTACTTTATCCAAAGCTTTTCTAATCGACTCCGGAGATGCATTTTCAATCCCCACATCATCCTCCGTAGACGCTTCACTTTTCGGAACAAAAGCATGAAGTGCTTCAGGAAACATAACGGAAAGTCTGCTTCTTATTTTTTCACCGGGACCATCCGGATCAGTCAGTATAATAATCCCTCTTTTTTCATAAGCGGCACGAATATCCTGTATAACAGCAGACCGGAGGGCATAGCCTCCGGTCGCAATCAGATCCGCATCTACCGCCTGTCTCACACGGGCAATATCCGATTTGCCCTCGACAACGATAACCTGCTGAATCATATCAGTCTCTTGCTACATACCCGATACCACGAACAGTATGGATATATTTCTTTCCTACTTTTTCATCAATTTTGCTTCGCAGGTAACGGACATATACATCTACAATATTCGTTTTCCCTGCATATCCATATCCCCAAACCTTTTCAAGAACTTCTTCACGTTTCAGGACACGATTTTTATTTTTGGCCAGGAATAAGAGTAAATCAAATTCCTTCTTCGTCAGATCCACGACTTCATCACCGACACGTACTTCATGGCGATCCGGATAAATTGCCAGGTCTCCGATATTAAAAGACGGGTCGGCCACAATTTTCGGCTCCTCATGACGGCGCAGTGTAGAACGGATTCTGGCAATCAATTCTTTTGTGGCATAAGGTTTGGTCAGATAATCATCAGCACCTGCATTCAACACTTCAACTTTTCTGTCCACACTACCGTCAGAAGACAGGTAAATAATCGGAATCGTGCTGATTTCTCTTACGTTCTCAAGAATTTTATCGCCATCTTCCATGGGATCATCCGGATCAAGGACAATGATGTCCACTTGGCGCTGTCCTGCCAGATCTACCACAGAATCACCAATATTGTCTACCAAACAGGAAAATCCTTCTTCTTCCAGCTTAAGCTGCATGAAACGGCTGACACTCGGATCACGTTCAACTACTAATACACAATTTCTCATTTTTAGGTTCCTCCCCCAAAACACAACAAATACTACAAATACTACAAATAAAAATGCTCTTTTAAATTATTATTATTATTTTTCGTCAATCACTTTAAACGGGGAATTATTATTTTTTTACCATTTTTATAAAAGTAATCGCCAAAGAGCTTCATGGTTCTCCACTTAATAATACCATAACTTTAATTAAATTCAAGCAATTTATTTTAAATATATTGTATTAAAATTAATTTTTAAATAGTAATTGATCGCTTATATTTATTAAACTTTTGCGAATTACTCTTATTCCTTTTTTCTCTTGTATTAGTTCAAACCCCTACTTATTTACCGATACTTCCTGGTAAAACTCAATATATTCAAAACTTTAAATGATACTGTATCTCATTCATTTCTTTATAAAATTATTCTCCTTTTATCCAAAATACCCATACCCCCCATGTGTATAAAACTTTTTTATGATTGAGCTTTAATGAATTTATTACCTTTATAATTTATTAGAGCCCAAGAAAAAAGAGGGGCATCCCGGAAGGAACCCTCTCTTCTGAACCGATTTATTATTTTAAGATATCTCTCATACGATGTGTCAATGAGCCGCTGCCATAAAAAGCATCCGCATCAAGCGCCTCTTCAATACGGAGAAGCTGGTTATACTTTGCCACCCGTTCGGTACGGCAGGGAGCACCGGTCTTAATCTGCCCCGCATTCAGCGCTACTGCCACATCAGCAATTGTCGTATCAGCCGTTTCACCGCTGCGGTGAGAAATAACTGCGGTGTATCCACTTCTCTGCGCCATCTGCACCGCCTCAAAGGTCTCTGTAATCGTCCCGATCTGGTTCAGCTTGATCAAAATAGAATTGGCAACACCTTCATGGATTCCTTTGGATAAGCGGCTTGTATTGGTAACAAAAAGATCATCACCCACCAGCTGTACACGTTTCCCCAACACAGCCGTTAATTTTTTCCAACCTCCCCAGTCTTCCTCTCCAAGACCATCTTCAATGGAAATGATCGGATATTTATTGACAAGGTCTTCATAAAAAGAAATCATTTCTTCTGCCGTTTTAGCGGCATGATCCCCCGACAAATGGTACAATCCGTCATCGCCCAGAAGTTCAGATGCCGCCACATCAGCTGCCAGAACGATATCTTTCCCCGCCGTATAACCCGCTTTTTCTACCGCTTCACAGATAACTTCCATCGCTGCTTCATTAGACGGCAGATCAGGCGCAAAGCCGCCTTCATCACCAACTGCCGTGGATAAATGACTCTTTTTTAATACTGTTTTCAAGGCATGATATACTTCTGCGCACATACGAAGTCCTTCAGAGAAAGAAGAAGCACCGACGGGCATTATCATGCTTTCCTGAATATCCACATTATTATCCGCATGAGCTCCTCCATTAATGATGTTCATCATAGGAACCGGAAGATTATGGGCATTAATACCGCCAAGGTACTGGAACAGCGGAAGTTCTGCTGATTCCGCGGAAGCATGAGCAGCCGCAAGAGATACCCCAAGAATAGCATTGGCACCAAGGCGGCTCTTATTCGGTGTGCCGTCCAAATTAATCAGGATATGATCCAATCCGCGCTGGTCACTGGCCTCCCAGCCAAGAACAGCATCAGCAATTTCTCCATTCACATTATTGACAGCGCAGAGAACACCTTTTCCATCATAACGGTTCTCATCACCATCACGAAGTTCCGTTGCTTCAAACATACCTGTAGATGCGCCGGAAGGAACTCCCGCCCTTGCGAAAGCTCCATCTTCCAGTGTCATTTCTACTTCTACCGTGGGATTTCCACGGGAATCAAGAATCTCTCTTGCGTGAAGATCTGTAATAACTGCCATGATATCTCCTTATTCACATGCTTTTTTATAAATAGACAATAATTCTTCTGCTTTCAGACTGGCACCGCCGATAAGAGCGCCGTCCACATCTTTTTCTCTAAGGAAAGAAGAAATATTCTCTCCTGTTACGGAACCGCCATACAAAATTCGTATCTGTTCTGCGACTCCCCCGGATGAAAACGCTTCTATTGTTTTGCGAATAAACGCGGATACAGTTTCCGCATCCTGCGCGGTGGCCGCTTTTCCTGTACCGATCGCCCAAACAGGTTCATAAGCAATAACTGTCCGTAATAATTCTTCCGGGGAAAGCCCCGACAGCGCCGCTCTCATTTCTTCCAGCAAACGTGTTTTCATCTGCCCGCTTTCCCGCTCTTCCAAGGTTTCACCGACACAAAGGATGGGCGTCATTCCATACGCAAGGACTATTTTCACCTTTTTCCCTACAAACTCATCGGATTCACATAAAATCTGTCGGCGTTCCGAATGTCCGCAGATGACATAAGAACAGCCTGTTTCTTTTAACATACCAGGAGATATTTCTCCGGTAAATGCGCCTTTCTCCGCCGGATACACATTTTGCGCCCCCCACTTTATGCCCGTACCTGCCAGGTATTTTTCCGCCAAGTACAAATCGGTGAAAGGCATACAGATTAAAAGTTCGGCTTTCCCCATTTCCGCATCGAATCGGCCGAGAAACTGTTCCGTTTCCATGGCGGTACGATTCATTTTCCAATTTCCCGCAATCAGTCTTGTCCGCACCGGCATCACTCCTTATCTGCAAGGACAGCCACACCGGGAAGAACCATCCCCTCCAGCATTTCCAAAGAAGCACCGCCGCCGGTAGACACATGAGAGAACTTATCTTCAATCCCCATCTGGTCCACAACGGAAGCGGATTCTCCGCCGCCGATAACGGTTGTCGCATCCAAGTTTGCAATAGCTTCCGCAATAGCAAAAGTCCCGGTAGCAAAAGGCTTCATCTCAAATACACCCATCGGTCCGTTCCAGACAACAGATTTCATTCTCCTCAGTGTTTCCACGTAGAGACGGATTGTCTTGGGCCCGATATCAAGAGCCATCCAGGGATCACTGAAATCTTTCGCTTCCAATACTTTTGTATTTGCCTTTTCTGAAAAAGCATCTCCCGCCATAAAATCTACAGGAAGTATTATGTCCGATCCCATTTCCTTTGCTTTTTTCATCAGGTTGCGTGCCAGTTCAAAGCGATCTTTATCCTGCAAAGACCGGCCCATGTCATAGCCTTCCGCTGCGACAAAAGTATTTGCCATACCGCCGCCGATCATGATGACATCCGCTTTTTCCATCAGGTTGGCAATCACCTGGATTTTGTCACTGATCTTAGCCCCGCCGATAATGGCCGCAAAAGGACGCTTCGGATTTTCAATAACACCGTCGAGGAAATCTATTTCCTTCTTCAGTAAGAGTCCGGATACCATAGGCAATAATTTACTAACCCCCACAACAGAGGCATGGGCTCTGTGAGAAACGCCAAATGCGTCATTTACAGCTGCTGTACAGCCTTCCACCAGCGCTTTTGCAAAATCGGGATCATTCTTTTCTTCTTCTTTATGGAAACGAAGATTTTCAAGAAGCAGCACCTGTCCCGGCTGAAGCGCTTTTTTCATGGCGGCCGTTTCGCTGCCGATGCAGTCATCGGCAAATTGTACCGGCTGTTCCAAAAGTTCTGACAGTCTTTCCGCCGCAGGGCGAAGAGAAAGTTCCAGTTTCCGCTCCCCTTTAGGCCGCCCCATATGGCTTGCCAAAATGACTGCTGCCCCCTCTTTCAGTAAATATCGGATGGTCGGGAGTGTAGAACGGATTCTTCTGTCATCGGTGATATGCCCATCCTTGTCACAGGGAACATTATAATCCACACGGACATATACCGTTTTTCCCGCTACATCAATATCGTAGATTGTCTGTTTATTCATCGCGGAGCCCTCTTCAGATCAAAACTTTCCCGCTACAAAAGCGACAAGGTCAATGATTCTCATGGAGTACCCCCATTCATTGTCATACCATGCGATTACCTTTACCAGGTTGTCATCCATCACCATGGTGAGAAGACTGTCAACAGTGGAACTTACATCGGTGGTTTTGAAATCACTGGAAACAAGAGGTTCGTCAGTATAAGCCAGAATACCTTTCATCTTTCCTTCAGCGGCCGCTTTCAAAGCAGCATTCACCGATTCCTTTGTCGCCGGTTTATCCAGTTCAACCGTAAGATCCACTAAAGATACATCAGGCGTAGGAACACGGATAGCCAGTCCGTTCAGCTTTCCTTTCAGCTCAGGAATAACGATACCAATGGCTTTCGCCGCACCGGTGCTGGTGGGCACCATATTTTCGGCAGCGGCTCTTCCGCGTCTCGGATCTTTTTTATGTGCTTTTTCCAAAATAGCCTGGTCATTGGTATAAGAATGTACCGTAGTCATAAGACCGCGCTTGATTCCAAACGTATCATTCAACACCTTGCAGACGGGTGCCAGACAGTTTGTCGTGCAGGAAGCGTTGGAAATAATATCATCTTTAGCAGGGTCATAAATATTTTCATTCACACCTACGACGATGGTCGCGTCTTCATCTTTACCCGGAGCAGTAATAATAACCTTCTTAACTGTTCCGCGGATATGTTTCCCCGCGCTTTCTCTGTCTTTCAGTTTACCTGTGGATTCGATAACGATTTCCGTGCCGTAAGCGCTCCAGTCCAGATTTTCCGGATTCCGATCCTGGAATACATGGATACGTTTCCCGTCGACAATAAGATCATCTTTATCAATTTCTACCTTTTTATTCAAACGTCCATGAACCGTATCATATTTCAAAAGATAAGCAGCTGTTTCCGGGCCGCTCGGATTGTTGATGGCGACAATATCCAGATCCGTTCTGTCAAGAAGCCCCCGAAAAACAAGACGTCCAATTCTTCCAAAACCGTTAATTGCTACTTTTGTCATTCTTGCACCCTCCTATAGACCCAACCGGAAAATAAATTTTACCGCAATAAAACAGCCGCGCCCTAAAAGAAATACTGCAGTCACTCATGCAGTCTAACCGGCAATATCTCTTTGCGGCGGGAATAAAACAATAAAATGATGACTTCCACCTCATAAGACTTCTGTAAGTATGCGGCAGAACCATACTTTGAGGACTCCTTACTTATGTAGTATATCACGCAGCCATTTCTGCTACAACAACAATAAACATTTTCAAAAGTAGTATATACTTATCTTAAACCAGACAAATAAATGAAACATTATTTCCCGTAACCGCTTTGAATCTGTCTTAATTTCCATATGAAATACATCCTGCTGATTTCGCACAAAATTAACTTTCTCTTTATATCAATTTTTATGTTTTTCGATTTCTTTTTCCTTTCAGTAGTTATATAATGAATACAAGTCATTAATCTTTTTCTATTTATGATTTTTTTCAATCATTAGTATATGCGCAGAAAAGAAAGGAAACATTATGTCTTGGAATACGAAAATCACAAAGCTTCTCAACATTGATTATCCTATCATCCAAGGTGCCATGGCGTACATTTCTGACGGTGTCCTGGCAGCCGCTATGAGCCATGCAGGCTGTGCAGGCGTCATTGGTTCAGGCGGATTTACCCCTGATGAAGTACAGTCCCATATCCGCCGTTTTAAAGATATCGCCGGTTCGCAAAAAGTCTACGGTGTCAACCTGATGCTGCAAGATGATAATAAAGATGACATAGCGCAAATCATTTGCGATGAGAAAGTCCCTTTTGTCACCATTGGCGCAGGGAACCCTATCCCCTGGTTTGAACCGTTTCACCAAAAAGGAATCAAATGTATTCCTGTCGTTCCCAATGTGAAACTGGCACAAAGGGTACAGGCCCATGGCGCCGACGCTCTCGTAGTAGAAGGTATGGAAGCCGGAGGTCACGACGGAAAACTGACGCTCATGGCGCTTTTAGAGAACGTTCTGCCGGATATAGAAATTCCTGTGATTGCCGCCGGCGGTATTGCCGACGGACGGGGTATCGCCGCATCGCTTCTTATGGGCGCATCCGGAGTCCAGATGGGTACACGTTTCCTCTTGGCTGAAGAATGCAGTCTCCACCCGAAAGCGAAGGATGCTATCATGGCAGCAGCGGATACGGATTCTGTTGTTACAGGATTTACCACCGGCGACAGTGTAAGAGGCCTCAAAAACCGATTCTCCGATCGTTACCTGAAAGCGGAGTACAGCGGTGCTTCACCTGATGAACTGTCATCTATCTCTGCAGGTACCACAAAGAGAGGGGCTCTTCTTGGCGATACGGAAAATGGTTTTATTCTGGCCGGCATGTCCCTTACCCATTTGACAAAAATTCAATCTGCAAAAGAAATCGTAGAGGAACTCGTTTCTGAAACGGAACGGCGCCTTGCGGCGGCTCCAGAGCTCATCTGAATTTCTTTCGAATATTTATAGAAAAGTATATAATAAAGATGACTTCTTAATTGATAGAAGTTATTCTGTATTTAAAATCTTTGCGGTAATTTTTATAAGTTTTATTTTCTGTCTTTCATGGAGGTTCCTCATGTACACACTTTCCAATCTTAATTTTATGGGGAAGAGTCCCAAAATTGATCCTGATGCTTTTGTTGCACCCCGCGTATTCCTTGCCGGCGATGTGCGTATAAGCAGATACGCCAGCCTTTGGCCCGGTGTTGTCGCAAGAGGTGATGTTAACTATATTTCCATAGGCGAATGTTCCAATGTACAGGATTTGGTATGCCTTCACGTCGCCGATGATTTCCCCTGCATCATCGGCGACTATGTTACCATCGGACACTGCGCCTGCGTACATGCCTGCACGATTGAAGACCATGTCCTCATTGGTATGAACGCCACTGTTCTGACGGGAGCAAAAGTAGGCAAAGGTTCAATCATCGCTGCCGGTGCCCTTGTCCTGGAAAATCAGGTCATTCCGCCAAACTCCCTCGTTGTCGGCGTCCCCGGCAAAGTAAAATCCACTGTCAATGCACTTAAAAACATCCATGCCCAGGCTTTGAAATACAAAAGTGAATGGGCTATCGGCTACGGTGTAAAACCCGATATTGGAGGCGAGCTTTACCACGGAGAAAAAATCGTTTAATTAACCCATTGAAAAATCGGTAATGACACAAGTCTGCAACTGCATCATTACCGATTTTTTATTGCTTTATTTTTCCAGCTTATCTACATTTTCATGAAGTTCGGGATAAGTAAGAGTAGCAAACAGATCATGGAGCGTTTCATTTCTGCGAATCTGCTGCACGGTTCCATCTTCATGAACCATGATTTCCTGATGGCGCAGACGGCCATTATAATTGTACCCCATACTGTGTCCATGGGCACCGGTATCATGAATGATGATAAGATCCCCCATTTCAATTTCCGGCAGTTCTCTCTGAATGGCGAACTTATCGGAATTTTCGCAAAGGGAGCCAACCACGTCATAAATTTTGTTCTTAGGCAAATTTTCCTTGCCAAGAACACTTACATGATGATAAGCACCATATATACCGGGACGCATCAGATCAGCCATACATGCATCTACGCCGATGTAATCCCTGTAAATATTTTTGTAATGGATCGCTTTTGTTACAAGGTAACCGTAAGGTCCTGTAATCATTCGGCCGCACTCGAAACAAATACGCGTATTTTCAAATCCCCGCATTTTTTCTTCAAAAAGTTTTTTCGCACCTTCTCCAAGTCCCTCCAGATCTACAGGTTCCTGTTCAGGCCGATAGGGAATCCCGATCCCGCCGCCGAAATCGATAAAGCTCACCGTTACACCATGAGTATTACGTATTTCATTAGCCAAATCAAACATCATGCTGATGGTTCCCAAAAGTCCCGGAAGTTCCAGCTCTGCGGAAATAACCATAGTATGAATACCGATATATCCGATACCCTTATTCTTCGCCCATGCCACACATTTGAGAAGCTGCTCGCGGGTCATGCCGTACTTCGCTTCCTGGGGTGTACCGATAATTGCATTCCCCCTCGCCAGATCAGGCCCGGGATTATATCGGAAACAGATGCGTTTCGGTACCAGGTGAAGCCGTTCCATATCATCCAAATTGGAAATATCATCCAGATTAATAATAGCCCCAAGCTCATGCGCTTTCAGAAACTCTTCATCCGGTGTGTCATTGGAAGAAAAAACAATTTCCTCTCCTGTGATTCCCACCGTTTCCGCCAAAATCAATTCTGCCATGGAACTGCAGTCTGCACCCACGCCAAGTTTTTTTAAGCTTTTCATAATCCACGGATTGGGTGTCGCTTTCACCGCGAAATATTCATGAAAATCCGAACTCCAGGAAAAGGCTTTCTGCAGGCGTTTTACATTATCCGATATTCCTTTTTCATCGTAGAGGTGAAACGGCGTACCGTAAACGGCAGCAATCTCCCTGACCAGCTCTTCGCTGAAGGGCAGCTTCTTTTCACTCATTCAGAGAACCCCTTTCCTTTTGTAGGAAGAAATATCAATTTCAATGACTGAAATCTTCCAAACAAATTTATACCCTATAAAGTATGTCTATTATAGCATAGCCATATTTTATATTCTATTGTAATACCAAGCGTTATAAATAGAATTCTTTAATCTTATAGGTTTTCTGCAAATGAAAAGAACCCCTGCCACACAGAGGCTCTTCATTTTTACTCAAAAAACTTATTTTTCCGCTTTACCGAACCATTTTTCAAAAATCTTGTCATATTCACCGTTTGCTTTTAATTCCTTCAGCGCTTTATTCACCGCCGCCTGCAATTCTTTATTTTCTTTCTTCATAGCAAAAACAAATCCTACATCTGTCTTTGGCGTACCGACGATCTTCAAGTCTTCAGAACCGCCTTGCTTCATATAGAACATAGCCACCGGCTGATCAACAACAAAAGCATCTAATGTCTTCGCACGGAGTTCCATAAATGCCTGGGCGTTGGAGTCAAGCTGTTTCACTTCGCCTTTTGCTTCCTGAATCATCTTGACCGGTTCCGTCCCTACCTGGGCCCCCACCTTCTTGCCTTCCAGATCCGCCCAGTCTTTCAGACTGTCATTGTCCTTATTAACAATGATAACGAAGCCATTTTTATCAAAGTATACATCAGAAAAAGCGACCTGTTTTTCACGTTCGGGGTTTGCTGAAAGTCCGGATGCGATCATGTCAATCTGTCCGCTCTGGACCGCGGGAATCAGAGCATCAAACCCCATACTCTTAAACTCCATCTTGCTGCCCATCTGCTTAATGACGGCTTCTGCCAGATCCAGGTCAAATCCAACGTACTTATCATCCTTTGTAAATTCAAAAGGCGGAAAAGTGGTTTCAGCCCCTACACGAACGATAGACGGCACGCCTGATTTCGCAGCATCACCACTTTTCGCCTTATCTCCATTTCCACCGCAGCCCGATACTACCAATACAGCTGCCAGTGCTCCTACCGCCAGCCATGCTTTCATCTTTTTATTGAACATACTCCCATCTCCATATCTCAAATAAAATAATCGATGTGCATATTCTATCAATATTCTGCATATATGTCAATAAATATTCATAAAGACCTCTCCGTCTTCTCCCATTTCCGTCCTCTGTAAATGAGATAATTATGCATTCTGTCGATTTGACCACATTTTTCTGCCATGCTATAGTTTAAAATAAAAGCTTTCCAAACATAATACACGTTAAACCACATTAAAAGGAACTATTATGGAATTACTCATCTCCTTTCTTTCCGATTGGGGTTATATCGCACTTTTTATCTGCATGGCTTTGGAAAACATGAATATCCCCATTCCCAGTGAAATTATCCTCGGGTTTGCCGGATTTCTTGTTTCACAGCAGATCTTTTCTTTTTGGCCCACCATTATCATCGGTACAGCCGCCGGTATCGCAGGCTCTCTTTTATCTTACTACATGGGGCTCAAAGGCGGACGGGAATTCATGCTCCGTCACACAGCTAAAGGCGGTCTTGGTGCGAAGAAACTGATTGCTGCAAAAAACTGGTTTGAAACATATGGAGGTATCGCTGTTTTTACAGGCCGCCTTCTTCCGGGGATCCGCACTTTTATCTCCCTTCCCGCAGGCATCGCACATTATCCTCTCCCCCAGTTTATTGCTTACACGATTGTCGGCACAATCCCGTGGACGATATTCCTTGTATATACAGGAGAAATACTCGGAGAAAACTGGATGCTTCTTCTTGAATACAAAATAGAAATTGCCCTTATTTCTTTCCTTACAGCCGGCATCATCGCCGTTGCTTTTTACTTTTGGCAGAAATCAAAAAAACATGAAAAATAAAAATGCTTTTCTTATATTTGTATTTGCTCTCCTTTTGTATGGATTATTTTCGGACATCATTCCGCTCATAGATCCTGACGAACCTGTCTACGGTGAAACGGCAAAAGAAATGCTTCTCACAGGCGACTGGCTTTCCCCCCGTATTTACGGGGAATACTGGTATGATAAGCCGCCGCTTTTTTACTGGCTTGACGCGGTTTCCTTTTCTATTTTCGGCGTTTCTACTTTTGCCGCCAGATTTCCCTCGGCCATAATCGGTGCCTGTACCGCTTCTTACCTGTATCTTTTTACAAGAAAACTGATTGGAGAAAAACCGGCTCTTACAGGTGCTTTCATATGTGCCACTTCTCTGGAAATTATTGTTCTTGCCAGAAGTGCCGTTACTGATACGACTCTTGTTTTCGCACTGACAGTCGCTCTTATATCCTTTCTTCGCAAAGAATACATTCCTGCGTACATGGCATGCGGCTTTGCTTTTCTGACAAAGGGTCCCATCGGATTTGGATTCCCTGCACTCATCGTTGCTCTTTGGATGATGATTACCAAAAGCTTTACATTAAAAAACATTATGGCCCTGAAATGGTACTGGGGCATTCCCCTGGCCTGCCTCATCAGTTTTCCCTGGTTTATATACATGGCCATGCACCATGGCCCCGTTTTCATGGATACCTTCTTCGGCTATCATAACCTGGCCCGCTTTTCCAGTCCTGAGCATGTGGGGAAAAACCATCTGTGGCTGTTTTTTATCGTTTTAGCAGCAGGATTTTATCCATGGACCGGCTCTATCCCCGGTATATTCCGCCATTTCCCGGAATGGAGGAAAGATCGTACCCTTCTTTTCTTTTATGTATGGACTGTCTTCATATTTATTTTCTTTTCCTTTTCCTCTACGCAGCTCTTTTCCTATATTCTTCCCATGTTCCCTCCGCTCTCTCTTTTAGCAGGAAAATACATGGTGAATCTGGAGGAAACCGGACATATTTCGAAACTATTCCTTTATACCCATCTATTCTTTTCTCTTGTCACCGCAGGGGCCATTGCCTGCGCTCCGATTGCTCCTGATGCAGGCAAATGGAGCCAATGGTGCGTTTCTGCCGCTATGCTGGCGGCGGGACTGATTGCTGCTTACTTTTTCAAAAAGGGACGATTTAAAGATTTTCTTATTTGCCAGGGGTTCATTGTTTCATGCTTCGTTTTCTCCGTATGGTTCACCTTCGGCGTGACTGTCACACGGCTCTTCACATCAGAAAGTATCGCCCTGGAACTGAAAAAAAACCGTCCGGGAAATGAATCTGTATATATTGACGCATTCTATCGTCCTTCTGTGGCATTTTACGGAGATATTTACGGCAAGATCCTTCCTAAATTTGATGAAGAAAACTTTGAAGGAGCAATAAAAAACCGGGAAAAAGGAATTATTCTTCCGACAGACAGTATAGACAGAGATATAGAAAAAGGCGCTTACATCCTTGTACAGGAAAAAGTATACAATCGATGGCCCAAAACACAGAAAGCAGGACTGCAACTGATTTGGAAAAAAGATACGGCGCTGTTTTTACGAAAAGAATCTTAAAAAACATAAGAGGACTGCCATGAGCACAAAGAAACAAAAGCGGGAAAGGCTTCAAAAAGCACGGGAAGAAACTGCAAAAAGAGAATTTAAATGCACTACCACACAGACATTAATCGGTATCTTTGCGCTGGCCCTCATGTTTTTTGCCTGGGGTTCCCATCTCCTTCCAGTCACCGATCCGGTAGAATCCAACTATGCGCTTACCGCCAAGGAAATGGTATTGTCAGGGAACTGGCTGTCGCCGCAAATCTACGGCCATTTTTGGTTTGATAAACCTGCCATGGTGTACTGGCTCATGTCCATCTCATACAGTCTCTTCGGCTTTACCGATTTTGCCTCACGTCTCCCTGCCGCCTTCTGCGGGGCTGCAACGATCACACTTCTTGTCTGGTATATCCGCCGGATTACGAAAAATAACGTAGTTGCCGTCTGGTCGGGCATCATGCTTGCCACTTCTCTGGAATTTTGGATTATTTCTCACGCCATCATTACTGACAGTATGCTGATGCTTTTCACTGTGCCTACACTTCTTTCCGCCTATATCGGCCTCATGGAAAACAACAGGCGCCACATGGTCATCGCCTACTTTTCTGCGGGTCTGGCATGCCTTTCCAAAGGTCCTGTCGGTCTTGTCCTTCCGGGAATGCTTCTGCTGATTTGGTGTGGCTTGATGCGGAATAAAAAACTATTCCTCCGTCTCTTTCCCTGGCAGGGAATCCTTATCTTCTTCATCACTGCCCTCCCTTGGTACGCCTGCATGTACGCCATACATGGCGATCCATTCATCCGCGAATTTCTCGGTCTTCACAATATTGTCCGTGCCACATCATCCGAACATCCGGGAGATAACCACTTCTACTACTATTTTCTTCTTCTCCCTTTCTCTCTTCTCCCCTGGACAGGACTGTTTTTCTATGAAATAAAGAAACAGTGGAAAGAAAAAACATCATTTTATCTTTTTCTTATGGTATGGTGTTTCGGTACGCTCCTTTTTTATACCCTTATGGCGACAAAGTATGTGACCTACACCTATATCGCTCTCGTACCGGCATCCGTTCTTGCCGCCCATGCCGCACCGGATGTGACAAGCGGAAAGAAAATCCCGGGACTGCTTGCGATAATTCCGTTCCTCCTTTTGCTTGCCGCGCTGCTCGCAGGTACATTCTTTTTCCCGGATTCCCAATGGTGGCCGCTCTACATTGTAACCGCCTATTCTGTATGGGCCCTCCTCTTCCGTTGGCATAAAAATTCACATAGACGGCTTACTGCCATTTCCACCGTCACCATTTCCGCACTCCTTGTTACCGTCAGCGCGGGACTTCCCGCTTACATGCATACCCGCTCAGGATACATTATGTCAGACTACCTGCATAAACTTCCGGGACAACACTATTTCTTCCGATCCTACTCGGCTTCTTTCTCTTACTACACGGGAGAAACCGCGATACGCCTCATTCCCATTCTTCCGAGTGAAGACGTACAAAATATTCGTGATGACCGATGGAAAGAAAAATATGCCATGCCTTCCATCACGGAAGAAGAATTCCTTAAATTAAAAAAAGAAGAACCGGTCTACCTTTATGTATCGAAAGGAAATCTGTCTCGTATGGAAAAGTGGTCTTTAAATAACCGGTTTACCGTTGAGAAAGAATTTATTGACGGTACCATTTTCAAATTGGAAAAATAAATGATAAACGAATCCATAAAGAATTTTATCGAATCTCTCGCAGAATATCATGCGGAAAATGTCTTCAACCCGTGGGCGGATACAAATCCTGACTATGAAATAGAAAACGCTGTCATTCTCCGCCGCCGGCAATTGGAAACCTACCTGAGCCGCCGCCTTTCAACCGCTAAACTTCTCCTTATAGCAGAAGCCTGCGGATACCAGGGCGGCCACTTCACCGGTATTGCCATGACCTGCGAGCGGATGATCCTCGGTTATCACAAAACGGTAACCCCCATGATGATCCTTGGAAAAGAAGGAACACGGACAAGCAGAAAGGACAGCCTCTTCATAAAAAAAGAAATACAAAGAGAAAAAGGCTTCAACGAACCCACGGACACCGTTGCCTGGTCGGCATGCCTTGAAGCGGGACTTGGGCCTGATGAATTTATTCTTTGGAATATATTTCCTTTTCACCCTTATAAAAAAGGCTGTTTTCTTTCCAACCGCACCCCCACCGATGAAGAGCTGTCCGTCGGTCTGGATTATACCCGGCAGCTTTTGGAAATAACAGGAACCCTGCCCATCTTCGCAGTAGGGAAGAAAAGTGAAATCACTTTATCAGCCGCAGGTTTTTCCGTCATCGGTCTCCGCCACCCGGCTAACGGCGGCGCTAATATTTTCAGAAAAGGCTTAAAAGATAATCTCCCCTGCAGCTAAAAAAAAGACTTCGGCCTAAACTGTATTTCTCATACAATCTGTCGAAGTCTCTTCCTTTATACTTTCCCTTTCAGGATATACCGCTTTGTTGCATAATTCCATATCATGACGATACCGCTGGCAATAACCTTGGCAAACATATACCAAAGACCTGCGATCTCCACAAAGAACCACATGGTCATTTGGTTGATTCCCAAGCCTGCCGCAGATGTGGCAAAAAAAAGAAACATTTCCATTTTCGTCCGTTTTCCCGTGTGAAAAACCACCGTCACACAAAGTAAATAATTCACCAGCAGAGAAATAAGGAATGCAATCGCTGAAGAGGTAAGATAAGGAATCCCCACAAACTCAGTAAACATGTACAAAAGCACATATTCCAAAAGGAAGCATCCGCCGCCGACGATAAGGAAACGAAGTATTTCATGAAACCGTTCCGCCGGCGGCAGTTTCTTCATAAGCCAATCTGTCAAAATAATCTCCTTTGCCATAAATATGTCCTTATTTTACTATATCTTTTCCGTGCTGCAAAACCCCACCAGAAAACCGTCTGCCATTTTACTCTGTTTTGGCAGACGGTTTTTCTTTTCATTGCCGTTTGGCTATCCTTATACGATAAGCTGCATTTGCGTTTTATGTCATTTTTCTATGACGCTTAAAAACATTGCTTTCATTCCGGTAAAAGTAATACAAAAGAGGAGCTCAAGATATCACACAATGATTTCATGAAATTCCTCCTTCAGTAAACATGCTTTTATAATTCTGTCGCTTTCCGCAAAGCCATCAGATTTTCTGCCGATGCTTTCGGATTGACCACGCACCCCGGCGCCAGTATGAGACCTCTCCCGTCAACCTGGGAAATAGCATCTTTCACATGTTCTGCGATTTCTGCGGGTGTGCCGTCGAGGATAATATCATCATATTGAAGCACGCCATTGAGAAAGTAAGGAGCTGACCGGATACCTGCCATGAGACACTTATCCGTGAGCCTCCGCGCTTCTTTCAGTGACGGCCAGGTATGACGGTCATGCCAATTCAGACAATTTACCGGATAATCCTTTAATTTTTCAAAATACACATCTTCTCCATGCATATGAATAGGATTGAACCAGGTTTTCTTCGCATAGCTGTTAATGACAGCCAAATCATAAAATACACCGAATTCATTAAATTCTTCTTCCGTCATCATTGTCTTTACGGCATTTTGCGTAGCAAAAAAGAACCCGTCCACACCGGCATCGATATTGTACCCGACAAAATCCAGCGTCGTCGCTGTAATAGCGGCCAATGCATGGTGAACCGAACGCGGATATTCTTTCATATCGGTAAGCAGCCTGTCCCCCGCCAATTTCTTCAAGGTCGAAAAAGGACTGAAAATCGTCTGGATAATCGGCGTTCCTTCCATGCGGCGCTTTGCCAGTTCACGGGCAAATTCCACCTGCTTTCCGTACGTCCCCTGAAGTGCTGAGATCGCGCGGATTGAATCATATCCCGCAGAGCTGTCGATAGCAAACTTTTGGACAATCGGTTCTTTGTAAGGATCACAGTAAATCTTTACCTGATTGCCAAAATCCTGGGTAGAGTACAGCCCGAAAGGCATCATCTTAATATAATCAAAATCATATTTTTCCGTCAGTTCCACTTCCGCTTCCGCCAGAGAAATAGGATCCTGGTCATGTTCGGACAAATGCATCCACGCCGCTACGGGCACACGATCTGTTTCCCTGCCGGCAATCGCTGCACGGATACGTTCTTCTCTTGTCATACTTTCCCTCCCAAATGAAACCGTATATTCTCTATGTTCTGATTATAGCACTCCTATTCCAAAAGAAAAATCAGTTTTCTTTACTGTTAAATTTCCATCTCTCTAAACCATAAAAAAAGAACTGCCGCCATACCACTTACTGCCTGCAGTTCCTTCATATTCAATTAGTCTGCGCTGAACGGAAGCAATGCAATAGCTCTTGCCCTCTTGATTGCGAGATTGATCTTGCGCTGATGTTTCGCGCATATTCCGGTCACGCGGCGGGGCAAAATCTTGCCTCGTTCCGAAATGAACCGGCGGAGCATTGCAATATCCTTGTAATCAACATTTTCGATATGATCAACACAGCCCTGACAGATCTTTCTTCTCGGTCTTCTTACTCTATCTTTCTTAATCATATTTCCTCCAAAACTGGAAAATCAGAATGGAATATCCTCATCATCGTGGGAATCACCAAACTGGTTAAAATTACCTTTAGGCTGACTATCGCTTTCGCTGCCCGCAAATCCCTGATCCTGCGGTGCTGCGGAAACACGGGAACTCATTCCAATGGGAAGAGCGATCATATTGGCTACCACTTCGGTAACATACCGTCTCTGTCCATCAGGAGTGTCATAAGATCTGGTGGAATAACGCCCTTCGACAAAAACACGGGTTCCCTTTTTGAGCTGGTTACCCACCGCTTCTGCCAGATTGCCCCAGGCAACAACATTGATCCAATCAGTTAATTCTCTCTGTTCACCCTGAGGTGTCGTATAATTACGATTTACAGCAATAGAAAAAGATGCCACGGCACGGCCGGTTTTAGTCGCGCGGATCTGCGGATCCCTCGCCAGATTACCCATTACCTGAACTGAATTCATAGTCTTTACCTCGATCCCTTAGTCATCTTGCTTAACAATGATATGACGAATAATTTCTTCATGGATCTTAATGATACGGTCAAGTTCCGCAATCTGTGACGGGTCAGCTTCAAAATCAATGACTACATAATAGCCTTCATTCTGATGCTTGACTTCGTACGCCAGATGACGTTTGCCCCATTCATCAACCTTGGTTACTGTACCGCCGATACGAACGATCGTATCCTGCACCAGCTTCACTGCAGCCTGAATCACTTCTTCATTTGCAATGTCCATGATGAACATAACTTCATACTTTTTCACGAAATCGCCTCCTTTTCGGACCTATGTCCCATGCTCCCCATGGGCCAGGAAGTTGCTTGTGTAAAACAAGCTTCTATATTATACAAGGCTTCCTTTTAAATTGCAAACTCTCTGTAAGATATCTGCCGTATTACTTTTTGTACTCTAATTCCTTTTATAGATTTATTCAGAATCTAATATCATTTCTTCTTTACGCCTTTTTATTACTCGTGCTATAATATACTTGCTTATCAATAAATAGCATTTACATTTTTATTTAAAGAGTATACTTATTCTTCATCATTTTTACTTATAAGGAGCAAATAATGATTACAGAACGAGAAATTTTTTTGACAGATCCTGAAGAAAAAGCAAGAGTTGTAGAATTCCTGAAAGAATTTGATCTGACTTTCACAGGAAACATTGATTATACCATGGGACTTTTCGATGATGGGAAACTTATAGGCACAGGCTCTCTCGGCGGCCGTGTCATGAGAGATATCGCCATCAGTAAAGATTACCAGAAAAAGGGGCTTACCCATCGTATCATCCGTAACCTCCAGGGCGAATCCAACCGCCGCGGAATTACAGGAAACCAAATCTTCACCAAGCCGAAGAACGTCCCCGTTTTTGCCCATATGGGTTTCAAAGAAGTGGCTGTAGCCGAACCTTATGCGGGTCTCCTGGAGCGCGGACAGGACACATTGGAAGACTACCTGAACCGTGTCCGTTCCATCCTCGGTACCGGTGAGGGTAAGAACCGCGGTGCTATCGTTATGAACTGCAATCCTTTCACCTTAGGGCATCGTTCTCTTGTAGAATATGCTGTTAATAACTGCGATGAGGTCATCATTTTCGCCGTGCAGGAAGACCGTTCCATATTCCCATTCTCTGACCGCTTTTCACTCATTAAGCAGGGTGTTAAAGATATGAAAGGTGTTTCCGTCATCAGCGGGGGCAACTACATTATCTCCAACGCCACTTTCCCGACATACTTCATTAAGGGCACTGATGAGCTGGCGGCGCAGACGAAGCTGGATGCCACCGTATTTGCTACGCGTATCGCACCCGCTCTGAATATCACTGTTCGTTTTGTAGGCGAGGAACCGACTGATAAAACTACACTTGCTTACAACCGGGCCATGCGCGAAGTTTTCGCCAACAACGGTATCGAACTGAAAGTCATCCCAAGAGAACAAAAGGGCCACCAGGTAGTCAGCGCTTCCACCGTACGGAAAGCCCTTTCCGAAGATGACTGGGAGACAGTTTACCGTATGGTTCCGAAATCTACCCTCGTTTACCTGAAGAGCCCGGAAGGACAGGCCGTCATCCGCAAAATTAAGATGACAGAAGCGTTTAAACAAATGGAAGCAGAAGAAAAGGCAAAAGCCGCTGAAGCAAAAACAGAAAAGTAACTGTATCCCGTAAATCCCGCCCCCTCACGTTGCGGGATTTTTCTTTTCCATTTTATCCTGTTAAGGTCTATAATAATCTAAAAATGCCAGTCATTATAAAAGAGGATCTGCTTATGCTTTGGGATTTATTTCTCACTTTTTTTAAAATGGGCGCCGTCACTTTTGGCGGAGGATATGCCATGCTTCCTATCCTGCAGCGGGAAGTAGCGGAAAATAAAAAATGGAGTACCGAAGAAGAGCTGATGGACTATTTCGCCATCGGCCAGTGCACGCCCGGCATGATTGCTGTCAATGTAGCCACCTTTGTAGGGTATAAACAAAAAGGTTTTTCAGGCGGCCTGGCTGCCACCTTAGGTGTCATTACTCCTTCCATGCTTATTATTACTGCTATTGCCATATTTCTTTCCAGCTTTGCAGCAAATCCGTTTGTCATCCATGCTTTCGCCGGCATCCGTGTCTGCGTATGCGTCTTGATTTTTGACACTGTCATCAAATTAGGCAGGAAATCCATTACTGATAAAAGAACAGCATTCATTTTTCTTTCCATTCTTCTGATCTCCCTTTTCTCCTCTCTCTCTCCGGTATTCTCTGTCATTTTCGCGGGAACAGCAGGGTACATTTTCATGCCTGATGCAGGAAAGAAAGGCAAGGTGGCGCAATGATCTGGTTCCAGATCTTCTGGGAATTCTTTAAGGCGGGACTTTTTGCCGCAGGCGGAGGACTGGCAACACTCCCTTTCCTCTATGCCATATCCGAATCTACCGGTTGGTTTTCCACAGCGGATATCGCCAATATGATTGCCATCTCCGAATCTACTCCCGGGCCGCTGGGCGTCAACATGGCGACTTACGCAGGTTATCAGATCCTCGGTATTGCCGGCGGCATCTGGGCAACGCTGTCTCTTACCTCACCGGCGCTCTTCGTTATTACAGCGGTTTCAAAAGCACTGGATAAATTTAAGAATGCCCTGCTTGTGGAAAAAATTTTCTACGGACTCCGCCCCTGTTCCATCGCTTTAATTACAGCAGCCGGGCTGGGCGTGGCAAAAATATCTCTCCTTAACATAAAAAATGATATCCCGGCACCAAATATCCTATCTTTCTTTGACTGGAAATGCATTCTTCTTGCTGTCATTATGTGGTATGCGCTTTGGCGGTTTAAAAAGCATCCTGTTATTTACATTGCCGTTTCTGCCGCCATCGGCATCTTATTTGAACTGTAATTTGAACTCCAGTATTCCGCCTAATCGGATTTCGCATCAAAAAACACGGATCCATATAGGATACCGTGTTTTTAAATATTCACTTTCCACCAATAATCATTCATTCCAGTACAGGAAGCGTCGAACCGCCGACAGGAACGACATACGCTGCCGCCTTTTCCCCCATTTGGGCAAATGCCGCATCTACCGCCTGCTGGAGATTATGGAAAGGAACCATGTTTGCCTTCTCCACCAGTTTATCTTCCATATCAGTCACCAGATAAATATCACAATTTTTCTGCACCATGGCAAGAGCTGCCGATTTGTGCCCGCCCAATTCAAAATGCCTTTGTATTTCTTCAATCCGTTCACCGGGCGTGCTGTATGTATTAATCCACTTGCCAAATACATCACTGCCGTATCCTTCACGGCAGCTGGCCGCCACAATCATAATGCCGCCCTTTCTCACAATATGTTTCACGTTATCGATAGATTTCTGCGCCTGGTACAAATTGATGTCCTTCGGATAGCCACCGGTAGAAACAATAACAATATCTGCCGCTTTTTTCACTTTTTTCTTGTATATTTTATCAAGAAAGGCACAGGCCTTGCGATGGGCCTCCACAGGATGTCCTGCTGCGGCAAAGGCAATCCGCTTATGATCATCAAGCGCTACATTTAAAATAAAATCAACAGAAATAAAGTCAGCTGTTTCTTCAATATCATCACGAACCGGATTATCTTTCAAATTCCCTGCAAATGCCCCGGGGTGAATCATATTTTTATGGTTGGCCTGGATGGCAGCACGAGAGGAAACTCCCGGCATAATTGCTTTCATGCCGCCGCTGTACCCTGCAAAATAATGGTATTCCACATTTCCCACCAAAATGCGTCGGTCCGCTTCCGCCACCGTACGGAATATATCCACCGGCGTACCATTCCTGCAAACGCCCAGGTGCACACAATCTTCCGAATCACTGTCAATGCATTTCACACGGTTGTACACTTCTTCCCCAACAAGAGATTTATGCTCTTCTTCTGTCTGCTTACGATGACTGCCGAGACCGAAGACAATCGTCACATCCTCATCTTTCACCCCTGCTTTTCCTAATTCATTCAAAAGACAGGGGATGATAATCTTTGACGGAACAGGTCGGGTAATATCACTGGTAATAATTACAATCTTCTCACCGGCATGGACAATTTCAGACAGTTTTGGGGTACCAAAAGGAACAGAAAGGGCACGGGCTACTTCCTCCGCCTCTGATACCGCAGCAGGTGCCGTATTGGGAAGGATATTCCCCAATACATTTTGATCCGGTATTTGAAAAGACACCAGATCCTTATAATATTTAATTTTGAACTCCATAAGATTCTCCTTCCCCTGGAAAACATGCGTTTTTATCATATATCCCTAATTTCAAAATTTATGTAACGACATCATAAGGCCAATCCTTGATACCACCCATATCAAATACCTTTTTATATCCCAATTTAATCAGTTTTTCAGATGCCTGTCTGCTTCTTACACCGCTTCTGCAATACACAAGAATTACGGCATTCTTATCCGGAAGAAGTGCCGGCGGTTCGTTGCCGATGGTTTCATTAGTCAAAAGAACTGCTTCGGGAATATGCCCAGTTTTGTATTCCTCTTCACGACGTACATCGACAACAGTCACACCGCCTTTATCCATCATATTTTTTGCTTCCGCCGCCGGAATCTTCTGATATCCCGCCATACTTTCTCCTCCACAGCCAATAATCCCCAAAAAGAGGAATACACAGATACTGCCTGCCGCTAAAAGTCTTTTCATCATAAACCTCCAGAAGAAAAACAGGTAGTCGTTACCGTTTAAAAAAAGTTCCCAGAAGTCCGCGGACAAGGCTTGATCCAAGATTTCCGCCCACACTCCTGCCCAGACTTCCGCCTACGCTGCCGCCGATCGATCTTCCCGCCGCACGGCCGATTGTCCCCAGTACGGAATTCCCCACGGATTTTATGGCCCGGTTCTTTGCCGCCGATTCCTTTTCCGCTTCACGAGCCGCTTTCTCATCTGCCTTCGCCTGTTCTTTTGCCAGGCGCGCATCTTCTTTCACCTGCGCTGCTTCTGCCGCTGTCTGTTCCTCTCTTGCCTGTTCCTCCTGCCCTAAACGCATCAGGTTCTCATAAGCCGATTCCGGATCATACCCTTCCGCATATTTACTGTAAAAAAGACTTGACTTAACGGACTGCTCCCGCTGCCCGTCCCCAATACTGCCCATACTGCACTGTGGCGGAAGAACAGATACCTTCTGCGCCATGCCCGGGACACCGTCTTCCCCAAGGAAAGAAACAACCGCCTTTCCCGTTCCGAGAGAAGTAAGCGTTTCTTCCGTATCAAATGCAGGATTCGCGCGGAAAGACATAGCCGCCGCTTTGACTGCTTTCTGGTCAGACGGCGTATATGCGTGAAGACCGTGCTGCACTTTATTCCCCAACTGCGCTAAAACACCGTCGGGAATATCTTTCGGATTTTGTGTACAGAAATATACCCCCACTCCTTTGGACCGAATCAGCTTAACCACCTGTTCAATTTTATCCAAAAGCTGTTTGGGCGCTCCATTAAACAGGAGATGGGCCTCATCGAAGAAGAAAACCATCTTGGGTTTCGGCAGATCACCCACCTCGGGAAGTGTTTCAAAGAGTTCTGACAGCATCCAGAGGAGAAAGGCGGAATACATCTTGCCATTATTGATCAGACTTTCACTGTCAAGAATATTGATCATCCCCTTGCCGCCGTCACCTAATGTCAGCCAGTCGGAAATACGGAGAGCCGGTTCACCAAAGAACGCATCGCCGCCGGCTGCTTCAAGAGCCACTACCGCACGGACGATCGTGCTGATAGAGGCCGGACTCATTTTCCCGTATTCTCCTTCAAAAAGCCCACGGTGATCACTCACATAATTCAGGACAGACTTCAAATCTTTCGTGTCGATAAGGAACCACTTACGATCATCAGCAATCTTAAATATTATCGTGAGGATATCACTTTGGAGATCATTCAAATCAAGGATACGGGCAAGAAGCATCGGTCCCATTTCAGAAATGGTGGTACGGAGCTGGATTCCTTTTACACCGTAAATATCCCATAAAGTAACAGGATATCCTTTGTAGGCGAATCCCGCATCCGTCAGATTGAACTTCCCGATGCGTTTCTGCATATCTTCGCTGTCTGTCCCGGGATTCATCATTCCTGCGATATCGCCTTTGACATCCGCCATAAATACAGGGATACCCATATCGCTGAATGTTTCCGCCATGACTTTGAGCGTAACCGTCTTGCCTGTGCCTGTTGCACCGGCAACAAGACCGTGACGGTTCACCATCTTCGGAATAATGCTGATCCGTTCCCCCTGATCATTATTCCCTATCCAAACTTTTCCATCGATATACATAATTCCCTCCTGCATAATACATAACCTTTCTTTGCCTTAAGAATATCAAAAAAATCATAAGACTACAATAAACATAAGGCTTTTCCTTTTTTCTTACTCTCGCTGTCTTTCCTTCTTTTTGATATACTGAATTTAATTGATCAGAAGGAGTATTACATGACTTATAAATATATTCTTTTCGACTTAGACGGCACTATTTCTGCTTCCGGTCCAGGCATCATAAAAGCCATGCAGTACGGGCTTACAGCAGCAGGCATTAATGAAACAGATCCTGCTGCACTTAAATCATTCATCGGTCCGCCGCTGAATGTGCAAATACAAAAAATCTATGGCCTGTCAGAAAAAGATACACTGGCGGTCATTATGAAGTTCCGCGAGCAGTATGATAATAAAGGCATCTTTGATTCCGCCCCCTACGAAGGTATCAATGAACTCTTATCCGCCTTGAAGCAAAGAAACATGATCACCGCCGTCGCTTCCAGCAAACCGTGGCCGCTGGTGCATAAAATACTGAAAGACTTTTCCTTTACCTCTTACTTTGATGTGATTGTCGGCAGCAATCCTTCCGATGAAATGAAAAACAAGGCAGATTTCGACCAAAAAACACGTATTATCAAAAAGACTTTCATCAAACTGAAGGAAATCGGAATGACACCCGCCCTCGATGAAAAATTCCTTTCCTCCACGATTATGATCGGTGACAAAAACTATGACATCTTTGGCGCAAAAGCAAATAAAATCACATCTGCCGGGGCAGCATGGGGTTACGGTAGCCTGGATGAACTCGCCGATGCCGGGGCGGATTTTATTTTTAAAACGCCTCATGACTTGCAGGACTTTCTGCTCACATGAAAAATCGGAAGGCATATTCTCCAAAGAGGAAAATATGCCTTCCGATTTTTTGCCTTAAAGAAATCACTGTATCCTGGAGCAGCGCTATGGCACATAAGCCCGCGCAGCATGGCCTATGAGCTTGCGCTGGATACCCGTAAGCACATGACCGCGTATTTCCACAATTTTTTCCTGTGGTACAAAAAGATTATTTCCGATTTCCCTGCAGTATTGCCATATAATTTTTATACCCGTCAAAACTTCTGCCTTTACTCTATAAACTCCATTGTCATAAGCCGGTTCCAAAGACAGCCTTCCGCGAAGGGATACAGCTGCCGTATTTTCCATAAACCCGCTTTCCAAAGTAAAAAGACGGATAGCCATAAATACCGCCGCTGCCGCCACACCCACATCAAGACCAATCCAGTAAGAAACGGCAGCCATGTCCAGCTGATGATCAAGGAACAGGGCTACAGGGAAACAAGCTCCCCAGTAAGCCGCCAAAAGAAGGATAAAAGGCACTTTAGCATCTTTATATCCGCGAAGAATCCCCTGCACCGGCGCAGAGATAGAATCAAAGAACTGGAACCCTGAAGCAAAAATCAGGAATTGCGATGCGATAGCAATAACTGCGGCATCATCAGTATAGACCAGTCCGATCTGCTCCCGGAAAATCGCCGTCAAAAGGACTTCCGCTGCAGAAAATCCCACGGACATAAGAATTCCTGCTTTGGCGTACCGCCTTGCAAGAGCATGATCTTTCGCGCCTGCGGCACGAGCCACTAAAATGGTGAGCGCCATGGAACAGGACAGTGGTACCATGTATGCCATATTCGCAAAATTATCGGCGACCTGATATGCTGCAAGTGTTTCCGTGCCAAACCGCGCCATGAAAATAATAATCGCCCCAAAAAGTCCCATTTCCATGAAAACGGATAGTCCGCTCGGAATCCCCACACTCATATATTCTTTCCAGTCACAAAAACGGCTCTTGCCGGAAGCGAATATTTCCTTTCCCATAAATCTTTCGTCACTATGAATCACATAAAGGAACATCAGCAGTACGAAAAAGTACGTAATTGCCGCCGAAACGCCTGCACCGATACCGCCAAGGCGAGGCAGCCCGCCATGACCATAAATCAGAAAATAATTCAAAACAGCATTGATAGGAAGCGCGGAAAGAAAAAGTTTCATAGAGGTAGCCGTGCTTCCTGCCACATCCGTCAAAGAGCGAAGCGGAATAATAAGAGAAATAAATACCACTGCCACTACCATGGCAAAAATATAATTCTTTGCAATATATTCCACTTCAGCCGTGAGTCCCATGCTGCTGACAACCTCATCAGCAAAAAAGAAATATCCTGCAAAAAACAGCATGCTCAGTGCAAGTGCTATGTATATGCCTGTACGCACCACGAAAGGAATGGATGATTTTTCATTCTTCCCAATTAATTGGGCAATTATAGGCGTCCCTGCCATCAGAAGCCCGATAGCCGCACCTTCAAAAGGAAAGAAGATCCCTGTCCCTACTGAAACCCCGGCCAAGTCATCTGCTCCCGCATGTCCTGCCATTGTCGTATTTATAAAATTGATTCCCATGGTGGAAAGCTGCGCTACTAAAATAGGAAATGTGACTGAAAGCAGCTTTTTCATATCACTATATAATCCGGTTTTCATTTTTCTCTCCTTAAATCACCATCAAAAAAGACGCCGAGCGTCTGATTTTGGATTCCTGAAACTGGTGGAACCCTCCATATTGATTTCCTGTACTTCTCTTTTAATACAGGCTTCCTGTCCTATATATCGGACAAGCATGGTCAATCAAGAAGATTTTCTTTAAAAATTGACTGCCAATACACCAAAGTGTATCTTTTGCAAGATCAGCCAACCTTTCTGCTTTTAAATAACAAACAGGTCAGCACTGACCCGGCTATGATCAATATATTTCCGCAGTGAAATGATTTCACGCAGACGCTTTTGTAGATATGTCCCTGCAAAGAGCCATATCCTTCTGTCATTCAAAACGACAGCCCGTGTATGTATTTTTACCGTGCCCAATGGTTTTTGGGCTTTCAGCCCCCATCCCCCTGCGCCGATGAACCCTTTAAAGAAAGAAGAGAATCTGGCCACAATTCGTTTGAAATTGAAATTTTCACGGAACGGCACAAGCAGATTTGCTCCTTCTACAAAGAAAAGCGCCATTAGGCAAAGTTCATACATCATATCTCCCAATTCCATATCCACAGAGGATGCCATACTCTCATCTCCTTTCCCGATAAATTTTTGCAAATATTATTAAAGGTATATTCAATACCCATTTATAGTATATAACTATAACGCTTAAAAATCAAGTTTTTACAAGTTATAGACGATTCTCTTCTCGATGAGTCCGCATTTCTGTTAAATAGAAATATCCCTCAGAAATTTTTATTTCCTGACCATTTCCACTTTATCCCCGCTTCCGGGTAACCCATTTTCCGCATCCCCACTTTATGATATACTGTTTTTGATATATATTTCATGATTCAATTGTTATACTTTATATCGCTGCATATATTGCACTGATAAAAACCGGAGAAAATATGAAACTGAATTTCACTTCACTGCTCTATTTTCAAAGAACTGCAGAAATGCAGCATCTCACAAACGCCGCCGAAAGCCTTCATGTCGCCCAGCCGGCCCTCTCCAGAATGATCAGCGGCATAGAGAAAGAACTGGGTGTCGCACTGTTTGAACGGAAAGGAAGGAATATTAAACTGACACGAGACGGAGAAATTCTTTTAAAGCATGCAAAAAGTTTTCTTGCGGAACTGGATCAGCTTAAAACAGATCTGAATGAATCAAAAAATCTTCAGCAGATGACAGTTACGCTTAATATAGAATCCGCTGCCCAACTGATCCCCGTCTTTCTCATGAAATTTCGTCAGGAACATCCGGAAGCCATTCTGGATATCCGCAATCGTTCTCTGCATCATCTCCATTCTCAAGAAACGGATCTGACCCTTTTTTCAAGCAATGAGCCAATCGACAGTCCCCACACAGTAACGCTTTTCAAGGAAAACCTCATTGTAATCATGCCGAAAGACAGCACTTACGCAAACGGAAGCCGCCTCTCTCTATCGGATCTGGCAACTGCCAAATTTATTGCTCCGCCGAAAGGAATGTGGCTTAGAAAAACAATTGATGATCTTTGCGCTTCTGCAGGATTTGAAGCAAATGTAGTCATGGAAAGCGATAATCCCAATACCGTCCGCGAATTTATCCACGCGGGTCTCGGTATCGCCGTTATCCCGCAGCTCACCTGGTACGCTGCCCGCGGAGAACACATAAAGATGGCATTCCTTACTGACGACAAATGCTACCGTCACCTGAATCTTTCATGGCACACGGATTCTCAATTATCTCTCGTAGCGGTTCTGCTCCAAGAATATATCATTGATAATTTTTGGGAATTTGTTCAAAACGCGGCAAGTTACAACTCCCCCCTTCTTTAAATTTTAAAATTAAATCAAATTAAATCAACGCCTTTCATTGGGCGTCTTTTTATTTTGTTTAAATTATATCACTATAGATATAATTTAATATCATTATTGCTATTAAATATTCATTTTATTCATTTATTTATCAGGGTTATCAGATAAGTTTTTTCTTTATACATACACTCCTCAATCATACATATTATTTTTGTTATATATATCAAATAATTTTGGGGGATTTTGCATTTTCCCTTCTATGATTTTACTCAAAAATCCCATTATTTCTCTTTGTTATATCAAAATAAATATATTTATTCTTTTGGAGGTATATTAGTTAATTCCTTTCATTATTTTAATAATATACATTTTTATATTTTTACTTTCGATCTTTCCTTAAGGTTTTGTTTAATATACAACTCCTTTTATCCTGTTCTTAAACTCCTTTTATCCTGTTCTTATTAGTAATATAAAGAAAAAATTCTTTCAAGGTGAAAATATATGTTTCGGAATAATATTTAATTTATTGAATATTTAATAATAACTTTTTATATATTATTTTGTGATTAATTATTTATAAATATCTTTTATGATATTAGATATACCAAATGGATATTTTCCTTATAAAACGGTATTGGAATAGTATTAAAATCTATCCTATGATGAAGATGTCGAAAACACATGCTCCCCAGAAGGGCATAACCGCAGAGTGACTCACCGAAGTGCACACGGACGAGTACATTGCGGATCTGTGTTTCTAAGTTATTTGTTTAGGAGGTTATTACTGTGAAAAAACTAAAGATCGCTTATTCGGAAAATGCTCTCCAAGCTTTCGGCGCCGTTGGTGGCCGCGAAATCATCGATGTAAACAATACAGACTACACTGACGTGGCTGCTGTTGTCATTACCGAACAAGATTCTGATGTGCTGAAAAATGAAATGATTGGCGCTTTTAAAATTCCTGTCATGCTTATTAAAGATGCAGACAGCCACGTAAGCGATGAAATAATCAAACAGGTATACCGCGTTATTGATTTAAATGAGACTGATCACGATTTTTATTCCCGCCAGATCGAAAGCGCTGCAGCCCATTATGAAGAAAATGTACTTCCTCCCTTTTTTAAAGACTTAGAGAAGTATGTTGAAAACGGATATTCCCAGTTCGACTGCCCCGGCCACCAAGGCGGTGCTTTCTTCCGTAAACATCCGGCAGGCCGCGCTTTTTACGATTTCTTCGGTGAGAATACATTCCGCGCCGATCTCTGCAATGCGGATGTCGCATTGGGTGATCTCCTCATTCATGAAGGTCCTGCTCTGTCCGCGCAAAAACATGCAGCCCGTGTATACAATGCCGACAAAACATATTTCGTACTGAACGGGACATCTACCTCCAATAAAGTTGTTTTAAATGCGGTTCTCGCTCCTGGTGATATTGTCCTCTTCGACAGAAATAACCACAAATCTATAGACCATGGTGCTCTTGTTCTCGCCGGCGCCACCCCGGTATATCTGGAAACGGCGCGAAACGCTTTCGGTTCTATCGGCGGCATTCTTGAACACTGCTTTGACGAAGAATATATCCGCAAACTCGTTGCCGAAAAAGATCCCGTAAAAGCGAAAGCAAAACGTCCGATCCGCATGGCGGTCATCCAGCTCGGCACATATGACGGCTGCATTTATAATGCCCGTCAGGTTGTCGACAAAATCGGCCATCTCTGCGACTACATATTCTTCGATTCCGCCTGGGTAGGGTATGAGCAGTTCATTCCGATGATGAAAGACTGCAGTCCGCTGCTTTTAGAGCTTGGACCGGAAGATCCGGGGATTTTCGTTACTCAGTCCGTCCACAAACAGCAGGCAGGTTTCTCCATGACTTCCCAGGTACACAAGAAAGACTCCCACATTAAAGGACAAGATCGTTATGTACCGCATAAACGGGTGAACAACGCATTCATGATGCATGCCTCTACATCTCCGCTGTACCAGCTCTTTGCCGCACTTGACGTAAATGCAAAAATGCATGAAGGCGAAGCAGGTAAAAAACTGTGGGTAGAAGCTGTTAAAACCGTTATCGAAACACGTAAGCAGATTCTCCGCAACTGCCACTATATACGTCCTCTCGTTCCGCCTGTTGTAAACGGCAAAAAATGGGAAGATGGCGATACGGAAAAGATGGCAAACGATATGGATTACTGGGCATTTGAACCGGGCGCCAAGTGGCATGGCTTTGAAGGATACGGCAAAGGACAGTATTTCATCGACCCGATGAAACTCCAATTCGTAACCTGTGGTATTGACATTGAAAACGGCGGCTATGAAGAATTCGGTATTCCCGGCAATATCCTGGCAAACTATCTCCGCGAAAACGGAATCATTCCGGAAAAATGCGATTTAAACGATATCCTTTTCCTCATGACTCCGGCGGAAAGCAAAACTAAGATGGACGATCTCGTTGCCAAACTGATCCGTTTTGAAAAGTTGATTGATGAAGATGCTCCGATGGCGGAAGTGCTTCCGTCCATCTATAAAGCCTACGAAGACAAATACAAAGGATATACGATCCGCCAGCTTTGCCAGGAAATGCATGATTTTTATAAGGACAGAAAAGTCTTCACCCTTCAGAAAAACCTCTTCCTGCATGACTACCTGCCGGAATACGTCATTAATCCGCAGGAAGCCCAGTATGAATTCATGCGCGGACATGGCGAACTGGTGGACTTGGAACAGGCGGAAGGCCGCCTCGCGCTGGAAGGTGCACTTCCCTATCCGCCAGGTGTACTCTGCATCCACCCGGGTGAAAGATGGTCCAAAACCGCTGTTGAATACTTCCTTGACCTTGTAGAAGGCATTAATCAGCTTCCCGGCTTTGCTCCGGAAATCCAGGGCGTTTATGTCCAGGAAGCGGAAGACGGCAAGAAACATGCTTACGGCTACGTCATGAAGAAGGAATTTGATAAGAAGTAAGAAAGCAAGTTTACGATTTATACAAGATATACCGAACCGACAGGCAGGAACCCGATTAAAGAGTTCCTGCCCATGCCGGTCCAAATCCTGAAATCATAAAAGGAGATTATAATATTATGAGTCAAAGCAATAAAATGAGCGTTATGCAACTCACCATCCTGACAGCAGTGAACATGATGGGTTCCGGCATTATCATGCTCCCTACCAAACTGGCCCAGGTAGGCGCGCTTTCTATCGTATCCTGGCTGGTTACCGCAGTGGGCTCCATGTGCCTGGCTTATGTATTTGCCAAATGCGGCATGTACAGTAAAAAAGGCGGCGGCATGGGCGGCTATGCGGAATATTCTTTTGGAAAAGCCGGTAACTTCATGGCTAATTACACCTACGGCGTTTCTCTGGTTTTCGCAAATACTGCGATCGCCATTTCTGCTGTAGGTTACGCCTGCGGATTTCTCGGCACCACGCTTAATCCGCTCTTCACGGCTATCGCCACAATAGGCGTACTTTGGCTGGCTACCGTCCTAAACTTCGGCGGTCCGAAATATACCGGCGGCGTTTCCTCCATTACCGTATGGGGTGTCATTATCCCATGTATCGGACTTGCTGTTATCGGCTGGGGCTGGTTCTCAACCGATATGTATATAGCCAACTGGAATGTGAATAATATGGCTTTCGGCGAAGCGGCCACAAACTCCATTACCATGACCCTTTGGGCATTCCTCGGTATGGAATCCGCCTGTGCCAACGCCGATGCTGTTGACAATCCGGAAGTTAATGTGCCGAAAGCCGTTCTTGGCGGCACACTCCTTGCGGCAGCCTGCTACATCGTTTCCACAAATATCATGTTCGGAATCGTTCCCGCATCTGAACTTCTGAAATCCACCGCGCCTTTCGGAATGGTATTTGCCCACATGTTCGGCGGCACAGTAGGACACATCATCATGGGACTCATGGTTCTCTCCTGCTTCGGTTCCCTCCTTGGCTGGCAGTTTACCATCGCCAACGTATTCAAAGCCGGTGCTGATGAAGGCTACTTCCCTGCATTCCTGCAGAAGATTACATCCAAAGGCGCACCGATCGTGGGTATGGTTACAATTACCTGCATCCAGTCTCTCTTTGGCCTCATGACTATCAGCCCTTCCCTGAATGAACAGTTTGAAACATTGGTCAATTTGGCAACAATTACCAATATTATTCCTTACCTTCTCTGCATGGCCGCCATTATCGTTATCATGAAAGCCGCCGGCCACGAAGGAAGCGAATTAAAGACAACGACCTTCATTGCTTTCATTGCTTCCATCTACAGTCTCTATGCATGCTATGCTTCCGGATTTGAAGCAATGACTTACGGTGCGATCGTTACCTTCTTAGGCTGGACCCTCTACGGATTTGCTTCTGACAAATTTGATTTGGAAAAAGCAAAAGAAGATAACAGCAAAATAGCTTAAAGCTGATCATCTCCCATTAAATTGATATATTTCCCACTGAAAACCACCGGGCTTCGTGTTCCGGTGGTTTTCAGCGGGAAAAGCTATTCAGCAAAAAGTTCCGGCATGCAGCCTGTCTTTCACTTTTCCATTATAAGATTTTTTCATACTCCTTTTTTAGTACCTGGGCATACACATGGAACTTCCCATCAGCTGCCCGCTCCATATATACCCCCTGCAGTTCCGGAGTGAAACCCGGAAAAAGATTGAATACTTCTGCCAGTGCCATAAAATAAGCAATAGCCGTTTTCGACCACTTTTCCCCCGGCTGAATGCAAGGAACCCCCGGCGGATAAGGAACTCCCCCTTCCAATGCCACGCGCCCCTCCGCTTCTGCTAAATCGATCAGTTCGCCATGTCCGCGGACAAGCTCATAATTCGCTTCCTGCGGGCTTATACTGTATATGGGAAAATAGTTTTTCAGAAACAAATGTTTTTGGAGGACATTGACCTTACGTTCCTTATAAAAATCATGCATTTCCTGGCAAAGCCGGCGAATCGTATATCCTGCATACTTATCCTGATACGTATGATAAATATTGGGAAGAACCTTTGCCATAGGGGCATCATTATCTACAAACGCTTCAAAATGGAGAATCCTTGAAATCAGGTTATTAATCTTCGCCTTAGTTTCCGCCGGCGTTATGATAAAGAGAATATCATTTAAATCGCACTTTTCGGGAATCACGGCATTTTCCCTGAGATAATTAGCAAGCACAATCCCGGGAATACCAAACTTTTCATACCGTCCGGTTTCTACATTGATTCCCGGCGTAGTAAAGAGAAGTTTCATAGGATCAATAAAATACTGTCCTTTCCCGTATCCCTGAAAAGAATGCCACTTCCCGCCCGGTTCAAAAGTAAAATAAGCAATATCATTAATAATTTCTTCCGTATCCCATTCTTCCCAATTCTTGCCGTGAACCACAGGAGGAACGAGAGGCTTCAGATACTTGCAGTTGCGGATAACTGCCTTTCTCGCTTCCACGGAAAGCTCCATACATTCTTTCCACAAAAGCGCTCCGCCTTCTCCCTCCTGTATACGGGCATTCATGTCCAGCGATGCAAAGACCTGATAAAAAGGAGATGTAGACGCATTCACCATGAAAGAATTATTCAAGCGTTTATGAGGCAAATACCGTTCCTGTCCTTTAATATGCGCATCTTTTTTATGAATCTGGGATGACATGGAAAACCCCGCCTGATGCTTGTGGACGGACTGGGATACGATGATTCCCGGATCATCCGGCCCAAGATCCAAAAGCAGCGGACTGCAGTCACGGAGCATAGGGATGAACTGCTCATACCCTACCCAGGCGGAATCAAAATAGATATAATCGCAGAGATGGCCGATCTTTTCTACAATCTGGCGGGCATTATAAATGCAGCCGTCATAATTTCCCAACTGTATGACCGCCACTCTGACAGGCCGTTTTGCCTTCGCCTTCTTTTTATCTTTTTCCGCAATGACCATGCGGATATATTCTTCATTGAAACAATGTTCTAAGATACCGCCAATTGAGCCAAAGGGATTCCGCGCCGTCTCTAAATAGACCGGAACAGCACCTGCTTGTATCAATGCGCCATAGCTGATAGATTTATGGTTATTTCTTTCATAAAGAACAATATCTCCCGGCGCTAAAAGAGCATCCAGAACGACCTTATTGGCCCCCGATGTACCGGTAAGGACGAAATATGTCTTATCCGCATGGAAAACACGCGCCGCGTGACGCTGGGCCTCTAACGCCGGGCCCTCATGAATGAGAAGATCCCCCATAGCCACATCTGCATTGCAGAGATCGGCACGAAAGGTATTCTCCCCGTAAAAATTATAGAATATTCTTCCCGCAGGATGTTTTCTGAAATAAGCTCCCCCCTGATGCCCGGGACAGTCAAACTGCGTATTTCCCCGCTCCACATATTCCATCAGTTGTTTGAAAAAAGGAGGCAGCAGCCCGCTCTCGTATCGATCTGCGGCGCCTTCAATCTGCCGCGCATATAAATGGTGATCTCCATCGGTAGGATCGATAATACTGTATGCCTGCCCGATCAATTCATCATGTTTTTTACCTGCAGCCGACAGGATCAGAAACACAGGAATCTCAAAAGCATGGATCCGCGGATTTCGTAGTGCATCCCCGTCCTCATCAGTCACCACCACAGCGGCCACATCGGTAAAATCCGTTTGAAATACATCTGCAATATCCCTTTTCTCTACCGCACCGAAAGTTTCCAACGCTTTTCTCGAGTAAGCTATCTTTAAATGCTCCTGCATTGCCCCCACACCTTTCATACAGAAAGATTGTATACAGAAAATTTCCGAAATATACGATTACTTACAGAAATATATACTTATGTTCAGTATAGCAAAAAAAACGATAAAATGCACCTGTACTATCGACATTTACTGAATAAAACCGACTCTCTCCTTCTGTTTGCGGAATGATAAGCGACAACTCTCCAAAATGAAATTTATCATGGGCTGAAACGGATGGAAAACAGAATGGCTGCCTCTTTCTTTAAGTAAAATAATGCTTCTATTCATCATTCACAGAAAGACTGGTTCCCTTTTGAGTATTTCTGCATCTTTATTTCTTCCAAGCGAAAAGCCGTGTCGAAAGAGGGATTGCAGTCTCTTTCGACACAGCTTTTGGGCTGAATTATTTCTTTGCTTTCTTAGTAGCTTTCTTAGAGTTTACTCTTTCTTTCAGCTGTTTGGAAACTCTCCAAGCCGGGCTCTTGGAAGCCGGAATCTTAATAGCTTTCTGGGTCGCCGGGTTGTGGCCTTCACGGGCTTTGCGCTGGCGGACTTCGAATGTACCGAAACCGATAAGCTGAACCTTATCTCCCTTTACAAGAGCCTGGGAAATAACATCGATTACCGCTTTAACTGCTTTTTCGGAATCTTTCTTTGTCATTTCTGCCGTCTGGGCAACTGCACTGATGAGTTCTGTCTTGTTCATAACTAAACATCCTCCTTTAATTAACTCTGCGGAAAATCCCGCTGTAGTCCCGATGGATTAACTTACACCTTCGCATTGAATTCCCGCCACAGTTCTTCCAGCCTCTCCTGAGACAAGGCATCAAAAGATCCGCATCCTCTGATACCGTCCTCAAATTCGCTGAAGCGCCGCATGAGATTCACACAAAAAGAGTGTAACGAAAGTTCCGGATCAATTCCCTTTTCCTGCATGACACGGGCAAGCTCAAAAAGGTACGCTCCTGCACTTTCTTCCCCCATTCTATTCCCTGTCTGTACCTCTCTTTGAGTGGCATTCCTCCAGAGCGGCTTTTCATCTTCACGAAAAGCCGTAAGGTCATAAATCCCTACAGAACTAACTTTCTTTTGAATTATACACGCTAAAAGCAGACTTGGCAAGCATTTTGGTATTCCGGAAAGCAGATATTTCCTGTTTTTTTCTTTTCTTTTACGTTTTTCCCAATTTTTAATCACCGCAAAAAGGTCTTTTTTGCTCATTTTTTCGAATACAAAGGGATGGCGTTTCACCATTTTATTTGCGATACCGTCTACCACATCCTGCATAGAAAACTCTCCATTTTCTTCTGCAATCCGCGCGTGAAAAACGACTTGAAGAAGTACATCACCTAATTCTTCTTTCAAATTTAATATGTCATTTTCTTCGATAGCATCGATAACTTCATATACCTCCTGGAGAAAATATGTCCGCAGCGTCATATGATTCTGACTCCGGTCCCAGGGACACCCTCCTGGTTCCCGAAGAGTTTTCATCGTATCAATAATCGGTTTTAAAGTGAATTTTTCCATCTCTTTTTTTATGATTTCTGGAGCTTTAAGTATCACTGCCTCCACAGGAAATATAATTTTGTTATTAAACTCTTTAATTGTATGCTTAAGAATTTTTCCATTATACATTAATATAGTAATCGGTGTCGTTTCATCACATATTTCCATCAACCGGATAAAAATATACTTCTGTCGTTCTTCATCTTCCGCACCGGTAATAATCAGCGTGCCGTAAAAAGGCAAAGAAATATGTTCCGCCTCTTCCGCATTCATAAGAGCAAAAGAATCTTTCTCCGTAAGTATCCCGTTTTTTAAAAGCTTACGCATGAGACACACATAATCTTGCATAACAGACTCCGTTTCTTTATAGAAAAACGGCACATCATCTCAAATGTGCCGTTATACCTATTTTTTTACAATACTGCAGCGGTCAATCAGTGCCGCCATTTTTCCGCCAATTTTGGGTATACTTGCCACATCTTCACCTTTTACGGCACGAAGCATGATGGCAGCCATACAATACACGATGCCGCTTGCGCAAATCGCCGCCAGTGTAGACAGTGTATTGCTGTGGATTATCCCATAGAGCCCCGTGTACACGCCATAAGCAACAGCACCCATGATCCCTGCCGCGATAAAGAGTTTAACCGTATGCATGATATCCATCATGTATCGCCGATACTTATAGAGGAAAAATAAATTCAGGAGAGCCGCCACACCGAAATCCGCATTTGTCGCCCATGCTGCCCCAAGAACTCCCCAGCTGGGCATCGCTGTCAGATTCCACGAAAGGAATACTTTTACCGCCGCGCTCACCACCATATTGATAAAAGGAACAGCAGTCTTTCCCATTCCCTGGAGAACACCCGTAGTGACCTGCTGCACGCCCAAAAGAAACACGCCGAAACTCATGACCGCAATACAGGGACCGGCATCAGGAATTGCGTAAAGCATGGCAGAGATCGGTGTAGCGATGACACACATACCCACGAAAGAAGGAATCGTTATTAAGTTCGCCAGCCGCATGGCGGTATGCGTTCGTTTCAGGATCGTCTCGCTCTTATTTTGTGCCACCGCCTCGGAAATAACAGGAACAAGACTTGCCGCAAGGGATGCCGTAACAATAGTCGGCATATTCACGAGAGCTGTCGCCATACCTGTCAAATAGCCAAAAAGCGTGGTCGCCTCTTCCACGGAAAATCCTGCCACGGCCAGGCGGCGGGGCACGATGAAAAGATCAATACTCGATACAACAGGAAGCATAATATTGGCCAGCGAAACGGGGACTGCCAGTATCAAAAGGCGTTTCAGAATCGTTCCGACACCAAGAGGCTTTATATGAGAATCCTGCCGGGATGCCAGTTCTCTCCGCCAGCTCTTTGTCATAAAATAGCAGGCAATAAGTACAAGGATACCTATAAATGCACCGGGTGCCGCACCAAAAGTAGCACCGGCCGCGCCGTACTCCAAACCGTAAGGCATGAGCACAATGGCAAGAGCAATCATTGTGACAACACGGACAAGCTGTTCGACAATCTGCGAAACAGCAGTAGGCGTCATCATCTGGAGACCCTGGAAATACCCGCGGAGCGATGCCAGAAGCGTAGCGCAAAGTACCGCAGGAGATAAAGCGATGAGTGACCAATAGGCTCTCTCATCAGTTACGACACCCGAATGGACGAGCCAGTCCGCGCCAAAATATAAAAGAGCGCTGAATACGATACCCGTAAGGGTAAGTGCCGTCATAGAGATACGGAATACCTTCTGTCCGCCCCAGTAATCATTCACCGCGTTTCTTTCCGCCACCATGATGGAAATGGCCACGGGAAGTCCTGCCGATGAGATGGAAAGGCACAGCATATAAATGGGATAGGCCATCTGGTAGAGGCCGATCCCTTCTCCGCCAAGAAGCCTTGACAGATAAATTCTGCTGAATGCCCCGATAAACTTCACAATGATCCCCGCAACGGTCAAGATGAGGGCACCCTGAATAAATGAATTTTTACGCACGTTTTTCTCCTGAATATATTTCTTTCGTTATTTCTTCTATAAAATCCGACATCCATTTAGCAGTATTTCCCTGGATATCGGCCTTTTTAATTCTAACACGGGCAGGCGCGCCTGGCAAAAAATGAAGCTTCGACATATAAGAATGAGGCAGCCGGTTCATATTCCAGCAGCGCATCGGTTCTTCATCGGCCCATACAATGAGAAGCGTCTGTCCTTCATCAAGAATGCTGCCGATTCCCAGACGTCTTGCCTGCACACGGATACGGGATACCAGGAACAGCCTTTCTGCCGGCCGGCTCGGACTGCCGAAACGATCTATGACTTCATCAATAAGATCGGTCAGTTCCTCTTCCGATGCCGCCACGGCAAGACGTCGGTAAATTTCCATCTTCTGCCCCTCATTGCTGATGTAGTCTTCATCCAGATAGGCATCCTGGCGAAGTTCCACAGTGGTATCAGGCATTTTCTTGGGTACCGGTTTATTTTCCCGCTCTGCCCGCAGACGTGATACAGTATCCTCCAGCATATTGCAGTATGTGGCAAAACCCACACCTGCGATATTCCCATGCTGTTCTGCACCGAGGAGATTACCTGCGCCTCGGATTTCCAGATCACGCATGGCAATTTTGAATCCGCTTCCCAGTTCCGTAAATTCCCGGATCGTATTCAACCGTTTTTCCGCTGCTTCGGAAAGGACTTTCCCCCTGCGGTAGAAAAACCATGCACGCGCTATTTTTTCCGAGCGGCCTACGCGTCCCCGCATCTGATAGATTTGAGACAATCCCAGCTTATCCGCATCATAAACGAGCATCGTGTTTGCGTTAGGCTGGTCCACACCATTTTCAATAATCGTGGTACAAAGAAGAACATCATATTTCTTCTCGAAGAAATCCACCATGATTTTCTCCAATGTTCTGCCGTCCATCTGCCCGTAAGCAACGGCAATCGTCACATCAGAAGGCAGAATATCCCTCAAATGGGCTTCCATCGCCCGTATACTTTCTATACGGTTGTAAATAAAATAGGTCTGTCCGCCGCGTGCCTTTTCATGGAGAATGGCATCTTTCACAATAGTGTCATCGTACTCTGTCACATAAGTCTGTATCGCATGGCGGTTCGCCGGCGGCTGTGTCATCGCCACCATATCCCGCACACCGGTAAGACTCATATGGAGTGTACGGGGAATAGGTGTCGCCGAAAGAGTAAGGACATCCAGCTTCTTTGACCAGGATTTCCATTTTTCTTTCTGCATAACGCCGAACCGCTGCTCTTCATCCACCACAAGAAGGCCAAGATGGCGGCATTCAATTTTTTTTGACAGAACGGCATGCGTTCCAATGACTACATCCATTTCTCCGCTTGCCAGTTTCGACAGTATTTCTTTTTTCTCCCGCATTGTCGTAAAGCGGTTTAATAGAGCAATATTAATCCCGAAGGAATCCATTCTTCCCTTAAAATTTTTATAATGCTGACTCGACAGGACCGTTGTAGGGCAAAGAACCATCGCCTGGAAGCCGCTCATGACGCATTTGAAAACCGCCCGCATGGCGACTTCTGTCTTACCGAACCCTACATCGCCGCAAATGAGCATATCCATGGGCTGCGGCCGTTCCATACCGCGCTTTACCGCCTGTATGGCCTCCAACTGGTCATCTGTCTCCACGAAGGGAAACGTATCCTCAAACTCACGCTGCTCCGCCGTATCGGGAAGGAAAGAAATTCCCTCCGTGATTTCACGGTCTGCGTAAACGGCCAGCAATTTTTCTGCCAGTTCCTCAATCGACTTTTTGGCTTTTCTCCGTACTTTATCCCATTGGACACCGCCCATACGGTGAAGAGCAGGGATCTGCCCTTCAGGACCGATATATTTTTCAAGACTGGCAATCTGCTCCATGGGGAGGTAAAGTTTGTCCGCCCCGGCATACTGGATGGTAATATAGTCCCTGTGGACACCTTCCAGTTCAATGGTTTTTACCCCGATATATTTTCCGATGCCATGGACACGCTGCACTACATAATCTCCCGGCTCCAGATCGGAGAAATATCGGATCTGTTTTCCTTTTCCTCCGGCTTTATACCGTCTTGCCTTCTGCTTTCCGAAGATATCTCCCGCTGTGATAAAAGCCATCTTCGCATCAGGCAGTTCAAAGCCGCCGGAAAGGACGCCATTGTACAACGTAACTTTTCCTTTTTGCACTTTTTGTGAAACAGGCACATGGTAATCCGACAGATATTGCTCCAATTCCTTCCGTTCCGACCGGCGGGGCGTGAGAATAACCGCAGACCAGCCTTCCTTTAAAAGACGCGTCAGGTCATTGAAGAAAAGAGAAATCTGCCGCTGGTAATTCACCATGGTACGCCCCTTCCAGGTTGCGGTTTCTTTAACTTTGAAAAGATCCGCATCTCTTTTCAGGAAAGAAAACAAGATCTCCCTGTTTCTATATTTCCTGCCTGACCGCCCTGTCTTTACAAGACCTGCCCAATCAAAAGCTTTTTCTTTATTTTCAGCTTCTTCATGGAAATACTTCTTTAACTCTTCTTCACACCGCTGCGGCTCATCATAGAATATCCTGCCGCTATTCAGGTATGACAGGATGGAAGAAGAGCATTCCCCGCGGATGACAGCGGGAAGAATGGATATATCGTCTCTTATATCAATGGAACGCTGTGTATCTTCATTAAAAACACGGATTCCGTCCACTTCATCATCAAAAAATTCGACACGGAAAGGATGACTTTCGTTAATGGCAAAAATGTCCACAATATCTCCGCGTACGGAAAAATGACCGCACCGCTCCACCTGATCCACCCGTTCATATCCCAGTTTTACCAACTTCCCCAGCAGTATTTCTCTTTCGATAACTTCGCCCATATGAATGGTCATCAGATTCTCAAGGATACCGGACGGACTGATAATTTTTTGCGCTGCTTCCACGACTGTCGCGATCACTGCTGCCCTGTGCCCGTCCAAAAGACCTGCAAGCCCCTTCATGCGGTCACGAAGCCGTTCTGTTCCTGAAAAAGTAACGTTGAATCCTGTTTCTTCCACCAGGGGAAAATAGTACAAATGTAAATCAGGCGCAAAGAACCGCAAATCCATTTCCCATCGAAATACATCCTTTTGAGACGGCACGATGATGATGGAAGGACTGTCTCCTTTCGCCGCCATCGCTGTTAAAAGAGCTTTCTGCGAATCTCCTGCGCCTGAAATCATAATGGGGTCTGCCAGGGAAAAAAGCTTTTCAACAGACCTGATATCCTTATGGCGGCATACTTCCTGCACCAATTCCGCGCCAATCATTTCATCAAAAACAAATTCTTCATTTTGTACACGGCCGGGCAAATCCGGCGCTGACGCTTCTGTCCGCAGATTAGCGATTTTTCTTATTTCGTCTGCCACGGATACGCTCCTTTCCCTGTAATTTCCTGTTTCACGATTTCCTTATCTCCGCCAAGTTCCCGAATCCTGCTTTGTATATCCTGTCCTTTAAAGATAAAACAAGGCATGATTTCCGCAAAAGGAACAAGCACAAAAAGCCGCTCCCATAAAAAAGGATGCGGTAATTTTAAAAATTCCGTCTGTTTTTCCACATTTTCGCCATAAAGTAAATCCAGATCCAATGTCCGCGGCCCCCATCTCATCATCCGTCTGCGGCCAAAAGCTTTTTCTGTATCCAGCAAAAGTTCCAGCAGTCCTTCCGGCGTATCCTGCCAGTCCGCTTCGATAACGGCATTCAGGAATTCCGCCTGATCTGTCTTTCCCCACGGCGGGGTTTTATAGAGAGATGATACCTTGCCGATGGAAAGAAGAGGCATGAGAGAAAGCTTGTGGAGCGCCGCGCCCATAATCTCTTCTGACGGTCCTTCATTGGATCCCATTGAAATGAAATACTTCATCTTTTTTTATGCAGCGTCACTGAAACATCTTTCAAAATACCGTGGATGGGTACGGACGGTTTATGCACGGTTGTTGCTACCTCTTCCACCTTAGAATAGCGTACGAGAATCTCTTCATTGATTTTTCCCGCCACCCGTTCCAAAAGTTTACAGGGCGTCCCCTCCGCAATAGACTGTACGAGAGAAAACACTTCCGCATAATTCACCGAATCTTCAATGTTGTCGCTTTCACCTGCACCGGACAAATCCAGGTCCATTTCCACATCGATGAAAAAGCGCTGTCCCAGGGTATTCTCCTCAGAGTCAATCCCATGGTGTCCATAAAACGCCATTTCCTGCAATTTAATCTTATCCATTTCCGCCCCCAAGATTATATAACGGTGCAATTTTTCAACGCATCCCAGACTTTTGCCATCCGTACCGCCATAGACACATTATGGACACGGAGAATTGAACATCCCTTATTTATCCCCCATAACCCCGCGGCTCCGGTTCCCTCATCCCGTTCTCCCGCAGGCAAGTCCAAAATAGCGCCGATGAACCGCTTTCTGCTTACACCAAGAAGCCAGGGGCAAGGGAACGCCCGCACCAGTTCATCCAGCCGCCGCAGCACTTCCATATTTTGATTCCCATCTTTGCCGAAACCGATTCCCGGATCAAGAATGATATTCTCTTCTTTCACACCGGCCTGCAGTGCGATGTCTAAAGACTTATCAAAAAATATTTTCATTTCTTCTATGATATCACCATTATAATTTGTATCCGCTTTGTTATGCATGACAATGACCGGTACCTGATGACAGCCCGCTACCTCTGCCATCTCCCCATGATCATACTGCAGTCCCCAAATGTCATTCATCATATGGGCACCCGCATGAAGGGCATAGTCTGCCGTTTTCCAATGATAAGTATCTACGGAGACGGGAACACTGCTTTCCCTCAAAACCACAGGCAGAAATATTTTCATCCTTTCTATTTCTTCTTCTGCCGTGAGCGGCTGACCGCCGGGACGTGTAGATTCCGCCCCTACATCAATAATGTCCGCGCCGGCATCTGTCATTTCCCTTGTATGAGATTGTGCCTTTTCCGCCGTATTCCACCTTCCGCCATCAGAAAAGGAATCGGGGGTTACATTCAATATCCCCATAATCAGCGTTTTTGCTGTAACTTCCAATCTCTTTCCGTCACACCACGTATAAGCCCGTTCCAATTTTCCTCCTTGCAGAAATCATAACTCCATACTCTGTAATATTGTTATTTTATCACCACCGGAAGACAGTAGCAATGAAATCGGACAACAAAAAAAGCGGTGCAACACCGCCTCCTTTGCGCAAGATGCTCATTGAGGAGTATGATCATCCGCAGCCGAATTGATAATCAGGGAAATAATCATCAAACCGGCTCGATGGACGTACATCCACCGCCATGGCATTTCCTCCATGTACTTTAATTATACATAAATTGTAAGAAAAGTCCAATATCAATTCATAAAAAAGATACTACATTATACCCGCACAAAAAGTTTTTGCAGGAGTGTTGCGGCGCCGGCAGCCGCATCCAGCATCCTTTCCATATCCACCAGAATATCTTTCCAATAAATCATATAGGCAGCAGATTGTTTTTCCGTAAAAAGACGGCGGATTTCTTCCCGATAAAATTCATCTCCCCGTTCCTCAAAAACATAAATCTTCCTGCACCGCGCTTCCATTTTCATGTAATTTGCCGCCACGTCCCCCGTATAGTCCAGTACTTTCTTCATTTCAAGAAGAGCATCCCGCACCAACATGACCATGGAAGAAAATTCACGGGGTGTCGTTTCCACATTATACAAGGTAAAACGATCTACCACTTCATGAATTACATCAATAATGCCGTACATCTTCCCGATAAACCCGTGGGCAAATTCGATTTCTGCCGGATCCTTGTATACTTTGTACATGCGCTCATACAGTTTTCCCAAAGACGCGCGTGCTCTTTTTTTTATTGCGTGGAGTGCATCCACACCATCTTCTATTTCCATTTTCCCTTCGGTAATCCGCTGAAACACTTCTCCTGCTTCATAGGCATTTTCTGCCAGCATACCGAGCTGCTCAAAAAACTTTCCTTCTTTATTTGCCATAACGATTCCCCTTTACCATTTTGATATCCTCATTTTAACACATAAAAATACTTTCAGCGCAGTCGTTGGGCAATCGAAAAGCCTGTCTCAAACAGACAAGCTTCTCTACTCCTTACCTGCCGATTTTTTTATAAAGGGAAACAAGCTCCAATGCATCCAAAGCACATTCGAAACCTTTGTTGCCTGCCTTCAGCCCCGCACGGTTCAGTGCCTGTTCCACAGTGTCAGTCGTAAGAACCCCATAAAGAATGGGTACACCGGTAGAAAGCGATACCTGGGCAATTCCTTTCGTTACCTCTGTGGATACATAAGCATAGTGGTCCGTTTCTCCGCGAATAACGGCGCCAAGGCAGAGAATGGCGTCATACTTGCCGCTCTCCGCCATCTTTTTCGCAGTCAGGGGAACCTCAAACGCTCCCGGCACCCATGCCAGATCTACAGTATCCATATCCACTCCGTGACGGGAAAGACCGTCTGCCGCGCCGTCAACCAGCTTGGATACAACCACCTCATTAAAACGGGTCGCTACGATACCCACTCTGATTTGTCCTTCATTATAAAGTCCTGAAATAATATTCATAAGCCGCCTCCTTCAGTAAATTATTTATGGGCATGAAGCATATGTCCCATTTTATCCTGCTTTGTCTGTAAATAAAATTCATCCTCGCTGTGCGGTTCCATTTCAATAGGGATCCGTTCTGCAATAGTAATTCCATATTCACTTACATCCCCGATTTTCTGCGGGTTGTTTGTAAGAATACAAATCGTTTCAGCACCAAGGTCATGAAGAATCTGGGCACCCGTCATATATTCCCGAAGGTCAGCGGCAAATCCGAGTTTCAGGTTTGCCTCCACCGTATCATACCCCTCATCCTGCAAAGCATATGCGCGGAGCTTATTGATAAGGCCGATGCCGCGTCCTTCCTGACGGAGATAAATGAGTACACCCCTGCCTTCCTTTGCAATCATTCTCATGGAAGTATCCAGCTGTTCACCGCAGTCACAGCGGAGAGAACCGAAGCAGTCTCCGGTGAGACATTCGGAATGGATACGGCAGAGAACGGGTCTGCCGTCATTTACATTCCCCATGGCAAGCGCCACATGATGTTCACGGTTGATGAGGTTCACATAGCCATATATACGAAACTTACCGTACCTGGTAGGCAGATCCGCTTCCGTGACCCGTTCAATAAGTTTTTCATGAATCTTTCTGTATTCAATCAGATCCTGAATACTGCCAATCTTCAAACCTTTTTCTTTTGCCAGTTTAAAAAGGCTTTTCTTATCAGACATCGCACCGCCTGCATCCATGATTTCACAGCAAAGACCTGCCGGTTTGAGTCCCGCCATTCTGGCCAGATCCACAGTGGCCTCTGTATGTCCCGGCCGTGCAAGAACTCCCCACGGCTTTGCTCTCAGGGGAAACATATGCCCCGGCCGTTTAAAGTCTGCTGGATTGGCTCCGTCTCTGACCGCTTCCATAGCCGTCATGGAACGGGCTGCTGCAGAAATCCCCGTTCCCGCATCCTTAAAATCAATTGACGTAAGAAATGCCGTCTGATTGCTGTCCGTATTATGACGAACCATCGGAGCAAGATACAGCGCATCGGCAATTTCCCCCGCCATAGGCATACAAATCAAGCCTCTCGCTTCCGATGCCATGCGATTGATATTTTCAGGTGTAGCAAATTCAGCGGCGCAGATATAGTCTCCTTCATTTTCACGATCAGCAGGATCCTGCATGATGACAATATGCCCCTGTCTGATTTCCTCCACAATTTCTTCAATCGGATCAAATTTAAATTCCATAATGGCCTCCATACCCTAAATCCTTTAAACGTTTTGTTGTTACTCCCTCATGTTCTTTTTGCATGAGTTGCTCTATATACTTTCCCAAATAATCACACTCTATATTCACCGGCTCACCTATGCGCTTAGCAGAAAGAACCGTCAGGCTTCCTGTATGGGGAATAAGGGAAATCATAAAAGATGAATCTCCTCTTTTTGCCACAGTCAGGCTGACACCGTCTACGGCAACAGAGCCTTTCTCAAGAATATACTTCATATATTTTTCTTCCGCCGAAAATGTCAGATTGAGAGCGATTCCTTCTTTTTCAGAAGAAAGAATACGTCCCGTAAAATCCACATGCCCCAGCACAATATGCCCGCCAAGACGGTCGCAGAAACGGAGCGCCCGTTCCAAATTCACAGGCGTCCCCGCGGCAAACAGGGAAAAGGCGGTACGCCGCATCGTTTCAGGCGTGACATCACAGGAAAATGTACTCCCGTCAAAAGCCGTTACCGTAAGACAGGTTCCGTTGACAGCGATACTGTCACCCGCTTTCGTGCCTTCCAGCACTTTATGGCAGGCAATCGTAAGCCGGCAGGAGCTTCCTGTGCGGTCCACCTTTTTAATCTGCCCGATTTCTTCCACAAGCCCTGTAAACATGGCTACGCCTGTCCTTCCGGCAGTCTGGCTTCCTGTGCTTCAGCCATTTTTTCTGCTGCTTTCTCCATTTTTGCAGGTTCCTTTATTTCCTCCTGCATTTTTTCCGGTTCCTGATCCCCCATTTTATTTTCAACAGCAATGCTTCCTTTCTTCCAGGAAATATCCGCTTTAAACTTTTCAGGCAGCGGGCTTTCGGCGGGTACCTTTTTCCTCTTCTTTACATATCCTTCTACCACAAGATCCACACCACTCCGCTCGGTACGGATATTTTCCAGCTGCACCGCTTCCGGAATAAGCGCTGCGCCTGTACCGCCGACCGCCCCAGGTGCATCTTTCCCTCCAATAAGTATAGGCGCCATATAGAAACGGATTTTATCTACAATACCCGCTTCAAAAGCGGCTGCCGCCGTTTCCGCTCCACCTTCGAGAAGGATGCTGTCGATCCCTTTCACCGCCAGACCGATCATGGCCGCTTCCAGATCAACACAGCCCTCCGTATCGCTGTCGGCAAAAATCACTTCAATTCCTTTTGACTGGAAAGCCTTCACCTTTTCAGATGCGGCAGAAGAAGTAGTCAGAACGATCACCCGTGACTCGCCGCCGAAAACACGAGACTCCATGGAGACGGATAATTTGCCGTCTATGATGATTCGGACAGGATCTTCCAATCCCTCCGTCCGTGCCGTAAGGAGAGGATCATCTGCGGCAATCGTTCCCGCTCCTGCCATGACAGCCGCGTACAGGCCGCGCAGCGTACGAACCTCTTCTCTTGATTCTTCCGATGAAATCCACTGCGACTTTCCCGTATGGCATGCCGTTTTTCCATCCATGGACACTGCTGATTTGTACAGGACGAAAGGTTTCTTTTCTGTAATAAATTTCATGAAAACTTCATTTAAAACCTGCGCCTCTTTTTCCATCACACCAGTCGTCACGAAAATCCCCGCATCTTTCAGTTTCCGGATGCCCTTTCCTGACACAAGCGGATTTGGATCCTGCATGGCAACCACGACACGCTCAAGATTCTTGGATACGATGAGATCCGCGCAGGGCGGCGTCTTTCCATAATGACAGCACGGTTCAAGCGTCACATAAAGAGTCGCTCCGGCGGGATCAGCCCTGCAATTGGCAAAAGCATTGACTTCCGCATGGGGCCCGCCATAAAATTCGTGCCATCCTTCACCGATGATTTCGCCGTCTTTTACAAGTACCGCGCCCACCATAGGATTCGGACGGGTATGTCCCATCCCGTTAGCCGCCAGCTCCAGCGCCCGCGCCATAAACTTTTTGTCATCATCGATCCGCATAAAAAACCTCCCGTCTTCAGGGAGGCTCTTACGAAATCAGAAAAACAATCTTCTCCCATCCAGACTGTACTGTCGGCTTTGGAATCACACCAAATCAGCCATACGGCTCGTGGGCTCAGGAAAACCTTTACCACCGGTCGGGAATCACACCCTGCCCTGAAGATACATAATTGGAAACACACAAGCTGATGCCTGTATATTCCTTAAACCTATTCAATTATAGCAAACCCATGAATAAAATCAATAAAAATCCCGTCAACAGTTATCCAAGCCGGGAAAGCACAGCATCAAGCACTTCCTTTGAAATGTCATCCGCGCTCCGCAATCTGCCATCCGCCATGCAGGAAATACGCAGCCAGTCATAAGTTTCACAAAGTACCTGGTACGCATCACAGCACTTTTCAAGATATGCCGAATGCTGCTCATGGATATCCATAGACCCGCCCTGCTTTGCCCGCTCACGAACCAATTTTTTTGAAACAGCCGGCGGTACATCAAGGAGAACCACCACATCCGGACGGGGAAGTTCCAACTCTTCATATTCCATATGATCCAGCCAGGAAAGAAACTCTTTCCTCTTTCCCTCGTCATCGTACTTCGTCATCTGGTGAACCATGTTACTCGTCGTGTACCGGTCGGCAATCACGATTCCCCCGCTTTCATAAAAAGATTTCCACTTTGTTCGAAACGAAGCAAAACGATCCACCGCATAGAGCATAGACGCCGCATAGGGATTTACATCCTCCGGCGCGCTGCCGAAATCACCGTTCAGGTACATTTTCACCAGTGCCGATGAAGGACTTCCATAATCAGGAAAAGAAACATGCATGACGTCTTTTCCCCTTTTAATAAGATGATCCTCCAAAAGTCCTGACTGCGTCGCCTTTCCGCTTCCATCAATTCCTTCAAGAACAATCAATTTCCCATTCATAATATCTCCTGCATAACATCTTTGTTTTCTATTTTATCATACTATCCAATGGCGATAACCTGCTCCGCACTATAAGACGATCTTAAATGTTACAACAGCTGAATAATTTTTTGAGACAAGACAGATCTCTACACGTATCCATAATAAAGAACCGTGAACATGAAGAGTACTTCTCTCTATTCACGGATATCATCATTTTTCCCGCTTGGGGTTAAATTCATTCATGGCTTTGTCCACAGTAGTTTCCAACGCCCGTTCCACGGAGTCGGCAGTATATTTTTTTGCGGCTTCGATACGTTCAATTTCTTCACCATAAGGCCGTCCAAGAACATGCTCGATAACGGTATGTCCGTCCTTCGGGCGTCCCACTCCGATACGGAAGCGGACAAACTCTTCCGTGTGAAGGCAAGCAATCAGAGATTTGATACCATTATGACCGCCGGCAGACCCCTTTTTTCGAATCCGTGTTTTCCCCGCCGGCAAATCCAAATCATCGCAGATGATATAAATATCTTCTGCAGGTATTTTGTAGTAATTGGCAATCGCTCCTACTGCGTCCCCGCTGAGATTCATATAAGTCAGCGGCTTCACCAGAAGTATCTTTTCGCCGAACCTTACAACGGAAGCGATCTCCGCTTTCATGTCCGTTTTCCAGATATTCACAGACCAGCGGCGGGCCAACTCGTCAATAACATCGAATCCCATATTGTGGCGGGTATGTTCATATTCTTTACCGGGATTCCCCAGTCCTGCCACCAGTTTCATTTATCGAAAAGGGCGCTGACGGAAGCGTCATGGAAAATACGAAGAATTGCTTCCCCAAGGAGAGGAGCCACGGACAGCACTGTCAATTTATCCTGCATTTTTTCTTTTTCTATGGGCAGCGAATTGGTCACTACCAATTCTTTCAACACAGATTCTTTAATTCTTTCTGTCGCCGGATCGGTCAGCACAGGATGGCATACAGCCGCATACACACCGGCAGCGCCGTACTCCATGAGTGCTTTCGCACCTTCACAAAGGGAGCCTGCCGTGTCTACGATATCGTCAACAACGAAGCAGTTTCTTCCTTTTACGTCGCCGATAATATTCATAACCTTTGCTACGCCCGGTTCCGGACGGCGTTTTTCAATAATAGCGATAGGCGCGCCTACGCGGTCAGCCAGATCTCTGGCGCGGTTTACACCGCCCAGATCAGGAGATACGACCGTCAAATTTTCCAGATTCTTGGATTTTACATAATCGGCAAGCAGCGCTGCAGAAGCCAGATGATCTACAGGGACATCGAAGAAGCCTTGGATCTGTCCCGCGTGGAGATCCATGGTCACCACTCTTGTAACACCGGCCGTTCCAAGCAGATCCGCCACCAGTTTCGCGCTGATCGGTTCTCTGCCGCGGGTTTTCCTGTCCTGGCGGGCATAGCCGTAATAAGGGACGACCACGGTAATATTACGTGCTGAAGCCCTTTTAAGCGCATCCACCATAATCAGCATTTCCATCAGGTTATCGTTTACCGGTGAACCTGTCGGCTGGATGATGAAACAGTCTTTGCCACGGACACTTTCATTAATCATGACCTGTATTTCGCCATTATTAAATCTTCCGCACAAAGACTTTCCAAGCGGAACGCCGATATAATCTGAAATTTCTTTTGCAAGAGCCGGATGCGCGGTTCCTGTGAAAATTTTCAGTCTCGATGTACCTTCCATATCCATTTATGATGCTCTCCTTTTCTCCCCTGCGGGATCTCCGACAATAACTCCCCCATGCCGTCTTCATGGCAACATTTCTTATATTATATACCCTTTCTCAAACAGAAACTATCCTGCTTGGACGGAAATATAAAACAGGCTAATCTTTATATGTATCTTCTTTTACCCAATTTTCAATATTCACCTGCTTTGCCCTGCCCACAGCAAGAGCTTTGGCAGGAACATCCTTCGTAATCGTCGAGCCCGCGGCGGTAAACGCCCTTGTCCCTACATGAACCGGTGCCACAAGATTTGTATTGCACCCGATGAATGCATGCTCATCAATCGTGCAGCGGTGCTTATTTTTTCCGTCAAAGTTTACCGTTACCGTTCCGCATCCGAAATTCACGTTTTTCCCTAAATCGGAATCGCCGCAGTAAATCAGGTGCGGCAGTTTCGTACCATCGTCCACGTCGGAATTTTTCACTTCCACGAAATTCCCGATTTTAATATCATTGTGCAGACAGGTCTCGGGACGTAAGTGGACAAACGGCCCGATTTCATTATTATCTCCCAATTCACAGGAATGGGCATATACACGGTTTAAATGATTACCGTCACCGCAAATCACATCGGTAAGCTGCGTATCGGGACCAAGAGTACAGTTTTTCCCTACTTTTGTTTTCCCCTGCAGCATTGTTCCCGGTAAAATCACCGTATCCTGTCCCACTTCTACATCCTGCTCGATATATGTACTGTATGGATCGGTGACTGTGACACCTGCCGCCATCAGGTCTTCCGCTTTACGGATGCGAAGGATGCGGTCAGCTTCTGCCAGCTGGATACGGGAGTTAACGCCCATTGTCTCGCTTGCGTCTTCAGCTGCAACAGGAATCACTTTCCGCCCCGCCTTAATTAATATCTCAAACACATCAGTCAAATAATATTCACCCTGGGCATTTTTATTGTCTACCTTCTCCAAAGAATCAAGCAGTGCACCTGTTTTGAACACATACGTCCCTGTATTGATTTCATGGACAGCCAGCTGATCCGGCGTACCGTCCTTCTGTTCCACAATGGAAATCATATGTCCTTTTGCATCGCGGAGAACTCTTCCGTATCCGAAAGGATTGTCCATAATTGCCGTCAGGACAGCCGCGGCGCCGTCATGATCCCTGCACGCACAGACGAGACCTTCGATCGTTTCCCGGCGCAAAAGTGGTGTATCCCCGCAAACCACAAGCACATACCCGTCACGATTATCTTTAAACAAAGGAACCGCCTGCATCACCGCATGGGCGGTTCCCAGCTGTTCCTCCTGATGGACGAAATAAATATTTTCTCCGGCAAGCCTTTCACGAACAAGTTCCTCTTTGAATCCCGTGACAACCACACATTTTTCAGATCCTGCCTTTTTTACCGTACGAATGACCTGCTCCGCCATAGGGACGCCGCAAACTTTGTGCAGAACTTTCGGCCATTGCGACTTCATTCTTGTACCCTGGCCTGCAGCCAAAACGACCGCCGTCAAACTCTCCATATTGCCTCCCGCCGTTTTTTACAACGCGCATATATTTTCAGAAAATAGATTGCCTCATAAAACAAGTTTTCCCAATTTATTTTAGCAAAACAGACTTGCTGCCGCAATACAAAAGCCGCGTGTCCGTTCTTCACCACGCAGCTCTTTATCACTTAACTTAAAACTTCAGGAAATAAGGTAAACGGTAATATTATCTCTTGACCCCCACTGGTATGCCTGCTCCAGGTTGTCCACACCGACATCGATAACATATCCTTGTATGGCTCCGCCGATATCATCACAAATGGCATAGCCGTATCCCTCGATATATACGATACTCCCCAGAGGAATCACATCAGGGTCTACCGCCGCATGCCCTTTCCCTGCATAGTTTCCCAAGGCGGTACGGCCGGAGCCGCCGCCGTCCGTCGGCGTGTATGCCGTAGATTTCATTTGAAATGATTTTTTATACTTCCCCGTAAATTTTGGCGCATTTTCCAAACGTTCCCACACATTGGTATCTGCCATTCCTGTCCTTTCCAGTTTTTCTTCCGCCTGCAATTTACGGACCGCCTCTGCTGTTGCTGCTCCGTAAATACCATCAGAACCGCCAGGATTATACCCGTGCAGAAGGAGCCTGTTCTGTAATTTAACGACGCGCTTGCCCCGATCTCCTGCTTTTAACGTGCCGCCGCCCGCAGAAGGAGCGCTTAACCCGCCGAGCAGTTTCCACGTAGCATCATCCACATTTCCTGTAACGGATAAACCATGTTCTTCCTGCAGTGCGCGCACGGCGCTTTCTGTGTCGTTACCGTAAATGCCGTCTGCTTCCCCGTCCAGATACCCCGCGCGGCGGAGCTTATTCTGTAATGTTTTGATCTCACTCCCGCGGTCACCTTTTGTATAATGCATGTCTTTTTTATTCTTTTGTTCCTTCTTTATTTCCTTTTTGTTTTCTTTCTTTGCCTCTCCCGTTTCTCCCCCTCCCAAAAGGGAAAGTGTCTGTTCATCTACAGCTCCCGACACCGGAAGTCGGTGGTCTTTTTGGAACTGTTCCACGGCAGCCGCCGTGCCGCTGCCATAGATACCGTCAGAAGCGCCAGTGAGATAGCCTGCCGCCGCAAGACGGTCCTGCAGTTCAGCAATCATATCCCCCCGATTTTCCTGGGCATATACGATCCCGCCTCCATCACGATACCCTTTCCCGTCATCTTCTTTCAGCTTTGCCTGTGTGCTGTCATCTGCTTTTCCCGTAACAGGGAGTCCATGATCTTTTTGAAATTCCGATACCGCCTTCACCGTGGTCGATCCATAGTCGCCATCTACCGTACGCGCCAGATATCCCGTTTCTACCAGATCATTCTGCAAGGATTCCACAGCGGCGCCACGCATTCCCATGTGAAGAATTTCTGCCGATACGGAGCCTGCCATACACAGCCATAAGGCCGCAGCAAGTTCCAAAATATATAATTTACGCATTTCTTTTACCTCCGTAAAAAATTCATGTGTATTTTACCATGGACGATATTTTTTTGTAAAAATTCCTCAGAATGAAATACCATTCAATACGCAAAAACCGCGGTGAAGTCATCGCGGTTCTCATTCCTATTATTTTCTATACAGCCCCATGGCATGAATTGCATTTTCATACGTCATGCGGGCTTTCGCACGGGCGCGGACGGCACCGTCATCAAGAATGGCATCCAGTTCGGGAGTTCCTGTAAGTTCATCATATCGGGAACGGATCGGACTAAGTTCTTCTACTACCAGATCAGCTACATCTTTCTTGAACGTGCCGTATCCCTGTCCGTCATACATCGTTTCTATTTCTTCAAAAGTCTTTCCGGAAATAGCCGAATGGATACTCATCAGATTGGAAACGCCGGGCTGGTTCGCCTTGTCATAGTGGACATGCGCCATTGAATCGGTGACTGCCTTCTTTATTTTCTTCACAATTACATCTGCTGTATCCAGCATATGGATGGTCGCCCATTCATTATCATCAGACTTGCTCATTTTACCTGTCGGCTCCTGAAGGCTCATGACTCTCGCCCCGCCCTGGGGGGCCCACATTTCAGGAATGGTGAATACTTCGCCATACTTGCGGTTAAAACGTTCCGCCAGATCCCTTGTAATTTCCATATGCTGGCGCTGGTCTTCACCAACCGGCACGAGATTTGCCTGATACAGGAGAATATCGGCAGCCATAAGGGGCGGATATGTTAAAAGTCCCAGGGGAATAAACCCCTCTTTCTTTTCCTCTTTCTGTGCTTTTGACTTATACTGCGTCATGCGTTCCATTTCTCCCACATACGCACTGCAAATCATCATCCACCCAAGCATGGCATGCTCCGGTACTTCCGACTGGACAAAAATCGTCGCCTTCTTCGGATCCATCCCTGCCGCGATATAGAGTGCCGCCAGATTCCGTGTCCGTTCATGAAGCAGTGCCGGATTCTGGGGAACAGTAATCGCGTGCTGGTTTACAACACAATAGTAACATTCCGCTTTTTCCTGAAAAGGGATAAAATTTTTTAATGCCCCCAGATAGTTTCCTAAAGTTAAAGAACCGCTGGGCTGGATTCCCGAAAAAATAACATCCATTATGTATCTATGCTCCTTATTCCACAGTGACCGATT